>Ga0316205_10000011_pt1 | contig 535651 bp, 531 predicted proteins | sample 3monthpyrite_MG_FD_204941 | JGI IMG/M metagenome (GOLD analysis project Ga0316205, IMG submission 204941) | Microbial mat bacterial communities from mineral coupon in-situ incubated in ocean water Damariscotta River, Maine, United States -... | ecosystem: Environmental > Aquatic > Marine >...
GCTTTCACCTTGTTTGGTGTTTTAAACAACCACCATTCTTGCTTTACGTTCTTAGACTTTAACTGGTTTTCTTTTTCTCGGTAACTCTCATTCACATAAATCATTAATTACAGAGTGATATAACGTTAAGATAGCCGGCGCGCTTCAGCGCGTCCGAGTGAACAACGTGAACGGGCTAATTTTCTTGTTATATTACTCATTCCTTAAGCCTTCGTTGTAATTTAAACCCTGACACCATTTAAAGCTAAAATCTTTGATTTCCTAGTAAGAATTTTTCGCCTTGTTTGGTGTTTTTATAAACCACCTATCTTACTTTACACCTTAAGACTTTAACTGGTTTTCCTTTACTCGGTAATTCTCATTCACATTATTCATTAATTTCAGAGTGATATAACAGTATATTAGACGGCCTGCCGTAATTTACCTTCTTATACGACTCGCCGCCTATCATTTGATTAATTTCGTAAACTAAACTAATAATAGCTTATTGTTTCAAGGATTTGAAACGTAAAACATCTACACAAGGATAGTGCTATGGCCTCTCAAAGTATTGCCAGATTCTGGGAAAATTACATTGATAAAACAAAAAGTTATGGCATACCTATAAACTTATGTCGATGGTATGTAAAACATGTAGAAGCTTATATAAAATTCAACAAGTCATTAAAACTATCCTTTCACACTAGTGAAACTATCACTAACTACTTGAATATTCAAAAGGCGAAATGCGGCGATCTAGATTGGAAGATCAAACAAATTAGTGATGCACTGCGTATTTTGTTTACAGACATCGTCAAGCCCGAGTGGGCTAGCACCTTCAAATGGGACGATTGGCACCTTTCGCCTACAGAGAAACAACCCGTCCCCTCTAATGTTCATAATAGTGTCATCAGTAGTTTTCAGCAGCACTTACCTGAGTTATACAATAACTTTATAGCTAAGATCAGAGTTCGTCATTATTCAATACGTACCGAGAGAGCGTATTTACAGTGGGTTGCTCGTTTTTTTGCTTTTCATTCTTATAAGCAGGCCGAGGTATTACGTGAGAATGAAGTTTCAGCTTTTCTTGAATATCTCGCTGTCAAACGTAATGTGGCTGCTAGTACACAAAATCAGGCACTCAATGCAATAGTATTTTTTTATAAACATGTGCTTGATGTGCGCATAGAGGAGATAGCTCCATTTACCCGCGCTAAAAAACCAAAACGTCTCCCAGTGGTGCTAACAAGAGATCAGGTTCGATTATTGCTCAACAATATTGCTTCGGATAAACATCAATTAATGGCCACCTTATTGTATGGTTGTGGCTTAAGATTAATGGAATGTATTCGTCTTAGAGTGTTTGATATTGATTTTGGTTATAAACAAATCAATATTAGAAATGCAAAGGGTAATAAAGATCGTGTTGTGCCCTTGCCAGAACTCATTACGACCAAACTAAAAGACCAAATTAATTTTGTTAGTAAGAGGCATGCTAAAGACATAGAAAACGGCTATGGGGAGGTTTATTTGCCTCATGCTCTATCACGTAAATACCCTAATGCAGCAAAAGAACTCGGCTGGCAGTACCTGTTCCCTTCTTCAACAATCTCTACTGATCCTCGTAGTGGCAAGGTCAGGCGGCATCATGCTCATGAGCGAGGACTTCAAAAACAGATTAAGCTAGCATCTGGGCGTTCGAATCTAATCAAAAAGGTTAATTGCCATAGTCTGCGTCACTCTTTTGCAACGCATTTACTTGAATCAGGTTATGATATTCGAACAGTGCAAGAATTACTGGGCCATGCAGATGTGTCAACAACGATGATCTATACTCATGTCTTAAATACACCAGGCATAACAGTACGTAGCCCAGTCGACAGTTTACTAACCTAAGCTAGAATTTTTTCTGCAACTTCATTGAGTCGCCTTTGTTTGTCATTTGCAGGCGACCTAAGAATGACATGCCAAGTAACACGCCGGGAGAGCTGTCAGCTTCAATCACAACACCTTCGACATTGGTCAGTGTGATGTCACCGACTTGTACTTTACTGAGAATAACTCGCCAGGCGCGTTCTGTGCCGGAGGCAGTCGACACAAACATGGGGGTGCCTTTTAAGCGAAAATCAATACCGAGGCGTTTTGCTGCTGCACGGTTGAGTGCCACACTGCTAGCGCCAGTATCGAGTAGGAAGTTAACCGGGAAACCATTAATCGTGCCAACGGCAGTGAACATGCCCCTTTCATTTCTAAAAACGTTGGTAAAGGGCTGACTGTCACGTTTAAAGCTACTACCGATTTGGGTACCGAGCAAAACGGTTTCACGTTTGCCATTAACTTCAATCACGGCTTCATCACTGTTGGATGAAATCAGCATCACGCCTTCAGGGCTACGTTTTTTTAATTTTAAGAACCGTTGCTTGCCATTGATGTTGAGTATGGCTTTGTTTTTAAACAAACCCAACACAACAATGTCGAGTGTCTCTGGTCCAGCCGCCGCAACACTACTAATGCTAAGCAGCAGTGTTAATAATAAACAGCTAAGTTTTTTTGTCATTATTGGCGACGAATGCTGTAATTGGGGCCGCTAGATCTTGTCAGGTCAATGTTAACGCGTTGTGTGTTCCAACCATGCACTTTGTCATGCGCTTCAACATAGATGTTAGTCATGCCGTCAGGAATACGAATGTTACCGAGACTACGGGTAAAGGGTTGTTCATTGTCATGTGGGTGGTAAAGCACGCGGGTCGCGATGAGGTTATCATTGCTGTCCATGATGCGCCAAGCATCGGCATAGTGTTCCCAGCCATTATCAGCGTGTCTGAGGGTCACTTTCGCTTCCCAGCTGCCGTTTTTCTCGCTCAGATAAACGTTTTCAATGACCACGTTATTTGCAGACACGGCGCTCGTGACGACAAGTAATAACAAACTAATTAATTGTGTAAAACCTTTCACCCCATTCTCCCAATTGCTAAACAATCCTGTCTACCGCTTGTTATGACCCTGATTATCCCAGAATGTTCAGCGTAGTTAAACTAAGTCTAAACTTAAACTCTTGTTTTGAATGGGCGTTTCAAACAAAAACCGCTAAATTATTAACTTTAGCGCGTAAAGGCAACCCAGCGCATAAATACCAGCCAGCACGTCATCAATCATGATGCCAAAACCGCCCTGCACATGCCTGTCTAGCAAACGTATCGGCCAAGGCTTCCAAATATCAAATAACCGAAATAACCCAAAACCTAATAGCATCCACAACCAGCTATTGGGGAACATAAACATGGTAATCAGATAACCCACAATCTCGTCCCAGACGATGCCGGGGTGATCGTGAACACGGAGTTTTTTAGCCGTGTAATCACACAGATAGATACCGATGAGAAACATGCCTAAGACAATAGCCGCGTAAACCAGTGGGCTCAGATCAGCCATGACATAAAACAGAGGAATGGCAATCAAGGTACCAAAGGTGCCAGGGGCTTTTGGTGCCGCGCCGCTGCCAAACCCGCAGGCCAGCAACATAATCGGGTTACGCCATATTGTGTTCGGTAAAGGACTTGCGCTCATGGGTTTTCCTGTTGTTATTTTAATTAGCTAAAGTGTTTGTAGCCTTGGTGTTGATAAGAAACTGGCTGACCTGCATTGAGGTAACGACAACCTGCTTCCGCTTCAATTTGGCCAACGCGGCTCACCGACACATTATTGTTTTTTAAACGCGCTAATAGCTCGGGTTGTTTTGTTTCGGCAACGGTAAAGCACAGCTCGTAATCATCGCCGGCGCTGAGTGGCAAACGCCAGTCATCTTGTTCAGTGTAGTGACGCACCGCGCTGGAAACAGGAAGTTGCTCCAGCTGTAGCGATGCCCCCACCCCGCTGGCTTGCAAAATATGGCCTAAGTCAGCGGCCAGTCCATCTGAAATATCAATTGCGGCACTCGCAATGCCGATGAGTTGTTGGCCAAGTTCAACTCGTGGTTCAGGCCGATGCAGTCGGGTTTTGAGTTCCAATGCAGTTTCATCAAGCTCAACGTGACCAAGTAGATGTTGTAAAGCCAACCCGGCATCACCTAACTGACCCGAGACATAAATCGCATCGCCAACGTTAGCAGCGCCACGCGTTAACGCCGTGTCAGTGTTAAGGGTGCCATGAATAGTGAGACTTAAAGTCAGCGGCCCACGGGTGGTGTCGCCGCCAATTAAACTCACCCCATGTTGTGAGGCTAAATTAAACAGCCCTTGGCAAAAGTTTGTTAACCAAGTTTCATCTGGCTCGGGTAAGGTCAGTGCTAAACTTATCCAGCGCGGTTGTGCGCCCATGGCGGCCATGTCACTTAAGTTCACCGCCAACAGTTTATGGCCAATGTCTTCAGCACTGGCGGACTCAGGGAAATGCACACCGGCTACTAGCGTGTCAGTACTTACCACTAACTGCTGGCCTTCGGCAACATTCAGCACCGCGGCATCGTCACCAATGCCAAGCACTACATCCTTATCGGTTAAGGTGTGGCGAGCGAAGAAATGTTCAATGAGTTCAAATTCACTACGAGACATGGTGCTAGTTTAACAGTGGAATTAGGCTTTGCGTTGTTTCTTTTTCGGTGGCTTTTTATTGGTGGCATTAATTTCAGTGCTGCGCAGTTTTTGCGCTACTTTATCCAGCACGCCATTAATATAGCGATGGCCGTGTTCAGCGCCAAAGCGTTTTGCCAGTTCGATGCTTTCATTGATAACCGCGCGGTATGGCACGTCGAGACGAAACTCAAGTTCGTAACAAGCGAGTCGAATAATCGCTCGTTCAACCGGATCAACTTCATCCATTGGTCTATCTAAAAATGGAATCGCATGATCGTCTAACTCATGCAAGTGCAAAGGCACTTGGTGCAGTAGCTCGTGGAAATATTCAAGATCAACTTTACCCATCTCGTATTCAGACACGAACTGGGTTTCAATTTCAATTAGATCGGTGCCCGACAGTTGCCATTGATATAGGCCCTGCACAGCATAACGTCTGGCTTTGGTGCGCGATTTGCTCACAGTGTTCTCCTGCAGCGTTAATGTGAAGGTGGTTTACTTATCGAGTTCGCGTAACAAGTTAACCATTTCAACTGCTGTAATGGCCGCTTCACCACCTTTGTTGCCCGCTTTTGTACCGGCACGTTCAATTGCTTGTTCAATGCTGTCAACGGTTAACACACCGAACGACACTGGCATGCTGTATTGCATGCCCACCGAGCTAATGCCTTTGTTGCATTCACCGGCAACAAAATCAAAGTGCGGGGTGGCGCCGCGAATCACTGCGCCTAATACCACTAAGGCATCATAACGTTGTGAACTGGCCATTTTCTGCGCGGCAAGTGGCAACTCGTAGGCACCCGGTACCCAAACCACTTCGATGTCTTTGTCTGATGCACCGTGTTGCTTCAGCGTGTGGATGGCACCGTCAACTAATGCCTTAACAATGAAGTCATTAAAGCGGCTGGCAACAATACCAAAACGTGCGCCACGAATAGACAAATCACCTTCAATTACTTTAATACCGGACATTAAACTTTTCCTTCCATTCTTATTACTTAATTTTAATCAAAATCGACGTAATCGCTAATTTCGAGGCCAAAACCGGACAAGCCGTGCAGTTTCACTTTAGAGCCTAGAATGCGCATGTCGCGGATACCGAGATCGAGCAGGATTTGAGCACCTAAACCATAGGTTCGCAGATCATGTGACGCCTGAGGTAAGTTTACACCTTTCTCTAGTTGTTTATATTTTTTAATGCCCTGCAATATCGCATCAGAACTGTCAGCATTACGCAGCACCACAATCACGCCCTCGCCTGCTTTAGCAATATGCGTCATCGCTTTGTCTAAAGAATGACTACATTCTTCAAGCTGAGCACCAAGAATATCGCAAAGCGTGTTTTGCACGTGTACTCGCACCAGCACTGGCTTGCTCATGTCTGGCTCACCGTAAACCATCGCCATGTGCATGCGTTTATCATAGGCATCAAGGTAAGACACCAGTTGGAAATCACCATGCTCGGTCGGCAGCGTACAGCTTTCCATCCGCTCAATGGTTTTTTCTTGTTCGATTCGGTAGTGAATTAAATCGGCAATGGTACCCATTTTAATATCATGTTGGGCAGAGAAGATTTCTAAATCATCACGGCGCGCCATAGTGCCGTCTTCGTTAAGAATTTCAACAATCGCACTGGATGGTTCAAGCCCGGCCAAACGTGCTAAATCGCAACCGGCTTCAGTATGACCTGCGCGGGTCAACACACCGCCGGGCTCGGCACGCAGCGGAAAGATATGACCAGGCATAACGATGTCTTCCGGGCCCGCACCGGCTTCGGTCGCGGCTAAGATAGTCACAGCGCGATCGCCAGCTGAGATACCGGTGGTAACGCCTTTCGACGCTTCAATTGAAACCGTGAAGTTAGTGCCATGCATGTCGGTATTGCTACTGACCATTTGCGGCAAGTTGAGTTGCTGGCAGCGTTCGGCGCTCAAGGTCAAACAAATCAAGCCGCGGCCTTCGCGTGCCATGAAGTTGATCACTTCAGGGGTGACTTTTTGCGCCGGGATGATGAGGTCGCCTTCGTTCTCGCGATCTTCGTCGTCCATCAGGATAATCATTTTACCCTGTCGCATGTCTTCAATAATTTCTTCAATACTGCTTAATGGCATGATGCTTTTCAACTCTGTGAATAACTACAATTTAATACGATAAATCCAAATCTATTGCCCGGCAAAACCGTTTTCAGCTAAAAATGCGCGGCTAATACTACCACCGCTCAGTTCGGCACCCGGCTCAGCTGCGCGCTCACCGAGCAGCAGCCGTTCCAGATAGCGCGCAATGATATCAACTTCCAGGTTGACTTGTCGCCCTGGTTTGAAATCACCCATGGTGGTCTGCTCCAGCGTGTGGGGCACAATGTTCAGCTCAAACACATCTCCAGAGACTGCATTGACCGTCAGGCTAATGCCGTCCACGCAAATCGAGCCTTTGTGGGCGATATATTTGGCCAGGCTTTTCGGTGCGCGAATCGAAAAACGAATCGAACGCGCATCGGCTTGTTTAGAAATCACTTCACCCAAACCATCGACATGCCCACTGACTAAATGACCACCCAATGGTGTAGTCGGGGTCAGGGCTTTTTCCAAATTCACTGCACTGCCGAGCTTACAATCGCCAAGGCTAGTCAATGTTAAGGTTTCCACCGACACGTCGGCACTGAAACCGTCATCGTGTTTTTTAATCACGGTCAGGCAAACACCATTCACGGCAATGCTATCACCCAGCTCAACGGTGCTAAGCGGTAGATCAGCGGTGTTAAGGCGAATGCATTTATCGCCACCTTTGTCGTCAATGGCGGCAATGCTACCAATGGCCTGTATGATTCCTGTGAACATGTTGGTTATCTTTTATTCGTTATAACTTAGTTTAGTGCTCGGCATAAACCGGAATAGCTGTTATCCGCCAATCCGGGCCAATGGCACGAATGTCTTTAATTTCTAAGCCGATTGCATCGCTCATGTTTGCTAATGCCGGCAAATGTAATAAGCCTCGCGCATTGTCGCCCATTAATTTTGGCGCCATATAAATCACTAACTCATCCACGCAGTGCGCTGCCAATAAAGCCCCGGCAAGCCCGGCGCCCGCTTCAACCATGACCTCATTAATCTGCTCGGCAGCGAGTGATTTCAATACTTCAGCCAAATCCAGTTGCCCGGATTGCGTTGCAGGTAGTGTGGCAACATCAACGCCTTTTGCCTGCAAGGCATTAATTTTTTCTTTATCGGCACTGCTGGCTGCAAATATTTTGGTCGTGTTAGCCGGACTGAAAATGCCTGCTGTTAATGGCGTTTTCAGTTGGCTGTCGATAATCACCCGTAGTGGTGGCTGTCGACGCTTTAGTGCCCTTAATTGCTGTTCACTAAATTCATCATTCTCGGCCTCAATACGCACCGTCATTGACGGGTCATCGGCGAGTACCGTACCGCTACCGGTTAATATCGCCGAACTGCGAGCGCGCATTAAATGCACATCAGCGCGCGCCTGTGGTGAGGTGATCCATTTACTTTCACCGTTAGCCATCGCGGTGCGGCCATCAACACTCATGGCTAATTTACAGCGCACATAAGGTCGGCCTTCACACATGCGTAGCAAGTAACCGGGGTTAAGCGCTTCGGCTTCAGCGGTTAATAAACCATGTGCCACGTCTATGCCCGCTTGTTGCATGCGGCTAATACCCTGACCAGCAACCTGTGGATTGGGATCCATCATTGCCACTACAACGCGGGCAAGTTTGGCGTCAATCAGCGCGTCACAACAAGGTGGTGTTCGGCCTTGATGAGAACACGGTTCCAAGGTCACGTACGCTGTGCCACCTTCTGCTTTATCACCGGCATCATTAAGTGCATGTACTTCTGCATGGCCTTCACCAGCAAACTGGTGCCAGCCTTCGCCAACCACTTCACCGCTGGCATTAACAATCACGCAACCTACTCGCGGATTGGGATCCGGCGTGTAACGAGCACGATCTGCCAACGCGATGGCATGCGCCATGTGTTCGCGATCAGTGATTGAAAAAGCCTCAGACATAAAAAATACTCACTCGCTTAATGCGAGCCAGCTGGTTTTTTACGATTCTTTGTTGCTGAGGCAGGTTCTTCATCCTTTAACAGTGACATCTGCGTCCGCTTCACTTCAGCTGAAGGTTCGCGTTCAAGCATTTCAATTTCGTCTCGGAACTCACTGATGTCCTGAAAACTGCGATACACCGATGCAAAACGCACATAGGCAACATCATCTAAGTCGCGCAATTCTTGCATAACAAATTCACCCAAACGCAACGATGGTACTTCACGATCACCGGTTGCGCGCAGTTGCTGTTTAATGTGGTTAATCGCCGCATCAATACGTTCGCTTTCAACTGGACGTTTTTCCAATGCCCGCATAATGCCCACGCTCAGCTTGGCTTCGTCAAACGGCACGCGCACACCGTCGCGTTTAATAATGCGAGGCATCACTAGTTCTGCCGTTTCATAAGTAGTGAAACGTTCTGCACAACTCAAGCACTCACGGCGACGACGAATCGCCGTGCCTTCGTTCGCTAATCGCGAATCGATGACCTTGGTGTCTTCAGCATTGCAGAACGGGCATTGCATAACACGGCTCCAGAACCTGCGAAATCGTTAGTTTAAGCTTAGGCTTCGTAAACAGGGTTTTTCTTGCAAAGCGCCAGCGCTTTTTGTTTAACCTCATCAATCACTGATTGATTACTCAGGTCGTCAAGGATGTCACACATCCAACCAGCAAGATTGGTTACATCGTCTACGTTAAAGCCGCGAGTCGTTATCGCTGGTGTACCCAGACGAATACCACTGGTCACAAATGGTGACTGCGGGTCGTTAGGCACAGCGTTTTTATTCACGGTAATGTTCGCGGCACCTAGTGCTGCTTCCACATCTTTACCGGTCATGCCTTGGGCAATGAAATCAACCAGGAACAAATGATTGTCAGTACCGTTTGAAACCACTTTAAAACCGCGGTCCATGAATACTTTAGCCATCGCCCGAGCGTTGTCTAACACTTGTTGTTGATAAACTTTAAAATCAGGTTGTAATGCTTCAAGGAAGGCAACGGCTTTGGCGGCAATCACATGCATCAAAGGACCACCTTGAATGCCCGGGAACACAACAGAATTTAATTTCTTTTCAATCTCAGGGTTGGCTTTGGCTAAAATCAAACCGCCACGTGGGCCGCGCAAAGTTTTGTGCGTAGTGGTGGTGGTAACATCGGCGATTTCAGTTGGGTTAGGGTAAATGCCTGTCGCAATCAGGCCCGCAACGTGTGCCATATCAACCAAGAAGTAAGCACCAACACTATCAGCGATGTCGCGGAATTTTTGCCAGTCAACAACACGTGAGTAAGCACTAAAACCGGCAATGATCATTTTAGGTTTGTGCTCTTTGGCGAGCGCTTCAACTTGCGCATAATCAATTTCGCCCGTGGCTTCATCAAGACCGTATTGAATCGCATTATAAATTTTGCCTGAGAAGCTGACTTTTGAACCGTGAGTCAAATGACCACCGTGCGCCAGACTCATACCTAAGACGGTGTCACCGGGCTGCAACAGTGCCATGTAAACCGCAGCATTTGCCTGTGAGCCAGAATGTGGTTGCACGTTGGCGTAATCGGCATTAAATAATTGTTTTGCACGATCCACCGCCAATTGCTCAGCAACGTCAACATATTCACAACCACCGTAGTAACGGCGGCCTGGATAACCTTCAGCATATTTGTTAGTTAAAACAGAACCTTGAGCTTCCATGACCCGTGGGCTGGCATGATTTTCTGATGCGATCAGCTCAATGTGATCTTCCTGACGCTGGGCTTCAGCCTGCATCGCTACCCATAATTCTTTATCCAAACTCGCAATTGTCATGTCTTTAGTAAACATAGTGTCATTAACCTCTATTCCCCATCCACAGTGGAGAGTACATAAACCATTGATATTTAATAAGTAAACTGAGTTTTAACGGAACATAATATGTACCATTAAGAGGGGGCTAATGATACCCGATCTCGGCTAGTGATGCATGATTTGATGCGGGTTATTGCGCTTGGTTAAGCTTGTTAGGAATGATGAAACTGAAGGTGCTACCGATGCCTGTTTTGCTCTCAGCGCGGATGAAACCGCTGTGCAGTTCGATGAGTTGGCGACAAAGATATAAGCCTAGACCACTGCCTTCATAATGCCGGGTTAGAGTGGTGTCGAGTTGCTGGAATGGCTGAAATAACTTGGCCAGTTCTTGCTCTTCAATACCAATGCCGGTGTCGATGATTTTGAAGATAATAAATTGGCCAGTGCCGACTTCTAAGTGTTGAATCTCAGTCGCTGAAAAGCCACGATAATGCGCCAAAGTGCCAGGTTCGGCACTGACCAAAATTTTGCCACCCGCAGGAGTAAACTTAACGGCGTTACCAATTAAATTTAACAAGACTTGTTTTAGCTTACGTTCATCTGCACGAACAAGATTCAGCGATTCGTTAATTTTAATCTCGATACTAAGTTCTGCTTTGTCGATACGATCAACCAAGGTATTCAAAGCGCTATCAATGATCGACGAAATACTAATTTCACTTGGTTCAAACAGAGCTTGACCTGCCTCAATGCGGCTCAAATCTAAGATGTCATTAATTAAGCTCAGTAAGTGCCAACCACTATCAAGTATGTAACTCAGTTTTTCTTTATTCGCAATCGCTTTACTGTCGTCTGATTCGACATTATCGGTGTCCAACATGAGCAGTTCAGTAAAACCAATAATTGAATTTAACGGTGTTCGTAGTTCATGCGACATATTGGCAAGAAATTCTGATTTAGCCCGATTAGCGGTATCAGCACGTCGTGTTGCATCGACCAATGCGGTTTCAATTTGCCGACGTGCATCAATTTCATGTTCTAAATTTTTCACAACTTTGTTAAGTGCACGGGTACGCTCTTCAACCAGTTTTTCAAGTCGACGTAACTCAACATCGGTATCATCTGTGTTGGCCAAAGAAGATTGTGCATGTTTGCAACCGTGCTCAATTAGCTGACGATTAATCGCAGGAATTAAACTGCTTAGATCCGATTTATTAACATAATGACATGCACCGACACCCATCGCCGTTTCAGCTTGCGCCTTGGTTATGTTGCCAGAAACAATCATGAAGGGAATATTGCGAGGATCTTGCTTAGCGATCGACAGTGCCATAAAACCATCAAAACGGGGCATAGAGAAATCTGAAACAATTAGATCCCACTCACTATCCGCAAGAGCTGATAGCATTGTTTCCGCGGTATCGACCCGATGATAGTCCGTATCGATCCCACCTTTATGTAGATAGCGTTGTAATAACTCTGCATCCGGTTCAGAATCATCGACAACCAGTAGCCGTATCGCTGTCACTTACCTACTCCTCAGCCCATATCTAACGTCTGTTACAAAACTTTAATGCAATGGTACTTCATTTAATCCTAGCCAATAATTACCGATTTGATCCACCGCATCAACAAACTGACTATAATTGACTGGCTTGCGTATATAACTATTTGCGCCATGCTGATAACTATCGATGATATCTTTTTGCTCACAGGATGAGGTCAATATCACCACCGGCACATGGCGAGTGCGCTCATCGGCGCGCATGGCTTTTAGTACTTCGTGTCCGTCAACCCGCGGTAATTTAAGATCGAGCAAAACTATTTTCGGTGCTCGATGGCTGTCGCGTTCGCCGTAGTCGCCTCGAGCAAATAAATAATCTAATGCTTGAACGCCATCTCTTACGACCACAACATCATCCGAAATATTGTGGTGCTTGAGCGCACGCAATGCCAATTCCTCATCATCACGATTATCTTCGACTAACAATATATCGGCACCACTACCACTCATTACTGTTCACCTAAACTGAAATAAATTGTCGCCCCAACGCCTACTTCGCCATCAGCCCAAATATTGCCACCATGCCGACGTACAATCCGTTGTACTGTTGCTAAACCTATTCCTGTTCCTTCATATTCTTCAGTGGTGTGCAGCCGTTGAAAAGGCTCAAACATTTTGTGTGCGTAACTCTGGTCAAAACCAGCGCCATTATCGCGAACAAAATAAACTGTTTTACCGTCGATCTGTTGCCTATTAAATTCAATTTTTGCAGCCTGGCTATTGGCAGTAAATTTCCAGGCATTTCCCAACAAGTTTTCCAATACCGCCAGCAATAATCGAGAATCACCTTTTGCCAACAGTCCTTTAGTAGTTACGAACTCAACCCGCCGATCAGATTCAATTTCTTGCAGTTGTTTAAATGCCCGCATTGCAAGATTGGATAAATCAACCTCACTGACATTCATATCAGAACGCACCACACGAGACAGATCGAGTAAATCATCGATCAATTCCCCCATCCGCTGACTGGCGGCACGGACTCTATGTAAATAGTTCTGCGCCTGATCTTCTAAGTCGTCGTTATAGTCTTCTAGTAGTGCCAAACTAAAGCCATCAATGCTTCTCAACGGTGCGCGTAAGTCATGAGAAACTGAATAACAAAATGACTCGAGTTCTCGATTTAGCACTTGCAGCTTGTTAGTTCGTTCTTCAACCATCTCTTCGAGGTGCTCTTGATAGGCACGTAATTCCAGCTCAGCTTCCTTACGTTCACTGATATCGAGCACAATCGCAACTAAAACTGCCGGTGTCTCCATCCATGAAATTTGTATGTGCATTTCAACGGCGTAAGAACTGCCATCGCGGCGCTTATGTAATGTCTCAAATTTCAGTTGCTTCGAATTATCTTCTAATAAGGAATTTAACAGCGTCTTCATTGCAGCCAGATCATACTCAGCATTAATCTCCGCAAGATTCATATGGTTTAAGCTATCGGATTGATAGCCTAAATTCTTTTGTGCGCCTTTATTTACCTGAAGAATATTAAGGTTTTCGATGTCACAGACATAGACTTCATTAACAGACTCATCCAATGTTTTACCAAGCCGAGCATTCTCCCGCTCGGCGAGTTTTCGTTCAGTGATATCTGTTTGGATGCCGACGTACTGGTAAGGTCGTCCTTCATCATCGAGGAAAGGAACTAGAGTGGTATCAACCCAAAATGAGTCACCGTTCTTGCACTGATCGCGCATCTCACCATTCCACACATGGCCGGCTCTTAGCCTCGCCCACATATGTTGATAAAAACTTTCACTATGGTAATTGGTATTTAAAATACCGTAATCATTACCAATCAGCTCTTCCCGGCTATACCCAGTAATGTCACAAAAGCGATCATTAACGTAACTTAACTTTCCTTCGCAATCACAAATACCCACCACCGCATGGGCATCGAGTGCTGATTTCATATCAGTTAAATCTTTATTGGTTGCAAAAATTTTACGTGAGGCAAAATTTAACGAATGTTCAAGTTGTTCTATTTCGAAGGACGAACTTTGCACTTGCATTATCTGGCCATCGCTTCGATATAACTGACGGGCAAACTGGGTCGCATTCAAAATCGCGCGCATCGGTTTCTTCAAAAAATAAATAAGCAGCAGCATGCTCATTGCAAACAATGACACGGCGGTAATAATACCGTTTCGCCAAATACGTGACTGTGCAACATCAACAGAAGCTAAACTATAGTCCAGTCTTACCCAACCTAAGGTGCCATTTTCAACCGGTGACCAAACGGTTAATACTTTATCAACCACACTCAGCACTGGCATTTGTGAAAGAGGAAGCTTAACCGTCAACACATCATATAAAGCTATCGGTACGCCATCACTAGCACGAGTGATATTACCGACTACATCACCATCAACATCAACCACTTTGATTGCCAACACATCTTCAAAACTGGTTGATTGTAAAAGCAGTTGCTCCAATGCGCCGAAGTCTTCGGCAACAATATAATTACTCGCTGCGAGGGCGATATTACTTGCTTGGGTCGTTGCTTGAGTGCGAATCGATTTAAGCGCGAAGGCAGATTGATCGAAACTGGTGACAAAGGCAAATAGCAGTACTGCAGCCGCAAGCGCTAGGGCACCGAAGAGGACTAATTGCGAATAGAGTCGTTTAAATAATGGCGGCTTGCGAAAGCGAATTGAAGAGAGCTCATCCGTGTGGGCAACCATTTCCTATTACTCTTTACTCTGGTATTTATCTAAGCCTAGTTCTTCAACAAAGGCATAATCACGTTGGTAATTGGCGATAATCGGATTTTGAAAATGAATCGCATTCAACAGCTCTCGGCCTTGCGGATCTTGCGCAATTTGAAAAATACTGCGTACAAAATTCTTTCTTATTTTAGGTGATATACGTGGGTGAACAGATAAAGGATGCCCGGCTACGCCAGGTAACTGATACAAAACCCTTAACCGACGTTGCAGTGCCGCAGGTTGGCTCGCTAAGGTACTGTTCACCCCGCCTCCCGCTTCGGCGAGTTGGTGTACAACGTGGCGATAAACATTATCATGTGTACCCACATAGTTTGGCTTGAACTTTAAGCCGACCTTTTCCTGTAACCAGGCACGCATGTAAAGTGATGCGGCAAACGCATTGGGAGATGGAAATGCCAACATTTTACCTTTCAAATCATGAATCGTTTTATACGGGCTATCCTTATTCACCACAACAATGCCAATCAATTCTTCAGAGCTGTCTCGCACCAAAGGTTCGTAACCTTGTTGTTTACGAGCGGTGACTAAATGCGACGGCGCCAGATAGGCAAAGTCAGGCTCGCCATTTTTCAACGCGGCAAGAAACTGCCGAAAGCTTGCATAGGTTTTTAGCTTGAGTCGAATGTTGGCTTTTTCAGAAATTCTTTCAACCAGTGGTCGCCAGTTACGATGAATAAAAAGTGGGGTATATTGAGGCACGACGGCAATGGTGAGAGTGGGTCTGTCATCCGCTATGGCCGGCGATGCGAACATGCATCCAAGCAATAGACCTGATAGCGCCAGATATTTTCGCGCCCACACTGAGTTCGTCAAAAGACTACGTAACATTTTCGCCCCTGCTTTGTGACTACTATTATTATTCTTTTCTCGTGCTTACCAGATATTCAGTTAACTATAGCAGAAATAATGCTGTTTCCCGTCTGTCACAGAAAAAATTATTCTAGTCGAGACTGGGGGTTTTCAGTGATCACGAATGGTACTAATAGCGCCTAAGCATTGGCTAGCTGTCGTTTAACCTGACGATCCCAATAGGCCCGAATCCCTAACAACAGCAGTAAGATCAAAGCGTATAGAGCCGGTTCACGCACATCTGCTTTGACCAACCACAAGTAATGCAAAACGCCGAAGCCAGCAATTGGATAAACCAGCTTGTGCAGCGACTTCCAACGTTTACCAAGGCGTCGAATAGCATAGCGATTTGAGGTCGCCGCCAATGGAATTAACAATATAAAGGCAGTGAAGCCAACGGTGATGTATGGCCGCTTGGCAATATCAATCCAGATCTCACTAAATAAAAATTGCTGGTCTAACCACAGGTAGGTGGTGAAATGTAGTACTGCGTAGAAAAATGCAAATAAGCCAAATATTCGACGCAAACGTAATATGCCTGCCCAGTGACTCAATCGCCGAATTGGCGTCACAGCGAGTGTGATTAGCAAAAATCGCAATGCCCAGTCACCAGTGCGGTGAGTAATATCTTCAATCGGGTTCGCGCTCAATTGTTCAGTGAGCGTATCATTCACTAGCCAGGCCAGTGGGATCAAGCAGCATAAAAAAATAGCCGGCTTGAGTAACCAATTAAACATAGGCAGCGACGGTCATGATGTTAAAAGAACTTACGCAAATCCATACCCGCATACAGGTGCGCAACCTGCTCGGCATAACCATTAAACATTTTCGTTTCAACCTTAGGTGCAAAGAAGCCACCACCCAATTGCCGTTCACGTGCCTGACTCCAACGAGGATGATTGACTTCAGGGTTCACATTGGCGAAGAAACCATATTCCCGCCCGGCAGAAATATTCCAGGCAGTTTTTGGTTGTTTTTCAGTAAAGCGAATCTTGGCAATGGATTTAATGCTTTTAAACCCGTATTTCCACGGCACAATCAAACGTAGTGGTGCACCATTTTGATTAGGTAACACTTCACCATAAAGTCCGGTGACCATCATCGTTAGCGGGTTCATTGCTTCGTCCATGCGTAAACCTTCTACGTAAGGCCAATTTAAAATCCGCCGACGTTGACCGGGCATTTGAATCGGATCATGTAGGGTAGTGAACTCAACGTACTTCGCTTTAGAAGTCGGTTGAAAACGTTTAATCATATCGGCCAAAGAGAAACCGACCCATGGCACAACCATTGACCAGGCTTCCACACAACGAAAACGATAAATACGTTCTTCCATGTCATGCGGTTTAACAAAGTCTTCTAAATTATAAACGCCCGGTTTTTCAACTTCGCCTTCAATCGCGATTTGCCAGGGGCGTGTTTTCAAGGTGTGGGCATTACGAGCCGGATCACGTTTACCAATACCGAACTCATAAAAATTACAGTAGTTAGTCACGTCATCGTATTTGTTAATGGGTTCTTTGGCATCAAATTTACTAGGCTTAATAACGCCGTCAATTTTAGCCCGAGGAGTTGGTTTGGGTAGCGCACCCGCTAAGGCGCTGGGCACAGCGAGAGTGCTTGCCGCTGCTAACGCATATTGACCACTGGCGCGAATAAACTCACGGCGGCGTTCAAATGTTTCTCGGTCGGTGATTTCTGATGACTTAATGGCATCACGGTCTTTGCGTTTAATCAACATCTGGTACAAAACTCCTAAAACTAGGCTTTTTCAGCAATATTATTATTCTTATAAGACCCAATTGATGCTGGAAAGTTGCATTTGATCATCAATTTAGATGCAGCTCAGATGTTATAGTCTATCAATGGCTTATAATGTATAACCCAGCTTTATAAACATCGATCAGCAGTGGCTTAATTTACCCACTTACGCGCGTTTCGGAACATTCTTAACCACGGTCCTTCATCACCCCACTCATCGGGGTGCCATGAATGTTGCACTGTTCTGAACACCCGTTCTGGATGTGGCATCATAATCGTTACCCGACCATCTTCAGTGGTCATGCCACTAACACCCGCTGCAGAACCATTAGGATTAAACGGATAACGTTCTGTCGCTTGTCCGTAGTTATCACTGTAGCGTAGCGAGATTAAACCACTGCTCTCGGCTTGCGCTAAGTCGTTCTCAGCAAACACGGCTTGACCTTCACCATGCGCAACCGCAATTGGCATCCGCGAACCTTGCATGCCGTCGAATAAAATTGACGGCGATGGTTGAATTTCAACCATCGACACCCGAGCTTCAAATTGTTCTGAAGCATTGCGTTCAAACTGTGGCCAGTGTTGTGCGCCGGGAATCAGTTCATGCAATGACGACAACATTTGGCAACCATTACAAACACCCAGTGCAAAACTGTTCTCGCGGTTAAAGAAACGACTGAACTCATCTTTAGCTCGCTCATTAAACAAAATCGATTTTGCCCAGCCCTGACCCGCACCCAGCACGTCACCATAAGAGAAACCGCCACAAGCAACTAAGCCGTGGAAATCATCCAGTGACACACGACCTGCAATGACGTCACTCATGTGCACGTCAATCGCATCAAAACCGGCTTTATCAAACGCAGCGGCCATTTCTATCTGGCCGTTAACCCCTTGCTCGCGCAAAATAGCCATACGCGGTTGCTTAGTTCTGTTGACATAAGGCGCGGCGATATTTTCATCTAAATCAAAATTCAACTTGGCGTGCAAACCCGGATCGTTTTCATCCAGTAAACGGTCATATTCTTCTAATGAGCTGTTAGGATTATCGCGTAAGCTTTGCATCCGCCAGCTGGTTTCAGACCAAGCACGTTGCATCACTGAACGCGTTTCGCTGATTACTACGTCTTGATTCGAGGTAAAGATAATTTGATCATCTTCGTTCAAAGTACCGATGACATGACTGTGTTTACCGAGACCCGCAAGATGCAGCGCTTCTAGCACCGCATCGGTATCACAATGACGAACTTGAATAACCGCACCCAATTCTTCAGCGAACATCGCCGCCAACATATCGTTGCCTAGGTCATCCAATTGCACCGTGATACCGGTGTGTCCGGCAAAAGCCATTTCACACAAGGTCACGAACACGCCACCGTCGGAACGATCATGGTAAGCCAATAACTGTTTGTCATTATTGAGTTGCTGAATCACACTGAAGAAACTCTTCAGCGCGTGCGGATCGTCAAGATCAGCTGGGTGATGGCCAACTTGTTTGTAGACTTGCGCTAGGCAAGAGGCACCTAGACGATTTGCGCCTTTGCCTAAATCAATCAAGATTAAATCACTGTCGCCCTGATCGGTGCGCAGCTGTGGTGTCAATGTTGCGCGACAATCGGTGACTTCAGCAAAGGCAGTGATCACCAATGATAGCGGTGCAGTGACGGCCCGTGATTCGCCTTGCTCGTCCCAGACGGTTTTCATCGACATTGAGTCTTTTCCAACCGGAATACAAATACCTAACTCCGGACAAAGCTCCATGCCTACGGCGCGCACGGTGTCATACAAACCAGCGTCTTCACCTGGATGCCCAGCCGGTGCCATCCAGTTGGCAGAGAGTTTAATCTTAGATAGTTTTTCAATATTGGCCGCGGCAATATTGGTAATCGCTTCGGCAATCGCCATCCGGCCTGAAGCTGCCTGCTGTAACAAAGCCACCGGTGTACGTTCACCCATTGCCATGGCTTCACCACAATAACTATCAAAACTACTGGTAGTTACCGCCACATCGGCGACTGGGATTTGCCATGGGCCAACCATTTGGTCACGCGCCACTAAACCGGTCACACTGCGATCACCAATCGTAATTAAGAAACTCTTGTCAGCAACGGTCGGCAGTCGTAACACCCGCATCGCCGCTTCATAAACCGCAATGCCATCGGTTGAAAACGCTTGTTTTGAGAACGTGCGATGTTTTACATCACGAAGCATTTTTGGTGGCTTGCCAAGTAATACAGACAACGGCATGTCGATCGGTGTGTTATCAAAGTGTGCATCACCCACTAACAACGTTTGTTCTTCGGTCACATCGCCCAGCACAGCATAAGGGCAACGCTCACGTTCACATAACGCTTCAAAGTCAGCTAGACGTTCTGGCAAGACAACCAGCATGTAACGCTCTTGCGATTCGTTACACCAAATTTCCATTGGTGACATGCCCGGTTCATCATTCGGCACCGCGCGTAATTCAAAGCGACCACCACGATTACTGTCATTAACAATCTCTGGCACAGCATTAGATAAACCACCCGCGCCAATATCATGAATGCTCAAGATAGGATTGTTATCCCCTTGTGCCACACAGCGATCAATCACTTCCTGACAACGACGTTCCATTTCCGGGTTACCGCGCTGCACTGACGCAAAATCTAAATTCTCGGTACTGGCACCACTGGCCACCGATGACGCTGCACCGCCGCCTAGGCCAATCAACATTGCCGGGCCACCTAATACAATGACAGGGCAACCAGGGGGTAAATCACATTTATTAACATGCTCAGGTCGCATATTACCCAGGCCACCAGCGATCATAATCGGCTTGTGGTAGCCGCGTATTTCTTCACCATCAGGACCGGGGACTTTTTCTTCAAAGGTGCGGAAGTAACCGCACAAATTAGGCCGACCAAATTCATTACTGAAACTGGCAGCACCAATGGGACCTTCGAGCATAATGTCGAGTGCAGAAGCGATACGTGAAGGTTTACCAAAATCAGTTTCCCAGGCTTGCTCGGCACCCGGGATGCGTAAGTTAGACACACTGAAGCCACTAAGCCCAGCTTTAAAACGTGAGCCACGACCGGTAGCGCCTTCGTCACGAATTTCACCACCGGCACCGGTGGCTGCACCTGGCGCGGGTGAAATTGCTGTCGGGTGATTGTGAGTTTCGACTTTCATGATGATCGGCACATCAGCGGCTTCGCTAACATACTGTTGTGAATCGGGATCAACAAAGAAACGACTGGCCGTCGCGCCTTCCATCACCGCCGCATTATCGTGGTAAGCCGACAACACACCGTCAGGATTTAGTTTGTGAGTGTTACGAATCATCGCGAACAAAGATAGATCTTGTTGTTCGCCATCAACCACCCAGTCGGCATTAAATATTTTGTGTCGACAATGTTCAGAGTTCGCTTGTGCAAACATCATTAACTCGACGTCAGTCGGGTTACGCTTCAGCGCACTAAAATTTTCAACCAGATAATCAATCTCGTCATCAGAGAGTGCCAAACCTAAATCAATATTCGCGCTTGCGAGAGTAGCACTACCGCCACCGAGAATATCGACGCTAGCAACGGGTTTGGGGGTTGCCTGACTAAACAAGTTGACGGCGTCATCAAGCGAAGTGAAGACACTTTCAACCATGCGGTCATGGATCAAACCACTGACGACTTGAGCGTCAGTTTCATTCAGCGGCTGGTTTGAAGTTGTGCGTAAATAATAAGCGATGCCACGTTCAAGGCGCTGCAAAGTGGTCAGGCCGCAATTATGTGCGATATCGGTCGCCTTACTTGACCAAGGTGAAATAGTCCCTGGCCGTGGCGTGACAAGAAATAACTGACCATCAGGCACCTTAACCAATCGCATCGGGCCGTATTCAAGCAACCGGTCTAGCGTGTTTTCTTGTTGCGTTGAGAGTGTTGATTCCAACCAAGCGAAATGCGTAAATTCAGCATCGATGCCGCAAACATCAGGCACCTGTTGTTGAACTGAAAATAATAGTTTATTTAGCCGAAAGGCAGAAAGTGCAGGACAACCACGCAGACGCAGCATTTGTGTTCTCTAGGTAAGGAATAACAAGCCCGTAATGATACGCAAATGCGCCGGCGGCCGCCAGCGATGGGAGGCAAAAACAGTCACTTTTAGGCCAATAATTCTGGCCTGATTTTAATCCAGCTTACTCGAGCTTGAATTGCCCCAACAGGCCTTGTAATTGATGAGCATTATTATTCAGCTGTTCGCTGGAATCACGTGTTTGCTGGGCATTTTCCAGACTTTGTTGGCCAATGCGGGCTATATTCATGACATTGCGATCGACTTCTTCAGCAACGGCTGTTTGTTCTTCTGCCGCGGCGGCTATTTGTGCATTCATATCATTGATTGAGGTCACTGTTTGCGCAATCGCTTCTAATGATTCACCGGCTTGCGCGGCTTGTTCAACACTCTCCGACGCTTGTTTGCGGCCTACATCCATCGCTTGCACTGATTTCTTGGCACCACCTTGAACACTGTTAATAATACCCAAAATCTCTTCTGTTGATTCCTGGGTACGGCTTGCCAGTGTTCGCACTTCATCCGCCACGACTGCAAAGCCACGCCCTTGTTCGCCTGCACGAGCGGCCTCAATCGCCGCATTCAAGGCGAGTAAATTGGTTTGCTCGGCAATACCTTTAATCACATCTAACACTTTACCAATCCCATCTGTGTCGACTTGCAGCTGATTAATCACCCCGGAAGCCTGTTCTACTTCGGATGCTAATGACTGGATAGATGACACCGTTGCCGCTACAACAGTGCGCCCTTTTGAGGCTTCGTCATCGGCTTCATGTGCCGAGGTCGCAGCAGAAGCGGCATTGCGTGACACTTCTTGCACCGTGGCAACCATCTCGTTAATGGCTGTCGCCACTTGATCGGTTTCGTTTTGTTGCTCTTGGGTTGCGGCATTAGAGCGATCGGCAGCCATCGACATTTGTTCAGCGGCCACTGTGATCTGACTACTGACCTCATTCACGGTGGTCAACAAACCACCCATTTTGGCGACAAAGGTATTAAAGGCTCTCGCCAAATCAGATACTTCATCACGACCTTTTTCATCCAGACGTCGAGTTAAATCGCCCTCGCCTTCAGCAATATCTTTCATTGCTAACGCGGCGCTTTTCACTCTGTCTGCAACGGCATTGCCGGTTGTCCAGGCACTACCCAACCCAAGTAATAAACCAAAACCAAGCAATATCAATGTCATATTATTCATTGCCGAAAGCTCGCTATTCATTGACGACACCGCGCCTTCAACTTGGGTGCGTTGTAGTTCAACCAATGAATCAACATCGCCTTTAATTTTGGCCAGTAGTGGCCCAACTTCACTGCGAATCAACCATGCATCAGTGCGCCATTTATCACTACCGTGAACAATAACTAGGGCCTTCCAGTTTTTTATATATTCCTGTTCGAGTGCTTTTACTTGCTCTAGTGAATCAAATTGATCCAGCGTTAGTTCATCGCCGTAACCCTCAACTTTCGACAGCAAGTCATGAAAATTCTCACTATAGAGTTCAACTTCATTAATCGATACATCGGCACGGAATGCCAGATAAGCGCGCACAGCATTAATAATACTGGCCCAGTTGTATCGCAACGCATTAATGTCAGTTAAAATTTCTCTGCGTAATTCAGAGGCTTCTTCTTCTGCTTCAGAGAGCAGCATTTGACTTAAGTTCTGTAAAATTTGCTGGCTTTGCGGGTTAAGCGTCGCAGCCGAAAGCGGTATCGCGGGTATATTTTTCACATCACTGCTCGCCAGTTCAAGTATTTTAGCTTGATAGCCAACAAACTGTTTTATATCTACACCGATTGATTCAACTAATTCCAATGAGGCCGGATCATTTTGTATTGCTGGCATGGCGCGTAAAGTTGAAATACTTTCAGTTAACGCAGACATACCATTAGTGAAATTTTGTTTATGCTCTTCTTCTTTACTCAGCAGATAAAAACCCATGCTTTGAGTCACGCTATTAATATCAATGCTTAGATTCATTGAGGCTCGCATTGTCGGCTGGTTATTATTCACAATACCAGTGAAGGAACCTTTGATTGAATCACCTGCTAATAACACGCCACCAGCAATGGCCATAATAACTAGCAACATCGCGCCAAAACTTCCCCAAAGTTTTTGCCGAATAGTGAAACCTGATAACAATCTGGCTAAATTAAATTTTTGCATGTAAACACCTGATCTTTACCTCAATATACGTAACGAAGTTGCGCACAGAATGCATCGTCCATTAGTTCTATCGGCAAAATTGCGTAGAACTTTATTTTTCAGGTAGTGAAAACAATAGAAAAAACGTGAGTTTAAGCTGGGAGGTATTATGCCAATGTGTGCCAATCAAAACCGTCAGTCTGATCGGCGACTTCAATCTCATATTCTGCGCAGTCTAGTGCATCGGCCAGTGCATAACGGGCTAATTCAGGAGTGTTATTTTTATCACTGACATGCATGGCAATGATCGATTGCAAGTCAGCGGTATCAAGGCTAGTTAATAAGGCATTGGCCTGGTTGTTACTTAAGTGACCGAAACGGCCACCGACACGTTGTTTCAACATTGGTGGGTAAGGACCATCAGCCAGCATTTGTTCGTCATGGTTACACTCCAATAACAAACCGTCGCAACCATCGAGTTGTTGTTTGATGTGGCTGGTTAAGCTGCCTGTATCGGTGAGAATTCCTAAACGTTTGTCACCATCACTGAAGACAAACTGCAGTGGTTCACGTGCGTCATGTGGAACCGGAAAAGCCTGACATTGCAAATCATCAATGGCAAAACAGTCGTGGCTATTTATCACCGACATCTGTGGTAGCGCACCTAATTTCTCGTGCGCAGCGGTGCCGTGACTGAGGTAAACAGGAATATTGTGTTTGCGCGCAAACGCACCCACACCATTAATGTGATCGCTGTGTTCATGGGTAACAAGAATGGCGGAAATATCGGCAGGCTGCCGGTCTAAACGTGAGAGTCTTTTTCGAGCCTGGGTTTCAGAAAACCCGCAATCCAACATGATGCAGGTAGAACCCGTTTCGATAAGAGTCGCATTGCCTCGGCTGCCACTGCCCAGCGAGGCAAAGCGTATCAATTCAAATGCTCTATTTAAGCTGCTCGTGCAGCAAGGTTAAGATGCGCAAAGCTGTACCTGATTTTTCAACTTGGCCTTGTTTATCAAGCACGGTCACTTCTGTTTCGGTAGATTGCTCTGCGAGGCTAACCTGATAAGTTGTTTTTTCTTGTATATTATCTTTACCGTCAAACACACCAAAAGTGATTGTGCTTAAAATCCCACCTTCTTTCTTGGTGTTGCTATCTTTCAACGGGTCAACATAACGAACAAAATACACACCGCGAGAACGGTCTCGATCTTCGACGGTAAAACCAACCCGGTCAAGTGCTAAGCCAGTGCGACGCCATGCGCGAGCAAAACCTTCTTTAACGCGTAAACTGGTGGCACCACTTCCATCGCGGTTCAGCTCTGCACGATCAACACGGTTACGTGATTTGCTAGCGAATAGATTTTGTGATTTTTCTTCTTCAATACCAAAGTGCACACTGAGACGGCGCAACATTTCAATTTCAAGCTCAGGGTCTGCTTGACGAGGACGCCAGATAACCAGCCCATCAGTATTTTCAGATTCCACTTCTTCTGCGCCGCGATGAGTCACATATAATTCGGTGGTGCCAGCATCGAGACCATCTTCAAGTCTTACGCGGAATTTATCGCGTGTTGCCGAAGAGTAAATACCGTCAAATACTTTACTGATTTGGCGAGTAATAAAATCTTTTGGAATGTCGGCGCGGTTTTCTGCCCAGTCTGTTTCAAGAATACCGATTTGTGGATTTTCACGTTTTACCAGGAAACCATTCTGTGCCCAGAACTCACGCATGCGTGGCCAAACTTGTGCCGGACTTCCGTTTATTACTAACCAACGAGTTGACTGATCGCGTTGAACACGGACATCAACTTGGTCAGGCAATACGGTCGAAGTACGAATACTGCGCGCTTGTCCTTTACGTTCTCGGTTGTAGTCAGATAAGTTGGCGCTGCCATTGGGTGCGATATCTGGCACGATAAGGCCATCATCAATGGTTGACGAAGTTAGGTCCGGTGGCACTTCTAAAGTCGAAATTTCTTTTGCCTTTCGGTAGTCGACTTTATCTTTGTTCGGTAAGAAGTCTTCCTTGATAGTGTCAATAGCGCCACAGCCAGCCAACAAAGTGGCAAGCAAACCTGTCATAAAAATACGTGTTGTGATGTTCATACTACTACCCCAAAAAAACTAATCAGCGTCAATGACACTGGCTTCTTGCATCGCACCGCGAAGCGGCGCGTGATATGTTGATGACAACGGTGTCATCGGTAATCGGATTCCTTGCGGAATTAACCCCATTTCCTGCAAAGCCCATTTGACCGGTATCGGGTTGGCTTCTAGAAACAGCTTATCATGAAGACCCTCTAAAGGTGTATTCAGTTCCCTAGCCAGTTTTTCATCACCGGCCAGCGCCGCTTGGCACATCAGGTGCATCGCTTTCGGCGCTACATTAGCCGTTACTGATATATCGCCCTTGGCACCGGCCAAAATGCAATCCAGTGCTGTTTCGTCATCGCCACTATACAGATCAAGTTTATCGCCGCAACGGCCAAGAATGTCACGAGCGCGATTCACATCACCGGTGGCTTCTTTGATACCCACTATATTAGGTATACCAGCCAGTCTTTCGACCGTTTCAGGCAGCATATCCACTGCAGTGCGGCCGGGTACATTATAAAGTATCTGTGGCACAGGCACGGCCTCGGCAATCGCTTTAAAGTGCAAATACAGGCCTTCTTGAGTCGGTTTGTTATAATAAGGTGTCACCAGCAAGCAAGCATCAGCGCCAGCTTCCATGGCACAGCGAGTCAGAGTAATGGCTTCTGTGGTGGAGTTAGCACCCGTGCCCGCAATAATAGGAATGCGGCCGGCAGCAAACTCAACAACCTTACGAATAACGTGACAATGCTCTTTTTCGTCCAATGTGGCGGATTCACCAGTGGTACCCATGGCAATAATGGCATCAGTGCCTTGCTCAACGTGCCAGTCGACCAAACCGCGCAAGCTTTCTTCATCGACGTCGCCATCGCTATTCATTGGGGTCACCAGAGCGACCATACTACCGTGAAACATTATTTTCTCCGCTGTTTATCTGCAGCCGCATGTTACGTTACCGCCCCGCAGTAATACAAGCGATAAACACCTACTATGACGGTATCGAGCATTTCAGCGAGCATCCTTGCGGTCAGTCATGTCTAATGCCATTCAAGAATGACGACGCAATAACAAGGAAAGAAAAAGCATGAGTGAAAGTCCTGAAAAAGACGGTATTGTCCGTGAAATCCGCATTAATCCACTATTACCCAGTGAATCAGTACTCGTCGCCACTGCCCGTGGCATGCGCCCACGCAAGGAAGAAGACCGTGTTGAGCGCAATCAAGCCAGCCATGTTGAGCGTTGCCCCTTCTGCGTTGGCAATGAAGACAAAACTCCACCGACAATTAAATCCTGGCCGAGTGAAGAAGATTGGGATGTGCGTGTGGTCGAAAATCTCTACCCCATTCTTGGTGACGAAAGCGCAGATGCCGGACTCGTTTTTGGTCTTCAACAAGTGATTGACGGCTATGGTCGCCATGAAGTCATCATCGACCACAACAATCATGGTATCGCCATTCATCAAATGTCGGTTGAGCACTTAGTCTTGCTGCTTAATGCCTATCGCGATCGCATGCAGGCGTTATACGCCAGTGATGAACGTATTCGCTACGTGTTGGTGTTCAAAAACTTTGGTCCCGCGGCCGGTGCCAGTATCCCGCACACGCACAGCCAGGTCATTGCCATGCCAGTGGTGCCGGAAAATGTCATCAGCGAAGTAAACTATGCGAACCTGTATTTTGAAAAACATCACCAATGCATTTACTGTTCATTAATCAACGAAGCACTCACTTTCGAAGCGACCATTTATGATCGTGACTCTGGTGAGATAAAACGCAAAATTGGTGTTGGTCAGTATGTCGTTGAGCGCGGTAAACACTTTATTGCTATCAAACCGTTTGCCAGTCGCTACGAATGGGAAGTACATATTATGCCGCTCGTCCATCAAGCCGATTTTGTCGATCTGAGCCCTGAGCACCTTGAAGATTTTGCAACCGTATTAAAGAACACCATGGCCAGACTCGATGCGGTGATTGGTGGTGCTCAATATAATTTCTTCTTGCATTCATTGCCGCGCGGTGAAGCCCATGCCAATGACAGCGACGCTTACCACTGGCATTTAGAAATTTGCCCGCGCACCAGTATTCCTACCGGATTCGAACTGGGTTCGGGTTTGTTTGTCAGCACTATCAGCCCAGAAGATGCTGCACAGCAATTACGCGATGTTACGTTGACACAAGAATAAACATTTCCAATTAGACAACAATGGTATTGTTCATTAACTAAAAACTGGGCTAGACTTAATAGCAGGATGCAACATGAATAATTTTCTCGTCATTTCCGCCATCGGTGCAGATCGTCCCGGCATCGTTAACTCACTGTCGATGTCTGTCATGGACAATGGCTGCACGATTGCTGATAGCCGCATGACTGTACTGGGCGGCGAATTTGCCGTCATACTGATGGTTGCCGGCAACTGGAACAACATTGCCAAGCTTGAAGATGCACTGAAAAGCATTGAGTCCAAGCTGCAACTCACTATTACCGCCAAACACACCGAAGCACGTGCGCCGCAGGCCAGCATGATGCCTTACATGGTTGAAGTTATCGCCATGGACCATCCCGGTATTGTTTATAACGTTGCCGAGTTCTTCTCCTCACGAAAAATTAATATTGAAGAGTTGACTACCGGTAATTATGCCGCCGCACATTCTGGCACGACTATGTTTAGCATGAATATGGTGATTAGCATTCCCGCTGACATTCAACTGGCTGAATTGCGCGAACAGTTTGCTGAATTCAGTGACAACCTTAATCTAGATGCCGTAATGGAGCCCTTAAAAGGATAGAAGTATGAACAAAGCAAGCATCGGTAAGAAGGTATCCGATACCCCTCTCGCTGCCACTGGCGAGCAAGACATTAAGCTTTCCGACTACCGTGATAAAAACATCGTTGTTTATTTTTACCCACGCGACAGTACTCCTGGCTGTACCACCGAAGGTCAGGACTTCCGCGACAACATCGCCAAATTCCGTCGTGCAAAAACTGTCATACTCGGCGTTTCACGTGACAGCGTTAAATCGCATGAAAACTTTAAAGCTAAACAAGAGTTCCCATTTGACTTGCTCAGCGACAAAGATGAAAAACTCTGCAAGCAGTTCGACGTTATTAAAGAAAAAATGCTCTATGGCAAAAAACACATGGGCATTGAACGCAGTACCTTTATCATTGATAAAAAAGGTGTGCTCAAACACGAATGGCGAAAAGTAAAAGTCAAAGGCCATGTGGATGAGGTGCTGGAAACAGTTAAAGCCTTAAATAAAAAACAAGGCTAATAGTAACTACACTCTATAGTAGTAAAATCGTTCTCTGACAGCTTAAACCTTGGTGTCAAAGAATAAATAATCAACGGTTAGTTAGCACGAGGGCAATCATCCTTTATGAGCAAACAAGAGATTACCGGCAAACGCACTTTCGTCCTTGATACAAACGTATTAATGCACGATCCCACTTCCATCTTTCGTTTTCATGAGCACGATCTTTACATTCCCATGATCGTCCTGGAAGAACTCGACGATAATAAACGTGGCACCTCTGAAGTATCACGAAATGCTCGACAAGCTAGTCGTTTTCTTGACGAACTAGTCAGCAATGTCAGCAGTGATGACATTGAAAAAGGTATTGATCTACCCCACACTTCTAAAGATGATGAGGGCATCGGTAAGTTATTTTTACAAACTCGCTTACTCAAAGAAGAATTGCCCGATAGCTTACCCGGCGATAAACCCGATAACCATATCCTTGCCACCGCACTAGGTCTGCAACACCAGCAAACTGATCGCAAGATAACAGTGGTATCGAAAGATATTAATCTACGGATTAAATCATCAATACTCGGTATTCACAGCGAAGATTATTATAACGATAAAGTCCTTGACGATGTTGCCCTGCTCTATTCCGGTCAGGAAAACCTACCTGAATCATTTTGGGACGAACACAATCAAGAAATGGATTCGTGGCAAGAGGAAGGACGCACCTTCTATCGCATCTCCGGCCCACAAGTCAGCGACTGGTATCCTAACCAATGTATCACCATCGGTGGTGAGAAGTTTGAAGCTGTTGTTCGCAGTGTCGACGATAAAGGCGCTGTGATTGAACGACTTAAAAATTATCGCCAGGAAAGTAATGCTGTGTGGAGTATTATGGCCCGCAACCTTGAACAAAACTTCGCGCTAAATTTATTAATGGATCCAGAAGTCGACTTTGTTAGTTTGCTAGGCATGGCAGGTACCGGTAAAACACTATTAACCCTAGCCGCAGCGATGTCACAGACACTTGATCTTGGTTTGTATAACGAAATTATTATGACTCGCGTCACCATTCCAATGGGCGAAGACATCGGTTTTTTACCCGGTACTGAAGAAGAAAAAATGACACCCTGGATGGGCGCCTTAATGGATAACCTGGAAGTCCTTACCGGTACTGAAGGTGAAGGCGAATGGGAACGTGCTGCAACGGGTGCCTTATTACAAAATCGTATTAAGTTACGCTCCATTAACTTTATGCGCGGTCGCACCTTTCTCAGTAAGTTTTTAATTATTGATGAAGCACAGAATTTAACTTCGAAACAAATGAAGTCATTAATCACCCGCGCCGGGCCAAATACTAAAGTCGTTTGTCTGGGTAATGTCGCACAAATTGATACACCCTACTTAACTGAAACCACATCGGGTCTAACTTATGTGGTCGATCGTTTTAAAACCTGGGAACATAGTGGCCACATTACGTTACTGCGCGGTGAACGTTCACGGCTGGCTGATTATGCGTCAGATATTTTGTAGTTAATATTATTTACGCACCGTGCCGCTCACCAATCGAAAAGGTGAGCAGCACGGTTAATTCTCGCTTTCTTCTACTTCTTATTCTTTTACTTTCTAAGTATTTTTAAATCCCAAGTTATTATTCTCTGCCTCGCCGGGAAATTACCTTGTCAGTCAATTCCTTGTTAATTTATCAATATCCACATGAAAAGTTTATAAAAAGTATTAAATTTAATTACCTAATAATTTATTTTACAGAAGTAAATCATGCCTTACATATGCACCTTGAATTCATTGGCTATAATAAATTAATATGTATAAAGCCTGAGGGCATAAGCATCCCTTCTGTAATATGGATATTACAAAAAATGGACATTTTAAAGTACATAAAAGCCCTTCGTGGCCCTAGTACGACATCTGAAGGCTGGCACGCCTATATTGGTGTTATCCTGCTATATGCATTAATTGGCTTGTTTATCCCGGATACTATTCTCATCGATTACCAGTGGGCCAGGGGCTACGCTAACTTTATCGCCAGCTTTATTCCGCAAATTGATCGTATCACCGCCCTCAACATCGCCCCTGATTTCAACCGTTTTTACTATTCAGTGTTATGGCCAGCAAGCCTTCCTTCAGTCTACCTTCTATTCCATTCAATGCGCCAGGACGTGGCGTTAGGCCTTTATCCCAAAAATAATAAAATATCACCTGAAGGTTTAGCTGGTTTACTTTTATGGTGCAGCCTAATGGTTGGCTTTAGCATGTTTCTCTGGATAGGTTTTGGTTTTGTAAGGAATGATAATATCGTTGTGCTGCGGCTGTTTGCCCCTTACTTTAACCGAGCCGTAACGGGGCCAATCATTGTACTGGGGTTCTGGGCAACCGTTGTGCTTACGCTAGTCATTATTGAGGGCATAGTGGAAGGCCGTATTAAAATTACCTCATGGAAAAAAATTACCTGGTAACGACTTAAGGAACACGAAATGGATATTCGAACATTAAGTGGTGCAACAGCCACAATTATCCCTGAAAACACTTACACAACATCACAAGATGGTGATATCGCCAATAGCAAAGCAAACAATCCGGTAGATTCTGGCATTGCGCTAGGGCTAGAAACGCAACATCAGATTGGTCATCCCACCGAATCAATATTGTCCACTGCAGAAAGTGCCTTACTAGATGCAGCTGGCAAGCAGGCCACAGATTTAAACGTAGACGGATCGTCATCTATTTTAAAAGGCTTTAGTCGCCTGGCGACGGGCGTAGGTGTTATTAACGATGTGCATAACGTTGGTCAGCCATCTTGCCGAAGAGCGGCTGCGCGAAGCAACAATTGAAGCCGGTGGAGCCAGTGGTACTTATGTGGGTGCAATAACTGGTTTTATGGCTGCCCCACCTATCCCGCTTATGAAAGGAATTGGTACCGTAGTCGGCGGTGTAACGGGCTCAAACATTGGTCAAGATTTTATCCGCGTAGGCCTTGCTCCAGAGCCGCCAGCCAATGATGTTAACCTTAAACCGACACTCATCATGAACGGTAATAATTACTATCTAATTGATAACCACTGGTTTGTTGAAAACACCACCACCTCTTTACCAAACCGCTATGGCGCTATTACAGTACCGGATAAAATTAATGAGTTAAGTGATGCCTACATGCAAGCCAGCTTATCACCTGAAGAATACCAGCGCGTACAACAGTCATTAGAAGAAATTAAACAACAGGGCGATACCGTAGAAAATATCGAGGCGCGCATCAAACCTGTTGGTCAGGTTACCATTAGCGATACGGTTGATACCCCCTCTAAACCTGATTCGGCTTCTAATACTTTACCCACAAAAGAAGCCTATAACCAATGGCTACCTAATAATCCAAATGACCCAAGTCAGGGTAAGCATATGTGGTTGAATAATAAAGAAGGCAACCATATTCTGATAACCCAAACACCGCAGGGGACAAGTGAGTTAGAACTGTCTGCTATTGATCACGCGCCTATTTATTCAAGCTTTACCAATGCTCAGTCAGGCGAAACTGAGATAAGTATCAATAACCGGCCCAAAAACTCAACACTCGCAGCAGAACAACCTCCTCTATCGGTGACTGAAAGAACCGAACGACCAGGGAATAGATCACATGTGAGTTACGAAGAGAACCGTTTAGAACAGCCAGTGCTAAAACATCAAGAAACTGATGAACCATCGCCAGACGAACCATCACCTTCATTTTAATTTATATACAGCTATTCTCGCGGGGCATTTAAATGTTTGTCGTAGTGTTTTGAAAATAGATCTTGCAGGTCATCAATCACTTCAGCGGCACCACGACCTTGCATGATATGGGCGGACATCAGTCCGGCTGCTTCGTGTAGCAAGCCATCCATTTCCATCATTGGATAGGTTTTGGAAAGCCGTTTCATTGCTGCCACGACGCTTTCTTCTTCCGGGCGGGGAATATCGAGCGGCTCGATACTGATAAGACTTTGTTGCTCTGCATGGGTCGAGCGAGAAGCAAGAAACTCAGCGAAGTCGAGCAAGGTACTTTGCTCTTCTTTACTGAGTTTCTCAATAATTGCTTGCAACTTATTGTTGAGTTTAGACATAACGCAGTGGCATCCTCTCGACTAAAACGCAGTCTTTAGAATGTAGCGTGGTCTTTACAATATTGCTGCGCAAAACTCAGTAACTCGTCCATGGCACGCAAACGGAATTTCTGTTTTTGATGCACAAAAGAGAATGGACGTTCTAGCGCAGGTTCTAAGTTTAATGCCACTAAAGTACCCAGCTTCAATTCTTTAGTCACGGTTGCGCGAGACACAACAGAAATACCCATGCCGGCTTCAACCGCACCTTTCACTGCCTCAGGACTACCTAGCTCCATGTTGACATTCAAGGTGCCTTTCAGACCATTTGAAATCATGTGTTCAGCAATCACTTCACGGGTACCGGAACCTTCTTCGCGACAAATATACGGGTAGTCGCTAATAGCGCTAAGCTCTACAGTTTCCTTGTCAGCAAGTTCATGACCGGGCGGCACAATCAACACTAACTGATCCATACGACAAACCTCTACTGCGAGGTTTTTGTTACCGACAGGCGCTTCAACCACACCTAGATCGATAACGTTGTTCTCAACCATGTTAACCACGCCATCCGTGTTTGACACTTTGAGGCGAACATTCACATCCGGGTTCTTGCGTTTGAAGTCCCCTAACAGAGCCGGCAACATATATTCAGCAATCGTGGTACTAGCGCCAATAATCATTAAGCCGCTGATTTCACCGGTTAATTCACGTACAGAATTATCTAATTCTGTGTATAACTCAAAAATTTTATCCGCAAAACCAAAAACCCGGTCACCCGCCTCTGTTAGACTGATGCGATTGTGTGTACGATCAAACAGTCGAGTATTAAAATACTCTTCGAGCTGACGCACCTGAAATGTGACCGCTGGCTGAGTCATGTGCAATGCCTCAGCGGCTTTAGTAAAGCTCAAATAGCGTGCAACAGTATGAAAAACTTGTAGTCTACGATCAGCCATGCCTACCCCGTAATGATTGAGTTACCGGTAATTTCTTCCGGGCGGCGATTATATGCTATTTAAGAGACTTTGGGATAGCACAAACTGGTTTTATTAGCGAAACTATCCCTAATGCCCCATAGATTTGGACTAAAACTGAAATGACAGAACATAAAGACCCTAAGATCGTTAACCGCTTCCGTGGCTTCCTGCCTGTGGTAGTCGATCTTGAGACCGCTGGCTTTAATGCCAATAAGGATGCTTTGCTAGAAATAGCCGCCGTGGTTGTCGGCATGGATGAACGCGGTCACTTATACCAGAAAGACAGTGTCGCCAGTAATGTAGAACCCTTTCCCGGCGCCAACCTTGACGAAAAGTCACTGGCCTTTAATGGTATCGATCCCTGGCACCCTTTCCGTCTGGCATTGCCAGAATCGGATGCGCTGGAAAAAGTATTCACTGTCGTGCAAGAGGCACTTGACGAGAGCGGTTGCAGCCGTGCAATTCTGGTTGGCCACAATCCAATATTTGATCTCAGCTTCCTCAATGCCGCGATTAAACGCTGCAAAATTAAAAGTCCCTTTCACAGTTTCAGTAGTTTTGATACTTGTACGTTAAGTGCGATTGCCTTTGGCCAAACTGTGTTGGCGCGCTCTATTCAGGCCGCCGAGTTAGATTGGAAGGAAGATAATGCCCATTCAGCCGTGTATGACACCGAGCGCACCGCCGAGCTTTTTTGTACCATCATGAATCAGTGGCAGACGTTAAAACCTTATACGCCATTAAAAAAGCCTGAAGAATTCGACTAATTAGCTGATCTTATTTTATAAAGTCACAAAAAAAACGGTGGCCATGGCCACCGTTTTTTATGAACAAAACAAATCTTTAATTAGGCTTCGCTTGGTGCAGCAGCCTTGGTCATTGTTTTCAACTCGCCAGTTTGAAATAACTCCAGGGTTATATCGCAACCACCAATCAGCTCACCATTAATGTAAAGCTGTGGGAACGTTGGCCAGTCTGCATAAGCAGGCAGGTTTTCATAGGCATTTTGGTCAGCTAATACATTGACGTAACCAAACTCTACTCCACATTCTTGCAACGCTTGTGCGGTGCGACTAGAAAATCCACACTGTGGAAATTGTGGTGTGCCCTTCATGAAAAGCACGATAGGTGAACTTTCAACTTGCTGTTTAATCTGTTCTAACGGATCCATTTACGCCAACCTCTGTGTAATAAAAGTGTTCATTCATACTGTTACCTTAAATAAGGGCGCATTCAGCTAATATCAACCCATCAGTATGATTTTGGCCGGCAATTCTACCTGCACAAGACCATAAATACCAGAGTAAAACACTATGGTAAGGTCTTTATAATTCTGAACAGCATTCATTACAAGCCCCCTCAAGTAAGGATATTTATAATGAACACTGCTCATAACAGTGTAAACTAATTAACTAATTGTTTTATATCAGTAAATAACATGGAAATGCTAGCTATGCGGATCAACATTTCGTTGTAACCAAAATTCAAGTAACGCAATATGCCATAACTTACTGCCCATCAACGGCGTTAAATGCCTGTCTGGCGCAGCGAGTAACTGATCAACGTAGGCTTGTTGGAACAAACCTCTTCGACGACATGCCTCTGATCCCAAGATATCACGCATGAAATCCAGGAACGGTCCACGCACAAATTTCAGTGCTGGCACGGGAAAATAACCTTTCGGCCGATCAATAATTGAATGCGGCAGTAAATCACGCGCAATGGCTTTCAAAGGGTACTTACCATCCTCGCGCAAGCGCATTTCCGGTGGCATCTGCATCGCCAATTCAACCAAGTCGTGATCAAGAAATGGAACACGTGCTTCAAGCCCCCAGGCCATGGTCATGTTATCAACCCGTTTAACTGGATCATCAACAATTAATGTGTCCACATCCATGCGCAAGACCTGATCCATAAAAGTATCGGCACCTTCTCGATGTAAACGCTTATCAATCAATGCCGAGGTGTAATCAAGCCCATGCCATTTGGGTTCTAATGCAGCCAACACTTCATCGTGACTACGATCAAAATAATGTTTGCGGAAACGGTCAATATATTCGCCACGTTCCGCCGCCATGCGCGGATACCAGAAGTAACCACCAAAGACTTCGTCAGCACCCTGCCCGCTTTGTACTACTTTTACTTCTTCTGACACGCGCTGCGACAGTAAATAAAAGGCGACTGCATCTTGCCCGACCATCGGCTCAGCCATGTGATCAACGGCATCAGGTAAATTTTCTAATACTGCATTGTTGGGTACCAGAAATTTATGGTGCCGAGTGCCATAACGCTCAACCACCTGATCAGAAAACTCAAACTCATTACCTTTCTCTTCAGGCTGATCTTCAAAACCAACCGAGAAGGTGTGTAAATCAGATTGCCCTGCTTCTGCCAACAGAGCCACTAATAAACTAGAATCCAACCCACCTGATAGCAACACTCCAACCGGGACATCAGCCGCTAACCGACGGCGATCAACCGCTTCACGTAGCGAGACATGAATCGCATCAACCCATTCTTCTGCTGATCTATTCTGCTCAGGACGACAGGCATGTATATGCCAGTAACGATTATGTTTTTCTTTACCATCAGTTGTTAAAGTAAGCGTGGTAGCGGGTTCAACCTTACGTACGTGCGTCAACACTGTGCGTGGTGCCGGCACCACGGCATGCAAGGTTAATTGATGATGCAGTGCAACTGAATCAAGTTCAGTGTCGATGCCACCACCAGCCAATAAGGCTTGCGGGTTTGAGGCAAATCTAAACCTGTCACGATCTTGAGTGTAGTAAAGCGGCTTAATACCAAGCCGATCACGCGCCATAAAAAGCTCGCGTTTACGTTTATTCCAGATAACAAAGGCAAACATACCCGAGAAATGTTGAACGCATTGCTCGCCCCACTGCGCATAGCTTTTGAGAATAACTTCAGTATCACCTTCACTGGTGAAACGGTGGCCGCGTTTAACTAAATCGGCGCGCAAAGCTTTATAGTTATAAATGGTGCCATTAAACACCAACACATTGCCAGTTTCGTTGTCGACCATCGGTTGGCTGGATCGATCCGATAAATCAATAATCGCCAAACGTCGGTGACCAAATGCCAACGAACCTTCGACAAACGTATCACCCGAATCTGGGCCACGTGGCACCAGGACTTTAAGCATCCGCGACAAAGCAGCCTGATCAGCCGGCGCCTTGTCAAAACGTAATTCACCACAAATACCGCACATAATGACTTCTCAATTCTTAACTTGTCACTAATGATAAACTAATTCTCAACACTTTTCGGCTCAATATTGACTCGTTGCTAGTGTCAAAGCATCTCTATCTACTTAGAGCCTCAGTTAATAGTGAAGAATAAAAAAGCAGGTATAACACCACATGAGTGTTAAAGATGACCATACCTTTAAATACGAATGGTATAAAGAAAATAGCGATGTAAGTAGTTCAGGAGAAATTGGGCTTATTGAGCAAACTCAACAAAACCAAACTTATAAGGACCCGGATTAGGGGTTATCGACGTTATACGGGCTGATGAGTAACTGAAATTAGTATTATTACTGCCTAACAAATAAACCGGTGGGAAAATAGACACCGCATGAACAATACTACCATCATTCATAAATACCAATAATGGACCCGGCTGGAAATAGGTATCGTTATAAAAAAAACTTTTCAAGAAACCATTTCCAAATAAGCGTGCGCCGATAATCTCATTAACCTCTTTCTTACTAAAATAATGTCTAAAATAAAAAACCTGATCCCATTTAAAATTAGTTAATGTACTGAGAGAAACTTCAGTTTTACGTGGCCCATTTTTAGACAGTTCTGCCAACGCTGTAATAAACGGTGATTCAGACTGGACCGAAGGATTGTTATCCGAACAGCTCGTTAGCATCAGTAACAGAACGGGTAACAAAGCCATTTTAGATAATAATATTTTCATGAAGAAATGATCGGTTTTTGGAAATTATTAACCAGGCGTAGCTTCAGCCGAGTAAGAGTATGTCACGTCTTCACGTGGCACAGAATCGAACACAATACCTTCCTAAAAAAAGGTATGGCAATAAAAAACAATCGTCATATATCTCATATAATAACTACTTAATCTCCAGGCACTGGTACAAGAGGCTCAATACGCATTTCATCTTCAAGTTGAGTCTTATTGTCTTCGTAAGATGATATTGAACGGTTTTGTATTGGTAGAGCTGCCTTTGGCAAATCGGGCGCAGCAGTCGAGTGGTCTTTCAATAACGCCGTATCATCATTTTCATTCTTCCTATCAGGAGCCGGTTTTTTGATATGCTTGTCGTAAAAGTCTATATACGTCTGTTGGTAATATTGTTCATAGGTTTTTGAAGGGTCAGTGCTTGGATATTCATTTTTTCCATATATGTCGCCAATCGCTTCTCGGGCACTATCTCGATCGCCACTCTTGATATATTGTTCATAAGCCTTTAAATATTTAGCGTCCTGAGAACCAGCAATACCAATATCTTCACCACCATTTTTTAATATCTCAGCACGAACGTCCAGATTACTAAGCGTAGCCTCCCCTTCATCTTTTAAATGGCGATCGGCATTCTTCTCAATATATTCCTTTCTGGTTAATCCATCAGGCTTAATATAAGGACCCGCTTTATAGGTTGCATGTCCAGACTCGTGCGCAAGTGATTGAACTATTTCAGCAGTATTTCCTTTTTGATTTGGATCAATAACTAATTCTTGATTATCTTTATCGACATAAGTGCCTTCACCGGCCTTGCCAAACTTAATTTCCCATCCGGGAGTGCCAGAGAGTAATTCGTTTAAGTTATTGGTTAATGTTGGTGATTTAGCAACAAGCTCAGCGACATCACTACCGAAAGTCGATTTTATATCTGCAATTACCTTTATCGTCCCTGCCATGGTGTTATTCCTTATTTAAATAATCCGTATTTAAGGCGTAGTGATAATAACTCGCTTAACCATATCGTCAGGTGGTAAATAGCCAAATCGTAAAGTGCAATTATTCATCTCATAAACAAAGTAGGATAGCGAACCGGCAGGCTGGTGAGCATTAGGTGGTGAGAAACTATAATTTTCACCATAAACTTTTTTCACATCACCCAAGTTTAAAGAAAAAGATTTGTTGATATTAAAAATCGCAATATGTGAAGTACCTTTATCAGGGTCAATCCGCATTACTATTTCGGAAAACATATTGTCAGGGTCATCATCTAACTTATACTTATCTAATCTCGTTGCCCCCGTATTTTCATCCTTATATGCGCTGTCTTTGCGTAACGTCACTTTCGTAATACTATCAACACTAAGGGGTATCTCAGCAACAAGGTTATTAATCATATCTAGAATCTGACCTTCTTTACCTTGAGCGGCTTCAGCAGTTTGCATAGGTATCTCCATACATGCAGTGGTGCTTATCATCAGCACCAATATTAAAAAATAGCGAGTCAAAAAACCAAATAATTTAATCATCTTTGTAGGAAATTCCTGGTGTAACAGCTATACCTTATAAAAAATAGTTTAACCAAACAATTTATTTGTGTCGATTAAGCAAATAAACCTATACGAATTGATTAATTAGCCCACTAGGCAGCTTTTTAGGTTTTTATGTACGTTTATAAGTTTGTCCAACTTTCTCTTTCTATTTATCTTATTTAAGTTAATGCTTACGACATCATTGGGCTAGAATTTGGCTCAACCTCAACGTTTCGAGTGTTGTCATTTTCTTCCTGCCCTCGGTTGTCAGCTGCCGAAACAGTGGAACGGTTACTCGCATTATTTTGAGGTTGATTTACTTTTTCTTTCAGGTCATCGACGATTTTTTCAACTTGTTGGTGGTATTCCTTGCGTACATCAGGCGACTGTAAATCTTTACCCCAGTAAGTCGGTAATCGCTGATGTAAGAAATCTGCTGTTTTGCTGTGGCTACCATCTTTGGCTGCTTCGTCTTCGCGCATATAATCTAGCGGACCTTTGGTGTTACCCGTTTTAATATCGTTTTTAACTTTGTTAAACAGATCGTATTTTTGCGCATATTCTTCGCCTGTCCTCAAAGTACTGGATTTCTCAAATTCGCGCTCTTCTTTGTCCGGGTATTTTTTAATTAATGCGTTACTCTCCGCTTCAATTGCCTGCACTCTGGCATTCCAGGGGATGGTCTCTGCATTAGCATAGGCTTGTGGGCGGAAATAGGTTTCACCGGGTTTTGCAGTCAACTCTTTAACAAAATCATATTGTGTTTTGTAGGCCACCGTTTCTTCGGCAATCGCATTATCGTTGCCTTTCAATGTGCCATTTTTTCGTGCCTGATGAGTAATCAGGTGTGTGCCTTCGTGTACAATTAAACCGAGATTATAGTTATCAGCTGTTTGAAAGTTATTATTGCTATCGAGTCGTCCAGAACGCATAGTTGGGTCGTTAATGCCTAAGTAATTGCGTGAATCCAGATACATGATGCCTTCACTGCCATCAAAAGAAGCGACTGATCCGCCTTCCTTTGCATCTTTGTAGACAAATTTGAGTTCGCCTGCATCCATTGATTCACGTATTTTGAATGCCACAGCTTTACCAGTTGGCGTTTGTTCCATTTTGGTGAGCATTTCATTCACGTATTCTTTCGATACCGGAATATTTTTTTCACCACGGTCCATCGCCTGGCTAACACGATAACGTTCGTTAGTGCGCTCGCTGATGGGTTCGTTACCTTGCGGCAAGGTTAATTTCAACCCGTCTTGCGGATTGTGCGGATCCAACTGTGGGTTTTTCTCTAACAGTGCCAGCGTGGCCTTTTCAATGTCTGCGGCGCTAGCACCTTTGGGTAAGTGTTGCATCGCAATACTTTTGATTGTGTCACTAGCAGTGACGGTATGTTGCTTAGCCATATTGTTTCCTCCTTGATATTACAACTCAATACGATAAATAAATGCCGGCGTGGTCACCAATAAATGCTTAGCACCTGATGTAGCGATATTAACGCTACGCTTAGCCACTGGCTTGGGGAAATGATGTAAGTTGTACACACCTTGTTTATTTACAACACCGACACCTGTCTTTGAAACAAAATAAACAGATCGATCATATGGCAGGATTGTCTGACTAACAATTGAGCCACGATACGGACCGTCGTCTAGCCCAAAGCCTCTATTTAATAATGGCTTCTGGCACAAACTAACATCTTGTTGCAAACATACTGACTCAAGAAACCGATAGTTTTTTGTATTGTCCGCATGGGAAGTGTTTTGATCAAAAGCAATTGCCATTCGCCCAGTCAATGGGAAAACACCCGAAGCGTTGGTATGTAAATATTGATGCCTAGGGAACTTATGTAGACGCATGTTGCTATCCATGCATAAAACCCAACGTGTTGTCAGTGCCGTTTTGGGATACGGCAAGCGGCTCATGTCGCAGATTGTTAGAAGCGCCGATCGATCCGTCGCTGGTTTATTGTCTGATAGTTGACTGAGTGCTTGCGGGAATTTTAAAGACTGAATCTGACCGTCTTTAAGACGATAATACACCACATCAATCGTCGACGGCATACGCTGATGATTGAAGTGTGGCTCCGTTGTTAAATCATATTTAAACCACAAAGCACCATCATTCAGTTGGCCAAGAAAGTCGACTAACTTTCGCGATGTCGGAGTGGCGTGAGGGAATGCAATTTCACTTATCTGTTCACAGTTATAATGGAATATGGCTCCACCCAAAAAAGTAATGATCAAGGCGCCACTTTGCGGCACGGTATAAAGCCGGTAAGTGCCCACTTTGGCATTTTTTTGTCGTCGCAATTGATCCAGTTTTTCGCTGAACCAGGTATTAAATTTTTGTTTGTTCGAAGCAGAGCAAGAATCAGGTAATGCTGCTAACGTTAAATTTTTTGGTGGTAAGGCATGGCGGTAAGTAGGTACTGCCCAATAACCAGTTTGCGGACTACCGACAACTCGATAGACTTGCTTGCTGTTGGCAATAACCTGCACATCAGCCAGTGCAAACTCAGCGGCGCTGAATAAAATTAAAAAAATAACTGCAATAAGATAGTTGCGTTCTGGCATATCCCTGCCTGCTGAAGTAACTCTATTATATTATAATCATCAATCTAATCATTCTCGACAAACAACGCAATGTAAAACACAACCGGTGTCAGAGAACAAATACTATTAATAACCCAGTTTGGAGACGACGCGTTTGACACCGTCAACTCCCTGGGCGATACGCACGGCACGATCAATTAAATCACGCGAGTTGACTCGACCATGCAGGGTTACCACTCCCCTAAAAGTCGAAACATTCACGCCGTTAAATTTACGATCCTGACGTAACTGTGCAGAAACAGCTGATGAAATATTACCGTCCTGCGTGACTTGATCAATTGAACGATCTTGTTGTCGAGGCGGTGGCTTATTAGCACCATTACCTAAAAGCCCCGCAGCACAACCTTGCAGAAGCATTATCGATGCGATTAACACCGCGCTAATCAAATTATTTTTTTGTTTCATCATCTCATCCTCTGAATACATGTAAGCATAGCAATAGAATCAAAAGCTTGCTTAAGATCGCCAACCGCCACCACCGGGGGTTTCGATTGTGATGGTGTCACCCGCCTCAACATTGAGGCAAACTTTAGGCGATAAAACTTGTTCGTTGCATCGATTTTGACCGCATTGCCCTGCCTCACCATCACCGGCACCCCATGGCGCATGCAAGCGTCGCTCGGTTAGTAATGTCACGGTTGCAGGGGCAAGAAATTCATATTCTCTTATTAATCCATTACCACCGCGGCGCTGACCATCACCACCTGAACCATCACGAATGGCGTAACGGTTAATCCGCAGCGGATAATGGGTTTCGATAACTTCTATCGGTGTATTAAGTGTATTGGTCATGTGCGTTTGCACGGCATCCAAACCACCACCGTGTTTACCGGCTCCCATGCCGCCGCCAAGGGTTTCGTAATAATCCCAGGGATTATCACCGCGTGCGCCCATGGCAATATTATTCATGCTGCCATGACTAGCCGCCGGAATACGATCTGGTATCGCTTTTGCCAACGCGCCCATCACCACGTCTACCACTCGGGTGCTGGTTTCTACATTACCGGCAGCGACTGCTGCCGGACGTTCAGCATTGAGTAGTGAGCCTTTCGGTGCACTCAGATGAATAGCCCGAAAGCTACCGGCACAGGCCGGGGTATGCGCGGGCATTAAGCAACGGAAAACATAATAAACACCCGCCGCGGCAACCGATAATGGACAATTAATATTGCCACCGGTTTGCTTAGAAGTGCCAGTGAAATCGAGTGAAATCTGATCGGCTTCAACGGTTAAGGTAACCGCTATTTTTATATCAAAATGACCTAAGCCATCGTCGTCCATCACATCTTCGAATTGATACTGACCTTGAGGAATTGTTTTTAATGCGCTGCGTGCTAAACGCTCGGCGTAGTCATTCAGTTCCACTAGGCCATGGGTAAAATCTGTTTCGCCAATCGAGGTAATCAAGGCCTCCATTCGTGCAAGACCCGCCTGATTGGCACTGATTTGCGCGGCAAAATCACCCCGTGCCTGATCTTCGTGTTGCAGCGTGTCGATAATGCTGGCAAAAAATGCTTCGTCAATCTGGCCACGTCGGATTAACTTAGTTGGCGGCAGAATTAAGCCTTCTTCTTCTAAACAGCTGCTAATCGGCATCGAACCCGGCGCGGTGGCGCCGATATCAGCATGATGGGCACGATTCGCGACAAAGCCTAAAAGATGTTGATTGATAAAAATTGGTGCAATCAGCGTCACATCAGGCAAATGGGTGCCGCCCATAAACGGATCATTGAGCACCACCATATCGCCTTGTTGCCAGTCTATCGCCGCGACAATATCGCGCATGGCGTAGGCCATGCTGCCCAAATGCACTGGAATATGCGCGGCCTGAGCACAAATCTCGCCCTCCACATCAAATACCGCACAAGAGAAATCGAGCCGGTCTTTTATATTGGGCGAAAACGCAGAACACTGCAGCCGTGCACCCATTTCCTCACAAACAGATTCAATTCGGCTAGCAAATAAAGTCAGATCAATAGCTTCCATAACACGGCAGTCTAACAAGAATACATTGCAAAATGGGTTTACATCCCTAATAATCACCCACTAATTTACTAAGGAACTTCTGGCATTTCGAGGCTAGGCGTTTCAACTATAAAAACGAAAGGGGTAACTCCATGAATCCATTAAAATCCATACTTGGCACCATCATCGCCGGTCTAGTCCTATCCGCTATCTTTATGTACGCATTTAGTGGTTCACCGGGTGCCAACCTGATTGAATTAACTGTTTGGTTCCATGCGGTTGTCGGCGTTACCTGGATCGGCCTACTTTACTACTTCAACTTCGTACAAGTGCCTGCACTCGCTGCTGCACTGGGTGACTCAGACGGCCCTGGACCAGCGGCTATCGGTAAATACGTTGCACCGCGTGCCTTAGTTTGGTTCCGCTGGTCAGCACTGGCTACCTGGTTATCAGGTGCTGCTGCACTGGGTAAATTAGGTATTTTCGCCCCAGCCATGAGTTTTGAAGGCTTTACCTTTGCTTCTTCAATCTCTGTTATCGGCATAGGCGCCTGGTTGGGTACTATCATGCTGTTAAACGTTTGGGGCATCATCTGGCCTTGCCAAAAACGCATTCTGGGCATGAAAGAGTCAACACCAGAGCAAATTGCTAAATGCAAAGTCTGGGCATTGATGGCTTCACGCGTTAACACTATGTTGTCTATTCCTATGTTGCTGGCGATGACTGCCTACGCACACGGTATGCCTTTCTAGTACCGATAGAACAACACGCAAAACCCGGTGTCTGACAGCTGTCAGCACCGGGTTTTTTGTTTTCCGGGATTGATGATAAAACAGCCAAAAACTTGCCTTCCTGCGGTTTTGGTTTAAAATTCAGTCTTTAATGATGGCGGGCCCTGGCGGGACTGCCTTTTTTGCTTTTTGGCAATGCCTAACGCTCGAAACAACGTGGAATTAAGACAAGCATGACCGACACACTAATGAATACTTATGGCCGGCTACCCGTGACATTTAGTCATGGCGACGGCCTGTGGCTGTGGGACACTGATGGTAATAAATACTTTGATGCCCTAGGCGGTATCGCTGTCTGTGGTCTGGGTCACTCACACCCTGCCGTGACTGCCGCTATCTGTGATCAAGCAGGCAAATTGTTGCATACCTCAAACTTGTACGGCATTGGCGTGCAAAGCCAATTAGCCGATAAGCTTTGTGAACTCTCCGGCATGAACCGGGTGTTCTTTAGTAACTCTGGCGCTGAAGCAAACGAAGCCGCAATTAAAATCGCCCGTTTGTACGGCCACCAAAAAGGCATTCAATCACCGACTATTATTGTCGCCGATCATTCTTTCCACGGCCGCACCATGGCAACCCTGACCGCGACCGGTAATCGTAAAGTACAAGCTGGCTTTGAGCCGTTGGTGCAAGGTTTTGTGCGTGTGCCTTTCAACGATATTGAAGCAATTAAAACTGTCGCAGATAATAGCGATGATGTGGTTGCTGTGTTCGTGGAACCGATACAAGGTGAAGGTGGCATTAACGTGCCTGACGCCGATTATTTAAATGACCTACGCGCCGTTTGTGATGCTAATGGTTGGTTATTAATGCTCGATGAAATTCAAACCGGTGTTGGCCGTAGTGGCAAATGGTTTGCTTACCAGCATAACTGTATTTACCCTGATGTTGTCACCGTGGCGAAAGCACTCGGTAATGGCGTGCCGATTGGTGCCTGTATGGCGCGTGGTAAAGCAGCGGAAGTATTACAACCAGGCAATCATGGCTCAACATTCGGCGGTAACCCACTAGTGTGCCGGACTGCACTCGCTGTATTGGAAACCATTGAACAAGAAAATTTAGTTGCCCGAGCATCTGAACTGGGCCAACGCTTACAAGATGGTTTTAATGCACGTCTCGCTGATAACCCGCAATTCGATCACGTTCGGGGAATTGGTTTAATGATAGGCATTGCACTGAAAGTGCCTTGTGCTGAGTTAGTACGTTTAGCATTAGACAAGGGTCTGTTGATCAATGTCACCGCTGATTCTGTGGTGCGTTTACTGCCAGCATTAATTATGACCAACGATGAAGCAGATCAACTCATCGATCAACTCAGTGAACTCATCAACAGCTTTACTGCTAAGGCTTAACCAACATGGCTACCAAACATTTTCTTTCATTATTGGATCTAACTCAGGCTGAAGCACAAGCCCTGATTGGCCGTGCGATTGAGCTCAAGCGCATGCGCAAGGCCGGTGAGATCTATGAACCAATGAAAAACAAAGTACTGGGTATGGTGTTTGAAAAATCATCAACCCGTACTCGCATTTCATTCGAAGCTGGCATGGCACAGTTTGGTGGCCACGCTATATTCTTATCACCACGCGATACCCAACTGGGTCGTGGGGAGCCGATTGAAGACAGTGCCAAAGTCATGTCACGCATGGTCGACATCATCATGTTGCGTACCTTTGGCCATGACATCATCGAACGTTTTGCTGCGAACTCTAAAGTACCGGTGATTAATGCCTTAACGGACAGTTACCATCCCTGCCAACTACTCGCTGACATGCAAACTTATGTTGAGCAACGCGGCTGCATTGAGAACAAAACCGTTACCTACGTGGGTGATGGCAACAACATGTGCCACTCTTATATTAATGCAGCGCGGGTATTTAACTTTAAACTGCGTATCGCTTGCCCCAAAGGTTATGAACCTGATGCCGAGATCATGGCTGCCGCCGGCGACCGCGTTAGCATGACCCACAGTACACTCGACGCCTGTAAAGATAGTGATTTAGTCGTCACCGATGTCTGGGCCAGCATGGGGCAGGAAGAAGAGCAGGCCCGTCGTGAAAAAGCCTTTGCCGATTTTCAGGTTAATGCCAGCGTGATGAAAGTTGCCAACAACGATGCGCTGTTTATGCATTGTTTACCCGCTCACCGTGGTGAAGAAGTTAGCGCCGATGTGATTGATGGCCCACAAAGTGTCGTCTGGCATGAAGCTGAAAACCGCCTGCACGCACAAAAAGCTTTAATGGAATTCCTGTTACCCGCCAAACAATAGCTCTATACTCAAGACTCACTCACAACTAGACCCATACATGGATACATTGTTAGAGCTCAGCAACATCGAATGCCGCTACGAGCAGCGTAGTGCCGTTCAAGGTTTATCCATGCACGTCAACGAAGGCGATATTATCTGCCTGTTGGGTCCAAGTGGTTGTGGCAAAACAACCGTGTTGCGCGCTATTGCCGGTTTTGAACCGTTGTTTGATGGTGAAATAAACTTAGCTGGCAAAAAGCTATCCTCTGCCGGATTCACCTTACCGCCCAACCAACGCAAACTCGGAATGGTGTTTCAGGACTACGCATTATTCCCGCACATGACAGTTTGCCAAAATGTCTGCTTTGGTTTACGTGACATTTCCAAAGTATCAATGAAAGCGATTGGCGAAGACATGTTACAAGTCGTTGGCCTCGCCGGCTACGGCGGTCGCTACCCACATGAATTATCCGGTGGCCAACAACAACGTGTTGCCCTCGCCCGCGCGCTAGCACCAAACCCAGATCTGATTTTATTAGATGAGCCGTTCTCAAATCTGGATATTGAATTACGCGAGCGACTCAGTCTTGATGTCCGCGACATTCTTAAAGGCCAAGGCATTACCGGTATTTTGGTGACCCATGATCAAAGCGAAGCCTTTGCCATCGGCGATCAAATTGGCGTCATGAATGAAGGTCGAATTCTGCAATGGGACACGCCTTACAATCTCTATCACGAACCTTCAAATCGCTTTGTCGCCGACTTTATTGGCCAAGGAGTATTTCTGAAAGGGACTTTGGTTGCCCCAGATACGGTCAATACCGAGATTGGCGAGATTAAAGGTAATCGTGCCTATGATTGGGAAATCGGTACCGCGGTTGATTTGCTACTGCGACCCGATGACTTCGTGCCCGATGATGCTAAAACATTGATTGGACAAGTGATTAACAAAGCCTTCAAAGGCGCTGAGATTCTCTACACACTGCAACTGTCTACCGGCAGCCGGGTCATGTCGATGTTTCCCAGTCACCATGACTACGCAGTAGGCGAACAAGTCGGTATCCGTATCGCCGCCGATCACATGGTCGCCTTCCCGCAACAAATTTGAATAAATAGCACTAGATCAATGCCAGTAACTGCCCTAAAGTGTGACTTCACACACTCTTTAAAACAATAAAAAACATAGAATGCTCTACTATCAGAAACACCCGTAGTGTCAGGAGATATGCAGTGAAAAAATTACCCCTCATCGGTCTATTATTACTTTGTGCACTCCCTGCACTGGCTGACACCCGTTATGTGGTTGACGAACTAAGCATCACCGTACGTTCAGGTCCCAGCACCAAAAACCAGGTTGTGAAGATCTTACGCTCCGGCGCCAAAATTAATGTCTTAACGGAAATCGAATCTAATGGCCGCCAATACGCACAAGTGGAGGCCGGCAACACCACAGGGTGGGTGCTTACTCAATACTTGAGCAGCGAACCTATTGCCAAAGATCGTCTTCAAGCAGCAGAGAAAAAACTAGCTAATGCATTACAACAAAATGCGAATCTGAAAACACAATTAGCCACGCTTAAAACAGACAGTGAAAGCGCGATCAAACAGCGCGACAAATTAAACAGCAACGCTCAATCACTTGATGCCGAACTTGAAAAACTAAAGCGTATCTCTGCACGCCCCATTCAGCTTGAAGAAAATAACAAAAAACTACGGACTGATTTAGCCAGTAGCAATAACCAAGTTAAATTACTCATTCAAGAAAATGACAGTTTAAAAAATCGTACCCAACGTGACTGGTTTGTAGTCGGTGCTGTGGTTGTTCTTATCAGCATCATCTTTGGTATTTTACTTACCCGCATTCGCTGGGGTAAACGCTCAAGCTGGGGTAATTCTTTTTAATCAAAATTTCCTAAGACGGACGATGGCCTTTAGCAAAAATAACGTTAACGTTTAACCATAAGCCATCGTCCACTTCATATTGTTTAATTGACTCAAGATGAGCGGCACGGAACTGTGCTAACACATCGGCAGGCAAAGTCATCAGTGGACCACGCAGTGCAGTGTTCCAAACCAAATACCACCACTCATCAACAGTGCGTAAATGATAGCCCAGGCTGACGGTTTCAATGCCGATACCTTCATAGCCCGTCTGTTGCAGTAACGCTTCACAAGATTGTTCAGTATCAAGACGCGCCATTGCTTGCATATCGATGTCAGAGACTTTTAGTAACTGTTCTGCGAAATCACCAATCAGTGGAGAGAAAGCGTCATTTGCAAACGTAGTAAAGATTAATGGCGCACCCGGTTTCATCACCGTTTGCCAATGTTGTAATGCGGCCGCCATGTCTGGCAAAAAGAAAATCCCAAACCCACACATTGCGCCATCAAAATAATCACTTTTAAAAACTAATTCGCTAGCGTCCATTTCATGCAGATCGATATTTTGCACCCCGGCGCGTTGAACATTGTCGAATGCTACGTCTAACATACGCTGTGAAATATCCACCCCGTGCACTCGCCCTTCTGGCACAATCAATTGCGCAGCTGACACCGCGGCCGCGCCGGTGCCCGTGGCAATGTCTAGCAAGCGCCAACCCGGGCGTGGGTTCAAAATTCGCAGCATCCGATCAGCGCTGAAGGGGAAAAAACGCATCACTTCATTGTCGTAACCATCGGCCACAGAATCGAACACCTGCGCCACTTTTGCTTGTTCTTCACCCAGTTTCATCATTCATCTCGCACTCAAATATGTCCCCATTATACCCATAACCCAACATTAACTCACTGAAATTTAATAAGTTTCATATTTTTCCTGGTAGATAATGCTTGCACTCAACAATTCCGCCGTTATACTTGGCCGCAATTTTTTGCCTATTGGATAGTCAGATGTCAGATTTACATGAGTTGCACACCCCGCTGAGTGAAGCATTGCGTATCCTTTCGCGCTGGAAAATCGAGCACAGCAACCAACTGCAGTTGTTAGATTTACCCGACGACATTAAGCCGCGCAAACTCACGCAAATGCGTAACGGTGACCGTCATCCACAAGAAAATCACAGTATGCTGGATCGGATTAAACACATCTTCGCTATCGACTCGACATTGCAACACATGTTCCCGTTTAACAGCGGCATGGCCGACTACTGGATAACTACCCCGAATATTCAGCTACAAGAAAGCAGCCCATTGGAATACATGCTTGCTCACGGCTATGAAGGCATGCAAACTGTCAGTGACCAGCTCAGTGGTGTCGATAACTGGTAAGTAGATTAATCACTCAACAGGTAGCCTATGAATACAACCACCGGTTTTAGTATTGAAACCCTTGAACTAGGGCCAATGGAAAATCTGATTTACCTGATTCATGACCACGCGACTAAACGCGCCGCCATCGTCGACCCCGCCTGGGACGTGCCACAAATTCTCGCACTGGCAAAAAAACATGGTGTAAACGTTACCGATATTTTGCTCACCCACAGCCATCACGATCATATTAATGGCATTAATGAAGTCCTCGACAGTTGTGATGCGCAGCTGCACCTTTTAAAAGACGAAGTTAAAATCTGGGACACCGAGATAGAATTACCCAACCTGCATCACGGTGGTGATGAAATCATGCTCGGTAACACGCCGATTAAAATTCTTCATACCCCCGGCCATTCACCCGGTTCTGCCTGCTATCACATTGAAGACCAACTGATCACTGGCGATACCCTATTTGTGTTTGGTTGTGGTCACTGCAAGTTAGCCCAGGCCGATCCAGAAACACTGCATGATAGCTTACGAAAAATGGCAAAGCTGCCGCCTCAAACGGTCATTCATCCCGGCCATAACTACGCAGAAAAAATCACCTCAACCATTGAAGAACAAATTGAAGGTAACCCCTTTATGCATTTTGAAGATGATTGTGATGGTTTTGTTGAATACCGAACTCACGAACACGACCGACTTCGTACTTACCCTTTCCAACCAATTGCCAGAAAATAAATTAAGATTTACGTCGGCGTTTTATTGAGTAAGCTTCTATATTAGTGAGTATTTGTTGGTAAGGAACATCATCAAGTGTTTGATAGGTTTCAAGTAAACGATCGACTAAACCATTTATATCACTCACCTTATCGACATCTGCGTTTTCGAGTAATTGGACTAAGCCTAATAAACCACCGTGTTGCACTTTAAGCAACTTACCGTGTGTGAACGTGTCAGTGCCCTCCACATACTGCAATACAAATTGCGAGACGTTAATTAATTTATCTAACAACTCTTCACATCGCGCAAACGCCTCTTCCGACTGACAGATAACACTGCAACCCGTTGGCAAATGCGCCAACCGAGACAAACGACACTCACAACTGCCGCCAAGAATGGTTTTACGAAAAGGGCAATGCGCGCGTTCCACCCTAAGAAATCACCCGAACAAAGTAAGGTGCCCAAAAACCAATCAAACACGCAAGTACTAAGAACTCTATTTTAAGAATGAATTTAAACCGGGCAACAACATCGGCTTCTTTCTCGATCATAAACACCCGACTCATTAACATGTCGAGCAAAATCACAAATACCAGAATCAATGACACCACCGGTGCCAACACATCGGTAAAAAGCCCAACGCCTTCCATCCGCACTTCGTCACTGGTAAACGGAATCGCCACCATACAGATTAAGGCCATGGTGATTAACATGCTGCGCAAATCGCCGAGAGTTGTTAGTGTTTTTTTCATTTTATTGACTACCTCAAATATCGTGACTTCAATGACATGAATCTTAATGACTACTTCGTTATCTGATAAAAATATGCCCACGGCCCATCTGTAACCGCCGCTAGTGCATTCATTAAACCATTGTTTGGCACCGCCTCACCCTCATGCACGCCCCATACTTCGACGCTCAACCTTGAAAAAGCCGCCGTCTGTCTCCAGTTCAACTGATGTAGCAAGTGTTCTACCCCACACTGTGGGCAACGCCATGGCGTTGTTGCCGATAATTCATTATTGGCGGTAGTTTGTAACACCTGCTCGTCACGCGCTTTACAAGCGGGACAAGATGGCGCGCGAACATTCTCGCCGCCAAGAAACTTTACGTCATCATTAAACTGCAGGGTGACATGGCAAAACTCGCTGCCTTCAAGCTCAGGCGGCTCAAGTTGAATAAAAGGACTGCAACCCAAAAAGCTAATGTGATCAATAAACTTGTCACCGGCCAGATAGTGAACATGCCCCTCAAACTCAAAAGGTGCACTGATTAACTGGCACTTGCGCAAGCAGTTGACCAATGCCTGCGGTGTGACATGGGTTTGCAAACCTTGCGGGTAAAGAATAAGGCGATTACTCACCGACACGACATACTCACATTAATAGCACTATAATAATGAAACTGGCCAAGCGGGCCTTTCACAGACAAGGTAGTATAAAACGAAATGAAACCACAACCTACATCTCTCTTCATGCAAATGCGCTTGGTTTTCCAATGGCTGACAACCGTTCTACTATTATCACTGCTTGCTTACTCGCCCGCCAATGCTGAACCACGCATTAGCTTTGCGCCGAGCACCACATTTGATCAAGGTCTGCTCTGGCAAATAACCTCAAAACAAGGCAAAACTAGCTACCTATTTGGCACAATTCATGTTGAAGATCCTCAGGTAGTCAATCTCGCCAGCCCAGTCAAAAAGGCACTTTCCAACAGCAAAAGCATGACCTTAGAGATATTGCCCGACCCCGCTGCTCAGGCAAGCGCACTGGCCGCCATGCTTTACACCGACGGCAAGAATTTAAAACAAGTTTTAAGTGCATCCCTCTACAAACGCACCATTTCAGCGCTAGGAGAAAATGGTATGCCAGAACAATTCGTTAACGGCATGAAGCCCTGGGCAGCGATGATGATCTTAAGCGTCCCCAAAGCCGAAACAGGTCAGTTTCTAGACAAAACCCTGTATGACAAAGCACTGAACCGCCGCATGAAAACGTATGCATTGGAAACTCAAGAAGAACAATTAGGCCTATTCAATAACATGGCGGAAAAAGATCAAATCAAAATGCTTGAACGCACCTTGAACGATCTAAAAATACTCCCTGAAATGTTCAGGCAGTTGAAACAAGCCTGGCTCGATCGTGATCTAGCGAAACTACAAGCCATCAGTGAACAACAAGCCCCTAAAGATGATCCTATTGCAACACGCTTTATGGATAAGCTAGTCAACAAACGCAATCATGTGATGGCTGATCGCATGCAACCACGGTTAAAAGAAGGTCGTGCTTTTATTGCGGTTGGTGCACTGCACCTACCGGGTGAAGAAGGGTTGCTGAATTTACTTAGTCAACGGGGTTATCGTGTGGAGAGATTGTATTAGTTTCTGATAATAGCAAGAACATTGCTCCTTCCCAGCTACTTACATGACCACTTATTTTTCTACTTTTCTAGCTTTAGTAAGGCCTCAATTTGATCGCGTAGAAATTTATTTTCGTCTTCAAGAATGAATACACATTGCTTCAACTCAACATTATCATTCTCAAGCTTACTAAAACATTTGTCTAATTCATCGTTGGGTAGAGATTCTGGGCCTAGCTTCACTAAAAGATCGTTGATATAACTTTTTAAATGTTCGATAGTCCGACCTTGTTGTTCTACTAGTGAACTGAAATCAACCTCATCGCTAACCTCAACAGTTGTTGCCAGTGGAGCAGTGGCTGCAGGTGGTGCATCTAAATCATCTGGCTTTTCTTGCTCAGTACTTTTACTAGTATCTTAAATTGATTTCAGCCGCCCTTTAAGTTTCTTAAACTTATACAAGGTAACAATTAGAATGATGCCCAAAACCAAAATAACTTCAACAAGTGTTATTATTAAAATTAATGACATACTCATTTACAGCACCTTAGTAACCTATATTTAGCAGGGGTATAACCTAAATCTACTACTTAAGATGACTCTGAATAATTTAGCTTTTAAAATAACAAGTAGAGAGTAGAGCACAGATATCTACTGTCTGTGAAGAGCGTTAATTAGTTATAGCGTAAAATTTCAACATTCAGTAATGCTCACAGCAAGCCCACCCAATGATGTTTCTTTATACTTATGTGACATTTCCAAGCCGGTTTGTTTCATTGCTTCAATACAACTATCTAACGGCATAAAGTGCTTGCCATCACCACGCAGTGCCAACGACGCTGCGGTATATGCCTTAATGGCACCAAACCCATTTCGTTCAATACATGGTACTTGTACAAGACCATTAACCGGATCACAGGTCATGCCAAGGTGATGTTCAAGCGCGATCTCAGCCGCATTTTCAACTTGTAGTACGGTGCCTCCACGCACTGAACACAAACCAGCCGCGGCCATTGCTGCCGCTGAACCGACTTCGCCCTGACAACCTACTTCGGCACCGGAAATAGAACTGCGATGTTTAATTAAACCACCAACGGCACTCGCGGTAAGCAGAAACTCATGTACCTGTTCTGCTGTTCCCTGTTCATGAGTAACAAAATAATAAAGAACCGCGGGTATCACACCCGCAGCCCCATTAGTTGGCGCAGTAACGACCATATTGCCGGCGGCATTTTCTTCGTTAACTGCCATAGCATAAGCACATAGCCAGTCGTTAATATTTGCCATCTGTGGATTATTCTTTATATCTTGATAGAGATCTTTGGCGCGCCGTAAAATATCCAGACCACCCGGTAATGTCCCTTCTGCTACGAGACCTCTTTGTATACATGTTTGCATCGCTTGCCAGATGTTATCCATGCCATCATCAAGGGTACTTTCGTCGAGGTGTTCAAGCTCGTTAACCCGTTTCATCTGTGCAATGGATATATCACTTTCGGTTGCCATTTCTAACATGGTGTTGGCCGAATCAAATGGATATTTGCAGGAAGCCGACGACGCCATTTTAAGCGGCGCCTGTAATTGGTTAATTTCGGCCAGGGTATTGATGAAGCCACCACCAATTGAAAAATAGGTTTCTGAATACAGATTGTTATTGTCATGACCAATGAGTTCAAACACCATACCATTGGGGTGTTCGGGCAAGGGCTCACCTTTATCAAAGATAATATGCTGGCTCGGGGTGAAGGAAATCGTCAGATTATTGTCGACATCAATATGGTCACTTTGCCAAAGCTGAGTCACCAGTTCTTGGACATTTTTATCGGTTAACCCAATGGGGAGATAACCATGCAAACCAAGTGCGACCGCACGATCAGTTGAATGGCCTTTGCCGGTAAACGCCAATGAGCCTTTTAGGGTACAACTGATATGCGCATCGTTTAAGCTTGCCGCATTAAACTTCTTATCTTTCAGGGAGTTAATAAAATCATATGCGGCAACCATCGGCCCGAGCGTGTGTGAACTCGACGGGCCGATACCTATTTTGAACAACTCTAAGACACTTATAAACATGGCAACTCTACATTAAATATTCGTTACCTTATTTACCACATATTTGCTGACATGCGCATCTAGCAATTGGGCTAAGAAACCTGTTATAACGCGGCTAAGTAACCATCAAGCTGCTCGAGGCCACCACCCCAGCCTTTATCATGATTTGTTAACAGCCACATTTCGAAACCATTAGACGCAATCATCATGTGCAAGATAGAGCCACCGGGGTTAGTATCGTCGGTTCCACAACATCACTGTCATTACTCATCCAAACAATCAAGACTATTACCTCAATAACGCTCAAACTGAATGCCCTATTCCTGTAAAAGAATTTATTTACTAAACCCAGCACCCAGCTCTTCTGGACTTGATACCATTGTGCTAGGTGGACTGGCACTTTTAAGCGTCACAGGTGTTGAACCATCTATGCCGGGCGCTTCGCCGATAAACACTTGGTTGGGTTGTTTAAAAGCAAGTTTAAGGATGGTGATATAATTCGCCAAACTATGCCTAACCAATACATTCGGCACCCACGCGCCTTTTTTCCAGAACGCGAGTAAAAAATAATCACCCACATGGTCATAACCGAGAATGAAATTCGGCGGTAGTGCTGGCACAAAGTCCCAGTAATTAACAATACGAATGGTCTTTGTGGTCGGGTTTTGTTGTGAAGGCAGACCGTCGTAATAAGTCTGAAAGCCACTTTTACCCACACGAGGGCAAGCAAAATTTATTGTTTGAGCAGTAAGCTCGCCAGGTAATGAAACGGCCACATCTAAAGTAAACAACTCACATAATGATGAGCCCAAACTATGCCCGGTAATATATAACGTTTTTGGTTGGTATTTTTCCAGCAAGGTAAATAACTGTTGCTGCATAGAAGGGATACTTTTATCTGCGGTTACGTACACAGCATTAAACCCATCCGCCACCTCTATATCGGGGAAACCTACCGGCGTCTTGTAAGGTTTAAAGTAGGCTGTGTTTGCCCAGATATCCTCCCAACCATCAGCGATAGAGTCCGTTCCACGAAAAGCAAAGATAAATGTCTCTGGTGAGGTCTGGCTACGAAAAACAAGCCCATAAGGTTCATTGGTTTTAAAGAAAAAACCGTAAGGGTCTGTGCCTGTCCAACTATCGACGTAATCCCAACCCCGAGGCGGTATTACCTTTGGATGTTTATCAAAGGCCTCATACGCCTGATAACTCGCATCGGCGAGAAGTAGCGTTAAATCTGCATTAACCTGAGATAACCTTGAATCTGACATATCAATTCTCCTTTTGATAATGCAATTTATTATACCCGTACTAATATGCTTTCCAAACTAATTTAAAATAGTTTTATATTGACTTATGTCAATGTGAAATTATTTCGTGGTGATATAAATAATCATACAAGCTATGTCTCTGCTTGTCGTAATTTAAAATTGGAACGATTGATACCAAGGAGGTACGCGTTGCCATGCTTACTTACATTTCCCCAAAAATACTTTTTCTTTTTTTTCTGTTCAGCCGCTTCATCCGTTATGGAGTTGTTGCGTTAGCATCTGTGTCTATGCTGGTGTTAAGCCCCCATGCAGGCGCACAGTCAGCCTCTTGCTCTATTTGGGGAAGTACAGATTTTTACGAATACGGATACACCCTATGCGGGGGACCAACTGGCACTACCTTTAATATATCCGTCACGGAAACTATCTTTCACCCGCCAATAAGTATTACTAATTTTGCATCTGCTGGGCTTTGTAATACTGTCTTTCCCTTATCGGCATACCCTGCAGATGTCTATGGCAAACAGAAGGCGTGGATGACCATTGTCGATACCGCCAACCCCACGGTTGCTTTAGCGGAATGTGACTATATGCACATTCATGCTCGGGCAGCGGCAACAGAACTGGTGTTAGACAGATCCGGCAGTATGACGGGCACTAAATTGGCCGTTGCAAAAACCGCGGCGCAAGTATTTATCGACACCATTTCACCTTTGACTGAAGTCAGCCCCGGAACATTTCGCACACAGCATTATGGAGTAGTTTTATATAACAATAATGCTGAATATTTAGACATTGAACCATTCATACCGTTTGGCGAGGTGAAGTATGAGGTCCCGAGTTCACTGACAAATGGCAAAGTTATTGATTTCCTGCAGTACCCTTCCGCTAGCGGTTCTACCAGCATCGGTGCTGGACTTCGGCTTGCCAGAATGGCGCTGCAAGAAAACTTAACGACTGATACTGAAACCTTAGAGCGGCCGGCAATACTATTACTAACTGATGGAAAGGAAAATACCTCGCCATCGATCGCTGATGAAATAGATCAATTAATTGATCTTAATTATCCTGTGTATGCAATAGGTTTCGGTGAAGATTATCAAATTGATGAAGCGAAATTAATTTCGCTTAGTACTCAGACCGGCGGAAAATATCGTCATACTAACGACCCGGAAGATATTACCAAGTTTTTTATGGAAGTACTGGTCGATAATTACGCCAACACCAGTATGATACTTGATCCAAAAGGTAGCCTCGCGCCAACAAAAACCATCTCACACAACATACCAGTGAGCAGTGCAGATAAAGAAGTCATTGTCATTCTGACCTGGCGAAACCCTGCCAATGATCTCGATCTTGCCCTGCAGACACCTAACCTTGAAATATCGCCAGCAAGAAGTTCATCCGCTTTTCGTATAATCGACCGTGGTCTGGGTTATTTAATCTATTCAGTTCGCACCTGTCAGCAGCGAGTTCAAAAAAACTGTGTGAAGCCCGACGAATGGACTGCTACGATAAAAAACAATAGCCCCTATACCGAGCATTATAGCCTCACTGCATTATCTCGCTCAGTTGCGAAGTTGCGATTAAAAACCCCGCTGCGTGTATTAAATATAAACGATCCCATTATTCTTTCTGCCGAGTTATGGGACGGAGAAAAAGCCATTCGCAACGCAAAGGTTACCGCCAACATCTCCTCACCAAGGGAAAATATCTATCACCATATTGCCAAAGCAAAAATAGCACCCGGCAAACGTTATAAACACAAAGAGGCCGTTCGGCAGCAACACTTCTTCGAGCAGAAAGCCAACTTAGCTTATGGCAACAAACCTATATCAAGAAAGCATGAACGTGTCTCGATGCTGCCAGATAGAAAGAAAAAAAGTAATCATCCCTCTTACCGAACTAATTTTTCCAAAACACGGTTTCCTGGCAGCTACGATATAACGATCCGTGCTGAGGCAAAACTTTCTGATGGCACCCTGCTAGTGAGAGAAGCAACCGGAACCGCTGTATTGGTTGCAAGGCCAACCAGTAAGTCAAAAATAAAGGTGAAAATATTACGCTACAACAAAACTAAGCGCACCAAGACGGTCAGACTTGAGTTCACCCCTATCGACGCAAACGGTGATCTCGTTGGCATAGGCCACTCTGAACAAATATCTTTGGGTGGGTTTGGAAAGCGACCATCAAAGTTTATGGATATGGGTAATGGCAAGTACCGTACAGAGGTTGAGATCCCAACTGATTGGCGTTCGCTCCGATTACAGTTAGATGATTTCGTGACCGCCGTTAATGTCAACACTAAACAGGCCAAGTAAAGGAGTACACCCTCATGTTTAAAATGACAATTACTAAAACACTCTGGCGCGTCACCTGTGTCATAACAATACTCGCAACAACTGGTTGTGCGTGCTGTATTCTGGATAAGCCGGTAGAAAATGGTGTCGATATACAAGGTACTGGCGTTAGCCGTTTAAACCATCCACCTAAAATAACAACACTGTATGCGTCAAAAACCGGTAAGCGTGTCCGCGTTATCAAACCCGGCATGAAAGTCACTGCCATTGCCAACGCAACCGATTCAGATAAAGACAAACTTAACTATGCCTGGTCGATTGCCCCTGGCGCAGGAAAACTCATCAAAAGTGACGGACCCAAAGTTACCTGGGTAGTTGGAAATCCTAGTGGTCACGGTGATCTAAAAGTGACCGTTACAGATAGCAAAGGCGGCATAGCACAACGAAAACTGAAAATTGATGATAAAGTGACGTTAACCTTTTCGGGTCACGTGCTAACGGTCAGCGATAAACCTGTTGCCGACGCTAAAGTCGATGTTAATGGCGCAAAGACATCAACCGGGAAAGATGGCCGTTTCAAAATACAGCTAACTGAAACTGAAGCAGAGCATTTCATTTTAACGGTTCGTAAACCCGGGTTTGGTTTTATCTCGCGACTCTATGACTCTGCTATATCCGATGGAAAATGGCGCTTGCCTAGAGCCAAAGTGATTTCGGTTGACCCGACTCAGCAAATTGCCGTGCAGGCCACAATGAGCACAGAAGATTGTACTGGGCCAATGAGCAGCCGCTTCAACTGGACTGATTACCCCGAACAAGCCGTGCCTCGCTATATAAGCCCCAATGGACAAATAACGGTCGGACAATTTCCAACCGACCTGAAAGACGCACTGGCATTACTTGCCGGCGGAACACCTTGTGATGACGGATTCTCGGTAGTGATTCCAGCTAATTCTCTTGTTGATGAAAAAGGAAACCTGGCACGTGGGCTTGTTGATGTGTCGATATCCAGCGTTGACCTGTACTCAGCAGATGGAATGCCCGGTGACTATACTGTTCGCACTAAAGACGGTGTCAGAACAATGCGAACATTTGGCGCCGGGATTATCGATATTTATTCCGGCAATACCCAATACCAATTAAAAAAAGGTAAAACAGCAAAAATCACGATCCCGATAGATCCCGTGATCCGTAAATCATACCCAAAAAAAATACAAAAACAAATCCCATTATTGGTCTATGCCCCCAAAACCGGAGAGTGGCAGGTAGAGGGAACGGCAGAACTTAATGCCAAAGGAAATGCCTACAGCGCCGCTGTAAAACATTTTTCGGCATGGAATTCAGACCTGGTCAAGACTGATCAATCCTGCGTACGCATTGATAGTAGCGGCATCATTGGCAACTACTCACTAGAAGTCACCATTCCAACGAGTACCGGTGCTCCATCAGTACGTACATATGTAATTGATAACACCTCTGAGCAACTGCATGCGATATATAACTTACCTAACTTTACAAACATTGGCCTAGTGCCGTTTCGAGACGAAGCTGGTGGCCCAGTACCACTCGGGAATTTTGGTGTTAATACCGGTGATCAACAAATCAACCCTCAACAAAATGAGCCACCCTACCCTTATACCAACTGTCGGGGAAGCATAAACTTATTCGAAATTGGCGGCGGCGGAACACCGTTAAGCCCAACAAATCTTTCTGTTGAGTGGCTGACATTATCAGCCCTTAATCTTAGCTGGAACGATAATGCGAACAATGAAACAAGTTACAAAATATACATGTCCATTGATGGAGCGAATGGATCTTATTTTGAACTTGTATCACTCGCTGCAAACACCACCTCTGAACAGATCACTGAAATGGAAGCCTGCCAGTCTGCCTGGTTTAAAGTCATCGCCAGTAATGGCACAGGCTACTCGAATTATTCTAATACGGCGCAGGCAACTTCCGATACCACTGCTGTTATTACCATCAGTAATGAACTTATCTCTCCACTAGTGGGAGGCACCTATTTTGTTGGCTGTTGGGATGCGGCGACGACAGCCGGTGGATTAGGCATTATGGATAAAAATGGAAATGGATTATTAGACAATGAGACTGGCGGCAATGCATCGCGAGTATATGTAAGAGAGCCCGTGCTGCGCGGCGATTTAAGCGGCTTTTGGGATCTTAACTACGGTAAAAAATATGATAGTCCAGCGAACCTGGCCTTGCTCACCCGCTTTAGTACCATAACCAGTTATCCACGTGATCAGTTTATGGTGCTTCACCTAAATGTTAATGAGGCGACTGGCGCAGTTAGTGGCGTCTCGATGTGGGGTGGTGATATGAATAATGTTGTTGATGGGCCTTTTGGCGAGGAAAACGGCATTGTGATGGCAACAACACCCAATGCGAATCAATACATCAATTACTTAAACAGCTTCAGCCCAAACGTTACCGATATTGGTGGTTATCTCCCAACAGATGTCACTGGTTACTTGTTTGGCCGTGCAACAGGGTTAATCATCTTTACGCCTGAAGCATTTGGAAACACCTACAGTAATGCGATTGATATGCAATTTAATATTCCGTTGTATTATGACCAATGATCCCGAAGCACATGGGGTCGGAGCACAGTATCCGCTAATATTAGAAAGTATTGTGCTCTGACCCTAGTTTTCAAGGCGGGTGTCAGTGAATATTAACCGCCACCGTCGCCACCTCCGTCGCTACGTTGTTCTAGCCAATCTGAAAAATCGCACTGTGTGCAGCGATGCTCGTAGTAAGTTATTCCAAAAGTTTTGTCATCATCTTTTCGCGTTGCACCGGTTTTCTTGAACGCGCGATACTGTCCACATTTTGGGCACTTTCCACGAAATCTTAGGCCGATGATGATAAAAATGGCTATCAGTCCAATAACTATCCAAAATTCTATTCCTTCTGAAATTATTGTAGTAAAGGCTTCAGTGAAGCTGGTTTCTTTGTTCAATGTGAGGGACTCCGTATAAAGAGATTGCTCATCAATCTCCGTCAAAGAACATTATCATTTTGACTTCATCTGGTTTACCAAGTGACTTTAAAGTATCAATATCGTCAAAGTACGGTTTGCCAAGAAATTCTCTGAAAGTCACTATCTTACCCTCACCTTCAGGCAAAGCTGAACCATTATGACGACGATCTTCAAAGATCGCATCGTAATCAAAATCCAGGAGTTGAGATAACAAAAACTCTGCATAAAAAAAGCTTCTCTGCTCAATAGGTGTTATCACAGGCACACGACTATAGTTTCTTATGTTTGCAAGAAAACCAAACAGCCCATAATCCCGCCAACTAAAAGGACCTGAGCGCTCAAGAAATATATTCTCTTCGAAACGAGTCCATTCATTCTCTCGCAAAACTTGAACCCAAGTATTAACATCTACACCCATGACTTATAGCTCACAGTTAGTTCTAATATTAGATAGTATTATGCTCTGACACCGGCTTTCCTGTTCTGATACCAAGTTTCATAGTAGTATATTGAATCGACCAAACACAATAACACCAAGGGTTTATAATTTTCGATTACGTATAGAGTATTTGATACATTAGGAATAAGTTCCTACACACTCTTTTTACAGATATCGAGATAAGGGGAAAATATATTTCTAATGAGAAATCAATTATTTATTATCATTATCCCAGTTATATTATCCCTCCAATACTCAGTCTTTTGCTCAGCAGGAAAAGCTTTTAAGTGGGTTGATGAACAGGGAAATGTACATTTCTCTGACAAACCACCAGAAGAAGCCAAAATATCTAACGAGTATGATGTTGTCTCCTCTCCTATTAAGAGAATGACAAAACAGGAAGAACTTGATGCCAGAAAGAAGAAATTAGATTTGCTACTGATAAAGCAAGCAGCAGAAGACAGAGCACGGAGTAAACAATTACGAAAGCGAAAGCGATCTAGCACAGTCACGATCCGCCAGCCTGGTTCTACTACCACACAAGACGAATCTAGTCGGAGGCAAGCTGTTGTAGATAAGTGTAGACGAAATCATGGAATTAATTGCCGGAACTATGAAGAAGCGGCAGCTGAACAGAAAGAGAATGAGAGAAAATCGGAACTAAGGCGAGAAATAAATGAGCGAGAAGCAAGAAGAAAAACTCTCAATGGTGGGCGATAAAAGCATCTGAGAAATACAATGGGGCCGATGTAAAACCCCACACATTACAAATAATTTTTACTCCGACTCAGTTCTCTCTGGTCACTTCTTAACCCAACCACCGGAAGCACTTCTCACGTAATGCCCCGACGCGGCTCTTGCAATGGCCTTCTTGCCAGCCAAAACCTCAACCACCTGTAACGAGGTGCCATTACGACTCGCAATCGATTGATAGTGTGACTTACGCGCACTATTTACTTTTGCTACCACAGCACGTGCATCGGCCGTGTTCTTAACCACAGCAAGATAGCCAGACGGCGTTTCACCAATCAGTCCCTGGTTCTTTGCCGACTGTAGATCAATCGCCCACGCGGGAGAAGATAAACCCAACATCCCAGCCAGGCTCACACCAATGAACAGTGTGCATATTTTTTTAAGCAGTTTGCTTCGTATCATGATTACCTCACCAGCCTAAAATAGGTTGCTGTCTTTTGAGAACAAGGCATCAAGATCTTTATCAACCTTGACTTTGATTTCGTGCTCAATTTTCACATTAAGATTGATCGTAATGGGTTTGTCCGGTGCTTCAACTTTCACCGCACAACCGGCAAGCAAAATCGCTGCCGAACAGAGTATCGTTGTTAATATGTTTTTCATAATGCCACCAGGGCTTTACTGACTATTTATAGTTTGAAGATAGCACTCTATCTGCATTCCTTCCAGCGCCATTACTGACCCAATTGGCGCTTTTGAATCTGCTCACCAATTTTCTCGCTAATATCGCTAGCAAGACGAAGGCTACGCAATAGCTCAAGGATATTATCTTCAACATCCACATTTAAATGGACAGGTCTTCCGCCCTCAAGTTCCGGATTGCTGCCTTTAAGACGCACTTTCAGTTTCAACAACCCATCAGGGGTATAGTCGGCGTCCGCCTCAAGGACCTTGTAATTAAAGTCTTCCATTGCAGTGACCAATAGCTGCACCCCGGCGTTAGATTTCGCCATGCTTTGAACGCCTTCATCGGCACTATAGATCAACTTGCCACCGGGTTTTCGTGCGGCGAGTTTGCCATCTTGCATCGATAAACCCTCACTGGTTAGCAGCAAAGGTAGTTCACCATCAATAATGCCCGAGCCAAATAGTCCCTGTTTTTGTTCTAACTTGAGCAGCTGCTCCACATCCACACCACTCACCTGCAAGATAAACGGGTTCTGTTCACGAGCAAAATCAAGTTCAACCTGCTTACCGGTCATCTTGCCACCCAGGACATTCATCGTTAGATCAGCAACCGTGAGCTTTGGTTTACCTCCCTTTGGCAAAATCACCTCTGCCTGCAAACTAATGTCAGTAATGGGTGCACCTATATTAAGATTGGCCAGACTCAGACCTTGCCGTGATTTTATATAAAGATCATCGAGACCCTTGATATCAAATGTACCCGACAGCCCCGCAAAAGTAATTTCGTCATGCGCCCCGCCAACATTCTGCATGGTTAACGTCGCTTGCGGTGATGGCAACAGCTCACCACTCCGCCACGATAGTTCACCAATACCTCCAATGGTGCCGGCATTAAGCAATAACTTAGCTGGCCAGTCGCTATAAGCTTCAGCAAATACCACACGCTGCATATCCACAGGCGCTAGTCGATACCGTGCCTGACCTACCTCGTTTTTGATCTCGTGTGTTGCGTTAATATGCACAGTTGCCCCACCGCGTGTGACCAATGCCAATTTCGCGTTAAGCTTTTGATTCGATGCATCAATACTGCCATGCACTTTGTCGAGCTTGAGTTGTTTCGCCGATTTACCATTTCCAATGTCGATTATCCAGTCCGGTATATCAACGCCCAGACTTGCCGCCCAGGTGTTGTTGCGACCGGCCAGCGATGTAAATTCAAGCCTGCCCGTTGAGATTGCGATCTTGTTTTTCTTGTTTTTAATTGAAGGAATCGTTAACCCAAATGCAAATGGTTCACACGACCAGTCTCTACTATCAATCTGAACACCACAGCCAACCCCCGCCAGCAGTTTTGCTGAGATTGATTTAATGCGCGTTTTATCAAACTGAATTTTCTTTAATAATAACTGGCCACCTTCGCCAATACGCCACTGCAACTGTTCATTATTCAGTGACATCTCAAGAGGTACGTCCATCATCAGCTTCTTGAGCTGGTTACCCTGCTTTTCAAGATTCGGTATCTGTAATGCTAATGTTCCTTTGGGTTGCCAAGATGAATTGTTATTTAATCCCACAAGCAAAGGTCCCTGCGCGGTCAACCTGCCGCTTGCACCTTGGGGAATCACCTCTATGCCCCATCGCTGCAATTGTTGTTGTAATTTTTGAACATCAATGTCGACACCCACACTCGCCTGTAACTGACTATCGGTAGATGTCCATGCGCCTGATGTTAACTCGGTATAGGTAACCGGCATTGAAGGTGTTCGTATGTCAGACAATACCAATCGAGACTGACCTGTGGGCGTCAGGTTCAACTCAAGCCGCTGTGACCCATAGTCATTGGTCTGTATATCGACACGCGCATTCGCCGACGCCGACTCGACACTTAACTGTCCGTTAGCCTCAATGACACGCGTTCGACCATCCTCACCCGGCAATTCAAGTTTAAGCTGTTCGAGATTGAAATCGTTGAAAGGGATACTTGCCAGCCATTCCGCCGGTGGAAGAATGCTGCTCTGCCCGCTTACCGACCTACCCGGTAGCGCCTCAACACGCACTGATATCTCGGGGACATTAATCGACTCAAAACTGCCTGTGAATAGTTCAGATAAAACATAAGACACACCGATATCGTGCGATGTAATGGTATAACGCCGAGCATTTCGTTCAAGCACAAAGCTTAGCTCACCCAGTTGCGTTGACTCTAAACCGATATCAGCGAACTTAAGACTAACCTCGGTAGCGCCCAGCTGCTCAAGTTTCGAAACAGCGACACGTTCCAGTACAGTCGGCAACCTCGTCAGCAGAATCAACACAGCGATGCTGATGACTAAAAGAAAGAGAATGACAAGACGACGCTTAGTCAAAATAGGTTCACTCTTCATGAAACTAACCGAATTCAAGATGAACAGAGTTCATCTATTAGAAAAAACTGTGTTCTATTCCCTTTATTTCATTCAAAAACTTTTGTCATCAACTGCTCTGTTTGTATCGGTTCATCAATCACCCAGTCGTCACCTTCTTTTCTATACGGGTAAACAAACAACACAGATGACTGTTCAGTTTCAATTTGTAAACCAACACCTGAGCTATCATCCGATTCAAGCTTCATCACAAAAGCCGTCGCAAATACATTTTCATTCGCAACAAACCCTTTTAACTCACTCACAACATTATCAATCTGTTTAGAATAGTCACTCTCAGGAATTTTATCACCAGGGCAATTCATCTTCATGTCTTCAGAATCATTAAAACTACGAATCCCAAAAGGAATAATCACTTTGTATTCTTTTAACATTTCCCGGGCAGTATCAATACACAATAATACCAACTGCTCCATTTGCTTATCCAAAAAACAACCCTCATTTTAAAAATAAAACTCAATTAGAAAACTCATTCTCTGATACTTCGATGCCTCACGCATCTCTACACTACACTTATCTAAGAAGATTTGTAATTCCATCTATATATGATTTTTTCAAATCAACTACTCTAGCCCTTGATACAAATAATTTTATAAAATACTCATAAAATCAGATGGAGACTCTTCGCTACTCTCAAAACTGTCTTGATCGGTGACCTCCTGCCATAACCAATAATCAATTTCCTGCAAGGCCAGTTGTTCATTCTTCGGACCTTGCAGTGTTCCATTGGTTACCACAAATATAATTATTACAGCCAATATACTCGCGGCAATAGAAATTGGCCATTGAAAGTGCGATTGCTGCTTATTGATATCCTTGTCGTTATTTTCTTGTCGCGGAAGATTATCAACAATACGTGCCAATAATGCATCGTTGTGTTTTTCATCAATGGCATCTACTACTAATTCGGCATCAAGTTGTTGCGCCTGCAGGTAACGCTGCTGCAAGGCAGGCGCCGCTGCCAACAGTGCGATTGCGGCTTCGCGCTCTTCCTCTGGCCAATAATCTGTATTGCTGCCATAAGCGTCGATCAGCATTTCCACTCGCGTGCTATTTATTGTCATCATGCTTCACCTTGCTGCTGTTTGATGATTTGTTTCAAACCTTTTCTGCCCCGGCATAATAAAGATTCAAGTGCATCAACACTGATACCCATAACGTCTGCGGCTTCTCTATTACTCATGGCGTTATAAAGCATTAAAAAAATGGCACTGCGTTGCCGTTCAGGTAGTGCCTGTAAAGCGTGTGTGAGTTGCCGCTGACGGTCCTGTTTTTCATAGACTTGCTCCGGTGAATCAGCTGAACTTACCAGAGCATCTGTTGCTTCCTCGAACCCCTTGCGTTGACCACGTAAACTATCCATGCACAAGTTATAGACAATACGCATTAACCAACTACGGGGGGATACACCGCGACTCTGCCATTGTCCCGCTTTAAGCCAGACTCGTGTTAATGACTCTTGCACAACATCTTCTGCATCACTGGTGTTTATATAGCGTCGTGCAAAACCCAACATCACGGGCATATGCCGCCGTGCTAATTCAGTAAAGGCTAACTTATTGGCCTTTGCAATCTCCGCCATCAACCCGTGGTCATCGATTTCTGACCACGGATTATGCAGCATAACTATTTTGTTATTTATGGCTACGCTTACCATGTAGATTATTACGGTAAGCTTTTACTTCACCTGTCGTCACGACCTGATCATTGTTTGCATCAATACGCTTAAACCAGTTTGACCACGCATTCATACTTTCTTTCTGACTTATCTGTCCATCCGCATTGCCATCCAGACGATTGAACATACGCTTACCGCGATGCTTGCGTTTCTGATGACTGGCTAATTCCTTCTGGCTCACACTACCATCGCCATTTTTATCCATACGTGTAAAACGGCGTTCTGCCTTTGCCTGTTTGTGCGCAAGAAACTCTTGACGCTCAACCGTGCCATTACCGTTAGTATCGATTCGTTTGAAACGTCTTAACTTGCGTTCCGCCTTTCGGCTACGTACATATGCCTTAAACTCGTCCTTACTTATCAAACCGCTATTATCCGCATCAATGCGATTAAAACGCGACATGGCAGCGCTATTAAACTCAGCCATGTTGACGCTACCGTCGCCATTAGTGTCAAAAAACGCCATAAACCGACCTTTACTATGGCCATGTCCAGGACCTGCGCTTGCCGGACCGACTGACATCGTAAAAATGAGTAGTGCAATACCTGTAAGTGTTTGTTTTTTCATCGTGACATCCTCAATCATAAAATGGGCTCGTTCTACCGTCCCTCAGGATATATAACGTTCTGGTCACTAAAACCCGTCGGTAACAATCATTTTTTTTACCAACAAACAACATCAAAGGTAAGAGATTTACTTTGTGATTATTGTCGTCTAATACTGACCGTTACCATCTCGGTCGTATGACGACTCGCTAAATCTTGAAACGTCTTAGTCTCATTAATTCTCTCTAACCCATACGCTGTAAAATGTTCTTCAGTGTAGTTTTCTGCAGCCAATAAGGGATTGGTGTAAATCTGTGTTAAGGCATCATAAGCCACCATGGCGGTTTGAAGATCACCGGTCAGGCTATCCTCACCTTCTTCAGCGAATAGTCCCACGGTGAGTTCGAGCTTATCAATATCGCCGTAGAGATTACTGAGTCGGCTTTGCATATGTTCATCATCGGTGAGGTCAGCGAAAGAATCTAGTCGACTAAGACCAAACTGTTCGCGGTAATCATTAAACGAGCGTAATCGCCAATCGCGACCTTTATTAATCATTGCCTGTTCAGCAGGCAACATGAACTTCGGTACATTATCCAGTGAAATCTGTCCGGCTACTTGATTGGTTGCGGATTCCATTAAATGGCCGAGGCCCTTATTTGTCAGCAGTGCATAGTTTTTAACAAAGCTTTCATCTTTGTCAGCAACCGAAAAGGTATCAGGGACTAATCCATGCCAGCGGTAGAGAAGATTAAATTCGGCTGCTATCCAAGGTGTTCGGTACCATTGTTGTTTTTCGGTAAAGGAAGGGTCGAGGCGTAAAATATCGACGCCAGCAATATGATTAACGTAATCCTCGATAACGAGCTTCATCAATATAACGGTATTTATTATTCTCGCGGTATGGAATAAACGATCATCGTCCCAGTCAGGGTTTCGTGTTGCCAGACCCTCACAGATACTGTTGTGTTCACGTAAGAACAAGGTGCTCATCACCATGTGCCCGACAATAGCATTGCCTCGTTCTAGCCCAGTCGCAAATAAATGTGCTTTCTGTTCGTTAGTAAGATCACCAAATAAACTCTCCATCCATTGCTTGTCTTCAATATAGGGCAGTTTCTGGTAACGATCTTTGACCTGCCAATTGCCATTGGCATCAAGTTCACCGAGCGAGTCAGGATATTCTTCGCCTTCTATTTCCTGGCTACGTAACTTGCCTCCCACACCAGAGCGGAGCATAACCGCGACTGCTTCGTTCGGACCATAAATCTGGGCAAGGTCGATATTGTGATTAGATGTTGTTTGCCTGAAATCAACATGGCTGGAGCGGAAAAACCCATCGGTAAACCACTGCGCCACAAACATAAAAAACACAGATGAGCGGCCTTCTTTTAAGCCATCTTTACGCTCAAATAAGGCGCTCACTTCGCCGAAGGGGAATTCATCAGTTTTTTCATTCGAAGGCAGTGCGGCCATAAATGAATCATCGGCAGGCCCAAGATGCCGATCAAAATAATTTTTATCCGTCAGTGTATGCCACGATAGATAATTAGCGGGAGGGGCGCCTTTTTTCCCCAGTGGTGACCATAGGCTATAAGAATGTGGTCTCGCGGTAGTTGCAGAAGCAAGTTTATTCGATGCAATTTTGTTGGCGAGTCCGCCCACACCCGGAAATTTTGTAGCAACACCTAATACACTGTTTAGAAATGACATCGCAATTCATCCTTTTGCTTTAGTTATTATGTAATAGGGGCCAGATCTCAGAACATATACCAATGCAAACGATTATCGCTTGTCACCGCCCCCTTGCGCTTAAAGAACCAACGTTACTTGTAATTGTTACGCAGTTCAGTCTCAATTAAATCCTTCAATTGCTGAAAACCAAAGCTGGTCAGTGGTTTGCCATTCACAAAGAAACCCGGTGTTTTAGTGACATTCAGTTTTTCAGCATCGGCAATATCTTGCTTTATGCGTTGTGCAATGACGGGATTTTTCAAATCCTGTTTGGCATTTTCAACATCCAGTTTTGTGTAAGACAACATCTTCCAGAACGCTTCTGGTTGAGCCACGTGGTGCTGGGTCCAGTCTGATTGTGTTTTATAAGCGGCTTCCAAGATTTCCCAAAATTTATCTTGCTGATGGGCAGCTTCGAGAATATTAACGACTTCATCGGAACCTTGGTGCAATGGTAAATAACGCATGACCAATCTTATCTTACCCGGATAGGCTTCCATTGCTTGCTTAAGAAAGGGATAAAAGGCCTTGCAAGTGCCACAAGCAGGATCAAAAAATTCCACAATAGTGACTTTCGCCTTTTCATCGCCCAATGTAGGTGAATGGTCTCGCTCAAGCACTGAATAGTTTTTTTGAGCATTAGCGCTCGCATCATCTGCTTTTTGACTATTATAAAGATAGGTGGCGACAGCAAAAACAGATAACAGCAGGACTATCGCCGCAGCGACAAAGGAAAACTTCTTCATGATTGTGTTCTTCTCCGAAATATAAAAAGCAATACAATGATTGCTGTGTAAGAAATTATTGACATCATCGGGATAGTGATAAGACCGAACAGCTCCAAATTAATTTCCGCGCATGAAGCATCTTCACTACAAGGCTGTAGGTTTTCAGGAATATAGCCGGAGTAAACAAGATAATGATAAACAGCAAAACACCAGCCAATAATCGCGACGGGTAATGCATAACGAAAAACTGCGCGATCAAGCGGAAATAGGCCGACAAGAAAAATGATCACCAATGGATACATAAAAATACGCTGATACCAGCACAACACGCACGGTTTCAGCCCCATCACCTCGCTGAAAAACAAGCTACCCAATGTGCCTGCCGTGGCTAATAACCAGCAAATAAAAATAATCACCCAAGCGGTATCGAGTGGCATTGGTGTTCGTTCGTTTGATTCAGTCATTGGTTAATTCTATTTGAAATAACTGTTGATTGTCTACGTTATCGCCAAAAGAGTTCGGGGTCATGTGGCTTTTGTCTGCTATTGCATGAACTCTTCCTGTACCATAATTCAACACCAGTACCACTGGCTTTCGGGTGAGTATGGCATCACCATCAGTTTCGATTAGTAAGGCAAATTGTCACCACGGAGTTAATATATCTAAGCATATGCAATTGGATTAAGGATGTTTTTAGTTAAGGTCACGGTCAAACTAAGCCGGGGTTCCCTTAAGATATTTTGGACTAATATTACGACCTATTAGCGCGCGTGAGAGTTTATTCTTTTTTGTCCCTTCTGGGGTTACTTTGCCAGAAACGACTTGGTCATTCTTTAACGGGAAGAGGATATTTGGGTCGTTCCTTTCGGTTTCATTTTGTTGCTGAGGCTAGCTTGTTCTTTCTGGGGAACACATATTCATATTTAGAAGTCAGTCCTTTTTCATCTTCTGTATCTTTTAAACTTTCTCTGTCACCGGAGTCAAAATAAAAAGGGATTACCCTAACGAAAGACGGCGCCTTCACCTCTGTTAATATCTTGCCCTCTTTACTATCAAGCAATCTTCGCACTGGCATCGCGGCGGTCACTTTACCAGTATTCTCGATCATGATATGGCCGTAATAGCGACCTTGTTGTTCTATCTTGAAATAGCCAAAGTATTCTCCACTACCGGGTTCATCAAATTTGTCATCGTCGAGACGAATTCGTTGAACGCCACCTGCGGGTGATACAACCTGCGCAGTTATCTTGAGACCGGATAACAAGTCTCTATATTGGGCTTTTGCCCAGATGCGTACTGGTGCATTAGCGCAGTTCTTAGTGTCTGCACCTCCAAAGACCTGAAGGTGCCTATTTTCAGCACCTGCGACAGCCTTACAAACGATTTTGCTCCCCCACGAACGCCGCATGATGACCATATACCAAATACCCGCTTCGGGCTTAGTGACCAATGCAAATTCATGAGGAGCTTTGCTTATGACGTGCTTCACAGGTGATGAACCCATGTCTACAATACTGCCTTTCGGGTCTATCAGATAAAGCCAGAGGGCCTCCCCTTCCGGATATACAATTGTGAAGGATGCCCGTTCCATACCTTCCTCTACTGTCACTGGCACGGTCCAAAGACGATTGTTGTACTGACTCTTATTGCCGATGAGCTGATCAATCTTTTTCACACCGAGGACCTCAAATACTTTATTGAGATCAGGGCGCTCGCGCTTACCAACTTCCTGAACAAGTTTGTCTAGCGTTGATTTCTTAGTATCTGGAAAGATAAGAGGGTTAGTGGTTATTATCCCACCGCGAACCTCAGCGTTGATTTCCACCATGGCAGCCTCAACTACACCTGGCTGGTCATCACCAATAGCATACGATGTGCCGCCTGTCTCCGTGGCGAGTTCATCGAGAATATTCATGTCTACTGCATTTGCATCGCCCACTCCAAGGGAATAAATCCGTGTACCGGATTCCTTGAATGAAGAAATAACTTCAGTTGCCTGGGAGCCGTAGGGGGTATTATGCATTCCGTCGGTGAGAAGCAGCGCGACCTGAACAGCGGCACGAGTCACAGGTGTCTGGATCTGATTCAATGCTTCATAAAGTCCATCTCTGATGTTAGTACTTCCTCGTGGCACCAAGGCGTTGATGGCGTCAATTTCACTGTTCAAGTTGGCTAGGGTGTTAACTTGCGTTAGGTTGAGAACAGGTTCGATGAGGTGGTCGTACCATATGATGGAAAGCTTGTCATCGCCCTCTGCGCAATATTCCAGCCAATACACCGCTCCATTTTGAGTGTCGGTCATTTTATTTCCGGCAGACATTGAACCTGATCGATCAAGAACTAAAGCGAAACGAGGTTGTTTATCCAGAACGAACCAGTTGGGATCAGTGAAACCGGCAGGTGTGATACCGCTTGCTGGGTCTGGTATGTTGAGAGTGGAAAAGTCAGGCTTCTCTACTATGGTTTCCCAGCACGATTTACCGTGAGCATCTTCCTGTGCAGTATCGTTGTCGGGATCATGATTGCTCGCAGAACAGAACTCAGTAACCGGATTAGCAACAGTTTGCCAAATACCTGTGCCATCAAAATATCCTGCTGCTTCTCGGCTATGTTCCATCATACAATAGTTCGAATTTGCGACAGCGGAGCATTCGGCAGGAATCTGTATGAGTACCCAATCAGAATCTGCGTTGGTAGGTAGGTCAGAATAATCCGAATCTACTATAATCAAGGAAGGCATATCTGCTACGATATCCTTTCTCTCAAATTGACCATCGAACATTAAAAGGGCTTTAGCATTTTGATTTGTGAGCTCGTTAATTGCACGACTATTATTTAAAACAGGGATAGTATGATTATCAGGCGCGGGATTGATAGCAACGACCGTGTCATAAATGTAGGGGGCGGAATACTCGTCGCCTAAACCCCAGATGCTATGACTCAACTCGTGTAGAACGGTCAATACTTGTGTTTTGGCATACGGCATCAGATGGACAGCAGCACCCGGATTGCCGAATGTCCCTGAACTATAGCTCGGGTCCCCACTTGAATACAAAATCGCATCAGCTGTTTCCATGCCAATACTATTATCACAGATAAATATACTACCAAATTTCATCTGCCCTTCTGAGGCATTATAGAGTATCTCTGAGGCTTTTCTGAAACACCGCTCCCATTCAGTAAAGTCGTTTGCTGTCATTACGTGATTCGCAATTACGACCAGGTCAAATTCCCCATTTTTGTAGCGGCCGTTTCCCATTATTTATCTCCTTATCTTATGGCCTGAATTTCATATTGTGTGGATTGGCTACCAAAGTAAAAAGAGGCGGAGTGATTTAATTATGGTGGTGTAATCGTGTAGTGAAATCTTTGTGTATTATTACTCTCGTCTAACTCCGCATTCGTATTCATCGTATCGACTGTTACTGTATTGATATAATTTTGCGCCACACTCAATTGAATTTGGCGTTGTATGGTATGTGTCTGACCCGGAGCCAATGCTGGTACCGGATATGTTTGTGGGTAGGTTTCACCTCCTACTTTAAAAGCTAGAATTGATGGCATGGCAAGGCCTATTCCGCCATTACTGACTACAACAGTAAAGGTGATTTGATCCTGTGTTGTAGGGTTAGTAGGTGTCAGGGTATGACTATCGATTTTTAGATCCGCTGGATTCCCTGATGGTGGGAGCACCTGGTATCTATAGGTTTGCACATTATTCGTTTCATCTGATTCCGTAACATCACTGTTCACATCAGCAGTGACGATATTGAAATAATATTGTGCTGTACTCAATTGAATTTGGCGTTGTATCGCATGTGTTTGTCCCGGAGCCAATGCTGGCACCGGATATGTTTGTGGCACTCCACCTCCCACCCGAAACGCCAGAGTGGATGAATTTGCTGGCCCTGTACCCTGGTTCGAAACCACAACGCTCATGGTGAACATATCTCCTGCTTTTGGGTTAGATGGGTTCAGAGAATGTGACAGTATCACCAAATCAGCCGGTTTTTTCTTATAAGCAGCTGTCCGCGCAGGATCGAAACGGTTCTGTGACCATTCCAGTGACAGGTGATCACCACTACCTGCAATATCCCAGACATACATCCCATATCCTGCACCGGCAATAAGTTCTATATGACCATCCAGATCAATATCAGCCAAAACCGGTGAAGATGGTGCATGCTTTGAGGCGATATATTTTGGCCAGCCCGATAAAACACTACTATCCTGATTTGCTGCAAAGATTTTATGGACAGTATGCCCACCTAAACTATCAAACTCAGCCCAGCTATTCCCCAGACGCCAGAAATAAAATGGTAAAATTGCTTCCACATCATTGTCGCCATTCATGTCTCCGGCAGCCATAAATTTATAACCTGACCCGCAACTAAAAGGACATGAAAAATTGGTTGGAAATCCAGTTAAAGCGGTGCCATTGGCATTAAAGGCATGGAACACATCCCAATCTTGTAGAAAAATTTCAGGGCTCCCATCCTGATCTAAATCAGCCACCATCAAAAAACCTTTTGTACTTTCTTGGGGCCAGCCTGTAACGGTGGTGCCGTCATGATGCCAGGCATAGACAGAGTACCCATCTGTAGTAATAATCTCAGCGTCATCGTCAGCATCCAGATCGGTTATTACTGGTCCCGCTACAAAACTGGGTGCGTGTGGGTATGTTGATTGTGGCCATCCGGTAAGCGTGTTGCCAGTGTGATCAATGATGTAGGAATTCCCGTCAATGGTGCCGAGTATTACTTCCGTTGTGCCATTGTTGTCGACATCTGCCAATGCCACTTGTTTCGTTACACCAGCGTCGACACTGATGGGCCAACCGGAGACAGCAGTTCCATCTGCGTGCCAAGCACAAACATTACCCTCCTTGGTGGCCAATACGATTTCTCGTGTGCCATCACCATCGAGATCAGCCGCGGCAGGACTAACATCACGGTTAGGAATGGTTGTCGCACAAGCCTGTGGCCAGCCGGGAACATCACTGCCATCATTATTAAAGACGAACACTTGCTCTTCACTGGCGGCAATCACTTCCAGAGTTCCATCGCCATCAAGATCCGCTACAGTTGGGGAGCTGGGTGGATAGTCCACATGACGTGGCCAACCACTAACCGGGCTACCATCGGCATGCCAGGCGTAAATATTGCCATAGCGTTCCCGGGCAATGATTTCCAATCCTTGATAATCAGGATCCAAATCGGCAATGGCGGGACTTGAAATAAAGTATTTTGAGGTCTGCTGCGGCCAACCAGTTTTGATACTGTTTTCAATATACATACCGAAATATGCATGTGCAGTGTTATTGGCAATATCAGTGACCGTTAAACGCACCAAGTAATATCCGTCTTCCAAGCCGGATATTACCCACTGCGCCATACTTGAAGATGCCACAGGACTTGTGCCGCCAGCAGTTAATGTAATGTTGTTGTTTTGCCACGTGGTCAAATCCTTTTCATTGGCATACTCAATAACAAAATTTTGCAAACCTGCACCACTAGATCCCTGGACAGAGCCAATAATGTCAATGGTCGGCACAGAACTATCATAGATATTTTGAAGGTCATCAACTGGTGAAGGTGACAAAATAATCGCAATGGGATTTTGAGTATGATTAGCACAATAGTCATGATAAATCCCATGTTGATCAAAAAATATATTACAGATGGTGTCGATATTCGGACTACCATCTGACATGGAATTATTTGCGGCGGGATCGGGCGAATACAGAGGATCATCATCTTCCTCAAGAAATGCCGCCAAGTACTCAGAAAAACTGGTTGGAACATGCTTTAGTGCTCGAAAAGCCAGACTATCGACATAGGGATTCCCTAATGCTGTACGCACATCCCAAACTGCGCCACCAATGATCATGCCATTCGAATGGTAACTAGGAGCGTAGTAATCCGCCGGATAGGCTAGATCAGGCTCAAGATCTCGAGAACTACACAAGCCAGCATGAACGGATTGATTCGTTTGTGCTGAGGAAAAGTAGTCAGCAAAGCCTTCATGCATTGCAGCGCCATGATCATAACTAAGCAATGAAATCCCGGCATCATTATAGATTTTGTCAAAAATAAGATGTCCGTATTCGTGATACGCCACACCACTACAAAGGGCAAAATCAGGGCATGCAGAGATAATACCGCTGAGGAAGTGAATATGCCCCCCGCCGGCATAAGCATTACAGCCTTCCCCCCCTCTGACAACTACTTCCACATTATTTTCCGGTGCAGAGTACGAGGGATCTGGTGTTACATCGAAGGGAACGCCACGTCTAAACCATTCTCTGATCGTTTTTACATGGTAATAGGCATTCGTTTCTACGCCTTCAGTTGAAGGATCATTATTTTGCCAGTTCCAATTATGTGTTCCCGGCGCAGTGATATTGACAGTATGTGTGGCATCCGGATCCAGGGTTTCATCGTTATAGACATAAACATCAGGGCCTTTAAGGTGCGCCGTGATGTCTAGAGATCCTGCAGTGAGATTATCAAATAAGTAACCACCCGTTTCATTGGTCTGTGTGCTGGTAGGTGTACCAGACTGATTTACATTGATGGTGATGTTACTGATAGGGACTTCTACCGGGGTATCTGAAGGATTAAACGGCCGCATCATACCCGTGACTGTTCCATCGAGATTTTCACTATAAATCAGGTTTTCTTGCTTAAGAATTGTGCCATTCTCAGCGTCGATATACAGGCGCCACTGCACAGGGACAATCACATCCAATGATTCTTGCTGTTGCTGTAACTTGGTTTTCTCACCACGTTGGTGACGTTCAGAAACCCCAGTAATGTTCTCAACTACATACTTTCGGGGTAAGCGAATTTGCGGTAACGTTACTTGCCAGCTAAGTAAGTATTCTAATTTCCGTTTCTTTATATAAGGCAAGACTACAAGCTCAATGGTTTCCGGTTTTAATTGTTTTTCTGAAGGAATAATTTGATTAGCTAATGAGCTTGCTGTTTCTTCGGAAATGTTGGGATCAGTTTTAATGTTAATACCAGGATGAAAATCCGATCCCATGGAGATTAGTTTCTGGCCTTTGAATACCAACCTGACTGAGCCACCAACAACGGGTAGTTTTTTATAGCGCTGCACAAAATAGACGTAGGCTGAGCCTTGGTCTTTGTGTGTTTTTTGTGGTGATGCATCCCAATCTACTTTTGATAGCACTAGTGCCTCGGGATCGATATTTAAAAGCTGGTGCTGTTGTCGGACAAAATTCCGCGCAACAGTATCAATGGTTTGTTCAGTTACCTTTTCCTTAATCGGAATGTAATGACCACTTATTCGGCGGGGTGCATGCGTATACTGGTTCCAAGATATTTTCCAAGCCTTACCATATTCTTTGGTGAAACGTTTCCAAGTGTCATTACTTTTAAAATGACTCAATTCATTTTGTTTAATAATTTCCTCATCTGTTTTATCAGAACAACCTAACAGAGAGATGATTATGAGAACTAATATTATTTTAATATGAAGTTTCGGTAGCGCTATGAATTGTGGCAAGTAGTAAGAGGTGAAGTTATTTCTCATGGACTTAATCATCCTTTGTAAGTCATGCAGGTAGACTATATCCTTAATGATTGAAATTACCATGATCTAGATCAACACATTGTCGAGCGCAGTTAGAGCTACGGTGTACATGAATGTTTATTTTGGGTCATGTGCAGGGTTCATTCACGCTTAAACTTACTGAAATCGATTCACTGCCTTCATCTAGTGTGATTTAATAGCCACTAAATACAAAAGAGAGTCGATAAATGGACAGCGACAAATTAGACAAAATAGTCGCCGAGGCCCACAAGGCCAGAGATAAGCGTGACCTGAGTTATCGTGAACGGGCGCTTAAAATGTATCCTCATATCTGTGGCCGGTGTGCGAGGGAATTTTCCGGGAAAAATTTGTCCGAGCTAACAGTGCATCATCGTGACCATAATCACGATAACAATCCAGCCGATGGTAGTAACTGGGAATTGCTGTGCTTGTATTGCCACGACAACGAACACCAGCGCCAGCAGGCCGGTAAAGGCTCTGACACTTCGACTAAAACCGATGCCGCAACGTTTAACCCCTTTGCCGATCTTAAGGATATGATCGATAAAAAGTAATAGCATAAAGATATGATGATGAAAAATATGAGTTTGATAGATAAATTAGCTAACTTGGTAGAACGACTCTATGAGGAGTCTGAAGGTTATACCGATAACCAATCTGATGGTCAGCTCTGGTATAACCGCGGTTATGCGAACGGTATCGTAGCCTTTTTAAGAGCAGAGGGCCATGTAGATAAAATCAGCCACCTGACGCTGGATGCTACCGATTTATTTCATGGCGAGCAGATAATGGAATGGCATAAAGCTTATCATCATGGTTTTGAGATGGGCTTAAAAGAATCGGAAGAAGTTAAGTCTAAATAATTTCCCCCTATTGGCATAGACTAAACGACACCATGCAACCACAAGCTGACCCTTTTATTGTTCCTGTCTGTGATGAAGAGATCGAGGTGTTATATCAGGATGAATCTTTTTTATTAATTAACAAACCCTCAGGTTTGTTGACGCTCTCGGGAAAACATCCACTTAATAAAGACTCGGTGCATTTTCGTTTAGTCAAAGACTTCCCTGCCGCGACCATGATTCATCGTCTTGATTTTGGCACGTCAGGCCTTTTGGTTGTGGCGTTAAACAAAGATGTTAATGCGCACCTCTGCAAACAGTTTCAGTTGCGTAATGTGGTTAAAACCTACACCGCCCTGCTGCATGGGCATCTTGCCGAGGATGAGGGCTGCATTGATTTTCCTATCGCCAAAGACCGGCCCAATTTCCCCTTACAAAAAATCTGTCATGAAACCGGTAAGTCTGCAATATCACCATTCCAAGTGATAGAACGCTTACCGCAACCTTTTGCGACCAGAGTCACGTTTACACCTACATCAGGCCGTACTCACCAGCTGCGTATTCATAGTAGAGAGATCGGCCATCCGATTCTGGGTTGTGACCTGTATGCAACAGATGAAGCATTCTTTATGGCAACACGTTTAATGTTACACGCCACTCGCCTTGAGTTTGACCACCCAATGACGGGAGAAAGAGTAAAGGAATTTAGTCCCTGCCCGTTCTAGACAATAACCCTATTCACGATTCATTTGTTTTTTAGTCTTGCTGGTTGCCTGTGCGGTGAATGGATCGTCTGGCCAGTAGTGTCGTTTGTATTTTCCGCGTAGTTCTTTTTTTACATCGTGATAAGTGGTTTTCCAGAAGCTATTTAAATCTTGAGTTACCTGCATTGGTTTACGCGCGGGTGATAATAAATGCATCATCAGCTTGCACTCCCCATTTAACAGCGTAGGGGTGTCGACTAAACCAAACACTTCCTGAAGCCTGACGGCAAGCACCGGTTGCATAGGGTCGCTGTAATCAATGTTCACCGCAGAGCCACTGGGAACACTGATCCGTTCTGGCGCTAATTGTTTTATCAGTTGCTGTTGTTCCCAACTGAGCTGATTTAAAAGCAGGCTATGACAATCTAGCTTGAAACACTGCTTGAGGCTGTTTTCATTTTTTAAGTAAGGTTGCAGCCATTCATTCAGCGTATTACTCAAAGTCGGTTGTGAAAAATCGGGTAGAGCTTCGCTAGAAAATTGTTTTTTAAACTCAGGGTTATTACTAAAATGGTGGTTAACAAATTGGACGCGTTGTCTTAGGCTGTTGGCCTTCTCGGTCCAGTTTAAACATTCTAGTTTGGTGTTTTTGATTGCTTGCATCAAGCATTGTTGAATTGCCTCTTTAGATTTCGTATTTTTAACATCGGTCAAGATTGATTCTTGCAGAATTATTTTGCCAATTCGTTTGGTCTGCTTTGCTTCGACGCGCTGTGCGCTTTCGTTCCATTCAACCACTTCTTCGTGCTGAATGTGTTCAATAAAATATTCCTGCAATTGTTCAGCGCTAATATCTGCTGCCAGATAAATACAGGCTTCACCCTGTTTGGCATCTAAATTGGCAACCACAAGATATTCATGAAGATGATGCTGTAAATAGGCTGGAATAACCGCGCCTTTACCGTTGCTGAGTAAATAACGTGCTTGCTTTCCATTGCGTCGTTTGGCGATTCTGTCGGGGTAAGCGTAGGCCAGCAGCACGCCGCTTAAGTTGCTGTCTGGCGTCTCTTTGCTTAGCGTTGTCTGATTTGGCATCGATTGGCTACAACGTTTAACGCGCTTAAAAAAATCATCGGCCGTTTGGTTTATGCGCTTGCATTGCTGATTGTCTATTCCGTGATGCTTTGCTCCTCTCTGCACAAGAATATTAATTCTGTCATGAATATCGGCACTCTTATCGGCATTAGCTTTGAATATATCTTTCTCGGTAAGTAGGCTGGCGATCAAACAAGCATGATAAACCTGATCAAGTTTAACGGCTGACAGCATCATGTGCGCTAAGCGTGGGTGCGTGCCCAGTTTTAGTATGTCACGACCGTGCGCGGTAATTTTTCCCTGGCCATCGATGGCACTGAGTTGTTGCAGTAGCGTTTTTGCTTGTTCGGTGGCACTGATTGGCGGCAGATCCATCCATGCCATCTCATTAACGTCAGTCACGCCCCAGTTAGCAAGTTCCAACACCAACGATGACAGATCGCTGTGTAAAATTTCAGCGGATGAATGTTTGAGCAAACCTGACTGTTGTTCTGCCGTCCACAACCGGTAACAGGCACCGGCAGATAATCTTCCGGCGCGGCCACTACGTTGCTCAGCAGAGTCTTGTGAAATGGACTGGGTGTTGAGTCGGTTCATGCCCGAGGCAGGGCTATAATCCAGCATGCGTTCCAACCCCGAATCAATCACACAGCTGATACCTTCAATGGTGATGCTGGTCTCTGCGATATTGGTAGCCAGCACAATTTTACGCATGGCTTTATGCTTACCGTCATTTTGAGGTGCGGCGATAGCCAAATCTTGTTGTTGTTTATTTAAACTACCATGTAGTGGTGTAATCAAAATGTGCTTGATTGATTCGCTATCAAGAATTTGTTTTATCTGCCTAGACAGCTGGTTAATCTCTTTAACACCGGGTAGGAATACCAGACAGTTGCCTTCGTGCTCATGAATAAAACGTTTAACCGCGTTGCTCAAATTGTTCATCAATTGCTGTTGTGGGTTTGTATTGCGCTGCCGAATATCGTTAATGAGGTATTTATTCTCAACCGGAAAGCTGCGACCTTCGCTCTGAATGATCGGTGCATTATCCAACAGGCTAGCAACCTCATCAGTATTCAGCGTCGCCGACATCACCATGATTTTTAAATCTTCGCGTAAAATTTGCTGGCTTTGCAAACACAGTGCCAGAGATAAATCTGCATGCAGACTGCGTTCGTGAAATTCATCAAAGATAACCAGCGCGGTTTTTTTAAGCTCCGGGTCTGCCTGTAATTTGCGGGTTAATATACCTTCAGTAACTACCAGGATTTTTGTTTCATCGCTAAAGCAATTGTCTTGTCGAATCTGGTAACCCACAGTTTCACCGACTTTTTCACTGAGTAAAAAGGCCATGCGCGCTGCCGCGTTGCGTGCAGCAAGTCGGCGAGGTTCGAGCATAATGATCTGTTTATCACCTAACCAGCTTTCGCCGAGTAAGGCGATGGGAACGGCAGTAGTTTTTCCTGCACCCGGTGGGGCTTGTAATACAAGACGAGTGTGAGTGGCTAATTTGTCTTTAATGTCCGGTAACGCATCATTGATTGGGAGCGTTGGCATGAAGAGGTTATTGCTTCACTACAGGCGCAACCCGGCCCATGGTAGCGAGTTGACGAGAAAGCCTGAATGCACAAGTTTCTACCACGGCCCAGTCCCACTCTGATGCCGCGCCCAAGTTAGGAAAGCGAGACTCACGTGATTCGGCGCGCGCCTGTGTATTAACCGCCACTCGGCATTGGAGTTTATCAGGGGCGGTAAAATAAAGGTGTAGATGAATAATTCCCCAGCCGCTCAACGAGTAACGAAATGACTTTCCTTCACGAGGGGGATCAAGCGTAATTTTACGCTCGTGAATGCTACCCTTCATCGATGGGTACCAAAGCGCAAAGGCATAACTGTGAATCCCTTCTTTAGCGCAAGATGCCACCTTAGCGCGTATTTCTTCCGGGCTGGAAAAATGTTGCAGTGGTTCCCCAAGATCAGACTCAGAAGATGAAACTTGTGGCGCCTCAGGCTGAAAGGCCGCCTCAACTAACTTATTGAACTTACCAGGGCTAATGATGGTGGCATACGTCGTCACAGAATATCCTTTGTTATAAATAATAAATCGTCGAGATCAAGTATCTCCAATTTACATGAACTTTTGTTTCGCATCCAAAGTTAAGCCAATGCCAACGCTATGTAACATGTCACCGGTTAATGCCTTGGCGTTTGGGAGCATTTGATTGATAGTGGTTTGCACCATGGGGATTAAAGTTGTGCCGCCCGTATAAAAAACATAATCAATGTTGTCATTGCGCAGACCGCACTGTGTGACACTCTCATTGATTTTATCTCGGATAGAAGAAATAGTAGAACCAATCGCCTGTTCAAACTCGGTTTTCCCCACCTTGATATTGAGACCGGTTTCGATCGAGCTTAATGATATGGCGGCGCTATCTGAAGCTGACAAATGTCTTTTGCAGTGTTCAACATCTTCGAGAATGCGATGACCTTGTTTGTCTTTGAGGACCTTAATCAATCTGTCAGTGCGGTTTTTATCTCGTGCGGAGGCCAGTGCATCTTGAATACTTTTAATCGTGGTCCGAGGATACAGTCTGTTGATCTCATGCCAAGTAGAGAGTTGATGAAACCAGGCTGAGGGGATGGTGATATCGGTGCCGTTCATGGTGCGCATCAAGGAATTCATCCCCAACTCTGGCATGACTTTGTTCAATGCTAACACTTGATCGAGATTGGTACCGCCGAGATGGATGCCTGACGTGCCCAGCACTTCAAAATCTTGACCAGGGGTTGAGGCATCCGATTTCAAGATAGTGAAATCGGATGTACCGCCACCGATATCAACGATAAGTAGATTGCCTTCAATATTATGATTCGTTTGAAACGCTTTCGCAGCCGCAATCGGCTCTAACTGAAATTCAATATTTTTGAAGCCCTGTTTTTCAGCCACCTCACGCATGGCATTCTCAGCCTGCGCATCCAGCTCGTCGTCATTGTCATTAAACCTAACGGGACGCCCCAATACCACATCGGTAATCTCATGCCCGCAATGCTTCTCGGCACGCTTTTTTACTTCGGCGATAAACAAACCAATGATGCTGGTAAACGGCATCATTTCATTCAGCACCTGGGTTTTTTCATGCATTAGCGGTGTGCCCAGCACAGACTTGATCGACAACATCAACCTGCCCTGATGGTCGTTTAGATAGGCATCGACGCCCTCGCGGCCATACAGGTATGCCTTTTCTTCATCATCAATAAAGATAGCGGTACGAATCAGCGACTCACCAGATTCCAACGGAATCATGGCCACTTCATCATCATTAACAACCCCAATCGCTGAGTTGGATGTACCAAAATCTAAACCGCAAAAAGACATTGTTGACCCTTATTAAAATGACATGTGGGTGAGAAATTACCAGTGCCGGGAGTTGCCCTGACACTGAAAGTGTAGGGTACTCATAATGACCAGAACTTGCGGAGCAAGCAAGTGCAGGAAGTCTCTAATGAAGCTCGTAGAGATTCTTGGGAGAAACCGTTAGGGTTCTATGAGCAATAATGAATCAGCTACCCCATCTGGCGGGCTAATCCATTTAATGCTAAACACAGTACAAGGATATGTACTGTTATGACTTAACTATCGAGGGTTGGTACTAATACAAATGAAAATGAGATGCGTTTGCCACTGAGCCTTTTTATTTTTTCTTTAATATTAGAAACAATTGGTATCTGGTACTTATTCTTTCATGCTACATCTAATACACTGCCCTGTATCTGTTTATGCCATTGAACTATTCCGATATGACCTTGCTTATCTTCAACCAGTGCACTGCAAGACTCGACCCAATCTCCACAGTTACCATACAGAATACCATCCACTTCTTTAAATTCAGGATGATGTATATGCCCACAAATTACACCATCAAGCTCGCGCTTCTTACACTCATTGACCAGTGTTGTCTCATAATTAGTAATGATACTGAATGCATTTCTTACCTTATTTTTCAGATAAGAAGAGAGTGACCACTGCTTCATACCCAAAGCACTGCGTGCCCGGTTAAACCAAATATTAACCTTCAGCATGGAGTCATAAGCAACATCACCAATAACCACCAGCCACTTTTTGCTGAAGACCACTGCATCAAATGCATCGCCATGGACAACCCAGTATTTTTTACCGTCGGGGGAATGGTGGATATACTCATCAACAAGATGGATATTGCCAAACGACATACCGGAGTAGCGGCGCAGAAACTCATCATGGTTACCCGTAATATAGACTATCTTGGTTCCTTTCTTGGATCGGGATAAGATGCGCCGTATTACATTGACATGTTCTTGTGGCCAATAGGCGCGCTTCTTCATACTCCAGCCATCGACAATATCGCCTACCAGATACAGTGTGTCGCAACTATTATATTTAAGAAAATCGCATAGCATTTTAGCTTTAGCACTCGATGTACCAAGGTGTACATCGGAGATCCAGATACTTCGATGGTGGATGCGATCTGTGCAATGGGGATGAGGCTCTTCACAGGCTGGCTCACTCATCCACTCAGGTGGTTGAGTGAACGGTAATTTTTCGAAACAATTTAGACCTGTGTCTATTGTATTCATCGAACTAACAGTCCCTCTTCATAACGTAATAGAGATGTATAAATTTCAATAGAGGCTTGCCAATATCTGTGTTCTTCTGAAAACAACCTTTCAGCATGGTATCAACACCAATCAACATTACTCATAATTATTTTTGAAATCGCAGAATAAGATAGAAGTTATTTATGACAGTGGTATGAATCAATTATTACATTCACATGAAGGTGTTTAAACAAATGTAAGAGTGCTTAAGGATGAAACAATAATTGATGATTTAATAAATATGTAACAATCTTAAAATTGTTTTTACGTTAACATATACGTTTACCAATAAAAAAGGTTCAGATTGTGGCTCTTGCTATTTTTGATTTAGACAATACTTTATTAAACGGAGACAGTGACTATTTATGGGGGGTATTTTTAGCTAAACAAGGACATGTTGACGCTGAGCATTATAAAAAAGAAAACCAACGTTTCTATGATGAATATGTTGCTGGTACATTAAATATTTTTGAATTCTTAGAGTTTAGCCTCGCTCCTCTGAGTCAAATCGACATGAGTAAACTGGCAGAACTTCATAATCGTTTTATGGATGAATGTATTCGCCCATTAATAACGGCACAGAGTCGAGCTTTAATTCAAAAACATGTCGAACAAAACGACACTCTGTTAATTATTACGGCAACCAACCTATTTATTACCGCGCCGATTGCGGAAGAATTAGGCATAGCCAATATTCTGGCGACTGATCCTGAAATTATCGATAATCAATATACGGGGAAGGTGTATGGCACACCGTGCTTTAGAGAAGGAAAAGTTGAACGGTTGATGACCTGGTTAAAAGAAACTGGTTACAACCTTACTGACAGTTATTTTTACAGCGACTCTCATAATGATTTACCATTACTCGAAACGGTAAAAAAACCTGTCGCGGTTAACCCTGATGAGACATTGCGTTCACACGCAAAAATGAAAGGCTGGGATATTATTAGCTTAAAAGATTAAACCTTTTATAAACGATTTCAACATTTTCACCGCCCCAATACGACATCGGTAATTTCATACCCGCAATGGTGGTCGTTTAGATAAGTCTTTTCTTCATCATCATTAACAACCCCAATCGCTGAGTTGGATGTACCAAAGTCTAAACCGCAAAAAGACATTGTTGAACCTTATTAGAGAAATTATCGGGGCCGGGAGTATATCAATAATCGAAATGCGCTCAGAACCCATTTATTCGCATTTAGATGGAACCATTTGCCTTGTTCAGTCGTTTAACTGAGTAAGGACATAAATAGCGGTCTGTTGCCTTTTATGTAACTGTTTAACAAAATAAATATTTTGCAGATGAATACCTGTATAAGTATTTAATATCTAACATATTTATAGCTAGTATTCTTAGCATTATATTTGAGAGGTTAATATGAAAAAGCACAATAAGACTGATAAACCTGAAGAAATCGACCTGTCTCGCCGTAAAGCGCTTGCTCGGCTTGGTTTGGTCGCTTCTGCTGTTTATGCCGCGCCAGCGTTGATGACACTGAGCCAATCTGCTCACGCAATTAGTGCTCCTAGCGCACCAGCGACAGATACTCCGAGTACTCCTAGCGTACCTGGTACACCAAGCGCGCCTAGTGCACCAAGTGCACCTAGTGCACCAAGTGTCAGTGCCCCGAGTGCACCCAGTGCGCCTAGCACCCCGAGTACGCCAAGCACGCCTAGCGCACCAAGTACCGCGAGTGCACCCAGTGCGCCATCATAATTCGGTCTAAGTTTCCCCCTAGTTACAATGGAATGTAACGCACGTTGCTGGTGCTATCCCTCATAGCACCAGCAACACCCTTAACTTAATCCTTTCGAACCTTGGCATGCATTGCTTATAATTGTTAAATGCAAAACTCGCTGTATCAATATTTTGACGGTTTAGAACACCCCATTCGGTTAACAGGGTGTGAGGATCTTATTGACGATTTTCCACTGCTCTTTCCCGAGCGGGATTATCATGAAGGCAAACCTGATGATAATCCTATTATTTCAATACAACTCGATGCTGGCGAGTATCAACTATCGACTTCCTGGTTAGATAAGACCGTCAGCTATACCGATAAGGTCGATGTGCTTTGTGACCTGATAGCAAAACTGGCCGTGGCACGATCGTTTACTGATCTTGAAACGCTTTACCTTCACGCTGCAGCGGTAGTCATTAATGGTCGAGCCGTTGTCTTTCCAAGCCAATACCGTGCAGGAAAAAGTTTTTTAACCGTCTGCCTCATCGCAGAAGGACATCGCTATGTTGGGGATGACGTTTTCCCTTTAGCACTCAACAGTGGTAAAGGCCACGCTGCCGGTTTTTCTCCCCGCTTACGTTTGCCGTTACCCGACACCACCGATGAAAAATCAAAACATTTTATTGAGAGCCATACGGCGCTGACGGGAAAACGCTATGCATACTTGAACCTGGACAAGAAATCGAATATCGCGCGAAATGATGCTCTCGATATTGGTGCATTTGTCCTGCTCGAACGCGAAGAAGGAACACAAGCCCAGCTAGAAGAATTGCCGGTGGCAACAGTTTTTCAACAACTAATTAAACAGAACTTTGCTCGTGAAATTGATGGCGCGCGAATACTTTCCACACTCACCCAAGCCGTTTCAAACGCGCAGTGCGTTAAGCTTCGTTATGATCGTGCCGATGAGGCTGTCAGGTTGTTAACCAAACACTTCGCTAGCTGGCCACCTCAACCCGAGATTCTGCCATTTGAACCCGACCTACCTGAACCTGTGGCTAATGCAGCAGACATTATTGATAAGTGTTTTATTCGAAATAAGCTTGTGCAAAAAATTCAAATCGAGACTGAAAACTTCCTTGCCAGCCCAGACGGAAAAGCGATTTACCACCTTAACCAAATTGGCTCTGGCATATGGGCGTTACTGGCAGAACCAACCTCAAAGGAAGTGATCATATCAACGCTCGACACCGCGTTTCCTGAAACCGGAAGATCGATCATCGAAGAAGATGTTAGAAAAATACTGAAGAGATTTCGCTTAAAAGGATTAATAAACTACTACGTTTTCTAGACAAAAAAATGCCCGCTATAGAGCGGGCATTTTCACTTAATACATTATTCAATCAGAAAGTCAGCTGAGCACCGACACTAACCAGGTTACGTTCATAGCTTCGTCCATCAATATTAGAGTCATTATCATAATATTGGTAACGACCAAATAACTTGGTCTCGCCAGTCAGTTTGTACTCAATGCCAAGCAGTGATCGAAAACGATCATCTTCCCGAGTTGTTGTTGAGCCATCAGAAAGTATATTTCTGTCTCGGTAACGACTACTGCGGTAACGTGCATCGATCTCACCTTGCCATTTTTGGTTAAAGGGAATGCGAGCATTGGCACGAAGAATATGTCGATTTGGTGAGGCGCTTGAGAAGGTTGTCGTTCCCCTGCGATCGTCGCGATCGTTAGTTTGATACGTATACGACAGGCGGTAACGATTGCTGCCCTGTTTTATTCTTGTCTCGGCGCGAACGTATTGACGGGTGCCATCAAGGTTACTGAAGTTTTCACCCGCATCAATAAAGTTAGCTTCATATCGCAAACGCAACTCTGTGCTCTTTGTCAGGCGACGGCGTCCTTCAACGCCAAGTTTTGTCACCCTTTGGTAAGTCTCGCTACCGAAATCGATATAGTCATAACCGAGATCAAAGCGCGCTTTCCAGTCAGCAAACGTTTTATCGTAACCGACACCAGCGCCTAGCAAGGTAAAATTAAAATCACTTTCGCTTTCATATTGGCGGGTAAACAAAGTGCCATTAATTCGCACACCGTCATTGCGCACGCCGCTAACATAACGGCTGGCACTGCCCAGTATTTCGACATACTCATCTTCCTGGTCACTGGCCACGGCTGATGAATCATCCGTTAAGGTGAGGTTATCGTCATTACCAATTGATCCCGACACGATGCCGACCCAGTCATGGCTTTTAGGTGCAGCCTGTGCATTAGCACAGCAGAAAACAACTAACATTGTCACTGCAATGCGATCTCGAAAAAAACTAAACATACTGTACCTCTGTACTTTAATTAACGTTTGTAAAACATATTACACAAATTACACAAATTACACAAAGATCCCTTCCTAATTATATGAAGTAAAAGGACTTTTTACCCTAATCTAACTAAGCTAATACGTCAATCGGACGCCGTTACCTGCTAACTTTCAGGTTCTTCTGGTTCTTCAATTTCCGGTACTTCTATTTCCGGCACTTCTATTTCCGGCACTTCTATTTCCGGTACTTCTATTTCCGGTACTTCTATTTCCGGTACTTCTATTTCCGGTACTTCTATTTCCGGTACTTCTATTTCCGGTACTTCTATTTCCGGTACTTCTATTTCCGGCACTTCTATTTCCGGCACTTCTATTTCCGGTACTTCTATTTCCGGTACTTCTATTTCCGGTACTTCTATTTCCGGTACTTCTATTTCTGATACTTCTACTTCTGGTGCTTCTACTTCTGGCGCTTCTACTTCTGGTGCTTCTACTTCTGGCGCTTCTACTTCTGGCGCTTCTACTTCTGGCGCCTCTGGTGCTTCTCCTTCAAGTTCAGGTGTCTCAATATCGGCCAATGATGGCAACTCGAGTTCATGCACAATATCTACTGGTTCTAATTCTAGTTCGGGTGCTGATGGCTCTACACTGGGAACAGATACACTAATCGTAATCTGAACCTCTGCGGGCTCAATCGCATGAGCCGTTCCCATTGCTAATAGGAAACTAGCAGCGAGGGCACTTATTTTGAATTTAGTGAATATCATTTATGCCGCGCTCAAACCATCCAGTGTTGAGACACCCGCTTTATCAACATTGAGTTTGACGCGTAGTTCATTGGTGGTCGAACCATGAACAATGCGCGCAATAAACTCACCCCCGTTTGGGCTGTTCGCGATCAACGGTAGCGTCAACACATTTTCACCTTGCTTTAAATTGGTCGACCAGGCTATCTGATGTTTGCCCGGATATCCCTCAAGCTCGATATCGTCAGGTAACGTCAGTGAAATACGCACTTGTTGAACTGCCTGTGAAGAATTAAAGGCAAGTTTGACGCGTTGTGTCTGCTGCAGTCCTATGGTGATCTCGGCAGCCGGGGGCCGCGCATCGGACAACGTGGTTGACGAATCACCCGGTGATTGAGCTAGTTCCACATCATCTTGTGGATTAAAAATACTGCCAACAAACAGCAGGGCAAGCCCCGCTACCGCCGCCGCGGCAAAACCGGCAACAAACGACTTCTTGTGCTGTGGACTACTATTAACTTCAACGGCATGGCGCATTGCTCGCGCGGCAAAACCACTGGATGCATGTGCCACCGGCAACTCTCTGAGTGCTAAGCGCAATGACTGTTGTTCACGCACGCGCTGCCGACAGTCGGCACAACTGCCCAAGTGGGTATCCAATGACTTACGCGCCGGACCGGTTAACTGACCGTCCAAGGCATCATCGAGCAGGTTGCGTATTTCAGTACAGTTCACGGTTTTTATCCTCTATACCTTTATACACGTCCCTCGGGGGCAAACGGTTCCCTTTATTTTTCACTGTCGACAAGCGCTTGATCCCCGATTAATTCCCTTAACTTTGAACGTGCCCGGTGCAGCCTGGATTTAATCGTACCGATCGGTACATTAAGCATCTCAGACAGCTCTGGCAGGCTATAACCCTCCATATCATGCAGAGCGACAAGGCTGCGCTGGTCTGGGTTTAAGCGGTAGACCGCCCGCTCCACCTGTGCCAGCCAGCGTTCCTTGTGAAGATCATGCTCCGGGCCTGCATTGGCACTGGCCACATCCTCGATATCAATCGCCGCATCATCCAACAAAATGGGTGCGCGGTTCTGGCGACGGGTTTCATCAATAAAGAGGTGGTAAAGGGACTTGGCCAGCCAAGAGCCGGGCTTTTCCAGAGTGCGAAGCTCATTAAGGCGGGGGACCATTCGCACCAACAATTCCTGAACGAGGTCTTCGGCATTTTCCCGCCTGCCGCTGAAGCGGTAGGCCAGCCGGTACAGGCGATCCATATGCGGCGCGACGATCGCCTCAAAGCTATCGCCATCACTGGTATTTCGTGACCATATTGAAGAGATCTTTTTCAAGGCACTATCGGTCTGGTAACCCAGATCTCCAAAATCGGTACTACGCGCGGAATCCCTGCCGATGCATAAGACTATGAATATTCAATGATTCTATAGTCTATCGTCTGCTCATTCAATAAACTGTGACAGAGTCGAAATACAGGCAGACTCCTCGATAATTTTTTTATTGTTGAGCCTCATTAATTCATTGTAGATAACGGCTTACTTTCCACTTTGCCACTGCTCACTTTTATTGTGATTCCTTTTATTGTTATATTGGAAACATAAAGTAGTTTGGTCACGCGAAGGAAGAAAGCATGTACACGCTAGCAGAATTAAAGAAGCAAAACGAAGATATCTCACACCTTTGTGACGTTTTGTCCATACTAATAGAGAATATCCCTCTGCACGACAATCCCTACGTTGAAGAATTAATGACGCGCTTCAAAGAAAAAGTTTGGGTACACCTCGTCTTCGAGGACAACACCATCTATTCCGGTTTGTTAAAATCAAATGACGTGTCAGTACAGGATGTTGCGAAAAACTTTCATAACAGTGCACGCGAAATCAAACACCGGTTTACAAACTTCGCCAAGCACTGGCGACATATGGCCGTTGCTAGCGATGAACACGAAGCGCTTTGCAAAGACTGCCGAGAAGTTTTTACTATGATCCAGCAGCGAATCGAGTTCGAGAACACACAGATATTTCCATTGATTGAATAAGCCAATCAGAAATTAAAAGGCTACCCCCACACCATTCCCTTTTAGTACAACACCAATCGCTGAGCTGGGCGCAGCAAAATCTAAACCGCAAAAAGCATTTATCGACCTTATTAGAGAAATTACTGTAGCGTTAAAATAAGCAGTACCAATTTCTTTCATCCGACCAACCCGATTAAAACAAGTAAATCTGAATTTAATCCTCCGTCACTTTAAACTGCATTTTAATTAAATTCACTGTAACACTTTGATTAAAAACAGATAAATGGCTCCTGGCTGATTTTTTTAGTGTATAGAAGTGGCCCGTTCGGGCTATAGCAAAAACGACAAAAATCTATAGAATTCCCTTCATCCATGGGGGTGGATTAAATCATGAAAAAAATCATTTGTTTATTTACATTGCTGGGCTTAGCCAGCACCTCGGCGCATGCTGCCACCTTTAATTTTGGTGATTACGCAGACGGCGACAATTCTAATGCTGCTACATTTTCAAATAGCCTTTCAAACAGCGGCTTAGGTGAATTTGGCTATGACTCATACAGCGTGACTAACGCTGGCATCACCGTCACCGCGTCTGGCTCATATGTTGATGATTCAGGGGATACGCAAGATGCGTCTGCTTACTTGGATAGCCGGTTTAGAAATCTCGCCGGTTTGGGTGTTTGCAAAACCCTGAGTGGCACAAACCAATGCAACCCTAGCAGCGATGACAACATCACACACAATGAAACGTTGACGTTAGTATTTGATACCACTGTTTCCCTTGATGGTTTGCGATTCGTTAATGGTGAGCACTTCACAAATTTTAGTGGTGATTTTCTGCTTCGTATCAATAATGACGACTCTCTATTGCATACATTATCTTTAGCAGAATTCCCGCTTTTAGGCAGCACTGTTGATTTTATCGGTAACACATTTGAATTCATCAGCCTTGCCGGCCTAAGTTCAGGCAGCGAAGAAGAGTTTTACCTCAACACCCTGACTGTGTCTGCAGTCCCTGTACCCGCCGCTGCATGGCTGTTCGGTTCAGCGCTTTTTGGCTTTGCGGGTTTAAAAAGATTTAAGAAAGCCAAAGCCTAACACCATTTTTAGGGTGGTGAGATCGGGGTCTGAGATCGGTGAGATCGGGGTCAGAGTAAAATCTCACAACATCAAAAATATTTTACTAATATTAGCGTTAATTGTGTACTGACCCCGTTTGCTCCGTTTGCTCTACTTTTTTTATAGGCCCTGTATTCAGGTTTCTCTGCGGCTAATTTAGTGGTTTCATTCGCTGGTATACCGTCGCTAATGCCTCATCATCGCCAACATTGCCTGGAAAAATCACAACAGGCATGCCAGGATAACGCGAATGATTTTCAGGACAACGTATTACTGAACAGCCCGCAAGTATTTGTCCAACAACTCGTGAAGTTCGCAAAGCTAACCCATCACTCAATACGTCGTTCGAGGTAATGCCTCCCTTGCTGATCAAAAAACCGGTACTTACTGGCAAATTCCTCACAACATCCATCAAAAAAGCAGATACCTGTTCACCAAAAGCTAGTCGTTTTTGCTGATCATCGAGCTGTAGCTCGGTACGGCTGGTATAGATCACTGGCGTAATATTGCGTGCATGGCACTCTTCTGTATTAGCAATAATATCTATGAGCAATTGTTCACGCTGTTCTGATATTTTTGAAACATCAATTTCAATGCCTTGTATACCTTCTTCCTGCAATAAATAATTTAACTGTTGCGTTGTCTTTGTCACATGTGAACCGACAATGACCGCACCCGCTTTGTCATCTCGAACATATTCACGCATTTTTTCTGCTGCTACCGGCTGTGCTGGCAATTGAGCTAGTGACGTTAACAAACTAGCTGCACTACGAAATAGGAAACGCTTTCCTTCTTCTGCCGCCTGTATTAACTGCGTACAGAAATGATTAAGATCATCTTGCCTCTCAGCATCGACCACACAACATTGATTATCACTCAATGCCAGCAATCGTGACGATGAATCACCGCGAACATCCTGCAAAAGAAAACGTTCAACTTGTGAAGACTGAATGCGAGCCGATGTTTTTTCTTCCACGTAATCGGGCAAATAACTATGCGTATAGCCAAACACCGAGTCACGTGCAAACTCAGTTTCATGTACCGGCACTGCCTTACCATCGATCACCAGATAATGAATGCTGTCGATGGTGATACGTCCGCCCTCAAAAAAGGCAGGCACCATAAAGTGCGCATCAAATGGGCCTAATTTTTTTGCGATAATATCCGTTTCCACAGGATAGTGGCCACGCAGAGTCGAATCGGATCGACTGACCAGTATCGGGTTAATGCTGTCACCCTCTGCGGCCCGTTGTTCCAATGCTTCATTTAGATTAACGCATACTTCACGGGTTAATGTGGCCGCATCAATGGCATTCATGCCCCGTGTGTTTGTGAGCACAAAAAATAAAGGCGAGGAATCTGCTAAGCCCATCTTTAATGTTTTCACATCCCATCTAGTTAATAGCAGGCAGCTATGAACCGTTTGCGAACCTGTCGGGTCATCATCAAGCACAATGATTTTAGTTTTGCTCATCATATATATCTCATCGAGTTACTCTGTTGACTTCGCTGTTACTTTCATAACAGCGAAACCACAAAGTTTACTTATGCTGCTGATTTTTTGGCCACAAAAAATTCATTGACACACATGTGCATTGCTTCAGCAGTAATGCCGTTGAACGCCATGATCTCTGCAGGTGTTGCCGTGGTTTCACCACGTTTCCAACAGAATGTATCGCGTTTTGGTGCGCGGGTACGAAGCAGTACTGGTTCTAACGCGCCGCTTGGTCCTCCGCTCACTGCCAACAAGGCATCACCATCAAACAAGGCATTAAACTGATTTTCATCCATAAACTTGTCATCCGGCTGTGAAACCGTGTCCCAAGCAATATCAGTCGGCCGATACAAACGACGAGGATTTACTACCGCAACAATGCGAACCTTGTAACCGTCACTTTCCAGTTTGTCTTTAGCTTCAAACACGGGCAGGAAGATCATGTCACCGGTTACCGCAAAAACGACTGTGCCTTTACTACCTGTCTTAGATTCATAAATAGTCGCTGCACCCTCTTCCATTGCTTGACGTGATTCTTCTAGTGTCATGTATATTGGCAATGGACTTTTTGATGCAATGATCACCATGCTCTTGTTATAGCTGGCGGTGGCATATTCATAAGCTGTTTGTATGCTATTAGCATCACAAGGGAACAGTGGAAAAGAATTACCATTGCGCATCATCGCCGCAAAATAATTTTCAATTTCCGGACGCTGATGAGTCCAGCCATTTCTACCCTGTTCTAATGCGCCAGCCGTAAACATACAAACTGTTGACGGTGTTTTGCGACGCAACTCAGCCATAGCCTGAGCAACCGTTTGCACGATCGGCCAGCCATTAATGGCAAAAGACTCATAGGATAACCAAATTGAGCGCGAACCAAACAATGCCAGCGCTGCTGCAAAACCGGCACAGGCATCTTCATTCAACGGTTCATACACCTGACCATTCGGTTCCTGATTATAAAGTGGATCCTGAGTTGGGTGACGAATTTTTAAGGCATCGTTAATATTTTTCATCGCCGAGGCTTCGTTGCCATCCGCATTGGTAACCACATAACGCGCATCTGATTTGCCAACCTGACCAACCAGCGCGCCCATCGCCGTAGAAGGAACTGCCTTTTCATCTTTGGCAAACTCATTCATGTTCAATTCTGGTAATGGCGTGAACGCCAGATCGCCTTCAGTAACCACTGTCTTTACAGCAGGACCACCACCGGCGCGGCGTAAATTATCACGGACTAATTGCCATGCTTCAGCTGGCAATGCACGACGCTTCAGGCCATCAATAATATGCGGCTGATCCAGTGTATCCGTCGGATATAAATTATGTGACTTGGCACCAACGGTATGAACGCCGGCACCCTTCATTTGCTTGATGATGAATGCAGTTAGCTTGCCACCCATGGCTGATTTAGCCGCAGCATCAACACCCTGTAAAACGGCTTTAGTAAATGCCAAACGCTGTGTTAATGAAAAATAACTGCTGTCGACGTAAGCACCGTCTTGATCGCTGTCATCAAAGTCTTTTGCATCAATCAGGATGACTTCTTCAAAGCCGTGACCTGTCCAGTATTTGATCATTTGCTGATTGTCATGCAAAGACACCATTGAATGATGTTCCTGCGAGTAACCGTTCCAGATCAGGCAGGGTAAAAAGTTGGTCACTTCAGGATAAGCGGTATGGAAGTGCATCATCGAATTCAGTACATAGGGTTCACCCATACCACCATCACCGATGGTAACCGGGAATAACTTATCACGATGCAGGTAAGCGCCCGCCATGGCAAAATGCTGTCCCTGACCCAATGGACCAGCCGGTGCCAGTAAACCTGGAATAGCCCCTGACAGATGACCTAGCAAACCGTCCTGTTCACGGAAACGATGCATCATGTCATCCACGGTATTAATGTCCATTTCTTCCAGTGAACTATCAAGGAACATAGAAGAATAATATCCTGGCGCGTGATGGCCTACTTCAGTGACGATATTGGTATGACCAAGCATCATTAAAGAGGCATGCGTATCTGCACTGGAAGCATAACCACCTGGATGGCCGCTTCCCTTAGAACCTGTTACCTGAAGCGTAAGGTAACGCAATGCATCTGCTGCTAATAAAGTCTGATAAACACTATCGTCATCAGCACTGTTATTAATAGCACTATGGCCTTCAGCAATGACCGCCTGAGCAGCATGCTTGTCGAAATCATCCCACTTTTCTCCAAAGTGATGAATTCCCTGACAAAAATCTGGAATATTTGAATTATTGCTACTCATCGGACTATCCTCATTTAATATCAATCAACATAATATTTCGTATTACAATCGGTATTCCACATTATGGAATGTTGCAGCCAAATAAAAAGCAGTGATTATTTAGCCACTACTTGTATTTATTGCTTGTGCGAACCTTAACTTAGACTTTATAATTTTACAATACACAATCGTTTCCACAATACGGAATTATAAAGCCTATGTCAGCTATACAAGTTATCGATCGTTGCGCCATTCTTCTTGAAGCCATTAGCCAATATGAAGATCCTACCAGCCTGAAGATATTGTCTGCCGACAGCGGTTTAGCACCCTCCACTGCTTATCGTATTCTCAGCGCTCTAATCGAAGCCGGTTTTGTTGAAAAGAATACTGCTGGTCATTACGCGCTCGGTCATAAACTGGTGCGGCTTGCCAGCAAACGCCGTCGCAGTGTCGACATCAGGGAACAAGCGTCGGGCACAATGGCCGCACTGCGTGATGCCATTGGCGAAACGGTTAATCTTACGGTCCGTGAAGGTGATGAAGTCATCTATATTGAACGCGTTACAAGCAATCGTATGATGAGAGTAGAACAAATCATCGGAAGTCGTGCCCCATTGCACGTCACCGCAGTCGGTAAATTAATGCTCGCCTCGCTGGGTGAGCCTTTCATTCACGCTTATGCTGTTCGTAGCGGACTGAAATCTTATACGCCACATACCATCATGACAGAACAAAAACTGATCGATGTAGCCAATCAGTCACTCGAACAGGGTTTTGCTTACGATAATGAAGAAGCTGAAGAAGGCGTAGGCTGCATTGGTGTATTAATTTATGACGACAAAAACAATGTCGTAGCAGGTTTATCAATCTCAGCACCTATTGAGCGCCGCAAAGAAGAATGGGTGAAATTAGTAAAAAATGCTGGCAAAAAGATTTCTGAACAACTTGGTGCATGATTCTATTTAAGTAGCTAGCCCGCAATAAATAAACCATTATTACCAAGTAATTACCATTCATCTATTGTTTTTGTGAAATGTATTTTTATATTGTTTGAAAGCCTACTCTCAGACAACTTCTCAACGCCACATTCTTGATTACCATCAAGCAACATATCTTCATAAGATACCAATAGCCTTATGTCATTTTTCAATTCGTTATCAACTTGGGATTCGCCTAAAGCGTATTCGCGAATATGGCCTCTGCTGATATCAACTCTTCTCACAAATTCCTTAAGCAAACTAGTTTGCCTATTTAGAGGTGTCTTGTTCGAAGGTTTTTTATCACACCAATTATTTTTAGTAACAATACTGGTTTTATGAGGATTGGCTTTTGACAAACTCTTACTTTCTCCTAGCAAGGCGGCGATTTCCAACTCCAATTCATTACTCTTAATCACAATTTCATATGTCGCATCAATAGATGACAGCCATTCTGGGCTACGCTTTAGAATTTCATTGGTGTTTTCATTCACTCGCTGAAATATGACGTTAACTTCATCTAATTTTTTTCGCGCAACGGGGTCTTTGATATGTTCAATCTGTAACTTCTTGTCAGTGCCAGTCATCATCCCTGTGGTAATCCGCCTAAACAATGATACATCTCTACCAAATCGATCAAGTGCTTTTGCAACACCTCTCTCATCTGAAGACATCCTCTTTAGGTTTAGGGTAATACGCTGCACTAACATTAATTGCCTTGTCGCAATATAAGTTTGAATAGATGAGGCGCGATATTCAAACATGGTTCCAACGAGTTCATCTGAAGCGGCGGTTAATATTGGAATCTCATCGTTAATGTTATTAATATATTTTTGTATCTCAGCAACAGCTCGATAATTTATCAACATTGTGTCGATATCTTCACTGAGTAATCGCCAAGCCCTTTCAACCGCTCGAATTTCTTTTTTTACCTCTTTGGGCGAAAGTTTAGCTAATGAACTCACTCTGGAATTAATTTCGTTCCTTAGTGTTTGTAACCGCGAATCAGAATCAGACCAAGTTTTAGTCCCCACACGCGACTCAATGATTATATTTTTTTAAGCTGTATCCTTAAATCGTATAAATTACGAAGATATGCTTCAGATGTTTTAGTTTGGTCTTGGAAAATCTATTCAGGGATAACATCTAGTGCATGGCAAGAATTAGTGCCCCCAAATAAACTAGCCAGCAAGAATATAATTTTAATGTTAACGTTTTTCATACTTACGGCTATTACATTGAGATGCATTTAATTTCCCTATAAACAGAACTAGAGAAATGGGGCTCCATTATGATATACCATATCAACCGAGTCTGACTCCATGATTCAATTGTGAAGATTATTCCAATGTCTTTTTACGGACAGGAGCAGATATTCAGAATTGCTTAATTTTTAATTCCTTTGTCTCTTTTTATCGATTAATGACGAGTGCTTGACGAAAAAAAGCCCGGCATCACCGGGCTTTTTTTATCTTCTATGTGTGGTTGGTTATTGAACACGTCCACACACAGCACGAACATTGAGGTTAATTAGACCGTTACCGAGCAAAGCAATATTATCGTTGATAACAAAAGCATTCCAGGCTCCGGTACCGGACGCGCGCGAACGGCTCAGATTAACCAAGCGTGGATCGCCAGAAATAATGCCGATACCTGTTGTGAAACCTGATATCTGATGGCCACCGCCCGTGATCCTGTGTGTTGACGGACACGTCGCGCTTAAGCTAAGGGTTCCCGCCAGGATACCAGCCCCAGGTACTGTCTGGTTGGCATCCACAGTGAGCACAGCGAGTGTTCCTACACCGGCGCTGACATCATCTGTCTCACACACGACCGTGCCATTCGCATTGATAACGCGGATAGATGAACCCACCGGGCAGACACCGTTGACCCGATCCTGTTTAGCTGCCAACTGGGTTTGCAAGTTATTTAATTGAACCTGCAGACTGCTTACCTGGCTTTGTAATGTAACGATATCGCCATCATTGGCGTCAATGCGTAAACTTAACACGACTAGCTGATCCTTGATCATGGTGATCATCATCTGCGTGGTTTGGTCGGCAAGAATAATGGCTGCAATATCGCCTTCATTCGCTGTAACCCGCGCCTCCAGATCTGTCAGGCGCACATCGAGGGCGGCGATGAGTTGAGCCAGGAAGATATCGGCTGCCTGTAGCGCCGCGATATCACCCTCGTTGGCTGTTACGCGATCCTGCAACATTGATACGGCTGTTTGCAGTGAAGCGATAATAACATCCTGTGCAGCCTGAGATGCGACCAGATCATCGATTTGTTGCTGTAGATCAGCGACTGCCGCATCGAGATCTTCCGCCAACATGTCAATATGCGATTGCAGGGTTTTAAAGGGTTGTCCGTGGCTGCTCCCCTGTTCTTTACTGTTTTCCGGCCCGCCTGATCCTCCATTATGCGCGGCATTGGCAACTGACTGGAAACTGAACATTAATAAAATAGCGATTAGAATTGATTGAAGTGTTGTTCCTTTCATTTTCTATTCTCCTTGATGTTTTTCTTACTTGAAATAACACAGGTAAGAAAAGTGGATATAATAAAGCTTGTGTAAACAGGGAAATAAGACATTCTCCCCCTAAACTACGATCATCGAACAGCAATACGCCTCCTCCAAGGGCAATAGTTTCATGAGTTGATTTAAATAAAGACTCTCCTTGTACAATAGAAATCCATATACCTCAGGCGAGGATCGCCTCATTTATATTATGAGTAATGCAATTCAACGATCTAAATAAATATTCTTAATCACTAAGCCACCATCATTTATAGTGCAGGTAAAATTATGCGCCGGACTTGCGTTTACTGAATTTGAACCAAAAGTAGAGTATTCATTTGGTTCTTCCATTTCATATAAAAAAGCGAACAAATGGGACGGAGGAAATATGCTTTAACCATCCAATCGATTTTAAATCCCTCCGCCCCCTTTAAGTCATCCCGGATCAGTCGTAAAACGGAATGAAAACCAGGGGTACCTGACACTCGAGATTGTCGGTGTAGAAGTCGCACAGCGCCGTGACGTGGTGGCCCACTTCGAGGACATAGCGGTATCCGGCATAGATCACCATGTTTTTGTCTTTCCAGGTGGGGAGTCCGTTGATGGTGAGTTCAGGGTTGTCGTGCACGGGAAAGGTCTGGACGGTACCGGGCCCGTAGCCAACCGACTGATACACCAGCTGTTTGCTCACTTCGCGCCTGCCTTCGTGCTCGACACGGAGAAAGGCCTCTACAGAAAGTTTGACACTGGGGAAGTTCTCGAAGTACATGCAGTAGTTTCCGCACCACGCCGTCACCACGCCGTGGCAGCTCAGGTAAGCCACCAACTTAGCGAGTCGCGTCTCCTTCGGCTTGTAGTTGAATCTCATCATCACTTCGCCCCGCACCGAACCGGCGGCGACGGCAACGAGATGCTTGAATCGGTTTTCGCCGTAGTCCGGCGCGAAGGTCTGTAGTTGGTGCGCTATGGTCGGGCCGATTGGGCCCACCTCATCAGCCCTTTTCGAAGCCTTCCACAGACACGCTGAGCTTGAGGTGGTAGTGTTGCCAGGTACTGTGATGGCACTGCGCAAGGTGTTAATGCCACTTCCGCCTTTGCGCTGGCGCTTCGATGCGAACTCACGCGCTTTCTTCAGGGTCTGGGCGCTAACTTTGCTGGCCCTCTGCACTAGCTTGGTTGTCTGTATGCGCGCGCGCTCGGCCTCGCGCTCGACAAGCTTGTCGCCTTTTTCGTGCTCTTGCTTCATCTTGGCGAGGTCGAGCCCCATAGACTTGATGATACGATTACGCACTGGCGCGTCGAACTTGTCGTGCTGCCCCTGCATTTTTTCCTTGAACCTTCGCGCGCGATTATCGATCGCCCATTCCTGTTCCAGTTCTTTCAGACGCTTCGTGTGTGCTATTTTGTTGGCGTTGCCGTAATGTTTCTTCGCTACTTTTTTTGTGCGCATAGTTTTCTCCTTTACAAAACTAATAGTGTCTTACCCCATAAGATAAGAGTACATTTTTGCACAAACAATAAAATGATATAGGTCAAGAACTAAGGAGTGACATCATTCCTGTCATCAGGAAGTTTGGGGTAAGGGTAATAATCAATAACGGGGTCGAAACGTAGCGTTCACTAATATTAAAAAATATTGTGCTCTGACACCTGTTTCTGACACCTGTTTTACTAGGACAGGTTTCTTAATTTATTTATTTCATCTTCCAGATCAGCAACGCCCAACCACTCAATTGACTCTTTGAAATCTCTGAATACTTTTGCATCATAGCGATAGTAGAGACTTGTTGACAGAAAACTGAGCGCAAGATGATGCGCAACATCATTGGAAACCAGAACAGCCAATTTATCTTTTTTATGAGGTCTTCTATCAATCTCGCTGGCCCCAGACTTTGTCAGGCCATCCATAGAAAAACCAGAAAGGTCATGCAGCTCGCTAGCATCGGCAAGCTCTACAAACGGATGCATTTCATTTGTTTCTTCTGTGAGCTGTTTAACATGCTCTTTCAGAAGTTTCTCATTTGCCCCATCTCGAACAAGCGAAAGAACAAACTTTCTATCTTTTATGTATTTTCTAATAAAGGCCATTCAGCTGCCGACCCTCCAATGATGTTGTTAATAGGATGAATGCTTCAACTTCTATACTTATAGTATTAGTAAGATAGTATTATATTTAAAGATTTATTTTATTTCCGGCCTATCAATGAACTATTTTAAACTGTTTAACTCTAATTTCTACTTACATATTATTATGGTCTTAAATGCAACGCATAGGAACTCTATTCGCCTTTAGCGCGTTAATTATATTTTTAACTTTGGGTACCAGTGTGGCTTCGCCAGCTCAACGCGTTATTGTTTACTTAAAAGAAAACCCTTTATTTGATAAACAGTTAGCCTCTCAACAGGCATATAAATTATCAAAATGGTCGGCAGAAACAGACGTAACATTAACGTTAGTTTTAACGCGCGACAATTTCAACTGGGTAATAGCTATATCACCAGTGCAGCAAACTAAAATGCTGCGAAACATCTTACAACAAATTAAACTTGATCCTGACGTTATCGCTGTTGAACTTGATAACATATTTATCCCACAAGGCACCTCACCCAACAATTAAATTGGCATCAATAATAAAACTGTGTCGTGCAGCACATCAATAACTAACCATAAATATTATATTAATATTTGATGGGCACTTTTCTTAACGGTTTAGTCCAACGTTAAATTTAATGTGACCCTTTTTTTATAATTAAATAGGGAGATACAAAAATGAGAAATACATACTCATTCTTTCGCAAGGCAGCGATTCCTTCATTGATGTTATGCCTTAGCGTTTTTACTAGCCACACTTATGCTGTTGAAACAGAAACCGCTGCCGCCAGTGTTCGCATGACTCAGGCACAATTTACTGACCGCATGATTATTAAATATCGTGATAGTCCACGCAGAAGTCGATTATCTATTGTAAAACGGATCAAACGCCTGAGGAATTTAACGGGCCAATCCATGCGTTTAATTCGCAAGATGGGAACAGGCGCTTATGTTGTCAAAATGAATCAACAAACAACCATGGACGAAATGACCGCCATGGCATCACAACTTATGCAAGATCCCGATGTTGAATATGCGGAACCTGATCGCATGATGTACCCGATGCTGACGCCAGACGATTCTCGATACAACGAGCAATGGCATTATTTCGAATCAGTGGGTGGATTGAATTTACCTGAAGCCTGGGACAGCAGTACCGGTCAAGGTGTTGTTGTTGCGGTTATCGACACCGGTTTTCGTCCACATGCAGATTTGGCAGCAAATTTATTACCCGGTTATGACATGATATCGGATCCCTTTATTGCTAATGACGGTAATGGACGTGATGCCGATGCAAGGGATACTGGTGATGGCACAAACGCAGGTGAATGTGGCGCCGGCTCACCGAGCAGTAATAGTAGTTGGCATGGTACACATGTTTCTGGAACAGTGGCTGCCGTGACCAATAATAGTACCGGTGTCGCAGGTGTTGCATTCAACGCCAAGGTGGTACCCGTTCGCGTGCTCGGTAAGTGTGGTGGATTTACCTCTGATATCGCCGACGGTATTTTATGGGCAGCAGGCTTGCCTGTGAATGGAATACCTAACAATGCTAATCCAGCTCAAGTGCTTAACCTAAGTTTAGGTGGTGGTGGTGCTTGTGGTTTCACAACACAAAATGCGGTAAACCAAGCACGTGGTGCTGGCGCAACCGTTGTTGTGGCCGCCGGTAACTCGAACGAAAATGCATCAAATGCTAATCCGGCAAACTGTAATGGTGTTGTGGCAGTCGCTGCCACGAACCGAAATGGTGGACGTGCCTTTTACTCAAACTTTGGTAACGTTGTGGACGTTGCGGCCCCGGGTGGTGATATAAGCCGTGGCAGTGGTAACGGCGTCCTTTCGACACTTAATAATGGTAGTCGCGGTCCTGGTAGTGATATTTTTGCTTTTTATCAAGGCACGAGTATGGCAACACCCCACGTCGCCGGTGCAGCCGCTTTACTTTATAGCTTGCAGCCTGATATTACACCGGATCAAGTTGAGTCTACCCTTAAGAGCACAGCCCGTGCGTTTCCTGCCACCTGTAGCGGTTGCGGTACAGGTATTGTCGATGCCGCGGCGGCGGTCGCCACCCTTGCTGGCAATGCACAGCCCGAAGCGGGTCTGCTAGCGAATGGGGTTGCGCAAAGCAATCTCACTGCCTCGGTAGGCCAGGAAAGATTCTTCACACTTGATGTGCCTGCGGGTGCAACAAACTTACGTTTTGCCATCAGTGGTGGTGCCGGTGATGCTGATCTGTATGTGAAGTTCGGCGCAGAACCGAGTGTTAATGACTTTGACTTCAGGCCTTTTCTTAACGGCAACAATGAAACTGTCAATATCACGAACCTGCAGGAAGGTACCTATCATGTGATGCTACGCGCTTTTGATAACTTCTCTGGTGTTAGTTTACTCGGTCGATTCGATGAGCCTGTTGTTGTCACAAACTTCTTTGAAAACACTAACAATATCGCGACACGTGATTTAAGTACTGTTACAAGTCCCATTGATGTTACCCGTAGCGGCCCCTCAGGCGCTATTACCATCAGTGTTGATATCAAACACACCTTCCGCGGTGATTTGGAAATTGATATCGTCGCGCCAACGGGTGCTTCAGCACGATTGAAAAGTTCTGACAATGACTCAAGGGACAACTTCATTCGTAGCTTTAACTTAAATGCGGGGTCACTTGATTCTAGTGGTACTTGGCAGCTGCGTGTTACCGATAGATTCAGAGGTGATAGCGGCTTTATTGATGCGTGGAGTATTACTTTTCCTGAATAAGTGCATTAAGCACACAATAGAAAAAGGCGGCTATAGGCCGCCTTTTTTTATCTAACCCGCAACGGCGATGGATGCCATTTTCATCGTGCTTTCAAATGATTCTGCACCCGCAATAAATAAACCATTATGACAAAACATGGCGTCATCAATACCCGTTACTTGTTTAAGCTCTTCATCAGATAAACCCGCCCATGGTTTAGGCAGAGGTTTTCTATCTTCGAATGAACCCAGTTCAACCGGTACTGTTTGAATTCTCCACTGGCCAGTCTGAGATGGGTAAACCACATATAAAGCTTCTTCAGATAATTTGTGTACCGTTCTTTTCCACGGGGTATATTTTTCTAATACAATCACTCTTGGATCTTCTGCATCATCAATCGCTTTAGCGACAATTTCTTTCGCACTAATGCCGCCGTTAGCGGATGCAATAAATCGCGCTAAAACCCGCGATGCAAAATCAACTGCTTCATTAAAACAGTCATCAACATGATTCTCTTCTTGCCAAGTCGGGTTAAACATTCCAATCGTTTGGCTAAGGCTAATACCGTCATAAATACCTTCGACATGACCACAATCGATGGCATCAATCGTTGATACCAGGCCTTTATCAACCGCCTTTGCGACGTCTTCATTACCCTGACATATTTCTAAGCCATATTTCTGCCAAATCAAACCAAACGAGGAATAGGGAATACCATTTTCGCGCTCACCTGCCCCACCACGTTGATGATGATCAAAACGGTCTGACTCCGCATCATATTCACCGCCCACATCAACCACAATATCTGCCTTGGCGATAAGGTCTAAATCACGTGTGCGAATAAGCTTAAAAGAAGGAAAGAGACTCTTCAATGCAGCGATACTGAAAACATCATCTGCGTGAAAATTACCGTTATGCGTTGCTATCGTTATATCATTCATTTGTTTTGTGTCATCTTTGAAAGGGATAATAATTTAAGCGCGAAGTCTATACGAAGACAGCTAACAAAAACACTTTTAAAGGGCTCTGCGACCGATTTACATGAATTTTTCTTGACGTGTGTTTCTGAAGATTATGAAGAACAGCTCATATGCGACAATCCGCCAAGCTGACTAAACTCAGACGGCTTCAGTCTGTAGTATTTTTCCTCCACTTCTTTCGACTGCTCTGCATAAGGCTGCGTGATGACTTCCTGCAGCTCCCGAATCAGTGCGTAGTTTCCCGTTGCCGCTTGCTGATAAGCAGGCACAAGCCACCACTCTCGCAAGGTGTATTTTGGGTTGACTCGTTTCATCTGTTCACTGGTATTAGTCAAGAGCGATTTCCATGTTGATAGCCACTGCGACCAACGCTCATCCATCTCTTCATTCACATCATTGTAAAAACTTTTTCTCAGCGGACCCATGTCAGCCGGTATCGATGAGAGCTCGCGGAAGAAGAGCGTGTAATCGACAGACGTTTGCTGCATAAGATTGGCAAGCTCTCTGAATAACGCCGGGTCAAGCGACTCCAGTCCAAGCTTAGCCGCAAACATTTTTTCTACTTCGACTTGCATCGTTGCTGCAAAGCTAGTTCGAGTTTCATCGAGCTGTTGCAAAGCAATCGGGTCTGATTCCAGTAACGGCTGTAATGCCGAACAAAAGCTATTGAAGTTGCGCTCGGCTGCCATGGGTTGGTTGAAAAACGCAAAGTGCTCGCCGCCGCCTGTCCATGGTTGGTAGTAAGGATTAAACGCATCACAAAATCCGAAGGGACCATAATCAAGCGTGAAGCCACCGGCCGCACAGTTGTCACTGTTGAAATTACCCTGGCAATACCCCACACGGATCCAGTTCGCCACCAACGACGTCAGGCGACTGCGAAACACCTGTGCGAGTAACACCACTTTCTCGGACAAGCTGAAGGTGTTATCGATATCCTTAGCGTACTCACGATCGATCAGGTGCAACACCATCTTCTCGAGTTCTTGCATCGCATTGGGGTGTTCTTGCTTGCGGGCACGTCGTGCAAAAAGTTCGATTTGGCCAACCCGAATAAACGACGGCGCAACGCGCGTTGAGATAGCGACCGCTTCCGAAGCAAGCATGTCGGGATCGGTTGATCGCGAGCCCTCCGAGTACCACGGTCGCTGGACCTGCTCCGTTTTCGACACATACAAACTTAAAGACCGAGACGTTGGCACGCCAAGCGCGTGCATGTGCTCTTGTGCCAAAAACTCCCTGACACTCGAGCGCAACACCGCGCGACCGTCTGCGCCGCGGCAGTATGGCGTTCGACCACCACCTTTAAGCTGCATTTCCCAGCGTCGACCTTTAATCACCGCCTCAAGCACAGAAATGGCGCGACCATCGCCATAGCCGTTGCCCGTCTGGAACGGGCATTGTTGAGTGTACTCAGTGCCGAAGATAGAAAGTGCGTAGCCAGTGGCCCACCCAAAGTTACGCATCGGCTCTGGAACGTGTGAGAGATCACCGCTGAAGACACTGACGAAATCGGCTGATTCTGCCAAACTGTCGGCAAAACCAAGTTCGTCGAAAAATATTTTACTGTGTGCGACGTACTCGGGATCAACGATTGGCGTGGGTTTAACCGGGACATAATGTCCCGAAAAGACTTGTCGCGGTGCGTGATCAACGCCGTTTTGTTTCGCCTCAGGATCGCAAGTGAGCGACTCCATGAATGAGTAGTCTGCACATTTTGCAAGATCGTCTAATGTCAAAACGGTTGCGGTAATTTTCTGGGTCAGTTTATTTTTCATAAGATAAGTGGGGGGTAGGACCATTTGTTTCCAATTGTAGAGCAATTTGAATCAGAGTCACCCATTGGCGCTTCACCAGCGCTTTACCCAATACTCAGGATTACGCCTATAATGCATAATGGCAATGACAGCAATTTGATGTTCGTTTACACAATACACGATACTAAATAGAAATCTTAGGAATAAATATCGACGTACTTCTTTATAATCGTTACTTGACCTCATCCCAGGGCACTGTCTTCACTTCAGTAGATCTACTATCAGCATACTCGTCAGTGCCGCTATAGACCCTTCATCCAGATGCAGTGCTTCTTTAAATACTTTTCCTTTAGGGATTGCCATAATCTTATAATAACAATTAGTTAATTAGTCAGGAATCAAGTACTCTGACCCCATGATTACCGGGGTAAACTAGTCTCCTGAACCACTAATAAGCTGAGTCATATTCAGAAAGCACGTCACTAAGTGTAGGGTTTGCTTTGCCTTTACCATGAACTAGTACAACAGGTACCGGTCCGCGCAGTACAGAATCAAGGGTTCTTTTCATTGAAGGATCGTAATCTTGAAAAGCTATTCTGGTAAGCCTCGTGTATGGGATATTACGATCAGACAACTCACTAGCAAGCCGGTTCGCCCTAAGCGCCGCTTCTTTGGTACAATTTTTTGCCGCGAGAATAATTACTTTATTGGTATTAACATTACTCGGCCTTGGTAATGTTACAAACCCATAATCACTACTTGATGATGTACCAAACTCACTCCCCAAATAACCTTCTTTCCAATAATTATTATATAAAAATCCAGCCAAACATATAAACAGCCCAAACGTAAGAACTTTCACCTAAACTCCCTCTTAAAATATACGTACAATGCTTAAGTTAATAAAACGATTATTCAAATTTCATGCCCTATATCAGCTTGGCTAACAACATCGTCATCCAGATACCAATCTCTTTTTCCCAGTTCATGAATGTAAGGACTAAAAAAATTCACCAACCAATCGCCTGCGTATTTTTTCAGTTCTAACACCAGATGAGATGGCGTACTTGATACGATGGCCAGACCCAATCTGGCTTTTTCCATCTTTGCCACGACCTCTTCGGGTGTGATTATTTGTGCATGCTCCCAATTGTAATAAATGTGACTATCAGCAATACGACTATCGGCCTGCGCAATACTTGCAACCGATGACAATGCGAACGTGGTGATTAAAATAGCAAAATATAATCTTATCATTATCTCGGAAAAAAGAGAGCACATTACTCGCTAATATTAGAAAAAACTATGCTATGGCCCGAGTACTTTACTAACGCAACTCAAGGTCAAGTAGGACACCGTCATCCGGCTTAGTCGTCACACCCGCTCTCGCTGCCATTTCTTCGTTTACAGCCTTGAAACGGAATACTTTTATAAAAGCGCCTACCACAAGTCCAACCTCTAACTGACCAAGGAATTTACCAGGGCAAACGCGCGCGCCATATCCAAATCCGAAGTGCATAAAATCTCTAGGACACTTCCCTTTTTCAGCGAGAACATCCCAGCGCTTTGGCGCAAAGGTATCTGCTGGAAATCCTGAAATATCTTTACCCCAGAAATCTTCGTTGCGATTTGCATTCCAAATATCCAAGCGGATTGTAGTACCTTTAGGAATCATCATCTTTCGGTATTCGTCAATCTCAAGCCAGGTATCAACCGTCGCTTTTCTAGGAAAGAAATAGAGTGAAGGTGTCAAGCGTAATGTCTCGTTCATGCACTGGTTAAGTAACTTGGCCTCTTTTAGATTTTCAGGGTTATAAGATGTTAAATTTTTAACCTCGTCGTATAGTTGTTCCTGGAGTTCAGGCTGTCGTGACAGATGTGATATCGTCCAAGCCGCAAACGAGGTCGTGGCTTCCAATGCACCCGCTAAAAATACTCTGATATTACTGCGTAATGCTTCCTCATCTTCAACCTCTGCAATAAATTTATTCCAAAGTCCTAACCCTTCTTTTCTGCCTGCAAGCGCGATGTCGGTTAATTCTTCCAGGTCTGACTGCCAACGTCGAAGTTCAGCATTTTTTCTCGTTATAATTCGATGAAGGGCTGAGAGGCGAGGGGCAACTGTGTCAGTGACCATGTGATCGATTAACGACAGCAGTGCGGGTACGTATCGCTCACGCAGTTCATTATATTCAACGGCACCACCAAAGAAATTGTTCACCAACATTTCCAGCATAATTGGTTGAATCTCTTTCTCTAACTCAATTCGCGATACCTTATTCCCACTCAGCTTCTGGGCATCACGTAAGACTTTCAGTCGATTACGGATAGTACTTCGGAAAGTCTGTTCAAATTCATGGAATTCTTCAGGTTGATACAGCGAGCCTTTGCTAAAAGGCCTTGCCGCCATCTTTTTCTGCCTCTTCCAGACTTTGCCATTCGCATATAGCAGTGAATTTACGCCTGTCGCGCGAGCAATGCCTGCTGTTGGTGAAGTATCACGATCAAATTGTCCTGGCTTATCGCCTGTCGCCCGTACAATCGCTTTGATAACCGCAGGGTCACGGGTGAGCAATACAGGTGCCATGCCGGCAACATACAAGTATCTGTTATGGCGCGCAGACAGATCTTTTGAATTAGCATGCGTATAAAAAGCATCAAATATCCGCAACGGTGTTTTGTAATTCAATACGTGGGGAAAAGGCCAACATGGTCGACCACGTTCAAAAACATGCACCCGCGAAGGTAAAATATCACCTTTAAAAGGATTAACGCCTAAGAGTTGTTGCCATGTGTGTTTCAAAAAAGCCATCATATACCTTAATAGAAGAGTACATCTTTAACCTAATCGTTGTTGTTACTATACACATCCAAATCAAATAGTTTACTACAATTAACTTTTCCTGCCTGCATACATCACCAACCCAACTTTCGCCTAAAAAGGTTTATAAAAATCAAAATAACTCCACGATATCAGTACCAAAAGCGGTCGCCAACTTGTCTAAGTCAGTCATACTCATATCCAACTGACTACTTATGTGACAGTTCATCGCGCAAGATGGTCAGGTTGATATGGGCCATAATACCCACCTCTATCGGCCCATGGGTAAACAACGACTCTATCGGGGTGGACAAATCGACCCCTAGCGCAGGCTGAGTGATAATGGTCTCGCCGGCTTTGCGTGTCAGTACTAGCATGAGTAAGCCCTCCTTGGTTTAATCTCAAATAAAGCGGGTAACCGGTAGCTAAGATAGGTTTAACCTGACCTCATTCTATTTTTTAAATCTTGCAATGAAGCCATCAATACCTAATTCGTCTTCAATATTTTTCATTATTTCAGTAGCTGAATTCTTTTCAGTTTCATTTACATCCTGTGGGAGAGCCTTGTTTTGCTTTTGAACAATCAAAAACGCCTCGAAATAATCTTTATTATTCAATAACAGAGAGATACCCCGCATCGGTTCCAGACGTTTATCTTTTATTAATTTTATATCTTCTTGTGCAGATTCAATTCTTGGTTGCCCATCATATTCCCAGCCAGGATCATAATCTGTATCGTAAACAGGAATCCAATTGTCGAGTCGTTTTACAACATTCGCATACGCTTGTGGATATTTAACAATAGTTGGGTTAATAACAGATCCGAGTTGGTATTTAACAGCACCTAATGCAATTCCTGGGCTGTTACCGCCCTTGCCGATCGGTACATATAATTTCAAATCAGCAGCAGCTCGTATTTGTGCAGCATAAAATAGAAATGAAGCTGTTTCGAGATCCTTTAACTTAAGAAAAGTATTCGCCACGAAAAACATAGTTGCTGAATCAATATACCTCGAGTTTTCTGAAATCTCCCTAAGAATTGAGACTGTTTTTAATTCATCATTTTCCTTAATAGCTTTGGTGAGAGCGTTGGTATAGCGTTTAGATCTTGTCGATAATGAATCTACAGTGCCTAAATTGGATCGGTGTTTTGTAATAAAGGACTTTCTTAATTTAGTAAGCTTCAACTCTAAACCTGTAATCCTTACCAGAATTAAATCTCGTGCATCCAGTGCCCGAAAAAAGCCAGGTGAACGTTCCAGTATCGAAGCCGTACTCTGTACCATTGGTAGCACTAATTGACTTATCTCATTTAATTTTTCACGAATCATTGGCTCGTTTATTTTTTTAATACGAAGCTTAGTATTGCCTTTCAACATTGATTTGGTAATGATCGCAAATAAAGACATGTCTCTACCAAACCTATCTAGTGCACCAGCTATATTGCTATCACCGCTAGTCGCATTACGCAAGTTCAATGCGATGCGTTGCGCAACCATTAACTGACGTGTCGCGACATACACCTGGACTGGTGAAGACTTGTACTCTATCAAGAGACCAGCCAGTTCATCAGACGCTGTCACCAATTCAGGTATTTGCTTGTTAATGCTCTGTGCACCTATATGTATGTCGCTAATAGTAGGTCGGTGTTCCAGAAAAATATTTATCTCATCACGTAGAGATATCCAGGCTTTCATCGCCGAAGCCATTTCCCTTTGAGTGACTTTTTCTGTTCGGTTGGCTAGAATCTTCATATCGGCACTAATTTCTGAACTTATTGTCAGTAGTCGAGAATCTCTTTTAAACTGACTTTTAGTTTCTCGTTCAGACTCTATAATCAAATCTTTCAACTTAATACGTATGCTATCTACAGAGCGAAGAAAATCTTCTTTCGACTTGTTACGCGGGTGTGCATAACTGACACTAGTCATCATATACATGCTAATCAGTAGCATCACTTTAAAGATCGCCATATTTTTGGAGTGCATAGCAAGTATTTTTATTGTGTCGTGCTTCATTCAGTTATTCCTGTATTCGCTTATAATTTCTCATACTACGTGTTCCTTTCTACACTCTATGAGATCTACATAATATAAATTAGGTCTACCCCATATTATTCCGTCGGAGCAAGATTAGGTTCCCGGTAGTTTTAAACGCATTGTTAGGCGTTTCACCATTTGAGTCCTCTTAGTTTAATACTTTTCGCAGATGCGCCTTCTTTGTCCGAGAGATATTCATACGTTACTTGTGAGAAATAGTCGCTTAGTGATTCCTCTGGTTGAATATAACTTAGAAGAAGATTCACTACCTTTGACTGGTTATTTGTTGCAGCTTCACTTAATGCTTTATCACCTTCAGGAGTCTTAACCTTATGGTCAGCACCATTTTTCAACAAATAATCACAGAGTCATAATAACCGAGGCTTGACGCCTCAGACAGTGGTGTGTTCCCAAATTCATTGGTCGTGTTTATATTTGCACCTTTACTCAACAACCAAGATACTTCATTCATCTTATTTTCTACAGCAAGATAATGAAATACCGTTTCTCAAATTCCATTTTTAGCATTAATAAGACTAGGATCTTCATTTACTAAAGCAGCTGCAGAACCAAAGTCTTCTAATACAATAGTTATTAGTCTTTCAAACTTTTCTTTGCTCATTATAATTATTTGTGTCTACCGTTTTTTTTAAATAGTAACTACTTTACTAAGAAATTGATAACCCAAACTTTAAACATAGGCTTTACCTGTGTTTCATACATAACTCAGGCCATTTTTTTATAAAAAGGTTTATAAAAATCAGAATAACTCAGCGATATCGATGCCAAAAAGGCCACCAACTTATCTAAGCCAGGCAGACTAATCTCGAGCTGACAATTTTCAATGTTACATAATCGGGAGGGGCTGCTTGGGTGTAATTTCATCGCGCAAGATTGTCACGAACGACCATCAGTGCAAAACCTAAGACATTCAGCCCTTTCCACTGACTTGGGTTATTCGCTGTCGGGTGATCCTCTGCTAAACCAATGCCCCATATTCTATCGACAGGGCTTGCTTCTACCAGGACCTGCTCCCCTGTGTTTAGTAGAAATTCTTTAAGTTTTGTATTGCTACTAAATTTAGCAACGTTAGCATTAACGACTATCTCAAACCTGTTTTCTATCCATTTTTCATTATTAAAGCCTTTAACTTCTCGGCCTATTGCTTTTGCTTCACCTGGGTTAGAGGCAGACAACACCTTCTCAGCTGATACCATATCACCAAACAGCAGCGCTTTTTTGTGCATCATGTAATGCTCTGCTGTCATGAAGTGATACCCATCACACTCAAAAGGCGCGTCATACCACTGACTAAAGCAACTTTTAGAAACACCATTCTTTGGTTTCTGATGCCCCCAAAAAAACAACAACTCCACGTTATTACCATGATGTATGTAATCTACAAGTTCTTCTCTAGTTTTTATCAATACCAACATTGACTGCGGCCTCATCATTCAAAGGGATGTATATCTTTTCCTTTGGTGTGATTAATTCATCATAATTACCGGTTAAGGCGTGTTCTCTTTGTTCATTAACAAAGCTATTGATATCTTCAATTTCAACAATTCCGTCGCCTTTAAAGGGTTCTAATAATTCATTGCGAAGTCCTAGCTGGACTGCGCGACGAAGTATTTTATTTCCTTGCGGATCGTGATCTGGATCCCACTGTAACCTAACACTGGATGCCTGTGAGGCACTTTTCCATTCTTCTTTGTCTCTATACTTTGATGCTTGAAAAGTTGAAGGAACTGCATTTTTTAGAATTTCTTCAAAGTATTCTAGCTTGATTTTAATGGCAAGTATTATCTCTTGACCTTGCTTCTCACCCCAACCAGAACGATACATCATCCAAAGAAAATTTGGCTTAATCCAACTCATTCTTGAATAACTATATTCACCCCCGAAATATTGATTATTCGCCGCAAAATGACCTATTGACGGTCTATATGCTTGATAAACTACAATGTAGGTATCAGTATATTGCGCTAATATGTGTTGCCCGTCACTGGGCCATTGTTTCACTTGTTCTACATAACGTTCTAATTCTAAATTCATTGTCATTACTATTTAATATCCTCTTTAACTTTTATTTCCTAACTATCTTTATAAAAAAACATTTAAACTACCAACAGGCCTTTTTCTGCAGCTGTCGATATATTAACATTAACGCCCGAATTGAAGCTGATCGCATCATTTAACAAACCATCACTAAAAATAACGCCTTCTTGCGGCATGGCAGACGTCATACTAAAGCCTGACTGATTAGTTATTTGCCCAAACACCAAACTAGTCCCTGTCGCATTACTTGGAAAAGGTTCTCTCACCGAATACAACAGCGAATCACTATCCCAAGCTAAACCTCTAGTTAATTCAGCATCATTAACGGTTGACCCTATTGAACGTGCAACAGCAACCGCACCGGTGACAATACTTTTGAACCAACCAGTAGAGCCAAGCCCAGTAGACACGATGACACCACTGGATGATTGGAATTCTGTCACACCATCTACTTCAATTTCGTAACGTGCCGAGGTGTGACGTTCAGGACCAATAAACAGATCATTCACAGCCAGCAGACTCTGACCATCACTGAGAGTCGCCTTAGCCATCGTAATTTCTTTTAACGGCCGTTGAGTTGCCATCATCTCTGTCGTGATAGCTTTCAGATCTTCAACCAAAAATGGCAGAAGAACACCATCATTACGATTGGGATCCGGATTAACCGCAATAACAGGCATACCTGGAATGTATTTCAAAGTATTGGCTACCAAACCGTCCTGTCCTATGACAATAACAAGGTCTTCATTACCAAACAGAAAATTGGGCAAAAAACTCCGTTCAAGTAATTGAACACGACCTATCTCAGACAACACTGTCTCAGCACTTGTCAACGCTTGTTTATAAACCTTGTCTTCAACTACATAATCATTAAAGTCAGCACCAAGGCTTTCAACATAGAACCGGGCCTGCTCTATCGTATTATGACGATAGAGCAAGTCATCCAGCCGCGTTTGTCGCTTGATAACAATGATCTTACGTTCTGTTTGCCGGTTCATCGCTTTAAGCTCGGGTTAATGATTGCAATAAATCAGGTGATATATTCAGCTCACCAATTTTACCTGAACTCTTCGCAAGCTCACGGAATGCCTGGGAGATCAATTGCTCTGGCTTCATCCCCGCACTGGTAATGGCTTCCAATATGCGTGGGTCAACTTTCGCCATCGCTTCCATTGATGCCGAGACTGCGTAGGCTTTATCATCCGCTTCTTTACGCAAGTTCTCAGAATTAAGCTCAACAAGTGCCTTACGCTGATCTTCAAGTTGTATATCACCCTCTAACTTTTCTTGGCGAATAACGCGATCCTTTTCCTGAATTGCACGTTTTCCCTCACGTTTAGTTTCCTCTATCTCACGCTTCTTCTGCTCTACAGCAATGTCGGTACGAAGCTCATTCTCCTTAATAGAACGTTCCTGTTCGACAGAAGCATTACGACGGATATAAATCGCTTCATCCGCTTCTTGTAGAAGCTTCTCACGCACCGACGCCTCTAATGCACGAGATGTTTCAGGGGTTGGCTTAATCGCCACAACAGCCATATCCATCACAGAAACACCCATCGACGCCAACACATCCGAAGATGAGAGCTGCTTTTTCAATTGTTCAACTAAGTTTTCAGACGAAGCAAGCACATCGCGTAAGTCCATTTGTTGGACCATCGTTCTTACCCTGATTTGCACCAAATTAACAATACGAGAAGGTAACTTTTTAGGGTCATCGCTTTCATAGGTTCTCCCATCTGGCTTGAGGCTGTAATTCATCAATTCCGATAATTTACGGGCATCGATAACTCTGTAAATAAACTGACCTTGCACAGTCACTTCTTGAAAATCACTGGTCACTTCCTGAAATACAAAAGGCACTTCCTGGCTAGCAACAGGTACCGCCGCTAAGGAACTCGTTGGGGCAAAGTAAAAAAAGGACTGACCTCTGCCTTCACGAACAATTTTTCCTGACTTGTACTGCATAAGAAATGTATTTGGATCTGATTTGATATATTTGAAATAGAACATGATGTTTCTCCTTATGCGTGCTATTCTCAATAAAAGTGGCTTAAAGCCACTAACTAACCCGAACAATAGTGGCTTTAGGCCACTATGTCAAGAGGAAAGACCATGGAAACCTTCAAATCAGAAAAAGAGTTTCTGACAAGCTACAACATTCATGACTTTGATCTGCCGTTGACGACAGTCGATTTATGTATATTTTCTCTATTAGACCAATCGCTTAAGTTACTGCTGGTAAGGCGAAGTGATTATCCTTATAAAGATTGTTGGGCATTACCGGGCGGCTTTGTTGATATTAAGCAAGACATGAACCTGGAAGTCACCGCAATTCGTAAACTGGAACAGAAGACCGGTGTGAAAACACCTTATGTGGAACAGGTTGAGACATTCGGTAACCAAACACGAGATCCACGAGGCTGGTCAATGACCGTGCTGTATTTTGCCCTATTAGCCAACTCTGACGCGATAACCGATAGTGGTGAAGAAGTTTGCTGGGTAACACTCGCTGAAGCAAAAAAAATTGAATTAGCTTTTGATCATCAAGATCTCATACACAAGGCGATTGACCGGTTACGCAGTAAAGTTAGTTACTCAACACTGCCTATGCATATCTTGCCGGCGACATTCACGCTAGCAGAATTGCAAAAAGCTTACGAAATTATTATGGATCGTAGTGTTGATAAAAAAGCATTTAGAAGAAGAATAGACTCAGCCAAGCTTCTAGTCGAGACAGGAGAAATGAGACAAGATGGTGGCAGGCCAGCAAAGTTGTTCAAGCTAAAAAAGAGTGCTGAGACGCATTTTTATAATCGTTCTATATAAATAAGCAAAATAATTAATATTGCATCAAAATCTTGCCAATAGAAACGAATTGCGAATTACATGCTACTTCATATAAAGAGGAGTCATTGTGGAAAACAATCCAACAGGCAAGTAGCGGGTAGTGATAAGTTTTCGCTAATATTAGAAAGTGTTGTGATCTACACCCGACTTTAAGTCACATTTAGCTTCCCTTGAATGGATTCAGTTACTTTGTTGAATATAGAATTTATTTTTATATGTAACTCTTCTAATTGAGATAAAGTCTTTTCATCAAAATAGGGTCCATTTTCAATGATTGACTCATCTCTGTCTGATACGTTTAACAAAAGTAAAAAGTCCTGATTAACTCTTTTAAAGTCATGCAGAAGCTCAAAAGATTTGGGTTCTAAGTACGCTCTGTATGTATAAATTCGTTCTGTTAAAGCATTACATATCTCCACATAAGAATCTCTTCTAATCCCTACTGGTGTTTTACTTTCTATCAGCTCTTTAGAGTAATTATTCATTTTATACACCAACTCATTTATTTCTACCAAGATAGGCACATAAGTCTTTATTGTTTCAATATCTATGTGGCTCCTTCTAGATATTTCTTGTTCTTTTTGCTTGAATACATAATCCAAATAACGCTTTAAATATTCTCGTAGAATAAAAGCAATAATTCCACATGATATCACTATGGAAAACACGCTTTGAGATATATCATTAATTATTTCCATAGCAATATCATCACTCCGCTTCGCCTAACTTATCGTCAATGAGGTACTTAATAGTATCAAACGCAGATTTTTTATGGGCACCTAAAGCAATAATGTTTATTTTTGTACCGAGACTTGCTGCTAACATCATTATTTCCATAATATCCTTACTTGAAACTAGTTGTTCTCCTCTTTTCAGAATCACCTCTGCATCAAACTTATGGGTTAACCTACATAGTCTTGCGCTTGCTCTAGCATGTAAACCAAGTTTATTTACAATTGTAACTTCAGAACCAATATACTCGCCGGCATTAATTTTATTTTTATATACTTCGTTCCATATTTCAGTTAAATCTCTGCTAGAAGCACTAAGTGCTTTACGTAATATAGAAGTAGCATATTCTTCATCTAAACCGCTAATAATAAATTCTACTTCGGAATCTTTTGAAAATGAATATTCAAAGGTGTCAAATCTAACGCCCAACTGCTCCGCTATTTTATAAGGCGATTTAATATTGAAATTCATATTCTCATGAATTATGTGTATATCACTACTAAACAGCCGGCAAAGAGAATCAAAACTACCTAAGCATCCGCCGCTATATATTCTTATGGCGTATCCAAGCGTTAATTTAATGTTTTTCATTTCCATGTCACTATATAGTGATAAATAGTGGTCTTACCCATGAAAAGTGGATACGGTACTTGTTCAAAGTCGCCAGGAGAATCAAGTACTCTAACCCTTTGATTATTTATCAACTTATTCACCTGAAGCAATTCCATCTAAGCTATAAATATCTATGCTGCCTATCTTACCTTTAACAGTAACTGTATCCTTTTTTTCTAGCAAAAACTCTTTGGGGAGTTTCTTTCTGGTAGTGTCAGACAGCAGTATTGTAGAGCTATAGTGTGGGTTTGCATTAGATAATCGAGAAGCAAAATTGACATGATCCCCAACAACCATAAATTGAAGTTTATCAGCAGAACCAAAGCCACCAACATAGACACTGCCTGTACTGATACCGATTTTCATCTTAATATCATTTGTGAGTGGAGCGAACGCCTTGTGAGCGTTAATATTATTAACGATATCTAATCCAGCAAGACATGCATTAACCTCGTGATTTGGTTTTTCCCCATATCCAAATACCGAGAACACTGCATTGCCGGCAAACTGGACAATAGTGCCTTCGTACTTATGTATGATTTCTGTACTTACCTTGAAATAAGCATTCAGCGAATCGAGTATTTGATCTGACTCTAATCCTTCGACGGTGTTTGTAAAAGAGCATACGTCATGAAACATTATGGTTAAATATTGCCTCTCATTATGAGGAACAAGAGATTTTTCACCATTATTTTCGATGTCTTCTAGTACCGCGCTACCAGCATAGGCTTTAAGTGCTTTTTTAAATAATGTATCCATACATGTTTATTCTTTATTTATAGGCCTAATATCATAGAAACAGCCTGACATATTATTGCCAATGCAGTAAACAATGCAGCCCAGGCATTTAATTTAGAAGCTTTTGACATTGCTTCATTAAGCTCTTTATCCATATCAAACCCGAAGGCAAAGTTTACTCTTGATGATAAAAACCAAAAAATCGCTGATAATAACGCAAATAAAATTGCTGTAATAGTTAGGTAAGATGGCATAATTTTTCCTGTTTTTGTGTAACGTTAAATCTATACTGTGCAAACAAGTCGCAGGTTAGTTATTGAGCTTATTACAGTTTGTAATTGTCTTTTTCTCACTTCGTAACCAGAGCCAAAACCAGATACGGAAAACTCGATTACCTCGGCTTTATTCTTGTAACATATATGGTTAGCCGTGTGCTGTCCTTTATATATTGTCGTTTAAAGATAATTTCTCAATCGAAAACCCAAGGATTTTATAGTGTGCCTTTGGTAAGTACTCTCCTGTGTCAGTTGCACTTATCGATTCAGGAACCCTGTAAGCAGTTTCTGCTTTTGCTAAAGCAGATAATAGAGTTGTTATTATTAGTAGAATTATTTTTATTTTCACTATTCACCTAACCTTTAGGGTAAATGGCGCGCGTTGTTTACGCGACCAAGCAAACTTGACCCACTTGTTAGATTCCCCCTATTCAGCATTTTGAAGTTCTTTTGGGTTAAAATTATGCGAATAACTAGACCATTTCGATGCAATACCTATGTCATACCCATATGTAAGAACAATCTGAATGACATCTTTGTTGATTGCTTCAGGGTAATTAGAAATGACGATAGATGCTAGCTGTCGAGCAAATTCTGCATCGCTTACATTATTGCTGCCAAGAAATACTTGGCTGCTAACGTAGGTTGTTGTTTTTGTGCTTTCTTTTATAGAGCTGAAAATTGTTGTGCTGGTGGCTATGGTTGCATAAGTAACATTTGGTTCACTTAATAATGCCGATTGAACGGTGAGCATTTCCTTAAATGGTTCGCTCTGAGCTAGCTGAGAGGTGAACGCAGGTACAATTGCCGACACTACAAACAACAGTGCAACTATTGCAATATGGACATTCCAGACTTTTCCTATTTCCTGTTTTTCTACGTTAGCATTAACGACGAATGTTCCAACAACTATATCATGCAGTGACTGCCTAGTATTACGGTTAAATATGTATAGATAGATTATTGCAAAAAGACCACCAATAATAAATGAAAGTGGGTATATTAGATAAGAAAGTATTACTTCATTAGAAAATTGTGCGCCATTGAGAGAAAATGGAGTAGCGAGGACGACATATCGTAATATAGATTTACCAATACCAATAGGCAAGTTACTACTGTCTACTACTCGAATTTTTAATGCTTTCTTTCCTAAGGTTTGTCCACCCGTGATAGAACTGTTCATAACCCCAAAATAAACTAGCGCTATTGCGAAACCAACTAAACGCCCCCAACCACCTAGTTGAACAAAGGTGCTTTCTAGTGCCAGGCCGATAACATATCCGAATATGCCAAGTAATAGTGAGTCTATGAATAGTGCCCCGATTCTGCGCCAGAAACTTGAAATCCATTTTAGTTCTATTTCTTGTGTCATTATTATTCCTTGGGAAATATTTAAGGTAATCGAATGCTTAGCTAAGCGGTTTGAGTAAGCTGGCTTAATAAGTGTGGTAACTTCTGCCGCACTTATTTAGATCTAAGTTAATTATTTTATTAAGATGCTTACTGTTTCGCCTTCTTATAAGAATAATCCTTAATTATACTTTTGCCGATCTTTGGCGACACCATGCGAATAATATTGCGTACGCTATTGTATTCGACCGACTCCTGCGTGTATTCAATATAATATGTTCTACCAGCAATAATAGGTGCATCGAACTTCAATTTATTTTGGGTGGGCGTATTAGCGGCAAAGCTATGTTCACCCTCAGTCAGATACACCCATGAATAGCCACTATCATACAAAGAGACTACTTCTTCACCATCAACTAAAAAATTTGTAATCCAAAAGTTACCAAAACCTACATTACTTCGAAATAGATAGGCTAGTGATTTGTGTTCTGGTGGCGTAGGTGCCGGTGAATATTTTTCACCTATAGTTGCACAACCAGATAAAATTAATATTAAAACAGGTAAGAAAAACTTTATTGTTCTCATTACACATCGGTCCTCATATTTGGCGCAAAGCCTATATTAAACGTCATGCCGTCCAACAAGAAACATTGCGACAGTTTTAAATAGTAGCGACTTTATTAAGAAATTGATAACCCAAACGCTAAAAATCGTTTTTCTCTGAATGACAGCCATCACCCATCCCACTTTCGACTAAAAAGGTTTATAAAAATCAAAATAACTCAACAATATCAATACCAAAAACGACCGCCAACTTATCTAAATCAGTCAAACTCATCTCAAGCTGACAATTTTCAATGCTATAAATCCGCATGACAGATAGATTACTTAGCCTGGCAAGTTGCTTGACGCTCCATTAATACTCACCCTCACCTCTATCGGCCCATGGGTAAACAACGACCCTATCGGCGCAGACAAATACCCCAGCGCAGGCTGTATGATGATGGCCTCTCCGGGTTTGCGTGTCAGTACTAAGAAGCACACTGGCAAAAATTGAATCGGTAAGGCGCGTTACCGACGAAGAAGTCATGCTGCTGGCAAAAGCACTGCATGTCGATATTAAATTGTTATATAGTGTAAAGACCACCTTCTTTCATTATGCGCAATAGAACCTATGAACAAGACTAAATCATTAAGAGCTCGGGTTTGATAAAGTTCTTTATACGAGCCACTGCCATCGTTACTTGCCTGCTAAGTATTTCAAGCATATTTAATGGCGCCCATCGCTACTTAGAATTAATGTCTCATTTCAAGCTGCAATACTTCATCGCGGCTGGGGTGTGTTTATTACTGTTTATTATCTTACGACATTTTAAATCTGCGGCCATCATGGCTGTCATCACGATACTCAACGGTGCTTATGTGCTGCCTTGGTACGTCGGCGCACAATCCGCCGCCGGTAATAACGGCATTCAGCTCACCGTTATGCACAGTAATGTGCATACCAGCAACAACCAGTATCAAAAACTGATTGATTTAGTGCACGCGGAGTCACCTGATCTATTGGTAACACAGGAAGTTAATAAACGCTGGATAACTGAACTGCAAAAGCTGAGCACCCGCTACCCCTACCAATATACCGTGCCACGGCAAGACAACTTCGGTATTGCCCTGTTCAGTAAACATCCTTTTGAAAATGTAGCAGAAAACTATTGGGGAGGTGCGCAGGTTCCCAGTCTCACCGCCACATTAATAATCGGAGGGCAAACGATAACAGTCATCGCCACCCACCCTTTGCCACCCATAGATCCGCAATACTATCAGGCGCGCAATGCACAACTTAATGTCGTTGCTAAAGCCGCAAGCACTGTCAACGGCCCATTAATACTTATTGGCGATCTGAATATCACCATGTGGTCGAGCGATTATCCGATATTGGAAACAGCCACCCAACTTCGCAACGCGCGCAAAGGCTTTGGCCTATTACCAACCTGGCCAAGCAAATTGTTGCCCGTTATGATCCCGATTGACCATTGCCTAGTGTCGGCACATTTTAGCGTGAGGGACTTTAGCGTTGTTAACGATATCGGCTCGGATCACTTGCCTATCATCGTGAGGCTGGAACTATAAGAGTACTGGGGTCAGAGCACAGTTTTTAATAATATTAGAAAATATTGTGTTCTGACCCCGGTTTTCCAATGGATAGTGAAACGGCGATGGCGCCGGCCAGCTGTATATCCTATCACCCATTCCCTGCTTGGGGTCTCTATGCTACTGTTAGAAAAGCAGAGGCAGTTCTATCCCGCAGAGACGAATAAGAAAAGAGGCAAGACTATGTCTGAGATCAGCGTCACGTTTAAGAGCGTCCTAATAGGTCTAGCAGAGGAAGCCGCTGGCCCAGCTGGCCCATTGTTGGGTTTGCTGATGGACGTACTCTTTCCGGAAAAGACGCTTAACGTTTGGGATGAGATAAAGGACGAGGTCGAGAAACTTGTTGGGGAGAAGATTGAAGACGCGACCTACCAACATGCGAAAGATCACCTAAAAGGGATCCACAATGATCTAGCCCGCTTTACGGAGGTGCGTGAAAAGAGCCACGACAACGAATCGATTAGGACGAATTTCAATATCTGTTTGCAAAACTTGTTGCTTGTTCAGCCAATCCTGATGGATAAGAAAGATGCCAAAATACTGGCGCCACTTCTAGCTCAATTCGCCAACCTTCATCTCGCTCTGTTGCGAGAAGGAGTGAAGCTTGGAGACTCTTGGGGCTTTTCTTCGGATGACATAGAGTTATTTTATTCTGGCCCGCAGGGACTGAAAAACCAGATAACTGGTTACACGAAATGGGTGAATCAGAATGCTCCCTACAACCCCCCTCTTCATTGGCCCAAGAGCCTTGTAACCCCATTTGAGACATCCCCGACCAGTTGGAATGGAAAGAACGCAGCCGCTAGGTTCAACGCGCTCAAGGTAAATGATGTTGCTTACTTCTGGCCCTTTTTTGATGTCAGAAAATACCCAAAGGGGAATGATGTCAAACGTCCTGATCGAGAGATCTATTTTGGAGTGGCTTCAGGAAATGGATACTTGTACAACGCTCCTCAGTTTGGTCTGACGATAGACAACAGCAAGAAAGAGCGAATCAGCGGAATCGAAATTTTCGCTCACGATCGTATAGATGGGTTCCGTTGCCGCTTTGGACCAACATTGGTGCCTGGGCCCATCGTTGGGACGCCAAATCGATCTGGTAGTACGGATACAGATGGTGGAACGACTACTAAACCCTTTGGGTATCATTCGTCTCTCCTGGGGCACGACATAGTGTCCATCGATGCCTGGTACGGATCTGATACTGGTGGCAACTTGTGCAACACTTCTCTGAATACCGTCGTGTTTCACGTCAATGTCGCGGGATGGTCAACCCCTCAATTACAAAATTACGAGTGGGGGCACAAAGTGATCTATAGCCAAGAGGAACATGTTCTATCGAATATCTACGCAGGGGGAGGATTGCATGCGGATAAAGGTTGTGGAGCAGGGTTCGTCGTCTTTGGATTTCGATACAGAGCAAGCTACGACTAGCTGTGTATAGGCAGGATAAAAGCTATCACGACTTAAGTCCTCGCTACATCGCTGAAATAAATGGGGTCAGAGCACAGTTATTGCAAATAAATGGGGTCAAAGCACAGTTATTGCTTATATTAGAGAAATCTGTGCTCTGACCCCACTTATTTTAACAGTCACCACCCACCGCACTTTCGGCTAAAAAGGTTTATAAAAAATCAAAATAACTCAACAATATCAGTGCCAAAAGCAGTCGCCAACTTATCTAAATCAGTCAGGCTAATCTCAAGCTGACAATTTTCAATGCTATAAATACGGATGACAGATAGATTACTGAGCTTGGCAAGTTGCTTGACGCTCCATTGGTGATGTTTGCGTAGACGATAGACATTGAGAGCAATGCGTTCACGGCTAGTATTGATACTGAGCTTGTTTACGGTGGGGTTGAGTTGGGCTGGCTGCTTGGGTGACAGTTCATCGCGCAAGATGGTCAGGTTGGTATGGGCCATAATACCCACCTTCACCTGGCCTTTATTGATATGGTTCACCCTCACCTCTATCGGCCCATGGGTAAACAACGACCCTATCGGCGCAGACAAGTCGACCCCCAGTGCAGGCTGTATGATGATGGTCTGGCCACTGTTTTTTATTTTGAATACTCTTCGATGACATTATTCCAATTTATAGTCTTACTAGGATGACGAATGTACATCTCTCTTATAAGGCTGATTTCAATAGGACCTATGGTTTCCATAAAATAATCGTTTGGCTTTTTTAATCGTGGGTCACGAATCCTATTAAAAAATACGTCGTACGCAGCAATGAACTCTGTTTGTTCATCTATTGTTAGTTCATCATTATAGAAACGAATAACACCCTGCAGCAGCGAAACATGCTCAGCGTGTGATTTAAGTGGATAAGGAGGCTTCTCCATTAGATTATCGGCGCGTGCAATATCACCACTGAACAAAGCCAAGTGGATGGCGTTAATATAATAATACTGAATCTGAGAATCCCAATCCTGTTTATCAGGATAATTGCTACGACAGTGCTCTTCATAGTCATGAGAAGCAACATTGAGTAGTTTATTGTTCCAAGAACCACCTATTAAAGTTTGTGCATAGACTTGTGTCCGATATAGACAACCGCGATTTCTAGGATAATCAATGGTTAGCGCAGCTAATTTATCTTCTTGATTTATTCTATCTATAATTTCCAAACAACGCTTGGTAAACCGTTCAGCAAGTTCAACGTTATCACTGCCAGATAACACCTCAATAGCATCAAGCAACCTTGTTTCTGCAGAAGATTCAGGCCTAAAGTTTCTATCCCAATATTTCCAAATAATCTCGCTTGTATAAATTTCTTCATAGTCTGAGGCATCCCGAATATAACGTGCATTCCAATAGTCCTGAATACTCTCTTCTGATTTTTTTCTAAATCCAAACATTAAAATTCAACAGCCTCATTAAGTTGTATTTTCAGAATATTCGGTGCGTAACGCAGTTTTCGCTAATATTAGAAAGTATTGTGTTCTGACCCCGGTTTTCATATTGCTTCTACCAATTAAAACCCGCGATGTAGTCTTATTCCATGCCAGAAAGCTTAAACGCCACCTACAAATGACCACAAAGTTCTCTTCAGGTTGTTCGGTCTGAATATAGAACTTGTTCTCCCTAACTGTAATAGGCAGTGTCCAAGCTGTGGCCGCCACTGCAAACAGAAGTACCATAACCCCAAATCTATTCTTTATATTTATCAATCTCTTCACTTATCTCGTTGTATAAATTAGGCAGCCATACGGGTGCGTTAGGCATAGTAATATTTAATGGCCTTTCTCTGGGATCATAGGGTGCAATGATTACTTCGCTATTTTCAACGCCCACTTTATAAACAAGTGTAAACAGCTCTTCTATCACTGTATCGCCCATCGCCAAGCAGCCGATTGAAACGGCCTTACCATGTATGAATATATTATTACCCGGCGATACCCGGCCTTCGTTTTTAGCCTGTTTTAGATCGAATGTATTGGGGTAATTTAGCTTCATCGAGAGGTGATAGCTGCTATTAGGATTTAACCCAATAATCTTATACTTACCTTCGGGGACTTGTTTATCCCCTTCCCGAAGTTTAGGGCCAGCCTTACCACTAGCCGCTTTAACTTTGAATTTTCGTATCCTTTTAAATTCACCAACATCCCTAGCCCATAGCTCCAATACCTTCTCTTCTTTTAGCGCAAGGAGCTTAATTTCTTCAGGTGGATAGTTCACACCCGCATTCTTAAAATAAGGCTTTAATCTGGATTCAGCTCTATTACCATATTGACTTAAAACACTTTGTACGGTCTCTTTGCCCACAACTCGTTGATAGACCGGAACCCAGATACTTCTTCCGTAAGAATAGAATAGCCAAAGCAGTAAAACTGATATCACTACAAATAGGCTTAGTTTGAATCTATTCGCTACCATAAACGCATCAACTTATTCACCTGAAGCAATTCCTTCTAAGCTATAGATGTCTATGTTATCTATCTTCCCTTTTACAGTAACGGTCCCTTTTTTCTCTAGCAAAAACTCTTTGGGGAGTTTCTTTCTGGTTGTGTCAGATAACAGTATTGTAGAGTGATAGCGTGTATTTGCATCAGATAACCGAGAAGCAAAATTGACATGATCGCCAATAACCATAAATTGAAGTTTATCAGCAGTCCCAAAAGTACCAATATAGGCACTGCCTGTATTAATACCGACTTTCATCTTAATATCATTTGCGAGTGGAGTGAGAGCTTTGTGAGAGTTAATATTATTAACGATATCTAATGCAGCAAGACATGCGTTAGCCTCATGATTTGGCTTTCCCCTATATCCAAACACCGAGAACACCGCATTACCGCTAAACTGGACAATGGTGCCTTCGTGCTTATGTATGATTTCTGTACTTACTTTAAGATAAGCATTCAGCGAATCGAGTATTTGCTCTGACTCTAATCCTTCTACGGTGTTTGTAAAAGAGGATATGTCATGAAACATTATGGTTAAATATTGCTTCTCATTATGAGGAACAAGGGATTTTTCACCATTATTTTCAATGTCTTCTAGTACTGCGCTACCAGCAAAGGCTTTAAGTGCTTTTTTAAATAGTGTATCCATACATGTTTATTCTTTATTTGTGTTGATTCCGACCAGTAGTGAATGTTTCAATTAAGACTGACACTATTAATTCAGTTCATTCCAGCAATTTACTTGTAACGATCTCTAAAAGTTCAGTCATGCTTTTGTCAAATAATTCGACATTAAATGATTCAGCGATACACTCAAATGTTGTATCGTGAAATCCAAAAAAGTAATGATTATATATTTTCCATCCTTCTTCTTTATAATGGCTATGTACTTTATTAATATTCTTTATTTCAGAAATCCATTTTGAGTTTTTGACTATTAATGGCTTATAACCTTCGAGCCCTTTCCCTTCCAGTCGATGGCCATGTAACGCTTCATCATTAGGTGAGCCTAATTTAGCAATTCGGCAATGTTTAAATTCAACTAGAGCAAGCGATACGGTTTTTTTACTTTTCGGGTCAACAACGTTGACATAAGTTCCATCCCAATTTGGATCAGGCTCATCAACATAAAAGGTTAAATAGGCCTTGTAATCGGACATAAATAAGTGAGGTAACGGTGCACCTGTATCCCACTTGACTGGAAACTTAATTCTCTCTGCATATTCCTCTTTTTTTGCAGCTGCCAACGTTCGTTCACAGCATAATACTTCCTCACTAGCCGCCTTATACTCTTCCCACTCACCACCCTTATGCTTTTTCGATAGTTCAGCACACGCTTTTTCTTCACGAGCGTTCGCCGTTTTAAGTTGTTTTTCTAACCTGCCGAATTTTGAAAAAATCATTTATTGCACTTAACGGTTGTTAAACGGGGCCGTATTACATTAACAGTATTCACTGAATCAAGTACTCTGACCCTTTGATTGCTTTGATTCGCTAACATTAGAAATTATTGTGTTCTGATCCTGCTTTTCTTAGATTCATTTTAAGATCCCCACTCTAACAAGAGTGTTTGTGTATAAAAAGGCACCTACATACAGGGCTGTGGTAATTATTAAAGCAGGCATTATGCTTTCATATGAAAACGTTGACATAGGGTTTTCTAAACTTGCTTGATAAAATAAAAAGAATATATTTGCGACTAGTGTTAAAAGTATTAACGGCGATCCTAATTTCCTCCCTAGCACCAAAAGTATTCCAGAAGAAAGCGCAATAATCTTTGGAATAATTGCTAATATATGATCTATTATCGTTAGAGATTCAAAATATAATATTTCTTCGTCTGGTAGAGGAACACTTCCAGATACAAGGATCATGTGCGATGCAATAGAACCTATACCCACAAATATTAGTAAGATAGATATTATCCAAAGCATTATAGTTTTTTTAGGTTTCTCAGACATGAATTTCTCTATTTCTTCTTTTGTGAATCTAACGATTGAATTGAGAGGCGCTCGCTATTTGCGCGACCTACCCGCGTTTTTTGCGGGCGCACATAAATGACTTGTTATATTTCACACTGCTCATTAAAGATAATTCTACAGTTATGCGTTTCTGCTTCATTGTACCAATGTTTTGATTTTTCCAAATTACTATGCTGATAAAAGACGGATAGATCATTTGCAGCAACGAAACATTCTGCATCGTACGCTTTTAGCAACCAATCCTCGCCTTGACCCCGGTCTTTTTCAAGAAATGGTCCCCAATGACCTAAATAGCAGTAGGCGAGCATTCGCATTGCTTCGCCATCATTTTTTGAGGCAAGTTCTTCAAGCCGCTCTTTTGCGAGCTTTGCCAATTGTTCGCTCTTTTCATGGTCAGGTTCTAATGGGAAAACAGGCTGAGCATATCCCTCTACTGAGTAGTACCTCATAGACAAGTCTAGCAATGCCATCGGGTGACTATTTTTAGCCAAGCGCGACAACAACTCAAAGGCTTCGTTAACACTGCCTCTGCGTTCTAGCTCAGATATTGTTAAGAACTCATCGTTATCCATTTTAAGAAATATAACATTTAATCTGTGGGGCGTTCGCCGCATCGCGGCGAAACGATCCAACGAGCACATTGTTAGCTATTTTCATCTACTAACTCTAGCCTTTGATTAAAGGGCGCCACAACAAATACAGTTAAAATAATCAGAATATATGAAACCCATTTTAGATTCTCTGGGAAAATAACTTTGACGTACGGCGCTGAAAAGACAGCTATGCCAATAATTGAAGCAAACAAAATCATGCTTTTGGCTTCGACCTTATACTTTGCACCGCATTTTTCACACTTAACGTGTCTGAGAGTTAAAAGCAATTTCATGTAACTAAAATTGTTATTGCATTTATAACATTGTTGCATCGTTATTCCTCGCAGCTAACCAAATATTGGGGTCGGAACGCAGTTTTTGCTAATATTAGAAAGTATTGTGTTCTGATCCCGGTTTTTCCTTAGATTTAGATTTAGATTTAGTCACTATCTTACTTTGTCACACTGAAATAATGTCTGTGTGATTTTTTATATCATCAAAAAAAATACACTCTGATGAAATACTTAAATTACTTTCTATGTTTTCACATAACTTATATGCAATAAACATTCTTTTTCCTTCTTCAAATATTATTTCTATACCTCTTTCGTTTGGGAAAGGTCTTCCTGACGAATCTATATTTTTAATTTTTATAATATTTAGTGACTTTATCACCATGCCTGTTATTGTTTTCCATTCTCCGTTAGTGTATTTTTCACTTTCATTACTAATGACCTTACACTCACTATATTTACCCTCCTTACCTATAGTTTCTTCAAGACTGTTTTCTTTTTGCAATACAACGGAAATATATTTATTTACTGAAATAATACTAACAATAATATCATTTTCCATGTGAAGTAAAATCGGACCATTCCCTGACGAAAACAAGCCACTCTCTTTTACTCCAAACGTATTCATATAGTTTGAAATATCCCAATCAAATAGGCGATATACATTTATCACATGAAGTCCTTTAAGAGAACTCAGCAATCCAATTGATTGAGAAGGTAATTCAGTCTTATCATATTTAATATTTATCATGAATTATTCTTTCTATCTAAAGTTTGGCTAAACAGCGGCATTTTTTGCCGTCTTATTGAACCATTTGTTAGGCGTCAAACTTAGTAGATAGCCGAAAGACACTGTAACTGAGCTTCCAATGGCATTGTACCAATCTAAGGGCTTTTGCCCTGATTTGAACATAACAATAAATATCAATATTAAACCTAATACGATTATAACCTGAAATAATTTTGATGTATTTGATATCGATGGGTATGTAGCAAGAGCTTCAGATAGTTCTCTAGGGATTTTTAGTCTAATTTTCGATAACTGCCAATTTAAAAAGAATATAATAAAACCAAGCATTATATAAAATGAAGCTGTTACAAAAACAGCAATGAGGCGTGGTAGCTCTAGTTCAAAAAAAGGTAAAGGGAAAGATTGCAGTCCGTTAGCTTCACTAACTGTTAAGCTGAAGGATAACAGTAGTAATGAAGAAGAATACGCTAGGACATATGATCTTTGAATATAACTTAAGCATTTTATGTAGTTTTGCTTATATAGCTCTTCCATTTACAATCTCCATAATCGCCTAACAGTATATTAGATGACATGTCGCAATGTGCCCTATTTATGCGACAGGTCATCTAACAAGGAACATTACAACAGTTTTCCAAATAGTAACGACTTTACTAAGAAATTGATAACCAAAACACTAAAAATCCACTCTACCTTCGTAACAGTCATCATCCACCACACTTTCGACCAAAAAGGTTTATAAAAATTAAAATAACTCAACGATATCAACACCAAAAACAACCGCCAACTTATCCAAGTCGGTCAAACTAATCTCAAGCTGACAATTTTCAATGCTATAAATACGCATGACAGATAGATTACTCAGCCTAGCAAGTTGCTTAACGCTCCATTGGTGATGTTTGCGTAGACGATAGACATTGCGAGCAATGCGTTCACGGCTAGTATTGATACCGAGCTTGTTCACGGTGGGGTTGAGTTGGGCTGGCTGCTTGGGTGTCAGTTCATCGCGCAAGATGGACAGGTTGGTATGGGCCATAATACCCACCTTCACCTGGTCTTTATTGATACGGTTCACCCTCACCTCTATCGGCCCATGGGTAAACAACGACCCTATGGACGCAGACAAATCGACCCCCAGCGCAGGCTGAATGATGATGGTCTCTCCGGGTTTGCGTGTCAGTGCTAGCATGAGTAAGCCCTCCCTGGTTTAATCTCAAATAAAGTGGCTAAGCGACAACGAGGACTAAGAGGTTTTGTTTTAATCACAGTAACTTGCTAGAAGATATTAAGGACGGAACACAGATTGCGTAATATTAGAAAGTATTGTGCACTGACACCACTTTTTTGGGGGCGGAACGCAGTTTTGATTTCGCTATTAGGTGGTTACGATAGGATTAATAGCAAAAGCTTATAAAAGCGGCACTTTCTTCCCCAAAAAACACTGTGATACAATATCATTTAAAACATGTTAACCATCAAGACATTATAATAATAAATTTATATCTACCTACAAATAATTTGAGCCGGGGAGCTAATTATCCATGAATAAATATCTACCTATGCGTATTATCTACGTCATTTTATCTATTGCGATACTCACTGGTTGTGTGACTCGTGGCCCTATAAAAGAAGCAAGCTTTAATTCATTAGTGGACAGTTCGGTTAGCAATAAAGTATTGCTGTCAGGGCCGGGAGACTTATTACCAAACGTAGATGGATTCTCTTTTTTCTCTAATTATGACCTTAAAAGTCGTGGCCCAAGCGCCGTCAGCAAAGGCGTTTTAGCTTGCACCAAGGACGAGCTGGTTTATCTAAGCTGGGATGAAAAGAATAAAATTTACAAAAATGAATTGGTCATTAAATATGCTGACATGCAATCATTAGAGTTACGAAAATTCGGTCTTGGGACTAGAATCGTGCTTACAGATAACGAACTTGGTTTATATAGCCTCTATTTTGTAGAAAACAATGAGCAGTTTGTAGATGGAAAAATGAATGAGCGCGCATTCAAGCTAATGTGGAAACATAAAAATGATAAGAGCTAAATTTATATCTATAATCCCACTGCTATTTTCTTTGACTGCATGCACGTCGACTTACAGTATTAAGGACGGTGGTTATATTGCCGCTCCTCAAGAAAAAGAATTTAAAAAAGTCATAGATACTAAAACCACAAATCTCTCTAAATATAAAGAGACGCTATTTTTCAGAACAAACGTAAAGATCTCATCCTACAGAGATGTTTTAATTAAAAAGCTCAGGGGCACCAACGATTTTAAGCAAGTATATTTTAAAAGAGATACAGATAATAGAATTAACCGTTATGTAGATCTGAATGTAATTTTACGAAAAGTAAGTTATGCAGATTATGAAATAGTCTTTACAGCAAGGAAAAATAATAGTGATGACATATTGTTTTTGTATAAAGATAGAACTTCACTCGGTTTAAATCAATTTTATGGCGTTTCAGTTAACGATAATATTGTGAGCGAATTAATAGAACCAGCAATTGCTACGTTTAGCGGGTGGGTTAAATTAAACGATTCGAAGATATCAGCAAGTAGTCAGATTAAAAATAAGTAACCATGACACAGCTTTATTCAAATACTTATTAATATTAATTAAAAAGTAATCTTGATCATCCTGAGTCATGTTTTTCATATAATTTTGTAAATTTTAGTTTCACTCAGTAGAGTTACTCAATCAATATTAGTAAAAATCGCACACTTTCTTCTTGCTTTCTGGGAGGCTTCAACACATTTTATTTAATAATGACTTCCTCATCTTTCCTTTAAGGAGATAAAGAAGTCAAAATTAATCACTGTTCAAGAGTTTCGTTTAGCTCCGTGGATTTTAAACTATCCCATTGCTGTTTCGTTAATTGAGATAATCGTATTTTGTTCGTGTACTGTAATCCTTGGATAGTAAAATCACCATCGATTAAAAAATAATGATTTTTATTTGGTAATATTTCATAATCACCATTAACGCTCACACCTCCAGCCAATGCGGGCCAATTAATGGATATATTTCTTATACCTGCAGCCGCAATGAATTCTACCTTTGATTTTTGAGCCATTGAAGCGACCTTTTTACCATCAATTTCGAAGTTTAGACTCCAAGCTGTCGGACTCGCATAGAGTCGATAAACAAGTATAGTGCTTTTTTCTACTCCCTCTGCTATATCTTGTTTGTATACTACTGTTCCACAACCTGACAGGCCTATGGTTAATAATGTGATAATAATTCTGAGGCTTTTCATTTACCCATACTTCCTTTCTTTATCTTCATAACAGTATGTTAGACGACAGTTTTATAAATAGTAGCGACTTTATTAAGAAATTGATAACCGAAACGTTAAAAATAGGCTTTACCAGTGTTTTATCTCTACCTCACCCCACTTTCGCCTAAAAAGGTTTATAAAAATCAAAACAACTCAACGATATCAGTGCCAAAAGCAGTCGCCAACTTGTCTAAGTCAGTCAGGTTAATCTCAACCTGACAATTTTCAATACTGTGTATCCGAGTAGTAGATAGATGACTGAGCCTGACAAGTTACTTGACGCTCCATTGGTGTTGTTTGATACCGAGCTTGTTGTCGGCGGGGTTGAGGTGGCGTGGCTGCCTGGGTGTAAGTTCATCGCGTAAGATGGTCAGGTTGGTATGGGCCATAATACCCACCCTCACCTCTATCGGCTCATGGGTAAACAAGAATCAAGTACTCTGCCCCATTGATTGGTCTATTTAGCGCATGCCACTTGATTGGCAAAAGCAATCTTTGCTATCTGTTTATCTTGCTTATATTTAATGAATAACTCAGGATATTGTTCACGAAGTTCTTTCATTACCTTTTCTTCATGATCCCAAACATCAATATTAACGGAACCAAAGAGCCCTTTATCAGAATTTACAGTTCCATAAATATCACCTATATAGGTAATTGTACCTTCTTTAACTATTATTCTGCCATAACATTTTGACAGTGATGCATATTTATGGCCAAAGCCCACACTCAAAAAACTGTATGTCCCGGCAGGCAATTCACTTATTTCTGGTTTATATTCATATGGTGCGTCAATTATACCTAAACCACCTCTTTCAATATTACTTTTTGTAATCGAAAAATTTAATTTAAGCGGAATGATCAGATCGACTTCTTTATCACCAAATGCTCTAGCTACATATGCAATAGCCCCATGACCTGGTTTTAATGAGTTCTTGCCATCAAGCGGTTTAGTGAAGGAAAACAAGCTTGTTGCACAACCGGTTAAAACAAAAAGAAGAATAAAGCTCAGTCCGTGTTTAATATTCATTTATATATAAACCTTATCGTAGAACACAAATATTATTACTGTCATTCTCTTACTTAAAAAAATGTTGCGTCGAAACACAGTTTTTTAAATAGTAACTACTTTACTAAGAAATTGATAACCAAAACACTAAAAACCCACTTTCACCTAAAAAGGTTTATAAAAATCAAAACAACTCAGCGATATCGGTACCAAAAGCGGTCGCCAACTTGTCTAAGTCAGTCAGGCTAATCTCCAGCTGACAATTTTCAATGTTATAAATACGAATGACAGATAGATTACTCAGCCTAGCAAGTTGCTTAACAATCCATTGGTGATGTTTGCGTAGACGATAGACATGGCGAGCAATGCGTTCACGGCTAGTATTGATACCGAGCTTATTCACGCTGGGGTTGAGTTGGGCTGGCTGCTTGAGTGTCAGTTCATCGCGCAAGATGGTCAGGTTGGTATGGGCTATAATACCCACCTTCACCTCTACCGGCCCATGAAATCAAGTACTCGGCCCCCTTAATTCCTGTTAACAAACATCTTGAAAGAACGAAAAAGCTGACTTCTCAATTTAGTCTGACTCTAATGTATCTAAGTAATTAGCGGACACGCCTGATCTTTTAACCATCAGTACTAGCTTGTGAAATATACTGATTAACCTCATCTGAAAACTTATTATTCAATAATTCTATTTGCAAGTAATGATCAGATACCTCAAATATATTTGGACTAACTGCTAGTAACTTTGTAACTGAATCTATAACAGAACCAATTGGTTTATAAATATTTTCCAACTTACTTTTTACTATTCTGTTATTACTGCGACTTGACATGGCTCTTAACATTCTTCCAAACTTAGCTGTATTGCGGCCCATTTTATCAACATGGTTTACTGCACTTCGAATCTCAACCCCAAGCTTTCTAGAGGAATTCGCATTCTCTACTAGTTTAATAAATATTTTTTTCATTTCTTGTAATTGCTCAGCGCTGAGATTACTTTCATTTTCAGGCAACTTCAGCAAGGAATTTAGACCGTTTATAACTTTGGTTTTATTTTTATTTATCACATCTAAGTTTATTTTTTGTATAATGTAAAACTTCATATTTTTTTCTAACTGACTAAAATCATCGATGATATGTGCGAAATAAACCTTTATACTATTTGAGGCTCTACTCTCGATTAACTTCTCAATACCACACTCTTGACTACCATCAATCAACAGATCTTCATAAAGCACCAACAATTTAATGTCTTTTTGTATTCGATTAATATCATCAGATTCGCCTAACGCAAATTCCCGAATATGTTCTCTAGTATTATCAATGCTAAACAAAACCTGTTTAAGAAGACTATTTTGACTATTTTGACTATTTAAAAATAAGTTTTTGGAGTCGTTGTTGTCGCACCAATTATTTGCAGCAACAAGCATAGAGCTTTTGGTGTTGGCTTTTGAAATATTCTCGCCACTTTCTAGTAACGCGACAATTTTTGCATCCAATTCATTACTCTTCATCCTAATTTCATCGATAGCCTCAATAGCTAATATCAACTGTGGCGAGAGCTCAAGTACTTTTAGAGAGCTCTCTTTGACTATCTGAAACACATCATTTATCTCATTTAATTTTTTTCGGGCACCTGCGTCTTGGATATGTTCAATCTGTAATTTTCTGTCACCACCATTCATCATTGAACTTATAATTCTATTAAACAATGATATATCTCTACCAAACCGATCAAATGCACTTTCACTACCTATTTCATACGTAGATAGCACCCTTAAATTTAGAGCAATACGTTGAGTTAGCATTAATTGTCGTGTGGCAATGTACGTCTGCCCCGGTGTAGCCTGATAGTCAATCATCCGTCCAACGAGTTCATCGGATTTATCTGTTAATGTCGGGATTCTATTGTTTATAACTTTAATATGTTTATGTAACTCATTAAGATCCTGATGGTATAATAATAGTGTACCGACCTCTTCATTAAATAAGCGCCAATCCCTCTTTATCTCTCGAAGATTTTTACTCACATTTTTAGGTGCTTGCTCAGTTAATAAATTCATCATCGAATCAATTTCATCTTTAAGTGCAAGTATGTCGGGCCTATTTTTAAATTGATCTTTAGCACTCAACCTTGATTTCATGACAAGATTCTTCAACTTTATACGTAATTCATATACCGTACGAAGATAGGTATTATCTGATTCAGTTTCATCCTGAAACTTTTTCATACTGGATTTAGTTACTTTCGTGAGCCTCACACCATCAACGGTCATTCTCCACAAACCATTGACCACATGAGGTGGTTCAGAAACATCAAACGTTGTCGACAGGAACCCAATCCCTACAACAAAGTCATCATCTGCAAATTCCTTTAATGGCATGTTAATAGTATTAGACCCACCTTTTTTAATCCGTTTATACGAGACAGAACCATCAGCAAGAATTAGCAACCTCATTTCTTTACTTTGCCAGTCACCAACATAATTAAGACGGCTTTCTGGCAAAGGATTAGCACAGCCAGTCAATAAAATTAAGATAATAATACTTAATAAGAATTTCTTCATTAGATTCCTTTGTAGAAAAAAACAGGGATTAAAAGCCAATGTAAAAATACACTTTACACAAATATGGAGCCCTGCCATCAGTTTCAGATCTGGGTCACAATTAAATACCAACGTTACAAATAGTTTTTACTGGATCTTTGAGACCATGTATAGCACTGCATTTTTTACATCTTCATCACTCAGGCTTACTACTCCACCTTTTGCAGGCATTACACCAGTTTCACCTGTAAATCCATTTAAGGCATTTAAATACAGACTCTTAGTTCCTTTTTCAATTCTGTTTTCCCATGCCCACTTATCTCCGATCTTCGGCGCACCTGCCGCCCCAGTTCCATGACAAGCAAAACAAGCAGTATTGAAGATGCTCTCACCATTCTCAACAAAATTTTCATTAGAGATGAACCCAAGCGAGCTAGTTGAAACTATATCGTTTTGCTCCTTTAGTACTTCAGTAAGCTTTCGTTTACCTCCTAAATTTATTTCAAGGAACTTGTAATCCCATTGGGCCTTTTTACTTCCTTGCTTAGATGCTTTATCTAGCAATGAAATTGTGTCCGCGAGATTTGCCCCATTGGCAAGATAAATCGTGAACAAAGCATATGTTGCATCTCCAAAACCCAATTCAGAAGAGCGTATTAAGTAATCAATAGACTTTGGCTTATCTTTATCTACATGCTTTCCTGAAAGGTATAAAATTCCGAGTTCATACAACGACCTCTTTTCATCATTTTTAGCTCCGTCTTCCCAATATTTTAGAGCTAGATATAAATCTCTGTCTTTAAATGCTTCAACTCCTTTTCTATAATCCGCATAGGAATTACAACTTATCACTATTAACATTAATGAAATAATAACTCTCGTTTTCATACAATCATTCCCAATCAAAAAATTTGTAACATAACTATGATCCACACATAACGGTAAAATTAAATGGCCCACGTCTCTTTGCGGCGCCAAGCGTGGCTATTTTGTCATATGATTTTCTATATGGTTTATTTACAACAATGCTATCACTTAACTATTGAAGTGCAATATTAATAGTGGCATCTCCTGAACTGTTTAACACTAATAGAAGCACGTGCAATATAAAGCTAGATATAAAAAGCATCCATGGGACAATGGTTTTTTTACCTTCTAATATTGTTATCAGAATAACTCCAAATGGCCCTAGTCCAAATACAAAAAAACCTAAAATTGGGTTACGTTTTATCCCTATAAATACAAACCATAAAAAAGATACCAGCATTCCAAGAGATGTAACAATAGCCATAATTGATAGTAAGTTAATATTTTCCATAATTAATAATGCAATCCATATAACAGTATATTAGACGACATATCTCAATGTTCCCTACTATGCGACACATCGTCTAACATGGAACATAGCGACAGTTTTTTAAATACTAGCGACTTTACTAAGAAATTGATAACCAAAACATTAAAAATCGACTACACCTGCGTTACATCCATCCCCCACCCCACTTTCATCTAAAAAGGTTTATAAAAATCAAAACAACTCAACGATATCAACACCAAAAACAACCGCCAACTTATCTAAATCAGTCAAGCTAATCTCCAGCTGACAATTTTCAATGCTATAAATACGGATGACAGATAGATTACTCAGCCTAGCAAGTTGCTTAACGCTCCATTGGTGATGTTTGCGTAGACGATAGACATTGCGAGCAATGCGTTCACGGCTAGTATTGATACCGAGCTTGTTCACGGTGGGGTTGAGTTGGGCTGGCTGCTTGGGTGTCAGTTCATCGCGCAAGATGGTTAGGTTGGTATGGGCCATAATACCCACCTTCACCTGGTCTTTATTGATATGGTTCACCCTCACCTCTATCGGCCCATGGGTAAACAACGACCCTATCGGCGCAGACAAATCGACCCCCAGCGCAGGCTGAATGATGATGGTCTCTCCGGGTTTGCGTGTCAGTACTAGCATGAGTAAGCCCTCCTTGGTTACTTAAGTTAGCGTAGAATAACACAATAGTCTATTTTGGACTATTCGAAAATAGACTTTAGATTGCATGGAACGCTTTAACGAAAAGAATCCATGCAAAAATCAATTAATTCGCGGACTTATGCCATTTTCCTAACTCACTTACGAGAAATGAGGGAAAAGGCCGGTATTACTCAAGACGAAATCGCTGAACGACTGGGTGAGTCACAATCTTTCATCAGTAAATGTGAGCGTGGTGAGCGACGTATTGACGTCGCTGAGCTACGCGAGTTTTGCCTCGCGATTGATACAACACTGGATAAATTCATTAAGCAGTTTGAAAAGAAACTCGGGTAATAATGACAAATATCACAGGAAAATAGTGTCAGCAAATAGTTTTCGCTAATATTTTAAAGTATTGTGTTCTGACTCTGATTTTTAAAATAATAGTCCTTTTTACACTATTTTTATGCGTTGCCTCGTAAAATTTCACTCGCTACATTGCTGTTTTGATATTCCGGTTTAGCTACGCTCTGCATATACCTTTCAAAAAACTCTATTTTAGTAACAAACTTTGCGTACATAATCTTTTCATGCACCCAAGCATGTAAAAGATTATCCTTAGACTGGTTAAATTCTAAAAAAAGATTAGTACTTGTGTTAGCTGCTAAGTCCCACAGCCAAGTCCGTTTAGGTTTCCATTTAATTTTATATTTCCCTGCACTATCTGGCTTTCCATCTAAGAAAAATCTAATTCTCCAAAACTCTTGAATATCAACAACCCAAATAACCCTTTTTCCTGTTTCTCTTTTATAAAATTCAACTCGTTCTCGCGAGTCCCTAATATCAATTACACTATGTTGTATTTCTATAACCGTATCATTTGAGCCTAAAATGTCGGCACGATGCTCGTTATTTGCACCGAAAACAACCTCGCAATATTGATCTTGAATTGGCGTCTTCCAGCTTAGATGCCATTCCGATTCAGGTTCATACCCTTTAAGAAAGTCCGGTGCTCCACCGTCATAAGCCCAATATTGCCTTAGTAATCCAACATGGGCTTTAACTGAATGGTTCGTCCAAGGACATGAGCCGATAGCCCCGCTTGCAGTTTCTTCTGCTCTTTTTCGTACACCGTTATGGATAGCTAAAAGCATAATTTTCCTTTGACATAAGTCTGAGTCGGAGCACAGTTTCAATCAATACTAGAAAACATTATATTCTGATTCCAGTTTTTGATATGAAAACACTCACACCTACCACCCTTGAGCTCGATTAAAGTGATCTGTGACAAACAGTAATACCAATAATTCTAATTTGTCACTGGCCCCTTTTATTGTTAATTATATCTCTTATATAAATCAAACCGTTCTGCCAAATAGTCACGATTTGGCTGCAGCTTCTTTGCATGAGGGACACACAACAATTTTCCATTGAAGTCTAATATCCCTTTGTCTAGCAATGGACCACCATCTTCAATATATAACCTATCACTCACATGAATTTTATAATCTGGGTCAATCCCTATTAACTCTGCATCATAAGCTCGATGATGAATCCGGCTTAAAGCTAGTCCGTTACTGACTGTTTGGACTTTACCTACTTTAGCATCTGGAATGATATGGGCAGCTTCTAACAATTGAGGTACAGGTAGACTTGAAATTGCACATTTATTTTTGTAAGCGTTTAGTACAGCTTCTCTAAATGACGCTTGATGAAGCCTTGTTTTTGTTTCTCTTACACAATACTTACTTTCAAATTCATCCGGTATCTCATATTTAACTTCAAAAGGCTCATCTAACAGCGATTTGCCAATAATAATTTCTGCATATCCTCTATCTGGATGAATAGCTCTAACAAAACAAGGCCATAAAGCCTTATAGACTGCAGGAGCTACCGCATGAAAATAAATAAATGGAGATTGATCTTCTAGTGCCTGCCAGAGCAAAACATTCCTTTCCCCATGCGGGTCGCCTGCTTCCAAAGAGTATTGATAATAGCCATCATCAGTACGCTGGTCGTTATAGATATGTTCGCGTTCACCTTTTGGCATTGTCGTTTTAATACTTATAGGACCACGTGACATCAGCTTAGGTTTAAAGATCCCTTGAACCTGATTTGCTAATAAAATCGATTCACCTGAATAATTGAATCCTGCATGAATAGCGCTCCATGGAATAGAGTCACCATATAGAGTCTCAAGATCCTTAACTTTATTAAACGCTGAAAAAAGAATATTTGTATCGTTAATCATTATAATTTATGCACATTTATAGTTTTTTATAAAAATACTATTACCTTTAAGTTCAAAATTTAAATCAAGTACTTTGCTTCGTTAATGACTTATAAACTATAAAAATCAGCTTCATTACCTGGAACCATGATTCTTGCTTGAATTGATGACAATGATTTACCTTTCCTGTTGTTTTGGAAAATTACACCATTAAAATTTACAGGAAGGTGAATTGTTACTGAAGGATGGTTTATCAGTTCTAAAATTAATGCTTCAAAACGAGACTCATTTATATTTTCAACAACAAGTATAGGAGCAGAAGGCGGGACAATTATCTCAAACTTTTTTTCAAATGCATTCTTTAAACCCATTGCGACTTTAGTCGCAGCATCAAGATCGCTTTCTTCTATATAAAGTGGGACTTGAAAAGAAGCTGTATTAGGTAAAAATAAATGTACTAAATAAAAATAGAATCTCACTTCCCCTCCCGTGTTAATTTTGCAATCAAATATATCAGTCTTGATAATAGCTCACATTAACATTAACAATATCGATCGAGTCCAACCCCGTTGATTTTAATATTAGAAAGTATTGTGTTCTGCCTAATTTTCGTAAATCACAGAAACTAAACTCTAGTACCGAAGGTGCTACACCTCCACCGATTGCTGATAAATACATATCATACAAGACTCTCTTTCTTCGCTAATTCTTTTAATAATTTCTCTAATAGGTCTTGAGATGGCATCTTATCACCATGCTTTCCATCTAATGTTTCAGATGCATTATAAGCAATCGCGTCTATCGCTTTCATAATAAATTCTTTTTGCATTTCTAAATCTTTATCGTCTAGCTCCTGAATTTGCTTTTTATATGAATTATACGATTTTGCTAATGCTTCTTTGTGAGCATATTCTTGCTGAAGCCTCTGAAATTCACTCCGTCTTTTAGTTGCGTAAAAGGCTAACCATAAAATCGGAGCATAAAAAGGTATCTTAAAAACTATACTCTTAAGCACAACGTCCCATTCCTGGAGCTTAACAAATACAATTAAACTATCACCGCCTATTGTATCTATAGCTGAAAATATAGAGACCAGTACCAGAACACCTATTGCTGCAAAAAACAATCGGCCTGCATTTCTAATTGGATCTTCAAATGAATCTTTCATGTCCCTATATGCAGTAGCAAGACCAGCACTTGTCGCACCAGGTAGTAACGAGTTAATTTCATCATTTAATGCATTATATTTTTCTTTTTGCTCTTTCTCAAAATCCTTCACCTCTAAAATCAATTTATCGAGATCGCCAGAAAGACCGCCGTCTACATTTTCCTCCTTGTCCTGCTTCCCAAACACTTTTCTATGAAATTTATTAATCTCACTCACTTCCTTAGATACGGAGCTTAACAATTCTTCAATACTCTCTTGCTCACCAATAATTGATTCTTTCGCCTGAGATATTTCTTTTTTTGTAGATAGCCTATCCTCGTCACCAACTAAGATTTCCTCATGGTAGGCTATAATTTTCTCTGCCTTTTCATCGATATCTTCAACCAATTGCTTAATATTACTCTCTATCCCCTCGTTATCTCCGAAAAGTTCAGAATCAAGATCATCAACAGTTGTTTTAACCTCTTCTATAATTTCTAATATTTCTGCACTTCGTATCTTATGCCCATTAATATCACTAACAAGTTCTGATGCTTTCTCTTGAAAGCTTTCCGCATATTCGTCAATTGTTTCTGCATATTTTTTTATTGAGCCGCGTAAAGCCGTGCCCACTTTTCCTGGGGCAACCATATATGGGCGAATGTATGACAACAGATTATCAACATGCTCATTAGCCTTATTGAGATGAGCAATATTTCTGTTATTGTTGAATGCATTAATCTGTTGTAAACAATGTATTGATTGCTGATTAAAGTTATCCCAAATAATTAATGGGATAAGCTCAGGGTCCAAACCCATAATTAATTCATCTAGGTATTTAATAACTTTTTTAAGCCTGGACAGCTCTTTAACGTCTGTGATTACAGTTTTATCGTCAACTGTTGATTCTTTCAGGCTTTCTTTTAAATTATTCCATGTGGTTTGAAACACATGAGATTCAAAGTGCTCTAACCATCTAGACATTCGAGAAACTCCTTATTTTTTTATTCTTTATATTAAAGATTGGGGACCAAAGATTATGGGCAGAGTAAATTTTTTTCATTATAAATAGTTTTTACTCTGACCCCGATCTCTATGACCCCGATCTCTATCCATGACTTTATGATTTCCTTAATTTTTGTCTCTACGTACATATAACGCCTAAATAACTGGCAGACGAAAGTGGCGACATTTTTGCGTTTCTTTGCAAAAATTTCGACGCTTTTGGCTGTACATGTTGATTTTCTTGTTATGCATTATATTTTCTTGCAATATAATAGTGCGATATTTTTGGGCCTGGTTTCATTTGCTGTGCCAAACTCGCTAATGTTTCCTGTCGGCTTATAGCTACCAAAATCTGATCCATCACCCACAGCAATATCTCTGCCTGTACCACCGTTCCCACCTTTTGAAACGCTATTTCCAGAAAAACTATGAGTATGTTTTATAACAGAGTCACCTTGTTTCGAGCCGATAGAACGGAGCCCATCGGAATCAATAGCTTTCCCACTTTTATCAACACCCCGTATAAAGCGACCGTATGCTTTGGTATATTCAGTCCAGCCAGTAGGACATTTGTTTGAATCAAAGGCAAGTACTGCTCTGCTAGGCATAATATGTTTTTTAATTAGCTCTTCAGCATTTAAACCCTTGTTTTCTTCAAACTGTTGTTTGACGACATCTCTTATTGAGTTTTGAATATCATTTTTAACTTGGTTAACAACAGACTCTGTTTTTGTTTTTATCAACCCCTCTATTTGTTGATTTGTTGATTGATTTTCGACGCTATTTGCTACTGCTATTCTCACATGTTCATTTACTTTTGTTTTTAAATCTTTAGCTATTCGGTATTCAAATACTTTGTCATCAATAGTTTGAACAACCTTCACTTCTGCATCATCAATTGACTTTCCTAAAATATATGCAAATAAGGCAGCTGCAACAGTAAATAATATACCAATGCCCCACGTAATTTGTTTGAATTGTTGGCCAAGAAATATTCTATGCTCGCTTACCTCCTCTGATAGAACCTTTCTTACTATTTGTTCGGCTTCTTTTTCGTCCATAATTAATTCCAAGTTAGTGATGTTTATTATTGTGCATAACAGTGTATTAGACGACATGTCGCAATGTTCCTTGTTATGCGACATGTCACCTAACAAAGAACATTACGACTATTATTAAAATAATAATACTTTTCCAGCAAATTAGTAACTCAAAAGCTTATAAAGCAGGTGTTAATACTTTTTGCACGACCTTAGTATTAGCATGCACTAATCTATATAAAGCCGGCAGCACAACAAGTGTGAGTAAGGTTGATGAAATAATCCCCCCAATCACCACCGTTGCCAGTGGTCGTTGCACTTCTGCACCAATGCCGGTGTTGAGTGCCATGGGAATGAAGCCGAGTGCGGCCACTAACGCTGTCATGAGCACGGGGCGTAAGCGGGTTAAGGCGCCTTCAATAATGGCAGGTTCTATGTCTTGACCATGAAACCTTAGGTCTCGAATAAAGGCGACCATGACTAAACCGTTTAACACCGCAATGCCTGAGAGGGCGATGAAGCCCACCGCGGCAGAGATTGAAAACGGGATGTCGCGTAACAGCAACGCGACGATGCCGCCGGTTAAGGCTAACGGCACACCTGAGAAGATGACCGCGGCGTCTTTGATTGAGTTAAGTGCCATGATTAGCAAGGCGACAACTAACAATAACGTTAACGGCACGACGATGGATAAACGCTCGGTCGCGGATTGCAGTTTTTGGTAGGTGCCGCCATATTCCACCCAGTAACCGGCGGGTATTTCAACGTTTTGGTTAATGGCTTGTTGCACGTCGCTAACAAATGAACCTAAGTCACGGCTACGGACATTGGCCGCGACTACGACGCGGCGTTTGCCGTTTTCACGGTATATTTGGTTATAGCCGGTTGAGAGTTCAAGGCTGGCGACTTCTGCCAGTGGTACGTAGTCACCATTGCTTAACATCACTGGCAGTCGTGAGAGTGAGTCGGTGTCGGTGCGTAACTGCTCGGGTAAGCGCACCACAATGTCTGCGCGGCGGTCGCCTTCATAGAGTTTGCCGGCCACGGTGCCACCGAGTGTGGTCGACATCATGGCTTGCAGTGTTTCAACCGACACGCCGTAACGGGCCATGGCTTCGCGTTTGGGTTGAATGGTCATGACAGGCAGGCCGGTGGTTTGTTCAACCCCCACGTCTGCTGCGCCTTGCACGTTGCCAATGGCTTTTTCTATTTGTGCGCCAAGTTGTATCAGTTGATCAAAATCATCACCAAAAACTTTCACGGCTAGTTCTGTGCGCACCCCGGCAATGAGTTCATTAAAGCGCATTTGAATCGGTTGCAAGAACTCATAGCGGTTGCCCGGGATGGGGGTGACTAAGGCTTCAAGCTCATTCACAAACTGGCTTTTTAGTTTTTTCGGGTTGGGCCATTCACTGCGCGGTTTAAGAATAATAAAGTTATCGGCCACGCTTGGTGGCACTGGGTCGGTGGCGACTTCAGCGGTGCCAATTTTGGTGAACACTGTTTTAACTTCTGGCATTTTAGTGATCGCCGTCTCTAAGCCTTTTTGTAAACGCACGGCCTGGTCTAGTGAGGTGCCGGGGATGCGCAAGGCATGCATGGCGATGTCGCCTTCGTCTAAATTAGGCACAAACTCGCTGCCGAGAAAGGGCACTAACAGGCCAGATAACACCACCAGTGCTACCGCAGCGGCAATGATGGTTTTACGAAAACGTAAGCTCAGTAATAAAACGGGTTTGTAAAGCGCTCGTGCGCCGCGCATGATCGGGCTTTGTTTTTCTTTCACGGGTTTTGTAAATAATATCGCTACCCCGGCTGGCACGAAGGTAATGGATAAAATCATCGCACTGACCAGCGCAATGATTACTGTGATGGCCATGGGGTGGAACATTTTGCCTTCAACACCTTCGAGGGCAAAAATAGGAATGTAAACCGCGGTGATAATAAACACACCAAATAAGGCCGGGCGTATCACTTCACGGGTAGATTCAAACACCACTGATAAGCGTTCGTTTAAGTTCATTGGGCTATTACGATCACGCGCAGACTCGCTTAACCGCCGTAAGCAGTTTTCAACAATAATCACTGCGCCATCAATAATTAAACCAAAGTCTAATGCGCCCAGGCTCATAAGGTTGGCACTCACGCCGGTTTTAAGCATGCCGGTCACGGTCATTAACATCGCAATAGGAATAATTGAGGCAGTTAAAATCGCCGCACGCACATTACCCAGGAACAGGAATAAAATAACGATAACCAGTATCGCGCCTTCAATTAAGTTGGTTTGGACGGTGGCTAATGTTTTATCAATTAAGTCGGTTCGGTTATACACCGCGGTGGCGGTAATGCCGGCGGGTAAGCTGGGTTGAATTTCTTCTAGCTTCTCAGCAACGCCGTTAGCAACGGCGCGACTGTTTTCACCAATGAGCATAAATACGGTGCTCATCACCACTTCACGGCCGTTTTGGGTGGCGGCGCCGGTGCGCAGTTCTTTGCCTATGCTGACTGTTGCAACATCTTTAACCCGAATCGGCACGCCTTGTTGTTGGCGAATAACAATATTTTCAATGTCGGTCATGTCAGTGACTTGACCGGGCACACGCATTAACCACTGCGCGCCGTTACGTTCAATGAAACCGGCGCCTTTGTTATTGTTGTTGTTTTGCAGTGCTTCAATAACGGTGGCGTAATCCATGCCGTAGGCGAGTAACTTGTTTGGATTCGGGGCGACGAGAATTTCTTTTTTGAAACCGCCTACGGGGTTAATTTCTGCCACGCCGGGGGCGCGGAGTAATTGCGGGCGAATGATCCAGTCGTGGACTAAGCGTAAGTCAGTGGGAGTGACCGGTGTGCCGTCTTTGTTGGTGGCGCCGGGCTCGGCGTCTACGGTGAACATAAAGATTTCACCTAAGCCGGTGGCGATGGGGCCTAGTTCTGGTTCAAGCCCTGCCGGTAAATCACTTCTGGCGGCATTGAGGCGTTCACCAACTAGTTGCCGGGCAAAGTAGATGTCGGTGCCTTCTTCGAAGATCACGGTGACTTGCGACAAACCGTAACGTGAAACAGAACGGGTATAGGATAAGTTTGGTAAACCCACCATCGCGGTTTCCAGCGGATAACTAATACGCTGTTCTGCTTCTAACGGGGTGTAACCCGGTGCGCCAGTGTTAATAGACACTTGCACGTTGGTAATGTCGGGCACGGCGTCAATCGGTAGCTGGGTAAAGCTCCATGCGCCTAAGCCCATGAACATTGCAACGATAAGCAGGACTAAGCCACGCCGCATTAACGAGAAATTAATTATGAATTCAAGCATGAGTGTTCCTTAATGGTCGTGGGAGGCGCCAGACTTTTCAATGTCGGCTTTAATAACGTAGCTATTACCACTGACATACGTCGCCCCCGGCTCTAAGCCGCCTAATACTTCAATCCATTCACTGTCTTGTCGGCCAAGTTCTAGCATGCGCACTTCGTATTCGTTTTGAATTTGGGTATAGACCACGGTGAAATCTCGAAAGGCTTGCAAGCCGGTGCGCTTCACCGCCAGTGCAACATCATGCTGGGCAATTTCAATGTCGGCAGTGACGAATGTGCCCGGCAGTAATTGACCGTCTTTGTTGTCGAGCACTACGCGTGCGTTAACGGCCTGGTTGGCTTCACTCATGACGTTAATGCGCCCTATTTTGCCGCTGAAAGATTGCTGACCAATAGATGTTGTTACCTTAACCGGTAAACCAACACGGATGCTTTGACGATCACCCGGGAAGATAGCCAGATCAGCCCACACGGTTGAGGTGTCCATGATGGTGAATAAAGTGCGGCTATTAGTTTGTTCCCCGGGGTTGGCTAAGCGCTGGGTAATCACACCACTGATGGGGGCTTTGATGTTGTAGGCTTTTAAACTTTCGTTACTTTCTACCCGTGCTAACACCTGGCCTTTTTTTACCACATCACCGATTGAGGGTTTGACGGATTTAATTACGCCATCGTAACGTGCACTGACGTTGCGTACCCGTTCCGTGTTGCTGTTGATCTTGCCGTAAACGGTAACAGTTTGTTTTAAAGTTTTTGGTCCGGCTATTTCAGTTTTAATTTCTAAGGCATCGGCAACTTGTGGTTCTATTTTAGTCCGACCTTCAAAGTTGTCGTATTGCCAACTGTAGGTTTCACCATCATGTCTGGCTTTGATGCTAACAATAAAAGAGTGTGGTTCGTAAATCACTGTGTCACCGCGCAAGGCATCACCAACGATGGTGAAACCGATATTGTCTACCTTATCGCCGAGTCGGGTTAATGTCGCAGACAGTGTGACGTCTTGTGGTTTTAACACCTGACCACCTTTGGTTGCCCAAACGCGAAACTCTGGCGGCACGCCGGTTTCAAAAATGGCGAGCTCAAGTGTGAAGTCTTTAGAAGATAACAAACGGCCGTTATGTGGACCCTTTTCAACTTCTTCTTCCGCGTGGTCGTCGTGACCATGACCGTGAGACTTCTCAGCCCTGTGGCCACTGTCTAAGCCGCAGGCGCTCAGCAGTAACACGAGCAAACTCACGGCTAAAATATTTTGTGGTATCAATTTAGTGCACTTCATTATTTTTGCTCCAATCGAGAGAGGTTGCTACCGGTAAGTCTCTCAATATCAATTTTGTAGCGGTGATAGTTACTGGCGGTCACGGCAGCTTCTAGCTGCGCGTCAAGCAAAGTCCGCTGCGCAATGGTTAATTCAATTAATGAATAGCGCCCGGCTTCGTAACCTTGTTGGTAATCATTCAATAATAACTTCGCTTCAGGAATGATGTTTTCTTGTAGTGATGTCACCACGTGTAGTGAATGATTCATCTCTTGATATAAGGCGTACAAATTTGTGTAAAGCTCAGCGTAACGTTGCTGTTGATTAATAGGTTGTTGCTGGGCAATGAGTGAGGCTTCTTCAATAAATGGTTTGGCCCGAGATGATGAACCAAACGGAATGCTGGCAGATAACACCAAGGCATTATCGGATGACTCATTGAAGTGTGTTATGCCACCGGAAAACTTTATATCAAGCTCGCTACGAGAGCGGGCGAGATTAATGCGGGCCTTGGCTAAGCGATCTTGTGTCGCGAATTGAGTTAGGTCTGGGTTTCTGTTTAGCAGCGCCACAATGTTATCGAACTCGCCAATGTTTTGCAGCGCAAAAAGATCAGCTGTCACAGCATTAAACTTGGGTGATAACTCTCCCCACAGCGATGATAACTGAAGGTAAGCGGTATCGAGTTCGTGTTCCAGATCTTCGAGTTCAAGTTCGGCGCGTTGCAGTTCAATTTTAACCCGGCGCTGTTCTGCCACTGGGCTTTTACCAAACTTAACTCGCTTGGCAACCAGTTTTTGAACTTCTCGTGCGAGGGCAACTTTGCTTTGCGCTATTTCAAACTCTCGCTGACCTTGGGCGATGTCAATATAACGTCTTGCGGCTTCGGCGAGTAAGTCTAGCGTGTTGGCGTCTTGTTGGTTGCGTAACAGGTTTGCTTCTAGTTGTGCCACGCCGCCACGTAATTCAGCTTTGTTGCCTAGCTCTAGCACGCGGGCGAAGCTTAAGGTTGTTTCCAAGCGATCGTCACCACTAAAGTCACCGGAGCCGGCGAAGTTTTCTAACTCCACGCCAAGCGTGATGGGCGTGGATTGGCCTGCTTGCTCTATGCGTGCAATCGCTGCTTGTGCCTCAATATCATTGGCTAATAATTGAGGGTTATATTTAAGTAATTTAACAACCACCTGATCAAGGCTGATTGATTGAGTAGCACGCTTGTCTTCAGCAAACGCTGAAGAGATTGATAGCACTGCCACGACTAGATAGATCCAGTATCGCATTATTTCTAACTCCCGAATAAAGTCACTTATTCGATTTAACATTTTTAAATTAGCGCACAAACACTGCGCGTAGCTCATTTAAATGAGCAAACTTAGGTAAATATTAAGGAATTAAAAAATAGGTGGTGCGCGCAGAGGAGGTCTGAAATTTAGATAAAAATGACGTAAATAATGACGGCTACGTTGTATTGGTTTGCAATATGACGCGGCGATAATAAGGAAAATAAAGAAACCGATTAATGTAGCGACTAAAACCGGCGCAGCACTAACCTTCTTAACCAGTGAATCAGGCGTCGCCGACATAACAGTGACATTGTCATGTTCATTATGATCACTGAGATTAGAAATAGTATGAATGTCTAAGACGTGTTTACCGTGCTCAGTAGCGTGGCCATGGCCGTGACCCTGTTCTGCATTTTCATGGTGCAGATGCATCTGCGACGGTAAAACAGACAATAGCACCACGGCAATCACCAGCAACCAGCTGATTGATTTACGATTGTGTAATAGTGTCCGTATCAAAGTCATAGAGGTAGTATATCAGGACATTGAAGAAAAAATACGCTGTTTACTCGTCGCTTTCTTTTTCACGTTGCTCGGTGGCCACAATGGCGATTTCGTCACCGGCTTTAAGCGCTGTTTCGTGCGGCACAAATTGTTTGTTCACCGTCACTTTAATGATGAATTTGCTCAGTGCGCGTTGGTATTGAAAACCTTGTTTGCTTAACCACTTTAATAGGTCGTCAACATTATGCACTGACTCCGGCAAGGTGCGCTGTTCACTTTCTTTACCTAAGAAGTTGGCGATGGTGGCGAAATAGAGTATTTGCACATCCCGGTCGCCAGCGCCGACTGAATCACTGCGAGTATAGCCGCGCTGTTTTAAGGCGTCGAGGTAACCGTGCCAGTTCTCGGTGTAGCTCTCGCCTAAATCATAGAGCGTCTGCCAGGAATAAACGCCGGTATCATGGTCGTCGTCAAACACCAGTTGCACAGCGTAGGTGCCAACTGGCTGAATGGCGGTGATGCTGACGTGTTCTTTACCTAACACCAGGTCGCCTTTATCGCGCGCCGCCTTCACGTCTGCCGCCGGTGAAAACACCCGCAAGTACTCGCAAGTGAGGTTAAATTGCTTGCCGTCGTCGAATTCCAGCTCAAGGGTTCTGGCGGCCTTGTGCAGTCGAATTTCGGTCGGAATTGGCATGTGCTCTAGCTCTGTCATGGCTATTTCCAGTTTTTCCTTTGCAAAACAATATGTTACAATGGTTTTGCGGGTTGCGCGTTAAAATTTACTATAAAATTCAAATGGTTACAGCGATTTTAACGCCTATTTAACAGCCATTTGGGTAATAAAACACAAGTATATAATATTCTAATATTGCATGTTGGGCTCGCAATCTTTACAATCTTCGACCTCGTAAATAAACATTTACACACAATTTTAAATTAGACCATGTATTCCGCAGGAGAACGTTATGGACCAGAATTATTACGACACCGTTAGTGCAATGGAAAAAGACGGTATAAGCGCCGAGTATATGGACGGCTGGATGAGCGGCTACCTTCACAACCCACTACGTGAAGAGCAACGCATCAACGATGCTTACCAAGCTGGCTACGATGACGGTTTGGAAAAGAAAACTGACAACATGGGCAGCCACAAAGCATAAGCTTTGACTCTCAATTGTTAGTCAAAAAGGCAGCGTTTACGCTGCCTTTTTTATTGCTGCCGGTTTGCCAAAATGCCAATAATGGCCGACAGCACTAAGCTACCTATCACGACCAAAATGCCCATCTCCGCTGAGAGTTCATGCACCACGGGTGTGCTTAAGGCGTTAACGACCACCAGACCAACCAAGCCCAATAACGGCAACACAGGCAACAACGCAATAAAACGCCAGGGCGGCCGAAAGCTGACCCAGCCCCGAAGTGGCAGGTAGACCGCTAGTAACACCATCGCGAATAGCACCAAACGACCTATAATCACGCAATCTTCCCCTTAGTTAGCATCCTTTTAACCTAGAATAGAGACTCGGCCGCCCCTCGACAAGCATTAACGCTGTGGTATCCTATGCGGCCGCGAAATAACGCCGCTAATACACTGGCAGGAAGACCCGCATGGCCTACGATAAACTGGAAAAGAAGCTACTCCGCGGCGTTGGTCGGGCGATTGAAGATTTCAATATGATTCAGGCCGGCGACAAAGTCATGGTCTGTCTCTCAGGTGGTAAAGACTCATTTACCCTGCTGCAACTACTGCACCGCATTAGTCGCAATGCCAACAAAAATATCGAAGTGTTTTCCTTCACCTTGGATCAGGCGCAACCGGGTTGGGACGACTCAGGTCTGCGTGCCTGGTTAGATGACAGCGGTCACCCCTACGAAATCGCTCGCCAAGATACCTACTCAATCGTTATCGACAAGATTGAAGAAGGCAAAACCTACTGCTCGCTCTGCTCACGTCTGCGCCGCGGTAATATATATGGTTACGCTGCCAGAAACGGATTCCGTAAAATTGCCCTCGGCCATCACCGTGATGACATCATTGAAACATTGATGATGTCGACCCTGTACAGCGGCGCGATACGTTCAATGCCACCAAAATTACTCACCGATAACAAACAACATGTGGTGATTAGGCCGTTGGCCTATTGTCATGAAGAAGATATTGCCGAATATGCCGAGCGAGAACAGTTCCCGATCATTCCGTGTAACTTGTGTGGCTCACAAGAAAACATGACGCGTAAGAAAGTGAAAAAATTAATTAGTGATCTGGCGGCTGAAAACGAAAAAATTCCTGGCAACATTCTTGCCGCACTGGGTAATGTTCGCCCTAGTCAGTTAATGTCTCATGATCTTTGGAACTTTAAAGATCTTGAGCAGCAACTAGAACCTTTTTCAGAGCCTGAAATAATCAAGCCAGAAGAAAACACTAATAGCTTTGCTATTGATTTATTTAAGTCTGGCTCTAATTAATTCTCCCTCTCCTACCTCAATAAAATTTGTCGATATAGCATCGACAATGATCTTCTGTGATAGTATAAAAACTGGAAAGACAAAAAAATAACACTAACTCTATTCCGTGCCCCTACAATGATGTGAGGCAAACCATGTATACTGCTAAACCACGACTCCTGTTACTTGTGCTTTTTCTAAGCATGCTTGGCCTTGCTTTCACTCCAAATCTCTATGCTAAAGAAAAAAAAGCATCAAAAGAAACCAAGAGCCCAATCTCGAAAGCGCAAATGCTTGCTGTATTTAAAGCGGGAGAGTATGTAACCAATAGCATCATCAGTGGCAAAGATATTATCACCATTATTCAAGACTCATCAGTCAGCATTAAAATTCGCAACTCCATTATTAATGGTGGATTAGACTTTACTGAAGCACCAACATCCTCTATTGAAACAGTAAAACTTCCTGATAGCTGGAGCGCCCTTAAAGCAGAAAAATGGCGACAACAGAAAAGATACAGTAGCCGTGCCTACAATAAATATGTACATGTTATCAATAATAAAATTCATATTGTTAACAGCCTAATACAATCTATAAAAAAACCAGAGAAGCCTAGAAGTCGAGCAATCAATATAGACAAAGCAATATTTTTCAACAAAGTTTCTTTTATCAAAACAATGTTTAATGGCAAGGCATCTTTTACTAACTCCACCTTTGACGAAGAAGTCAATTTCAATAACTCTATATTTAATAACCACACTAAACTTTATAACACTACCTTCAATAACAAGATTGTTTTTTCTAACGCTTCTTTTATCGAAGAAATAAACTTCAGTGGGTCAACCTTCATTAAAGACGCAACTTTTGTCGGAAGTTCATTTAGTGATACGGCTGATTTTCGTAACGTCACCTTCGGCCAAGGCGCCAACTTCGAGCGAGTCAAATTCACCAAAGAAGTTGAATTCATTGGTGCCTCTTTCAATAGTTTAGCTAAATTTCGTGGTGCTACTTTCAACCAACCAGCCTCTTTTTTTAACGTAAGCTTTAATCGTGCTAGCCAATTCGACAAAGCCACCTTCAAGCAGGCAGCCAGTTTTAATAGTTCAACATTCAAACAGTATGCTAACTTCAATAGCATCAGCTTCAAAAAAACAGTTAACTTCAGCAACACCACTTTCAATAAAGATGCTAATTTTCGCGCCACCACCTTTGAAGATAAGACTTTTTTCAACAACACCACCTTCAGTAAAAGGGCTAATTTCCGCGACACAACCTTTAAAGACAAAACAGATTTCAATCGCAGCACTTTCAGTGGAAGTGTAAACTTTCGTGAATCCTTCTTTCATCGAGCGATTTATTTTTCTCGCGTCACATTCAAGCAGTCTGCTAACTTTATTGGCGTAACGTTCAGCGGCAAAGCGAATTTCAATAGTGCCGTCTTCAATCAAGAGGCTGATTTCACCTCTACCACGTTCAACATGACCGCCAACTTCCAGGATGCAACTTTCATTCAAATCGCCAATTTTGATTCTGCCAGCTTTAATAAACTAGCTTACTTTAGACGTTCAACATTTTTTAATAGGCTACATCTTAATTTGGCAACTTTCGAGACCTATGCTGATTTCCGTGGCGCAGAAATCCGAATGCTTGAGTTCAATAATGCGAAAAGCCCAATCATCATTAATGGTCATGTTGATTTCCGTGGTGCAAAAATTGCAGATGCTCATTTTCAAAACATAAGCTTTGTTAAAGACGTTAATTTTTCCGATGTCGCATTTGGCAGTAACTCAGACGAAAACAAGCCTGGTATCAATAAAGCCACGCAACAAAGCACTCCCATTTTCGCAACTGTCTTTCGGTTTGTAACCTTTGAAAAAGATGCTTATTTTGTTAGATCACTGTTCTCCGGTGCACTAGAACTTGAACAACTCAATTTCAAAAAAAATACTGACTTCACAAATGCCAACCTAAAAGGGAAATCAAAAAAAGACCCACTGATATTTTCATTTTCTTATATTGATTTTAATAAACTTCGCATCCGCTGGGATCAACTACCAGATATTTCACTATGGATAACAAAAGACAGCGAACGAATAAAAAGCTTTGTCGACCGTGGCGAGGATAAAAAAGTACTCGAGCAGGTGCAAACAAAAAAACAAATACAAGAAAAAATACTACTTTTAACTAAAAAGCAGACCGACACAAAAAAACAGATTCCGTTACTGACTCAAGAAATATCACAAAGGAAAGCTCACCGACAAAGGCTTAAACAAAAACAGCGACAACTGAAAAGCCTGGAACAAAAATTGATACAAAAACAAAGAGTAGTTAAAGAGACAAAAGTAGCACTCAAAAATTCGCAATTACGATTGCAACAACAAGTACCGATACAAATGTCTGCTACCAGCACTAATTTACAACCACTCTCTCAAGTCTTAAAAAGTCTAGAGACTAACTTTCGTAGCTTGAAACAGTTATCTGACAGCAACGATGCCTTTTATCATATGAAACGAGCAGAGTTAGCCGAAGTAAAGGGGAAACCTCTGCTACAACAACTCCCTGTTAAAGCTGAGTGGGCTTTCTGGGGCATTATCTGCGGTTATGGAACAAAAATTGACTTGGTATTGGGCTGGGCACTGTTAATTAACCTGATGTTTACGTTCATCTATAGCTGTAAAGGACGCCTTGAACGGCAGCCTCACCCTGAAACAGAGCAGGAATTCACCTTTAAAATGAGAGTGCTTGATTTCCCGAAAAATTATTTTTCTAATGGTGTTGAAAAACGTGACACAACAGGCACAGCAGATGAACAGGCTAAAAAAGAGAACCCTGTCCTGAGGCAGTTTATTAATGCCTTACGCTTTAGCACCGTCATCCTCTTCAAAGTAGGCTATCGTGATACGACCGTGTCTGGCCACATCGGCAAAATAAATTTAAAAACTATCGTGATGATTGAATGGGCACTAGGCTTTTACCTGCTCGCCGCACTGGTCGTCACACTCGCTAACACTCAACCACTCATCAATCGATTAATTACCGGCGTACTCTAATCAAAGTCACGCGCTTCGATTTCAGCATACATGCGGTTAACGTTGATGCCGAAGCGTGAGCTGAAGCCTGACATATTACGGTAATCACCTAATTTAATTTTGTCGTTCATCTCAAAGTCTTCTAAACCGTCTTTGAATAAGCGGCTCACTTCTGACTCCAGTTTTTCGATATAGGTCAGCATATATTGCAGTCCGTTGATATCCGTCACCGGACCATGACCGGGGATCACGTGCTTTGGGTTTAGCTTTTTTAACTCTTTCAGTGCAGCAAGGTTTCCTAATGGGCTCGCATCTTGAAAACCCGGTGTGCGTTTGTAGAAATGAATATCACCGGCAACCAGCACTTTTTCTTCTGGAATAAATATCGCTATGTCGCCTTTGGTGTGGGCGTGAGCCGGGTGATAAAACTGCAGAGTTAAATTACCCATTTTCCATTGCCGACCACCGACTATTTCAGTATCAGGCAACACGACCTTTGTACCAATATTTGCTTTATTAGTTAAACGCGAAATAATGCCTAGCCACTGCTCGCCAATCTCTTTTGCCTTTGTGCGCATGTAGGCGTGGCCGACGATTTGTGGTCTTGGTGAAAGTGCGGTGAAGGCATCGTTTGCCATCCAGTGGTCAGCATGATGATGGGTGTTAATGACATGACTAATTGGTTTGTCAGTGACTTTACGAATTTCTGCAATCACCATTTCACCAATTTGCTTTGAGCCACCGGGGTCTACCACCACCACACTGTCGTCGGTAATGATAAAAGTCGTATTACTGATAAACCCCTGATTTTCAGGTGTTGGGACATCCATGTCACCGATCAATGCGTAGACCGATTTCGATACCTTTACCGTATTTGGTTGGCTTAGACTTGGCACCAATGCGGCTCTTAGCAGCTGATTAAATAGTAATAGACCCATTAGCACTATAACCAATACCCATGTTTCACGATGTATTCTCATTCTCTCCCCCTCACATACTGTGTCTGTGCTGCTATATCACCACATCGCCATATCAGCCTATAGCGCCAGCCCCACAGTCATTACGCGCAAACTGAACAGCGTTTATATGTGCATTGGCACATTCACTTTAATCTCGAGTGGGGTATTATTAAGAGGTGAAAAATTGTAGTTGGTAGGTTAAAAACATGCGTCATCTGGCTTTAAGTCACCAAATCATCCTCGCGCCAGCCGTCATTGTCGTGATTCTGGTCGGGCTCATTACGTGGACATTACCGCAAATTGAAGAAATGCGCAGTGGCATTGCGACTATCCGTAACCAGGGTTACAGTCTTGAGCAATTACAAATCGCCATGTCGTCTATCGGTCACTTGCATGAAACCACGGATTCATTACCGGGCGAAACCAAAGACGAAACAGATGAACTGCGCTTTCAATACATAGAACAAGCCGGTCTGGTTCGTGAGGCCTTGCAGCAATCAATTCACTACGACAACTTACCTGGCGATGACAAACAATACATTCAATCTCAGATAGCCAAGCTTGAGCTCGCTGAAGCCAACGCACAAGCCACCCCACTTGACGCTAATGTGCTTGCCCGTCTTGAAGAAATTCGTAGCGATGGCGCACTAACCAAACGTAGTGCCTACTTAAACTTCTACAACAAAATTGATGCCAGCGCGCCAATGCTAATTAATGCATCACTACTAGTGTTACTCGCCTGCATTGTTCTAACGGTGTTGCTTTCTGTTTGGAGCATTCGACGTATTTGCCGTCGCCTAGGCACGATTGCTGACCACGCGCGTGAAGCCACTGGCCTGCCTGCTGAAAAAAACCCCAACAACAGGTTCACTGGCAATGGTGACCAACTAGAACAACTTGATCAACATATCAGCACCATGACTCGGCGCATGGCCAACAGCATTGGTTCTGAGATGTTACTGCAAGGGGCTGAATCTGAACGTCGCCGCATCGCTATGGATATCCATGATCAAATTCTTTCTGAACTATCATCTATTCGACGCAAAATTGATAACCTCGGTATCGATACTTCGTCATTGAATAGCGATATTGATGAAGCGATTAACAATATTCGCGATGTCATGGATAACTTGCACCCTCAAGTACTGGATATTCTTGGCCTGGAAGCCGCACTTGACTCACAACTGCGTAAAGTGGCGCCCAAAGAAGATATGCCGACTTATCATTTGAATGTTGATAAAGCGATCGACAAAGCTTTGGGCAGTGATGGACGCATACAACTTTATCGAATTGCCGTTGAAGCGATCACCAATATCTTACGCCATTCAAAATGTAAGCGTTTTGAAGTCAATGGCCGGGTTAATAATAATGAGATTATTTTTACCATTGAAGATAACGGAATTGGTTTTGATCCGAATAACACCCGTAGCCTTGGTCAAGGCTTAAAGAATATTGCCTACCGTGCCAACTCACTCGGTGCAAAACTCAACTGGCAACGCTCACGCTTTAGCTCCGGCATGTTGTTATCACTACAGATGCAAATGCAGTAACCGGTAACACACCCTATGCCTACTATTATTATTGCCGATGACAACCCTCGTGAGCGGGCGTTCATGAGCCAGTTAGTTGAAACTGAATTCGATGTTAAAACTGCTGCCAACGCGGATGAGGCGCTACAACTTATTGGTGAGGATAGTGAACCACTGATCATCAGTGACATTCAAATGCCCGGCTTAAATGGCATTGATTTCGCTGAGCGGCTTTGGCAACAAACACCTCAAGCCCGTATCGTCTTTTATAGTCACCATGCCGATGAAATGTATATTCGTGCGCTGGCCAATATTATTCCACCTGAAACTGTTTATGGTTATGTACTCAAAGATAATAATGATGAGACGTTAACCCGCGCGATTACCGCGGTGTTCAACGAGCATCAATGTTGGATAGATCCCAAGGTACGCCCTGTGCAAGCGCGGACAAATCGTAGCGATACCTCTATCACCGATGCGGAGTACGAAGTGTTGGTCGATATTGCCTTGGGCATGACGGATAACATGATTGCCAAACGGCGTTTTCTTTCGCGCCGCGGGGTGCAGAACCGACTTAAGTCGCTCTATATTAAACTTGGTATCGAGCACGACAAAATTTCGGACACGATTGATAATGAAGCAATGAATATGCGCGCGCGGGCTATATCAGTGGCTTTACGCCGCGGCCTATTGAACGTACATGAACTCAATAACGCAGAAGAACTATTTCAACAATGGCTGGTTGAGCGGCCTCACTAGCAGTACAGTAGCACCCGCTGCTAATTCCAAATATCGACCGTCTTACCTGTATTGCGAATGACATCAGCCCGGTGCTCAATATAGCGCTGGAAACTGGGTTCCGTTTTGTATTCACCTGACAGCACATAATCAAACACAGACTGAACGTGAAAGGTTTTCAAGAATGCTTCAATGCGAATCACTTCTTTACGCTGGTCGTACAACACCACCGATGGTGAATAATTAATCGCCAGTGAATCTGCCCACTGTTTAACGGTCATTTCTTTGCCATCAGGAGTAGTAATGCGCGTATCTGAATGTCGCGCTAACTGCACCACGTTAAACTGATTGATCACCGCTAGCGTGTCAGCATCTTTTAACGCAACATTATGCATGCGAGTGCAATCGTCACATTGCGCTTGCTCAAAAAACACGGCTAATGGTTTAGACTCTTTGCTGAGTTGCTCAAAATTGGTTTTAGATTTAACAAAGAAAGGCTCATCGATCAATGCGCCGCCAACGGTCGCAAACTTCTGATTATAGTAATCGGTGAAGCTTATTTTAGTTTCTTGTTTTTCGGCAACATATTGCAAGGCGGCCATAAACTTGTCTTTAGGGTAATAACCATTTACCCGTAAAATAGTTTCTCCTTGCGCATTGAAAAACAGCAACGTGGGTGTAAACCAGACTTTGAGTTTTTCCGCGTATTCTTTTTCATTGTATTCATTACCGTCTATATCCGTGACGGCACGATCACCAAACATATTAATATCAACGGCATCAATATTTTTGCCCATGTAAGCAACAATGTCAGGGTCGGTAAAATTTTCATTAACGAGTTTGGCGCAGTAGGGGCAACTATTTTGATGAAAATAAACCATCACGCGTTTATTTTCGTCGGTCGCCTCATCAACATCAGCTTTAATATCAAGGAATGATTGTTTAAAAAAAGCCGGAATCACCACCGCCTTGCCACCCTTGAAAGCGCCCTTTTCAGGTGGAGCTTCAGCGCCACAAGCTGTTAAGCAAAGCAGTAATAAAAGTAGAAGATTATATAAAACAGACTGCCGCATAATGCTCACCAAATTAATTACTCACTCTAGAGTCTGACCTAGCTAGAATAAAAATCAAGCCTGAATTGAGTAACAACGTGATTATTGTTCTACCGCAGCTTCTTTGGCGACATCTTCTTTTAGCGGGGAATCCTTCGGCAGGACTTTACAAGCCTGAGAATAGTTTTTCGGCATCGAGCTTTTAACACCTTTCATACAAATAATATCGACCACCACTAGCCCCGAGCACTTAGTGAACTGAATGGTATTGCGCCCATCACTGACAGCAATGAATTTCCTTGGCCAATTACCATTCGGGGTTTCCAGCATGATGGATTTGGCATAAACACTTTTATTGCCAGCACGCAGCTTCTCCAGTTTGCCCAGTGACACACTTATGTAGGAAGTATTTCGCAGTGGATCAGTCGCCCGCTGCCAACTAAACGGCAAGTCTTTGTTGAACTTATTAAAAGCGGACGGCCGGGTTTTAGAGTCCACCTTACAGGTCTTTAATAAGGTCTTCATACCATCAACTAGCTTGACCTGCACCGCTTCTGACAACGGTACATTGAGGCCACGTGTAATTAACTCGGCTTCTGACGGGATTTCACGTAATTCATCAACTAAATCAGTAACATCAGCAACCGCGGAAAATGAAATCAGCACCGCAAAGAAGACTAACCAAGGTGTTTTTAATGCCCACATGTTTTTCATGCCTATATTCGCGGGCAAAAAAATGCCCCTATACGATTGTTATCGTCAGGGGCGGGTAAATATTAATAGTTGAGCTACGTTGTTAAGCTACTTAGCCGAACTCATTTTCCACAAGCGTTCAGCGTTCCCGTGCGCAACGGCATGGGCAACGTCATTAGGTAGTTCAGATAAAGCACTGCGCCAATGACGCATCACTTCAGAATATTCATTTTGCCAATCATCCGCTGAGACATTATCAACCGCGAAAACAAACCGGTCTGGGTGGCTCATGACTAATGGTTTCCATTCGCTTGAAAGCGTCATGCCATCAAGCATGGCAAATTCTGGATCAGAAGCATCGGTGGTCAAAAAGAAAATATTGTCATGGCGTTCAATCAACCAGGCCACTTCTTTGGCTTTTAGCTTGCCCATATTAGACAGCAAGATAGGGTGGTGGCCATACTGTGCTAACAAGCCTTCTAATTCATTTCGATACTGAGTGTGCATGGCGCTGTCCATCATTGAGAAATCAATATGAACAATGGCTGGCCAACCGGCTTCTTCTGCGATACCGACTGCAACATTAACCCGGCTATCTGCAGGACTCACTGCAATATCAGCATATTTTCCTTTGTCACCCGCGCTGTATATGACGATTTCACCCATTGCCTGGTATTTGCCTGAGGCATATTGATTGCCAACCTCTAGGTAAAACTCAGGGTTACCTTCGCGATAGTACATACTTTCTGTACGCATTGCGGCGACGATTTGTTCGGGATGTTGTTTAGCGAAGTGGGCGACGTTATGTGAAGACATTTGTCCTCTCGCACCTAAGATAGTTTTACGAACCTGATGTTGAGACATTAAATCAAGAATTTGTTGCTGTTCAACTTTTACATCTAGTTGACTGTGTGCGTCGATGAAATAAATATCATCGGTGTTTGACGAGGCGGCAAATATTGAAGTAACAAAACCAAAAAACAGGGGAAGTAAAATTATCGTCTTAGTCATATACGTATCCTTACTTTTTTATTAGTCGATAATTTGAGTCTAGACCAATTCTAGATGAAGTGTTAATAGCAAAAAGGAAAATGACACAAGTTGAAACAAAATCAGTTACTTAATTAAAATATCGGCAATTACTAATATTTTTCCCGAGTAAATGACTCAGTCTTTTTTAGACACTACGTATACAGACTAAGGGGGTACTAGGACTATTGTAGTAGCTAGTTTCATTCTAAATTCACCACGATCTTCATAAATAAAAATAATGGGAACGATAGAAAAAAACGTGAATTTATTTTGTATAACCCCTGTTTCCCACCCGATTATAGAAAAAGATAAATTGCATCGAATCAACAACAGAAACAAGGGATTTAGATAAATACTGGCTTTATACACCCGCATTATGAAGGTGTATTAACACTATAAAACAATAAGTTACATTAATTTCTCATTCTATATTAGAATTTAATGATATATTAATACTCATGCGATAGAATGATTTTATCGATATGGCGTCGATGCGTAAGAAGGACTCTTACTCGTCGCGCAACTTCATCTTTTTACCTAATTACCAATGAAACAGGAAGCTGTATTAATGAAATCGTTAATTAAAATTATCACTATCACCGCATTAATGTTTGCCGTTAACACCCAGGCCGGTGACGTAAACCTAAGCAAGCTGGCGAAGAAAAAACAAACACCGCAAGCGTTGTACTTAACTGCAAAAGAAGCTTACTCATTTAAAATGGCGAACCCTAAAGCACTTTTAGTGGATGTACGTACCCCATCAGAATTAGAGTTCGTGGGAACTCCTAAAGATATGGATGCCAACATTCCTTATGTTGTTAATGACTTTAGTGAATTTGATGCGAAGAAATCTCGTTTTAAGAAAGTGCCTAACAGCAACTTTACCGTTGCTTTAAGTGACCTGATTGAAGCAAAAAATCTGAACAAATCTGCAGAAATTATTTTGATTTGTCGTTCAGGTAGCCGTAGCGCAAAAGCCGCAAACTTATTAGACATGGCCGGTTACAAAAACGTCTATTCTGTGGTTGATGGTTTTGAAGGTGGTAAAGCTAAAAGTGGCCCAAATAAAGGCCAACGTACTGTCAATGGTTGGAAGAACGCGGGTCTGCCATGGACATATAAACTGAAACAAGCAAAAATGTATTTCGATTAAGTAAGACTCGATTACAAATAAAAGGGTAGGCAACCGTCTGCCCTTTTTTTTGCCTGCCATTCATTAAGTTTATCTGTATACATTTTATTACCACAATATAATTATGAGTTGCACCGATTAGTCAGATCGTTAAAATGCGCATCGCACAAACGGTTTTGTGCGACAAAAATTCCAGGGAAACGGAGAAATAAGTAATGAAGCAACAAACCAGCTTAATCGCCTTTCTCGCGATTATTCTAAGTTCACACTCACTAGCCAGTGACGTGGATCCAAGTCAATTAGAACATCAGAAAAGAACGCCTCAAGGCTTGTACCTTAGTGCCCGCGAAGCCTACCAACTCAAGCAAGCGAAAGGCGACAAAGCATTATTTATTGATGTGCGTACCCAGTCAGAACTGGAGTTTGTCGGCGCTGCCACTACCATGGACATTAACATCCCCTACGAGCTCAATGATTTCAGTCAGTGGGATGAAACCAAATCACGTTTCAGAAAACCCGCTAACAGCGCTTTTACACTGGGTGTAGAAGCGGCCATAAAATCTAGGCAAATGGGTAAGACGACACCGCTTATTCTCATGTGCCGTGCCGGCAAGCGTAGCGCCAAAGCAGCCAAACTCCTAAGCCAAGCTGGCTACCAATATGTTTACACCGTGGTTGATGGTTTTGAAGGTAACATGGCAAAAACAGGTAGCCATAAAGGCCAACGCAGCGTTGATGGTTGGAAAAATGCAGGGTTACCCTGGAGCTACAAATTAGTAAAAGAGACGATGTATTTTGAATAGCGGCATAACGGCTTTACTTAAGACCAAACTAAAGCGGTAAACATAATGACGCCGACCGACACCTATACCCAAGGTTTACTGCAACAAGTTTTTACCCGCACAGGCAGCATATGTCCTTAGCACTTCAGTGAGTCATTAAAAAGCCAGTGTCGAAGACACTGGCCTTTTTTAGTTCCGACAAAGGTGATTAGTAATTAATCATCATCTCTATCATCATCGCCGTCATCATCATCTTCGTCAACAACAATATGTGATGAAACGGAACCACCACCATTAAAGCTCATGGTGATTGTGTACAAGCCTTCTTCACTGCCGACACGCACTGGCACGCTAAGAATGCTGCCATTACCACCAATGGTCGTAAACGCATTACTTGGCAGAATAGCGCCACGGCTATCAACACTTGGACCGGTAATAATGATATTACCAATAGGTGACCCATTTTCAGTTAGTGTTGCTAACGCAGGGTTATTCGCATCAACGACATAACCGACGTTCTCGATACCCGGTTGTGGAATAAAGGAACGACCACCCACTTCCAGCGCTTCAAATAATGAGAAGCGTGGTGCGTATGGAAGGCCGTCTGAGAACAAACCGCCCGCAGGTCGCACAGTGTTAGACACGACTGTATTCGGTGCGACACGTTCAAAGTCAATCACTTCAACTGTTTCGGGTGGCGCACCACGCGTTGTTAAACCGCCATTGGTTAAATGAACCTGACGACCAACACTGGCTTCAAAAACCACGTCAGCATAACCTTCTTCACGAACACGACCACGGCGGTCAACGATACGCACCGCAATTGAACCGACTGTGCCAGCAGGGCCATTAAAGAACGATGTGCCACTCACTGACCGGTTAGTTGTGTCTGGGCGAAGATGAATCGCCTTAATACCAATCTCGCGAGCACGTTCACCTTCAAGTCCATTACGACCATTACCGGCAACAGGCGTTACAAACAACAGGTTGGGATTGTTTTCATCAACCGTCACGTTCCAGTTACCGTTTGCAGGTGTTACACCCGGTGCCGCACTGATACCATTTTGTGGACCAGTAGTAATAACCAGACTGCGGTTATTAAACAGTTGAACTGGGTCACCATTTTCATCCAAATTACGAACGTAGCTACCAGACAATTCAATTTCTAAGCGACCACCTGCCGGGATTTGATGGCCAAAATTCTCTGGGTCAAAGGCAGTGTCATCTTCTGCATCATCGGCATCGAGGTAAATGTTTAATTCACTCGGTTCGCCACCGACAATGCCGTTAGTTACAACTGGGGCACTGACAATGGATCTGACAATATTATTATCGTCATCATCGCCTGCTAATATTGGTGTGCTGACCGTCAACATTGTTGCCGACAGCAACAAGACCTTACTAAGCGCCAACGGTTGTTTTAACAAATACTTCATTCTAAATATCTCCCTATATTTATTCTAATTTTCCCCTCGACTTCATATCATGGGGGGGGGGTAAAGATTTCTTTGATAATTTGCCAAGCATTTATACTGACCGTTCAAGAGTCGGAAAATTCACCTCTATTTATAAGATAATTAAATAATATTTTTTATCTGGTTGTTACTGCGTAGAAAAGCACTCTATACCGGTAAACCTACTACTTTTAGGCTATTCATTGACCACTGGCGCTGCCCAAAATAAGCCCCAACTGATATACTTTGAAACGTAAACCTGAATAGAAAGCACCAGCCTAAGCAGTAACGATCCTATGACTCAAACAGTACGAACAACCTGCCCTTATTGCGGCGTTGGCTGTGGCGTCATTGCTAGTCTCGACGACGAAGGTCGCGTCAGTATTAGCGGTGATCCTGACCACCCTTCTAACTTTGGTCGTCTTTGTTCCAAGGGCGCGGCATTAGCTGACACCATTGGTATCGACGGACGGTTACTTTATCCCGAACTAGAGGGTGAAGAAGTCAGCTGGGATCTGGCTCTAAATGTCATCACCGATCAGTTTGCAACCGCTATAAAACAACATGGCGCTGATTCAGTGGCGTTTTACGTTTCAGGCCAATTGCTCACTGAAGATTATTACGTTGCTAATAAGCTCATGAAGGGTTTTATCGGTAGCGCCAATATCGACACCAACTCGCGCCTCTGTATGTCTTCACCGGTTGTCGCACAAAAACGTGCCTTTGGTAGCGATACCGTGCCCTGCAGTTATGAAGATCTTGAGCGCGCAAAATTAATTGTGCTGTGCGGTTCAAACACCGCCTGGTGTCATCCGGTTTTGTTCCAACGTATTACGCAAGCCAAACAAGAAAACCCTGACCTGCAAATTATTGTTATTGACCCGCGCAAAACGGCGACCTGTGATATTGCGGATCTGCATTTACCCATTGCTGCCGGTAGCGATCACATTTTATTTAATGGCCTGTTAACGCACTTGCATGCGCAACAGGAATCTAACCCGCTGTTCATTGAATACTGTACGCAAAATCTCGAACCTACTTTACAGGCAGCAAAAGACAGTGCGCCGTCTATTGATGCTATTGCCAGTCGTTGTGGCTTAAGCGTGCATGAGGTAGAAGAATTTTATCGCCTGTTTGCCCGTACTGAACGTGTCGTTACGCTCTATTCCCAAGGTATCAATCAGTGGACGAATGGCACTGATCGGGTCAATAGCATTATTAATTGTCATCTCTACACCGGTCGGATTGGTCATGCGGGTATGGGACCTTTCTCTATTACTGGGCAACCTAATGCCATGGGTGGGCGCGAAGTGGGCGGGCTTGCTAACCAACTTGCCGCGCACATGAATATTGAAGACGCCGCGCACCGAGACACTGTGCAATCTTTCTGGCAATCACCGGCCATGCCTACTGAACCAGGTTTAAAAGCCGTCGACTTATTTAACGCCATGCATGAGGGAAAAATCAAAGTCCTCTGGATCATGGCAACTAACCCGGCGGTGAGCATGCCGGATGCCGATTTTGTTCGCGAAGCACTGCAGCGCTGTGAATTTGTTATTGTCTCAGACTGTATTCGTCACACCGACACCACTCAATACGCCAACGTACTGTTGCCTTCGCAAACATGGGGCGAACGTGATGGCACTGTGACTAATTCCGAGCGACGCATATCTCGACAACGAAAATTTCTCCCCTCTCCCGGTGAAGTGAAAGCTGATTGGTGGATAATCGCTGAAGTCGCTAAGCGGCTCGGCTATGGCGAACAGTTTAACTATCAGTTACCGGTTGATATCTACACCGAGCATGCGGCGCTTTCACATTTTGAAAACGATGGCCAACGTGATTTTGACCTTGGTGCGCATACCGCCCTGTCTGATCAAGAATTTGAAGATTTGCAGCCAACACAGTGGCCTATTACTGACGATGCGCCGAATGGTACCGCGCGTATGTTTGTCGATGGGAAATTTTATACTCCATCAAGACGAGCCAATTTTATTGCCGTCACAGACAACCCACCCGCCAATGCTTGTGATGATAACTATCCATTGGTACTTAATACTGGGCGTATTCGTGATCACTGGCATACCATGACCCGCACCGGTAAATCGCCAACCTTATCGGCACACACCATTGAGGCCTACGCTGAAATTCATCCCGACGATGCTGCGCAATACAAAATTGAGGATGGTGGTTTGGTTAAGGTCAGTAGCCAACGAGGCAACATTATTATTCGTGCCCACGTCAGTGATAGCCAACGTGCAGGGAATATCTTTGTACCTATGCACTGGAGTAATCAGTTTGGTAGTAAGGCCACCGTCTGTTCATTGGTACAACCCGACACTGATCCTTTTTCAGGCCAACCCGAATTCAAACACACACCGGTGTCTATCAATCCTTACCAACCGGCATGGTATGGCTTTATTTTATCTAGACGAAAATTACAAATAGATCACGCTAACTATTGGTCCGTCAGTCGTGGTCGCGGCTTATGGCGGTTTGAAATTGCCGGTGAAGAAACTGCCCAGAACTGGGCTAACTGTGCGCGCTCGTTACTTTGCCAACACGCAGACAATATAGAATGGGTGGAATATTTTGACCCGGCCGCAACTCGTTATCGCGCCGCACGAATCGAAAATGGTCGATTGGAAAGTTGTATTTTTATCAGCCCCGATCACCATTTACCTGAACGTGACTGGCTAGCACGACTGCTCAACAAAACAGCCTTAGAAGAAGATGAACGAATTAGTTTATTAACCGGTCAACCGGGTAAAGGTGTGGAAGATGCTGGGCGTATTGTTTGCGCTTGTTTTGCTGTCGGTATCAATGTGCTGACTAAGGCCATTAAGCAACAAGGCTTAACTAATGCCGATGCGATTGGCAAAGCCCTAAAGGCTGGTACAAATTGTGGATCTTGCGTACCAGAACTAAAGCAACTGATCAAAGATTGCCAACAGTAAAGCTCGTTACGACTTTTGCCGATATAATGCGAGCTCGCGTAACAGCCAATCCTGAGTGCGGACTTTAACCCCAGAGCCACACTGTACGTAATAATGTTTGCCACTCAGTGTACTTTTCGATGCAGACAAGGCTATAAAATCTTCAGTACTACTGATCTTGTCACGAAAATGTTGGTACTTGTGCTGAATATGATCATAACCGGCTTGCCCATCATGCCGCTTGCCATTTCTGATTATCGAGCAAGGCGTGCTTTTCACTAGGTTAAGTAAATATTTTACTTCATCGATTGAGACTTTATTGATATCGGCCTGCGCTGATAATGATGGCAAAAGTATCAACAGCGCATATAAAATTAGCCTTTTCATTTTTTCCCCACGCTAATCAAGTCGATTATTTCCAATCAAGTTTTCGATAATATTCGCGGAACTTCCATTTTGAGACAATCGTATACATATACTTGCCATCAAAGTACCAACGGATAACATCTTCCTTTTTGCTTGCTTCATCAAAAAAACTAATATCGAGGTAATTATCACCTTGCTCAGAAAATTTGTGCGCGCCAAACTTAATCGGCTCATTAAGATCCTGATCCGTAAAATAAGCGGCCGAACGATCTTTTTGAATAATTAAGCGCAAGCGTCCGTAGTAATGATTTTTATACGTTTTTAGTGCATCAGCAGGGATTTCTGGATGTCGACTAATATCTTCTAACGTTTTCGCCTCATCAGATTGCCACTTACCGAGTATTTCTTTAGTATAATCTTTTGCCTGTGCGCTCGCACAAAAAGCAAACATTGCGACGATAATCAGTGTTCTCAATGTATAAGTCTCCTTCAAGAATGGTCAATCAGTTTAATTAGATTACTTTAACTTAAGCACAAGTTACGAAATTCTCAAGAAACTGAAAAAACCAAGCGATTCAATAATCAATCCGTAATAAATAGTACCAGAGTGGATTTATTGTACCCCGATATAATCAAGCTTCAAGCAAAATTAAAAATGCATCCCTTAATCTCCCTCCGTAATATTTAAAAGTTTATAAAATGACTAAGTGTTTTTGCTGATTTTCAGTAAAATAATTCTCCATGAAATTAATAAAGACCAGTGAATTAGCCACTCACAAATGATTCAACTTACTTTTATAGTTTCCTAATAAACTGGTTGTTATTGCTTTTCCTTTTCATTGCTTCAGCACTAATCCCATAAATAATTAATTGTTTTTTGCATCACTTAAGCCTAAAGTCATACTTATTGCTTATAAACTTTTAGCGTATTTTCGCCTATGCTGGAAAAATGAATTATTTTGCCATTTTCAAAATTAGCTTGTTGTGTTTTTATGCACTCAGCATCAATACGCTTGCTGACACTTTTGTCAGCGAAGACGTTATCACCAACCCAACGCCTGATAACTTTTCCATTTGCCATGACCACACATGCACTAAAGTGAGCAAGGTTCGTTTAAGCGCAGAAAATTGGCAACATATACGCAGGTTCTTTCACCCCCCTGCGGTTTCAGCAAAGCAAGAACGCGTGCAATTAAAACTAGCCATTGCCAAACTTGAATATTATGTTGGCGCACTAACCGGTACAAGTGGTGACAAAGGAAAAAATCTTGATGGTGTCGGAGAGGAAGGTCAGTTAGATTGCATCGATGAGTCAACCAACACCTCGATCTATTTAATGATGTTACAAAAAGATGGTTTAATGACAAAGCATATTGTCATGGATCGCGAAACACGAGGCTTTTTACCCTTTAGCTGGCCTCATACAACAGCGGTGATTCGCGAAAAAAACCAGCAAACACTGTTCGCCGTCGACTCTTGGTTTAGAGATAATGGCTATCCCCCTTACATCATTCCATTTCAAGAGTGGGAAGATGGCTGGCGACCAAACTAAATCCACCAGACCATGAAGTAACACATGCTTTTGTTACCCCTAGACAGGATTAATGCACGGGAATGTTACATAAAAGGTGGTGCCTTTTCCTGATTCTGTTTCAAATCCAATTTTTCCGCCCATTTGCTTAACTAGCGCTTGAGTTATGCTTAAGCCTAAACCGGTTCCACCTTTGCTTCGAGTACTTGAACCATCATTTTGAGTAAACCTATCGAATATTTTTGACTGAAAACTTTCAGGGATCCCTGGACCTTGGTCTGTAACCTCTATCATTGCATTATCTTCGACTTGGCTAAGGGTAATTGAAACAACAGTACCTTCTTCAGAGAACTTCACCGCATTTGAAAGCAAATTACTAAGCACTTGATTTAATCTACTCTCATCAGCATTGATAGTAATTTCTTGTTGGTTCTTTGTCAGTGAAAGCTTAACGCCTAGCTCTTTTTTATAGAATTTATTGCTCTCGACATTATCCGCCAGCCATTTATTCAAGATAATTTGCTGAATATCGAGCACAATTTCATCTGATTCAATTTTCCCTAAATCTAAAATATCATCAATCAAAAAAAGTAACTGCTGAGTATTTGCTGCTGCAATCTTAGATAGCTCTCTAACCTTATCAGGAATTTCACCTGCAACACCGCTAGCGATCAAGCCAATAGAACCATTAATCGCAGTAAGTGGGGTACGCAACTCGTGACTAACATTAGAAACAAATTCGTCCTTAAGCCGTTCAACACGTTTCTCTTTGCTGATATCTTCTACAATCATAACCGTTTCATTGGTCTGTTCTAAGCTTCTAATGAATGCTCTGATAGATACTTTTTCTTCACCACCAATTAAACTGGCGTCGGTTTCGTGTCTCTTTAAGTTTTCAATTAAGGTCTGCTGATTAGATTGAATAAGGGCAGCAGCCATTTTTTTCATTAAAGATTTTGAGCCTACTAATTCATCATGCGCACAGTTTGCGAGGCGGCAAAACACCTCGTTACAATCAATAATCGTGCCTTCATGATCAAAATGTGCGATACCCAGCGGTGCAGAATGAAAGATATTCTCATATTTACTCTGGCTCTCTTGAAGTGCTTTCTCACGGTGCACTGCATCAAATCGCAATTCAATATTGGTATGTGAATTTTCATAAAAACGTTTCATTGAGGAAAGAATAATGATGAGATACATCACAATCATCGTTCCCATTGCCAGCGCCATCCGCTCGCCAACGAAAAAGAATTGCACTGCTAAAGGTACCAGCATTAAGAGTATGTATAGTGCAGCGGGTAACCGCATATAAGATAGCGTGGTGACAGAGCCTGCCGTCATGCCCGCAAAAATAAAGGCAAGAAATGCCTGATGGACAATACTTTCAGTTGGAAATAAAAAAATAGCGGCACACGCCCAAGTAAGGGCCGTAAGAAGTGCGCCCGTGGTAAAAAATCGCCCCCATGCGTGCAATGAAAAGTTAGTATTATGTCTTCGATAATAGAATGTCAGTATGCTCCGAGCGACCATTACCAAACAAATACTTGTTCCCCACACAATAAGATAGCCATGGTCAACCGCAGACCAAAGCACAATAATCATAAGCAAACTATTGGTAATGGTTGCAACCACTGACAGCGGGATAGCTGCATACATCAGCCGCAGCTGTTCAGCATATACCAAATCTTGTTTTGAATTTCCTTTTGGCATTGATTATTTTCTTATCGTTATCGAGCGTTAATTGCTTCCCCACCCTCTGAGCAAAAACACACTATTCCCGCACATGTAATACTTGATCTTATTTGGTTTATTTATCTAGCGCATCTTGCCTGCGTTTTGCTTCTTCATTGAGGATCTGTTCGACTTCTTTTGCTTTCTCTAGCACTTTTATCTGGTTTTCAAAAACAGTTTCACTGAGGGGTTTAACTTTCTCCGATTCACTATCTGAGCAACCTGTCAGAAAAGTAAACGCTAATACAACTACCCATAACGATCTCATGATGCTCACCTCTCAAGTTTTAAGCACTTCTCATAACATAGCCTAGCCACACGAATACCGCCAGTACGGCCAGTTCCAAGCGTATGATCCAGATAATAAATACCGGTAATTCAACTGTCTCGTTCAGCGCCCCTTTCCACAAAAGCAGATAGCGAAAAGAGGGGTACGCCGAGATTAAAGCGATAACAAAAAATAGCACCAATGTTTGTACAAAGGCGGTATTCGATAAATAGTGTCGAAACTCTGCTTCAGACCAAAAAGCTAAACCTAGCCCTGATAAAAACACCAATAAAAATGCTGTCCCATAAACGCCATCAATAATCACTAATTTACGTAACGCGGCGCGAGATAAGCTTGGCTTCATCATCACGTGCTCTAAGAGCAGTGCCAGCAACACGATGATGAAACTAATGTAATGAAGTATCAACATTGTCATACATTAGCACAGTGAAGTAGCTTTATTACAGACATAAAAAAGGCTGCCCGTAGGCAGCCTTTTGAATAACAGAGAGTAAAACAATTAACGTTTATTCATCTGTTACACAGCCTTCTGAGGCCGTTTTTACATTCTTGATGTATTTATACAAAGTGCCACGGGTGGCTTTGTATTCAGGCATTACCCAGGCAGCTTTGCGTTTGGCCATTTCGTCATCACTGACATCAACGCTCAGCTCACGAACCGCGGCATCAACGGTGATAACGTCACCGTCTTTTATCAAACCTATCGGTCCACCTTCCTGCGCTTCTGGTACGACGTGACCAATAATGAAACCATGAGAACCACCCGAGAAACGACCATCGGTAATCAGCGCAACATCTTTACCTAAACCGGCGCCCATAATGGCTGAGGTTGGGGTTAGCATTTCAGGCATACCCGGACCGCCTTTAGGCCCTTCATTACGAATAACAACTACATCACCTTTTAAGATTTTGCCGCCTTCAAGGCCTTTAAGCATGTCTTCTTCACAGTCATAAACACGCGCTGGGCCAACAAAACGTAAACCTTCTTTACCGGTAATTTTCGCGACCGAACCACCTGGTGCTAAGTTACCGCTTAAGATTTGAATGTGACCACTTTCTTTAATCGGTTTATCTAATGGCAAGATAACATCTTGGCCTTCAGTCAACGCCGGTAAGTCGGCCAAATTTTCGGCAATGGTTTTACCGGTCACGGTCATACAGGTACCATCAATTAAACCTTCTGCTAACAAATACTTCATCACTGCCGGAATACCACCGACATTGTGTAAGTCTTCCATTACGTAACGACCAGATGGTTTTAAATCCGCAATGAATGGAATGCGATCCGATACACTTTGGAAAGACTCAAGGGTGACGTCAACATCCACTGCGCGCGCCATCGCAATTAAATGCAACACCGCATTAGTGGAACCACCCAGTGCCATAATGATCACGATGGCATTTTCAAACGCCGCACGAGTCATGATGTCACGTGGCTTAATATCTTTTTCAAGCAGGTTGCGTACCGCAGCGCCGGCACGGCGACACTCGTCTAACTTACCTGCATCAACGGCAGGGGTTGAAGAACTGTAAGGCAAGCTCATGCCCATGGCTTCAATTGCAGATGCCATCGTGTTGGCGGTGTACATACCACCACAAGCGCCCGCACCTGGACAGGAATTACGCACAATACCTTGACGTTCTTCTTCATCAATCTTGCCAGTGATGTATTCACCGTAGCTTTGGAAAGCCGAGACAATATCCAGTGGCAGATCGTTGAAGTTACCGGGCTTAATCGTGCCGCCGTAAACCATCAGTGCTGGACGATTTAAACGCCCCATGGCAATCAAACAACCTGGCATGTTTTTATCACAGCCCGGAATGGCGACTAAGCCGTCATACCACTGACCGCCCATCACGGTTTCAATCGAGTCTGCAATGATGTCGCGCGATTGCAGCGAGTAACTCATGCCGTTAGTGCCCATCGAAATACCATCGGAAACACCAATGGTGTTAAAGCGCATGCCGACCATATCCGCTTCAATCACACCTTCTTTGACAACCTTGGCCAGGTCATTCAAATGCATATTACAGGTGTTACCTTCCCACCAAACGCTGGCCACCCCAATCTCTGGTTTGGTCATGTCTTGCTCGGTTAGGCCAGTGCCGTAAAGCATGGCTTGTGAGGCACCTTGGGCTTTAGGCTCAGTGATGCGTGAACTGAATTTGTTTAACTTGTTGCTCATAACGTGCTCCGGCGTGTGGTCAACGCCAATGTTTATATGGATAGATAATGTTGGCCCAATACTGGGAATCGAGCGCCCACTCAGGCAAACTGAACGGGCTCGCGCAAACAGGCGGCAAAGGATACCAAAAAACCTGCCATCACCCCACAGGCGGCAGATAAAAAAAACAACAAATGGCGACTTTTATTCGTGAAAATCATTGAAGTAATAGCCGATCATGGCCACCACGACACCATTTCCAGTATCGCTGAGCAACACGGCGCGGTTGATCACTGGCTTGGCCCTGTGTGTGAGGACGGCCGTAGCACCGTTCGTATTTTGGTTACCCCAGAGTCTCGCCCGGCTGTATTAGATGCTTTGCAGACGGCACTCAGTGCCATTGAATCAGCCCGCATTGTGGTGATTCCGGTTGAGGCCACCATGCCACGGGTAGAAGAGTCTGACGAAAAAGCAGAGGGTAACAAAGCACTCAGTCGCGAAGAGCTTTATAACAGCATCACACAAGGCTGCCAGTTGGATGCCCGCTTTTTATTACTGGTGTTTCTCTCCACCATTGTAGTTGCAGTCGGCTTGCTCGAAGACAACGTCGCAGTGGTGATTGGCGCAATGGTTATCGCCCCCTTTCTCGGCCCAAATATCGCACTGGCTTTATCTAGCGCGCTTGGTGACACCACCCTGATGTGGAAAGCCTTAAAAACCAATCTTGCCGGCATGAGCCTAGCACTAGTGTTGAGCATTTTGCTCGGTTGGTGGTGGCCTTATGCGCTCAACAGTCAGGAATTGCTGGCGCGTACCCACGCCGGGCTCGACTCTATTGCACTGGCGCTAGCATCAGGTGCGGCGGCAGTATTATCAATGACTACCGGGCTGGCAAATGTGTTGGTGGGTGTTATGGTCGCGGTAGCACTACTGCCCCCCACTGCAACGCTGGGATTCATGCTTGGTCACGGTGAGTATGCATTAGCCACTGGCGCAGGATTACTGCTCGCGGTGAATGTCGTGTCAGTGAATCTCGCCGCCAAGCTTGGCTTTTTGTTTATGGGTATTAAGCCAAGAACCTGGCTTGAACAACAACGTGCTCGCCAATCAATGGTTCTTTATATTGTCTTCTGGGCATTATCACTTTCAATACTAGCCACGCTGATTTATCTGCGCAGTCAGATTAATGTGAAGTAAACTAAAATCATCTTTGTTATAAAAACCCAATAAAAAAGGCGTCATCCATGACGCCTTTTTTAGTTTTATTGCTACTCTTACTACAGGTTCTACTTTATTAAGCAGCCCCTCTCGAGGCGGTAAATCTTTCTAACTGTTTGCGACGATGCGCAAGCAGACTTTCATATATTGGTGTTAAGGCTTTGTATTCCAGATCATCACTAACGAGTATTTCTTCGAGGCAACTACTGTAATAAGTAATTTCATTCCGAATTGTTTCTTCCCAATCATAAACTGATTGAGGTCGTTCGCTTCCTTTCGTACCAAGTGCCTGCATAGGATGTCTCCTGTCATGATAAGTATCGTTATCAGTACAGGCACTCTAACAAGCTACTTAATTGAAAACATGAACCCAGTCAGCTTTTGAGTGTGACCGGGTTCACAATTTTAAATTCAGGCTTTCTTAAGTTCCGATTTTACTTCAACATCATGATCTTTAACCAGACGCTGAATGTGTAAATGCGCTTGCACCGCGTCGTCTTCCATTAAATCAGCCAGGGTAATACCTTGCAGGTAATGTAAAATCAATCGGCTTAATTCACACCACATCCGAAAGAACTGTGCATTCTCTTCATCAGGATGTGGATCGCGTACCAGTTGTCCGTCATGAACCACTAATAAAATTTCACCAATATCAATTGCCTCAGCAGGTTTACCTAAACGATAACCACCACCGGGACCGCGCGTACCGGTCACCAGACCTTTTAAACGCAATGCCGCTAATAATTGTTCCATGTAGGAGCTTGAGATTTTCTGCTCAGCAGTAAGTTGATGTAACGTAACCGGTTGGCCATCCACGCTCAGGGCGAGTTGGATCATTGACTGAATAGCATGCCGGGCCTTTGATGATATCTTCATCTGCCACCGCCTTGGGCCATTGCCAGAATGGGCTCGACCCCTATTAACTTAGGGTTAATCTACGATTGTCGACTCAGCAAGTCAAGTATTGAACAATCTGCAGCTACTCGCCGATTTGCAGCAACAAACCGCGCCGCCGGGCAACATGAAAAGTGCGCAAAAAGATGCCGACGCCCAAAATCAAATACAACACATTTAACGCCAAGGCATTGATAAATAACCCCCAATCAAAACCATCGCCTATCATCACTGCGCGCATGCCTTCAAACACGTGACTTGAGGGTATGGCCGCCGCTAAAACCTGTAACCATTCCGGTAATACTGAAACCGGATAATATATACCGGATATCGGTGCGATTGCGAAAATAACCACCCATGCCAGACTCTCTGCACCGAGCCCATTTCGTAGCACTAAGGCACAAACCATCAGTCCCATAGCCCAACCAAACACGAGTAAATTACAGAAAAAAGCTAACAGTGGTAAACCAATATCTATGATTGAAAAGGCGTATAAAAATGTTGCCAGTATCGCTGCGATACCCACACCAAGTAGTGTGCGTAAAAAACTAATACTCAATAGTGCTGTAATTAATTCAAAGGGTCGTAACGGACTAACAAAAAGTTGGCCTAAATTACGCGAATACATTTCTTCGTAAAAAGCTAATGACACGCCTAACTGACCGCGGAACAACACCTCCCAAAGTAACACTGCCGCGATTAACATACCCGACGCTTGCGCTACCCAACTACTATGCGTTGAATAGAAGTTGCTAATAAATCCCCACAACACCATTTGCACAGCGGGCCAATAAGCCAGTTCAATAATCCGCGGCCACGAATTACGTAATAAATAACTGTAACGCAACACCATGGCTAAAATACGATTAATAGATGCTCGCACTGGTGACGTGTCTATATCAACTTGGGGAATCATGCTTTCACTTCCCATGCATCGTCGGCATATTTCCCTTCATGTCGTGCCACATCCAGAAACACTTGTTCAAGATTTTCGCGGCCGTGCTCTGCAATGAGTTGATCAGGTGTACCACTGGCTACAAGCTGACCTTCTCGCAACAAAATAACCTGGTCACACAAGCGCTCGACTTCCAGCATGTTATGCGAGGCGAGAAATAACGTCGCGCCGCTGCGCTGTTGATAGTCTTGCAAGTAACTGCGTATCCGATCACCCGTATCAGGGTCCATGGAAGCAGTCGGCTCATCAAGCAAAAGTAGCTCGGGTTCGTTAAGTAATGATTTAGCCAGTGCGACACGTGTTTTCTGGCCCGATGACAAACTGCCAAACGGTCGCTTTAAGAAGTTTTCAAAACCTAATTCTTCTGCAAAACCAGCAATCACTTGCCTTGCATTGCGCACATTATAAAGACGCGCATAGACCATTAAATTTTCATACACGCTTAAGCGCATAGGTAAATCAATGTAGGGGGAAGTGAAGTTCATTCGCGGCAAGACCTTATAGCGGTGCTTGCTAATATCTTGTCCAAGAATATTAATCGAACCACTGTCGGGGAGTAATAAACCCAGCAACATCGACAATGTCGTTGTCTTACCAGCACCGTTGCCGCCAAGCAAAGCACAAATACTGCCTTGCTTAACGTCCATATTAAGTTCTTTAACGGCTTTCACCTGTCCAAAGCACTTATTCAGGTTGCTCACGTTTATTGCTAAATCATCCATCCCCTTATCATACCACTTGTCGCTATTACTTCACCTCTTCGCAGACAACGCGTAGTATTAACAAAAGAAAAAGGACAATTGATAATCACAGCCATGCCAAATCGCGATTTAGAACTTATTTTTACTTCCCACATCCCCATCGTTGTCATTCAGTCGCACGAAGAGCGACGAGTGATGGAGATACTCAAACTGATGGCGATTAAAATGGCTAAGCCCTTATTTCAGTGGACCATCACCGAAGGCTTACAACGCATGGACATTGTGCTGGAGCCGCAAAAACACAATAGTGATCCGGATACGGTGCTGAAACATATTAAATCAGCAGAAAATGATGCTATTTATGTCCTCGCTGATTTCCATCCGTATTTGAAAGATCCGATGCATGTGCGCTTGATAAAAGACATTGCGATTGATTTCCCGCACACCGGTTCGCACGTCGTACTCATTAGTCATGAATTAGAGCTACCTTCTGAATTACAAAAATTCAGCGCTCACTTTGAAATGATGATGCCCAATAAAGAGGATCTGGAAAAATTAATTCGTGATACCGCCAGTGAATGGACAAGCCGCAACCCCGGCAAAAAAGTCCACACCGATCGCAAAACACTCGATGCCATGGTCAACAACCTCACGGGGCTGACACTCCGCGATGCCCGCCGTCTAACCCGTAACGCTATATATAATGATGGTGCGTTAACTCAGGAAGATTTACCCGAGGTCATGCGCGCTAAATATGACCTGCTTAACAATGACGGCATATTGGCTTTTGAATACGAAACCGCCAGCTTTGGTGATGTCGGCGGTTTAACAAAGCTTCGTGATTGGTTAAAGCAACGCCGCGCTGTCTTCCATGGTGAAATGGAAACCAAGGGTCTCGACATACCGAAAGGCATGCTATTACTCGGCGTACAAGGCTGTGGAAAAAGTCTGGCGGCCAAAGCGGTGGCGGGCATTTGGAATATTCCGTTACTGCGGTTGGATTTTGGCGCGCTTTTTAATAAGTATCACGGTGAAAGTGAACGTAATTTGCGTGAGTCATTAAAGACCGCCGAGGTCATGTCACCTTGCGTGTTATGGATGGATGAAATTGAGAAAGGCCTTTCTTCTGGTGACAGTGATGGCGGTACCTCGCGCCGGTTACTCGGTACCCTGCTAACCTGGATGGCAGAAAAAAAAGCCGCGGTGTTTATTGTCGCCACTGCCAATGACATTGAGCAACTTCCCCCCGAACTGGTACGTAAAGGTCGCTTTGATGAAATCTTCTTCGTCGATTTACCTAAGCCAGCTGCGCGTGAGGTTATCTTTAAAGTACATTTGGAGAAACGTGATATTGAGGCAGAGAATGTCGATCTTGATCAATTAGTCCATGCAACGGAGGGATTCTCTGGCGCTGAAATCGAACAACTGGTCGTCTCTGCTTTATATACCGCTCATGGCTTAAGTGAAACATTGCAAACTAAGCACTTATTAAGCGAAGCGAAAACAACTCGACCACTATCAGTGGTGATGGCGGAGCCTATTGCGCGTTTGCGGAGTTGGGCAAGCGAAAGAACCGTGCCCGCTGACTAACAGCAGACACGGCTTTAAAATTAATACGGAAACTTAATTAAGCTTGTGCAGCTAACGCAGGTTCTGGTGACAAGCTATCTTTAAAGATGGCTTTATGCACATCACCGATGCTGACGATGCCCACTAACTTACCATCTTTGGCAACGGGTATACGGCGAACCTTGTTAACACACATAATCGACACGGCTTTTAGCACAGGCATGTCAGGGTCAATGGTGTAAACCGACGTGGTCATTAAATCACCAACAGTGTTATTCAATACGTCTGTGTAACTTGATTCGAGCGTTTCAAAATCAAATTGACCTTCTTCCATGTATTCGCCAATAGCTGGATACATCGCGCGCAGAACATCTTTTTCGGAAATAATACCGACAATATCACCACCATCATTCAACACAGGCAAACCACTAATCTGGTTAAAACACATGGTCATCGATACTTCATTAATACTGGTCGTCGCTGTTACGGTCTTCACTGACGTACTCATGATCTCGCTAACTTTCATGGTTCCTCTCCTTAGTGCTAATTTAATTAACACTTTAACTATAGGAGCAATATTCAATAGCGCCTATTCACAAATTTTAATCCCTGCCTTATAAAATTTAATATAAACTAGTATTAATATTGATTAGCAATTGATTCAACGACTTATATGCGCGGAATAGTCTTAGACAGAGCAAGTTTAGATAATGGTGATCTCGATTTTAGCCAGTTATTGGCGAGTTTATCGCACTGGACCCTAAACGACGGCAGCAAACAAGATAATACTTTAGCGTTACTCGCTAATGCAGAAGTTGTTGTCACCAACAAAATATTACTCGATGAAAAACTACTCGATCAGTGCCCAGATTTAAAACTTATTTGCCTTACCGCAACCGGCACCAACAACGTCGATTTAGAAGCCGCGAAGAAAAACAACATCGCAGTAACTAATGTCACTGGCTATGCCACCACCTCAGTGGTCGAACATGTGTTCGCACTGATACTTTCTCTAACCCGGCGTTTACCCGAACAGACTGCTGCCGTAAAAAGAGGTGACTGGTCTCGAAACGAACATTTTTGTTTACTTGATTATCCACCCCAATCACTTGATGGCTCAACCATTGGCATTGTTGGATACGGTGAGTTAGGAAAAGCGGTTGCGAATATGGCCGAGCAATTTGGGTTGCAGGTACTCGTCGCAGAAAGTCTCAATCCAGATCATCAAGGCGATCAAGTTGCACGAACTTCACTAAGACAGCTATTTAGCAAATCAGATATTATTAGCTTGCACTGCCCTTTAACGGCAGACACCGAAAATTTAATCAGCCAACAATCACTCAGCTTAATGAAACCCTCTGCCATTCTCATTAATACTGCGCGTGGCGGCTTAGTTGATGAACAAGCGTTACTCAACGCCTTGCAACAAGCAAAAATCTACGCCGCCGGCTTAGATGTGCTGCGGTCAGAGCCACCAGAAGGAGCCCATCCTTTATTAGAATTTGAACACCCTCGTTTGCTTATTACTCCACATATAGCTTGGGCAAGCCAACAGGCAAGACAATGCCTAATCAACGAAGTGGCAGAAAATATAATCGCTTTTCAAAAAGGTGAGCGTCGGAACCGAGTCATTTGAGTAGTCTTAGAAAAACAGGGTCTCAGCAGCAGTACAATTACCAGAGAAGAAAAAACGCCATACTCAGTTTTTTAATCGTAATCTTCATTCAGTGATTTCAAAAAGGCAACCAAGGGATCAATATCGTTCGCTTTCAACTTCATCTTTTTTAATGCCAGATCAGTGTTGCGCAACAAGCCAGTTCTCGCCAAGGTACTACTATTAATATAAACGCTCACAGCTGCGTTAAGACTATTAAACTCACCATTATGCATGTAAGGATTTGAATGGCCTAGATCTCGCAGTACCGGCGTTTTGAAGGCAGCTATCGTAAACGGTAGCAATGATGTCTCGCTGCAATCAGTGGATGATTGTTTTTTCGCCTGTTGGCAAATAATATTCTTCAACTTAGTTTGTGGTGCTGGCATGTCAGTATTTGCAAAAATATTCCACAAGCCTAAATCCAGATTACCCGGTTTATTTTTTGACATCGCGGAACGAAACTTAGAGGAAGCCTTAGGATATTTTGCCGTTGCTGGTAAATAGGCATTATAATTTTTATTTCGTTTAGCTAAGGTAGGAATTTCAAGTTTGTCGAAACTTTCCGGGCCATGTAATTGATCATAATTTTGTTGGGTTAAGCCCGTATTGTGAAAGCCAAAGTCTGAGAAATGAGGAGCAGCATGACAACTCGCGCAATTTCCCCCTGACTTGCCTGCCACACTTTTACTAAAAAACAGTTTCATACCTCGCAGTTCTTTTTCAGCGAAAATAAAGTCCTGCTTATGCGTTGAAAACTTACCGTCTTTGTTATTCACAAACTTAGGTGATTTTATTTCACTCACACTCTTTAATAGGCGTTTATTGTATTGCTCGGTGGATTCCGTTTTAGCCGGCTTGGCAGAAATGTTATTCTTTTTTAGAAAAACATCATAAGGGCTAGCACTATACTGATCATTTTCATCTCTGCTAAAAGCAAGATCGGTGACATAGGCAGAAATCAGTTTAGCGACTGCATTCAGAATATCGTTATCGCTGGCGTTAGCAACTTCGAGACGGTATGCCAAGGGCAAGTTTTTAAACACCTGACGATAACTACCTCCTAATTCTTTCGCAGATAGGCTTTTTCCATCATCTTCTCGAATAATTTTCGCAATGTGTTTAATCGCTAAATTTTCTTCACTCACTAACCAGCCAAAATTCCGACCGGTTAATGTGGCCTTTACCAGATCTTCCATGCTATTAAACTCGCCATCATAGTGAAACAATTCACCTTGTGGGCGTGAAATAGATATATTCACCATCGACATAGAGTTGCGAGTTGTTAACGTCGCGCCATCATCACGACCAGGTATTAAAGAACGCATGGCGTAGTCGGCATAACTGCGCATCCCCGCACTCGGCGCATTTGCATGCTCATCGACCATATGACAAACACGGCAATTAATAGTTTTACTCGCAAAAGGACTCGCCAATTCACCCGTGGTAGTGATGGTTTGCTTTAGTATTGGGTCAGCCTTTTTATTATCTTGGTAATAGGCCTGAGCGAAGCGGGTTTCTAGAAATAAATGCTCACCTAGTTCGATCTCTATGGGCTCTTGTTCCGCCTCTTCGTCCGCTAATAATTGTGGTGACATTAAACCAAACATCACGGTCAACATAAGTTGATACTTCATTTTCATCTTCACAAATCCTAATTTCTTATTCTGTAACGTCTTATTAAAATGACAATAGTGAGCCCGACACCATCAACTCAAATGAGAATGATTATCATTAATAATACAGGCTGTGCGCAATATATGTCAATCAAGCTAGTTTGATTTAGATCAACATCGATACGATCCCCTTATAGTAGAGTGGTTACTCAATTGAAGTAATACGATTTACAACACAGTCGTTTCACTCTCACTAGTCATCAATAATGATGACGCCAATCTTGAGAACTAGTATGCGTTTAATCAACCACATAAAAACCCCCGTCGCCTTAGTCGATGAGCACATGACAATTATTGATGCTAACCATGCTTATTCGGAAAGAACCGGAAGCCCAGTAAAAATAGTTGGCCGAAAGTGTTTTGACCTTGCCTATCATTTTGATAAACCCTGCTATTTTCATAATGACGATAAATGTCCCGTCACTGAAAGCATCAAGACAAAAAAATCAGCCACGGCAATTCATCATTTCTGCGTGGATGGTAAAACCATTGTCGAAGAGATCACCGCCACCCCCATTCTCGAAGATGATGGCGAAGTGAAGTACGTAGTTGAAGAGTTCCGTGATCTCACGACTTTGCTCAACTTAAACAAGGGCATTATCAGCACTTGCTCTTATTGTCATAAAGTCCATGACAGAGAGCATGACAATTGGGTCAATCTTGATATGTATGTTCATCAACACACTGGCGCAAAATTCTCCCATGGTATTTGCAAAAAATGTCTGGTCAAAGAGCACGAAAAAGTTAGTTAGAGTTGCTGCGGCTTTCACCGTCATTTTAGCCTCGGATTAACGCTTTCATAAAAGCTTATAAACCTATGAGAATATTACACTTAGTTGCCATAAAAACATTGAGTTTTTATGGTCTGAAGGCTAAAATTCGTCAGATAGATTTAGGTAATCACTCTCACAACACAAGTAGTAACTGACTACACAAGGAAGTCAGCATTACAAATAGGCATGGAGATAGCTATGAAAATCACAGATCTTTAATATTAACCGGCACCCTTCTATTTACTTCAATCGCAAATGCAGCATTGGTGACACAAGATTTCACCGCTATCGCTCAAGTTGGCGAGTTTTCGGGGACTATAGGTAGTGGTAGTTTTACTTACGATGATGCTTTAATCGAAAGTATTGGACCTGACTCCACGGCAATTGATGAAGGCCTTATGATTGAATTCACCCTTTTTGGGCAAACATTTTTTGAAACAAATGATATAGATTTCCCAGAGTTGCCTGCCGCTGATTTTTTTAATGGCGAAGTCACCTTTCTTGATTTTATCGTCGCAGAAACGTTTGGTGAAAACCTTACAGATATTACTCAAGGTGGAATCTTCAGTTTTTCGCTTGGCTTAGTTCAAACTAGCATAGAAGGTAGCCTTATTTCCGAATTATTTATTAATGAAAATCTTGAAGTAAGTCCTATTCCTGTTCCTGCTGCTGCATGGTTATTTGGTTCAGCCTTATTAGGCTTTGTTGGCCTGAGAAGAAAGTCATTAAAAACAACAGCGGATAACGTTTAATAAACAAGTTAATCTGCTTTCCATCAGCTCCTACCACATTAAATCATCTGGGATTTGGTGTTCTGCGTAGGGGTCGTTTTGTTCTGTTGTTTGTTCTTCCACTTCAAATGTAACAACACGTTTTTCATTACGCTGCTGTATTTTTTCCGCAACGTCTTTCGGCACTATTTCATAACGACCATCAATCCGCGTAATACCTAATTTGCCTTTAACAAGCTGTTGCTTAATATCCGCCGTTACATAAAGACGCTTGATTTTACCGCGGTGCTGAAAGTTATAAGCAACATCACATTCATTAGTGAGCTCAATGCGGTTGGTTCTGATCAATTGATCAATTTCAATAGAGGTAGCTTTTTGTTGTGCTTGTAGCTCTTTCTTTTTATTTAGGTCTCGATCACGTGCAGCGTCTTGCTGCGCTACCAACGTAGCATTACGTTTACTTTCATCGACAACAACATCCTTTTTTGAACGTTGCTTTTTTTTAGTATGATTAGCCTTGTTATTTTTTTGTACTTGTTTCTTGGTTACCAATCCAGCTTTTAAAAATTGGTCTTGAAATGAGTTACTCATTCTTTTTTCTCGCTTGCGGGGATATTCAGTCTACTGCCGAGCACTTTATCGCATTTTTCATTGTCGGCCAAGTTCAGCGTATATGCTGGTGAATAAAAGCCGTAATATTATCAACCACTTCCGCCTCAATACCGTAAAAACCGTGCGCAGAAAGTCCCGCACACTCAAGCGAATCAGCGGGTCTACCGCCGCGCACTTCTTTTACTACAACTTGTCTAGCATTTTTTAAGCCTTTTTTAATTACTTGCATCCCATCAACCGGCGTCACCCAACATTGATCAGCTTTGTGACCAAGTAACATTACTGGCACAAGAATTTTACTCAGTTCCATTTCAGGTAAAGCATAGCCTTTGCCATTCTCTTCGCTCATGCTGGCGGTTAACACAATGCCATCAGGTAAAGATGGTCGACGAACGGCGGCATTCGTCGCAGACTCTGTGCCGCGGCTAGTACCAATTAACCATACCGGCACATCCGCTTGCTGTCTTAAATAACGTACTACTGCGGCAATATCTTCGGCATGCTCATCGCTATAACGAAAACCACCGAACATACCATCACTGTCTTGGTAGTCAGAGGGGGCTTCAAAAACAGCGACCGAAAAACCGGCTGCTTTGTATAAGGCTCGAGTTCGCACGAGAAAATTAGTTTTATGCGCACGAATTTTTCCATCACTTTTTAACTTCATAAAACCGCGACCACCCGGAAATAGAATAACTGAAGCTAACGGCGAAGGGTGTTTTTCAAATAAAAATGGTTGGGTGATTTCTGGGCGAGACATGACACTGACCAGTTTTTCAGCAAAGGCAAATGATGTGGGAGCAATACTCAGTATCAAAGTGAGCAAACCAGTTAGAAGCTTTGTCATTCTCTATTCCATAAAATAGGCAGGTAACCAGACTATCATAATCTCGACTATCACAACCTTACGTAACACAAATAAAAAGGCCGCGTTATCGCGGCCTTTTTATTAATGGGATATATAAGTTTAAATGCTATTCGATAAGGCTCTTACTTGGTCGATGCGTGTGTCTTATCGAATTCACGTAATACATCAATCGCTTGCGCAAAACCTTGTCGCGCTGAGCGATTCCACCACGTTAGGGCTAATTGAACATTGCGGTCAACACCCTCACCATTGGCATACAAAGCGCCTAAATTATATTGCGCAACGGCATCACCTTGTTCCGCGGCCATCTTCCACCAATGAACTGCTTCGCTAGGGTCCTGACGAATTCCATTACCGTGTAAATACATAATACCCAAATTAAACTGTGCGTTAATGCTGCCGCCTCGTGCGGCTTGTCGCCACCAACGTACCGCAGAGTTCATGTCTTTTTGCACGCCGTGACCATTCGCATAGGCCACGCCTAAATTATATTGCGCACTCAAGTGGCCTTGCTGCGCCGCACGGGTATACCAATGCGATGCCAACGCGACGTTTTGTTCCACGCCTCGGCCATCATCGTATAAACTGGCTAAGTAATACTGTGCTTCAACGATATCTTGCTGCGCTAACGGTAGTAAGCGTTTAAATGCTTGCTCATAATCTTCCGCGACAAAGGCAAGCATCGCCCCTTGCAGCATGCTAGAAAGCACAGGCTGAGAAGAGTGATGATCGGATTTACTTGCTTGCACATGCATACCAGCACTGACGCTACCGGCGACAAACAAACAAATAATTAATAAAGAAAAAGAAAGCAGCCGAAATTGCCCGCGTGTTAAGCGAGATTGGCCACGTGTCTGCGAAATAGCAGTGATATTGTTATTTGGCTTACGCATTTTAAACTCCTACATTCATCCCTACTATTCTTATCGTCTGAATAGGCAAAAAGTTGAACACAGGCAACCTCTAAGCCATTGATAAAACTGGTTATCTTTGTGACAAACTGTTAAACCTGAGTAAAAACGAGATAAAGTGGCTGGATTAAGCCGCGTTTAAGAGAAGAATGAGTCGAAATATTGCCTCGGACTGGTACCCACCTATATAAAAGGTATAATTGCCGCCCGAAATGGAGAGCGCAGTGAGTAAACCCGACGACAAGCAACAATTTGTAAGCTGGTTCAGGCAGTCATCGCCGTACATCCACGCCTTCCGTGGCCGTATGTTCGTCATTGCCATTGATGGTGAAGTCGTCGCCAATGGCAACTTTGCGCACTTAATCCATGACCTGGCTTTGCTCAACAGCCTTGGCGTCAAGTTAGTGCTAGTACATGGCGCGCGGCCGCAAATTGAAACGCGCCTGAAAGAAGCCGGCACCAAAATCGACTATGTAAACGGCCTACGCATTACCGACAACAAAGCCTTGCCGGGTGTGAAACAAGCGGTTGCCGCGGTCAAAATTGAAATTGAAGCCCAACTTTCGATGGGGCTCGCCAATTCACCCATGGATGGGGCGCGCATTCAAGTCACCTCCGGCAACTTCGTCACAGCTAGACCATTGGGCGTACTCGATGGTATTGACTATCAACACACAGGTGAAGTCCGCCGCATTGATGTCACAGGCATCGAACAACAATTATCACTAAACAATATTGTACTGCTCTCCCCGCTTGGCTATTCACCCACCGGTGAGGTCTTCAACCTGAGCTACCGTGACGTTGCCAGCGCCACGGCGATACAACTGCAAGCTGACAAATTAATTTTACTCACCGCCTCAGCAGGGCCTAAAGGCGTCCGTAAGCAATTATTAAGGCAGCTTTCCGTGAGTGATGCGGAGCAGTTCTTAAACAAACGCAAAAAACTGGATGATCGTTTCATCAGAGACATTCAGAGCGCGATTAAAGCCTGCCGTCACGGCGTGCAACGTGCGCACCTGGTTGACTGGCATATCGATGGGGGACTATTACTGGAATTATTTACTCGTGACGGCATCGGTACGTTGATCACTGATGACATGTATGAAGGAATGCGGACTGCCAGTATTGAAGATGTCGGCGGTATTATTGAGCTCATTCAGCCACTAGAAGAAAGTGGCACATTAGTGCGCCGTTCACGCGAACGGTTAGAGACTGAAATTAATCATTTCTCCGTGCTTGAAAGAGATGGCATGGTCATCGCCTGCGCTGCGCTATATCCGGTTGAAAAAACAACGGCGGCTGAACTCGGCTGTCTTGCCGTCCACCCTGATTATTGCAATGAAGGCCGTGGTGAAAAACTGCTTAACTGGATCGAGCAACAAGCCGCCAAGAAAAACATTGATAGCTTATTTATTTTAACCACACGCACTAGCCACTGGTTTCGTGAAAGAGGTTTTCACGCCGCTGATATAAAAGCGCTACCGGGAAAACGTAAAGGTTTATATAACTATCAGCGCAATTCAAAAATACTTATCAAAGCCCTCGCTGACTAAACAACCCGCGTCATTAATAAGGCGGTTTTTGGCTAGCTGGCTTTGTCAGGAAACAGTACCGCAGAAAATTCGTCGAGTGCAGTTTTATAAACATCTCGCTTGAAAAACACCACTTCAGTGAGCGGATGCCAATACTCTACCCACTGCCAGTGATCAAACTCCGGATTCTTACAACAATTGAGTTTTACATCATGATCATCGCCCACTAGGCGCAATAAAAACCAGCGTTGTTTCTGACCAATGCACAGCGGTAACTTGTTATGTCTAATAAGGTGTTTGGGGAGGTTGTAGCGGAGCCAATCTTTGCTGGTAGCAATAATCTCGACGTGCTCAGGTTGCAGGCCGATTTCTTCGTGTAGTTCACGGTATAGTGCTTGCTCGGCCGATTCTTGCTCCTTTATGCCACCTTGCGGGAACTGCCAAGCATCCTGCCCGATACGACGCGCCCATAAAAGGCGGTTGTCACCGTTGCAGAGAATAATACCCACATTTGCCCTGAATCCTTGCGCGTCAATCACCTAAACCTGTACTCCGTAACGCTTTTAGCCATTGTCACATGAAACCCTAATGGCATCAAACCAGCCGAGTACGAGACAATAATTGTCCTTTTGCGCTCAGCCTTTTATGCTACCGCTTTATTAATCTGGAGAAGTACTTTGAGTCTGGCCATTTTTGATCTCGACAACACCCTGCTAAACGGCGACAGCGACTACCTTTGGGGCCGCTTTCTAGTAGAATTAGGCGTGGTGGATGGCGAGTGGTATGAAGCAGAAAATCAGCGTTTTTACGACGAATACAATGCTGGCTCACTGGATATTAACGAGTTTCTGCGCTTCTCACTTAAGCCACTATCGGAACACCCAGTCGAAACCCTCAATGCCTGGCACGCGCAGTTCATGCGCAGCAAAATCACACCGATTATGTTGCCCGCGGCACACGCTTTGGTGGACAAACATCGAGACTTAGGTGATACCTTGATCATTATCACCGCGACTAACCGGTTTGTCACCGGTCCAATTGCGACCGCCTATGGCATTGATAATATGCTTGCAACTGAGCCTGAGTTTATTAACGGTGCCTATACCGGTAACGTCACTGACACCCCGTGTTTTCGTGAAGGTAAGGTCGAACGCCTTAATACTTGGCTACGCAAACAAGGGCAAAACCTTAAAGGCAGTTATTTCTATTCTGACTCGCACAACGATTTGCCATTATTAGAAATGGTAGAACATCCCGTTGCAGTGGATGCCGATGATACTCTCAGCCAACACGCCAAAATGCGCGGCTGGCAGGCGCTAAGTCTGCGCGACGAATAACATGCTGCGCACGCTGCCACTATTAATAATGCATACCATGCTGGCGATCGTCAGCCTGGGAGTTGCCTTGTCTGTTGGCAGCATTGACATCAGTCTGGCTGATTTATGGCGAGTCTTGATTAACCAGGGCACAACTGAACACAGTTCAATTATCTGGCAATTACGCTGGCCACGCGCGGGAGCTGCCTTTGCTACCGGTGGCTTACTGTCTATTGCTGGAGTATTGATGCAAGTGTTGTTACGCAACCCACTGGCAGATCCTTATGTGCTTGGTACTTCAGGTGGCGCTGCATTGTTTGCTCTATTAGCCATGCTGGTTGGTTTCAGTGGCATTGTTTTAGCTGGTAGTGCTTTTGCTGGCGCATTATTTTCAACTCTTCTAGTCATGGGTATCGCCCACGGTCGCGATAGCTGGACAGCAAACAGGTTATTACTCACGGGTGTCGTCATTGCGTTTGGTTGGGGCGCGTTTATTAGTTTTATTTTATCCGTGGCGCCACAATACAATTTACGCGGCATGTTGTTTTGGCTGATGGGAGATTTGTCACACAGTACCTTGGCTTGGCCAGGTTTATTAGCGCTCGTGATTCTATTAATCATTACTTTGCCGATGTCTCGCACACTTAACATCTTACAAGGTGGTAGCCAGCAAGCGGCGGCATTGGGCGTTAACCTTCAACGCAGCCAGTGGATACTTTACTTACTCGCCTCACTTTGCACTGCTATTGCCGTGACCTTAGCCGGCACGGTTGGCTTTGTCGGGTTAGTGGTGCCGCATTTATTACGACTAATTTGTGGCCGTAGTGATCACCTGTTGATCATCCCCGGTTCAGTATTACTCGGCGGCAGTTTACTCGTTTTCGCAGACACCTTAGCGCGAACAGCGTTCGCCCCCTTGCAAATACCCGTGGGGGTAATGACCGCAGCAATTGGTGTACCGGTATTTCTCTATTTACTCTATCGGCACGCGCGCACATGAACAGCCTCTCAACCCACTCACTAACAGTCAGCATTGGCGACACCTTAGTTTGCCAAGATTTAAACTGGCACATTGAGCCCGAGCAGGTATGGGGTATTCTCGGTATAAATGGCAGCGGTAAAACAACCCTTTTGCATACGCTGGCAGGTTTACGTGCTCCTCAATCAGGACAAGTATTAATTGATGACTTCGAGTTAAGCCATTTGACCCGCCGCGACATTGCACAAAAACTGGGAGTGCTATTTCAGGATCACAACAGTCTGTTCCCCGCCAGCGTTTTAGAAATTGCACTCAATGGTCGCCACCCTCATTTACATGCCTGGCAATCCGAGACCAATGACGACAAACAAATCGCAATCAATGCGCTTAAAAAAGTTGGCCTTGATGGGATGCAGGAGCGGAATATACTGACTCTCTCTGGTGGTGAACAACAGCGTTTAGCAATGGCCACGTTATTAGTACAAACCCCTTCATTATATTTGCTCGATGAGCCACACAATCACCTCGATCCACACCAACAAATTAAATTACTCGACATGTTTACCGCCACTACCGGCAATGCAAAAGCCAGCTTATGCATGACCCTGCACGACATGAACTTAGCGGCGCGGTACTGCACCCACACGCTACTGCTACTTGGGAATGGTGAAACACGCCTTGGCCCTCACGACGAATGCATGACCGAAGCGAATTTAAGCCAACTTTATGCCCACCCCATTAAGCGTATTAACGGCCCTAAACACCCAATTTGGCTGCCTGAATAAGCTAAAAATCAACCGCTTAGCTCGGTACTAATGACACAAGCAAAACTACAGTCCATAATATAATCATAAACAGAATTAGCTAATTTAGGGGCGAATCACTGAAACAACCCGGTACATTACGCGGACGCCTCGTGCTCGCCTTCGCATTAATGCAGGTGCTGGCTGTTACCGTGCTTGGCATTTTTCTGTTTCATCAAGCCGCTCGCGCTGAAATGAGTGCCCAAACTAGTATTGCTAACAACTTAATGGCATTAGCTGAACCGCATGTCATTAGCCTGCTTGAAAAACGAGACACTCAAGGCATCAAGCAATATCTCAATAGCCTAATCAAGAACACCGCCATTGCCGGTGTCTATGTCACCAACCCGCCCGGCACGCTGACTCATGAATTAGGCCAAAATGACGCCCCGCCAAATTTTTTAACCCAGTTTATTTTATCTGATCAAGATAGTAATCTGGTTGTTGAGTCTCAGCTATTTCAAGATAATATCAGCAAAGGTTTATTGAAATTCACTCTCTCCAGTGCACCGATTAATGCTAGCCTTTCAAACGTATTAATTAATAACGCCATATTATTACTCGCGATGTTGCTGTTGAGTTTATCCGTCACTTATAAAATAATTTCCAGCTTCACCACACCCTTGCAACGACTCGTCGACATTGCCGCCAACATTGGCCGCGGTGACTGGCAACAACATATTAGTACTCCAAAAACTGGCTATCAGGAAATTGGCGATCTCGGTAATGCCTTATCAGAAAGCACGCGGTTAATGGCCGAGCAAATTAATAACCTTGAACACACACAAGACAAATTACTCACCAGTGAACAACAACTGCGCTCACTGGTTAATAACATGCGTGAAGCCTTATTTGAATTAGATAAAGACGGCCAAATTTCTTTTCTTAATCCCGCGTGGCAATTACTCACTGGCTACAACACCACAGACTCATTCGGTAAAAAGTTTTCTGATTTTCTGCCTAATCAATCTGACCGTGAAATGTTTTCACAAGACAATCTTGGCAACCTGGACTTAAATAATTGTGAGCTGCATATTCGCTCTGCCGGCAGTAAACCCATTCGCGTTGAACTTGATGCCCATTCCACCTTTGACCACCACAGCCAACTAATTGGCGTCGTCGGTCGCTTCCAGGACATAAGTGAACGTTTTGAATTAGCGCAAACACTTGAACAACACCGTCGTCAGCTTTACCGCATCTCTATCACTGACGAACTAACAAACCTTTATAACCGCCGTCACTTTGAAAAAATTATGGCGCAGAAGTTACCGCAATTATTGCAACACAACCAATCACTGTGTTTAGCTTTAATTGATATTGATGGCTTCAAATTTATCAATGACACCTACGGTCACCCAGTCGGTGACCAGGTATTGAAAACTTTGGCGACCTTACTTCATTCCATGAAACGTGATGATGACACCGTCGCGCGATTGGCTGGTGATGAATTTGCCGTATTGTTTGCCGATACCGATGCCGAGACAGCGCGCGGCCTATGCGAAAAAATCATTGATAGTATTAGTAACACACGTGTACGACTCACTGTGGGCCACTTGCAACTGCGTGCCAGTATTGGCATGTCTATTTCGCCGTTCCATGGCACCACGGTACAAGACCTTACCGGTGCGGCTGACGTTGCGCTTTATCAAGCCAAGCGCCGTAAACGTGGCCACCTAGAAGTTTTGTCAACTGACATTAGTCAGGGCATCATGGAAGTCTTTAGTCGTGGTTTTGAACTACGTAATGCCTTAACCGAAGGTGACATCGTTCCCACCTTCCAACCCATTAATGACTTACGCTCTGGCCAACCAATTGCCTATGAGGTGCTCTCCGTGATGCGCCGTGGTGAAACGCTAATAACCGCTTCTCAATTCATTAAAGTGGCTGAAGATCTTGGTTTAGTGCGAGAAATTGATCTCAGCGTCATCAATCAAGCACTGCAAATCGCACCGCCCGATGTTGAGTTATTCCTTAACATCAGCCTCAACTCATTCAATGATGAAAACTTTGCCACTGAATTACTGCAATTAGTTAAGCCCGCCTGTGCATTAGGTCGGCCGATCACTATCGAGATCACGGAACGAGAAACCATTTCACTCACTGACTCATTATTAGCTGATATAAAGGCGCTACGCGATGCTGGTTGCAAACTGGCACTGGACGATTTTGGCCAAGGCTACTCTACCTATAACTATTTACGCGTTTTCCGCCCTGAGTATTTAAAAATTGACGGTAGCTTTGTTGAAAAGATTCTCAACAGCCGAGAAGATCGTATTATCATTGAAAGCGTTCACGAACTGGCTAAATCTTTCGGCGCTATCAGTATCGCTGAAAGCATTGAAGACGAAACCATTCTTGAAGCCGTGGTTGATATGGGTGTGCACTGTGGGCAAGGCTATTTCTACGCACGTCCCGACGTGGCCGAAAAAGTATTCGCCTCTTCCGTCGACGTTGCCTAAATTTTCACCTCAAACAAATATTAAGCTTTACCGCTAACAGTTTGATTTACTTGATCAGCAAAAAACTAGCTTGACTACGTAATCCAAACAACCTAATCTCGCCCCACTTGCATCAGGTGCTCCAGCGACCTTCCGGTCAAAAGAGTGAAACGTGAAGTTGGTGAGGTCCATCAAACGACCCATTCCAACACTGCCCCCGCAACGGTAATCGAGTTTATTGAAAGCAACATAGCCACTGTGTACAACATGCATGGGAAGGCGCTTTCAAAGAATTGCTCGTCAGTCCGGAGACCGGCCTAATGCACACAACAACATGTCGCGGCGGGCGATTGCGTAGGTTTCACCGGATTGACACTCGGCGATTTTCTATCTGACATCCCCTCCTAAGACATTAATTTTGTGCGCGGGCGTGCGCACGTTTGTTAATTGGGAGACATCATGCATTACCCTGGTAAAATTTTATCCACCACTTTATTACTGTCCACAGCGCTAACACCTGCTGCTGCGGATGAAACACTCAACCCTGTTATCGTCACAGCCAGTCGTACAGCACAAACAGTTGATGAAGCATTAGCTCCTGTTATTGTCATTGGCCGTGAAGAAATTGAACGTAGCCAAGCTTTTGACGTAGCTGAACTATTGCGTTTTCATGCTGGTTTAGATGTCGCACGCACAGGTGGTCCAGGCGGACAAACCTCAGTCTTTATTCGTGGTACAGAATCAGATCACGTGCTGCTGTTAATAGATGGCGTAAAATTTAATTCAGGCACCATCGGCATTCCAGCTTATGAACGTATTGATCCTGACTCAATTGAACGTATCGAAATCGTTAAAGGCCCGCGCTCAACTTTATATGGTTCTGAAGCCATTGGTGGAGTCATTAACATAATCACTCGCCGCGCCGAACAAGGCACTAATGTCGATGGTAGCGTTGGCTTTGGTAGCCATGGCACTCGTCGTTTTGGCGCTGGGTTTAACCACGCAACAAAGAACTGGCGCGTTGGCTTTTCTGCCAAAGTAAACCGCACTGACGGCATTCCAGCAGACAGAGTTGGTACGCTTGATCGTGCATTCGAAAACCGTAACATCAATGCGTTCGCAGGTATTACCTTGAAAGGTGGTACTGATATAGAACTTACTCATTACCTAGCCGACGGAAATTCAGAGTTTCTTAATTTTGGTTTTCCCGCCGACCAAGATTTCCAAAACACAGTCACTGCACTCACCGTTAAAACTGATTTTACTAGCAATTGGGCATCGACATTTAAACTAAGTCGCTTAGTCGATGATCTTCGTCAAAATCAGAACAGTGGTTTTGCCAGAACAGAACGCGACGTATTTGACTGGCAGAATGATATTGAAATCAACGCCAATAACTTGGTCACTACCGGTATTACTCTTTCTCGTGAAGACACTGAAGCATCTGGTTTTTCTACCTTCGACGAAGACACAGATATCGATGCATTTTATCTTCAAGATAACATCACATTCGGCCGTCACCAATTATTACTTGCTGGACGACATACTGATCACGAAACTTTTGGTACCGAAAACACGTGGAATGTTGAGTATGGCCTGCAAGCCACATCAAACCTTCGTTTACTTGCCGGGGTAGGTACTGCCTTCCGCGCACCAAATAGTACTGATCGTTTTGGTTCAGGTGGAGATCCGGATTTAAACCCTGAAACTTCGCAAAATACTGAGCTCGGCTTACGTTACAAAATTAGTTCTAAACAAAACATCAATCTTAGTGCTTACCATAATAAGATAGAGGATTTAATCAGCTTTACCTTCAACCCGGCAACAAATACCTTTGTCGCAGCCAATATTAGAGAGACAAAAATTAAAGGTATTGAATTAGGTTGGTCTTATAACAGTGGGCCTTGGCACTTGAATGCCGAAGCGAACTTCCAAAAAGCACGTGACGAAGACACAGGTAGACGCTTATTGCGCCGTAGTGATCGAAGCTTTACTGCTTCAGGCCAATACATCACAAAGAGCTATTCTTTAGGTGCTGATCTACTTAATGTAGGTGACCGAGAAGACTTTAGAAACGTCTCACCATTTAATCGTGATAATGATGTAGGCGGTTATACACTTGTTAATTTGACTGCCGCAAAATTCATCGACAAAAACTTAAGCCTGCGTGCTAAGGTTGAAAACTTGTTTGATAAAGACTACGAAACAGTGCGTGACTTTAACGCGCCTGACCGAAGCTTTTTCGTAGAGTTGCGCTATAACTTTAATGAATAAATAGGCATCTATGACTAAAAGAATCAGCATTTTTATCCTAGTATCGGTCTCTGCTCATGCGGCCGTACTAGGGCTGATTGGTTTTGACGCACAGTTACCACGAACACCTGGTGCACCAATGCAAGTGAGTATTCAGGCTAGTAAGGCAAATCTGCCTGAAAGTCCTCCGCCTGTTACTAAATCTCAACCTGAGCCACTACCTCACAAAGCAAAAGCTAAACCCGAAACGAAAAATATACTCCCTGCATTGGCTATCAAGACGACAATTACGACGACCAAGGTTAAAGTCTTCACATCAACAGCAGATGCTAAAGCGTCGCTCTCAGAGAATGTAATCTCTAAATTAACAACAGAAATCAGTAAACCAGAAAATAAAAAACCAACATCAATTCATCGTCAGATAGTTAACGATGAACCTAAAAAACAGAAAACCGCTTCCCTTACTGAACTTAGTGAAAAGAAACAGGCCTCTGAAGCAAAACAAGCGCGAACTGCGAGCCTGTTACAGTCTTCTCTACAACAAGCCTTTGCACTAAATTTCCATTATCCGCGGCTTGCACAACGTCGTGGCTGGCAAGGTGAAGTACAATTAAGTTTACGTATTAAGGCCAATGGTGAATTGAGTAAGATTCAAGTTTTACACAGTTCTGGGCATCAAGTGCTTGATGAAGCGGCCATGGAGTCATTACATGATGTTAAACGATTACCGCAAGCAGTTGCTTTGCTTCAAGGCATAAGCATGGACTTAATTCTGCCAGTTATTTATAAGTTACTCTGATCAAGGAAACTAACCATGGGCCACCGTTTGTCTAAAATTTATACTCGTACCGGTGATGCCGGCGATACCGGCTTAGGTGATGGTAACCGAGTAGCCAAAGACAGCCTGCGTGTTGAAGCCTATGGCACAACGGATGAACTTAATTCTGTCATCGGCACGGTACTCGCGCATTCAATCCCTGCTGACGTTCGCGATTCATTAAATGACATTCAACACGACCTGTTCGATATTGGTGGTGAACTGTGTATGCCGGGTGTTGAACGCACCACCGAACAATATGTAACGCGTTTAGAAACCACTCTCGATACATTAAATGAACCACTACCAATGTTAAAAGAATTTATTCTACCCGCAGGTGGTCATGCCACCGCTGCGTGCCATCTTGCACGCACCGTTTGCCGTCGTGCTGAACGCAATGTGGTTTCTTTAAATCGAGAAGAAATAATTAACCCCTACACCATTGCCTACTTAAATCGTCTTTCAGATTTATTGTTCGTCATGTCGCGTGTCATTGTACGGGCTGAAAATGGCAGCGAAGTACTCTGGTCACCCGGTCAAAGCAGCGATAAATAAGTGGCTAAAAAAATATTACTGAGCTGGAGCAGCGGCAAAGATAGCGCCTGGACTTTATACAACTTACAACAAAGTCGCGAATACGAAGTTATTGGCCTCGTCACCACCGTTAACCGAACCCATAACCGGGTCGCTATGCACGGAGTCCGCGATGAATTACTTAAACTGCAAGCAGAAGCAGCCGATCTGCCACTAACCATGCTCGACATTCCTTCACCGTGTTCAAATAAAGAATACGAAACGGTGATGCAAGCATTCATCGATAAAATCACCGCCGATGGCATTAAGTACATGGCTTTTGGTGATTTATATTTACAAGATATTCGCGACTATCGCGTGAAGCAGCTAGAAGGCACGGGGATCACACCCGTGTTTCCACTTTGGCAGCAACCAACACGGCAATTAGCCGAAAGCATGATTAATGCCGGGCTTGAAACGACGCTAACCTGCGTTGACCCACGAGTGATGCCTGCTGAATTTGCTGGCCGTCAATTTGACCATCAACTGTTGGCTGAGTTACCCGAAAGCATTGATCCTTGTGGTGAAAATGGTGAGTTTCATAGCTGCGTGACGGCTGGCCCTATGTTTAAACAGGCTATTACTGTTAATCACGGTGAAGTGGTTGAACGTGATGGCTTCGTCTTCGCTGATTTAATTCCGGCATAAAACGCGCACACCGTTCCCGGCAGTGGTATTCTTAGTGCTTGAAAATATTAACTAAAGAGACACTCTAATGAAAGATCCTGTTGTGATTATTGGCTTTGGTGAAATGGCCGGTGTGTTTGCCCGTGGTTTCTTACGCTTGGGTTACCCTGTTTACCCAATCACCCGCGACATGAATATTCATCATGAAGCCAAAAATCTACTTAACCCAGCTCTGGTTATTTTAGCAGTGGGTGAAAATGATTTGGATGTTGCATTAGAAACCTTGCCTGATCACTGGCGTGAACAATTACTCCTTTTACAAAATGAATTACTGCCCCGTAACTGGATGAAGTACCGTCTCAACCCAACCGTGATTTCAGTTTGGTTTGAAAAGAAAAAAGGTCAGGATTATAAAGTACTGATCCCCTCGCCTGTTTTTGGTCCGCAATCACAATTAGTTGCCGATGCACTAGCAGCGATTGATATTCCCGCCGAAGTACTTGATAGCGCCGCGGAATTAGAAGACCAGTTGTTGATCAAAAATGTTTACATTCTCACCACCAATATTGCCGGACTTGAAGTGGGTGGCACAGTCAGTGAATTATGGTCTAAGCATGAACAGCTAGCACGTGATGTCGCCAATGATGTTATCGCACTGCAAACGACGATGGTGCCGCGTGAAAAATTAGACAGCGAAAAATTAATTCAAGGTATGTTAGTCGCCTTTGAAGGTGACCCGCAACATAACTGCATGGGACGCAGTGCACCGGGACGCTTAGCACGTGCAGCTAAAACTGCTAAGATGGCTTGTGTTGAAGTGCCGCATTTAGATCGCATTCAGTCACAACAATCTTAAGCTTAACGCGCGCGTTGAATAGCTTCACAGAGTTGCTGAATGCCTTGCAACATTCTTGGCGTAGCGCGGTTTAAAATATCCGGCTCTATCGATTGAGGCTGCGGTAATGCGGCCCAACGTGACCAATCATCACGAACCGATTTTATCGATTCTGGGCCGGCATAAATCATCACTTCTGGTGCTGCCTTTAACACGGCTTCAACACCAACCACTGGCGCTAATACACCCAAGTCGGCAAATACATTCTTACCGCCGCAAAGTGTGATCGCATCACTAATGATCTGTTCACCGTTAACGGTGTAAATAGGCTGATGGCTAATTTCTAAAAAAACCCTCACCGACTTTCGGTGTTGATAACGAGTGACTAGCTTCCCTAAGTCTTGTAGAAATGACTTCGCCACCTGTGCCGCTTGCTGACTGTGCCCGGTAGCTTTCCCTAACGTATTTATATCTCGAGCAATTGAACCCAATTGCTCTGGCTTAAGAATCACAACCGGCACATTAAGCGTTTTTAAACGCGCCATGCTGCTCGCAGGGATACTCTCCCATGCAACCAATAAATCAGGCCGGTATGAAATGATACGTTCCCAATCTAAAGCGAAAACATTACCAACACGAGGTAACTTCAAAGCCGCCTGCGGATAATCACTGTATTCTACCGTCGCAATCAGCTGCTTTTCAGCACCAATCGCATAAAGTAATTCAGTGATGTGGGGGGCTAAACTGATAATCCGTTGTGGGATGTCGGGCGAGTTCCCTTTAGTGGCATTGACTGCCACCGAAAACAAACAAAGCACGGCACAACATATTTTAACGACCTGTTTAACTGGCCTGACCTACCCACACAAACAAGGTCATAATCACTAGTAACACCAACATAATAACCACTGATCTGAGGACTAAACCCATGGTTGAACGAATGCGATCGTGCACATCTTCGGCACTGATTCCATCTTCCAACTCGTCATGGTTTAGTTTCAGTGCGCCTAAACCACCGGCTAAAATAGAACCTTCCACTGCTTCTGGCCAGTCTTCACGCCATTTTGCACTTCTTTCGCGCCAGCGTGAGATAGCATCAACAAAGCTGCCGGCAATAGCAAAAATTAATGCCGCGATATGCGCTGGTAACCAACCTAAAATAGCGTGTAAGCGTCTGGCTGCATTGGCGAATTCATCTTTCTCGTTGGCGTAACGCAACTTCATGTGGCAAGAAAACCGGTACAACACGGCGCCTAAGGGGCCTCCACCTAATGCATTAAATACCGCAAACCAGAAAATGGGAGTTAGCACTCGCTCATTAGCTTGCAACAAAATTTGCTCCACCATATCTTGTTGCAACTCTGATAATTTTTCAGGCGGCGCTTCACCAAGAATTTCTTCTGCCGCTGCCCGCGCAGTGGGTTCATCTTCATTGCTCCAGGCATCCAGAAAAGTCTCAACTTGTTGCTCTATATCTTTCGGGCCTAAGCATAAATAGAGTACCGCCGTACTGAACGCTAAGGAAAACAGACCTAACCAGACTTCAAAGAAAATCGCATTAATAATCGCTATAACCAGAACAGGGCCAAGCATCACCAACACCACCGCTAGTGGACCGAGCCAATTTCGCTGGCCACAAAAGTCTTTAACGTGATCGGTATAGGCATCAAACCACTCAAAGCGCCTAAAACGGCGAAGCGACTCAACCGTGCGCTCTAAAATCAGACTGACAATAATAGCGATTAAACTCATTGTTTTAGAATCCTTATGAACAGATGACTATTATCTACAAAAGCTTGTGCAAATGCGACCAATCAAAGGCCTCACCAGGGTCAGTTTTACGTCCTGGCGCAATATCGCTGTGCCCGGTTACTCGCTGTTCTGTAATAACCGGATAATGTTGGCGCAAGCAACCTATTACCTCGGCTAATTGTTGATACTGGGCTTCTTCATAGGGAATATCATCCGTCCCTTCTAATTCAATCCCGATCGAATAATCATTGCAGCAATCACGTCCCTCAAAGGATGATTGACCGGCATGCCAGGCACGTTGATTAAAATTAACGTATTGCACTACTTCGCCATCACGACGGATCAACAAATGACTGGAAACACGCATATCGGCGATATCGTTAAAATAAGGATGGGCATTAGCATCGAGAGTATTGCTAAAGAAATTATCTATCCAGTCACCACCAAATTCGCCGGGCGGTAAACTGATACCATGAACAACCACGAGATCGATATTAAGATCAGGCCGCGTATCAAAATTAGGCGAAACATGCTGACGAGCGGAATCAAGCAAACCATTAACAATTTTCATAGCGCGATGGTGTTACTAGCCTTCGGGTCCAGCTAACATGAGTGAGAAATAACCATTTTCTGGTTGAAAGTGCTGTTGTAATGCAAAGCCAGCTTCTTTTAATAAGCCGGTTAAACTGTCTGGGGTAAACTTACGGCTAATCTCGGTACGAATCGATTCGCCACTACCAAGCGTGATCTTTTGATCCAATTTATCAATTTTAATTGTTTGCTGACAGTTTGACACCAGATGCATTTCTATTTGTGAATCTTGTTTATTAAAATAAGCTTTATGTTCAAAGCCGCTAATATTAAAATTAGTACCCAGCTCACGATTCAGCACCCGTAATACATTCAAATTAAATTCGGCAGTGATGCCGTTGCTGTCGTTATAAGCCGCGTTGAGCACCGACGTGTCTTTCACTCGATCAGCACCAATAAGAAGCCTATCGTCAGCCTGCATTGTTTCACGCAGCTCAGACAAAAAGGCGATTGCGCTATCATGCTCAAAATTACCAATTGTGCCACCCAGAAATACATACAAACTGGTGCCATCAACGTTAGGGAAGTGATCAAAGCCGGCATGGTAGTCACCCACCAGACCATTAATATTCAGCCACTTATATTTTTCTATTAATCCTTCTGATGAATCTCGCACTATCGATTCACAAACATCAAATGGCCAATAGGTAGAATGGCATTGGTGTTTTTCACAAGCATCAAATAGATGTCTGGTTTTTCGTGCCGCACCGCTGCCAAGTTCGATCACATGCTTAGGATGCAAAGTGGCAATAATTTCCTGCGCATAATCTTCTAACAGCGCATCTTCAGTACGAGTGGGATAGTACTCATCCACATCACAAATTGCGTCGAATAATCGCGAACCGTGATCATCGTAAAAATATTTGGGTGGTAATGTGCGCGGCTGCGCTAACAAGCCGTCTCGCACATCATCAAGTAAACTTGGTGTTGGTCGTGAGGGGCGTACTTCATTACAGTTAAGACGGTGTAAACTATCACCTTGCGCGAGACTATTCATGCGACTTTCCATGGCTATTTATATTACTCATCGTTATTGGTTCAACCACCATTATAGGCTACCATCACTATAAACCAGTGTCGCACACATGGAAAGAGACAAGGAACCCAAAGTATGTGCCGATTTGCCGCCTATCTTGGACCCGACATCAAGCTAGAGCAATTTCTAACTCAACCCGAGCACAGCTTATTAGTGCAGTCTTATGCACCCCGTGAACTTGTCTATGCCACCGTCAATGCCGATGGTTATGGCGTTGGTTGGTATAACGACGATGACCAACCTGCTAGCTATTGTTCACCAATGCCAATCTGGTCAGACCCCAATCTTGAAAATTTGGGCCGCACCTTGTCGTCGCCTTTGTGGCTAGCCAATGTGCGCAGTGCCACACAAGGCCACTCGGTTAATCACAGCAACACGCAACCCTTTTATGTCGATGACCTGATGTTTATGCACAATGGTTACATCGGTCAATTTAATGAACTTATTCGTGCAAATATTTCGTCCAAATTGACACCTGATATTCTTGCTGGCATTCAAGGCACGACCGATTCTGAATACCTGTTCGCATTATTGCGGCAACTTCTAGCTGATAATGATGACATCTCAATCGAAGATGCATTAGCCGAGTGTTTCAACATACTCGAAAACTGGTTAGGTGATGAGGTGGCCTTACTAAATATTTTAATTAGCGATGGCGAAATACTGCACGCCTGTCGCCACGCAGTTAATCATGAAAGTCCGTCACTATATTTTTCTAACGATGATGAAAAATTTCCACAAGCGCAACTTATTGCTTCTGAAAGATTAACCTCCGGCGAGTTATGGCAAGCCGTACCTGAGCATCAGATATTAACCTTAAGTTTGAATGAACCACCTGAGCTGATTTCATTATGACAAGAGAAAATATCCTGCAACGATTAAAATCTATTCAAGATCTAATACTCGACACTGGCCGGGTGTTGAATGATGAGGAATATCGCACACAGTATCACGAAGATCTTAGTCCACTCGGCTGGCATGTCGGCCACTGTGCCTTTGTCGAAACTTACTGGATTAGACAAGTCTGTTTGGGCGATGACAGCATCACCGATGATCTACGCTGGCTGTATGTGCCCGAGAATATTTTGAAACCAGAACGTGGTCCGGCCTTACCAGAACATCAAACACATTTAAAATGGTGCGCTAATTTACATCAGGAAAATTTATCACTCCTCGCAAAGCCACCTGCGACCTTACGTCAACATAGCCTGTACAATAATAACTACCTCGCTTTATTTATTCTGCAACATCATTGCCAACACTACGAAACCATGGCCATGGTGCTAACTCAGTTACAGTTACAAAAATCACATCAGCACTTCACTGTCAAAGCCCCAATTAAAGCGCAACTGCCTGATAACGATGCCATTGCCATTAGTGCAGGGGAATACCATATTGGCAACCAAAACAATGCGCAGTCTTTTGACAATGAAGTTCCCGCCCAGAAGATTCACTTAGATGATTTTCAAATTGCCAAGAAACCTATTAGCAACGCACAATGGTTAGCTTTTATGGAAAATGGCGGCTATCAACAGACAAAGCTTTGGGATGAAGCCGGCTGGGTATGGAAAGAATCCAAAGGCATTAGTCACCCGGAAAATTGGCGTAAAGATAAGCAACAAAACTGGTATGGCATTAACACAGAAGGCCCTTACTCACTTGATCCATCTGCGCCAGTGAATGGCATTAACTATTTTGAGGCAAACGCTTTTGTAAAATGGTGTCGGGAAATCGGTGGCCCGTTTCGCAATGCGCGCCTACCGCATGAATATGAACTGGAAGTTAGTAGTCAGACAGATCTGTTAGAACAAAGCAAACATGTTTGGGAATGGTGCAAGAACCAGTTTCATGCCTACCCTAACTTCACCGCCTTCCCTTACGATGAATACTCAAAGCCCTGGTTTGATGGTAATCACTACACTTTACGTGGTGCGAGCGCTTACACTCAAAGTGATATTCAACGCGCTAGTTTCCGCAATTTTTATAACCCGGATAAACGCCATATCTTTTCCGGGTTACGGCTGGCTTTATAGCTAAAACTCGCGGTCTGTCATGCCCTTTAGAACCATGTCGGTATAACTCACTACCCCAACAATTTTACGGTGGTCAATAACAGGCGCGCGTGATAAACCAAACTTATCAAATAGGCGTGCGCAATAACGAATGTCCATATCAGGATCAACGGACACAACTGGCTTCGACATAATTTCGTAAATATTAACTCGTTCCGGCGCACGATCTTTTGCCAGCACGAAACGTGCAATATCAGCTAATAAAACAATACCGTATTCATCATCGTCGTGGCGCTTATCGACTATCAATGATTTTGTGTCAGTGTGTTGCATTGTACTCAACGCATCACTTACTGTTGTAATGCCATCAACTAAATCAAAGTTACTTTTCATTACATGGCAGACACGTATTATTTCTTGTTCATTCATAATTTTTCCTCCACAGCTTCTTTTAGCTTCTTGATTTGTGGGCCAACGCCAACTGCATCTTCGACGTCAATTTGAAACGCAATACCAGTCCCGGGTTTATCATCAAACTCACCCGCTTCGGCAATTGTTTCCAGAATATGTCGGCATAAGTGTTCTTCAACTAAGAACAACAACATATCTCGCTGTACTTCCAGATTCATGCCGAAAAATGTTTTCTTTACTTCAACACCTTCGCCACGCGCCTGACTAATTACCGTGGCACCAGTTGAACCAGCATCCCGTGCGGCTTTGATCACCACATCAACTCTTTCTTCCTGCACAAAGGCAATAATCAATTTAAAGTGCATGGGGCTGCCCTCCTTGTTTACTCATTATTTTCACGTTTTGCATCCTCTTCCGCATATTTTCGTTGCGCGCGTTTATATCGCCACTCGCCTATTTGGGCATAACCCATTACCGTCATCATCGGAAATAAACTGGCAAAGGCAATTAAGCCAAAACCATCTATCATCATGTTTCGTCCCGGCACTGTATTCGCCAAACCTAAGCCCAGGGCGGCAACGAGCGGAACGGTTACTGTCGAGGTCGTCACCCCACCCGAATCAAAAGCAAGCGGCACAATACTCTTTGGTGCAAACCAGGTTTGAATTAGTACAAACACATAGCCAGTAATAATGAAATACTGAATAGGAATACCCGTCACAATACGAAACGATCCCAACGAGATACCAATCGCCACGCCTATCGCTACCGCAATGCGTAAACCCCAAACGGTAATCGCCCCCGCAGACACTTGCCTAGCTTTAATTGCTACAGCGATAAGTGAAGGCTCAGCAATGGTGGTAGAAAAACCAATCGCCGCGGCAAAGATATACACCCAGCCATAGTCATACCACTGCAATACATCCGCCGTACGCGCGAGCCCCCCCATAATAAAGGCCGGATCGGTAAGTTGCTCGGCCATGATTTTGCCCAACGGAAATAAGGCTTGTTCAAGCCCAACCAAAAATAATGCCAGACCAACTAACACATATAACAAACCAATTAAAATTCGTTTTAAATGTGGAATCGCTTTACGCAATACGAACAATTGAAAACCAAAAATAATCAGCACGATCGGCAGTAAATCCTGCAAAGTAGCAAGGATGGTATTCCAGATATGAAGAAGTAACTCAATCAATGCACAATCACTCCATAAGCCATCACAAAAATCATCGGCGTCAGTGAAGCCAGTGCAATTAACCCAAAGCCATCAATCATCGGGTTGCGACCACGTATACTAGAGGCTAAGCCAACGCCTAAGGCAGTCACCAGTGGCACGGTCACCGTTGAGGTGGTCACGCCACCTGAATCATAAGCAATACCAATAATCTCTTTTGGCGCAATCGCCGTCATCGCCACCACCAATAAGTAGCCGCCAATGATTAAATACTGAATTGGCCAACCGCGAATAATACGAATTACGCCAATGATAATCGCCAAACCAACCGAAAAAGCCACTGTCATACGCAGACCAAAGGCGTAACTAGCCATCGCCTCATCACTGTTACCAACAATGCCATTGACCGCCGCCACACGCGCGGCTTCATCAGCTACCGCTATCAATGCCGGTTCAGCGACGGTAGTACCAAACCCCAAACTAAAGGCAAAAATTAATAACCAGACTGAACTACCTTTATCAGCAAATGCGTAGGCAATAGTCTCGCCAATAGGGAACAACGCCATTTCCAGGCCTTGTATAAAGAATGCAAGACCCAACACCACGAGTAAAGTGCCGATCAGAATACTGCCTAACTGTGGGATAGGTTGTTGCAAAACCGCAAGCTGAAAAAATGCGACCACCAGAATAATGGGTAACAGGTCACGAAAACTGCCTAATAGTATTGAAAATAGCTTGCCAATTACTTGGTTCAAATGTACCGCCCTTTTTTCTTCTACCTTACACCAATGTCATGGCAGTGTTAACATCAAGCCATGAACTCACCTCAACATTCGGGCAACGATACCCGCGGCATGGGCAAAGCCATGTATTTTATTGGCGTTATTGTTGCTCTGGCATTAATGAGCTGGATTTTCGCTGACGTTGAGGAGTCCATCAGCAACCCTAATCAACATCTGGAAACTCAGTTCAGTACTGATGGCGCACGCGAAATCGTCTTGCAGCGTAATCGCTACGGGCATTATGTTCTAGATGGCAAGATCAACGATCAAACCGTAACCTTTTTATTAGATACTGGCGCCAGTGATGTCTCGATACCCGCTGATTTAGCCAGGCGATTGGGGTTAAAACGTGGCCGTTCACAGCAATATCAAACCGCCAATGGCGTAATCACAGGCTACCTGACTAAAATAGATTCACTCAAACTCGGTGAAATAGAACTGCGCAATGTGCGCGCCAGTATTAACCCTCAAGAACATGGCGATCGGTTACTGCTAGGCATGAGCGTACTTAAAAATGTTGATTTTAGTCAACGCGGAAACACACTCACCCTGCGGCAAAATTAAATAATAATATTCTCTACAATAAGCAATAATCGGAGAGAAAGATGGATGCATTGCTGGCTGACTTAATCCAGTGGACAAGAACCGTCTCTGACTTTTTATGGAGTTGGCCCTCTATCATTTTGCTCGTCGGCACCGGTTTATACCTGACCTTACGATTGCGCTTTATTCAATTCCGCGGCTTTGTCCATGCGATTAATTTAATCCGCGGTAAATATGACCAGCCAGACGATAAAGGCGAAGTCAGTCATTTCCAGGCCTTATCCACTGCTCTCTCTGCCACTATTGGCACCGGTAACATCGCGGGTGTTGCCACCGCGATTGCTATCGGCGGTCCCGGCGCCGTGTTCTGGATGTGGATCACTGCACTGGTTGGCATGGCCACTAAATATGCTTCTTGTAGTTTGGCAATAAAATTCCGCGTTGTGCATGAAGATGGCAGTATTTCCGGTGGCCCGATGTACACCTTGTCACGTGCGTTAAATTTAAAATGGTTGGGGGTGCTATTTGCCCTGTTCACCGTTATCGCCTCTATTGGCATTGGTAATTTAGTGCAAGTTAACTCTGTGGTTGATGGTCTTAACTACATCATACCCGGTGCGAGTGACTATGGTTTATGGATTGGCCTAGCAATGGCTGTCATGGTCGCGCTGGTTATTCTTGGCGGCATTCAACGCATCGCCAAAGTCGCCTCAACCATCGTGCCAGTAATGGCAGTGATTTATTGTGGTGCTGCGTTGTGGATTTTAGCCGTCAACATTGAGCAAATTCCGGCCGCCTTTGAAACCATTTTTTATCTGGCCTTTAATACTCCTGCTGTTGAAGGTGCGGTTGTCGGTGCTGCCATTCAATACGGCGTTGCTCGCGGTATATTCTCAAATGAAGCTGGCTTAGGATCTGCGGCCATGGCACATGCCGCCGCTCGCACCAATGAACCCGTGCGTGAAGGTTTAGTGGCGATGCTCGGACCTTTCATCGACACCATTATCATTTGCACCATGACGGCACTGGTGATTGTGGTCAGTGGTGCCTGGGGAGAAGCTCGTCCTGAAGAATATAAAGGCGCAGCCTTGTCAGCCTACGCGTTCTCACAAACACTCGGTGATGTCGGCGCCTGGGTGGTCGGTTTTGGCTTAATGTTCTTTGCTTTCTCGACTATCATTGCCTGGTCTTACTACGGTGACCGCAGTGCTGAATTTTTATTTGGTAAAAAAGCCATCAAGCCTTACCGGATTGTCTATTCACTGCTGATCATTATTGGCGCCACCATCCCACTGCAACTGGTTTGGAACATTACTGAAATCACCAACATCCTGATGGCCGCACCGAATCTCATTAGCTTGCTGCTACTTGGTGGGTTAGTGAAAAAATACAGTGATGACTACTTCGCTACCCCGCAAGTTCGCCAACATTAATCCTTAGTTTGGGACTGCAAACATCGCAGTCCCAAATTTTACGACTAAATTATTTTTACTTGCCACCGATACCTTTTTCGCCCAAACCCTTAGCCGCACGCAATACGGGATAATGCTGAATAAAAATCATCTCTTGTTTTGCATTAGCACCATGACAAGCCGCGCAAGATTCAGATTTATTTACCCGGCTACGGTTCAATAAGCTGTGCTGACTTTCCGTTGGATGAGCTTCTTTGGTAAAACGAAAAAAGCCCCAATGTTGATCACTAGCAGGGAATCGTTTCGTATCTTTTACAACGGCCTCAAGGCCAATAAACTCACCCATAAAGTACCCCTGACCACTTGAAGAAGACTTTGAAGCAACACTCACTAGCTCTTTCATAATTATCGTCCCATCGCGGAACTCACCCGTTTGTTTCCAGTGAGTCCAACTAGTCGGATCAATATAAACATTATGAAATTCTGGAAATGCAGCCTTACCTTTATTCATGTCATCCGGCGTCAATGGTGCACCAATATAAACCCACTCTCGATAGCCAACAGGTCGAATAAGTTGCCCATCACTATCAAAGTGCGCATAGCCTTTATCTGCTTGTGCCGTACTCGCGAACATTAAACCTAACGCTAACGAGAACAAGGTAAAAAATACTGCTATTAATTGTTTCATACTTTATCTTCCGTCATTATTTAGTGGTGAGAATATTAAGCACAAACATCCAATTCCATGATTGGGAAATCAATTTGAGTACCCGCCAACCGATTTAGATAATTAGTCATAGTATTGAGTATCACGTTGCTAACTATTTCTAATACACACCCTTCATCATTAAGCACACCGAGGATGGTGGCTAATGCCTCATCACTAACTGCTCCCTGTGCGTGCATTACTTGAATGGCAAAATTTATAATGGCTTGATCTTTAGGCCTTACTGCTTTGCCTTGCTGCGCTTGAGCAATGTCATCTTCAGTCAGCCCAACACTTTTGCCTATCGCTGCATGAGCACTCAAGCAATAGCCACACTGATTTTCCTGTGCAACAGCAACCGCAATTAACTCCCGTTGAGCTGCTGTTAGTTTCCCCTTAGAAAGGGTATCTGACAGCTGTAGATAGCCATTCAAGGTGACCGGTGAATGAGCAAAGGTGGTAAAAATATTAGGCAACGATCCCATTTTTTCCGTGACGGCGGCAAGGACCCCGGCAGTACTTGTATCGAGATTATCGAGAACAGCTGGTTTTATTCGTGGCATTGGAATTCCTCTCTAGTCAGTAACGTAGTATTTATGTGCTCAATTAGCACAGACGAATAATTACAAATAATTTGATACGATTGGTATCTTTTAGTAACATATTTAATACATATCGTATTTATTGGGTAGCTATGGACGAGCAACTATCAGGAATATTGGCGCATTTCTCATTACAAGCACGCGTGTTTCAAGCTGGATTATTGTGTCAGTCAGCCAGTTTCGACGCCGCTGAAGGACTCGGTTATATCCATGTCCTGCGCGCAGGTAAACTCACCATTAAAAATGCAGGGGCAAAAACAATTCAGCTCAACGAGCCAAGCCTGCTACTGCACATGAAACCAACATCACATCAGCTAAAACCTTTATCCTCAGGTGCTGAATTGGTCTGTGCTTCATTTGATTTTGGCAAAGGAATGATGAACCCACTCGCTAAGTCACTTCCTAATGCTACCGTTTTAAAACTCAACGACGCACCTTCACTCAATGCATCATTACAATTACTATTTTCTGAGGCTGAAGATAAAAGCTTAGGCTTGCAGTCGCTTCTCAACAGATTGATGGAAGTCGTCATCATTCAACTCATTCGAGAATTAATTGAACAAAAACATTTAAAAATTGGCATCCTCGCAGGCTTGGCAGACCCCAAATTATCCAAAGCGATTGTTGCCCTGCATGCAGAACCCGCCAGACAATGGACATTAGATGAACTCGCCAATATCGCTGGTCTGTCACGCACAATATTCTCTAACACATTTCGAGAAACCGTCGGCGACACCCCGGGACATTATCTGAGTGAATGGCGAATTGGCATAGCACAATCTTTACTACGCAAAGGTAAATCTTTGCAATTGATCGCCGACGCCATTGGCTATGCAAACACCAGCGCCCTATCACGCGCATTTATCGCCATGACCGGATTACCGCCTAAAAGGTGGAAAAAACAACACGATTAAATATGCAGAAAATTCACCTAAATAGGTATAATAACGCCCTATTGAATAGTGAATACGGAGAACGACGTGGCAGAAACAACAACAGACAGCGGTCTTATCATTGAAGACATCACCGAAGGCAAAGATGGTCTCACCGTCACTGGCCGCGGCCAAACTATTATTGTGCATTACACCGGCTGGCTAGAAGATGGCACTAAATTTGACTCCAGTCTCGATCGCGACGACCCATTTAGTTTTCCACTTGCTTGTAGCTACGTCATTAAAGGTTGGGATGAAGGTGTTATCGGCATGAAAGAGGGTGGCAAACGTAAACTCACTATCCCGCCAGGCCTTGCCTATGGTGAGACCGGTGCTGGTGGTGTTATTCCCGCCAATGCGACACTGACATTCGAGATTGAATTACTCGAAATCTCTGAATAGTGCCACTCACCAAACTAACAACCGTCATCACCGATGACGTACGCCGTGCACTCGCTGAAGACATCGGTGATGGCGACATCACTGCCGCATTAATTCCGGCAGAAGCCACATCAACTGCCACCGTTATCAGTCGTGAGTCCGCGACTATCTGTGGCACCGACTGGTTCAATGAAGTGTTTGCCCAACTCGACACGACTATTAATATTAACTGGCAAGTTAGTGATGGCGACACCGTTACAGCCGAACAAATCCTCTGCACGCTCAGCGGTTCATCACGTGCCTTACTCAGCGGTGAACGCAGTGCGCTCAACTTTTTGCAAACCTTATCTGCAACGGCCACAAATGCAAAACAATATGCCGATGCGGTGCAAGGCACCAACACAAAAGTACTCGACACCCGTAAAACTATTCCCGGCCTGCGCCGTGCATTAAAATACGCTGTCACCTGCGGCGGTTGCCACAACCACCGCATTGGTTTGTTTGATGCCTACCTAATAAAAGAAAACCACATCGCCGCCGCCGGCTCTATTCAAAATGCCGTTAACCAAGCCCGCAAGCTCAATGCCGATAAGAAAATAGAAGTCGAAGTTGAAGATCTGCACCAACTACAACAAGCCCTCAATGCCGGTAGCGACATCATCATGCTCGACAACATGAACCTCGACCAACTCACTCAAGCAGTTGCCATTAACAACGGTCAAGCTAAACTCGAAGCCTCTGGCAACGTTTCACTACAAACCGTACGCGCCATTGCCGAAACCGGCGTTGATTACATTTCTACTGGCGAGCTCACCAAACACATTCAAGCCATCGATCTTTCAATGCGTTTTAGAGAATAATTACAAAATCATATAACAAGGTGCTTAAGTTCGTTACGCTAGCAAAGGCGGGGGGCTTAGCTTAATCGTTATACACATCATGTGACCAAGAGAAAATTAACAAAATACGTAATTATAGGGCTAAGCCTTTTGGCTTTTGTAGTTGTCTTATACTTAGTTTTTATTAGCTACATTACTAGTAATGGCTTTAGAAATTACCAGGAGTTCTGTAGCAAATACATACCGGCAATTGAGGAATTTGAAGAAAACAATAAAAAATATCCCAGCAGTTTAGCGGCGTTTAAGAAACCAGAGTACTACCCTAGATATGATGCTAAGAAATGCTTGTATTTTACTAATGAACAAGGATATACAATATTTGCCCCATCTGGCTTAATTGGTCATTTCATATATTCTAGTGAAACAAGGGAGTGGCACTACGACTGACATACATGGCAAATATCCGAATGACTAAACTAATAATAGGACTAATACAGTGAACACGGTCATGGAATTTCTTTACGCCCCCATTCAACCATTTGTTTGGCACCCTGAAAGAGCCTTTATTGCTGCCGCTATTTTTATTGGGCTAGTTATTGTGGCCGTATTTGTTAATAAAGGCACCATAAAGATTAAACCTATTATGCCATTGTTAATGGCGTTTGGATGCTGGGTCTTATTTGGAATAAATGAGTATATTGCCCATTCAACTAAAACAGATATAAGAATAGACTTATTATTCTTTGGGCCTGCAATAATGCTCATCTCAGCATATGCGATATATGCTTTTATGAAATGCCTTTTTACTAAGAAATGAATTAACCATTTAAATCATGAAAATTATTCTTCAACCCTCAAAGATTGAGGATGCCGAAAACATTGTATCTTTACTTCGCAAATCAATTATTGAAGTTTGCGGTCCTGACTATGGTCACTCGAAAGCTATTTTGGATGATTGGCTTGAAAATAAAACCGTATGCAATTTAAGCGAGTGGATACTCAATAGAAACAACATTTGTATCTCAGCATCAATAGACGGTAAATTAGTAGGATTTGGTTTATCTAATATAAGTGGCGAAATTCTATTATTGTATGTTTTACCCGAATTTATTAACAATGGCGTCGGAAAATCAATATATTTGTATATAGAAAATGAATTAATTTCACGAAGGATAACCACTATCACTACTTTTAGTACCATAACCGCGTCCACCTTCTATCAGAGAATGGGCTTCCAGCAAGTAAAAAAAACGAAAAGAAGCGATGAAGTTGATGGCGAAGTTCATTATGAAAAACACATTTCTCTATAGCAAAGCTGATTTCTAGGCTACTAAACAATGAAATATATCTCACTACTTCGGGGCATAAATGTCAGTGGCCAAAAAAAGATAAAAATGCTCGATCTTAAATCACTGTATGAATCACTCGGTTTTGTTAATGTCGTTACTTATATTCAAAGTGGTAATGTCATATTTGAGTCTGATAATAAGAACATTGCTAAATTGAAGTCACAAATTGAAGATACTATCGAAGGCAAGTTTAAATTTGACGTACCAGTTGAAATTCGCAAAAAATCTGAGGTTACGACAATCATTACTAACAACCCGCTCGGTCCTATTAACTTAGAGACTGATAGCACTAGGGTACTCGTTACATTTCTAGCAGCCAAACCGAATAAAGATAAGCTTGCCGATCTACTTAGTTACGTTTCTTTGCCTAATAAAATGCTTATTAGTGGTAAAGAAATATACCTGTATTGCCCAAATGGATATGGGAAAAGTAAATTAACCAATAATTTTATCGAGAAAAAACTGGGTGTTGTGGCCACTACCCGAAATTGGAAGTCTGTTCTTAAGCTCCACGAACTATCATCATAGTCGTAGTTCACATACTCGACATTTAGAATGCTATCTAATCAATAAGAAGAATTTATATGAAGGATAATATCGACATATTCCCCAATGCATTGCCTAATATATTAAAGCAAACACAACAGACAGGGTTTGATCAACTATCAGATCCGCAACTCGGGCCTCTATTGTCTACCCTTTCAGCTTCAAAACCAGGTGGACGGTTTCTTGAGCTAGGCACAGGAAGTGGTTTATCGACTGCCTGGTTATTACAAGGAATGGATGCTGATTCAACGCTTATCAGTGTTGATCAAGATGAACAGCTAGTGGCAATAGCCAAAGAGCACTTAGATTCAGATTCTCGGGTTACCTTTATTGTCGGTAAGGGTGAAGAATTGATTCTAGACACAAAACCAGAATCTATTGATTTTATCTTTGCGGATACGTGGCCAGGGAAATATACTCATCTTCAACAAACATTGTCTTTATTAAACGATGGCGGCTTATATATAGTCGATGACATGCTGCCAAGAGATAGTTGGCCTGAAGGTCATGCCGATAAAGCAGCCAACTTAGTCAATTATCTTGAAGATAGAAATGATATTGCTTTAACTAAGTTATGTTGGGCATCTGGCATTATTATCTGTACTAAGGTCTTCACTAAGTAATCACTCGTCTATTAATACAACCTAACGGGAGCAAAGCATGAATCCAGTTCCACTATATGAACGCATTGGCGGCTACGATGGCATCACTGCTTTTACTAATGACTTATTGCCTCGCTTACAAGCAGATTCTCAACTAGGTCGCTTCTGGCAAAACCGCGGCGCTGACGGTATTGCGCGGGAGCATCAATTACTGATTGATTATATTTGCGCCAGTTCTGGTGGGCCGATGTACTACACTGGTCGCGATATGAAGACTTCTCATCAAGGGATGAAAATCTCTGAAAGCGACTGGGCGATATTCATGCAACATGCCGGCGATACAATGCAGGCATTGCAAGTACCTAAACAAGAGTGTGATGAAATTTCCTCCTTCGTACTCACCTTGAAAGATGACATTGTTGAGGCATAGATTAAATATTGATCCTGTGCCGATAGTTTCCTACCGGCACAAAAATCAACAATGACGCTGACTATTTTCTTAGTTGCGAGAAAACATAATCAGAATCCTTTTGTGGTGTATGGCAAGCAAAACATGACATACCACCATCATTTGCCAAGCGTTGTGTTTTACTGCTCTTGGCAAAAGCTTCAAAGCCCCAACCACCGGTTTTTGCATATTTCTTCGCGTCTTTATGCATAATACCAACTAGTTTTCTCTCCCCTTCCTGAATTGTATTGTCTTTTTCTTGATAGTTAAGCAAATCAAATACTAATACTGAACCATCAACATAATTTCCATCAACCATTCCTCTATGCGCTTTCGGGTTTGCATAAACGTGATCCACACCTTTAAACGGGTTCTCTAGTGGGTGGCCGTCTTTTATCACCATTGATTTTACGTGTGCCCAACTACGGTAATTATCTGGGTATGGCACTTTGCCCTCATCAGCAAAAGCCATGTATGACATTACTGCAGCAAGGCCGACTACCAATATATTACTCAAAGTCTTCATTTTCTTTCTCCACAATACATTCATTGATAACGTTAATTTGGTATCGATTCGATACCAAATTAAGTCTGGCAGATTAAATTGTGCTTGTCAAACTAGTATTGATTCGATACTATCCATCTATGAGTGCAGAAATAATACATGATTATCTTGAGCGGCTATCAAATCTATTAAGAAATGAGATGCGCAGTGCCGGTATTAAACATGGCCTACAGCCTATTCAGCTCGAGGCTTTACACTATCTCACACTTTGCAACCGCTACTCAGATACCCCCATGGGCGTCACGGATTACCTAGGGCAAACAAAGGGAACGGTGTCCCAGACCTTAAAGATTCTAGAGCGAGACGGATTATTAATTAAAAAAACCGATAAAAAAGACAAGCGCATCACGCATTTACAAGTCACCCAATCCGGCTACCAATTACTAGATAAAGAGACTCCTGCACAATTAATTAAAAGTGCCTGCGACAACCTCAAACAAAAAGACCAAGCTAAAATAGCGAATGAACTTCAAGAACTACTACAAGCTATCCAACTCGGCAACGAGATGAAGTCATTTGGTGTTTGCAAGACTTGTGAGCACAATCAAACCACTGAGAAAAATAACTATCTATGTGGTCTCACACAAGAACCGCTGTCTAGCCGTGACATTGAGCTTATTTGCCGAGAACACCAAAACAATCAAGATTAAGAATATGTACTTACCCGGCGTTATTAACTAACGGCAGCGATCACAATCCTGAATTTGAGGAGTCAGGTTATCAAGGCTTATCAAATTGGTCTCATTTACGCCCAGGCTCTGAACCCGAAGAACTGTGGCCCGAAGTTTCTTTTTTAGTAGAAAAGCAGATATTTACTGTTATCTGGCATGAAGCGCAATAAACACGGTGGTTCTACACAGTGATCCATGCTAAATATTTACTATAGAATACTGCAAACAGACTGATTAGGTGAAAATATGCTAGAAGTAAGCAAGATAGATCAAACTCGCAAAGTGGTAGCTGCCGCTATTTGCGCCACATTTTTTGCCTACTCCCCACTTGGCTACAGCAACGATGATATTTGGGCAACATTAAAACAAGGTGGCAATGTCATTGTTCTTCGACATGCAACAACGGAAAAATTGAATGACAACGCACTAACTTTAAAAGTTGGTGATTGTAGTGTTCAACGCAATTTATCAGAACAAGGTAAAAAAGAAGCTTTAGCGATTGGCCAGGCTTTTCGTACGCATGATATTCCTGTCGATGAAGTGCTTTCGAGCCGTTATTGCCGTACCCAAGATACAGCCATGTTGGCCTTTAACAAAGTCACTAGCTGGCAGCCATTAGACCTACTTCATGCCGTGTCCGATCAAGCCAAAGAAACACGTACCGAAACGGTGACTAAGCGCGTGACCTCTTATAAAGGTTCGAAAAACATTGTCATCGTCTCGCACAGACCCAATATCGCTGCGCTAACCTTTGAGATAGTTAAGTCCGCTGAATTCTTAGTTTTAAAACCCGATCATAGCGGTGACTATGAAATTGTTGGACGGCTTACCGTTAAAGCCCCCCTACACAACCAATAATGTAATCGTAACGAGTCCATTACAAAATAATCATATACATCTTCTATTCTCACTCTTAGTACGAAACATCAACAGATGTGATATCAATTTCCAATTCTTGAGCAGTTAAATAAGGTATTAAAAGTATTTATTGTTCTCTCTTAAGGATGGGCATATATTGGTAGCAATTAAGTTATTACTATTAACTAAAGGCAAGACGTAACAGATATCACCTTTCAAATAATTACATAAGGAGATTCATGTGAACGATAGCTCAGGATTTATAAAGCGCTATAGCCGTACCCAATGGTCTTTTTTCTGGGCCGGTATTACCTTTGGTGTAGCGCAAGTCGTTTATATGATTGGTCTCTGGGTTGAGAAAGTTCAGGCGGGTAAAACACCATCACTCAAACCTATTACAGTCACTACTGACCTCGGCAAAATGTTTCGCAGCATGGAGGTTAGCTTTTACCGCTTATTTGATCTCCCCGATTTTCAGTTGTACGGCAAAGCCGTAGATGGTGTCGCCTCGACTGGCGGCGCCTTTATTCCCGGCGTGGGCTGGCCAATAGTCGGCATGATTATCGGTGGCTGGTTAGTCACACGGATGGAGAAAGAAAGCCGTTCATGGGTCTATTACCCGCCCAAAGTGTTACTCATCTCATTCTTCGGTGGCGTATTGTTCAGTTACGGCACACGTCTCGCTGGCGGCTGTACGCTTAATCATTTGATGGGCGGTATCCCACTGATGAACATTCATTCATTTGTCACCGTGTTCTTTATGGCCATCGGTGGAGCCCTTGGTTTCTATATACTTAGCCGGGTTGGTATGGCGGCTTATTTTAAACATCAGGAAACACACTCATATGTCTGTGGCAACGATGCTGGCGAGTCAGCCACTTGCCCTTCAGGTAAGTCTGGGACCAGTACACCGATGTACTGGATAGGACTGGCATTCGCTTTGTTTTTTATTGGTATCGCCATCTATGGCGGGTTTTTCAATCCGGAAAGCATGCAACATTTAAAAAATGGCGAGTTAGTCGCTTACGGAAAATCAGTCGATAGCAAAGGTTGGTACTACGTTATATTAACCCTGACTGCCGGCATTATCGGTGGCGTTGGTCTGGCAAAAAGTGGAATGGGCACAGAGTGTGCGCTGGTGTCGTGGGAAGCCGGTGGCATGATGAAAAAACATGACGGCTTCTATGCCAAAATGGGTGTGCCACGTATTACCCGCACGCTGATGCGCAGCTACCTGCCAATGATCGGTTTGATGGCACATTGGGTAGTAATGCTTGGTTTTATTGTTATTGCCTGGATTATATTTGATGTAGATCCCGGCTTTTCAGGCAAACTAAAATTCCAGACCACTGCTGGCAATTTAATTGGTGGTGTCTTACTGGGTTTAGGTGCAGTGATGCTTATCGGCTGTGAAATTCGTTCCTACATGCGTATTGGCATGGGCTACCTTAATACACTGGTTGGCTTTATGGGCTTTGCCATTGGTTACTTACCTTTCACTCTTAACTATGCGGCGCATAAAGAATTTTTAAGTTCATCATTAATGATTGAAACCTATAAATGGTATGAGTATATTTTTCCTGAAAATATTGGCGGACAAAAACTTATGTTGGCATTGTGGTGGCTGGTGTTATTGGCAGGACTTATTTTTATGATCAAACTGGGTGCCAGAAATACCGGTGCGTCAACCAGTAGCCTCGTACATAAAAGCACTGAAGATGTGCAAAATGAAATTGATGAGAAAGGTAAAAAAGAAGGTGGCACTATTGATGGTATCAATGTGCCAGCTCCAGCATTCGTTAATGAGACCTGAAACAGTACCCACCTCGGTCATTTACCGCTACAATAGTGCTCAAATTCACGGATGAATTAATCTCAGGAGCACGTAATGACTAGTAAAATCTACCCTGTCTGCGAGAACTTTGCCAAGCAGACTCTTGTCACTAATGACCAATACAATTCTTTATATAAGCACTCTGTCGACGACCCGGAAGGTTTTTGGGCAGAACAAGCTGAACAATTTCTAAGCTGGGACAAACGTTGGGATAACGTGCTCGACTGGAGTTACGCCGAAGATGATTTACATATCAACTGGTTTGAAGGTGGTGAGTTAAACGTTGCTTATAACTGTATTGATCGCCATTTAGCCGAACGCGCTGACAAAGTCGCCATAATCTGGGAAGGCGACGACCCGAACACTCAGTTAGAAATTACTTACCGAGAGTTACACCTACAAGTGTCACGCTTCGCCAATGTACTAAAAGCACGTGGCGTTAAAAAAGGCGACCGCGTTTGTGTCTACATGCCAATGATCCCAGAAGCCGGTTATGCCATGCTGGCTTGCGCTCGTATTGGCGCCGTGCATTCAGTGGTGTTTGGTGGCTTCTCACCTGAGGCATTAAAAGACCGTATTTTAGACTCTGATTGCCAAATAATTATTACCGCAGATGAAAGTCGCCGAGCGGGTAAAACGATTCCATTAAAAACTAACACCGATAAAGCCGTGGTTAACTGCCCGAACGTTCACACCGTGCTAACAATTCAAAACACCGGTGGCAAGATTGACTGGAACGATGCCCACGATGTTTGGTACCACGAAGCAGTAAAAGACGTTTCAGATAACTGTCCACCGGAGCCTATGGGTTCTGAAGATCCATTATTTATTTTGTACACCTCTGGTTCTACCGGTAAACCTAAAGGCGTGCTACACACTACCGCTGGTTATTTACTCTATTCGGCCATCACCACCAAGTATACGTTTGATTTAAAAGATGATGATATTTACTGGTGCACCGCTGATGTCGGTTGGGTTACCGGTCATAGTTACCTTTTATATGGACCATTATGTAATGGCTTCACCACCGTATTTTTTGAAGGGGTTCCAAATTATCCCGATGCCTCACGCTTCTGGCAGGTGGTCGACAAACATAAAATCACTGTTCTCTATACTGCCCCAACTGCAATTCGCGCTTTAATGCGTGAAGGTGACGGTCCGGTAAAGAAAACTTCACGTAAAAGTTTACGACTGCTAGGCAGTGTCGGTGAACCGATTAACCCAGAAGCCTGGGAATGGTATTACAACGTGGTTGGCGAAGGCCGTTGCCCAATTGTGGATACCTGGTGGCAAACTGAAACCGGCGGCCATATGTTAACGCCACTGCCCGGTGCCACCACATTGAAACCCGGTTCAGCCACTAAACCTTTCTTTGGTGTTGTGCCGGGGATTATTGATACCGATACCAATCAATTGATTAATGACGTAGAAGCAAGTGGTGCACTCGTCATGACTCAACCCTGGCCAGGTCAAATGCGTTCTGTGTACGGGGATCACAAACGTTTTTATGAAACCTATTTTCAAACCTACCCCGGTTATTACTTCTCAGGTGATGGCGCGCGCCGCGATGCAGATGGTGACTACTGGATCACGGGTCGCATGGATGATGTGCTAAATATTTCTGGCCATCGCATGGGCACAGCGGAAGTTGAATCAGCGCTAGTCTTACATGATGCGATTGCAGAAGCCGCGGTAGTTGGCTTCCCACATGACATTAAAGGCCAAGGTATTTATGCCTATGTCACCCCAGTCATTGGTGTTGATACAACTGAAGAATTACGCGCTGAACTTATTACCCTGGTTCGTCAGGAAATTGGCCCGATTGCCAAGCCTGATATTATTCAATGGGCCCCGGGATTACCCAAAACCCGCTCTGGCAAAATCATGCGCCGTATCTTGCGAAAAATAGCTGCCAACGAAGTTGATGAACTCGGCGATACATCAACGTTAGCTGATCCAAACGTGGTACACGACCTAATTGAGAACCGTGCCAACAAATAGTGCTGGCGAAATGTTGTGGCATGTCGTGAGACGCTACCACAATATTTCGTAGGCCTTCGCTGACAAAGGCTTATATTCATCAGCAAATAGCCCAGATCAGCCTATTTGGTGCCTGTGATAGCAACAAAAGAACCAGTAAATTTAAGCCTAAAAGACGATTTTCATAATAATATTAATGACTTAGTTATAAATTACCTTACTTTACTAGCCAAACTTGCAGCTTAATTTTTTTGCAATACAATCCGTTTTAGCAATGGCTTTGCCGGAATGACTAGAGGGATTTATAATGAAATTACTTGGTTGCATCATCAGACCTTGCATCAATTTTTTAGCTGCATTGGTGATCATTCGTCATCGATTATCGTCATGAAAGTAATTGGCCTTTTATTAAAACCGATTATCAATACATTGGCGATGATTGCGGTGATCATTGCTAGAAATTCGAAACAGACTAAATAGAACAGCAGGTATCAAGGAGATGTAACATGGAAGTTTATCGCTGTGAGTGTGGTAACACATTGACATTAAAAAATGACAAGTGCCTTGTTTGCGGTCGCAAAGTAGGTTTTCTACCGGACGTAAAAAAACTCTCAACAATAAAAGAAGAAAAACCAAACCAGTGGGTGGGGGTTGAAAGCGGTCGCCTCTATCGAAAATGTGTTAACTATAACGAGGTTGAACTTTGCAACTGGATGATTCCGGTTGAAAAGAAACACCGTTATTGTAATTCCTGCCGTACTGATGCCATTTATAAAAACTCTTATTCAATCCTTCTAATAAGCATAACCTCACTTATCGCCTTGGTGTTTTGGGCGATGTAAAAGTTCTTTTTTATCCACTGGTATAAGTCCCTTCTCTGCCTTAGAATACTCATAATTTAACAAACTAACATCATCACAGGGGTCTCCAATGCTTGAGAATATTGATATTAATTTCTACCTAAATACCTATGTTGTTCCTTGGGTTATCAACATTGCTCTCGCGCTGGCTATCTTTTTCATTGGTCGGATAATAACCCGAATAATCGTTAAACTATTATCGCGTTTATTAATACGCGCCAAGATGGACGCTATCTTAGTTGATTTTGTCAGTTCCATTGTCAGATCATTACTACTTTTATTTATTATCATTGCCGCGCTTGACCAGCTCGGCGTTAACACTACTTCACTTATTGCCTTAATCGGTGCCGCAGGTCTTGCCGTTGGCCTCGCTCTGCAAAGCTCCATGCAAAACTTTGCTGCTGGCGTGATGTTGATTATTTTCCGACCCTTTACGACAGGGGATTTTGTTGAAACAGGTGGCATTAGTGGCACCGTCGAGAAAATAACCCTGTTTAGCACTTTATTCCGCACTGGCGATAACAGGGAGATCATTCTACCCAACGGCAGCATATACAGCGGTAGCATCGTAAATTACTCAGCCCGAGATACTCGCCGCATCGACATGATTTTTGGTATTGGTTATGACGACGATATGCGCAAAGCCAAAGACATCATGCAATCTATTATTAATGCTGACAATCGTATTTTGAAAGATCCAGAAGCACTCATTGCTGTTGCCGAACTAGCTGATAGCAGTGTTAATTTTGTGGTTCGCCCCTGGGTAAACAGTAGCGATTACTGGGCCGTGAAGTTTGACCTTAATGAAAAAATTAAAAATGCATTCGATGAAAGTGGCATTAGCATTCCTTATCCGCAAATGGATGTTCACTTAAATAAAGTTTAAGGCAACGCAATGACCCAACTACGTATATTCATCACCAGCTTGCTTATCATAGTAAGTCCCTTCTCTTTTGCCCAGTCTCAATATGACGCTGAGCTTTTTGCACTACAAAAGTCATGGGCTATCGCTACCTATTCCACACCTAAACTAAAGCAAGATAAACGATTCGCTCAACTTAACCTACGTGCAGCAGAACTCGCTGCCAGTGATCCTAGCCGAGCTGAAGCGTATATTTGGCAAGCTATCATTAACATGACTCACTCAAATGAAGTCGGTGAGTTTTTCACTGTTCGTTATGTGAATGATGCCCGTGACTTGCTCAAGAAAGCAGAGAAAATAAATTCAAGCGTCATGAATGGCCTAGTCTATACATCACTTGGCCAACTTTATTACGAAATACCCGGCTGGCCACTAAGTTTTGGTGATGATGAGAAAGCTAAGCAATATTTAGATACTGCCCTTAAGGCTAATCCAAACGGCATTGATTCTAATTATTATTATGCGGGTTACTTAATGAAATTAACTCGTTATCAGGAAGCCATCCGCTATTTTGAGAAATCGCTTAAGGCTGCTGATCGCCCTGAACACCCTCTGGCTGATAAAGGCCGGCGCGCTGACGCACGTGCTAACATTGTTGAGGCAAAGAAAATTATCTCGGGTAAAGATGAAATTGATATAGATCTTCCAATTGATGAGCCTTAAAGTGAGAAAGGCTTTAGAAAAAGCTGTATATCATCGAGAAATGAATTCCCGAATCTTGTAGATTATGCCCGACATTATCTATATTACGCAGCGACTTTGCCACATATAGTTCACTATAAAGCTGTTGCGTGGGTTGCCATAATAAACCCACACCGACACTAGACAGGTTTACACGCTGATTCCGCTGGCCCTTTTCCCATGTCTTGCCCACATCAATAAAGGGTGCAAATTGAAGTCGACTAACCCCACCCTCATCATGTCCAATAGGCAGTCTGAATTCCAACGAACTGACTATACCGTTATCACGCACAAATTGATTCTCGCGATATCCACGCACGCTATTCGCGCCACCGACGGCAAACTTTTCCAGTGGTAATAATTCATCATCTGCCAGCTGAACATCCGTACGGAAGATAAATTGATTATTATTTTCACCAAAACGTCGCGCCCATTGAAATTGCCCTAACCAGCTAATAAAACGTCCATCCGGATTATTGCTATCTAAACTGACATCACCCAAATCTACCCCTACACTAAACGTCGAACGTGCAGCTAACACTTGTTTAGCTGTGCGTTGAGTCCAGTTAAGATTTAAACGTAATACTGATACTTCTGATTTACCATTCACCGTGCCCGCTGCAAATGAAAAGGGAATCCCCAAGAGAAAAGATTCACTACGTCGTCGATCAATGCTGACGCCAACAATAAATTCTTCTGACGTGGTTCTATAAACAGGGTGTTCAATACCAAAACTTACCGTTGATGATTTACTTTCTATATCAATAATGTCGAAAGGTTCTTCAATCACTTCTGAGTCACTATTATCGTATCTAAATTTAAATGTTGTATCACGGCCATTAAGTGGAAAGTCGTAGCTAACAGAATAATCATTCAAGCCTTCCGTTAGCCCAAGGCGAGCATATAATATGTCACCATAACCTAATAAATTTCGGTGCAAACCTTCTATCTGTCCACGTTCAGATCCAACACTCGGTGATTGATGATTGTTTAGCGTAGCAAAAATATCATAAGCACGCGCTTCTTCAACGCGCGCACGGAGAATAGCTTCACCACGATTTAAACCTGGCTTTAGTTCAGCATTGATTCGTTTAATTCTTGGGTTTTGCTGTAATAACTGAATTTTCTGTTGTAGATTATTGATATCAAGAATTTCTTCTACATCTAATAATAATCGGTCACTAATATAGCTGTCTGCTAGACCACTATTGCCATCAACTTGTATCTCTATCAAACGTCCTTCAATAATATTGAAGTGAATCACGCCACTCGCTATCTTTTGATCGGGTAAAATGACACCAGAGTTAATATAACCACGATTAACATAAATTAGCGTCAATTCTTGACGTAGCTGCTGTAGCTCTGCACTACTAATTTTTCTACCGATATACGGCTTTGCAACTTTCTGTAATACGTCGTTGGTTATCGCATTATTGCCATTAAAAACAAATTTCGTCACCGTTACTATCGGGACAATTGATAATGTTCCACTGTTATCTTGTAAAATTTTGGGAGTAGCAGCTTGTATTGGGGCAACTTTAACTGGCTCATCAAAAGCAGGCGCGGGCAATGATTGATCGCCGGGACGTTCAAGTGGCTTACTACCGATGGGAGGGGCCGCCATTACAACAAAACTAATGCACCACGAAGTAACGTAAAGCATCGCGGCAGTTAGACGGGTTACTATCATTCGGTCTCTAATGCTAACCGCCACAACCTAATGATAATAATGGCAGTTTCGAACCATTGCTTGAAGTTAATAATTCTTCTGACGAAATAAGATCAGTCACTGACCCTGATAAGTATTGCCCTGGGTTAGCAGGCACCCCACCACGGCCACTGATGACAAAGCTACTACTCGTGGAAGCAGAGCTAACGCTACAGCGTTCGCTTAATAAAGCGGTCACGTCGAGAAAGCTATCCGGTAATTGCTGTAGGCTGCCACTAATATCAGTATCCGGTGCATCAATTAAAATGGTGCCATCAATACCTAAAGCGGATGATGCCGAAACCGTACTGTTTTGCGAAGCGAAGAAAAAATCAGCGGTGATATTAATATTACCGCCATTGCCGCCAAAGGCATCCGCAATAATGCTACTGTTATTCAAAATAACAAAGGTGGGATCAATCGTTATGTTACCGCCATCTCCGGTCCCGCTCCTTACCGCTGTCGCAATTTGGCTGTTCAATAAATAAAGTAAATCAGTCGTCGTAATATCGATGTTACCACCATCAGCAACTTCAGCGGTGGTGCTAATAAATGAGTCAAGTAATTGCACAGTTTCTGCTGTTGTAATATCTATATTACCTGCATCACCCGCTAAAGGGTTAATGCCATTACTGTCAGTAGAAATAAAGCCACCGTTACTTAGCGTTAAGTTAGCACCACTAACATTAATATCACCGCCTAGACCTCGTCCTCGTGTTTCACTGCTTAAGCGAGAAATAAATCCGCCCTGATCCTGCCCTGAGACCAGAATATCGCCAGTGACATTAACATTAAGCGAACCACCATCACCTGAACCAAAGGCGGAGGTTGAGATAAAACCACCATTTATTAATGATACGTTGTCACCATTGACGGTGACATTAAAGCCATCACCGATGCCAGTCGTCACCGCTGAAATCGTCCCTCCATTAACCGCCAGTGTCGGCGTACTAACCATTATTCCACCACCATCGCCAGCGGCAAATGCATTACTGGTTAAACCCGTTGGTGACATAGGTGTGAATAATGCCGAGCTTATTGAGACTGATTCAGAAGCAGTGACCAGTATTCCCCCTGCACGCCCGATACCTGATGAGCTTGTATCGATGTTGCCAGCATCACTAATATTAAGTCTAGTTACATCAAGCGTGACGAGACCCGCATTACGTGTACCAGAAGTACTGGCCTGAATTAAACCTTGATCGCTCAAGTTTAAATCAGTGGCATTGATATTTATTTGTGAGATGCCACCCCCTACACCATCATTGACCGAGCTTGTGACACGACTGCGATTGCTGTTTCCATCCACACCATTGATATCAATAGTGCCTGTTACGTTAAGAAATATATCGCCCGCCGAACCGCCATTAAAACCAGAACCTCGGCTTTCAGCCGAAATAAATCCACCATTACGCAAGCTAATATTATCGGCGGTGATATTAATCATTTCACCATTTCCTGACGTCGTGGTTACCGCAGAAACCTGCCCACTATCCAGAACAAGCGATGGCGTATTTAAAATAATCGTGCCAGCAGAACCTGTTGATAAGTTGGCGCCTAAGCTATTTGAAAAAATCCCGGTAGCTTGCATCGGCGTAAAATCATTGCCGCTGAGAAAAATTGATTCACTCGCGTTTACTAAGACACCACCTGCATCACCATTACCATTAACAGTCGCTGACACCTGCCCCTGGTTAGTCACCGACAGTCGTTCAGTATTGATTCGAATTAAACCCGCATCACCGGCGGCGTCACTCGTTACCTCAATTCGACCTTCATCCAGCACAACGACGTCTTTTGCGCTAATGTTGATATTGCCTGAACGCCCAACATTATTAGTATTAGTAGAAATCGTTGTCGCGTTTGCCACACCGGTGCCTTTTACTTGCACTGTATCGCTCACCACAATATCAATGAGACCACCATCAACTACACCCGTACCGGCGAGTATTTTGCCACTACTTTCTACAAATAAATTTCCTGCGCGAATGTAGATTTCACCCGCCTGCCCAGGCGCATTAACATCGACTTGCGCCCCAGTTTGTACCCGCACATCGGCAAGCGCGATGAAGTTACTGACATCAATGCCCATTGGTTGATTAAGCGCTTCACCCGCCGAAGCAACTGCGGCGATATTAATGCGGCCACTTTGCTCTTTTACCTGCGCATTGTTTTCAAAAATAATATTACCGCCAACTAAAGACAATGCCGTATTTGGCGGCGCCGTCAAGGTACTGCCATTAACTCGAATATCGGCAGCAGCATCAAGAAAACCAAAACTGGTTGGCGCAGCAATGGTTAGCACAGAATTACCAGGGGTCGTTGCATCAAAAGTATTGCCATCTGCAAAACGAATAAAGTCGGCGGTAGTGGCATGAAAAGCACCACTGATATTTAGCGATGCATTGTTATCAAATACTATTCCTGCAGGGTTGATGAGATAGATATCAGCCATTGGAATTGAAGACTGAATGACCCCATCAATACTCGATACTGCACCGCCCGTGACTCGGCCAAATACACGCATTATGCCGCCACCGGGATCTAAGAAATTAGCGACGTCGCCATTAACAAGACTGAATTGGTTGAAGCTATGGAATAAATTGGAACCCGTAACGGTTCCGCCTGAGATGTTAAAATTAGGCCCTGCCGTGACGTTTGTATTGATACCGGTTGCATCGGCAGTGACCACAGCACTGCAATTACCTGCAAGCCCTATTAAAAAAGCCGCTAACAATGCTTGTTTAAATTGCCGATAGTTACTCAATGACGAAGCAGCCTCTTGTGATTATCTATAGAGTATACGCAACTATCTTTGCTCAAGACTATTTACCGTTATTTATTTATTGTTTTAGTCCGTAATGTTTAGCATGTTGTATGCTAAGGCGAACTACTCCTAGAAGAGACAAATAATGCCAGTGAGATCTGCACACGAATTGAAACCTTGGTGCTGCGCATTATTATTCGGCTTCTTATTGTTACAAACTAATCTCTGCGTTGCGTCAAACTCTAAACTTTATATTGATAAAAACAAGCCTAATAGCGTTTTACAACGTGCCGAAAAACTACGTTCACTAGGACACATCACCGCCGCAACTATTTTAATTCAGCAATATATTAAAAAACATAACAGTACGCTTCCTAAACGCCAAAGTGCACTGCTTCATGGGCAACTAGCCACCTTGTTCACTCAAGCAGGAAAAGTTGATTTTGCTAAACAAGCATTTTTTAAATCTATCTCGCTAGCAAAAGAAGCAAACGCAACCAATATTCATGCCTACAGCCTACTTAATCGTGGCAGTTTATTTGCACAACAAAAACGCTATATCAGCGCATTGCGAGATTTTGAGGCTTGTTTAAAACTTACTTCATCTGAATTTCAAGTGCTTCACTTTAAAGCTAAACTAAACCTGGCACGGGTTTTAATTCTAGGTGGTAATCTAAGCGTCGGCGAAAAAGTACTCGAAAAAATGAGCCAGCGATTCAGCCAGCAACCCGTTAGTTCTGATACTGCTGATGCGTTAATAAACTTAGCGGTCAGCTATCAAATGCTGGCTGATAAATTAAACCTTCAGCAACAACATGAAAACGCAAAGAAATTATTACTAAAGGCGAAAATAATTGCACAAAAAATTAACAACAATTACTTGCTCTCATATAGCCTTGGCCACCTTGCTAAAAGCGAAGAAAAATTAGGACACTCAAAGCAAGCGCTTGATTTATATCAGCAAGCTATTTTCACCGCCCAACAACTTGAAGCACCTGAACTATTGTTTAACTGGGAATGGAAAAAAGGTCGCTTGCAAAAAATTCTGAACAATACCACGGCGGCCATTGACTCTTATCGGCTTGCTGTTTATCACTTAAAACAGGTACGCGAGGATTTACTACTGGCACAAAGTATCGGTAGTTCTTCTTTTCGCGATATTATTGGTCCTGTATATTTTGAACTGGCCGATTTACTATTAAAAGGTAATGCTAGTAACAAAGATGCCGCCCTGGCACAACAAATATTAACCGAAGCACGTTTTACGATTGAATCACTTAAAACTGCCGAATTACAAGATTTCTTTCAGGATGACTGTGTTACCAACCTACAGTCTAAAACCGCTGGAGTTGAAACTATTGGCGATAGAACGGCGGTTCTTTACCCTATTTTACTTAAGGATCGCACAGAACTACTCATTAGCACTGAAAAAGGAATTAGCCAATTCACTATCAATGCGACAACCGCAGACATCGCGTCAACTGTTCGCCAGTTTCGCCAACGACTTGAAGACTTTTCAAACCACCAATATCTACCCCATGCACAACAGTTATATGAGTGGTTAATAAGACCCGCTGAAGCGACTTTACGCGCGAATAATATTGACACTTTAGTCCTTGTGCCTGATGGCCCATTACGCACTATCCCTTTTGCGGCGTTACATGATGGGGAAAATTTTCTGGCTAAGCAGTATTCCGTTGCAGTGACACCTGGCCTGACGCTCACAGATCCACGACCGTTGCCTCGCACAGACATGCAACTTTTGTTATCTGGCCTCACTGAGTCTGTCCAGGGCTTTACTGCGCTACCCAATGTCGAAGAAGAAATAAAACAAGTGGCTGCACTGTATAGCGGTCAGGTATTAAAAAATAAAGACTATCAAACCCCTACACTACAAACAGCATTAAAAAACACCCCTTATCGAATTATTCATATTGCCTCGCATGGCCAGTTTAAAAGTGATCCTAACGAAACGTTTTTACTTACCTACGACGGCAAACTTTCTATGGATAGTCTTGAAGGGTTATTGCAATTAAGCAAGTATCGTAATGAATCCGTTGAGCTTTTAACGTTGAGCGCCTGCCAAACTGCAGCGGGCGATGATCGGGCTGCACTGGGCCTTGCGGGCATTGCCGTTAAAGCCGGGGCACGAAGTGTACTGGCGACACTCTGGTTTATTAATGACCGCTCAACTTCAGCGTTAATTACTGACTTCTACAATCAACTGAAAGATAACCAGAACTCAAAGGCACAAGCCTTACAGCAAGCTCAAATCAAGATGATTCAGAGCACTGAATATAATCACCCTGGCTATTGGGCACCGTTCCTAATGATAGGCAATTGGTTGTAACAAGCAAAAAAACACCTGCCGGATTAACTCCCGACAGGTGACAACACAAATCGTTAATCGAACATATAACCTTCACGTGCTTATACTGTATGCTTCAACCCTCAGATTATCTGTTGCCTATGTCTCACCGCTAGTGTGAATAGGTCACAGTTTCCGATAATTCTGCCAAATACCTTAGCCTCAGTGTTTGCATTAACGGCCAAAGACTCTATTATATGTTTATAAACTCTATCGACTGGCTGGTAACGCCGTATTAATGCCATCGTTAATAAGCAAAAACATAAAATAACTAATAATATCAATAGGATGGCAAGGATGTCTGCTGCGCTAACTCGTGGCTTACCGCGCTACGCTTTAGTAGTGTTGTTCGCGACTTTCTCTACTATTACTGAGCTACTTGCTGAACCGATCGTTCTCGACACCAGCCAGTTTGAAGATGAGATGGAAATTTTGGGAGACATCCCTACTTCCCTCACTGCTACCCGACTTGAGCAACCAGTGACTGACAGTCCTGTTTCACTGACGATTATCGACCGCGAGCAAATTGAGGCCTACGATCCAGAATCACTGGTTGACGTACTACGCCTAGTACCCGGCATTCAAGTATTGCACCCCAACGGTTATCGCGTTGCCGTGAGTTATCACGGTCTAGGCGATCAGTTCTCTCGTCGCTTACAAGTATTAATCGATGGCCGATCTGTTTACAGCCCAACCTTTGGCCAAGTCGAGTGGCAAGAACTGCCACTGCAAGTTGAAGACATCGAACGTATCGAAGTGATTCGTGGTCCGAATGCTGCTAGTTATGGCGCCAATGCTTTTACCGCGACGGTAAACATCATCACCCGTAATCCTGCTGACCAACAAGGTACTTTTCTTAAACTGAAAGCAGGTGACCGCTCAACCCAACGCTACGTAGCCCGCTTTGGTGGCCGAAGCGAAAAATGGGACTACCGAATTACCACTGCCTATTCTGAAGATGATGGTTTTGACAGTATTGAATTTCCCGATGACAAGCGTAATGCCTCGTTTACCTTCCGAGGTGATTACCACGCCAACCCGGATAACGACTTTGAGTTTCAATTTGGTTACAACGACAGTAGTCATCAAAGTGGCGACCTGACACCGATCAGCGATAACCTAATTGATCCGCTACGCCAAACTGAAGGCCGCACGCGTTATGAGTTAATTCGCTGGAAGCACCGCATTAATGACGATAAAAAATTCAGCCTACAATTTTTTCATAACTACCAGGCTATCAATGACAATTACCAAACGGCACCGGTTGATACTTTATTTCCGACTGCACCATTTCCACCTTTTTCAACCTTAGTCGGCGCGCCGAACCAAGGCATCAATTTAAGCCAAAGTCGTTTATCCAATCGTTATGATTTAGAGTTTACTTACACACACAAACCTTTCGATACCGTACGCATGGTTTGGGGCACTAGCGCCAGACTCGATCAAGCCGGTGCAACCGGTTTACTAGACCGGGACAGTAACCACGATTTTGTCTCGAACCAAACTTATCGCCTCTTTGGTCACGGCGAGTGGAAACCAAATTCTAAATGGACTATTAATGCTGGGCTGTTAGCAGAAGACAATAACACGACAGGTACTGATTTTTCGCCACGCTTGTCCGCTAACTATCATTACTCACTGCGGCATACTTTTCGCACCAGCGTGTCACGCGCATTCAGAACACCTTCTATCTTAGAAGATAGATCCACTGCTATCACTCGCTTAAGCGACGGGCGGGAACTAGATCAACTATTGTTTGGCAACCGAAATCTCGATCCTGAAAAAATCACCTCACTAGAACTGGCTTATATTGGTAATTTTCCATCATTAGGGATCAATACCGATATCAAACTCTTTTACGATCACATCGACGATCCAATTATTAATGTTGATGACGTGAGCTTTAGCGATCCCGTCAATGCCCTGCTTGGCCAACAAGTTTCTACCGGTGTCTTTACCTTTATCAATGGTAGCCGTATCGATAGCAAAGGTATTGAAGCGCAACTTGACTATCAAATGAATGCAGCGACTCGTATACACCTCGGTTATACCCTTCTTAATATCAATGGGCGTACCCCCTTGGATATTAACAACAGGAGTTTTGCCAACGGTATACGTTCACAAAATTCTTCTCAGGAAGCACCAAGAACGATAAGCACAATGCAAATTATTCATGATTTAGAACATGATATTAGAGTCAGTGCCTCAGCGCATCACTACAGTCAATACCAGATTAATGGCGGCAGTGGCGATCCAGTCGACCCTTATAGTGTACTCAATATTCGTATCGCGAAAAAATACAAACTCGGCGAATCGAAAGGACAAATCGCGCTTAGCTTACAAAATTTACTCGGTGATTACTTCGACTTCTTTGAAAGTGTTGAATTTGATAACCGTTTATTCTTAAGTGCTGAAATAGAATTCAACTAAACAACATAAATCTGCTCTACTGTGGCTTAGCCAGCGAAGATAAGCGAGAAACCCTTATAAGCATTTCCAATCTGAATAGTATTCAATAACATATTCAAGTAGTCTGACTAACACCCTAATAGTTTACGGATACCCGTTATCAAGAAGGAGTGGTTATGATTTGGATTGGCGCCATCATTGGCTTTCTGATTGGCCTTGCAGAAGGTTCTTTCGCTGCCATATTCACCCTGACTATTGTCGGGCTTGGCATTGGTTCCATGGTTACTTTCAAACTAAACGCCAAAAAAAATAATGACGACGATCTAAATGCCAAAATTGAAGACCTTAACCAGCGACTGCAACAGGTCGAACAGCAACTAACAACATCAGCCGTCGAAAAAACAGTTGCTGCTACTGAAGAAGAGATTGCTGACAGCGCGCCGACTAAAGATGAACAAGAAGCAGCTGAAGATATTCAATCTGCCGCATTTGAAAAACCCAGCATCAATACGGTTGCACAATTTAATGCCAGCGAGCCCGAGCAAACTAGCGAACCTCAAGAGCCCACCCCAGCAGAAACCGAAACCCCAGCATTTTTACAAACAGACCACGTAGAAAAAACTGACACAGAGAAAACTTCTACTCAAAAATCTGATATTAAACCACCGCCTATTCCGGTTGAACCAACATGGCTACAACTAGCGATTAAGCGTTGGGTCTTTGGCGGCAACCCACTGGTTAAAGTTGGTGTACTCATCCTATTCTTAGGTCTGGCTTTCTTGCTCCGTTACGCTGCTCAGCACACGGTATTCCCCGTAGAGTTACGCTACGCAAGTGTCGGTATTGCTGGTATCGCACTATTAGTCTTTGGTTGGCGCTGGCGAGATAGAAAAGATAACTATGGTTTAATTCTACAAGGTGCGGGGATCGCCGTACTCTATCTCACCACGTTGGCAGCGATGAAACTCCATCCGCTGATACCCGCCAGTTTTGGTTTTATTATTTTATTTGCCGTTGCCGGTTTTGCTGCCTTACTCGCGGTACTACAAAATTCATTTATCCTCGCTCTGGTTGGTACCCTAGGTGGCTTTGCTGCACCCGTTCTCGCGTCCACGGGTAGTGGTAATCATATATCACTGTTCTCCTACCTCGCGGTACTCAATCTCGGCATTGCGGGAATTGCCTGGTTCAAAGCATGGCGAGCTCTAAATTTGGTTGGCTTTATTTGTACCTTTGGACTCGGCAGTGCCTGGGCAAACAAGTATTACCACAGTGATCTATTTTCAACCACTGAACCGTTCTTGATATTATTTTTTGTTCTTTATGTATTAATCACTTTTCTGTTTGCGCGTCGTATGTTGGTTGATGCAGAGATCACTGAAGGCCATTCTTTTACACAACAAATACGTCAGTCAATCCCGCACATCAATTATGTTGACGGTACTCTAGCTTTTGGCGTGCCAATCTCGGCCTTCTGGTTACAGTATTTACTGACTCGCCACATCGAATACGGTGCCGCCTTCAGTGCCTTATGGTTCGGTGCACTTTATATCGCACTGGCCATGTTACTTTTCCGCCGTACCGGTCTGCGTTACATTTTATTAACCGAAACAATGATCGCATTAGGCGTTGTATTTGGCAGTTTAGCCATTCCATTAATGGATCAACCTTGGACATCGGCTGCCTGGGCGGTAGAAGCAGCCGGTGTGTACTGGATAGGTATCCGACAACAACGAATACACGCGCGTATGTTTGCCTTATTACTGATGGTGGGTTCATCAATTTATTATTTCAGTCAATTAAGATTGCACCCTGAAACAGTACTCGACGGTTCACTACTTAGTTGTCTGTTACTTTCTGTCAGTAGCGCTTTTGCTGTCTGGTTAATGCGTAAGGCTAAGTCTGATCTTTCCAGCTTCGAGGCTCAGTTAAAACCTTATATTATCGGTTTCGCGGCCTTGTTCTTAGGTCTGGCACCATTGCAAATACTCAGCGCACAATGGGCTTCGCCGGTACTCGCGTTGATGGGCGCAGGCTTAGTTTATCTTGCTCTTCGCAGTAAAGAACGTGCCATACTGCACTGGTCTTGGATTTACCAAATTGCCGCTTCTATTTTATTTATTTCCACACTCAAAAGCTCACCAAGTGGTGCTGTGCTTAGCAATGGTTGGAGTGGTTTATTCGCAGCCAGTCTCATTGGCATTAGTATGCTACTGGGTGTTTGGTTAATGGCACGGTTTGCTAACGATGAAGCTGAGAAAACAGGGCTTAAGGTTAATAAAACAGCCAGCGTAAGCTTGTTAGCCGGCTTGACCTTTATCAACCTTGCGCCATTGTTTATCTTACCTTGGTCAACGGCAGCATTGATCTGGCCAGTAACTGGTTTCCTGACATTGTTCTGGGCAATCCGCGCCGCACATACCGGCACACTGTTATTTGCATTGGGGCTACAAGTTGTTGCAGGCGGTGCGCACTTTGGCGATAGACTACTGTCACTCATCAATAACAACTCAACTGAAAATTTAGCGTCCTTTCAACATATTGGTTTCTGGGGGCCTATTCTCATTGCGCTGGCTGCATTCGCTTGTGCCAGACTTTTACAACGACAGCAGCAACCAAAACTTGAAACAACACTGGGCTGGATAGCACTACTTTGGGGCGGTGCATGGTGGGGGTTTGCGTGGACAGTCGAGATTGTACGCATTAACCCAAACGAGAACATCGCGGCCTTACTGGCGGGTATTACCATCGTATCACTTTATAGTCTTAGTTTACTGTCAAAACGTTGGCAGTGGCGTGAAGCAAGTCATGCAACGTTAGTCTATGTGCCACTACTATCTCTCATTGCCAGTGTTCATTGGTTAAGCGGTTACTCACATCCGTTCATTAGTTGGGGGGCAGCCGTCTGGCCATTGGCATTATTGGTGCACGGCATCTTGCTACGCCGCCAGTCAGACTCACCAACAAAACTTCTCGAGCTTGCGCACATTGTTGGTGTCTGGTTATTTGTTATTCAAGCGGCGCTTGAAGTGCGATGGCAATTTACTCAACTCGGCGCACTAGACAGTGCCTGGTCATTGCTTGGTTGGATGTTAGTACCGGCTATTTACTTGTGGGCATTGAGCCGTCACTCATTACTAAATCGCTGGCCACTGCGTGATTTTAATTTTGCTTATTTAATTAAATCGGCTAGCCCTATCATTATCTATTTAATCACATGGGTTTGGTTAAGTAATATCATCAGTGATGGCAAGGCAGAACCGTTGCCCTATATTCCAATACTTAATCCTCTGGAAATTGCGCACATTGCGGTACTCTTATCACTGAGTGCATGGTGGTTACGAGTGCGACAATTCCCCATCTTCGCCAACATGGGAATTATTGTACGAAGTGTCTTTGGACTCAGCGCTTTCGCTATCATAAGCGGGGTTGTTGTACGCAGTTGCCATCACTTCCTTTCTATTCCCTGGCGCTTCGAGCCGTTATTTAATTCTGTTACGGTACAAACATCACTGTCGATTGTCTGGAGCACTATCGCTATCTTATTAATGGTGGTGGCTAATCGCCGGCTCCAACGTTGGGTATGGCTAACGGGTGCAGGGTTGATGGCTGTCGTTGTGAGTAAATTATTCTTAATCGAACTGGCTTCTGCCGGTAGCATTGGCCGCATCGTCTCGTTCATTGTTGTCGGTTTATTATTACTGCTAGTTGGTTACTTTGCGCCACTACCGCCTAAGAATAAAACTGATGAAGAAACTGGTGAAGAAAATAAGGGGCCATCATGAAAACCAAATGGTTTCTTTTATTTCTAGTCAGCACTTCTGCGCTTGCACAACAAAATGGTCTGACACCCGATAGTTTTAATTACCAAACAGGTATTACGCTTGGCGACGGTGGCCCCTTTCAGGAAGTTACTTTACCTTATAATGTATACGCGGGTGTCCAGCGTAATAATGTTAATGACTTGCGTGTTTTTAATGGCTTACAAGAAGTTATTCCTTACGCTCTCTATAAAAAACAGCCTTCTTCAGTGGTTAAACAACAAGAAACAATCTTGCCCGTGTTTCCTATCATCACCAGTGCTGAACAAACGAATAATGGATTGCAGCTCGATATTAAGCGAAATAGTCAGGGACAAATTAAGTCGCTACGACAGACCGGTATTAAAAGTGATCAAAAAAATATTACTCGTGGTGCCGTGTTCGATACCAGTAACATAAAGGACAACTACCAAACTCTGAACCTGAAGACTGCAACAAGTAATATCCCCTTTCATTCTTTTAAACTAGAAAGCAGTAACGATTTACAACACTGGAATCTAGTCAGTGCAAATAACCAACTTGTTCAACTTCGCCATGATGGACGGCTAATAGAAAAAAACACCACCGACCTGCGTAATCGCGGAGGTAAATATCTGCGCTTGCTTTGGAACTCACCTGAACGGGCACCCCAAATACTTTCCGCTTCAGTCTCAGCAACTAAAACATCGACTGCTTATACAAAAAGTATTTGGTCTGCGGCGATTACACCCACCGTGATCACAGAAAACATCTATGAGTATGCACTGTCGCGCTTTATACCAATTGAGCAATTACGTTTTAACCTCGCACAAACAAATAGTTTAAGTCCTGTTACGCTTCAATATTTTATTGAGGGGACTTCTAAGCGTTATCCTGATCGGTGGCAGGACTTACAAGCGGCGACAATTTATCGCCTGCGCACACCGCAAGGTGATATCACTTCAGATGATATTAAAATTCGCCGTCATCCGGGTGATCGCTTACGCTTATTAGTAGATAGCCGTAGTGGCGGCATTGGTAATACGCCACCGACATTAGAAATTAGTTTTACACCGCACAACCTAGTTTTTCTTCCTCGCGGAGAAGGACCTTATACCCTCGCATGGGGAAACTTATCTGCAAAAAATGCATCATTACCTATCTCAACCTTGATTCCCGGGTTTAAGTTAGATAACAAGTTATCTATTGCCAACGCTCAGCTATTAACGATCGATAACAATTTATTGCCGACTGCGCCAACCAAAGTCACTTCTGAAAATTATTCTAATGCTTTGTTGTGGGGAATTTTAATCGCCGGCGTGCTTGCCTTAGCGGCAATGGCATGGAAACTTGTTAGCCAAATATCCAAAACCGATCAAGATTCTTAACTAAAACTAATTTTTAGAATTTTAAATTTTAGAAAATAGAAATGGTGCCGGAAAGAGGAATCGAACCTCCGGCCCCTTCATTACGAGTGAAGTGCTCTACCGACTGAGCTATTCCGGCGAGAATTTAAAAATGGATTGGTATTTCAAAGAGTGAAAAACGCAAGAACCTAATGAGCTAAATTACGAACCCGAATGATTACTTCAACGCCGTCAATTTCCGTACCACTTGGTGTCGTAGGAATTTCACCAATAGCAAGACTGTCAGCACTTACATCGCTTAGTCTACCCGTATCAACATTGTAGAAATGATAATGCGAGCTCATGTTTGAGTCGTAAAAGACTTTAGATGGATCAACAATAACTTCACGCACTAGACCTTTGTCCGCGAATAAACCAAGCGTGTTATAGACAGTTGCTTTAGATACCACTGCACTGCCTTTATTTACCGCTTGCAGTACCTGATCAGCAGACAAGTGCTGAGGCTTGGCAAGTAGAATTTGGGCTATTTCGACACGTTGAGGAGTCGGGTAAATATCCTTTTCCTGCAGACGTTCGACGATGTTTTCGCTATTTGTCGTTTCCATAAGTGCGATTATATGACCTGAAATTGCGTATGTATATAATACCTGCAGTATTCATACCTAAAAATGCCGGATTTTAGGCTTTTAATCACGTTCAGCGTCGATTGAATACGGCTCTGAGTGAATTTTAGTCTTATTATTTAACACGATATCAGTGATTAATCGTGCTGAAGCTGGGCCTAAAATGACTCCATATCGGTAATGACCCGCATTCACATATAGTTGGCTGATCGTCTGGTGCCCACCTATATAAGGTATACCGCTCGGCGAACCGGGACGTAACCCCGCCCAATGTCGCTCAATCTCGCAATTAACCAGCAGCGGGGCAATGCGTTCAGCGCTGGCGACAATATCAGCCTTGGCCGAGTCTGTGGTCGATTTATCAAAGCCCACATGCTCAAGCGTGCTGCCAACCAGAACACGGCCGTCTTTGCGAGGGATAACATAGCGATCCTGATGCAAAATCACTCGTTTTATGCTGTCTTTTGGGGTTTTATACAGCAACATCTGGCCTTTTACCGGTGCTATTTCTGGCCGTTTTCCCAATCCATCTAGCAAATCCGCACTCCATGCCCCCATGGTGATGACCACATTATCGGCATAGTAGTGTTCATCTTGCGTTTGAGCACCTTTCGCCACACCCTTTTCAACAAGTATTGTTGACACCGATTGTTGAGTGGCAATCTTTACCCCCAGTTGCTCTAAGCTGCGCTTTAAGGCTTTAACAAAGCGAGGATTTCGCACTTGAGTCACCTTAGGTAACCATAATGCACCCTGTTCAGCGATAGTGGGCGCTAACTCTGGGGCACATTCAGTGCATTGTTTGGCATCCAATTGCTGCAGATCGGCGCCATATTGGGCGGCCCATTGCTTAGCCTCATCCACTTCGTCACACGCGGGCATTAATAAGCCACTTTGGCGTAACTCAGGATCGATCCCGCTTTCCTGCCGAATGTTGTCGATTAGTTCTCTATATATTGCATGACTTTCGCGGGCCAAAACCGATACCGGCGCCGCATAACGCCAGGGATAAAGTGGCGATAAAATCCCGCCACCTGCCCACGAGGATTCCGTGCCTAAATTACCACGCTCAAGTAGTTGCACTTGCATCCCTGCCAAAGCAAATTCACGCGCGGTGAGCATGCCAATGAGGCCGCCACCAATAATCAAACAATCTGAAGAAACTGACATATCAATAAGTTATAAAAATAATCACTAAAATTAAGGTTTGTGTGCGGGCATTATACCTATGCCGCCTCACTCAAGGCTACGGCCATTTTGACAGCTTAATTTCACCAGAGGTTTATAATAAATCACCTTTTATCGGATCATTGCCGCGGTCTGTCGGACACACGCAGACAAGTAAAGAGCCAGCTGCTAAATATTACCCATACAGACTAAAAACTTATTTGGGGCTATGGATGGCGACAACACTGGACCCGACTAATGAACAAAAAAATTGCAGGATTTACACTGGTAGAACTAATGATGGCGTTGGCTATCGGCGCTATATTATTAACCATCGGTGTCCCCAGCTTCACTCAACTCATTCGTAGTAACCGTATTACTGCACAAACTAATGAATTTGTTACCAGTGTTAACCTCGCTCGTAGTGAGGCAATCAGACGTGGCGTAACGATCAATCTCCTCTCCGGCGGTGGTACTAACTGGGCAGGCGGTTGGCAACTTCAAGTCGCCACTACCGCTGAAGTGTTGCGCCAGTCTGATCCACTTGATGGCACAACCTCACTTTCAAGTACGCTCAATAACACGACCGCATTTGCCTTCGACTCTCGAGGCTACTCAGACAGCATAGAAACCCTAACACTCTGTGATGTTGATACGCCGATTGGGCGACAAATTAATATCGCTGGCACTGGGCGTGTCAGTGTCTCCACCATCAATACATGTCCTTAGACGTTCTAAATTGGATTTTTCATTATGAAGAATAATCGCGGATTTACCTTGGTAGAAATTCTAGTTGCCGTCGTCGTGCTAGCTATCGGCTTACTTGGTTTAGCTAGCTTGCAGGCTCGCAGCTTACAGTTTAATTACAGTGCTTATGAACGTTCGCAAGCATCATTACTCGCTTATGACATCATTGACAGAATGCGCGCCAATGCAACGGTTGCTGCTGGCGGCGCTTATGACATTGCCCTCGGTGCAAACCCACCGGGAGGAAATGATTGCCAAGTAGCAACGCCCGTCTGCACTACCGCTGAAATGGCGTTGTTTGATTTAACACAATGGAAATGCTCACTTGGTAATTTTGACGGCAATGGCGCTTGTAATGCTACCGGCCGACTTGCGCAAGGTGATGGCTCTGTCGTCCGTAACGGCAACCTCATTACTATCACCATCCGTTGGGTCGACGACCGCACTGCTGTCGGTGCAAATCGTTTCACTTCCTTCACCGCGAGCACACAATTATTATGATGACTTCACCAAAAAATAATCGATTCTTCCAAAGTCGTGGCTTTACGCTGATCGAAGTCATGATAGCGGTGACTTTAAGCCTCATCTTACTTGCCGGTGTGGTGCAAATGTTTATCGGTACCAAGCAAACCTATAATACAGCAGAGAGTCTAGGCCGCATGCAGGAAAACGCGCGCTATGTCATGGATGCGATGGGCGTAGAAATAAGACAAGCCGGTTTTTTACCTTGCTTAATATCTCCTAACAATACGGCCAATGTATTAAATGGTAACAATACCGAATATGACTTCTTCGGCAGCCCTATTTCAGCTTTTGAAGGCGATGGTGTTGACGTTTTTGATGCGGCTTTCCCTGCCGTTGGCACAGCACCCGGGGATCGTGTTGCTGGCTCAGATGGCATACGCATCTTGCGCGGTGGTGCAGATAACTTTTCGATTGAAAGCCACAACCCCCCTTCTGCGCAATTTAAATTAAAAACTAATCACACGCTAACGCCTGGCACCGTGGTACTAGTGTGTGATGCGACCCACGCTGCAATTTTGCAAATCACTAATTCAAATCTAGCCAATCAAACCATTGTTCACAACACCGGTACCGAAGTGCCCGGTAATTGCACTAAAGGCTTAGGCACACCGGTACCCAATCCATGCACAGCCAATGGTTCGCCTTATGCCTTCCCACCCGGCTCTCAGTTAGTTACTTTTCAATCAACTATTTTTTATCTTGGCATTAGCAGCTCGGGGACAACCAACTCAATTTACAGCCAAGTGCTAGGTGGTCCGGTACTTGAACTGGTCGAAGATGTTGAGACATTTCAACTTATGTACGGAGAAGCCCCATCATCAATGCAAGCGGCAGAACGTTACGTCAGCGCCGATCAAGTCACCGATTTTAACAATGTTGTGAGCGTTCGTTTAGGCATGTTAATGCGAACCCCAGCTGAAATAGCCGCCGTCGCTGATACCAGCACCTACAACATCATTGGCACTGACGTTGCTGACACCGGAACAGCGGTTACCTATACCTCTGATCGTCGACAACGCTACCCATTTAGCACAACCATTAAAATCCGTAACCGCGGCGAAGGTATTGGACCGACTCTTTAAGGAATAACAATCATGATGCTACCTAACATTCAAAAACAATCTGGCGCCGTACTTGCGATTAGCTTAATTATGCTACTGCTGATGACCATTATTGGCGTAACAAGTATCAGCACGACTTCACTTGAAGAACGTATGGCCGGTAACTCTCGTGATCGCCACGTCGCTTTCGAAGCCGCAGAAGTGGCTTTAATTGAAGCTGAAGATTTCCTTGAGACCGTTGCTAACACCGCAGCCTTCTTATCTAACAATGCCGGGTTATACGAAGATCTTGACACAAAAATCTGGCAAAACATTGATTGGGGTGGTGATGGCTCAGGCGCCGATGGTTATCGCACTGCAGGCAACATTGGTACCGGTGAAAACTTAGGCTCCTCACCCAAATATGTTATCCAGTTTCTCGGCGGTTTTGGCGGTGGATTAATTGATGTCGGTGATGTCGCCGGCGGTGGCGCTGACGGTAACTATGGCAGTGCGAGTAGTACCAATGTCAGTGACACAGGACTTTTCCGTATCACTGCAAGAGGCACGGGCGGCTCAAATAATACCGTTATTATTTTACAAACCGTTTACGCAATATCTATTTAATAATGATGACTACTGATGGAGTTAGGGAGAGAACTATGAATTCCCAGATCAAACAAACTGGCTCAGCCATATCTAAATTAACCTTTACACTAAGTATTATGTTAGCAAGCAGTCTCGCGAGTGCTGGTACGCTGAGTATTGCTGATAATGCCTTAGAACTGGCCACTGGTGTTGAACCCAATATTATGATTTTGGCCGATGACTCAGGCAGTATGGACTGGGGCATGATGACTGATCAAAACAGCGGTATCTATTTCCTTGGTAACTTTGCTTACTACTACACTCACCCCGATCCAGGCTCCAGTGGACCAACACCTGCCGACAACTCTTTTACTTTTGTGCTGCCAACTGAAGAACATCTTGATGATGAAGGACTCGCTGCTCCTCAAGGCGGTGTCTGGCGAGTATGGAACAAAGATTACAATCGAATATATTATGACCCAGCAATTACTTATGAGCCTTGGGAAGGTCAGGATATAAATAATAATCCTTATACCAATGCTGACCCAACTAACGCCCTTTATGATCCATATAAACCTGCTGGCGGTTCACTAGATCTCACTGCAACAATTACTTACGACACTGACTGTGGCCTTGCTGCTTGTGGCGCTATTGGTAATCTATCTGGAAATTTCACTGTTACTGATTTCTACCCCGCTCGTTATTACACTTGGACGGACACTGATAGTGACGGTGTAGTCGATGACACCGATGCGCACACACTCGTTGAAATTCCTGCCGGCACGGCTCAAATGCAAAACTTCGCTAACTGGTTTAGCTATTACCGCAAACGCGATCTCACTGCAAAAAATGCCTACAGTAAAGTCATTGAACCTAGCACCGCTGCTCGCGTCGGCTTTGCTGCAATAAACAATTCTGCTGGCAATCGTATTCCTGTCGCATCCATGAATATTTCCATCTTCAGTGGCAATAAACTTTCATTAATGAATAATATTTTTAATACCCAACCTTCAGGCTTTACACCCCTACGACAAAATCTGGAATCAGTCGGTCTCTACTTTGAGTGTGAAACGGGTAATATTTTTGGTGAAACAACCGGTCTCACCCCCGGTGGCGCCAATTGCCCGGTCCAAAGTAGTGCAGAGGGTGGACAATGCCAGCAAAACTATACAGTTCTAACCACTGATGGTTTCTGGAATGGTGGTGATCCAAGTGTCGATAACGCGGACGGCACACCTCTGGGACCTGCTGCCCCAACTGTTAACGGCACATTCGATGGCGCCTCATTTGCTGACGGTGAATCTGACACCTTGGCTGATGTTGCCATGGACTTCTATGAGCGAGATTTGCATGGCACGCTTACTAATATAGTACCTACCACTTCCCGTGACCGTACACGCTATACCGGTAACACTGATCCGTTCAATTTAATTCATCAACACATGACAACTTATACTGTTGGTTTTGGTGTAAACGGTCTTTTATCGGCAAACCCAACCGATGTTAATGCCGCTTTCGCCTGGGGCGATGCTTACAACAGTGACGCAGAAAAAATCGATGACCTTCGCCATGCGGCATGGAATGGACGCGGTGACTTCCTCAGTGCCTCTGACCCGAATGCCTTAACTGATTCATTAGTCAGTATTTTTGCTGAGATTGCAGCCGGTACTGGCACCGCAACAGCGGTTGCTTTCAACTCACAAAACTTAAGTAACGGCGCCTTAGTTTTTCGCGCCTTCTTTGATGCCTCAACAAATGCTGGTGATTTGATTGCGCAATCTATCGATATTAATGGTGTCATTTCAAGCAATATTGAATGGAGCGCTGCGACGCAAATTGATAGTGACACAACACCTAACTCTGATACTCGTGAAATTATTACTTATGATCCGATTGCCAACGCAGGAATCCCGTTTCAATGGGCTAGCCTAAATGCAACTCAACAAGCGCAGTTAAATTTACCTGTTGCCGGCGCAACGCCTCCCGATCCTTTAGGTGAAGACCGCGTAAACTATTTACGTGGCCAGACTGAAAATGAAGGAGCTGATTTTGCCAATGGCGAGTTCCGCGAACGCCCTACAACACAAGGACTTCTCGGTGATATTGTCCATTCGACACCATTATTTATTGGCGACCCGGGGTTTACTAACAGAGACTTTGTACCGTTCCCAATAGGGACCGGCGACCTCTACAGTCAGTTTGCTAGTGCAAATGCAGGACGAACTTCACTGGTTTATATCGGTGCCAATGATGGCATGTTACATGGTATCAATGCCCTCACCGGTGAAGAAATATTTGCCTATGTGCCAAATACCTTAATGGGTGATTTATCACTATTAACAACACCTGACTACACGCACCGTTATTACGTCGATCAATCCCCCGCCGTCAACGATGTATTTATTAATGATAATTGGGCAACTGTTCTTGTGGGTGGTCCCGGCTACGGTGCATCGGATGGTGTTGGTACAGGCACGGCAAGTAACGCGGGTTACTTTGCTCTCGATATTACTGACCCAACGTCACTTGCCACTGAAGCCAGTGCTATCAACAATGTCATGTGGGAGTTCACTCAAGCCGATGATGTCGGTACACCACCTGATGGAAACGACCTTAATCTTGGTCTTTCAATCACTCGCCCAATCATCACCATGACCAATGCGGTAAGTGGTGGCGAACAACGTTGGGCCGCTATTTTTGGTAACGGTTACAACAGTGCCAGTGCCGATGGTGATGCTGAGTTATATATTGTTTATCTTGATGGTGGCCAAGATGGCACTTGGACACAAGGCACCGACTTTATCAAAATAAGCACCGACAATGGTAAAGCAGAAAGTGCAGACACTACGACACCGAACAGTCTTGGTGGTGTGCGTGCCGTTGATGTTGACCAAAATGGTACCGTCGATATTGTTTACGCCGGTGATTTACAAGGTAACGTTTACCGCTTTAACCTCAATGCAAACGTTCTCGCTTCGCCAAACAATACGAGTAACAACCCAGTGCAAACGTTATTTACTGCGCTTTACAATAACACGGCTGGACTAATTCAACCGATAACTACAACCCCCGTGGCCATTGACCATCCAACTGAAGCAGGTTACATCATCTTAGTTGGTACGGGCAGTTACTTCACTGCTGCGGATAATACTGATTTATCGATTCAATCAATTTACGGTTTGTGGGATGAGTTATTTGATGCCAGCGATGCTATTGTGCCGGTAGATTATGCGCGCTTACAGGAACAAGTTTATACCAACGAACCAGGGACTATCGGCGGCTTCAGTGTTCGCACACTAACCAATGATACCTTTACCTGGGGTACAAGCGGTCAACGTAAACAAGGTTGGAATATTGATCTTGACGTCGCACCTGCCGGTGGTGGTGGTGTCGAATTCCCCGGTGAGCGTGCCATTCGTGATATCGTCATCTTTGGCAGTAACGCCTTTGTTAACTCGGTGCTGCCTAGCGATTCTGCCGTGTGTTCCTCTGGTCCAGGTGGTTTCTCACTGGCCTTTAATCCCATCTTCGGTGGCTCTGGTGAAGATCCTATCTTTGACTTAAATGATGATGGTGACTTTGACTCCAGCGATAACGTTGGCGGCAGCGAAGATGCCAACAAGATCGTCACCGGAAGACGCTTTGATGATGGTACCCCAACTAGTTCAAGTCGCATTGGCAATCGTATTATCACTCAGTTAAGTGGTACGGATACTGAAACCAGCGATATTACTTCCGGTAGTGATATTGATTCCGTCGCGGTTAATGATGCCGGCATTGGTTCACGAGAAAGACAATCCTGGCGCGAAATTGAACTATAAGATACCGAGATTTGGAGTAAAAAATAATGAACATTACATGTAAACTCACGACCCACTCGTTGCTCACTATTCTATTAGGGCTGAGTGTCTTTAGCGCACCTCCGTTAAGCGCGATTGCAGACGAGGTGCAAAATAGAAGCCTCTCACAACGAACATTGCCGAGTAGCCCGTCTAGCGCCTTTCAGGCGACCGGCTTTGCTGGCAAACTAAATGGCGCCAATCGTTCTATCATTATTAGCGGAACCCGCTATTATTATGGTATTAATACCAAGGTACACACGCAAAGCTCTAACCTCGCATCGGCTAGCGCCATTAAAAAAGGTGATGAACTTGGCTTCAGCTATGTTGAAGATACAAAAAGAAAACGTTTTCTTAGTGAAGTCTGGATATTACCTGCGGGTTCGCTTACTGGTAGCTAGACTACCAAAATAGTTTCTTGAAATTATTGAGGCAAAACATGGAAAAGAAATCACAAGGTTTTACGCTCATTGAACTGATGATCACTGTGGCAGTGTTAGCCATCGTTGCTGCCGTAGCGATACCAAGCTATACCAATTTTGTGCTTCGTGCTAAGCGCGCAGAAGCGAAAGCCGCTGCCAATATTGTGGTGCAACAACTGGAACGCTGTTACTCACAATTTGGGAGCTATAATAATGCCGGTTGTGCAGCCGTTGCAGCCGTCGTCAATTCTGACCAGTTTAACTATACTGTCGCTGCTGGCCCTGTAACGCCAACAACCTATGTTGTGACAGCTACCCCAGTAGCAGCTAATCCTGACCCTCAATGTGGCGCATTAACTATTAGTCAAACAGGTACCGTAGAAATCCTTGGAGCAAACCCTATTATTCCACTGACTAACCCTCTAGCTGCCATTCAAGCTTGTTGGGATCGATAAGCTTATAAACAGCCATTAAAAGTCGTACTTTAGCATTAGCACCTAAGTGCTAATGCTAATTTTCCCTTAAATTCAATCACCTATCACTCTCCTCGAAATTATACCGCCTATCTGAAAAAAACTACTGTCTATCCGGTTATACCTCTTTGCGCTTTACAAACACAAAAGCCCGCGACTAGTATTAATAAAACTTAATCGCAACGGAACAGCTGATGAAACACCTAAAAGGATTTACCCTTATCGAATTACTGGTGACGTTAGCCTTAGTTGTTGTATTCGCCGCGCTCGCTGTTCCCTCTTTCTCCTCACTTATCCGTAGCAACCGCATTACGGCGCAAGCCAATGAGTTTGCCGCATCGCTGAGCATTGCGCGCAGTGAAGCGATTCGACGAGGCACTCCTGTTGCAGTCACATCTCAAGGCGGTAATGACTGGTCTCAAGGCTGGACTGTCAGCGTTGTTGCCCCCGTTACCGTGTTACGTAACACGGATGCATTCGCTAATGACTTAAATTTTACCAGCGCGGGTGGCAGCAACGTGTTTACGTTTACCTCACGCGGCTTTCTGACTAATGCCGCGAGTGCTGATAGTTTAACCCTTTGTAACCCTGATTTAGCCGAAGCGCGACTCATCAGCGTTGGTGCCTCTGGGCGTATTAGTGTTGTAAGAACTGAAGATGGAACCTCTAACTGCCCTTAGTCTTTAATACACAACCTTCACTAACAAGGAAGTAATGAGCAGATGACAGCAAATTATAAAAATCGCGGCTTTACCATGGTTGAAGTACTGGTCTCTGTGGTTATTTTAGCCATTGGCCTACTCGGACTCGCTGGCCTGCAAGCTCGCAACCTGCAATTTAATTACAGCGCCTATGAACGTTCTCAAGCAACTTTGCTTGCTTATGACATTATTGACCGAATGCGTGCCAACCTCGGCCAAGCTGTTGCGCAAAACTATCGAATACTGCTCAATCAAGCGCCACCTGTTGACAGCCAAAGCTGTCAAGCCGCTGGGGCAAACTGTAATGCAGCAGCGTTAGCCGCCTATGACTTAAGTCAATGGAAATGTTCACTCGGTCGATTTGGCGTCAATGGTATCGCCGCAAGTGGTAACTGCGGCAACACCCAGGGTGCGTTATCACAAGGTGATGGCAGTGTTACTTTTAATGGTAATTTAGTCACGGTTACCATTACATGGATTGATGATCGCAGTGTCACCGGTCCCAATAGCATCAGCACCTTTACTGCGAGTACTGTGCTATGAAAATTGCTCTCCAAACAAATAACCTGAACAAACAACCCGGCTTCACCTTGGTCGAGTTAATGATCGCACTCACCATTAGCTTGATCTTGCTTGCCGGTATTATCACTATCTTTTTAGGTAACAAACAAACGTACAACACCACTGAAGCGCTAGGGCGAATGCAAGAAAGTGCGCGTTTTGCACTCGACACCGTCACAAGAAATGTTCGTGAAGCCGGTTTTTTACCTTGCCGATTAACAGGCCGAATTGGCAACACACTTGAAACTAGTCCAGCTCAGCAGCAAGCTTTTGACTTTTTTGGCTCTCCGCTGATGGGGTTTGATAATAGCGGTGCTTTTCCTGCAGACTTCCCGCAAGGCAATGCCGTTGGCGACATGATTCCAGGCTCAGATGGTGTGCGCATCATCAAAGGGACTGGCCCTACTTATACAGTCGGAGAGCATAACGAAATATCAGCCCGAATAACGGTACAGGGTACTCACGACATAATGCCAGATGATGTCCTCTTAATCTGTGATACCACCAGCGCCACTATCTTCCAAGCCACCAATGCCAATCAAGGTACGACACCTATTGTTCATAACACAGGAGCCGGGTCAACATTCGGTAACTGTAGCAAAGGCCTTGGTACACCAACAGATTGTAATTCAACCAATGGCAATACAAAAAAGTTCTTACCGCCCTCGCAAATTGTGCGACTTGAGTCATCTATCTATTACATTGGCCGAGGGGCAAGTCCCAACACGAGCTCGCTATTTCGGCGCGTTCTAACCGCCAGTGGTACCCTGTTAAATGGCACACCGCAGGAAATTGTAGAAGGTGTTGAAACCATGCAAATTTTGTATGGCGAAGCGCCCAATGCTAATGGCACAGCAACAAGGTTCGTGCCCGCCAATCTGGTCGGTGACTTTAATAATGTCGTGAGTGTTCGCATCGGCTTACTCATGCGCACAGCCAACAACATTGGCGCGCAAAACGATGCACGTGTCTACAACGTAGCCGATGCAAATGTTGGCCCCAATACGCTACCGGTCGGATACGTACCTGATCGACGCCAACGTTATAACTTCAGTACAACCATCAAAATAAGAAACCGTGGTACTAACCCCGGTTCATAAAAAATCGGCAATAGTTAAAGGACTCACGATGAAACAATTTCCTAACAAACAATCTGGTGCAGTGCTTGCGGTCAGCCTCATCTTTTTAGTGCTACTAACCATTATTGGCATCTCTAATTTACGCACTACTAGTCTTGAACAGCGCATGGCGGGTAATAGCCGTGATCAACATCTTGCTTTTGAAGCCGCTGAGGCATCACTGCGCCAAGCAGAAACTTTTCTCGACACCATTCCTGATGTGGCTGATTTTAATAATGCAGGTGGCGATGGTCTTTATGCCAGCGATGCCGCACTATTCACACTCGATCCAACTTTCAAAAATATTGAAACTTATGTTCAGTGGACCGCAGCTGCCGCTGGCAACCAAGGCTATGTCAACGCGAACACTATTGGCCCATCATCTTCAGCCGCAGGTGAACTAAACACCGCACCAAAATTTGTTGTTCAGTTCCTTGGCGAAACAATCAACCTACTAAACAGCCGCAATCTAAACAATAAAGGACGCAGCACGGGTTCAAGGGGCTCTCGGTTATTCCGAATCACCGCTCGCGGTACAGGCGGCTCTGACAACAGCGTTGTCTATCTGCAAACTGTTTACGGCACCCGAATTACTAACTAATTAACGACACGGAAGTAGTTATCATGCTATCACTTCAAAACTCACACATGTTACGTAACTTATTGGTAACAATTATCTCTGGCATCAGTCTGGTTGCTATTACGCAAACAAACGCTGGCCCACTTAATATCTCTAATACGCCATTAGAAACTGCCAGTGGTGTTGAATCCAACGTCATGATCTTGAATGATGACTCTGGTAGTATGGCTAACACAATACTCATATCTTCTGGTCCAGAACAGGGTCGCTTTGGTACCTATCGACTCTCAGTTACTGGATTTGGTTTTAATGACTACTCTTATACCCACAATGATGGCGATAATCTAAACCGACCACTCTTACCAACAGAAAGTCGTCTCAACGCAATCAATGCTTCTATCGGAGGCGGACTATATTCCCGCTCGGAAAGCGCACAAGGTGTCTGGCGCGGGCGTTTATCTGACTTTAATCGTCTTTATTACAATCCTGACGTTACATACCAGCCTTGGGGAGGTGAAGACCGCGATGACGTCACTTTTGGCAATCAACCCCCGGGCGCGGCGCGTCTGGACCCTTACTTACCTGATGCGGGTAACACCATTTCATTAACAACCCAATTGGGATTTAGCACTTTTATTCCAGGTATTGGCACCAGAACTGACTCAATTTACCCCGCTAGTTACTACACTTGGACCGATAGCAACGGCGATGGAAATGTAGACTTTAACGAACCCCATACGCTTATGCAGATTCGCTTAGGTGGAGGTGGAACCTGTCCTCCTACGGCGCCGCCCGGCACACAGTGTCCAGAAAATTTTCCTCGTAGAAGTACTCGTACAGACTGTGGTGGCAGCGGTGAAGACGCTGGCCTACCTACTTCATGTTCTGCAGCGTTAGAACTTCAGAACTTTGCCAACTGGTACAGTTACTATCGACGCAGTGAACTAACAGCCAAGGCCGCTATTAGTAATGTTATCGCTGATGTGCAGTCTGAACGTATCGGCTATGCAGTTATTAACGATAGAAACACACAGATTCGTGTTGCTACTATGACCAATCCTGATATGACGAATCCTGATACCCCTGTGCAAAATGACATTACGACGGGTAACAAAAAGAATTTACTTGATGAAATATTCTTAACCCAATCACCCAACCAAGGCACGCCGCTGCGCGCAAGTCTTGATGCAGTTGGATTATATTTTGCCTGTGAAACCGGTAATATTTTTGGTGATGCAGCCAGCGCACCGGGCTCCGAATTTTGTCCTACTTTTTCTGCAGACAACGGTGGTGAGTGTCAGCAAAACTATACGCTATTAATGACCGATGGTTTCTGGAATGGGACGTATCCCGCTAGTGGTGAAACCGGTGTTGGTGATGCCGACAGTAACGATAACAAAGAAACGCCTGCTGGCGTTGCAGGAACTTTTGATGGCGCTTCGTTCGCTGATGGCCCTCTCCCCAACCCTAATCCAGGACCTGATGGTATAACTTTTATTAACACCAATACACTCGCTGACATAGCCATGTTCTACTACGAACGTGACTTACACAATGACCTTGGTGATGAAGTAGAGACAACCGACATCGACGAAGACCGATACATTGGCCCAACAGATCCATTTGAAACGATGCATCAACACATGGTCACTTATACGATTGGCTTTGGTGTCAGTAGCACAGTCGAGACAGACCCTGATATGGCTATACCACTACCGCCAAACTTTCTAAGCGACCCATTTGACTGGCCCCCACCAGCACCAGACACTCCATCAACTATTGACGATTTACGTCATGCTGCATGGAATGGCCGTGGCCAGTTCCTAAGTGCTAATAACCCTGAAGAATTGCAAACAGCGATAGAAGCTTTCATTGAAGGCGTTTCAGCAGGCTCAGGAGCTTCTGCAGCCATTGCTTTTAACCCATTTGATTCTACGACAGCAGGTAACGACACTCTGTTTAGCGCTATTTTCGATAATGACAATGGTGACTTAATAGCAGAAGTGGTCGATGCCAATAATGACTTTACCTTCGTATGGAGCGCGGCTCAGCAATTAGATTCGTTAACTGACGTAAACACTGACTCACGTACTATCGTTACCTTTAATAGTGCAACTGAAGTCGGCGTACCATTTGATGTAGGCGATATAAGCCCTGCCCAACTGGGTCAATTAAGCATGCCCGTTATTGCTAACACGGTACCAGCCGACTTAGCGGAAGATCGTCTTGAGTACCTACGCGGTCAAACAGCTAATGAATCTACCGATAACACTCGGCGCTTATTCAGGCAGCGTGGCCCAAGCGATCTTGCACCGCTAACACAACCCAACCTGACAACAACCGGCAGGTTAGGCGATATTGTTCGCTCGAGCCCTATTTTTAACGGGGAGCCTGAACCATCACCTTTCAGGGATCAAGCTCCTTACCCTACTGCAGCAGGTGAACTCTACTCGGAGTACGTCACTAACTTCCAGAATCGAAGAAGCGTTGTCTATGTCGGTGCCAATGATGGCATGCAACATGCCTTTAATGCAGCCACTGGCGTTGAAGAGTTTGCTTACGTGCCGAACCTGATTTTTGATCGCATATCCGATTTAACGGAACGAAGTTATAATCACCAATTCTTTGTCGATATATCGCCAACTATTGAAGAAGTTTACTTTACCCCTACCAGAGGGACTCAATCAGGTAACGCTAGTTGGAACAGTGTTCTCGTTGGTGGCACAGGCATTAATACACCGGGTTACTTTGCACTAAACATCACAGAACCAAATAGTTTTAATAATGAAGCTAGCATGGCCGCTAATGTTATGTGGGAATTTAGCCAAGCGGATGATATCGGTACCGTCGTTACGCCAAATGATCTTAACCTTGGAGGTAATGTCAATGCACCACTCATTGCGCTGAGTAACATAGAAGGCGCAGCTGGTCAGGGAAATCGTTGGGTTGTGATATTTGGCAATGGCTATAACAGCGCCAGTGTCGCTGGTAACGCAGAACTTTATGTACTTCTTATCGACGGCGGCCAAGATGGCACATGGGATCGCGGCACTGATTTCATCAAAATCAATACGGGCAATGGTAAAGCACAAAGTGGGGGTACTAACGACACACCAAATAGTCTTGGTGGCGTACGAGGTGTTGACCAAGATGGCAATGGTACGGTTGATATCGTTTATGCTGGTGACTTGCAAGGTAACTTGTATAGATTTGATCTTTCTGGCACTTCAATGACCGCCTTGGAAACAGCAACAAATGCATCACAAATTTTATACCGAGCAAGATTAAATAACGGCACAGAAGTACAACCTATCACAGCCACACCGATTACTGTCCCAGTCTCTGCTGCAACACCAAGCGCTGCGGGTAACGTTGTTATTTTTGGTACAGGTAGATACTTCACAACGGATGATGCCACATCTACTGACATTCAGAGTATTTATGGTATTTGGGACAACGTCACCAATGCATCAAATGTTATAGAAGAGGTAGACTTTGATGATCTGGTACCGCAAACCTTTACAAATACAGGAAATATTCTTGCAGACTTCGGAATAAGCACTTCCACTTTCAGCACTGTCACATACTCTAAAAGTGATGGTAACAGTGGTTGGCGTATTAATCTGGATGTTCTCGATGTTCTTGGTCTCGAAGTCGAGTTCCCTGGCGAACGCGCTATCCGTAACTTCATTCTTACAGGCGGTAACATATTTACCAGTACAGTATTCCCATCATCAACTAACTCTTGTGACGGCTCACCAGGCGGTGCAATTCTTGGGTTCGATCCACTCTCAGGTGGCGCACCTAGTGAGCCCGCTTTTGATCTTAATAATGACGGCATGTTTGACGAAGGTGATAACGTCAATGCTCAAGAAGGACAGCAAAATATTGCTACTCGCTTAACAACAGGAGTACCTGGTGGCATCGGAATCGTTAATGGTATTCTTCGAGCACAGTTAAGCAACCTTGATAAAGTCGCAATTCGCGTTAACCCCGGTGATGAAGTAAACGGCAGACAATCATGGAAAGAAGTTGACTTGGGCATACAGTAACTAAGAAACAAAGTTGCTAGTCTCTACAATTTATAGGATTTAAGATTATGAACATATACTTTTCACACTTAGTAAAAAGAGCAATATTTGCACTGTTAGTTGTTTTCTCATCGACTCTGATCGTGAACCTAGCGACTGCCGAAGAGGCGAAAAAGCTCGCTATCCAACCTAACACATACTCAATTACCGGCATTGTCCGCTCGGTTAACAAAGCAAACCGTAGTATGAATATTGATGGACGAATTTACTATTATTCAAGATTTACCACCGTAAAGGATACCAAGTTTAAGGCAAGTAGTCTGTCTAAAATCAGGAAAGGAACAGAAATTGGTTTCAACTTCAGTCCTAATGACCAACAATATAATTTTCTTGAAGGAATTTGGATACTACCAAAAGGTGTTCATCAACTAATGTAATCACTAGTTGTTTTCCTAATGCGTTAAAACAAGCGCATTACAAACAAACTACTGCAAGGCCTTTGGCAAACTAAACGTTACAGTTTCTGGCTCGCCGTCACCTTCACGCACCACGTCAGCACCTAGATGTTGTAAGCGGCGAATCACATCCTGCACCAGTACTTCTGGTGCAGAGGCACCGGCGGTTAAGCCTATCGTTTGCAATCCTTTAAACCAGTGAAGATCAATATCATCAGGACCATCAACTAACCAGGATGGTAAGCCAAGTTGCGTGCCAATTTCACGTAAGCGATTTGAGTTTGAGCTGTTCGGTGAACCGACCACAAGAATTGCTTCACATTGTTGAGCTAAGCGTTTGACTGCATCTTGACGGTTTTGTGTGGCGTAACAAATATCATCTTTCTTTGGGCCGACAATATTAGGGAAACGTTCCCGAAGTGCATCAATGACAAGACTTGTATCATCCATCGACAACGTAGTTTGGGTCACAAAGGCTAAAGACGTGTCGTTATCTACCACTAGCTTGGCCACGTCCGCAGGACTTTCGACTAAGTGCATGTGTTCCGTTTCGCCTACTTGCCCCATAGTACCTTCTACTTCAGGGTGGCCTTCATGACCGATGAGTATGCATTCTCTGCCAGCCTTCATATGCCGGACAACTTCCATGTGTACTTTCGTCACCAGTGGACAGGTCGCATCAAAAACTTGTAGGCCACGACGCTTTGCTTCGTCTCTGACAGCGTTAGGTACGCCATGGGCACTAAAAATGACGGTGACGTTATCAGGAATTTCATCCAGCTGTTCAACAAACACGGCACCCTTTTCACGTAAGTCTGCAACCACATAACGGTTATGTACCACTTCATGACGCACGTAGATCGGTGCACCAAACATCTTAAGTGCGCGCTCTACAATTTCAATAGCGCGATCCACCCCCGCACAGAAACCGCGAGGGTTAGCTAAAATAACTTGCATTAGGCACCGGTCTCATCGACATGAACTTCGAGCACTTCCACGTCAAAGGTAACGTTGTGCCCTGCCAATGGGTGATTGAAATCTACCACCACTAGTTCATCATCAGGTACTTCCATAATTTTACCCGGCACTTCTTCACCAGAAGGGGTGGTAAAACCAATGATGAGTCCTGGCTCTAAATCAATGTCATCGGGAAATTGTTTGCGCTGCATCAGATGTACATTAGTTTCATCAGCAAAACCAAATGCCTCGCGCGGATCCAGCTGCACACATTGTCGTTCGCCCATGACCATACCATTCAGCACAGCTTCCAGACCATCAATCAAAGCACCGTCCCCCATCGTGAAGCGTAAAGGATCACTGTCAACGGTCGACTCAATCACTGTGCCATCTTCGAGGGCTAGGGTATATTGTATTAAGACACTCACGCCGGTTGTTATTTTCGTTTCACTCACACTAAGTACCTGTTAATTAACTTTTGCTGTTTTATCACTACGCATACTGAATAAACCATCAATAATCAAAATCGCAGCACCAACGACAATAGCCGAATCGGCAATATTAAATGATGGCCAGTAAAAGGTTTGATAATAAATTTGAATAAAATCGACAACATAGCCCTGCAGGCCGCGGTCAATTGCATTACCTATTGCACCACCGAGAATCATCGCTAATGCACTGGCCAACCAATGTTGATCCTTCGGCAATTTTTTTAGCCAAGCAATAATGACAACCGTGACAAATATCGCTAGACCAATAAAAAACCACCTCTGCCAACCACCGGCTTCACTTAGAAAACTAAATGCTGCTCCCGTGTTGTACGCCAAAAACCAGTTAAACGAAGGCATCACTTCTTGCGGCACATGAAAAGTTAGTTCACTAACGGCCACGTACTTCGTGTATTGATCTACCGCAATAATAACGACAGACAACCATAACCACTTCAACATAGCGGCTCCATTACGCAAAATCTCTAGGTTCGCCTTCGCCATCAACATTATCAACACAACGACCACACAGCTCAGGATGTTTTTTCTTTTTGCCAATGTCATCGCGATGGTGCCAACAACGCACACACTTCTTATGCTTCGAGGCCGTGACTGACACCCACACTTCATCACCTGATGCCATAGTACAATGAGCCGATTCAGCTGGCGGTTCGCCGGCCAAGTAAAGTCGGACATACGAAGTAATGAAAACAAAACGTAATTCATCACCTAAAATTTTCAGCTTATCTAAAATCTCACGTCCGCAGTACAAACCGACTTCAGCGTCCAGAGAAGAACCAATCACACCGGCTATTCGTGCTTGCTCAAGTTGTTTATTCACGCAGTCACGAACTTCCGTCACGCTAGCCCAATAATTTAGTCCCATATCATGGCTTAATGGCATGGCCGGTAACACATACCAACTCTCATAAAAAACGGACTCGCCATGATCACCTGGAATTTGTTGCCAAATTTCTTCCGCCGTAAAAGTGAGAATTGGTGCCATCCATCTTACTAAGGCTTCAACAACATGATACATCGCCGTTTGTGCAGAGTGTCGAGGTAAACTGTCTGCCTGAGTTGTGTACTGACGGTCTTTAATAATATCGAGATAAAAACCACCCATATCAACGGAACAGAAATTATGAATTAGTTGATAAATTTTATGGAACTCATAGCTTTGATAGGCTTCAAGTATTTGTGCTTGCACTTTTGCCGCACGCATCACCGCCCATTGATCCAGCGCCACCATTTGGTCTGGTTCAATTAAGTCCTCAGCTGGATCAAAACCGTTTAGGTTAGCGAGTAAGAAACGTGATGTATTTCGCAACCGACGGTATGTATCGGCAGTACGTTTCAGAATTTCATCAGAGACATTCATCTCAGCACTGTAATCTGTTGCCGCGACCCAAAGACGCAAAATATCAGCGCCTAAGTTTTTAATAATTTTCTGTGGTGCAACTACATTGCCCTTAGACTTGGACATCTTGCGACCTTTCGCATCGACAGTAAAACCGTGCGTCAACACTGTTTGATAAGGCGCATTACCTGTCATCGCAATGGATGCCAATAAAGAAGACTGGAACCAACCACGATGTTGATCAGAACCTTCTAAATATAAATCTGCAGGCGCGCTCAATTCTGGACGGCGATCAAGTACTGCATGATGGGTAACACCTGAATCAAACCAGACATCGAGTGTGTCAGTGGCTTTATCATAGTCGTCTACTTCATCTTCTAGAAGCTCAACTGCATCCATTTCAAACCAGCCATCAATACCTTCCTTCTCAATGCGTTTGGCAATCTGCGCAATAAAAGCACTAGTTTTAGGATGTAACTCACCGGTGGTTTTGTGCACAAAGACAGGAATCGGCACACCCCAGGTACGCTGACGCGAAATACACCAGTCTGGACGGTTTGTGATCATGCCCTCAATACGTGCTTGGCCCCATTCAGGTAACCAGTACACATTTTCGATACTTTCAGTGGCCTGCTCACGTAAACCATTTTGCGTCATGCTAATAAACCATTGCGGCGTCGCACGAAAAATGATCGGTGTTTTATGTCGCCAGCAATGCGGGTAGCTGTGCAGTAAACTATGGTGATGAACTAATTTGCCACGCGCTTTTAATGAGGTGATAACTTTGTCGTTAGCACTAAACACATGCATGCCAGCGAACAGCGGTGTATCCGGTAAGAAACAACCGTTACTGCCAACCGGATTATCCACTTTCAAGTTATAACGCATACCTACTGCATAGTCATCCTGACCATGACCTGGTGCGGTATGTACGCAACCGGTGCCGGCTTCAGTGGTAACGTGATCACCTAAAATGATTGGTACTTCGCGTGCGTATAATGGATGGCTAAGGCGCAAACCTTCTAACTCACTGCCTTTGCAATACGCTTCAACGCGATGCGCTTCCATTCCATAGCGTTCCATGCAGTCTTTTAATAATGCTTCAGCGACTAACAATCGTTCAGCGCCCTGTTCGCCTTCGCATTGCACTAATACGTAGTCAAAATCAGGGTGCACACACACCGCCTGGTTAGCAGGCAATGTCCATGGAGTGGTTGTCCAGATCACTACCGAGATTGGGCCCTGGCCATGCTTCTCAGTATGATGGCAACGTGCAAGCAGTGACTCTTCTTCAAGCAAACGAAAACGCACATCGATTGCTGGAGAAGTTTTATCTTCGTATTCAACTTCCGCTTCAGCAAGCGCCGAACCACAATCGGTGCACCAATGCACTGGCTTAACACCTTTATGCAAATGGCCATTTTCAATAATCTTGCCTAAGCTGCGAACAATGTCGGCTTCAAACTGAAAGTCCATGGTCAGATAAGGATTATCCCAGTCACTGATCACACCCAAGCGTTTAAAATCTTCGCGCTGTTTATCAACTTGTTTACCCGCGTATTCACGGCAAGCCTTGCGGAAAGTTTTCGCATCCACTTTATGACCGGCTTTACCAATTTTCTTTTCTACATTTAATTCAATCGGCAAACCATGGCAGTCCCAGCCTGGAATATACGGCGCGTCAAAACCTGACAAGGTTTTAGATTTAACAATAATATCTTTTAAGATTTTATTAACCGCATGGCCAATATGAATATCGCCATTCGCATAAGGAGGGCCATCATGCAAAATAAAAGGCGGACGACCTTTACCTATTTTACGTAGCTTTGCGTAAATATCACTTTCTGCCCAGCGTTTTAATAACTCCGGTTCACGGTTAGGTAAGTTACCGCGCATCGGAAAATCTGTGTGCGGTAAGTTTAAGGTGTTTTTATAATCCATCTTCAGGCTCTACTTCCTAAATAATTAACTACAGACGTTGTGCAAAAAAAGCGCGTGCTTGCTCTGCATCAATATCAATTTGTTTTCGCAACTCGTCAAAAGAATCAAACCGACATTCATCGCGCAATTTGTGCACAAACTCTACGTGCACATACTGGCCATAAATGTCTTGCTCAAAATCAAACAAGTGCACTTCTAATAAACTCCGCGTGCCATCAACCGTAGGCCGTGTGCCAACGTTCGCAACACCTGCCACCGGCTCGCCATCAATACCAAACATTTCAACTGCAAACACGCCTTTAACCGGCGTATTGTTACGGTGCAAATGAATATTGGCCGTGGGAAAACCAATCGTTCGTCCACGCTTATCACCATGGGCGACTCGCCCGCACATTCGATACGGTCGACCGAGCAATTGCTCTGCACTGGCCATGTCACCCTTGGCAAGCGCTTCACGCACTCGAGTACTACTGACTCGGTCGTTATCAATCATAAACGTGTGCAGATTAACGACTTTAAAACCGTGCTTTTCGCCCGCTTCTCGTAGCATTGCAAAATCACCGAGACGATCATGACCAAAACGAAAATCATCGCCTACCACCAGATAGCGAACATCTAGCTTGGCCACTAACACGTCATCAATAAATTGCTGCGCAGGCATCGCTGCAAAAGCCGCATCAAAACGCAGACACAACATGCGATCAACAGCATAACGTGTCAGTGCCCTGACTTTTTCCCGTAACCGGGTTAACCGCGCCGGCGCTTTCTCCGCGGCAAAGAACTCCATCGGGTAGGGTTCAAAACTGATCACCATTGAAGCGACATTCATCTCAGCGGCTTTTTCAGACAGCTGTCCCAACACGGTTTGATGACCGAGGTGTACCCCATCAAAATTACCGATTGTTGCCACACAGCCGCGATGCCGTGGGCGAAGGTTGTACTCGCCACGTACCAGTTCCAACGTTCACCTGCCATTAATTCAAATACTGAACGGGCTATTATAAAGCATACTGGCGCTAAACCTAGCCAGTTGTCTGCAAAATAGCCGATATTGTTAGATTTTTACTGCTTTATTTACCCACGCAAGTGGCGGAGTCTTAGACCGGACAACCACAGCACGAGAAGGTAAACACTTGCCCCGGCTGCCACCCAGATTGCTAACTGCGCAATACGTTGTGGACTTTGCCACTGTGACCAGGCATCCACATCAATTCCCCAAAGCAAAACTACCAACATCATGCCGAGCGCCAACAACACCTGCATAATCAATCGCCACCAGCCGGTTTGATGCACCAACACACCAGAGTGGCGTAAGCCTCGATACAACCACCCCGCATTGAACCAGGCGGCTAGCGCCGACGCCAACGCCAGACCCGCATGCGGCCCTATTATTTCCAGCTCAATCATGCCGGCAACAAAAATCAGATTTAGAACCAAATTAATGCCTATAACGCGAATCGCAATACGAACGGGTGTCTTAGTATCTTGACGCGCGTAATACCCCGGTGCCAAAATTTTAATCAAAATATAAGCAGGCAAACCTATCGCTAATGCCATCAACGCCAGTGCTGCCATTTGCACATCCTGTGCTGCAAACTCACCATACTCAAACATGGTTGATAAAATAGGCGTGGATAGTATCGCCAAGCCCAATGCGGCCGGCAAGCCAATCACTAGTGCCATCCGCAAAGCCATGTCCAACGTGGCCGAAAAAGCCTTAGGATCAGCGCTCGCATGTTGGCTCGATAAGCGTGGCAAGATCACCGTCGCTAAGGCGATGCCAAAAATACCCAGCGGGAATTCGACCATTCTGTCAGCATAAAATAACCAGGTGACGCTGCCTGTCATCAAAAATGAGGCAATCACCGTGTCGATCAACAAATTAATTTGCACCACCGATGAGCCCAGAATCGCCGGCAACATCAGGCGCATGATCTTACGCACACCACTGTCACGCCAACCCCAGCGCGGTCGTGCCAATAGGCCAAGGCGGGCTAAAAAAGGCAGTTGAAACAAAAGCTGTACAACCCCGGCAATAAACACCCCCCACGCTAGCGCCATAATCGGCTCATCCATCAAGGGAGACAACAACACGGCACAACCAATAAGACTCAGATTCAGAAACACCGGGGTGAATGCCGGCACGGCAAAGCGGCCAAAAAGATTTAATACCGCACCGGCGAGTGCCGTCAGGGAGATCAACACTAAATAAGGGAAAGTCAGCCGCAGCATGTCGACCGTCAGTGCATACTGATCAGGATTATTCAGGTAAAAACCGGTGCCGAAAACCAGCGCCACCCAGGGCGCCGCCAACTCAACAACAATTGTCACCAGCAACAAGATGCCGCCCAACGTGCCTGCGGCGTGCATCACTAGATGTCGCACATCGTCTGCACTACCTTCGTGCTTAACTTCGGCTAACACGGGCACAAAGGCTTGCGAAAAAGCGCCCTCAGCAAATAGCCGCCTGAAGAAATTAGGAATACGAAAAGCGACAAAAAAAGCATCGGTAGTCGCTGCTGCACCGAAATAACGGGCAATAATAATATCCCGCAACAAGCCTAAAACACGCGAAATGAGTGTATTACCACCCACCACAGCAGTGGATTTGAATAATCGTCCACTCAAAATAGTGATCCCTTCAGATAATTGCTTTCGCAGTGCTTATAACTTGCTGTTTTTGCTTTATTTTTCACGGCACCAAGAATACCATGCATAGCCCGCCTACAACAGTAACAAGGCTTGACAAATGGCAACAAAATCCGCATAGTTACGCGCTTTCTTTGAAACAGAATCCTAGCAGGAGCAAGTCAAGTGGCCAATACAGCACAAGCTAAAAAGCGTGCACGTCAAGCGGAAAACCACCGCCGTTTAAACGCCAGTCAGCGTTCAATGATGCGTACTTTTATTAAGAACGTCGTCACTGCTGTTGAAACAGGTGATAAGTCTGCAGCCTCTGAGGCTTACAAAGCCGCTGTGCCTATTATCGACAAGATGGCCAACAAAGGCTTGATTCACAAGAACAAGGCAGCGCGTCATAAATCACGCTTGAATGCTCACGTTCACGCCATGGCCTAATTTGGCTATTGTGAACTGCTTAAACAAAAAAGCCGGTCATTGACCGGCTTTTTTGCGTTTAGAGAGACCATTCCCAAGTACAAACGTCTAAAAATCACCCTCAGCGCCACTGTTCATAATTTGGTAAATATCTTTCTGTACCTTTAATGCTTTTTTCTCCAGCTCAAATGGCAACGGCGCACCACCATGAATCATTAAATCCATATTCAAGGTATACAACCAGATTTTACCATTCTTATCTTCGACCATCGAGATACGGCAGGGTAGGTAAGCAGAAAAGGAGTCGCTGAAATCCAGCATTTCTCCAGCGGTTAGGGGATCACAAAACAGGAAGATTTTTAATAAGCGAAAAGGTTTGCCGGTGATCAATTTGATTTGCTTACTCAGTGGCAACTCACCGACGTTCTTTATGTTTAAGGCATTAGCAACAGACTTCATTGCTTCTTCCGCATCTTCTGCCGTGACACTGTCCGACAAGGGCACCCTTATCACTGTCGCCGCCGCGGCATCACCTGTGCGAATCAGATCTTTAAACATGCTCAGATAAATAGCGGGGGCTTCCTTACTAAGTCGTTTCAGACCATTAATTTCATCTGCATAGTAATTGCCCGCCGCAATGCCTGCTATCACCACTACTAAACCAATCAGAGCTAATAACGCTCTTGTCCAGCTGTATAGATATTTCACCCACGCCTCCAATGCCACTGTCTGTGTTTTTACAGAAAAATTAAATTCCCTAACCCTAGTCCCTATATTAACGAGAGCTGGGCGCCACCGACAACCCTGTTTTTAGTATGGTTATAATAAAGGGAAATAAGGAAAGGATTTGTTACAGTAAAAGGCATTTAAGCGTAGTATGGACTCACATCAGAACTAGGTTATCACGATGAATTAACTCACCTTCAACAATATAACCGAGCAATGTCTCAATTTGTTCGCTGCTCTGGCCCATAATGCGTTGGCTTTCTTCAGCATTGTAGTTAACCAAACCGCGGGCAATTTCTCGCCCCGAAGCGTCAACACAACTCACTAATTCGCCTCGCTGAAAGTGACCGGTGACCGCCTTCACGCCCACTGATAAAAGACTGCAACCTTCTGCGACTAGTTTCTTTACTGCACCATCATCGAGGCGAAGCGTACCACAGACTTTCATTTGTCCAGCCAACCACAATTTTCTTGCCGCTAACGCTTCATCTTTTGCCGTCAGTAAGGTGCCAATTTCTTCACCCGCATGAATCGCCTGTAATGCCTGTTCCTGCCGACCCGATGCAATCATCGTTGAACAACCAGAACGCGCAGCCACTCTTGCGGCACGTATTTTGGTCAACATACCACCACGGCCTAATGCGGATCCCTCTCCGGCCATGGCCATTAAAGATTCATCGTTGGCTTTGCCAAGACTAATTAATTTTGCATTGTCGTTATGCCGAGGGTCGGCATCAAACAAGCCATCTTGATCGGTGAGAATCACTAGCAGCTCAGCTTCGACCAAATTAGCCACCAGGGCTGCCAGTGTATCGTTATCGCCAAATTTAATTTCGTCAGTCACTACCGTATCGTTTTCATTCACGATAGGTACCACTTTCATTTCATGCAATTCACGAAGTGTGCTGCGCGCATTGATATAGCGCTCGCGATTGGCCATGTCATCATGCGTGAGTAAAATCTGTGCCGTATGCAAACCAAATTTTTGGAACGCGGCTTCATAACATTGCACCAAACCCATTTGACCAACGGCGGCAGCGGCTTGTAATTTGTGCACAGAATGAGGACGTGAAGACCAACCTAAGCGTTGCATACCTTCTGCTACTGCGCCAGAAGATACTAATGTGATACGCACACCGGCTTGCATCAGTCTGGCAATTTGCGCGACCCAATTACTGATCGCATCATAATCCAGCCCCTGCCCATCATTGGTAAGCAAGGCGCTACCGATTTTCACGACCCAATGTTGAGTGCTGCTTATGTCTGCGCGAGATTCCATGTCATGTTCTGTGTTTGAGGTTTTGTTTTTATATTGTTTCAGTGTTTAACCTTAGCTATCCGACTCGGGAGACACACCGTGCTCTAATCGCCCTGCCTCAATGTCTTCCATTATCTTATAGACTAAACTCTGTACCCCTTCCCCACTCACCGCAGAAATCTGGAATACAGGACCGGTCCAGTTCAAGCCTTTAACGATTTCATCGCAGCGTTGCTGCACATCATCAGGACTCATCGAATCGATTTTATTCAGCACTAGCCAGCGCGGTAACGATTCTAGATCAGCACTAAACGCTTTCAGTTCAGCAATAATCGCTTTGGCATCTTCAACCGGATCTTCACCACCCGGTGGCACAATATCAATGATGTGCAGCAGCATGTGGTTACGTGCCAAATGCTTCAAGAATTGAATACCTAAACCGGCACCTTCCGAGGCACCTTCAATCAAACCCGGAATATCCGCCACCACAAAACTGCGGTATGCCGCGACGCGCACCACGCCTAAATTCGGGTGCAGTGTAGTGAATGGGTAGCCGGCTACTTTAGGTTCTGCAGCCGAAATTTGTCGCAAGAAAGTAGATTTACCGGCATTCGGCAGACCTAACAACCCCACATCAGCCAACACTTTTAACTCTAAACGTAAGCGCCTTTTTTCACCCGGCGTACCATCCGATGTTTGTCTTGGGGTGCGGTTGGTACTGCTTTTAAAATGAATATTACCCATGCCATGATGTCCACCCTGGGCAACTTTCAGCACTTGCCCCTGGCGGGTGACATCACCCATTTCTTCGTCGGTGTCATGATCCCAAATCATGGTGCCTAGCGGCACTTGCACGTAAACATCTTCACCACCGCGGCCGGTCATTTGCCGATGCTGACCATTTTTGCCACGCTCAGCACGAAAGGCTTTGGTGAAACGAAAATCAGCCAAGGTATTCAGACCTTCTTCACCAATTAGGAACACACTACCGCCATTACCACCGTCGCCACCATCAGGGCCGCCGCGTGGTATGTATTTTTCACGCCGAAAACTGGCAATACCATTGCCACCGTCACCGGCTTCAACACGAATAATGGCTTCGTCTACAAATTTCATCGCTATCTACTTAATGGGTAGGGTTCTAAAACTAACGTATTTGGCAGAGAAAATAAAAAAAGCCCCGTCTTGTGGACGGGGCTTTTTTCTCGAACTTAAAAAAACCGGGTTAAGCTGCCACAATACTAATGAATGTGCGCTTTTTCGGGCCTTTAACTTCGAATAATACTTTACCATCCGCTTTGGCGAACAATGTGTGGTCATGACCACAACCAACGTTTACACCTGGGTGGAATTTAGTACCGCGTTGACGAACTAGAATGTTACCGGCTAATACGTCTTCGCCGCCAAAGCGTTTAACGCCAAGACGTTTGGAAACTGAATCGCGACCGTTCTTAGTACTGCCGCCTGCCTTTTTATGTGCCATGAGTATAAGCTCCTAAATAAACGGCGGGACTAGCCCTTAATACCGGTGATTTCAACTTCTGTGTAAGACTGACGATGGCCTTGTGTCTTACGCGAATGTTTACGACGACGGAATTTGATGATGCGAATCTTATCACCACGACCGTGCGAAAGGATTTTTGCTGTCACTGTGCCGCCATCGACAAATGGTTTGCCGATTTTGATGTCTTCGCCATTAGCGACCATCAACACTTTGTCCATATCCAGTGACGCACCGACGTCAGCGACAAGTTTTTCTACTTTAAGGGTCTGGCCTTCTGTAACCCGATACTGCTTGCCACCGGTCTCAATTACCGCGTACATATTATTCTCCACATTGGCTCGCCACAAAAGCAAACCACAAGTAACCTGAAAGGGCGGAAATTTTATACATATCCGTGCCTTACGTCAAACACTATATTGCACTCTCAGAATAGCGCCAAGAATCATAAGTACATGATAATTATGAAATAATTGCTAAAACAACAGAATCACACTATAATCCGCTGCGCAGATAAAGTCAGATAGATGGCAATATTGGTCTTCGGGCACTAGTTTAACAGAGAATCAGTATGGATTTAAACGCAGTACAGCAACTTATTGACGATGATATGCAGGCCGTCGACACCCTTATTAAGGAGCGTCTACAGTCCGATGTCGTGCTGGTCAATCAGTTAGGCCATTATATCGTTAATAGCGGTGGTAAACGGCTGCGGCCGATGCTGCACCTATTATGCGCCAAAGCCATGGGCTATGAAGGCCACCACCACCTATCTTTAGCGGCAATTGTTGAGTTCATCCATACCGCTACCTTATTACACGACGATGTCGTCGATGGTTCAGATTTGCGCCGCGGCAAAGACACCGCCAATGCCTTATGGGGTAATGAGGCCAGTGTACTGGTCGGTGACTTCCTTTATTCCCGCGCATTTCAAATGATGGTTGAACCCGGTTCAATGCGGATCATGGAAATTCTCGCCAGTGCCACTAACACTATCGCCGAAGGTGAAGTTATGCAGTTAATGAACGTGCATGATGCCGATACCACAGAAGAAAATTATCTTGAAGTGATTCATTGCAAGACGGCAAAATTATTTGAAGCCTCAGCCCGATTAGGCGCGGTGATATGTGATGCCAGTGAAGAACAAGAACAAGCCATGGCTGATTACGGCATGTACTTAGGTACCGCCTTTCAACTCATTGATGACGTACTCGATTACAGCGCATCGAGTGAAGAACTCGGCAAAAATATTGGTGATGATCTGGCTGAAGGCAAACCTACCTTGCCATTAATTTACGCCATGCGTAATGGCACGCCAGAGCAAGCCGCATTAATTCGTAAAGCAATTGAAACCGGTGGCCTTGATCAAATAGATGCTATTCAAGCGGCAGTAGAATCAAGCGGTGGTATTGCCTATACCGCTGATGCAGCAAAGCAAGCCTCACAAAACGCAATTAATGCGATTAGCATTCTACCCACTTCAAACTATCGAGAAGCGCTTGAAACTCTTGCCGAATTTGCCGTCACCCGCAGCTATTAATATACCAGGCATCACGCCAATCAATTTTTAGATCGCCTGACCTTTACGCAATAGATCATCAATCAGTTCACGGCGATTAAGTGCACCGCTATCACCACCACCAAAGACGATGGCACCGGAACTGTATGATTCACCATAAGTTACCGCTAAGTTAACTGCTTGACCTAAACCTGAAAGAAATTCTTTATCATCCAAACTACTGAGCGGGTGGATGTAAGCACCCCACAACACGTCTTTGGCAATCGAATAACGTGCATCCAGCGCTGAATCAAAATTCGCCTGCATCATGCGAAATAACTTATCTCTATCAATTTTATCCGCCGGCGCAACAGGCACGATAACGCGCATACGATCAGCACGCTCATCGGTGATAACACTGACTTCACGGCCTTCAACAATAAACCGCCAAAAACCATCTTTGCCTTGCGCGGATTCATCGATGCGTTTAATCAATGTATCAAGTCGTGCATTGTTCATCGCTGGCGAAGCATTGTCATCTTCGGCACTAACGATTAAAGAAATGCTGCTCAAGCACACCAGCAACATCAGTGAAAACATTTGTTTAATTCCATTCATTTTTACAGCCCTCATCCATTTAATCCATTATTGTCAAATACCCATCGGGTATGGAAAGTATCACGTGCGATACGTTTACCATCAATCTGTACAGTTCGTTTTAACACAAAATCAAAAAGCATTGGGTTGTACTGACGAATTTCACTTAGTACATTTCGCTCAGTCTCATTAATGTAACCGCGTGCCTGCAATTCCGGCAAAGAGAAAAGTGGCACAATTCCTGGCAAAGGATAATCAGAAGCATTCAACAAACGTCCACGCCATTCATCACGTAAAATAGCGGCTTCCAACGGAGGTCCAAGCCGATTGATTTGCGTCACCGTTGAAATTTCACCATACACACGGCCATTGTAATCGTTCTCTGCCATCAAACGTTCGAACAGTTCAAAATTTGAAATCATGGGACCATCAACGCCAACATCTAAATCTATGCCTTCTCCCAATGAAGCACAATGCGCCACGATCACGCGCACACCTGCATCCAACGGCACGCGTAAACGCAAAGGGTTGCCGTAATCTTGGGTGTCACCGCCTTTCACTGCTTCCTCACGCCCAGCATGCACTAGCAGTGGAATATTCAGACTCGCCATCGCCTCATAGAAAGGCGCACACAATGGATTACCGGGATCCATACCTTGTGCAGCAGGCAACCACTTCACTGCGCGGGCACCGTTAGCGACCGCCTGTTTTAATGCTTCAACACAATCATCACGGTAAGGGTGAATAGATGCTATCCACTCAAATTTATCAGGGTAAGTTTGTGCGACTCGCATTGCGTATTCATTCGGCACATAAAAAGAACTACGATCCAACACTGGCATATTCTTTTTATTGCCACTGACTGGCTCAGCGTAAGCATAATCGAAGGCCAGCAAAAGTGACTTTGCACCCGGTTTAAATTGTCCTTGCAATGCGACAATCCGCTTCACAAAATCAACATCAACGCTGCCCGCTCTTTCCGTACAACTTGCATTTAAGTAAAACTGTTTCTGAATGTATTCAGAAAGATGAGTAACGTCATCCATTCTCGGCGTTAACCAAATACCACTATCACTATCACCCACGCCCACTAGGTGAACGTGCCCATCCCATAATTGGTTAGGATCAATCCCTTGCCACGCGGCCAGCACAACATCGTGTTTGCGTAAATGTTTTGGTAATTTACCCGTTCGGCAAGGATTAAAAAAACCGCCGTCAGGCCAATAACGCCATGCTGCAGCACCAACACCAGTAGCAGCTAATGCGGCCAGAAATTTTCGACGGGATTTATTCATTATGGGTTATGCTTGTAGGTAAGAATAACAAAGACCACGTAAATATTTTTGAGTGAGATCAACAACCTGATCTTCTGCTGATTCTATTCCGGTAAGATCCAGTTTCTTCGACACTGCCAACATACAGACACCATGGACACCGCCCCAAATAGATCTTGCCGATTGATTAATTATTTCAGTTTTCGCTTTAGGCACTAGCTGACACAATACCAATTCAATGAGATGAATACCCATCGCAATTTTTTCTGCATACCATGAAGGCATTTCTTGCTGAGCAGGTAACTCATGTTCAAAAACAAGCACCCATAGATGTCTATGTTTAATAGCAAAGCTAAGATAGGACAAACAAATCTTCTCAACTAACTCGCTAGCATTTGCTTGCGACTCGGTGGATGATTCCAGACTAGTGTATAGCTCAGTCAAGGTTTGTTCATTTAAGGCTAAAATCATATCATCAAGGTTTTTAAATATTAGATACAAGGTTCCTACTGTGTAGCCTATCTCTCTTGCCACCCGGCGCGCAGACAAAGCTTGAAAGCCTTCTTCGCTAACTATTTTTCGCGCGGTCGAAATCGCCATTGCTCGAAGCTGTTTTCGACTGTGATCATTTCTTCTGGCCATACACCCCCTGCACAGCTTTCTTTAATGAATTTTGCTAAACACTGTTCAATATTGACGCCACTATAATCAACGTGGCGTTTATAGATCAATGAGATATTTATTAAGCCCTTAGTCGTTCAGACACGGCCAATTTACGCATGACATTTGCAGCTTGCACACGATTTGAAACTTTAAGTTTTTTAAATAAGTTATAGGTATGCGTTTTAACCGTCGATAGACTGACATTTAGATCATTTGCAATTTCAATATTAGAGAAGCCATCACAAATCTGTTTGAGGATGTGACTCTCACGTTTAGTGAGTTGATTTAATGATGAATGAATTTCAGGCTTATTGTGCAAATGTTCGAGAAATTGCGCCATTACTTTTCTCGGCATCCAATACTGATTTTCAAGAATTTTTTTAATCCCTTCGGCAATATTACTGGTATCGACTTCATCAAAGAAAACACCGCGCACCTGCGGCCACAAGAGTAATTGATCACAGCAGATATTTGAATCAACATTAAAAAATGCAACTTTAGATTCGGAGGAGTTTTGATTTATGGCGCTGAGAGTGTCAACCAAATCGCTCGCTAACAGATCAGTTGCGTCAATCAACAACATGATATTGTCTTGAATCTTTTTACTGTCGAGAGTTTCAAGCTCTTTTATCGTTACACAGCTGCACCGGCAATCAAGTGCATGGGTTAAATAGTCGCACAATAAAACTGTGTCGCTAGCCTCATTCCCTGCTACGAAAATATTGTTGCAAAATTCCATTTTAATGCTCCCCATATTCCACAATCTTTCTTACATCGGCAAAGTGGATATCAGTCAATCTACAACTGACATAAAAGCGTGTCACTTTACCTCAGTGTCTGAAAAAAATGATGAAACCCCCATCCATAGATACCAAAGAGCAAAACTTATTATTAGTATTATCTTATTTACTCTATATTACTTAGTAACATCTTATCCCAATTAAGCATATTAGCAAACAGCAAAGCCTCACAAGCGGCTGCTTTACTAATAATATTGATAAAACCTGAAATTAGAGACAAAAAAAGGGTGCATAGCACCCTTTTTTAATGATTGAAAGATAGCTCACTAAAACGGAATATCATCATCAAAGTCATCAAAACCAGCCGCAGCGGTGGCTGGCTCTGGGCTGGCTGCTGGCGCGGCCGGTGTTTGGCCCGCAGCGTTTTGGTTATAACCACCACCACCGCTTGCAGGTGCGCCGCTACTACCGCGTCCACCTAACATTTGCATCTCGTTAGCGACAATCTCGGTGGTGTATTTGTCCTGTCCACTTTTGTCTTGCCATTTGCGCGTTTGCAAACGACCTTCGACATAAACCTGAGAGCCTTTCTTAAGATATTCACCAACAATTTCAGCCAAACGGCCAAAAAACACCACACGGTGCCATTCAGTTTTCTCTTGGTTCTCACCCGATGATTTGTCTTTCCAGGACTCAGTCGTTGCAATGGTCACGTTTGCCACTGCACCGCCACTTGGCATGTAACGTACTTCAGGATCGCCACCTAAGTGACCAATAAGAATTGCTTTGTTAACACCTCTAGCCATGTTCGTCTCTCCATTCTCTCTGCGTTTGTAATATTATCAAGGGGTTAATGCTTTAATTGGGCACTTATTTAACGGCCCATACGTCTTACTATCAGCTAGTGCCGACCCGCGTACTATTGCAGTCTCGCACTACTGATGCAAGCAAAATATTTTTTACTGGAAAATAAGAAACTTAGCGCAATCATCTAGTGTTGCTATGTGCCAAACATCAGACTACATGTACTGCCACACTCAATCTATAAAAAAACAGCTCATTATTGCGCCTTACCACTATTAATAAGAATTCTATCGATTGTTTTGTACAAGTGCTTAACATCAAAAGGTTTTGTGACATAACCATCAAAACCTTTTTTATTAGCTTTACTCATATCACCGGGCATCGCATCAGCTGAAGCGGCCACAACGGGTATATCTTTAGTCGCTGTATTACTGCGTAGTTTGCGTAATACTTCATAACCGTTCATTTCAGGCAAATGAATATCTAGCAAAATAAGATCAGGATGTTTACTTTCAGCCATAGCGAGCCCTGTACTTGGTGTAGACGCAGTATCTAGGTGTAAATGTGCTTTATGATCAAATAAGAGCGAGAGTAGTTTTAAGTTGATCGGGTTATCCTCGATATATAATATCTTGTAATCCTTACCTACCACTGTGTCTTGGGGGATAGCACGGTGATCCTCAAGATCTGATACGGCTGCAGCCGTTAAACTCCCTTTCGGCATTTCTAACCAAAAAGTGCTCCCCATATTATATTCACTCTTTACACCGATTTTACCTCCCATCAACTCCACCAGGCGTTTAGTAATAACCAGACCAATACCTGTCCCTTCAATAGTAGAGTTCTCTGCACTAAGACGATTAAAGGCTGCAAACAACGCTCCCATATTTTCTTTCTTAATACCTGTTCCAGTATCCTCGATAGATATTCGATATGAATCTTTGTCATGCATACTGGTTAGAATTCTAACTTGCCCATCCTTGCAGTTATATTTAATCGCATTTGAAAGCAAATTAACCAAAATCTGTTTCATTCGAATTCTATCTACTTTAAGAATAATATTTTCAATTTCAGAGGAATTGGAAATTTTAATATTGCTACGATCTGCAATGGGCTTAACCAGTGAAATGCACTCAGAAATTAATCCATCAAATTCTACAGGTTCAATTGATAGATCAGTATGGCCCGCCTCGATTTTTGCTAGATCTAATACTTCATTAATCAGTCCTAATAAATGATTACTCGCTTGCAGAATTTCATGTGTGAAATCTTTTTGTTCTTCAGATAATGATTGTTCGACTTCTAATAATTGACTAAATCCGAGTATTGCTGTGAGTGGCGTACGCAATTCATGACTCATACTGGAAAGGAATTTAGACTTAGCTCTGTTAGCATGGTCAGCTTCATCTCTTGCCTGAATGAGATTTTTATTTAGTTCTAATAATTCTTGCTCAACAACTTTGCGCCGACTAATTTCTTGATTTAATCGGCGGCTATGTAAATACATCAAACTAACTATAATAATAAAAGCAACTAAAACATTCCATAACAAACTATAGTCAACCTGTTCTACGTAAGGAATATCAATCCATTTATCGTATATCGCTTTACGCTCCTGTTCACTAATTGAATCCAATGCACGATCGAGTATCAATGCTAATTCGTTCCAGTCACTACGTACGGCAAAACGTTGACCATTTGTTTCGACATCATAATTGCCAGCAATTTTCAGGTTAGTTACCCCTTGTTTTTGTGCCTGATAAATATTAATACCAACAACACCAACATATACATCAGCCTTACCACTTGAAACCGCATGTAACCCTTCGACCGGGTTAGCTACCTTAATGATTTTTGCGGTAGGGTGTTCCTGAATAACTCTTTTACTAGATGAATATCCATCGACTAATGCAACACTAAGATTATCTAGATCTGATACCTCGACAACACGGTTATCATCTATATGTGACATGATGACTAATGGCGTAGGAATATAGATTTGGGTAAAATTTAAAAATGATTTTCTATCGTCGGTGATAACTGCTGTCGCAATCACATCAAGTGATCGCTCACGTGCCTTCTGTATGATTTTGGGCCAAGCCAAGTCAGGAACAGCTTCCATTGTTATGCCTAGTTTTTCACCGATCAGTGAAATAAAATCAGGCGCAACCCCAACAAAAGAGCCATCATTATCTAAAAAACTATAAGGAGCATAACCCGCGTCGATACCAATACGAATAACCGGGTGCTCTGATAGCCAGGCACGTTGCTCCGCCGTTAAAACAATCTTTTTCGATGCGCTTTGTTTCCCAATTGATTCAAGCTTGTGTATCCAGCGTTTTTCCAGTGTCAGTTGTTCATTACGACTTATAGATGCCAGCGCTTTATCCAGAATACTGCGTAGTAACGGATTATTTTTTGCAACGCTAAAGTGTAAAGGTGGATTTTCTAAAGTCTCATTGTTAAGCCTGCCGATGACTTTAAGGTTAGGAATATAATTGTGTTCAAGGTTATAAGAAACAGTGCCTATACTATCAATAAAGGCATCAGCTTCTCCAATTGAAACGGCCTTCATTGCTTCGATGATATTATCCACCTCAAGAACAGAAATATTTGGCACTACTTTTTTCAAAGTATTGGTTATCACAAAACCACGAATACCCACCACCCGCTTTCCATTGAGGCTAGCGATATTATTAATATCTTTATTATCTTTATGAACAACCATGACCGACGGTTGTGAATAATAACTACGTGTAAACAACATATAGTCATGCCGTTCTTCATCGATGTAAACTGCGGGCATAACATCAATCTTACCGGCTTTGAATAACTGTAGTAATTCACTCCATGCGTAGCCATTAACAAATCGTATCTGCAAACCTGTTTTTTGTTTAATTAAACGAACAACATCGATGGAATAGCCGGCAGGATTACCATTATCTACATAATCAAACGGCGGCCAATCCATTTCATTAGCAACGGTGACAACGGAGTTAGCCTTTATCCAGGCTTGTTCTTGTTCAGTTAATTGTAGCGGAGTTATTTCAGCAACAGCGATAGGAATAGATAACACACAGAAAATTACATATACATTGATAACAGTAACAAATAGAAAACGAGTAACGTCAGGTTTAATATAAAACCACATTTTAAGTATTGTTACGCCTGTTTTATGTAATAACTTTATTATTTAAGCATGTTTATTAAAAAGATCCAAAGAAGGTATAAATAGGAACGGTTTAAATATTATGCGGGAGCGTTAATCAATGCTTGCAATGACTCGCGATCAAGCTGACGATTATCTACCTTCAAATAAGCAACGCCTTCTTCAGCGATCACCACCGCTTCGGCAATGCCACTCACTGCCATCAACTTATCGGCGAGCAAATGTGCCTGCGCGGCGTCAAACTCATGAAAGTTCACCACTAATGAAGACAAATGCCGTGGCGCTTTCATGGTCACCGCTAATAGCCACCAAACACCGAGCAAGCCAGCTGAGATTAGAAACACAAATGCTGCGCCATAGTTTTGATACAAGTAGCCACCACCACTGCCACCGATAAACGCGCCGATGAACTGTGAACTAGAGTACATGCCCATCGCCGTGCCTTTGTGATCGGCTGGCGCAATTTTAGTCACTAGTGAAGGAAGACTGGCTTCGAGAAAATTAAACGCGGTAAAAAACAACCACAGCAACACCATAAAGCCGACGAAATGCCCATACCACTGGGACATGCCCAACAAGCTAAAACCGAGCAAGGCAATCGCCCCAGAAAAGATGAGTTTCATGCGCCGATACTTCTCGGCAATGATAATAAATGGCACCATCGCCGCACCGGAGAAAAGTAAGACCAGCAAATACACCACACTGTGGTAAGCCGGCTCGATTGTTAACGTATCGCGCAGAATAAACGGAATGGTGATAAAACAGGCCGTCAACACAGCATGCAAGATAAGGATACCGGCATCAAGGCGTAGCAATTGCGTATTGGTGATCACACTGCTAATGAGATCTGGTACCAATTCCGCGTCACGGTGAGTATGCAGATGTACCGGATCTGGCACTCGTAACCAGAGAATTGCAATCGCCAATATTGCTAGTACGGCAGTCGTCCAGAAAATGCCTGGTAGACCGATCCAGGCATTGAGCAAAGGGCCAATCACCAACGCCAACATAAACGAAGCGCCGATACTCATACCGATCATCGCCATGGCTTTAGTTCGCTGTTCTTCACGGGTGAGATCGGCGGTTAACGCCATAATAACCGCTGCAACTGCACCACTGCCTTGTAACGCGCGGCCAATAATTACCCATACAATATTATCGGCCATCGCGGCCACCACGCTTCCCAGAGCGAATAAAAGCAAGCCAATAGTGATCATGCGCTTACGGCCAAACCGGTCTGAGGCACGGCCAAAGGGGATTTGTAGCACCGCTTGAGTTAAACCATAGGCGCCAATCGCTAAACCAATTAGGGTTGGCGTAGCATCAGCGAGTTTTTCATCCGCATAAAGCGCAAAAACAGGAAAGATCATGAACAAGCCCAGCATTCGCGTGGCCATAATCATCGCCAACGAAGCTGATGCACGGCGTTCACCGCCGGTCATATTTGATGCTGCTGCTTTTATTGTGGCTTTGCCCTGAGTCGACATAGTAATTTTGCTTTGTCCTGATTGCGCAAATCAGCGTATATTAACAGGTTGACTATAGAGCTGGAAATTTCATGGACACCATTTCGATCCGCGGCGCACGTACGCACAACTTACAAAACATTGACATTGATCTGCCGCGCGACAAATTAATCGTTATTACCGGCCTTTCTGGCTCAGGCAAGTCGTCATTAGCCTTTGATACTATCTATGCAGAAGGTCAGCGGCGTTACGTTGAATCGTTATCAGCCTATGCGCGGCAATTCCTTTCTGTGATGGAAAAGCCGGACATTGATCATATCGAAGGGCTTTCACCGGCTATTTCAATTGAACAAAAGTCGACCTCACACAACCCACGTTCAACCGTTGGTACCGTCACCGAGATTTATGACTACCTGCGGCTCATGTTTGCCCGGGTCGGTGAACCTCGCTGCCCCGATCACGATACGGTGCTGGAAGCGCAAACCATCAGCCAAATGGTTGACCATGTGCTGACCTTACCGGCTGATTCGCGAATGATGTTACTGGCCCCTATTGTGCAGTCACGTAAAGGCGAGCATGTGCAATTACTGCAGGAAATGCGCACGCAAGGTTTTATACGTGCTCGCATTGATGGCGAAGTTTACGAACTCGATGAGCCACCGACACTCGATTTACGCAAGAAACACACCATTGAAGTCGTGGTTGACCGCTTTAAAGTACGCGAAGATTTAAGCCAGCGCTTAGCGGAGTCTTTTGAAACGGCGATTGGCCTGACCGATGGTTTAGCCCGCATTGCTTATATGGATGGTAGTGGTAAAGACATCGATTTCTCATCCAAGTTTGCCTGTAATGTCTGTGGCTACAGCATCACCGAAATGGAACCGCGGTTATTTTCGTTCAACAACCCGGCCGGTGCCTGTCCTGAATGTGACGGTATTGGTGTGCAGCAATATTTTGATCCCGAACGAATTGTGATGCATCCAGAATTAAGTCTAGCCGGTGGTGCAGTGCGTGGCTGGGATCGTCGTAATGCCTATTATTTCCAGTTATTAAAAGGCTTAGCTAAACATTTTAAATTTGATATCGAAGCACCATTTAATGAGTTGGCTGATGATGTACAGTCACTGATTCTCAATGGTAGCGGTGAAGAAGAAATCAGCTTCACTTATTACAATGACAAAGGTAAAGCCACCAAACGCCGACATCGTTTTGAAGGCATCATCCCCAATATGAAACGCCGCTACCATGAAACTGAATCCAACATGGTGCGCGAAGACATTGCCAAATACATCAGTCATCAAGCCTGTACCACTTGTGAAGGCACGCGTCTCAATACTGCCGCGCGGCACGTGTTCATTAACGACCAACGCCTGCCCGATATTACTGCACTGCCAATTGGCCGTGCGCTAAACTTTGTTGATGAATTAAAACTGCCCGGTCAACGTGGCGAAATCGCTAATAAAATCGTTAAAGAAATTAAGCAGCGACTGCAATTCTTAGTTAACGTCGGTCTCGACTACCTGAGCCTGGCACGCAAAGCCGACACGCTTTCTGGTGGTGAAATGCAGCGTATTCGACTAGCCAGCCAAATTGGAGCAGGGCTGGTTGGTGTCATGTATATCCTCGATGAACCATCTATTGGCCTGCACCAACGTGACAATCAACGCTTACTCGACACACTAATCTATCTGCGCGATTTAGGTAACACCGTGATCGTTGTAGAACATGATGAAGATGCCATTCGTGGTGCCGACCACGTGGTTGATATTGGCCCCGGCGCGGGTATTCACGGCGGCAAAGTTGTCGCTCAGGGCAGCATCAAAGACATTCTCAAAAATAAGGACTCCCTCACCGGCAAATACTTGTCCGGCAAAGAATCAATTGCAGTGCCAAAGACACTGAATGAGCATGATAAAGATCGGCAGATTTCTATCATCAACGCCAGCGGTAATAACCTAAAAAGCCTCAGTGTAGATATTCCCGTTGGTTTAATGACCTGTATCACTGGCGTCTCAGGCTCGGGTAAATCAACCTTGGTCAACGATACGTTGTACCGCGCGGCGCATTTAAAAGTGAACCGCAGTGGTGAAGAACCTGCCCCGCATGAGCGCATTGAGGGGCTCGACCACATTGATAAAGTCGTCGACATTGATCAAAGCCCGATTGGCCGCACCCCACGCTCCAACCCAGCCACCTACACCGGTTTGTTCACCCCGCTGCGCGAAATGTTTGCTCAAACACCCGAGGCGCGTTCCCGTGGCTACACGCCTGGCCGCTTCTCTTTTAACGTCAAAGGCGGCCGCTGCGAGGCTTGTCAGGGTGATGGGGTACTGAAGGTGGAAATGCACTTTCTGCCCGATATCTACGTGCCTTGCGACGTGTGTAAGGGTAAACGCTACAACCGTGAAACACTGGATATTCGCTACAAGGGCAAAAATATTCACCAAATTCTGGAAATGACCGTCGAAGAGGCGTTAGCCTTCTTCACCCACATGCCGGTCGTCGCCCGCAAGCTGCAAACCTTGATGGATGTTGGCCTCACCTATATAAAGCTTGGCCAAAATGCCACCACACTCTCTGGCGGTGAAGCTCAGCGTGTGAAACTATCTCGTGAGCTTTCCAAGCGTGATACAGGACGAACACTGTATATCCTCGATGAGCCGACCACTGGCTTACATTTTCATGACATTCGCCAACTACTAGGTGTTTTGCACCGTTTACGCGACCATGGCAACACAGTCGTCATCATTGAACATAACCTAGACGTGATAAAAACCGCCGACTGGATTATTGATATTGGCCCTGAAGGCGGCGACAAAGGTGGAGAAGTGCTAGTTGCCGGACAGCCAGAAATGATTGCGAGCCATAAAAGCTCCTACACAGGCAAGTTCCTAAAACCTTTACTGGTGCGATAAAAACGCGCAAAACGGAATATTAGTCAACTAATTAGGTCTAAATATTATAATCAACGAATAACAACACTAGCCAAGGCTGATTTGAGCTGTACAATGGGATCTACTTAACCAAGATCGATAATCAAGTATACGGAAGGTATAACAGTGCGGATTGCACTACTCGAAGATGAATCACATCTCGCAGAGCTCGTCTCCCTTTGGATAGACGATGCCGGGTATCAATGCACCCATTTTTCAGATGGACGCTCACTGATTAACGCATTAAAACGCGATTCGTTCGATCTGCTTGTTTTAGACTGGATGGTGCCAGAAGTGGATGGTGAAGGTGTACTAGTCTGGGTACGTGAAAATATCAATTGGCGCATCCCCATCGTTTTCATGACCCAACGTGATAACGAAGAAGATATTGTTAAAATCCTTTCTCTTGGTGCTGATGATTACATCACCAAACCGGTACGCGAAAAAGAAATGCTGGCACGCCTTACCGCCCTTGCACGCCGAGCAAATGTACTCGAAACGGCTAAAGATAACCTCGAATTTGGCCCTTACAGTATTGATCTCAGTACTAATACTGTTTCACGTAGTGGCAATTCAATTAAACTCACGCAAAAAGAATTTGAACTCGTCTTGTTCCTGTTCCGCAACTTGGGCCGTATTGTTTCTCGTGGCCACATGCTGGAAAGTGTGTGGGGACATAGTAAAGACATCAATACCCGCACCGCCGATACGCACATTAGCCGAATCAGAAACAAACTAGGTTTAACGCCAGAGAATGGCTGGCGTATTAGCGCGATTTACCATCACGGATATCGTTTAGAACAATTAGAAAAAACAGATCCCCTGAAAGCGCAATCTTAACGCTTGAGCTTAACTAACTAGCCATCGCCGTCGTTGACTGACTCAGTTCCTTAATCACTTTACGCAGAGCCTGGCGCTGTGAATAAGGTAACTTTACCCAATCAGACGCCACTTCAAACGCTTCCTTACTTAAGTCACCAGCATGACGGTGCACTTCAGCCACTGCCACCTCATTCTTATCTTCATCATTATTTTGCATGACGCCTTGACCAGAAAACAGCCAGTTAGAGCGAACGTTGAGCATTGATGAAATTTTTACCATCTTCGAGGTCGGTGGGAACTCCTCACCTTCAAGCCATTTTTTAGCAACCCGATGGCTAATCGCCAACATGCGTACCAGTGCAGACTGACGACCCATACCCTTTTGCGGAATACCCGCAAAATCCAGTGCTTCATTTAAACGATCAGAGAAATTTTGAGCTTCGCTATGCATAGCAGTACCTTTCGAGGTATAAAGTTAGAGGTAGTGAATTCGTTTAGACGAAAATGCAACACTGTGACCGAAGTGATCATATCATGTTCAAGTGCAAAATCCAGTGTATAAATGATGTTCTGAACAATGTTTATTTCCATTAATACTCTAGTGTTTTGGACATCAAAGAATTGAGTTTTACTAAAGGTGACTAGATCAGAAGCACAGACAATAAAAAAGCCGAACTAAGTTCGGCTTTTTAGGAAAGATAAAGTTAGCGATGCTTATGCTTCGGCTAACTCATCTTCCATTGGACGATCAACTAATTCAACATAAGCCATTGGTGCTTTATCACCTGCACGGTAACCACACTTAAGAATACGCAAGTAACCACCTGGGCGTTCAGAGTAGCGTGGTCCAAGCTCATTGAACAGTTTTGTAACGATTTCACGGTCACGTAAACGACTGAAGGCTAAACGTCGGTTCGCAACGCTATCTTCTTTCGCCAAAGTAATAAGTGGCTCAGCAACACGACGTAACTCTTTTGCTTTTGGCAAAGTCGTTTTAATTAGTTCGTGACGCATTAGTGACGCCGACATATTGCGGAACATAGCCTTACGGTGGCTGCTGTTACGGTTAAGCTGTCGACCTGATTTACGATGTCGCATCGTTAATTACCTCAAAAAGTTCTTTCAATGCAACTGCTTAAGCAGATTGCTTTTCTTTGTCATGCAGTCTTGCTGGTGGCCAGTTCTCGAGGCGCATGCCCAAAGAAAGACTACGGTGTGCAAGGACTTCTTTAATTTCTGTTAAAGATTTCTTACCTAAGTTTGGTGTTTTAAGTAATTCAACTTCTGTACGTTGAATCAAATCACCAATATAGTAAATACTTTCTGCTTTAAGACAGTTCGCAGAACGTACTGTTAACTCAAGATCATCAACAGGACGTAACAAAATTGGATCAATCTCATCTTCTTGTTTTTCAGGTTCTAAATCTTCACTGCCTTGAAGGTCAACAAAGATAGATAACTGATCACGTAAGATGTTTGCTGCGCGTCGAATACACTCTTCCGGATCAATCGTACCGTTGGTTTCAATTTCGAAAATCAACTTGTCCAGGTCAGTGCGTTGTTCAACACGAGCTGTATCAACAACATAGTTAACACGGTTAACTGGGCTGAATGATGCATCAAGAAGTAAACGGCCAATAGGACGTTCTTCTTCATCAAAAGTAGAACGCGTTGCAGCAGCTTGGTAGCCACGACCACGTTTCACTTTCATTGTCATGTTCAGTTCACCTTCTTTAGTTAAGTTAGCAATAACTAAATCAGGGTTACAAATTTCCACATCATGTGTCAGCTCAATATCGCCAGCTGTCACAGGGCCTAAACCAGATTTGGAAAGACTCAATGTCACTTCGTCACGACCTTCTAACACAATCGCGAGATTTTTCAGGTTCAAAAGAATATCAATAACATCTTCTTGAACACCGACAATAGAGGTGTATTCGTGAAGAACACCATCAATTTCTACTTCAGTGACGGCACAACCCGGCATTGAAGATAACAGGATACGACGCAGGGCATTACCCAGCGTATGTCCAAATCCACGTTCTAGCGGTTCCAAGCTTACCTTGGCATGACGTTCGTTCTCAATGTGAACATCTACAACGCTTGGTTTCAGGAACTCCGTAACTGAACCCTGCATAGAATAGCCTCTTTATATTAAGTTATGCTTACTTGGAGTAAAGCTCGACAACCAGATGCTCATTGATCTCGGCTGAAAGCTCACTGCGTTCTGGTGCTGCTTTAAACACACCAGTTAATTTAGTCAGGTCCACATCCAACCATTCAGGAACACTACGTTGTTCAGTAAATGCTGCAGAACTTTTGATGCGTAATTGTTCTTTAGACTTATCAGCAACAGTAACATTGTCGCTGGCAGATAATTGGTATGAAGGAATCGTTACGCGTACGTCATTTACTTTGATAGCGCCATGACGAACTAACTGACGTGCTTCACTGCGTGAAACGCCAAAGCCCATACGGTAAACAACGTTATCAAGACGACTCTCAAGCAATGTCAGCAGGTTTTCACCTGTTGAGCCTTTAATACGGTCGGCTTCTTTGTAATAAAGACGGAATTGGTTTTCAAGAACACCATAAATGCGGCGCATCTTTTGCTTTTCACGCAACTGAGTCGCGTAATCAGACAAACGTGTGCGGCGTTGACCATGCTGACCGGGAGGGAAAGCGCGGTTTTCCATTGCACATTTACTTGTGTAACATTTTTCGCCTTTTAAAAATAACTTCTCACCTTCACGGCGACACAGACGACATTTTGGACCGATATATCTTGCCATTGTATTTTCCCAGCCTAAACGCGACGTTTCTTAGGTGGACGACAACCGTTATGCGGTATTGGCGTCACATCTGTAATGTTGGTGATTTTGAAACCATGTGAGTTGAATGCACGAACAGCAGATTCACGACCCGGACCCGGACCCTTCACATTGACTTCCATATTTTTCATGCCCATGTCCAAAACCGCTTTAGCAACACGTTCTGCGGCAACTTGTGCAGCGAATGGTGTACTTTTACGTGAACCACGGAAACCAGAACCACCCGCAGTGGCCCATGCTAATGCATTGCCCTGGCGGTCAGTAACAGTAATGATAGTGTTATTAAAAGAAGCGTGGATGTGCGCAATGCCATCAACTACATTCTTTTTAATCTTCTTTTTCGTCTTGGTAGCTGGCTTAGCCATAAGTCGACCCTAATAATCTAAAATATAATCTAAAATTCAGTGCTTACTTACGCACTGGTTTACGTGGGCCCTTACGGGTACGCGCATTGGTCTTAGTACGTTGACCACGCAGCGGTAAACCACGACGGTGACGAAGACCACGGTAACAACCAAGATCCATCAAACGCTTGATATTCATCGCAATTTCACGACGCAAGTCACCTTCAACAGAATGCTTAGCGACTTCTTTACGCAATGATTCGACCTGATCTTCAGTCAAATCTTTGACTTTAATCTCTGGCGCAACACCTGCTTCGCTACAACATTTCTGAGCGCTAGTGTTACCGATACCGTAAACCGCGGTCAGGGCAATCACTGTGTGCTTGTGTCCTGGGATATTTATGCCTGCTATACGGGCCATTTCACTTAATCTCCAACAAACTGTTTCATCTGGGCCGAAAAGCCCGTAATTATACTGATTTTATCTAGCAAAAACCAATTATATCGAGAATTAACCCTGACGTTGTTTATGGCGTCCATTTTTACAAATAACGCGAACAACACCTTTACGTTTAATTACTCGGCAGTTACGGCACATTTTCTTTACTGAGGCGCGCACTTTCATTGTATTACTCCAATAATCTCTTCAATCAGTCTTAGTGGTTTAGCGTGAACCGCCACCTTTGAGGTTCGACTTTTTCAGCAAACCGTCATATTGGTGCGACATCAAATGTGATTGCATTTGCGCCATGAAGTCCATCACTACCACAACAATAATCAACAAGGAGGTTCCACCAAAGTAGAACGGAACTTGCAGATACAAAATTAAAAATTCAGGCAGTAGACAAACAGCGGTGATATATAAAGCACCGACCATTGTTAAACGTGATAACACGCTGTCTACATATTTTGCTGTTTGTTCACCTGGGCGAATACCGGGGATAAATGCACCCGACTTCTTCAAGTTGTCAGCGGTGTCTTTTGAGTTAAAGACAAGCGCTGTGTAGAAGAAACAGAAAAATATAATTGCGGTTGCATACAAGCCAACATATAAAGGCTGGCCGGGTGCAACTTTAGCGGTAATGTCCGCTAACCATTCAAAGCCTTTAGTCTGGCCTAACATTGTTCCAATTGTTGTCGGAAACAAAATAATACTCGACGCAAAAATAGGAGGAATCACACCCGCCATATTTAGCTTAAGCGGTAAATGAGAAGACATTCCCCCATACAGCTTACGTCCTTGCTGGCGCTTTGCGTAGTTGACGGTAATACGTCGTTGGCCGCGCTCAACAAAAATAACAAATGCTGTTACCGCAATCGCGAGAACAAACAAAAAGATAACCATCGCAGCAGATAATTGACCTGTGCGAGACAGCTCTAACGTTCCACCGATTGCTGAAGGTAAACCGGCAACAATCCCTGCAAAAATAATCATCGAAATACCGTTACCGATACCTCGTTCTGTAATCTGTTCACCCAACCACATTAAGAACATGGTGCCAGTAACTAACGTTACCGCTGCAGTGAAGACAAAACCGATACCTGGAGCAGAGACTAATGCGCTACCACCTAAGTTTTGACTTTGCATTGCAGTCGCAATACCGATTGCTTGGAAAGTAGCCAATACAACCGTGCCGCGGCGAGTGTAAGACGTAATTACACGACGTCCTGCTTCACCTTCTTTCTTCAGCTGCTCTAGCTTTGGTACCACAACAGTTAATAACTGCATGATAATAGAGGCCGAAATATACGGCATGATACCCAAAGCAAATAATGACATGCGTTCAAGGGCACCACCTGAGAACAGGTTAAATACACCTAAAATACCGCCACGCTGTTGATCAAATACTGATGCCATCACATCAGGGTTTACGCCGGGTACAGGTATGTAAGTACCAATGCGAAATACCAGCAATGCAGCTAGTAGGAAAAAGATACGTTGACGAATCTCAGTGAGACGTCCTGCGTTGCCTAATCCTGCGGCGAGTGCTGATCCTGAAGCAGCCATATTAGTCTTCTATCTTGCCGCCAGCAGCGATAATTGCTTCGCGGGCACCCTTAGTCACACGGATACCACGAACAGTCACAGCTGTTTCGATAGCGCCAGATAAAATAATTTTTACACGTTTGGTGTTGTTACCAATTACATTGGCTGCCTTCAATGAGACCACATCAACAATACCATCAGCACATTTAGCAAGTTCGTGTAAACGCACTTCGTCAGTCGTCAAACCTACACGTGAACTAAAACCGCGCTTAGGCAAACGACGTTGGATAGGCATTTGACCGCCTTCAAAACCAACCTTATGGAAACCACCTGAACGTGAATGTTGACCCTTATGACCACGGCCACAAGTTTTACCTAAGCCAGAACCAATGCCGCGACCAACGCGCTTTGGATCTTTCTTACTGCCTTCAGCAGGTTTAATTGTATTAAGGCGCATTATAGTTCCTCTACCTTAAGCATGTATGACACTTTATTAATCATGCCGCGGTTTTCAGGTGTATCGATAACTTGCACTGTATGGTGCATACGACGTAGACCTAAACCTGCTACACAAGCTTTGTGTTTTTTAAGGCGCTTACACGTACTACGTGTCAACGTTACTTGTATCATTTTATCAGCCATGACTTACTCCAAATACCGCCGATTAATCTAAAATTTCTTCGACAGTTTTGCCACGTTTAGCGGCCATCTGTGCTGGTGAACTCATTTCACGTAAACCGTTAATCGTAGCGCGAACTACATTAACAGGGTTGTTGGTACCAATACACTTGGCCAATACGTCGCGAACACCAACTACTTCAAATACTGCACGCATTGCGCCACCAGCAATAATACCGGTACCAATTGACGCGGGTTGCATGTGAACCTTAGCGGCACCATGACGAGCCATCATTTGGTATTGCAATGTACCTTCATTCAGGTCAACGAAAATCATATTGCGTCGCGCTGCTTCCATTGCCTTTTGAATAGCGGCAGGCACTTCGCGAGCTTTTCCGTAACCAAAGCCAATTTTACCGTTACCATCACCGACGACGGTTAATGCAGTAAAACTAAAAATACGACCACCTTTTACTACTTTAGCAACGCGATTAACGGTTACTAACTTTTCGATGTAGTCGTCTTGATTCTGTTGTTGTTCAAACTTAGCCATGTCTCAACCTTAATATTAGAATTGCAGGCCATTTTCACGAGCAGCGTCAGCCAAAGCTTTAACGCGACCGTGATACCTGAAGCCAGAACGATCAAAGGATACTTTCGTTACACCCGCTTTCTGTGCACGTTCAGCAATGAATTTACCGACAATCGCTGCCGCATCCGAGTTACCGGCGTTCTTAACGTCTTTCTTTACGTCGGCATCGAGCGTAGAAGCGCAAGCAAGTACAGCATTACCATCAGCGGCAATTACCTGTGCATACATGTGCTGCGGTGTACGGTGAACAGTTAAACGCACTTCACCAAGTTCCCGAATTTTCATACGCGTACGCTTAGCGCGACGCAATCGTGATGTCTTTTTATCCATTAACCTTTACCTTACTTCTTCTTCGCTTCTTTGCGAACAATATGTTCACCAGCAATGCGAATACCTTTGCCTTTATATGGCTCTGGTGGACGGTAAGCGCGAATTTCTGCACTAACTTGGCCAACCTTTTGTTTATCTATGCCCTTAACAACAATCTCTGTCTGTGAAGGTGTTTCAATCGTAATACCTTCAGGCGCCGGGTAGACAACCGGATGTGACAGACCTAACGCTAAATCAAGGTTTTTACCTTGTGCTTTAGCACGGTAACCAACACCTACTAGCTCAAGCTTACGTTCAAAGCCCTGGCTAACACCGGTTACCATGTTGTTAACTAATGCGCGGGTGGTACCAGCGAGTGCACGAGAAGCTTTCGCTGTATTCCGTGCCGCAAAAGTCAGTACGTTATCGTTCTCGCTGACTTCAACGCTGGCGTGAATCTCGTGAGATAATTCACCCTTGCTACCTTTTACACTAATCTGTTGTCCGTTGAGTTTTACTTCAACACCACTTGGGAGAACAACAGGTTGATTTGCTATACGTGACATTTCTACGTCCTACTTAGGATACGTAACAAATAATTTCGCCACCAAGACCCGCTTTACGTGCAGCACGGTCCGTCATCAACCCTTTTGAGGTTGTGATAATGGCAATACCCAATCCGCCGATCACTTTTGGCAGATCATCAGATGCTTTATAAGTACGTAGGCCTGGACGACTTACGCGCTTAATATTTTCTATTACCGGCTTACCTTCGTAGTATCGCAACTCGATGGTTAACTCAGGTTTGGCACCTTTTTCTTCAACAGAGAAGGCTTTAACGTAGCCTTCATCTTTCAATACTTCAGCAATAGCAATCTTCTGTTTTGAAGAAGGCATTGTGACGCTTACTTTACGCGCTGATTGGCCGTTACGTACACGGGTCAATAAGTCAGCAATTGGGTCATTCATACTCATAAGTATATTCCTAACGGTCCGTTACCAGCTGGCCTTAACCAAGCCAGGTACATCGCCACGCATTGCTGCTTCGCGTAATTTATTGCGGGATAAGCCAAATTTACGATAAACACCATGTGGACGGCCTGTTATCTGACAACGGTTACGCTGCCGAACAGAACTAGAATCACGTGGCAGAGAATGGAATTGCTTAAACGCAACATCATATTCTTCGTCACTAATTGTAGGGTCCTTGAGCTTTGCTTTTAACGCCGCACGTTTAGCTGCATATTTAGCAACTAATTTAGTGCGCTTATGCTCACGGTTAATCATTGATGTCTTGGCCATACGCCCTAATCCTCAGTTCTTAAACGGGAAGTTAAACGCTTTTAATAAAGCGAGCCCTTCCTCATCTGTTTTTGCAGATGTTGTAATTGTAATATCCATACCACGAATAACGTCGATTTTATCAAAATCGATTTCAGGAAACATTATCTGTTCCTTGATACCCATGCTGTAGTTACCACGACCGTCAAATGACTTCGAGTTCAAACCACGGAAGTCACGAATACGTGGGATAGCAATCGCGATTAAGCGGTCAAGGAACTCATACATGCGGTCTGCACGCAGCGTCACTTTACAACCAATCGGGTAGCCTTCACGTACTTTAAAGCCCGCAACAGATTTTCGAGCAACAGTCACCACTGGTTTCTGACCTGCAATTGCAGTCATGTCAGAAACAGCTTTTTCCATTACTTTTTTATCAGCCAGCGCTTCGCCCACACCCATATTGAGTGTGATTTTTTCGATCTTGGGCACTTCCATCACACTCGAGTAGCCAAATTGCTCCTTGAGTTGATTGACAATGTTGCCACGGTAATTTTCTTGTAATCTAGCCATGCTATCCACCAAACCTAAGCGTCAACAACTTCGTTGTTGGATTTAAATACACGTACTTTGCGTCCATCTTCCAGCACTTTAAAACCAACGCGATCTGCTTTCCCCGATTCTGGGTTAAACAAACCAACATTAGAAAGGTGCATCGGCATTTCTTTCTCAACAATGCCACCAGCCACACCCGCATTGGGGTTAGGCTTGGTATGACGCTTAGCCATATTGACGTTTTCAACCAATACGCGGTTGTTTTCCAAAATGCGGATAACATTGCCACGACGGCCTTTGTCTTTACCGGCGAGGATTACGACATCATCACCTTTTTTAATTCTATTCATTATCTGTCCCCTGACCTAAAGTACTTCTGGTGCCAGTGAAATAATTTTCATGAACTTTTCATTTCGTAGTTCGCGTGTAACCGGGCCAAAAATACGTGTACCGATTGGTTGGCCACTGGCATTCAGCAGTACAGCTGCATTGCCGTCAAAACGAATCAAAGAACCGTCTGACCGACGAACACCTTTCGCTGTACGTACTACAACAGCGCTGTAAACGTCGCCTTTTTTAACTTTGCCACGTGGAATAGCTTCTTTAATGCTCACCTTAATAATGTCACCAATACGTGCATAACGGCGGTGTGAACCACCCAGCACTTTGATGCACATAACGCGGCGTGCACCACTGTTATCGGCTACATCTAAAATTGTCTGCATCTGAATCATGGTCGTGCCTTCTCGTCTTTAACCTTGATTGGACTGTTCAACAATCGTGACCAGCTTCCAGGTTTTACTCTTCGATAATGGACGACACTGCGCGATTGTAACGACATCGCCTTCATGACATTCATTGTTTTCATCATGCGCATGCAACTTTGTTGAGCGACGGATGTATTTCTTGTACAAAGGATGAGGCACTTTACGCTCAACCAAGACAGTGATGGTTTTATCCATCTTGTCGCTGACCACTCGACCAGTTACTGCTGTTTGCACTTTTACCTGTTGCTCGCTCATTACGCGGCCCCTGCTTTAGCATTCATTACTGTTTTAACGCGCGCGATGTTACGACGCACTTCTTTAAGCAAATGAGGCTTAGCTAATTGGCCAGTACCTTTTTGCATACGTAAGTTAAACTGTTCGCGAAGAAGTGCGAGCAATTCTTCGTTCAGCTCTTCTACGTTCTTGTCTTTTAATTCACTGGCCTTCATCACATCACCGTCCGCGTTACAAAGGTGGTTTTTAAAGGAAGTTTTGCAGCTGCTAGGCGGAAAGCTTCGCGCGCAACTTCTTCTTCAACACCTTCCATTTCATATAACATACGGCCTGGTTGAATCTGGCATACCCAGTACTCAACATTACCTTTACCTTTACCCATACGAACTTCCAAAGGCTTTTTAGAAATTGGCTTGTCTGGGAAAATGCGAATCCAAACTTTACCGCGGCGACTCATATGACGTGTCATTGCACGACGAGCTGCCTCAATCTGGCGCGCAGTAATTCTGCCGGTAACTAGGGACTTTAATCCGTACTCACCAAAGCTAACTTTATTAGCATTTTGCGCAAGACCGCGGTTGCGACCTTTCATTTGTTTGCGAAACTTAGTTCTTTTAGGCTGCAGCATCTCAATAATCCCCTAGCTTGCCGCTGCTTTCTCAGGTGCAGCTTCAGCGACTTCGTCACCATAACCAACTACTTCACCTTTGAAGATCCAGACTTTTACACCAATAATACCGTAGGTAGTGTTCGCCTCGGCAGTTCCATAATCTATGTCTGCACGTAGTGTGTGAAGTGGAACGCGACCTTCGCGGTACCATTCTGTACGAGCAATTTCTGCACCGTTCAAACGACCGGCAACATTAATACGAATACCTTGTGCGCCCAAACGCATAGTGTTTGTCACTGAACGTTTCATGGCACGGCGGAACATAATACGACGTTCCAATTGTTGTGCGATGCTTTCAGCAACTAACGTTGCGTCCAATTCAGGCTTACGAATTTCTTCGATTGAGATATGAACAGGTACACCCATCATGCCAGATACAATCTTGCGCAGTTTATCGATATCTTCACCTTTCTTACCGATGACAATACCAGGACGCGCTGTATGGATTGTAATGCGAGCATTTTTTGCAGGACGTTCAATCTGAATACGACTGACTGACGCAGCAGCAAGTTTTTCTTTCAAAAATGCACGCACTTTCAGATCTGTTAGCAAAAAGTTTGCATAGTCTTTACTGTCGGCATACCACTTTGATGTCCAGTCTTTAACGATACCAAGACGGATGCCAGTTGGATGTACTTTTTGACCCATTACGCTCTCACTTCTCGTCTGAAACTGTAACTGTAATATGACAGCTACGTTTTAAAATCTGATTAGCACGACCACGTGCACGGGCACGCCAGCGTTTCATTGTTTTGCCCTCATCAACAAATGCAGCAGAGACTTTTAATTCATCAATATCTGCACCTTCATTGTGCTCAGCATTTGAAATTGCTGACATCAGGACTTTTTTAACAATTTGAGCCGCTTTCTTGTTGCTGTAGGTCAGCGTATCAATAGCAGTTTCTACTGATTTACCGCGAATCTGATCAACAACTAGTCGACATTTTTGTGCCGACAACCGTGCGCCGCTTAATTTTGCGTTGACTTGCATCGTCGTACTCCGCTTATCTCGATTTCTTGTCTGCAATGTGGCCCCTAAAGGTCCGCGTTGCGACAAATTCGCCAAGTTTATGGCCAACCATGTTTTCTGTGATTAACACAGGCACATGCTTGTTACCGTTATGAATAGCTAATGTTAAGCCAAGCATATCTGGCACAACCATTGAACGGCGCGACCAGGTTTTAATCGGGCGCTTGTTGTTGGTCTCATTCGCTGCAACTATTTTTTGCATTAAATGCAAATCAACGAATGGTCCTTTTGTAATCGAACGTGGCACGTTAACTATCCTCTACTTAAATTTCGCGTTGCTTATTTAGCGCCGCGTCGGCGTACGATCATCTTATCTGTACGCTTGTTGCTTCGTGTTTTGTAACCCTTGGTTGGAACACCCCATGGTGAAACAGGATGACGACCACCAGAAGTACGACCTTCACCACCACCGTGTGGATGGTCAACCGGGTTCATCACAACACCACGAACGGTTGGACGAACACCACGCCAGCGTGTTGCACCGGCTTTACCCAACTTACGCAGGTTGTGTTCAGACAAACAAACTTCGCCCATCGTGGCACGACATTCATTCGCAATCTTACGCATTTCGCCTGAACGTAAGCGTAATGTTGCGTACATACCTTCACGAGCAACGAGTTGCGCTGAAGTACCGGCACTACGTGCAATTTGTGCACCCTTGCCAGGTTTTAATTCGATACAGTGAACCGTACTACCCACTGGGATATTCGCAATCGGCAAACAGTTACCGGGTTTAATCGGTGCGTCTGAACCTGATTGAAGCGTATCGCCTGCTTCAACGCCTTTAGGGGCGATAATGTAGCGACGCTCACCATCCGCGTATAGCAACAACGCAATATGTGCGGTGCGATTCGGATCGTATTCAATACGTTCAACTTTAGCCTGAATACCGTCTTTGTTACGACGGAAATCAATAACGCGATAATGTTGCTTATGACCACCGCCACGATGACGAACAGTGATACGACCACCATTATTACGTCCAGCATTTTTAGACTTTTTCTCCAACAACGGGGCAAAAGGAGCACCTTTGTGCAGACCTTCAGTCTTGATTTGTACGACAAATCGACGACCCGGTGATGTTGGTTTTGCCTTAACTACTGCCATTGTTCTAACCCTTTAAGCTTTTTTTATTCAGCCGCAAGAAAATCGATGTCCTGGCCTTCTTTAAGGCGGACAATTGCTTTCTTCCAGTTCGGACGTTTACCAGGTGAACGCAGGAATTTCATTTTACCGCGTACATTGATTGTCTGAACATTCTCGACATTAACGTTAAATAATTGCTCAACCGCACCCTTGATTTCACGTTTAGTGGCATCAACAGCAACTTTGAAAACAACCTGATTACCATTTTCAGCAGCCATTGTTGTCTTTTCAGACACATGGGGTGCTATTAAAACTTGTAATAAGCGTTCTTGCATCATGCCAATTTCTCCTCAATCTTCTTCACCGCGTCGACGGTCATTAAGATTTTGTCAAAACGGACCAAATCAAGTGGGTTAACACCTGTTACATCGATGACATCAACCTTGGGAATGTTACGAGTTGAAAGATACAAGTTTGTATCCAGTGTCTCAGTAACAATCAGCACATGCTCAAGACCTAACTTACTTAATTTATCTTGCAAAACTTTAGTCTTGGCTTCGTCGGCAGCAAACTTATCGACGACAATAAAACGTTCCTGGCGAACTAACTCAGACAAGATTGTCTTCATTGCGCCAGTGTACATTTTACGATTAACTTTTTGCGACCAGTTCTTTGGCACGGCTGCAAATGTTTTACCACCTGTGCGCCAGATTGGACCACGCGTTGTACCGGCACGAGCACGGCCAGTACCTTTTTGTGCAAAAGGTTTTGCACCGCCGCCGCTTACTGCAGCGCGATTTTTGTGTGCACGGGTACCCGCACGGGCACCAGCTTGATAGGCGGTGACCACTTGATGCACAAGGGCTTCGTTATAATCACGGGCAAACACATCATCAGAGACATCAAGACTCTTTGATGAAGCTTTACCTGTTGCCGTTGTTAATTTTAATTCCACAACAATTTCCTCATCAAGCCTTCATTGCAGGGCGGACAAAAACATCACCGTTTACAGAACCGGGGACCGCACCTTTAATCAGTATCAGGTTGTTCTCAGCATCGACACGAACAACTTCAAGTGTTTGTGCTGTGCGACGAACGTTACCCATTTGACCAGACATCTTTTTGCCTTTGATAACACGACCAGGTGTCTGGTTTTGACCAATTGAACCGTTTGAACGGTGAGACAATGAGTTACCGTGTGTCGCATCTTGCATCGTAAAGTTATGACGCTTAATACCACCTTGGAAACCCTTACCTTTACTGGTACCGGTTACATCAACTTTTTGGCCAGCTTCAAAGATATCAACTTTAATCTCTCCACCAGCAGCAAAATCTTCACCTTCACCGTCAGTTAAGCGACATTCCCATGTGCCCCGACCCGCTTCAACGCCGGCTTTAGCAAAATGTCCTGCCATTGCTTTAGTCACACGTGATGCACGACGTGCACCTGTGGTTACTTGCACTGCGCGGTAACCGTCAGTCTCAACAGATTTAATCTGTGTGATGCGGTTAGGCTCTACTTCAATCACTGTTACAGGTATAGAAGCACCGCCATCTGTAAAGATGCGTGTCATACCTACTTTGCGACCCATTACACCGATAGTCATTTTATATTCTCTCTTCAGACCGGATATCAGTTCAGTTTAATCTGAACGTCTACACCTGCGGCCAGATCCAGCTTCATCAATGCATCAACGGTTTTATCCGTTGGGTCAACGATGTCCATTAAACGTTTGTGCGTACGAATCTCGTATTGATCACGTGCATCTTTGTTCACGTGTGGCGAGATAAGAATCGTAAAGCGTTCTTTGCGTGTTGGTAACGGGATCGGACCACGCACTTGTGCGCCGGTACGTTTCGCGGTTTCAACAATTTCGCGTGCTGATTGATCAATTAAACGATGATCAAACGCTTTTAAGCGAATGCGAATACACTGGTTTGTTTCTGCAGCAGCCTTAGCCATATCTCTTCTCTAGTCAGTACAGAGTTAGTCAATCCAACTCTGTTCCTATTTAATTAAACGCTTTTACTCAAAAATCTTAGCGACAACACCGGCGCCAACAGTACGGCCACCTTCACGAATCGCGAAGCGTAAACCTTCATCCATCGCAATCGGTTGAATCAACGTCACTTCCATCTTGATGTTGTCACCTGGCATCACCATCTCAATGCCTTCTGGTAATTCACAAGCACCTGTCACGTCAGTCGTACGGAAGTAGAACTGTGGACGGTAGCCTTTGAAGAATGGTGTGTGACGACCGCCTTCATCTTTGCTCAGTACGTAAACTTCGGCTTCGAAGCGTGTATGAGGCTTGATTGAACCTGGCTTACATAGCACTTGGCCACGTTGTACTTCTTCGCGTTTGGTACCGCGTAAAAGTACACCAACGTTGTCGCCAGCCATGCCTTCGTCAAGCAGCTTGCGGAACATTTCAACGCCAGTACAGGTTGATTTGGCTGTGTCAGTGATACCCACAATTTCGATTTCTTCGCCAACTTTGATGATGCCGCGTTCGATACGACCCGTCACAACGGTACCGCGACCTGAGATTGAGAAAACGTCTTCTACTGGCATCAGGAAGTCGCCGTCAATCGCGCGAACAGGTTCTGGGAAGTATTCGTCCATCGCCGCAACCAGTTTCAGTACTGATGGCACGCCAACGTCTGAGGTGTCGCCTTCAAGCGCTTTCAGCGCTGAACCAACAATAATTGGGGTGTCGTCGCCTGGGAATTCGTAGGCATCTAGTAATTCGCGGATTTCCATTTCAACCAGTTCGATGAGTTCTTCGTCGTCGACCATGTCGGCTTTGTTCATGAACACAACCATGTATGGTACGCCAACTTGGCGAGACAGCAGGATGTGTTCGCGGGTTTGTGGCATCGGGCCATCAGCCGCTGAACAAACTAAAATCGCACCGTCCATTTGGGCAGCACCGGTAATCATGTTTTTAACGTAGTCAGCATGGCCCGGGCAGTCTACGTGGGCGTAGTGGCGTGCGTCTGATTCGTATTCTACGTGTGAGGTCGAAATCGTAATACCGCGCTCGCGTTCTTCTGGCGCGTTGTCAATTTCGTCAAATGCTTTGGCTTCGCCACCCATCGCTTCAGACATTACTTTCGTAATCGCTGCAGTCAAAGTAGTCTTACCATGGTCAACGTGGCCAATTGTGCCCACATTGACATGCGGTTTGGTTCGTTCGAATTTTTCCTTGGACACGTCAATACCCTCACTCTAAATTTCAATAAAATATGACTTCAATGAAGCCGTCTTAAATAACCAAATTGTTTCTAACAAGCAGTAAAGCTAATGCTTGTTAATAATTACGTCTGAGACACTCTTTGGCGTCTCGGCATAATTTTCAAACTCCATGCTGTAACTGGCTCGACCCTGTGTTGCACTACGCAGGTCAGTGGCGTAACCAAACATTTCAGCAAGTGGTACTGCTGCGCGGATAACTTTTCCCGTAGGTCCGTCTTCCATCGCGTTGGTGATGCCACGACGGCGATTTAAGTCGCCCATCACATCACCCATATAATCTTCCGGTGTCACTATCTCCACTTTCATCATCGGCTCAAGTATCACCGGGTCAGCTTCAATAACACCTTCTTTCATGCCCATCGAACCGGCAATCTTGAATGCCATCTCGTTCGAGTCAACTTCATGATATGAACCATCATATAAAGTGACTTTGACATCCACTAACGGGAAACCGGCAATAACACCGTTTTCCAGTTGCTCCTCAATGCCTTTATCGACAGAGGAAATATATTCTTTGGGTACGCTTCCGCCAACGATATCGTTAACAAACTCATAACCCGTGCCCTGTTCCAGCGGCTCAATCTTCAACACCACATGGCCATACTGACCGCGACCACCTGATTGACGAACAAACTTGCCTTCCGCCTTCTCAACCGTGCTGCGAATCGTTTCACGGTAAGCAACTTGTGGTTTACCCACGTTCGCTTCAACGTCAAATTCGCGCTTCATTCGATCGACAATAATGTCTAAATGAAGCTCGCCCATGCCGGCGATAATCGTTTGCCCTGATTCATCATCAGTGCTGACGCGAAAAGACGGATCTTCTTGCGCCAATTTGGACAGTGCTACGCCCATTTTCTCTTGGTCGGACAGTGTTCTCGGCTCAACAGCGACGGCAATCACTGGTTCCGGAAACTCCATACGCTCAAGCGCTATCAATGCTTTCGGGTCACACAGGGTTTCACCTGTGGTGACGTCTTTCAGCCCGACTGCAGCGGCAATATCACCGGCGCGAACCTCTTTAATTTCTTCCCGGCTATTAGAGTGCATTTGCAATAATCGGCCAATGCGCTCTTTTTTACCCTTCGTCGGGTTATACACCGTGTCACCTGAATTCAGGACGCCGGAGTATACACGGAAAAACGTCAGCGTGCCTACAAAAGGATCAGTGGCTATCTTAAAAGCCAGTGCCGCAAACGGTTCGTCATCGCTTGGTGGCCTTGTTCCTTCTTTGTCATCTTCTAAAATGCCTGTAATTGCAGGCACATCGTCCGGTGACGGCATATAACGCACGATTGCATCTAACATTGCCTGTACGCCTTTATTTTTAAAGGCCGAACCACACAGGCAAACCACAATCTCGTTTTTCAGCGTCCGAGACCGTAAACCTTCAATTACATCTTCAGAACTAAGGTCTTCGCTCTCTAAATACTTGTCCATCAAAGTGTCATTTGCATCAGCGGCAGCTTCAACCATGGTTGCGCGCCATTCCTCTGCCTGGTCTCTCAGTTCTGCTGGGATGTCTTTAGCCTCAAAGCTAATCCCTTGGTCACTGTCGCTCCAGTAAATCGCCTGCATACTAATCAGGTCGATAACACCTTCAAAATCATCTTCTGCGCCGATTGGTAACTGCACAGGCACCGGGTGTGAACCCAAGCGACTTTTAATCTGTTCAACGACACGCAAAAAGTCTGCGCCGGCACGGTCCATCTTGTTGACAAAGGCCATACGCGGTACAGCGTACTTGTTCGCCTGTCGCCACACTGTTTCAGACTGTGGCTCAACCCCACCTACAGCACAAAAAACGGCGCAGGCTCCATCTAGAACCCGTAGTGAGCGTTCTACTTCAATGGTGAAGTCAACATGCCCTGGCGTATCAATAATGTTGATACGGTGCTCTTCAAACTGCTTGTCCATGCCGGACCAAAAACAGGTTGTAGCAGCGGAGGTAATGGTAATTCCGCGCTCTTGCTCTTGTTCCATCCAGTCCATGGTGGCGGCGCCATCATGAACTTCGCCTATCTTGTGCGAAACGCCGGTGTAAAAAAGAACCCGCTCTGTCGTGGTTGTTTTACCTGCATCGATGTGAGCCATGATGCCGATATTACGGTAACGAGAGATGTCTGTTTTACGCGCCACGCGCTACGTCCTGTTTTCTTACCTTCTGGCCTACCAGCGGTAGTGCGAGAATGCCTTGTTGGCTTCTGCCATACGGTGGGTTTCTTCACGTTTCTTCACGGCAGAACCACGACCTTCAACAGCGTCCATGATTTCACCAGCAAGACGTAAACCCATGGATTTCTCACCACGTTTACGTGAAGCTTCAACAAGCCAGCGCATCGCTAGTGCATTACGACGGTGTGGGCGAACTTCAACCGGCACCTGATATGTTGCACCACCAACACGGCGAGATTTCACTTCGACAGCTGGACGGATAGCTTCGAGAGCTTTGCCGAACATATCGAGTGCTTCTTCACTCTTGCTACGCTCTTTAATTGTATCTAGGGCGCCGTATACAATGCGCTCTGCAACGGATTTCTTACCACTTTCCATCACAATATTGATAAATTTAGCAAGCGTCAGATCCCCAAACTTTGGATCTGGCAAAATAATTCGTTTTGGTACTTCTCTTCTTCTAGGCATGGCTAATTAACCTTTAGGGCGCTTGGCGCCGTACTTAGAGCGGCCTTGGCGACGATCTGAAACACCAGAGGTGTCCAAGCAACCGCGCACGGTGTGATAACGCACACCAGGCAAATCTTTAACACGTCCGCCGCGTATCAACACCACGGAATGTTCTTGTAAGTTATGGCCTTCACCGCCAATGTAGGTCGTTACTTCCTGACCGTTAGTAAGGCGTACACGCGCGACTTTACGCATCGCGGAGTTCGGCTTTTTCGGTGTGGTCGTATAGACGCGAGTACATACTCCACGTTTTTGTGGACATGCTTCTAATGCAGGCACATTACTCTTTTCGAGCTTGCGCTTACGTGGTCTACGAACCAACTGATTAGTTGTGGCCATTCACTCTTCTCCAGCCCTAAATAAACGTAAGCGCTCAGCAATAGCTGAACGCTTACTATAAAAAATCCCAGTCCTGTCCTGCTTGGAGTTTAATGTCCAAGTAGGTTAAGGAGGCGCGTAATTCTAGGGAGACTCGGTCTCCCTGTCAAGATATTTCGGGGGCCAATTGGCCCCCGAAAGTCATACTGGTCTTACTGTTGCCCTTATTCGGCCGAACTAATTTCGCTCGAATCGGTTTCAGGCTGTATATCAGGCACTTCTGATACAGGTGCTTCAACAGCCGCTTCCACAGGCGCATCATCAGCATGACGCTTACGGAAACGCTCGGCATGGTAAGAAAGGCCTGTACCGGCCGGAATTAACCGACCAACGATGACGTTTTCTTTCAAACCGCGCAGACTATCTTTCATGCCACGAACCGATGCTTCGGTCAGCACACGAGTGGTTTCTTGGAACGAAGCAGCAGAAATAAACGATTCTGTTGCCAACGAGGCCTTGGTAATACCCAGCAACATACGGCTGTACATGGCTGGTAAGTTATCCTGGGCTTCGATTTTCTCATTCTCATCAAGCACGCGGGCCAGTTCAAGCTGCTCACCTTTTAGGAATTTACTGTCACCACCTGATTGAATTTCAACTTTACGCATCATTTGACGAACAATAACTTCAATGTGCTTATCGTTAATCTTCACGCCTTGCAGTCGGTAAACTTCCTGCACTTCGTTAACAATGTAGCTGGCCAGCTCACTGACACCTTTCAAGCGTAAAATATCATGCGGTGTTGGCGGTCCATCAACCAAAACCTCACCTTTTTCAACGTGCTCACCTTCAAACACGGTCAGGTGACGCCATTTGTGGATAGGTTCTGAGTGCGGTTCGCTACCATCAGCCGGAGTGATAACCACGTGCATTTTGCCTTTGGTTTCTTTACCCATACTGACGATGCCTGAAATTTCAGCCATCACAGCCGGATCTTTCGGCTTACGTGCTTCAAACAAATCGGCTACGCGAGGCAAACCACCGGTAATATCACGTGTCTTCGAAGATTCTTGCGGAATACGGGCGATAACATCACCGACACCTACCTCGATACCGTCTTCAAGACTAACAATCGCTTCAGCTGGCATAGGGTAGTTAGCAGGAATATCAGTACCCACTAGATTAACATCACCACCGTCAGTACCGACTAACTTCACAGCGGGTTTCAGATCCTTACCGATTGATCCACGTGTTTTTGGATCATTAACAACTCGGTTAGACAAGCCGGTGATTTCATCCACCACATTATTCACGGTGACGCCTTCAACGAAGTCGTTGAACTGCACTTTACCCGCTACTTCAGTAATGATTGGATGTGTATGTGGATCCCAGTTGGCAATAATATCGCCACCGGTAATCGGATCATTATCACCAACGGTTAACACCGCGCCGTAAGGCACTTTATAGCGTTCACGGTCACGACCCTGTTCATCAATTACCAGTACTTCGCCTGAACGAGACACAGCAACGTAGTTGCCTTCTTTGTTTTTCACCGTCTTCAGGTTGTTCATACGAACACTACCTGTTGCTTTGACCTGAATGTTGCTAACGGAGGCAGAACGGGATGCGGCGCCACCAATATGGAAGGTACGCATGGTCAGCTGGGTACCCGGCTCACCAATAGATTGCGCGGCGATAACACCGACGGCTTCACCAACGTTGGTCATATGGCCACGTGCTAAATCACGACCATAACACTTGGCACAAATACCATGACGTGTTTTACAGGTAATGGCTGAACGACAGAGAATTTGATCAATGCCATTTTCTTCCAGCTCTATCACCATGTCTTCATCAATCATGGTGCCCGCAGCGACAACAACTTTACCGTCGCTGTTAACCACATCATTTACCGGCACGCGACCTAGTACACGTTCGCCTAATGGCTCAACAACGTCACCACCTTCAATTAATGGTTGCATGAGCAAACCGTCTTTACTGCCACAATCAAGATCAGAGACAACCAGATCTTGTGCGACATCAACCAAACGACGAGTCAGGTAACCGGAGTTAGCGGTTTTAAGCGCGGTATCAGCCAGACCTTTACGCGCACCATGGGTCGAAATAAAGTACTGAATAACGTTCAAGCCTTCACGGAAGTTAGCGGTAATCGGCGTTTCAATAATCGAACCATCCGGTTTCGCCATCAAACCACGCATACCAGCAAGCTGACGAATCTGCGCGGCACTACCACGAGCGCCTGAGTCGGCCATCATGTAAATAGAGTTGAATGAGTCTTGTTTAACCGTCTCACCCTTGGCATCAACAACATCTTCCGAACCAAGCTTATCCATCATAGACTTGGCAACTTGATCATTGGTGTGCGACCAGATATCAACCACTTTGTTGTAGCGCTCACCGTTGGTCACCAAACCTGAAGTGTACTGATGCTGAATTTCTTTCACTTCTGATTCAGCGCGTTCAAGAATACCGGCTTTCTCTTCTGGAATGTGCATGTCTTCAATACCAAATGACACACCTGACCGAGTTGCGTAAGCAAAACCGGTGTACATCAATTGGTCAGCGAAGATAACCGATGCTTTCAAACCGACAATGCGGTAACAAGCATTAATTAAATTTGAAATTGTTTTCTTGGTCATCGCCTGATTGACTAAGTCAAAAGACAAACCCTTAGGTAAAATCTCAGACAAGATTGAACGACCAACCGTGGTTTTAACACGACGTTTGGAAGTGATTTTAGTCCCGTCTTCTGCGATCGTTGTTTCATCAACACGCACCATCACGCGTGTTTGCAAAGCCACAATACCGTTATCGTAAGCACGATGTACTTCAGCCACGTCGGTGAACATCATGCCTTCACCTTTAGCGTTAATACGTTCACGACTCATGTAGTACAAGCCAAGCACAACATCCTGGGTCGCGACGATAATTGGCTCACCGTTAGCCGGTGACAATACGTTGTTGGTCGACATCATCAAGGCACGCGCTTCAAGCTGTGCTTCGATAGACAATGGAATGTGTACCGCCATTTGGTCGCCGTCAAAGTCGGCGTTGTAAGCAGTACAAACCAATGGGTGTAATTGAATCGCTTTACCTTCAATCAACTGAGGTTCAAAGGCTTGAATGCCTAATCTATGCAGTGTTGGTGCGCGGTTAAGCATCACTGGATGTTCACGAATGACTTCTTCGAGGATATCCCAAATTTCGATACCTTCGCGTTCAACCATTTTCTTCGCTGCTTTAATGGTTGTGGCAAGACCACGACGCTCTAGCTTGGCAAAAATGAAAGGTTTAAATAATTCCAGTGCCATTTTCTTTGGCAGACCACACTGATGTAGTTTCAGTGTTGGACCCACAACGATAACTGAACGGCCTGAGTAGTCGACACGTTTTCCCAGTAAGTTTTGACGGAAACGACCCTGCTTACCTTTAATCATGTCTGACAAAGATTTCAGCGGACGACGGTTAGTACCGGTAATCGCTTTACCGCGGCGACCGTTATCAAGCAGTGCATCAACCGCTTCTTGCAGCATACGTTTTTCGTTACGCGCAATAATGTCTGGTGCGTTCAAATCCATCAAACGTTTTAGACGATTGTTACGGTTGATAACGCGGCGGTACAAGTCGTTCAAATCAGACGTAGCAAAACGACCACCATCAAGAGGAACCAGCGGACGTAACTCAGGTGGCAAGACAGGTAATACTGTCATCACCATCCATTCTGGTTTGTTACCTGATTCCAGGAATGCTTCCATCAACTTAAGACGTTTGGTGTATTTCTTAATCTTAGTTTCAGAATTTGTAGTAGGCAGATCTTCACGAATCTGAGCAATCTCTGCATCCAAATCCAGTGCCTTCAACAAGTAAAGAACGGCTTCGGCACCCATACGAGCATCAAATTCATCGCCATTTTCTTCAATCGCGTTGAGGTAAGCTTCTTCTGATAATAACTGGCTGCGTTCTAACGCAGTCATGCCTGGATCAACCACCACGTATGCTTCGAAATACAGCACGCGTTCGATATCACGCAGTGTCATATCTAATAACAGTCCCATGCGAGAAGGTAGTGATTTCAGGTACCAGATGTGCGCAACCGGGCTAGCCAGTTCAATGTGACCCATGCGTTCACGACGCACTTTAGCGAGTGTGACTTCAACACCACATTTCTCACAAATCACACCGCGATGTTTGAGGCGTTTGTATTTGCCACATAAACATTCGTAATCTTTTACTGGGCCAAAAATCTTGGCACAGAACAAACCGTCACGTTCTGGTTTAAAGGTACGGTAGTTGATCGTTTCCGGTTTTTTAACTTCACCGAATGACCATGAGCGGATTTTGTCTGGCGATGACAGTCCAATGCGAATTGCATCAAACTCGTCCGTCTGACCTTGTTGCCGTAAGAGGTTTAACAGATCTTTCATATCTCGGCCCGTCCTAATAAATTTATTCTAGCGTAAGTCATTCAGTAATTAGTCTTGTTCAAGTTCGATATCGATCGCAAGCGAGCGAATTTCTTTGAGCAATACATTAAATGACTCAGGCATACCTGCCACCATGCGGTGATCGCCATCGACAATATTTTTGTACATTTTGGTACGACCGGCCACGTCATCAGACTTAACCGTTAACATTTCCTGCAAGGTGTATGAAGCACCGTAGGCTTCAAGCGCCCAGACCTCCATTTCCCCGAAGCGTTGCCCACCAAACTGTGCCTTACCACCCAACGGCTGCTGAGTAACCAGACTGTATGGACCGGTTGAACGTGCATGCATCTTGTCATCAACCAGATGGTTAAGTTTCAACATGTACATGTAACCAACAGTGACAGGACGTTCAAATGCAACGCCAGTACGACCATCATATAAAGTGGTTTGACCACTTTCAGGTAAGCCGGCAAGACTTAACATACGACGAATATCTGATTCCATGGCACCGTCGAATACTGGTGTTGCCATTGGCACACCACCGCGCAAGTTATGCGCTAATTCAAACAGCTCATCATTAGTTAATGACTTAAGGTCAACATCTTCGCCACCTGAGTTGTAGATCTTATCGAGGTAATCTCGTAGTTCTTCAACTTTAGTTTGCGCGTCGAGCATTTTGCCAATTCTTTCACCAAGGCCCTTCGCTGCCCAACCCAGATGCGTTTCCAGCACCTGACCGACATTCATTCGAGAAGGCACGCCCAGTGGGTTCAGCAATACATCAACAGGTTCGCCATTTTCATCATAAGGCATGTCTTCGACAGGCACGATCATCGAGATAACACCTTTGTTACCATGACGACCGGCCATCTTGTCACCTGGCTGAATACGACGCTTAACAGCCACGTAAACTTTAACCATTTTCAGCACGCCCGGTGCTAAATCGTCGCCACTGATGATCTTGGTTTTCTTTTCTTCATAACGCGCATCGAAATCTTTACGTTGCAATTTGAACTGCTCAGCTAGACGTTCTAATTGTGCGTTAGCATCTTCAACGTGCAAACGAATATCAAACCACTGCTCTTTTGGCATTTCGGCCAAGTAAGCTTTGGTGATTTTGTCGCCTGATTGCAGACCGTTTGGACCGCCATCAGCTTGCTTACCCGTCAGCAGTTTTTCAGCACGAGCGTACAAATCACGTTCCAGAATTCGCAGTTGGTCGTTAAGATCTTTCTTAACGCTGGCAAGTTCTGTTTCTTCAATCTGCAGTGCACGCGCATCTTTCTCTACGCCATCACGGGTAAATACTTGCACATCGATAACCGTGCCGACGGTACCAGACGTGACACGTAAAGAGTTATCTTTAACATCTGCGGCTTTTTCACCAAAGATGGCACGCAGTAATTTTTCTTCTGGTGTCAGTTGAGTTTCACCCTTCGGTGTCACTTTACCCACTAGAATATCACCGGCTCTTACTTCCGCACCGATGTAAACAATGCCTGATTCATCAAGCTTCGATAATGCTGATTCACCAACATTAGGAATATCACCGGTCACTTCTTCCGGGCCTAATTTAGTGTCACGAGAAACACAGGTCTTTTCTTCAATATGAATGGTAGTGAAGCGATCTTCTTTCACCAAACGTTCAGAGATAAGAATCGAGTCTTCGAAGTTGTAACCATTCCACGGCATAAATGCGATGCGCATGTTTTGACCCAGCGCTAACTCACCCATATCAGTAGAAGGACCATCGGCCAGTACGTCGCCACGGGCAACCGTGTCACCATTTTTAACTAACGGACGCTGGTTAATACAAGTGTTCTGGTTTGAACGGGTGTATTTAGTCAGGTTGTAAATATCAACACCTGGCTCACCGGCAATGGTTTCGTTATCGTTGGCGCGAACCACGATCCGACCCGCATCAACAGATTCAACATAGCCGCCACGTTTACCGACAACGGTAACGCCCGAGTCAACCGCCACGGTACGTTCAATACCGGTACCGACTAACGGCTTATCAGCACGCAATGTTGGCACTGCTTGACGTTGCATGTTTGAGCCCATCAAGGCGCGGTTAGCATCGTCATGCTCAAGGAACGGAATCAATGCCGCCGCGACAGATACGATCTGGCGAGGTGACACATCGATGTAGTCGACTTTATCAGCCGTCGATAAAGTAAATTCATTCAAGTGACGACAAGAGACCAGCTCATCCGTCAGATTATTTTTAGAATCAACTTCTGCATTGGCCTGCGCGATGATGTAGTTACTTTCTTCAATCGCAGACAAGTACTCAATGTCATCAGTAACTTTGCCATCTTTCACCTTACGGTAAGGTGTTTCAAGGAAACCGTAATTATTGGTGCGGGCGTAAATAGCCAATGAGTTAATCAGACCGATGTTCGGGCCTTCAGGTGTTTCAATTGGGCAAACACGACCATAGTGCGTTGGATGTACGTCGCGGACTTCGAAGCCAGCACGTTCACGTGTTAAACCGCCCGGACCCAATGCCGAAATACGACGTTTGTGCGTCACTTCAGACAACGGGTTATTTTGGTCCATAAACTGTGACAGTTGGCTTGAACCAAAGAATTCCTTAATGACGGCAGAAACAGGTTTGGCGTTAATCAATTCCTGCGGCATTAAGCCTTCACTTTCAGCGATGCTTAAGCGTTCTTTCACTGCACGTTCAACACGCACTAAACCAACACGGAATTGGTTTTCAGCCATTTCACCAACACAACGAACACGGCGGTTACCGAGATGGTCAATATCATCAACCACGCCATTACCGTTACGAATATCCAATAAGGTTTTAATCACGGCAGTGATGTCGTCAGTTGATAACGTGCCTTCGCCTTCAATACCTTCAAAGCCAACACGACGGTTGAACTTCATACGGCCAACGCGAGATAAATCGTAGCGTTCCTGGTTGAAGAATAAATTATTAAATAAGTTCTCGGCAGCATCCTTGGTAGGTGGCTCGCCAGGACGCATCATGCGGTAGATTTCAACCATCGCTTCAAGCGCGTTAGTCGATTGATCAATTCGCAATGTAGTAGAGATAAATGGACCCGTGTCCAAGTCATTGGTGTAGAGCGTATTGATGTCGGTAACACCGGCTTCAATCAGTGCTTCCAATAATTCTTCTGTAATTTCAGCATTGGCAGCACAGAGTAATTCGCCAGAACTAGCATCGACGATGTCGTGCGCAATCGCTTTACCCATGAGGTATTCACTTGATACATCAAGGCTGGTGATGCCTTCTTTATCGAGCGCACGAATATGACGTGCTGTGATGCGACGACCATTTTCAACCAAAACCTTGTTCTTAATTTTGATATCGAAGCTGGCAGTTTCACCACGTAGACGTTCAGGTACTAATGCTAAAACATGCGCACCTTCTTTGCCCAAAGCGATCTGGTCAGTATCAAAGAACATTTCAAGAATTTCTTCATTACTGTAACCCAGCGCACGTAATAAAATGGTAACGGGTAATTTGCGACGGCGATCGATACGAACGAAGACATTGTCTTTCGGATCAAATTCAAAATCTAACCATGAACCACGGTAAGGAATAACTCGGGCATTAAACAGTAATTTGCCTGATGAATGTGTCTTGCCTTTATCATGGTCGAAGAACACACCCGGTGAACGGTGTAATTGAGAAACGATAACGCGGTCAGTACCATTAATAATGTAGGTACCAGTATCCGTCATCAAGGGCAGTTCGCCCATGTAGACTTCTTGCTCTTTAACGTATTTTACGTCTTTACCACCCGCAGATTCCTTGTCATAAATAACAAGTCGCAGAGTGACGCGTAACGGAGCAGAGTAAGTAACGCCGCGCATTTGACATTCTTTGACGTCAAAAATGGGTTTACCTAGACGGTACTTAACAAACTCAAGTGCCGCAGAGCCTGAGTAACTGACAATCGGAAATACCGATGAGAATGCTGCTTGAAGACCTTCTAACTTACGATCATCATCAGGCGCATCAGCCTGTAAGAATTTTCGATAAGAATTAGTTTGAATAGCCAATAAATTGGGCACATCCATAACGCCAGGTCGTCTGCCGAAACTATTTCGAATACGTTTTTTTTCAGTAAACGAGTAAGCCATCTCGAGTCCTCACCGATAATAAATCTATTTTATGTAATCTGAAGTTAACTAACTTCAGACAAATACAAAAAGGCAGCGGGTTGGTGACCAATAGGTCACCAACCTCTCACTGCCGAACTTGTCGTGTTGCTAAACGCACTGATGAGCTTATTTAAGCTCTACAGCTGCGCCTGCTTCTTCCAAGGTCTTCTTAACTTCTTCTGCTTCATCCTTGGTAGCGCCTTCCTTAACAGCAACCGGTGCACTTTCCACCATTGCTTTCGCTTCTTTCAGGCCAAGACCTGTAATACCGCGAACGGCTTTAATCACAGATACTTTGTTGTCGCCGAAACTCGTCATCATAACGTTGAATTCGTCTTTTTCAGCAGCACCGCCGGCATCACCAGCAGGGGCAGCTGCAACTGCGACAGGGGCAGCGGCACTAACGTTGAATTTTTCTTCCATTGCTTCGATGAGGTCTACAACCTCTACAACAGTCATGTTGGAAATTGCTTCCAGGATATCGTCTTTGCTGACAGCCATGGTAATAACTCCTTGAGTTAAATTTAATTTAGTAAAATACCCATCACATTAGGTGATGGAATTAATAGTCGTAAAAAGGTCTATGCAGCCTCTTTAGTGTCACGAACAGCAGCGATAACGCGTACCAGCTTAGTGTTCGGTTCTGCCAAAGTACGAACCAGTTTGGTAATCGGTGCTTGCATAACACCACAAAGCATACCCAGCGCTTGATCCAGCGTTGGCATACTTGCCAAAGTGCCTAATTGCGAGGCATCCATCAACTTACCGCTTAATACGATATCTCGTACAATCAGTTTGTCGTTGTCTTTGACAAAGTCCTTCATGATGCGAGCTGCTGCGGCAGGATCCTCTTCAGAGAATGCCAGCACTAGCGGCCCAGTCAGCGAACCATCCAAACAGGCGTAATCGGTGCCTTCAATCGCGCGACGTGTCAGTGAGTTTTTAACAACTCGTAAATACACACCTTCATTTCGCGCTTGCTTTCGCAGTTCAGTCATTGCATCAACCGTTATGCCGCGGTATTCCGCAGTGATTAACGATTGTGCTCTGGCTGCTACTTCAGCAACTTCAGCAACGATGGCCTTTTTTTCCTCAAGGTTTAGCATTTGCTATCCTCCAGGTTAATTCCAGGAACATGATATTTGTATATCACCCGGGAAAATCCTCTCCCGTTCCGTTGTCACTTAAGGGTACCAACTTACTAAGCACCCCACCCATGGTGACCGTTGTCAGTAAATACTGTCTCGGGTAGCACCGTCTGCGCAGGCCGGGAAGGACTCCCATTAAGCGCCGAGTTATCCTTAACCCGACACACCTACGGTCTTTAACGCAACTCGCTTACTTAACGTAGGCGAGCGCCCAAAGTTTGTTGCAGGATAAAGCGCTTAAACTTCGAGCGTTGCTTTATCCAGTTGAAGACCTGCACCCATGGTGCTGGAAACAGAGATCTTCTTAAAAAATATGCCTTTCGCAGTCGTTGGCTTACTCTTATTAATATCAGCAAGCAGACTGTTCAGGTTTTCGCGCAAGGCTTGAACTTCAAAGTTCACCTTACCGATTGTGCAGTGAATGATGCCGCCTTTGTCTGCACGGTAACGAACCTGACCGCCTTTGGCATTGTTCACCGCGGTGGTTACATCTGGTGTCACAGTACCCACTTTAGGGTTAGGCATCAGACCGCGTGGGCCTAAAATTTGACCTAGTGTACCGACAACGCGCATTGCGTCAGGGGTAGCGATAACAACATCAAAATCCATGTTGCCCGCTTTAATTGATTCCGCTAAATCTTCAAAACCGACAACGTCCGCACCAGCCGCAGTGGCTTTATCAGCATTGTCGCCTTGTGCAAACACTGCAACACGAACAACTTTACCCGTGCCGTTTGGTAGTACGCTAGAACCACGCACGTTTTGATCCGATTTACGTGGATCAATACCGAGGTTAATGCTGACATCAACTGACTCAACGAATTTAACAGCAGGCAGATCTTTTAATAATGCAAAAGCGTCGTCTACGGCGTAAATTTTGCCTTCTTCAACTTTCTCTGCAATCGCTTTGGCGCGTTTAGATAACTTAGCCATGATTATTTCACCCCTTCTGTTTCAATGCCCATACTACGAGCACTACCTGCGATAGTACGCACAGCAGCGTCCATATCAGCAGCAGTCAGGTCAGCCATTTTTGTGGTGGCGATTTCTTCGAGTTGAGCGCGAGTTACTTTGCCAACTTTGTCACGATTTGGCTCTGCGCTGCCACTTTTCAGACCAGCGGCCTTTTTCAGTAAGATAGACGCAGGTGGCGTCTTCATGATGAAGGTGAAGCTCTTATCATTGTAAACAGTGATAACAACAGGCACAGGCATGCCAGCTTCTAATTTCTGTGTTTGCGCATTAAAGGCTTTACAGAAATCCATAATGTTTAGACCGTGCTGACCCAATGCTGGACCAACTGGCGGACTCGGGTTTGCAGCGCCAGCAGGCACCTGCAATTTAATATAGGCATCAATCTTCTTGGCCATGCTATTTACTCCTAAGTGGGTGCAAACGCTTTATCTGACCTATCGGCCTTTAAGCTCCCCTGTTTAAAAAAACTTGCTGCCTTTATAAATCAAGCCACAAGCGTTTGTCGAATTGGGCTAATTAGCCTTTTTCAACTTGTCCGAACTCGAGCTCAACCGGTGTCGAGCGACCAAAGATAAGCACTGCAACCCGCAGTCTGCTCTTCTCGTAGTTCACTTCTTCTACCACACCGTTAAAGTCATTAAAGGGACCATCGGTAACGCGAACCACTTCACCGGGTTCAAACAGAACCTTAGGTTTCGGTTTATCCGCACCGTCCTGCACCCTTTGCAGAATATGGTTAGCTTCTTTTTCAGTGATCGGAGCTGGACTATCACTCGTACCACCAATAAAGCCCATCACACGTGGCACATCTTTGACCAGATGCCATGTGTCATCGTTCATTTCCATTTCAACTAATACATAACCTGGAAAGAATTTTCGGTCTGACTTGCGTTTCTGACCTTCGCGCATTTCGACGACTTCTTCAGTCGGCACTAAGATCTCGCCAAAAAATTCTCCCATATCATGCATTGCAACGCGGTCAATTAATGCTTTTTTGACCGAGTTTTCAAAGCCTGAATAGGCGTGTACAACATACCAGCGCTTTGCCATGTGGCGGGTTCCCGATTAACGTAACAAAGCCTTAACTAGCCACGCTAGAAAGGAATCAAAGCCCCATAAAATCAGAGCCATCACTGTCACCATTACCATTACTGTAATAGTCATTTGTACTGTTTCCTGACGTGTTGGCCAGACGACTTTACGCACTTCAGTCCGCGCATCTTGAACAAAAGCCCAAACATTGCGTCCTTTTACAGTTTGTAAAACCACTACCATGGCAACAATTGTCATCCCGACAATCATGCCTACACGTGCAGCAACATGAAGATCAACCAGGTAGTAATAGCCAACAACACCCGCTGACAAAATCAGCGCAGCTAATAACATTTTTATTTTGTCAGCCATACTATATAAAACCTGTCTTTAATCTATTTTAAGCAGCACAATTTCTACGCTACTCCTGCCTTGGTTCTGGCAGGCCAGGAGGGAGTCGAACCCCCAACCCTCGGTTTTGGAGACCGATGCTCTGCCAATTGAGCTACTGGCCTAAACTTTTTACTGATATATGCGGTTACTCAAAAATCTTAGCAACAACACCGGCGCCAACAGTACGGCCACCTTCACGAATCGCGAAGCGTAAACCTTCATCCATCGCAATCGGTTGAATCAACGTCACTTCCATCTTGATGTTGTCACCTGGCATCACCATCTCAATGCCTTCTGGTAATTCACAAGCACCTGTCACGTCAGTCGTACGGAAGTAGAACTGTGGACGGTAGCCTTTGAAGAATGGTGTGTGACGACCGCCTTCATCTTTGCTCAGTACGTAAACTTCGGCTTCGAAGCGTGTATGAGGCTTGATTGAACCTGGCTTACATAGCACTTGGCCACGTTGTACTTCTTCGCGTTTGGTACCGCGTAAAAGTACACCAACGTTGTCGCCAGCCATGCCTTCGTCAAGCAGCTTGCGGAACATTTCAACGCCAGTACAGGTTGATTTGGCTGTGTCAGTGATACCCACAATTTCGATTTCTTCGCCAACTTTGATGATGCCGCGTTCGATACGACCCGTCACAACGGTACCGCGACCTGAGATTGAGAAAACGTCTTCTACTGGCATCAGGAAGTCGCCGTCAATCGCGCGAACAGGTTCTGGGAAGTATTCGTCCATCGCCGCAACCAGTTTCAGTACTGATGGCACGCCAACGTCTGAGGTGTCGCCTTCAAGCGCTTTCAGCGCTGAACCAACAATAATTGGGGTGTCGTCGCCTGGGAATTCGTAGGCATCTAGTAATTCGCGGATTTCCATTTCAACCAGTTCGATGAGTTCTTCGTCGTCGACCATGTCGGCTTTGTTCATGAACACAACCATGTATGGTACGCCAACTTGGCGAGACAGCAGGATGTGTTCGCGGGTTTGTGGCATCGGGCCATCAGCCGCTGAACAAACTAAAATCGCACCGTCCATTTGGGCAGCACCGGTAATCATGTTTTTAACGTAGTCAGCATGGCCCGGGCAGTCTACGTGGGCGTAGTGGCGTGCGTCTGATTCGTATTCTACGTGTGAGGTCGAAATCGTAATACCGCGCTCGCGTTCTTCTGGCGCGTTGTCAATTTCGTCAAATGCTTTGGCTTCGCCACCCATCGCTTCAGACATTACTTTCGTAATCGCTGCAGTCAAAGTAGTCTTACCATGGTCAACGTGGCCAATTGTGCCCACATTGACATGCGGTTTGGTTCGTTCGAATTTTTCCTTAGACATTGCTCACTCCGCTTAATCAAGTGTTATCTGTTGATCACTGCTCATTAACTGAGCAAATTAAATATTAAAAACTGCTAAACCTGCACGTATTACGACAAATAATTTACCGCGCTGCTGACTTCAGTGTTACGCAAGTCGCTGCTGCGGAGGCTATTTGCACCGCCTATATAATAAGGCGTACGTGCTCAGCCGTAACTGGAGCTCATAACCGGATTTGAACCGGTGACCTCTTCCTTACCAAGGAAGTGCTCTACCGACTGAGCTATATGAGCCAAACTTTAGCGAGTTGCCGGTAAAATAAAGCAACAAAAACTTCACTTAACCCACATCACTCAGTACTTCTTAGTGCGATTCAGCGCTCCAAATATGGAGCGGGTGATGGGAATCGAACCCACGTATTCAGCTTGGAAGGCTGAAGTTCTACCATTGAACTACACCCGCATAACTCTCACCGGGTTGTTCAACGGACCTTTTTTCGTACTGCTGGCCCGTTTTCCCTGTTCGCTACTGCTTTACTGGTGGAGGGGGGAGGATTCGAACCTCCGAAGGCGGAGCCGTCAGATTTACAATCTGATCCCTTTGGCCACTCGGGAACCCCTCCAAAATTAAGCCGCCTATTGTGATGGAGAATCAGTGCGCTGTCAATGCAATCCAGAGCAATAATCGCGCCAAAAATGGTGCTATTACTCAGTTTCTGCAGACGCGGCATTAACGGCGTGCAATTTTTGAGTCTTTAGTACTTTTAAAACAAAAAAACGCCGCGATTATCGCGGCGCCTCTATGTATATGGTGCCGGAGAAAGGAGTTGAACCCTCGACCTTCGCATTACAAGTGCGCTGCTCTACCAACTGAGCTACTCCGGCAAATCATCTCACGAGCAAACTTAACGGCTCATCGTTCGACAAGGCGGGCATTCTAATGAAACTGGAATCAGATGCCAAGGAAAATTATGTCTCGCATTGCCTCACCAGCAATTCAATCCCCTCAAACTGCTGCTGCAATGCCTCCATAGCATCGCTTGAAAGCGGAGGCTGTTTAGGGCTACTGAAGTCTAACCAGAAACCACTACTTTCGGCGTAATTACGCTCTAATAAAGGCAATAAGCCCAGTTTCTGCATATTCGCAAGATGCCTTTCTGCGGCACTTTGGGTTCGGAAAAAGCCCAATGATATGGCGTTCTCACTTTCTCCATTAGGCACAATAAGAAAATCTTTTACGCCACGACTTTTTAGCAATTTTGTCATCTTTCGCGCTTCCGTGCGGCTTAAGAAAGGAGGTAAATACACCCAATACCCCTTCAGCTCGCGACGCGTGGCATAGCGCCGCTCAAATTCCAGTCCTAAATCGGCCAACCCCAGCACCACTTCCTGCACGTCATCTATCTCAGAAAAAGGCCCAAGACCATAACAAACCGCGCCAACAAAACTAATTTTTGGCGATTTATCTTCCTCACTCGGAATAGGCTCAACCTCTGTGTTAAGAACATCCTCACGTTCACTGAGTAACGCCAACGGGCGTTCCGGTTTCAAAATTGGCTTCAAATCAGTCGGTACGGTCTGATCAACGGTGAAGATCCATATCGCCAGCGCCACATTAACGGCCAACAGAAGACTCACCAATAATTTCATTGACACTCTGCCCGCAGCCGAACCAAACCCTGCATAACCAGTTGAGGCTGGTGTTTTGCTCGGCGGGTTATTAACGGTAAGACTAATTCAGCGTCCCCGCCGGTGATAATCAGTTCAATTGTTATGCTCAATGTTTGTTCCATATCTGCGCAGAGTTTATCGATAAACGCCGCTGCTGCGTACATAGCGCCATGGCTAATCGCGGTGCCCGTGTCAGTCGCCAAGTCCAGAGATGACACTGATTGTAAGCTATTGTGCGTCTTAATATCATGAGTACCGGCATTGAGTGCATCTTGCGCCATGTTTAAACCCGGTAGAATGAAACCGCCTAAATGCTTGCCATCGGCATCAATAACATCCGCAGTGATAGCCGTACCGCAACTGACCACACAAGCCGCCTTCTTTTCCGCCGCATAACAGGCTATTAGGCCCAACCAGCGATCGACGCCTAATTGCGATGGCTGACAATAACCATTGGTCACCGCGCATGCTTGTGTCTGTGGCGTGGCGATATGCAAAGGGCAAGACCAATGCTCGGCGACCCAGTCAATAACAACTTGATCCGCATCATTCCCAGCAACATTAGCTAACCAAACTTCATCTGGCCGAGTGAGTGTTGAACCAGTTTGAGACAGCACCTTGGCGATTGTCTGACCACGATGCGAGGCTGCGGTCGACGAACCTAATTGCCCATTATCAAGAACAGCCCATTTTACGTTGCTATTGCCAATATCCAATAGAAGTATCATCAGCGGGTCGGCTCTCGCAAACTGACTTCACCACAGCTAAAGCGTTTTACAGCTCCTTCTCTGACTAACAACAGTGCGCCATTATCATCAATACCTTGCATCAAACCATGTACTTGTTTGCCATCGGGAGTATGCAACGTGACTTTCTGGCCGGCATGAACATTGGCTAATTGCCATTCTTCTAAGTAAGCATTTAAATTGCCTTCGTCACAAGCACGACATGTCGCCACTAGTTCATCGATCATTACAGCAGCTAATTGGTTTCTTGAAAATACCGTTGGCGCTTGCCCATGTTCCTGTTTTAAACAATGCAGGATATCTGTCCAGGCCTGATCAATATCTTCGGCAGCCGTTTTAGGCATATCAATATTAAGCCCGATCCCTACCACCATCTGGCAAGAGCCACCGACTTCACCACGTAATTCGATTAAAATGCCACCCAGTTTTTGCCCCTGATTAACAATGTCATTCGGCCATTTTAAACCGCATTGGCTAAGTCCCAGTTTTGCTAGTGCACGCTTTACGGCCACACCAAAGGCTAAGCTCAAACCGCCAAGCCCTGACGCATCGACGCGAAAAGACCAACCAAGAGACAAATACAAATTACTTGCCAGCGGCGATATCCATTCCCGACCTCGCCGGCCGCGACCGGCCGTTTGTTGCTCAGCCAGACACACTTTAGCGTGCCGCTGTGGCTGACGTAATAGCCAGGCATTGGTTGAGTCGACATCAAAATGCACATGCACAGCGTCAAGCGCGTCACGTGTAAGGGGGCTTAATATGGATTCGATTTGTTGGTTGTTGAGTAGCTCAATGGGAGTAACAAGGCGATAACCCCGGCCCCGAACAGCATGCACTTCCAGACCGAGCGCAATCAGATGCTGACATTGCTTCCAAATTGCCGCGCGTCCAACTCCTAGCTTTTCACCCAGTACAGCGCCCGAGTGAAAATGCCCATCTGACAACATCGCTAACAGTGGCTGAGATAAGTTCATGCCCGCAGTGTAGCATGCAGGCTAAACAACGTATTTGATACTGCACCAAAACCAATTACCTGATCAGCATGACATAACTATTACACTAGCAGCTACATCTAGGACTAAAGATTACTGCGCCAGACTATCAATTTCGACGTTATCAAACTGGCTAAGCCTATTCGCCCAATTGTATAACCCTATCGTTCCAGTGCTGATGTCACTATCATTTACCGTAAAGATAGCTTCGCCGTCAATACTGACTTCCAAATTATCACCTTGAGCAACAACTTCTAAACGATATGTTTGGCCTCTGACATAGCGCACTTCATCCTCAGCTAACAAGCTTACTTTGCCGTTAACACTTTTTATTAGGCGCCGATAACTGCGCTGCTGATCCCAGGAGAATCGATAGAAGGTGTCGCTATCTTGAACGCGGAACATTAAGCCTATTGCATCATTATCAACAGAGCGAATATCAACACCGGCACGATAATCTCCGGTCGCAAAACCAGGTGAATATAAGGCAAAGGTACCCAGTTTGGGTAACCGGTTACGTTTCACCGAGCCACCGAAAATATTACTACTTTGAATAAAACTTCCAGTTACAGCTGACCAGCGTGATGGGCCTTGCCGATCACCCTGATCAGTGATTGCCCAATCATCAAAATTACCGTCATTAAAGTTATCGCTTAATAGACGCCGTGCGCCATTTGCATCACCCACCGTCAGAGTCAGTGTTTGCGTGACATTGTCCTGACCATCAGAAACGATAACTTGCAATACAACCGTCTCAATATCATCAACACTAGCCGGAGTGTAAACAGGTGCTTTAGCCGTAGGGTCATCCAAACTTCCAGCGCCGCTAATAATTGACCATTGGTAAGTCAGTGCCTGTGGGCCGTCAGTATCCGTCGCATTGACGTCCAACAAACTAGTTTGTGCATCAGTAATGGTTAACGATGACGCGGTCACTTCTGTAATCAGTGGTCGACGATTAGCACCGGTTAAGTCTTCAACAATAACATTATCAAACAAGCTGGCGCGGTTCGCCCAGTTATACAAAGCGATCGTCCCGCTGCTAAGGCTGCTGTCTTCAACACTAAATATCAATGCGTTGTCGATTCTCACCTCAATTGAGTTACCTTGGACAGAAACCTCAAGTTGATAATTTTGTCCACGAACATAAGGCACACTGTCTTCTGCTAACAAACTGAAATTACCGTTTACATTTTTCACTAAGCGACGGTAACGACGTTGCTGATCCCATGAGAAACGGTAGTAATTATCGCTGTCATCAACCCGGAACATTAAACCAATCGCATCGTTATCAAATGAACGGAGGTTAACCCGAACGCGATAATCATCTGCATTCAAACCAGGCTCATAAAGTGCGTAAGTACCTGGTTTTGGTAATGCGTTACGACTTACTGAGCCACCAAAAATATTACTTCTTTGGATAAAGCGTCTGGTTCTCGCCGACCAACGGGATGGTGCCGAACGATTACCTTCATCAACAATACGCCAACCAACAAAATCACCGTCATTGAAATCATCATCTAGCAAAATACCGCCATTAGCCCCGTCTTGCACGATGAGTGAAATACTTTGCGATACGCTATCCTGACCATCGCTCACGGTCACACTTAAGACAACAGTTTGTGTCTGACTAACATCGACAGGCGTAAAGACAGGATTCGCTAAACTCGCATCGTTGAAGCTACCGCCACCACTTTGCACTGACCAGGCGAAGCTTAAGGCTTGTGGGCCATCAGTATCTGATGCAGTAACTTGTAGCTGACTAGTCTGTGTATCCAGTAAACTTTGTGGCGTAGCGGTCAGTGCGCTAATGGTAGGGATGTTATTACCAACAGCCGCCACAATCGTCACATTCACTAGAGCTTCATTGCTATTAATGCTGCCGTCATTGGCAACAAAGCTGAAACTATCTACACCGCTGGCATTAGCATTAGGTGTATAAGTAAAGGCACCGGTTGCAGCATTAGTCACCACCACTGAGCCTAATGTGGCCTGCGTGACAACACTGTACTGCAAGCTATCACCGTCAATATCATTCGCTACTAAGGTACCTGATACGGGTGAATTTTCATTTGTCGTGATGCTTGCGTTATCAGCAACGGGCGCATCATTAACGGGATTAACAGTAACCGTAATGGTTGCGCTACTGTTAAAGGCACCATCAGTGACTTCGAAACTGAAACTGTCACTGCCATTTGCGTTTGCATTTGGCGTATAGGTATAAGCGCCAGTGCTCGCATCATCGATACTCACCGTACCAATATTGCCTTGGCTAACAACACTGAACTGCAACGGATCACCATCGACATTATCTGCCTGCAACTGGCCGCTGGCAGGTTGGTCTTCATTTACCGTTAACGTCCCGTCTTGTGCAACAGGTGCAGTGTTCACCGCGTTAATGGTAACGCTAACTGTAGCGGTACTAACCAGCACGCCATCAGTCACCTGTACGCTAAAGCTATCACTACCATTTTGATTCAAATTTGGCGTGTAAGTGAATTGCCCACTACTAGCATTAATTGTGGCATTACCAATATTACCTTGTGTGCCAATACTGAATTGCAGTGCGTCATTATCAACACTGATGGCAGAAACAGTACCACTAACTGGTGTATTTTCACTGGTGGCGATAAGCAGATCCTGTACGATAGGTGCATCGTTAACCGCAAGAATATTCACCGTTACAACGGCGACACTTTGTAACTGACTATCGCTGGCAGCGTAGCTAAATGTATCGGTGCCATTTGCATTCGCATTAGGACTGTAAGTGAACGCACCCGTGACTGCATTAGTAATGGTGACCGTGCCCAGGCTGCCCTGATTAACAACACTGTAAGTTACAGTCGCATTGTCTATGTCGCTGGCCACAACGGTTCCACTGACAGCCGTATCTTCAGGTGTGGTCACCGACAATGGCTGCGCAACAGGCGCATCGTTCACCGCTATAATGGTCACACTCACTGTTGCACTACTGCTGAGCACCCCATCACTGACGGAGAAACTGAAACTATCACTGCCATTCGCATTCGCATTTGGCGTATAAGTGAAACTTCCTGTTGCAGCATTAGTAACTACTACGTTTCCGGATGTGGCTGGCGAGCTAATACTAAACTGCAATGAATCACCATCTGCATCACTGGCAATCAACTGGCCGTTAGCCGCAATGTCTTCAGTCACGCTAAGAATACCGGCCTGAGCGACTGGCGCATCGTTCACCGCTATAATATTCACACTCACTGTTGCACTAACGCTGACAACACCATCCGTCACCGCAAAGGTAAAGCTATCAGAACCACTGACATTTAAGTCCGGTGTGTAAGTAAAAATACCCGTTGCTGCATTAACAAACTGTACAGTACCCAAACTAGGTGGCGTAGTAATACTGAATTGTAATGTGTCACCATCAATATCGCTGGCGACTAAAGAGCCAGTGACTAAGGTATTTTCATCAGTTGTAATCGAACTGGCTTGCGCAGTCGGCGCATCATTAACGGGCGTTACGGTTACCGTCACTGAAGCACTGTTAGCCGCAACACCATCACTCACCCGGAAGCTAAACCTATCGACTCCATTAGCATTAGGGTTTGGCGTATAGGTAAACGCCCCAGTGGCTGAGTTATTTATCACCACCGTTCCAAACACAGCCTGATTAATAATGCTAAATTGTAATGAAGTGCTGTCTACATCACTGCCCTGAAGAACGGCAGAAATCGGACTGTCCTCCGCCGTCGTTACTGACGAGTTAGTCGCGACAGGGGCATCATTAACTGCCGATATTGTCACCGCGACATTAGCAGTACTGGTTAGATTGCCATCACTGACCTGGAAGCTAATTGTATCTGAGCCATTAGCATTCAGATTTGGCGTATAAGTGAACGCACCAGTATTAACATTTGTTATGACTGCCGTACCTAGTGAACCTTGCGTAACAACGCTGAATTGCAGTGTGTCACCATCAACATCACTGCCAGAAAAACCACCATTTACCGGGGTATCTTCCGCAGTTGAAAGCGTTCCAGACTGAGCCACTGGCGCATCGTTGACTGGGGTAATGTTTATAAGAACGAAAGCATTGTCTGAAAGGTTGCCATCACTGACCTGGAAGCTGAAAGAAGTATTACTGTTCGCATTCAAGTCAGGCGTAAAGGTAAATGCGCCAGTGCTGCTATTGGTTATTTGTATGTTGCCGCCATTAGGCTGTGTGACAATACTAAACTGCAATGCATCACCATCAACATCGCTACCTGATAAGACACCATTTACTGGTGTGTCTTCGAGAGTCAAAATCGTGCCTGTTTGAGCAACTGGTGCATCGTTAACTGGCGCAATAGTCACGCTAATAGTCGCTGTTGAAGATGCGAACCCATCAGAAGCGCTAAAGGTGAAACTGTCCGTACCGTTTGCATTAGGATTAGGGAAATAGCTGTATGCACCGGTGGCACTATCAACTATCCTGGCGATACCGAGTGAACCTTGAGACGCAATACTAAAAGTAAGCGGATCACCGTCTGCATCACTTGCCTGTAGAGTACCTGAAGCAGGACTATCTTCATTAGTCGTTAAATTGCCTGATACAGCCACTGGCAAGGCATTAGGCGTGGCTGGAATAATCGTGATATTAACATTACCGATATTACTGTCATCAATTCCGTCATTAGCGGTAAATGAAATAATACCAACTGGCTCATTATTAGTACCTGGAATAAAGGTAAACGCACCGGTAGACGGATCATCAAGCGTTAGCGTCGCGCTTCCGATCAACGACGCGTTGAGTCTAAACGTTAACGCATCACCATCAGCATCTGTGGCTGGTAAGAAATCACTCAACACTGTTGTAGAATCGATGGTGAATGCGATAGTTTCAGCAACCGGTGGAGTATTAACAACACAGTCACTATTATTTAACAAACCACTACCATCGAGATTAAAATCCACATTAGCCAAACAGCCTTCTGTTACTTGAATCTGAAACGGCGTACCCGCCACTGTTTCCTGGAATTGAACGGGAGTTATTGGGTGAGGTGCCTGAAATGAAATATCTGTAATAGTCTCAGAGAACGGCCCTACACTTGACCCCTCAATAAAATTATTCTGTATCGATTCAGCATTTAATGTATAGGTACCGGCTGGTAACAACATTTTGAACTGGCCAAAACCTTCGGTCAAAAAATCAGAAACATTACTATAAACCTCACCTGTATCGACATTTTGCGCCCAGATATTAGCACCACGTATAGGTGTCCCATCGATTTGCAGGAAGTTGCCTTCTAAGGTACCGAAGAAAGTCTCAATGTTGACACTTGGATACAAAGCACTGACTGCTGATACATCATCTTCATGCAGTGATACTATCGAGCGAAAAGCAATTGGGTACATTAAGGCAAAATCAAAATTTGCCAATCCTTGCGTATCATCTAACTGGGTATGGTCCAATCCAAAAAAGTGTCCAATTTCATGGGCAAAAACAACCGCTAATCTAGCGTCTGATATACTGATAGCACCATTAATGACAGCTCGACCTTCAGTATAACTTGCGGTGAAAGTATTCCGGGAAGAACCAGCGAAGCCTAGAACATTAGCACTTGATCCCGCGCCAAACATCGCATCAATAATACTGCCGTCAGAATCATAGATAACTGGATTAATGCCATCCCTAGAGTTATTTAAAAAAGAACCGAAGTTCGTCGCATCAACGTCAACGTTTAAATCAGCACCTTGCTGCAAATTAACTGTCGCACTAGGTACTAAATTCCATAAGCCAATCGCCTGATTAACAATCGCATCAATTTGCGCGTTCGTGCGACCACCAAGACTACCTTGATCATAATTAAGGGTGATGTTGCTGCCACCATTGGGGTATGTGACTGGGGTATTGTTATTAGGTCCGCCAAGGCTGAGTGGCCCACCGGCATTGGCTAATAAGGGAGCAAAGTTTAAAACAACCGCCAAAACAATCCATTGATGTAATTTTTTCATTGCGGACTTCCTGTGTCTTATTTTTTTAGTTATTCGTTATTTATTTCGCTAATTTCTATTTATCCATACTTTTTATCAGCTGCATAAAGTTGCCGAGCGACATCTTTGAACGGCGTAGCCCATTCGTAGCTGTTTTTTCTGGCATTGCATCCATAGCCGCTTTTACATTAGCTGGCATAGCCTCTAAAGGCATACCTTCCATCAACTCTTCAAAATCGCGACCGTTACCCACCATCTCAACATCACCCGTTTTTGAAAGAGTAAACTGTCCCTGACTCAGCCCTACTGGACTTGAAAAACCAATTTTTGATACCTTGGGTAAAAACACGACATAGCGCTCTCCGCGACGGAAAGACGGAACACCTGGTACTTTTAAGCCTGTTTGATCACCGGCCAACTGGCCACCAATCTGTTTTATAGTATGAGTATCTTCCACGTTACCTTTAAGTGACTCAACGACATTAAAAGTGGTGTAAGTCACCACCAGACCAGTGCTGACTTCTTGCTCAACACGATTTGCCACTGCTTCAGCGAGAAACACAACTTCAGCCTGTTGATGAAGAGATTGAATATTTAAGGGCAGTACGGTGGCAGCACTGGCGAAGAACGACAGACCACCTAATAAGGTACTGACGGCTATCAATAGGCGATGGGTGATTTTCACTGTGCTTTCTCCTCCATGAGCAATTTGCCACATCCTGCAGTTCAGCAAATGCTGTTATTGTTATTGTTTTTGTACATCTAGCAAGGACCGAATATGACATTCGGTATATCACACTAGTTCCATAAGGTTTAAGTCTAGTTCACAAAACTATCTTTTGCACCTGTATATTAACCGCTCTATAAATAAGGTTTATGTTTTTTAGCGTTACGCAACAATATCTCACGCTGTCGCTGCCATGGATCTTGCCATGCTAAGCCTTTACGCATTAAACCCCGACATAGTTTCACTTCACCGGCGATGTCATCGAGGTGGACAAACTCAGGTGCAGGTCCACGGTGTTTGGGGCATTCGATGCCCCCTTCGTAGCCTTCGTTATGATAATTCCCCAGCGGTATCGAAATACCGATTGTCTTCATTCCCCAGGCTGTCGCTGCCGTAGCTTCACAGGATCCACCATCCATAATTCGGCGCTGATGTTTACCTGGCAATAATTTTTCTGCCAGGTCACTCAATACTTTCAATCCATCTGCATTAAAGACTGTTCGCCAGTCACCCAATCGCACCACCGGTCCCTTGCCGACGATAGCGCCAGGCAAGGTACGCGAGGCTTCTAGGGACACACAGACAATTGGACGTTTAGCCTTGGCAAAATAATTTTCATCTAAATGTGCCACTGCGCCGACAAAGCCAACTTCTTCACCACGAGTTAGCAAACCGATAAAGGAATCTAAGTTTTTCGCACCTAATGTTTTCGCGGTTTCAATAATCGCAAACACACCCGCAAGATCATCTGCCGCACGAGTGTAGAGTCGTTTGCCTCTTTGCAGAACAGGTTTTGAAAATTCAAAGCCACCGTAAAGCTGCTTTGGCTTGGCTTTGAAATCAGGTAACGGCGTATCAAGCTGTACTTCTGCGCTATCGATTGCCCGACCTGTTTTACGCAAAATTACTTTACGCAACGTACCACGACTATATTGCCCTTCATCGGTTGCTATCCAGACACGGCTACCCGCCACATGTTTCACTGGCGAACCGCCTAACCATTTAACTTTAAGCCGTGACGGTGATAACCATTTAACGCCATGGAAACCAGGATGGTCCATGTGTGCAATAAATACCCGTAGCGGTTCTTTGCTACCTTTTTGGATACGATGCCGGTATTGTTTTTCGGAATTAACCCCCAGCACGATATTGCCATGTGGGTCGAAGAAGTAAGGCAATTTACTGGCCTTGAGCTGTGTTTCAATTTCGCTAACGACATGCGCTTCGCGAAAAGGCGCTGTTGAACATGACAGTAATCGCAATAAGCGCGCATGCGAAGCGGCGCTTAACCCAATCATAAGCCTTCCTTTGCAACCGTCGCGATATGCGCCCAGGCTTTTTCCAAACTTGGTTCGGGGAGAGCTGGGCGTAGAAAATGACTATGTTGATCAAAGGTCTCGTCGATCATTGATGCGCCTTCTGGGATGTTTTTAGGGAACCGTCCGCGGCAAGTAAAGACAACACAGCCTATTACCGGCACCTCAACTAAGGATTGTACTGCCTGAACCCTAGTAGTCATTTCCATCAACGGGTTGCTAAATTTATGGCTACGGCCACCAATCAGTTGCGTCCATTCGTTGATAACGGTGCCACCGAAAAGGTTACCGGTGTAATCACGAATATCCAGTACAATTAAGCCACCATCGGTGAGCAACAAGCCATCAACCCACACCTCGCCGTCAATGCCATCTGGTAAGAAAATATTACGTAAGCAGTCACGCGACAGATCATTAATTAATTTCTTTATTGCCCGCTGGTGCTTAGTGCGGCGTAAGATAATACTGGCGATCACAGCCAACACCACCGCAACAACGGCAACGGCGATGACTATGTAGACCATAGATTGATTGACTGCGAACACGGGAATACTTTCCTCTTAAACTACGTCGGCGATGTATTGGAGTCTCGCCCATGCCTCGGGGTAATCGTAACCCTCATCTCGACAACGCGTTAATAACTGCAAGGCTTCATTATGAATAAACGCGAGTTGTTCTTCCTCAAATAGATGTAAAATCGCAGTTAGCTCATCATCACTAATACTAAGCAGTGTCGGGGTTAAAGTTTCCGCGGTTATCAATGAATCGGGACGAAGCATGTCACTGACAATGGGGTAAACCAATAACGAGACGTGAATACTGCGTGCTTCTTGTTCCTGTTCCAGTTCCGATAAAGCATGCGCATCATCACCGGCACCCGCGCGAACTGAAGTCATCATGACTTCAACTAGCTTTAATAATGCCGTCTTATATTTACCGTGATCGCCGCTTAAACCAGTGGCTTGTTCATAGAGACGATCAGCGCGTGATTTTAATTCCAGAATCACATCACTCTCAACATTACTATCGAGTCCGCTGGTATCATCAAATAACTTCTGAAATGCTTGCGCAAACTCGGAAACTTCTGTGGCATCAGCCCGTGTTGCCTCGGATAACTGGCGCTGTGTTACGTGCCGAAGGCTTTTATCAAACAAGCGGTTATCATTGCGCCGCTGACAGTCACGCTCTGCACGGCCGGGAAATTCACTAAATTTAAGTGCCATAAAATAAACTACGTTATTAATGTTAGCGCTATTCGCTAACGAGAAAATTCTGTTTTGAGATCTTTCATCAACTCAAAGTGGCGAAGAAAAGGTTTTGCTAAATTCGGGTTTCGGACCATTTGCCGATAGTCTCCCGTGAGGAATGTCAATTTACCCGATGAAACAGCAACACCCAACTGACTTAAGCCAAAGCCATTTTCTATCCAATCTTGCCATATGTCGATTTCAGCACGCATATCCCACTCTATATTTTGATTAGCATACTCGCCAGCGTAAACAACTTTGCCTAGCTTAACTTCAACTACCCCCATCGGGTTAGCATCACCATTGCAACCAAAACCGACACAAGAGTTAAATTCAGCAGCAGCCAGGTTTGATACCATATCTTGATCTGCATTCCATGCCTTGGCAAACGCTAGCATCCATTCGTTTGAAAATAATTTAGCCACTATTTTATCCCGTTTTGTTGTCCAAAAAGTTAGACGAAATTAATCACGTCAACGAAAAAATGTGCCACCATCAGTGGCAGCAAATTTCGTAAGCGCAAATATAAAACACACGCGACAAAGCCAAATATCGTCGCAGAAAAAACTTCAGCCGAACCATTTTCCCAATGCACCAAGCCAAACAGACTGGAAGAAACAAGAATGTAAATAAATGACTTATGCTTAATGGACGACGCGGTGTAAACCAAACGCCAAATTAAGCCACGGTAAAATATTTCTTCAAACACGGCAGCGGTGATGGCCAGATAAAATACCACTACGTAGTGCATCATACCATCTGGCACCACCTGCGCGTAACCAAAAAGTGGCTCCACATCATCAGTAAACTGCCAGGCTAACCAGCCAAACGCAAAATAGTAAATACTCAATATAAAGGTGGCTAACAAGGTCCAATTCATTAATTCCCGGCGTTGATGAACAGAACCAAGCGGGGTTAGGCCATAGTCAGAAAGACGAAAACCATATTGCCGATAAAGAAGAAATAAGATGATACTCGGCAGAAAGATCCAACCACCGATATCTGCCAGCCAAAATAGTGCCGGTGAATTCGCTAACGCAGCGTTATAGGTGCCATTGATTAAGCCAAAAAAGAAAAAAGGCGCTACCAGCAACGTGGCGCGGAAAACAACGTTGTGATAACAGCGGCTCATGAGAGAAGGTTGAAGCATTATTTAGTTAACCTGGCTGTTCGTGAGCATCATGCTGTAAACGATACAAACCTATTAATGTTTTGGCGTCAACAATCTCGCCCGAGGCACACATTGCCATTGCTTGTGTAAGGTCAATCCAGTGCACTTCTATTACTTCATCAACTTCTAATTGGGATTCATGCTGTGTCAGGCCTTCGGCAACGAAAAGGTAAAGCTTTTCAGTGCAAAAACCCGGCGTGCTCCATACTTCTATTAGCGGCCGCCATTGTGAAGCCTCTACCCCCGCTTCTTCTCGTAACTCACGTTGTATGCTCAATAACGGTGATTCGCCAGACTCAATTCTGCCCCCCGGCAATTCCCACAACCAACCACCTGTGGCATGGCGATATTGGTGTAGAAGGCAAACTTGCTGCTGATCATTAATCGCCACCGCCACGGCGCCGCCCGGGTGCTTGATCAGCTCCAGATCACAAGGCTCACCATTAGGTAGTATAATGGACTCGATACCGAGGTTGATCACCTTGCCTTGATACACATTTTTAAACTTGCTAATGACCGTGACCCCAATCGTTTTGTTTATATTTAGCATATCTGTGGGCGGATCTATAGCCGTGGCCTGTAATCAATTTCCCCAATTATTACCAGTGTAATTGTATATAAGTACAACCTTATATATTATGCACGCCTTCTGACGATTAAACGGAGCAATACTAAGCATGTTTATTAATGAAATTGACGTAGGCGAACTGGTTTCCATGATGGAAGATAAGCCTGATTCCCTGCAAATCATTGATGTTCGCTCAGCACAGGAAGTGACTCAAGGATCTATCCCTAGCGCAGAAAATATCCCAATGGTGACTATCCCCCTGCGCGTTGAAGACATCAGCGAAGACAAAGATATTATTCTGATTTGTCGCAGTGGCGCACGCTCAGGCCAGGCTTGTGCATGGTTACAACAAAATGGCCGCACTAAAGTGACCAATCTGCGCGGTGGTGTTATCGCCTGGGCTCGCAGTGGTCTGCAATTCGACTTACCTAAATCAGCTTAATAATGTGGCAGTGGCTAAAAAGCTTATTTAGTAGTCCACTCGACGACACCCGCGTTGAAAGTAGCGCCAACGCGGTTCTGCCTTTTTTACGCACCTGCCACCAACAAATTGACCAACGTGACTTCACCATCCCGCGCCACCACTTTCTGATTTACTGTTTTGCCTATGGGGCGTTAGATGTTGAGGCCAGTCTTCAGGGCATGTCTGAAAGCCACCAATTGGCTGCGTTGCTATTGATTGTTCGCACCCTCGCACAACTCAACCAAACTGACCAAAGCGCTTTTTTTAATCAATGCATGACCACGCTAGAAAGCGATGAGGGCAAACAATTTACCGACTTGGGCAGCCAGTACTACCAAAGCTGGCAAGCCGGCGATCCCAAAGCCAGCAGCCTGCTCGCAGAACATTTGCGCCAGATAGACTAAAACCACCTTTTTAGCCTCCCCCTATCGAGAGGCGGCTACCCCTAATGGTATATTAATTCCCTTATCGGCTAGATGCTTTAATATAGCCTTATATTTACGCAAGCGAGCTTGTATGCCATCTGAAATTGCCACTGGCAGCGCCACCATAGAATTACCTCCTGTCGACGAAGATGCTGTGCGAATTGCCGCCGCCAATGCAGCCGATATTGCTTATGGCCAGCCATCGCTGAGTACGACTGAGCGTGATGCCCTCAAAGAACGACTACGTGCCTTACTCAAAGCTCAAGACGCCGTGTTAGTCGCTCACTACTACGTCGATGCCGAACTACAAGAATTGGCCGAAGAGACCGGTGGTTACGTCTCAGACTCTCTCGACATGGCACGCTTCGGCTCAGAGCATTCGGCTAAAACACTGGTCGTGGCTGGGGTCCGCTTCATGGGCGAAACCGCTAAAATCCTCAATCCTGAAAAGCGCATTTTAATGCCCGATTTATCCGCCGATTGTTCATTAGATATGAACTGCCCTAGCCAGCAATTTAATGATTTTTGTGATGCTCACCCTGATCACACGGTGGTGGTGTACGCCAACACCAGTGCGGCGGTTAAGGCACGAGCAGACTGGATGGTGACATCTGGCAGTGCGGTTGACGTGGTCACCCACCTTGCTGAAAAAGGCGAAAAAATCATCTGGGCGCCAGACAAACACCTCGGCAGTTATATTCAGAAAATGACCGGCATCGACATGCTGCTGTGGCAAGGCAGCTGTATTGTGCATGACGAGTTTCGTGCTCTTGAACTAGAAAAACTCAAACGTAAACACCCTGATGCGGCGATTCTAGTGCACCCTGAATCACCCGCTGCGGTGGTTGAATTAGCCGATGTGGTGAGTTCAACGACTGGACTGATTAAAGCCGCCACCGAGCTTGATAATCAAACCTTTATTGTCGCCACTGACAACGGTATTTTCTATAAAATGAAGCAGGCAGCTCCACAAAAAATCTTTATCGAAGCCCCCAGTGCCGGTGATGGTGCTACCTGCCAAAGTTGCGCACATTGCCCCTGGATGGCGATGAACAATTTACAAAATTTGGCGCAAGTATTGGAAACGGGTAGCAATGAAATTCAGGTTGATGAGCGTATCCGCACCCAAGCGGTTAATTCTGTGCAACGGTTACTCAACTTCACCCAATCCTGAACAGTGGCTGGTTTTCACTAGCCAGTTACTGTTACTATGCCGGCCACTCATGGAGGCACTACGATATGGAACATCGTCTAAGCCGGCGACACGACGCCATTCACAAAGTAGTCATTTATAATCGTTTCACCGGTCTATTGACGGGGGTGGCCAACAACATTTGTACGGATGGTGTGCACATTGTGATGGATAAAGTCATTGCACAGCCACTACAATTCGTCGAGCTAGCACTGCATACGACCACCGGTGCCATCGAATGCTTTAGAGCACTGGTGATTCACCACCACAAGAATGATCTTGGACTCATGTTTTGCTTTGATGAAACGAAGGTAAGACGAGAGGAGCTCTAACTACCCCGCTGCAACATTATTGCTGCAGCAAGGCTAGAGAAAAGCGGTGATTAAACTGAGCGATCTGATTCAAGAACAACTTCGCCTTGATCGTAGCGTGGTACCACGAGATCGAGACAACGCCAGTCGTCAATACTAATAGTAATGGTTGTGCCTTCAACATATTGGATCAAAACAGCTTCCACGCCAGACGTACCAAGCATGACCATTTTAACTTTCATCAACTTACCTGTGCGGTTGATGTACCAATATCCAGGTCTAGGATCATATAAATCAATACTACTCACAGAACTCTCCCCTTGCGCTTGGCAAACTTACAATAGCCGTTTCAGTTTGTGTCAGACTTGCGCTGACTTCTGAAACAATTGTAACGTTTTTAACAAGTCTGTAACAATTAGAATTTGTAAAAAACTTAGCTACGCAATTATATGAGGTATCTCACAAATAATTCTTAAGATATTGATTTTTAATAAAATAAAGCTATTACCCAAATAGCTTTAAGTTATCTGTGTATTGAAAATAACCTATATTTATAGCCCAAAATAGCTATTTTAGGCAGCGATTTATTTACAAAACTGGTCAAAATATGAACAAAAATGTTACAGAAACTGCACTATTAGAAAGGGTTAAAGATGATAAAACATGAATTTAGCTTCGATGCTGATGAACAAAACTTCATTAATAAGGTGGTCGAAGCCTCAAACCAACACCCCATCATGGTCGATTTCTGGGCCGAGTGGTGTCCGCCTTGTCGCGCCCTAACACCCATTCTAGAAAAACTTACGACAGAGAGTGAAGGTATTTTTCACTTAGCCAAAGTGGAGGTTGATGACAACATGCATTTAGCCGGTCAATACGGACTGCGCGGCTTTCCAACGGTTATTCTTTTTATTGATGGTGAAGAAAAAGCTCGCTTTAGTGGCTTCTTGCCAGAAAGTCAGGTGGGTGATTTTTTAGCTCAAAATGGTGTCGATATTTAATACCTTAAAAAAATTTTCAGCAAAAAAAAGCAGGGGCTAAGGGAGCCCCTGCAATTAACCTCTACACTCAGATAAGTCTAGGGAGAGAAGATAGCCTACCGCGGCTATACCTCACCTGAACGTAGCTGTTAACAACACCTTAATTACTGATCATCATCGCTACCGCGAGACAACATGGCTTCTTGCGCATCTTCCAGTGTATCAATCGCTCTTCTCAATTGACCTCGGCTACCTGTTTTTGAAGCGAATACCAAACGTGCTCTAGCTTTTTTGAACAACGGCACCGCATCCGTAATATGCAGATCAGCTGGGTCCAGAAGCTCAATGGCATCGATCGTTTCAGCCAACGCTAACTTAGCGTTGATTTTACGATCTCTACGGCTTGATAAGCGCAATGCTTTTTCCGCCAGTGTCACCGCAGATTCAGCATTGAAGTCCGCACCCATGACACGAATGAAACGCGCAACGTTAATCACTTGTGAACCATTTAATGGCACAATTGCGGGTAAGAACTCACCATTACGCATATGACGATTAGTCGCATAGAATGCCACCGCACCTTCAACGGTATTGATCTGATGACCATGGAAGAATGGAGGGTTATCCAATGCTTCGAACACCACTGGCGCATTGAAACGATTCGTTGCAGCGCGCTGGCCGGCAAGATCATCACCTATGCCAAATCCAAAACCATTATCAACTGGATTAGCATCACAGCCCAAGCTATCAACGCCCGGTGCATCACCTGGAATCAGCGGTACAGCGGCTAACCCCTGACTAAAGCAGTTACCGGCCACACTTGGATCGTCAACCACTTGCACAATCACATCACCGGCCTGATCCACCAGTCTTTCCACTTGTGGTCCAAATGAACGGTTATGACTTGGAATACTGCCACCATTCGCCGCTAAATCAGCCAGATCGTGATTAGGTGAAACACCTGGGTCAAACGCGAACGTTGGGTCCGTGTTGCTACCGCCATTAAAGTGGCAAGAGTTACAACTCAGTACAGGCCGCCCATCGTTAGGGGTGGTATCAAACACATTGAAGCCCATGAAGTTGCGACGACCACGGTTGGCTAACTCATCGCTGAGGGTAAGTGTGTTCAAATCATCATTGGGTTCCTGCCGACCAACCGACAACATAAAGGCTTCCATCGCATCCAGTTCTGCTTCGGTTGCAAAGCGGAAATCAGGTTGGCGTGGTACACCATTTTCATCAACACTGGCACCTGAACGTTCTAATGTCAGAGTGAAATGTTGAACGATAGCGCCGATAGTGAAATCTCTCAGTGAACCGGTCAGATCGCGACCATTAGAATCAAAGAAATCTTGGCGGAAACCTGTTGGTGTGCCATCACCTGACCAACCTGTGCGTTCTGCAAACACTAAGTCAGAAGGATCAACCGGTAATGTACCATCATCAAATGCCACTGCTGGTGGTGGCGCAAGCGTGGTACGGATGCTGAGTACATGCTGAGGTGCGCGCATGTTAATACGATTGGTGAAACTACCATCGAGTTCTCTAAAGCCGTTCAGGTTTTCGAGAATCAAACCTACTTTGCGCATTAACGCAGGTTTTTCCATTCTGAAGTCACCGAACAAAGCATTAACCGAACCGTCTAGCCTGAAAGGTTGCTCAACGATAAACAGTGGATCGTTATCTGGCAGCCTGGCGATAGTTTTAAGGCTTAAGGCAAGGTTGTCATCTTCACGGTGACAGGTACCACAGGTACGCCCATTACCACTAAATGTTTCATTAAAGAACAAACGACGGCCTTCATTAATCAACGCCGCATCGAGACCACGAAACCCGTCAGGCGTCACACCAACAGCCTCGGCTGAGCTAATCAAAGAAAAGTTATTATTGCTTTTCGTAGAGACTTGCTGCCAGGGCGCTGCCTGATCAGCAAAGTGATATATTTTCTGGAACAATGAAGTTGTGCCAAATAACACGCCATCTTTAGTCGGGTTGCCATCACGCTTTACCAGCACGATCATATCAACGCTAAAGTTAGCAAGATTAGCCACTTTGCCATCCAGCCAAGCTTTTTCACCGTCGAATTGCAGACTGCCTACTTTAACCATGTTGTCGCCTTCTTCTGGCAACAGACTGCGACCAGCGCCGGCGAGGTTATCAACCAGCCACACATCAGATGTTTCAGGATTTTCGAGTCCTTTAATCCGAACGCTGACCATGCCTTTTTCCATGTCTAGCTGGGCGATACCTTTTGCTCGACTAAATTCAGTAGACAAACCACGCGTCCATTGCATAGTAAGCACTGGACCTTTTGGATTTGCACTTGAATATGTCTTAGACCAATTATCATAAGCTACTTTTAAAGTACTTGATGAACCAATTCCTGTTGCTTCAACGACTACTTGGGGTTCCGTTGAGGACCATGGCAATATTGCCACTAACGAATAGCCCCCAATAAAGATAAACAGGCCGGTCACCCATTTAGTGAAATGTTTTCGTATCGTTCCTGATCGCATAATTTACCCTCCTAGTTATTAAATAATTATTTTATGCACTACTTTATAAACCTTTTCGTCATGACCATCGGCGAAAAGGACAAAAATCCCGAGTACCTCCTGAAAAGGAGACATTCAGAATCAAAATTGTTTTACAAAGCTTAAAAAGTGAAAAAATCTATATTTAGTACAAAAAAGTAAGTAAGGCTTTAGTATTAGATTGCCATTTTTTTCCTTACACTAGTAAAGATGCAGTGAGCTTGAAAAAGGTTCCCATTTATAGAATTTTATTTTTCTACCTCAACATTTAAGTTCAAACTAAGCAAGTAACCATTAAAAAATAAAGCGCCCTTAACTCGATAACTTAAAGCAGCTTCTAGTCAGATTTTTATTACTGCAGGAGTATTTATCTTTGGCGATAATTAATATCTCAAACAGTCATTTTTGTTATCAAGCCGCGCCTTAAAATCAAACGTGCCAGTCAAAATTGTCCACGTAATCATATGTTGTTACTGTCCTTCCAACATCTAACACTAACTAATACATTTCTACTAATACCTTCAAAAATAAGAATATTTTTCGTTTCACGCTTTGATGCAGTAACTAAATCAACTACACTTTGGCTATAACAATAAGATCTGCACGAATACTTTTCCGCCTTAATAAAAAATGTGAGCCGCTGTGCCTGATCAAATAAATATCTCAAGAATGAATACCCCGGACGAAACAGTTATCGAATTGATTCGTCATGGTGATACCCGCGCTTATGAAATCATCATGCGTCGATACAACCAAAGACTTTTTCGGGTTGCCCGTAGTATATTACTTGACGATGATGCAGCTCAGGACGCCGCTCAAGAAGCTTATATTTCAGCCTTCTATAAACTAGACACCTTCAAACAAAAAGGTTGCTTTTCAGCATGGATCACCCGTATTGCGGTCAACGAATCATTGATGCTAAAGCGCAAACAAGCGGGCGGAACAGCAGAAAATACTCACATCTCTAACAACGAGTATGAATCTGAAGCTCAGATAGAAGCAACTAGGGCCGGTCCTGCCGATGAATTAGCCAATACGCAACTGGCCAGTCTGATAGAAGATGCGGTTAATCAGTTACCTGATAGTTTCAGGTGTGTATTTGTCATGCGTGCAATTGAACAGCTAAGTGTTAAAGAAACAGCTGATAGTTTAGGCATACCTGAAGCAACCGTTAAGACACGCTTTCATCGTGCTCGCGGACTTATTCAACATGAATTACATCCTCACATTGATCAGTCTAGCATGCACGCCTTCGAGTTTGCTGGAAAACGCTGTGATGGCATCGTCTTCAATGTAAGTAAACGGCTCGATATTAATCTTACTAACAGTAATCATCAGGGACTCTTACCTAAGCTACTGACATCAATGCTATTAGCTATTAAAACGCTCATACATAAAGTCATGCTTCGCCGCTAAGCTAAGCCATGCTGTAAAACTTCACGACCTCGCTAGATCCAGAATCTACAAGCGACTTACGCTAGTGAAAATAGTTTATTTATAGCATGATATCACTGTAAGTTAATGATACTTCTACAGGCGTCCATGTATGCATGATAGCAACAGCATTAGTCACGGCTCTGATCTACCTGCTTCACCGCATGCCTCAGATATAGACACGATCCTATCTCACTTCTGCTCCTCAAAGCACGGGCTTGACCATGCCGCCGCTGAAACACTTTTAAAAAGATTTGGTAAAAATAGCCTTCCTGAAACAAAGCCGACTAATATAAGTCTTATTTTTATTCGTCAATTCGCAAGCCCGCTTATTTATGTTCTTGTTGTTGCCGTAATCTTATCACTCATTATTAAAGAGTGGTCTGATGCGAGCTTCATTGCAGCTGTACTTATTATTAATGGCATCATAGGCACAGTTCAAGAGCATTCAGCTCAACGGGCAGCGACAGCTTTACGACACTTAGTCACCACTCACTGCCGAGTCTTGCGAGAAGGCGACAGCTATGAAATAAATTCAGAGCAACTGGTGCCCGGCGATATTTTATTACTTGAATCAGGCGACAAAATTCCTGCTGACGTACGTCTGCTTAGCAGTCATGACTTAGAAGTGGACGAATCATTACTCACTGGCGAATCATCTGCGGTATTAAAAAATGCCGATCTGATACTTGATACAGAGACAGCTCTCAGCGATCGACTTAATATGCTATTTGCCGGTTCACTCGTTCAACGTGGTCGTGGCCGCGGTATCGTCATCGGAACAGCCCTAAAAACTGAGCTCGGAAAAATTGCTGAATCAGTATTAGCCGAGTCAACCACTAAAGCACCACTACAGATACGCTTGGAACGATTCACCCATCGAATAGCTATTATTGTCGGTATCGCTGCCGTACTCATGGCAGGCATTGCATTAATGCGAGGCATGCCACTGGCCGATATTTTTCTACTCACCGTTGCGCTCGCTGTATCAGCAATCCCTGAAGGACTTCCCGTTGCCATCACCGTTGCGTTAGCTATCGGCACGCGAAAAATGGCAAAGCGGAACGTCATCGTCCGACAATTAGTGGCTGTCGAAGCACTCGGATCTTGCACCTATATTGCGACCGATAAAACAGGCACGCTGACCATCAATCAGCTCACGGCTAACGCTATCGTTTTGCCAACACTAGCGCCATGGCAAGTCACTGGCTCAGGCGCTAGCCCTGACGGCAACATTATTTCTGCAAGCACACCGATGAATCAAAATGAACTGAAGCTCGTTGAGCGTCTATGTCTGGCGGCCATTCTCGCTAACGACGGCAGCCTTAACCATCGTAATGATGGATGGACGCACCACGGTGATGCCGTTGATGTTGCGATGTTGGTGATGGCACATAAAGCACAATATACCCGCGCCGAAGCGTTAAACAGTTACCCCGAGCTCGCTGTCATTCCCTTTGAGTCTGAGCGTATGTTTTATGCCAGCCTCAATAACAACAATGGTCAACAAGTCTTTGTAAAAGGTGCGCTAGAACGTTTATTGCCGATGTGTACTCGCATGGCCGGCTTAGATGAAGACACCCAACTCGATCAACAGGCACTCACACAACAAGCGCACGCATTAGCCAGTCAGGGCTACCGAATTATCGCCCTCGCATCAGGGTCCGCTGAGGTTCACGACGTTGATACCTTTAATGAAAATGATTTACAAAATCTGACATTACTAGGCCTTGTTGGCATGATTGATCCCTTACGTGATGAAACAAAAACCGCGATACAATCTTGTCTCACTGCCGGCATTGAAGTGGCTATGATCACTGGCGATCACCCAGTCACCGCGCTTGCTATTGCTCGCGAACTTAAACTCGCCGATTCAATAGAACAAATTGTAACCGGACCTAAAATGCGACAAGCCATTAACGATGGCAATCTGGACCAGCTTACCCAACAAGCTCATGTTTTCGCCCGCGTTGAACCGCAACAAAAGTTCGACATTATTCAGTCATTACAGCGTAACAATCACTTTGTTGCTGTCAGTGGCGATGGTGCCAATGATGCGCCAGCATTAAAAGCCTCGCATGTTGGCGTCGCGATGGGCAAAGGCGGCACGGATGTCGCACGTGAATCCGCCGACCTTATTCTTACCGATGATAACTTTTCTTCCATCGTTGCTGGCATTGAAGAGGGCCGTATCGCTTACGCAAATGTACGCAAGGTCGTATTCTTACTTATTTCAACGGGTATGGCAGAATTAGTCTTATTTACGCTCGCCTTATTTACGGGCCTACCGTTGCCTTTACTAGCAGTTCAGTTGCTATGGCTAAACCTTGTCACCAACGGCATTCAAGATGTTGCATTGGCTTTTGAGCCAGCGGAAGGAAATGAATTAAATCGCCCACCTCGTTCACCACAAGAAGCTATCTTTAACAGGTTGATGATTGAACGAGTGATTATCTCTGCACTGGTTATTGGTGTTGTTGCTTTTTTTGTTTTCCAATTATTATTGAGTCGTGGTTTTAATATAGACGAGGCAAGAAATGGTACACTCCTACTAATGGTGTTATTCGAAAACATTCATGTTTTTAATTGTCGATCAGAAACGCAATCAGTTTTCAGACAAAACCCATTCAGCAACCCGATACTTTTGCTTGGCACGGCTGCTGCGCAGCTAATTCATATTGGGGCGATGTACACGCCATGGTTGAGCGATGTGTTACACATTCAACCCGTCTCACTACAACACTGGTTTGAGCTATTAACGTTTGCCTTTATCGTTCTAATTATTATGGAACTTCATAAACGACTATTTGTTACCCAACCAAATTAATTAGAGCAATAACAACACGGCATTTTGCGCCGCGCTATAATTTGGATAATACTTATTATCATACAATGCAGATGAGTGAATAATGAAAAAATTTGATTATATTAAACGTTTCTCACAACTCGGCATTAATGATGTTGCTATTGTTGGCGGCAAAAATGCATCACTCGGTGAAATGTATCAGGCGCTTTCTTCCAAAGGCGTGCGTGTTCCAAATGGCTTTGCAACAACAGCAAAAGCCTATAATGATTTCATTTTGCACAATGGCCTCTACGATAAAATAAACATCGCTTTACAGTCACTTGATATACAAGATATAGACGCGTTAGCTGCAACTGGAGCCAAAATTCGCCAATGGATTATCCGCGCTGAATTTCCTGAGAAACTAAAATCAGAGCTCAGAGACGCTTATCACGAACTGAGCGAAGAATATGGTTCAAGCACTGATGTGGCAATAAGAAGTTCAGCAACCGCCGAAGACTTGCCTTCCGCCTCTTTCGCTGGCCAACAAGATACTTATCTGAATATCCGCGGCGTTAATAATTTATTAATCGCCAGCAAACAAGTCTTTGCTTCTCTGTTTACCAATCGCGCTATTTCATATCGCCACGATCAGGGCTTTGCACACATGGATGTTGCTTTATCGATTGGTGTGCAAAAAATGGCGCGTGCCGATAAAGGCACCTCTGGAGTTATGTTTACGCTCGACACGGAGTCTGGCTTCCGCGATGTGGTATTTATCACTGGCGCCTATGGATTAGGTGAGAATATCGTTCAGGGACAAGTAAATCCCGATGAGTTTTACGTATTCAAACCGACACTAAATCAGGGTTTTGCACCGGTGATTAAAAAACATCTCGGTGAGAAAGCCATAAAAATGATCTACGGTTCTGATGCCATGACTGGCGTCTCAACCCGTAATGTGCATGTCACCACGGCCCAACGTAATCAATTTTGCATCTCTGATGAAGATGTTATTGAACTGGCTAAAAGTGCTATCGCCATTGAAAAACACTATTCAGACAAAAACGGCCGGCCAACACCCATGGATATAGAATGGGCGAAGGATGGTGTTGATAATAAAATCTATATATTACAAGCGCGCCCAGAAACAGTTGAGTCACAAAAACTCGAACCGGTACACACGACTTATCATCTTGATGAAACAGGAAAGATACTGACACAGGGGAAAAGTGTAGGGGCAAAAATTGCAACCGGTAAAGTACGTGTGGTCATGAACACCGAAGCCATGCACGAACTCCAGCCCGGTGAAATATTAGTAACAGATATTACCGACCCTGACTGGGAACCAGTAATGAAAATTGCCGGTGCCATTATTACCAACCGTGGTGGCCGAACTTGTCATGCGGCTATTGTAGCTCGCGAGCTGGGAATTCCTGCGCTCGTCGGTACCGGCGATGCGAGTAAAGTATTGCATAGTGGTGGCACCGTCACCGTTTCGTGCGCTGAAGGTCTTAACGGCTATGTTTATGCTGGCAGTCTACGTCATCACAAAACAGAGCATAAAATTCGTCGCGATATTCAAACTAAAACACAATTAATGCTGAACATTGCTGATCCCGACATTGCCTTTGATGCCAGTAAGTTGCCCAGTGATGGAGCTGGCTTAGTAAGATTAGAATTCATCATTAATAACAGTATTGGTACGCATCCTAAAGCCATTCTCGAACATGCAACACTAAACAAGAAATTACGCAATAAAATTGAACAACGTAGTATAGGCTACCCTAACCCAGTAGATTTTTACGTCAGCCAATTAGCCCAGGGTATTTCAACGATTGCCGCCTCATTTTACCCAAAACCCGTTATTGTCCGTATGAGTGATTTCAAGTCAAACGAATATGCCGCGTTACTGGGCGGCACTGACTTTGAACCGAATGAAGAAAACCCGATGATAGGCTTCCGCGGCGCTTCGCGTTATCCATCGAAGCAATTTGCTGACTGTTTTGCACTGGAATGCGATGCCATTAAAAAGTCCCGTGATGAAATGGGCTTTAGTAATATTAAAATCATGCTGCCATTTGTGCGCACGGTAACCGAGCTTAAAAAAGTGTTAGCAACGCTAAAGAATCAAGGTCTTAAGCGCGGCAAAAATAAACTGGAAATTGTTCTAATGTGTGAAGTCCCTTCCAATGCCTTGTTAGCGGAAGACTTTCTTGAGTACTGTGACGGCTTTTCAATCGGTTCAAACGATTTAACCCAACTTACATTGGGTGCTGATCGTGATTCAGGTCTATTAAGTGGCTACGATGAACGCGATCCAGCGGTGTTTAAATTAATGGAAATGGCGATTGCTGCTTGCAAAAAACATAATAAATATATCGGCATCTGCGGTCAGGCACCATCTGATTTTCCTGAAATAACCGAATGGTTAGTCAAACAAGGCATTACCTCTATTTCACTGAACCCAGACAGCCTGATTGAAATGCGAGACAAAGTTATCGAGGTCGAAGCCTCACTTTAAGCCCTAGGATCCGCAACAACCTTTTTCCATTTGTATCGGCGGGCAAGGCACATCAGCATAAGAGCAATACACGCAGCAGTCGCCATGCAGTGGTTTCAGCAGCACCCCACAGCCTTTACATTCATAAAACCACTGACAGGCATCAATGGGCATTGTTTCTGTTTCGACATGACCACATTCAGGACAAGTAAGGGTTGATTGAGTAATAAATAACGCGGACATACCTGACTCCAGTTTGGGTAGAAGAGAACATGCCTAGGCTATGCCCTGTACCCACGTACGGAGTCAAACTAATTTTAATCGCTAATAATTGAGTCTATTCTGACAGAACGTCAATAATTGGGCAGTGCTTTTCATCCACATTCTTATCACAGGACTTTAATAGCTTTTCTAACAAATCAGCCATTAATTTAAGATCATGTTGTTTTTGCTTTATTGCCAACAATTTCTGCTTCGCAATGATTTGTGTTTCAGCACAATCGGCACGGTCCAGCGTCAGTAATTCTGCAATTTCTTTTAGACTAAAACCGAGTTTTTTTGCTTTGGCAATAAAATGCAATTGCTGCAGTGCTGAATCAGGGTAAATGCGATAACCGTGCTCAGGCTTGACCGGTTCAGCTAATAAACCAATACGCTGGTAATAGCGAATAGTTTCCACACCAACGCCCGCCGCCTTGCCGAGTCGACTAATTGTCATCGATGTTTTAGCTTGAGCCATATTTTTCTCTACTGCTGAGCCTGAATCCGCGGCCAAGCTCGATCGGCTCTGGAAATATAACCCAGTTCATTTTGTAGCCAACGTTGTTTCACTGCTGGTGAAAAATTTAAATACAGTTTCCCATCTCTAACAGTCCAGGCATTCGGATCTGTCGGCGCTACCGAGTTCTTAGCCGCCGCATAAGCGCAATACCCGCCATATTGTGGCGCGTATTTTTCAGGATTTGCAACAAACAAACCCCGATTGGCTTTACTATCAAAGTGCCAGTTAGCCCCCTGCCACTGATAGCTATATTTACTATTTCCCCAGACTGGCCGTCTTTCAGTGAAGTATGTCACTGGATCATAACCACCAATGGCCAGACCATCCTGACTAAAAACAGGCTCTACCGCCGACACCGATTGACTAACAAAAGCCAGCGCTAGAGCCCATAACAAGTGGTACTTGATAACTCGTTTGCTCATACCCGCTGCTGTAAACTCTTCCATGTTAGCTACTCCTTAATTTATTGTGTCAGTTTACTGACTTGTTTATATCTAAAACAATCTGTGCAGTGATCGTTGACCATGCCTGTTGCTTGCATAAAAGCATAACAAATCGTCGTGCCAACAAACTTAAAACCGCGTTTCTTAAGATCCTTACACATCTGATCAGAAATTTCAGTACTACTGGGGATCTCTGCTAAATTCTTCCATTTATTTTTAATCGGTTTACCATCAACAAAAGCCCAGATATATTTATCGAAACTACCAAATTCTTTTTGTACGGCGATAAATAACTTAGCATTGCTCACTACGCTATTGACCTTTAGTTTATTACGGACAATTTCGGGGTTATTTAATAGTTTTTCGATACGCTTTTCGTTGTACCGAGAAATTTTCTTCACATCAAAGTTATCAAAGGCCTTAAGATAACCCTCACGCTTTTTTAGTATGGTGGTCCAACTTAATCCAGCTTGTGCACCTTCTAAGCTGAGAAACTCAAATAAGGTGCGATCATCATGAATAGGCACGCCCCATTCGGTATCATGGTAGTCTTGATCTAGAGGATTACTGGTCGACCATTCACATCGTTTCACTGATAGTTCCTTTACCTATTTTATAAGTATGTAAACAGACAATTATAAAGACTTATTAGTTCACTATCAGTAATGAGCAAAAGCTTATTGGCATGTAAGAAAAATGGAATATTTACCTTTCTCACACGTCTTTCGTATAGATAAGAAAAACAGGTACGTAATAATGGCTCTATTTAACTGGCCTTATAGTCAGTCATCACAAACAAAAGCCTATTTAATTAGCCAACGAAACCGTTTATTTCGGGTTGCTTACTCATGGTGTCACAGCGATGCACTTGCCGATGATCTAGTGCAGGAGACGCTACTTCGAGCATTAAAATACGGCAAGCCACTACGCAATGATAAAGCAATGGATGGATGGTTGTTTCGTATTTTAGCGAATTGTTGGCATGACGAACTTCGTCGTCGGCATGATACACAAGATATTAATGACTATGAATTTCACTCCAGCGACAATACCGAAGAACAGCATTACCGAACCGAGATCTTAACGCAAGTTTACCAGGCCATGAGTAAACTTCCTGAAGCTCAGCGTGAAGTTGTCAGCCTAATTGATATCGCGGAATTGAGCTATGAAGAAACTGCCAAGGCCCTTGACGTTCCTGTTGGCACAGTTATGAGTCGACTAAACCGTGCCCGATTGGCGCTACGCGATCGACTTGAAAAAAAATGCCGTCAACCGGCGGGTAAGATACTGCCCTTTGGAGCAAGTAATGAATAATAGTGACACTATTTCAGACGAACAAATCAATGCCTTCATCGATAATGAATTAGATGCCGATGACTATGCGCGAATTCTACGGTTATCCCAAAGTGATGTTCTCCTTACCCAACGTATTGATGAACGCCGCAACCAAAAAGAGATGCTTGCTTTCGCCTATAAGCAAAAAAAATCAAACACGCCCTTCACCGATGATGACAATAGTGCCCGCACTTGGAAATCACTTGCGGCAGCGGTTTTGGTTTTTGTCTTTGGAGGGGTAGCTGGCATCACGGGCACCATGCAGATAGCTAACAATCCTTCTCAATCATTAATTGAGAAAATTGCACTACAGGAAGCGGCACCTGAAAAAATGATTCTACAGATTTCCAGTAACGATCCTGCTCGCATCAAAGCCGCGTTGAACGATGCCGAGTTATTATTACGGCAGAGTAAACTAAAAAATCAGAATATCCAGTTAGAAGTCATTGCTAATGCAGACGGCCTGAATATGCTTCGTATAGAATCGCCATACCAGAAAACTATTTCTTCACTATCGGCTAACCACGACAACGTACGTTTTCTAGCCTGTGGTACTGGTATGTCAAAATTCAAACAAAAAGGTATAAACCTAACCTTAGTCCCTCAAGCAGAAGTTGTTTCTGCGGTCACGACACAAGTTGCTATGCGACTTAATCAAGGTTGGTCTTATTTGCGCGAATAAAAATTTGCTCAGAAGGACTTATTTACTTTCCATGGTCCAGACACCATCCCAATCTTCAGGCGGTGGCTGCTCAATGTATTGTTGGCAGCGTTCTAGATAGATTGCTGGTGGAACATCAGCGGGATTTAAATTCAGTGCCGATTGAAAATAATTGATCGCATTTAACCAATCACGTTGTTGATAGGCTAGTAACCCTCTTTTATAAGATTGTACTGACAATTCCAAATTAGGAAAACTTTCATGATCATGGTAATCCAGTACTTCGTATACGGCCACAGGGTTACGCTTGCCTTTAACCCGAATACTGCCAACTTCACGTAAATTAAATGGACTCGATAACTTCCGCTTTGTGACTTCACTGATCATAATGTGGCCACCGTAAAACTTATTCACTCCTTCTAGTCGCGATGCTAAGTTAACAGTATCGCCAATCACCGTGTAATCCATGCGCTTCGGTGAGCCTATATTCCCAGCAATCACCTCACCGGTATTAATCCCGATGCCAATATCAATCTCTTTCAGATTGTGTTTTCGCCGAATTTCATTAAAAAATTTTAATTCAATCATCATCTGTACAGCAGTATTGACGGCATTGTCAGCATCTACGCCACTGATAAAGGGTGCACCAAAAACAGCCATAATAGCATCGCCAATGTATTTATCTAAAATACCATTATGATTAAAGACGGCATCAGCCATGGCAGAGAAATATTCATTTAACATCGTCACGGTTTCTTTCGCACCCAAGCCTTCGGATATATCAGTGAAACCTCTAATATCTGAAAACAGTACGCTCACTTCATGTGCCGTCCCACCAAGAGCCGTATCGGCATTATTAAGCAACCTGTCAGCAACTTCCTTGGTCATGTAGCGCGCCATCGTACTTTTAACACGTTTTTCTTCTGTAATATCCTCGAGTATTAACATCGTACCAATCTGTTTATCAGACAAGTCTAAGAGTGAAACCACCGATAAGTTAACCGGTACATAATCACCCGTGACTAGCTTAATATCTGTATCAAACGTGGTTTTTGCTTCACCTGTTTTAGTGACCTCAATAATGTTTTCTAAAATCCATGTGTTACTACCATTAAATAATGTTGAAATGGCTGCACCAACGATAGAAATGTCGATACACAATAATTTGTGCGCGGCGGCATTTACTTTAGTGATGACATTGTTTTCATCTAGGGTGATAACGCCATTACTTAAACTTTTTAATATACTTTCATTGTAATTGCGCATCGCGTTAACTTCTTCAAAATGCCTTGCGTTGGTCAATGCTATCGCAGCCTGGGCACAAAAGGCTTTAAGACGAGCTTCATCTGATTTTTTAAATTCACCATACTTTTTATTCAATGCCTGAAGCACACCTAGACGCTGGCCGTCTTTATCGATCACTGGCGTACATAAAATGGTATTAGTATGATAACCAGTTTCCTTATCTACCTTTCGGTTAAATCGAGAGTCCTGGTATGCGTTGGTAATATTCAGTGTCTCACCAGAAGTAAAAACACTGCCCGCAATACCTTCATTAGATGCAAAACGAATGTCATTACCTAAGCCTTCGGCAACAATCGCCCAAAGTTCCTGAGATGGTTTATCATAAACAAACAACGTGCATCGATCGGCTTTCAAGAACTCACTCGCCGTCTGCATAATTTGTATTAGCAGTGGGCGTAATCGTGTTTCCATCGAAATGGCCATAATCGTTTCTAACAAGTTTTCTTCATCTTGACGAAACTGCTTTAAACCGCTGATCATACTATTCGTTCTAGCGGCGATAATACCAAACTCATCGCGTGTCACGACCGATATTTGCGTATCTAAATTTCCGCGTTCAACGTTTTCAAGTGCCTCAATTTGCATTGAGAACAATATTTTTAGATTTTCAGAATAGGAGCGAATAACTTGTAACGACAACAGAAATATCATGCCGACTACAAAACTAAGATTGACAAGAATTGCACGCCACAAATGTGACTCTGATGCATGAGATACATTGTCGAGTAAATAATCAACTTCATTAAATAACGTCATTGCCATAATGATACTTGTCATTGCAACAATAGTGCTAAAAGCAAAAAACAATTTTCGAGTAATAGGAATAGTTTTCGCGGTAGGTACTGTAGAGTAACTTTTCTCAACAAAAAGTTGCCGTTCACGCAGTAGGGCATTATCAAGACCCGCAAAAGCGCCAAAGGTCAGGCAGCCAATTAATACTTTATAACCGGATTCATACGAAAAATTCAGGTAGAAGACATTAAACAGAGCAATACTGCCTCCCACAAGAACATAGAGAAAAATATCGAAATACAACTGTCTAGTTAAACGCTCAGTGACTGGTGCATCGTCAATTAAACGTGGTTCTATTGCTAGCTTAATCAACCATGCCCAGCTAAAAGCAACGGTAAATGTCGCGATTATTTCCCAGCTAGGTTGTCTAGCGATAAATGGAGAAACCGTGGTACTAAAATAACTCAATACCGCAATAGCCAGAATATAGTAATGCAACGCTAATTGTCGTGTGGGAGCGGTGACGCTCGCCAGAAAATGTTGCCACTGAGAACGGTCAAGGAACGACAACGACATGCAGTACACCCTCCTTAAGCGAGGAAAGATTCTAGTATCTTTATATGTCGTCTTTGAATGGAATTTCTTAAATGGAACGAAGCCCCTTTTAAGTTTAGCGAAGAGAAGGGGAGATCCTAAAAATCAATCACTTACAATAAGTCGATAGCTTCAAAACGGCTTAAAAGGCATCCCAGAGCAACCATGCTACGGCACCAGTAACGGCCAAAGAAGCCGCCAGCATCGCTAAGGCTTTAAGGTGACTTCTCAGCCAAACCAGCAATACCCCCGTTAGCAAGCCGCTCGCAATAGTAACGGAAAGATGCAGCCACATTGCAAGCTCGCCACCGCTATAGTTGTATAAAGTGACATTGGCAGCCATACCACCAAGTAACGCGCCAATAATAAACAACCACAAAATCACGCTTTCTTCGAAATGCGCTGCGTAACCACTTGCAGCATAATTTTTGTCATTCATGCGGCTTCTCCCAACTTCCAATGTTTTATTATTTTTTAAGTGCTATTTTCAATAACTATAGCATTTATATTGTTGTTTATCAGTAGTTCACCATCTTTGCTCAAAGGCTGGCTTGGACACACTTCAGCACCCCATAATCATAACTTTGATCGAGGGCATCGAAAATAGCTTTTAACCGTTTCTGTTGAGGCAAATTATCCTCACCGTCATCAACCATCTCTAATGCATTAACAATTTCGTTAAATTCAGCATCCCCCAAATCAACTACCTTTCTCACTTCGAGAAAACCGCCCGCGATAGCTTCTGCCAGATGCCCGTAAACAGTGGACAGTTTAATATTTCGTTGCTGGGCGATGCGTTCTACATCACACTCTTGTGAATAATGGTGTAGCGTTTCATTGACGGTGTCACTGAAATTGTTATTGAGTATTTCAGCCAGCGGATGAGCTTGAATAACATTTAAAAAATCACTTCCATATTTTTTCAGTTTTTGTTCACCCACCCCTGAAATATAACGCATTGCATCCAGCGAGTCGGGACGGCTATTGGCCATTTCTTGCAGCGTACTGTCATGAAAAATGATATACGGTGGCACACCATGTTCTTTCGCGATTGACGTGCGCAAGTCTCGCAAGGCAGAAAACAATTCTTCGTCAACAGATCGCAGCGCTTTTTTCTTACTCTTCTTACTCCCCGCAGTACCACTAACATCCTTTTGTTGGTGGCGAAGTTGCAGCACTATCTCACCGCGCAGCAAAGGCCGTGCCTGTTCACTCAGACGTAAGCCTCCATAACCTTCCAAATCAACATCGAGATATCCTAACGCGATAAGTTGGCGGAACACGCCCCGCCATTCACTGTTGTTGAGATCTTTTCCAATCCCATAAGTACTCAATTGATTGTGCTGAAACTTTTCAATCCGCTCGTTCTCTTCACCTGACAACACATCGATCACATAATTAACGCCAAAACGCTGGCCAGTGCGTACCACGCATGACAGGGCTTTTTGCGCTGCTTCAGTACCGTTCCAGGTCTCAGGCGGACTAAGGCAAGTGTCACAGTTACCACACGGTGCCTCTAACTGATCGTCGAAGTACTCCAACAAGGTTTGACGTCGACAGGTCGTCAATTCACACAAGCCTAACATCGCATCCAGTTTGTGATGAGCAATGCGTTTATATTGTTCTTCTCCGTCCGAATCTTGCATCATCTTGCGCAGTGTAATCACATCGTTCAACCCATAGGCCATCCAGGCATTCGCCGCGCTGCCGTCTCGACCTGCACGACCGGTTTCCTGATAATAAGCTTCAATACTTTTTGGTAGGCTTAGATGGGCAACGAAACGTACATCCGGTTTATCAATCCCCATCCCAAAAGCAATGGTGGCGACAATAATCACTCCATCTTCACGTAAGAAACGTTGCTGGTGTGACTGTCGAACTTCTGCAGGCATGCCCGCGTGATAAGCCAATGCATCTCGACCTTTTTCACAAAGCCAGGCGGCGGTTTGTTCTACCTTCTTGCGTGACAGGCAATAAATGATGCCTGCATCTTGACTGTGGTACTGTTGAATAAAGGACCAAAGACGCTGCTTGGCATTTTGACCTTCACTAATTGTGTAGCGAATATTCGGCCGATCAAAACTATTAACAAAGACAGCGGCATTGCCAAGATTAAGTTGTTGGATTATTTCTTGCCGAGTGCGTTTGTCAGCCGTTGCGGTTAATGCAATACGTGGCACCTTCGGAAAACGCTGCTGTAAAACCCCTAGCTGCTGATACTCTTTACGAAAATCATGTCCCCACTGCGACACACAATGCGCTTCATCAATCGCAAATAAAGCTAGCTCTGTCTGTGACAACAGCGATAACATTCGTTCGGTGAGCAACCGCTCTGGGGCAACATAAAGCAATGTCAGCTCACCATTGAGTAACTGCTGCTCGGTCTGCCTTTGTGTCTCTGCATCAAGTGTTGAATTAAGGTACGCGGCACGTACGCCTAGCTCGTTCAACGCTTCCACTTGATCCTGCATAAGTGCAATCAAGGGCGAGACTACCACCCCTGTGCCTTGTCGTATCAACGCTGGAAGTTGATAGCAAAGCGATTTACCACCACCGGTTGGCATTAACACTAACGCATCTTCGCCAGTTAACAGTGCTTTAATAATATCCGACTGATGATGTCGGAATTCGTTATAACCGAAGGTGTCTTGCAGAATTTGTTGCGCACGTTGCATAAGTGACTGTCTTGGCTAGGTTATCTGACAAATGGACTAACGTCATGACTGCCAGTTTAATTGATAGTCTGACTATACTAACGTCGAAGAAATGGAAAGCCTAGCATTGATGCTAAGTGATTGAATTATAAGTTATCGGGGTCTTTTACTCGTGTAGAGAAATTAGCGCTGATATGGCCAAGGTAGCAAAGTAAAATATGTAAAACGAAGACTCTTCAAGGCATGGTGTCGAGAAGAGCGCTTTCGTAAAGATACTAAGCGGCTTTTGTTGCGCTCAATGTTCTTCTGCGTAAACCAAATAAGAACATCAGACCTGAGCCAAATAACCATGCTGCGGCAGGAACTGGAACGGGAGATATTTCCTGATCCCCAAACTGGATATTGTCGACAGCCAGATCGGCACCCACGAGGCCACTACCATTACCCTCAGGACGAGTACCTGAAACCGTTATGCGATCAAATAATATATTTTCAAAACCAAGAAAGACATCTCCCTGTCCACTGCTGCCTCTCGTGAAAGTGTCAAATGAGCTGACTAATGTAGACTGGAGGGAGAATATAGGATCCGAACCAAAGCTTAATGGTGATTCCACCAGCTCCAATATAAAAGCGGAGACAGTGATATCTGTTCTGTTATCAGATAGAGGGCTCACCGGTTCGAATTCATCAAGAAAAAATGCACGAAAAGCAAATGCCACCGCATTTTGCCGCTCAGTAAAGTTTAACTCTATACCTCCAATTCCATCTTGGCCACGCGTCAAAAAATGATTACCACTTATCCCAGCAAGTCCATCTGCACCCGTACCAGGTCCAAAGAGAGTGTCTTCTCCAAGGATATTGCCTGTTAAGCCTAAAGATTCAAACTGACTTATAGCCTGTTCGTCAGACACACCATCAAAGGTAATTGTGCTTACAGGAGAGCTCAAACCAAAATTATTACTTATAGAAGTTGCATTAACGTTCAATGTAGTTAACGAAAGTGTTACCGCGATATAAAATAATCCTTTGTTCATAATCAAAATCCTTGTCTTCCATTCCAGGACTATTAAAAAACTGGTTAATTCACATTAACTAATTTTGTTGAAATTAAATTTCTGCCGCGAGCCACTTAAGTAAGCGACTCATCAATAGGGAATGATTTGGATTAACCAAGAAAATAATATTCTCAATGCTTTAGAACGTTATTTTTAGGTAAAGAGGAACCATCCTGTTGGCAATAAAGCTCTTCCTTTACAGTCCGGAATAGTAGCATATATACATTACTATCCAAATGCTTTTTCAGTTAGCTAAGTTTAAACTAGTTCAGACTTTACAAAAGCTTATAAAAACAAATAAGTACTTGATTCTGCAAAATTAATACTCTCAACGACTAAGAAAAGTTTATAATAATTAGACCATTACACACTTCTACCTACATCCACAATTTAGTAATGAAGAATAAACCAAATCAGCTAACGAGCTTATTTATTATTATTTTCTATCGCAGGCACATATTTTGATAATTTTTCATCGTGAACTTTAGAGACGATAAAGTTGCGGATATTATACCAATAGATAGTTTAGAGGTATTTAGTAAAACTTACGGGGATGGGGTTATTTTAAATAAAGACAAAATGACTAAAACATTGACACATCAAGGTTCAAGAACCGAGAAGTGCCAACTATCATTTAAGCCGCTTTAGTCAGGCCAGCTCTTCTTCTCAAACCAAATAAGAGCATTAACCCAGAGCCAAACAACCATGCAGCAGCAGGGACAGGAACCGGCGATATTTGTTGATCGCCAAATTGGATATTATCTATCCGAGAGGATGAACCAGTTAAACCACTAATGATAATAGTATCAAACAATATATCTCGAAAGCCTAAGAAACCGCTATCAATACTTTGTAAACCGACAGTTGTTGTAAATGACTCAACAAGTACTGGTGCAAAAAGGCTAATATCTCCTAGCAGTATTTCTTCAAACAAAAAGGCACTAACCGTTGCGCCGGTTTGTAACGAATCAAAACCAAAAGCTACTGAGCTTTGAGTGCCTGTAAAATTTAAGCCGACAGCATCTACACCATCAATTGAAGGAATTGAAATATGGTTACCATTTATCCCAACAGACTCTGATTCCACACTAGCTTCTGAAAAAACCGCTTCAGCACCTAAAAAACCGAACAAAAAGCCTCCTTCCAAAGTTCCGCCAAATGCACTGAAGAATCCGAAATCAGCGTACTGGCCAAATATTGGCGTACCTTGAGTTAAAGCAACCTCATCAAAGGTGATCGTACTTGCTGGAGAATCCAGACCAAAACCGTTATCTATAAATGCGGCACTCGCACTTAAAGGCACCGTTAGAAAAAAAGCAGCGACAGTTAATAATATTTTTTTATTCATAATAAAAATCCTTATCTTCTATTCCATGACTATTAGAAAATTGGCTAATTCACGTTAACTAATTTTGTTGAAATTAAATTTCTGCCGCGAGCCACTTAAGTAAGCGACTCATCAATAGGGAATGATTTAGATTAACCAAGAAAATAACATTCTCAATGCTTTAGAACGTTATTTTTAGGTAAAGAGGAACCATCCTGTTGGCAAAAAAAACTCTTCCTTTACAGTCCGGAATAGTAGCATATATACATTACTATCCAAATGCTTTTTCAGTGAGATAAATTTAAATTAGTTCATACCCTACAAAAGCTTATAAAAACAAATACTCTTAACGACTAAGAAAAGCTTCTAATAATTAAACCACTACATACTTCTACCTACATCTACAATTTAGTAATGAAGAATAAACCAAACCAGATAACGAGCTTATTTATTATTATTTTCTATCGCAGGCACATATTTTGATAATTTTGCATCGCGCACTTTAAAGAAAATAAAGTTGCGGATATTGTACCAGTAGACACCAAACACGATAATGCAAGCACCAAAGCTGGCTAATATGACTAGCGTCAAATTTTCAATATTAAAGCTATTACTGCTACCAAATTGAACCATGACATAAATCGCATAGCCGGTGCTTGATACTAGGATTGCCCGGCGATCAACATAAAGCGCTAATAAGAAAAATGCGGTTAAGAAAAAGATAATAAAAAATTCACTAGATGAAACACCAAGCAGACTGATCATCACGCCATGTACAATCATCGGCGCTGCAGGCAGATGAAGCCAAAAGGCTGCATCACTCAGACGATTTTCTCGTTTGGTATCTTGAGAATCGAACCACATCGCCACCGCAAAAATAATCAGGCCATACGAAGTGACAATAGTCGGGAAGTTTTCAAGATCAAAACCGGCGTTACCCAGTAACACAGTGATAAAGCCTAAGGCACCATAAGCTATGGCCACCAATGTAAAGGGCATTTTATAACGCCAGTAAAATATACTCGCCAATACCGTGGTCGCGGCAAACACTTGCAGCGCATTTTCAGGACCAATAATTTCGCCAGCAAAATAAAGTATCGACACCAACAACGCAATACCGGGCAGAGCCAACCGGCGAACACGCACTAACCACTCTGTGGTGGCGATTAAAATAAACACCGGGATGAAATTAAACATAGCGCTCATTTCAACTTGCGCACCGGCGACTGCAACAAAAATAATACCTAAGGTAATAAAGATGTCACCAAAGCTGCGGACAAAACGCAGTTGTTCTTCTGCATTGCCTGTCCCCACTGGCTCTGCCTCAGCAGCCCAGAAGCTCAGCAATGACTCAACTTGAGCCTTGCTTATAATGCCTTGATTTGCAGCGTCTTCTAGCTTTTCACGATTCATCTTTGTCTTCCCGTTACGTCGATTTTTAGCCTATTGGCATTATATCAGGAGAATTAAACTTGTTTCGAAAGCGTGTGCCAGTCGCTACTCTGGCACTAATTTTAAGGTAGAATCTTGACTCATGCTAGCAATATCACTATTTGCTGATAACCACTCACCGCAATTTTCAAATCCTTGAAATACTGTTTCTAGCATGCAAAAGGAAATTACACCCAAATTATGGAGAATCACATCATGCGACAATCTTTACTTACTTATAGTTATATTCTACTCTTGTCTTTAACCACTAGCCTCACCACTTATGCAAGTGATGATGACGATGACGATAATGATCGCTCTCGCCGCAGCGAAGCCTTTCAAGCCAGCGATACTGTTGCCGACACCGTTACCGCATTAAGTGAGTTTCTTAGCCGAGAAGGTTTCGACATTATTTTAACGGTCGATCATGCGGCATCAGCAGCAAGAGTTGGTCTTGAACTCGCTCCAACACAGGTTATTTTTGCACGCCAACCTCGGAAAATTGAACGACGACTTCTGCGGCGCAGTGACACCATTGGTATTGATCTACCTTTAAAGTTTTTAGTGTTTGAAAATGAAGGTGAGATTCAGGTTGATATCAACGCTATTGGCTACCTAATTGATCGCCATGATTTGCCGCTGCGCGATCGGTTACTACGGTTTGTTGATCGTAAAATTAAATCTGTCGCTGATGCTCCTGAAGGTTTAGTGACTATTGCCAGCGAGCAAACACTGGCGGTTAGTGTTGAAACCTTAATCTCCACAATTTCTGCTATTCCTGCTTTTAGAATTCCGCTGGTACTCGATTACAGTGCGAGAAATGGTGAAGATGACGAGAATGCAGGTCCTGTCTTAGTGGTCATCGCCAACGCCAATGTCGGCACTGGTTTAATGCAAGCTAACCAGCGTATGGGCATCGACTTGCCTCAGAAATTCCTTTTCTGGCAGGATGATCAGGGTAACGTCAATATCACGTATAACGATCCACTGTTCCTCGCTGAGCGTCATGACGTGCAAGGGGTCGATGCCCGTCTGCAAGCGATATCCAACGCATTAGCTAACTTCGCGTCTATCGCAGCAGGAACCAATTAATCACTGTTCAATTACATTATTGACCTAGAATCAGTAGCCTGTGTTGTTTCGGTATTGCTAGCTACTGATTCTTGGTTAACCTGCTCATTGTCAGCTGTGTGCATGCACATTGTGTCGGCTGCCTAAACTACTAAGATGCTCACTGACAATAATCTTTGCAGGAACCTCATCTTATGCGTCATCCCCTAATACACGCTTTAGTAGCAATAAGCATGCTAACTGCCAGCACGCTTTCAGTAGCAGAAGAAGCAACCACTATTTCAATCAAGCGCTTACAAATGGACACTGCGCTACGCATTGCCCAGGCAGCAATTAAACAATGTCGCAAAGAAGGCGTGCAAATTGCTGTCACCGTTGTTGATCGCGGTGGCCATCCACAAGTCGTGTTACGTGACGTATTAGCAATGGATATTACCCTGCCTATTAGCAAGCAAAAAGCACACACGGCCATGGCATTTAATGTGCCTTTGTCCGAACTGGAGAGTCGTTTCACTAAACCTTTTCAGGTTGCCAAGCTTGATGGTTTAATTGTTGGTGCCGGTGGCATTCCCATCAATATTGGCGGCAACATTCTGGGGGGCATTGGCGTCAGTGGCGCACCGTCAGGAGTCACCGATGAAAAATGTGCACAAGCTGGACTAGATGCGGTGCGCGAAGATCTTGAACTCGATAGTTAAACGCTATCGAGGTTCAAATTGCACGGGAGTAATTTGTTTTTCAATTGAGTAACTGGTCAACATTTTAGGATATTTGCTACGCAAATAATTTTTTGCGTTAGCAAATTCATCTTTAACGCCTAAGTCATACGAATCAATCACAGTTGAAGTGATATCACCAATATAGGTGATGGTATCAGGGCGTATGGTAAACCCAGCGCTTTTATCCAGGGCCCAAAAACGTTTTCCATAGCTTTGCAGATCAAAATGGTATTTTCTTGCTGGTAATGGAATCACTGCGTAGTAATTACCACCTTGAAACACGATATGTCGGTTAACGTATTCTGAATCACCTTCCCCTACAAAGAACAGCGCAACTAAATCTGTGAGCGGATTCGTCGGCACCGGTGCGTCGGTATGTAAACCAACCACTAAGATGCCTGATTTTGCCGGTAACGCATTGCCATCAATATGATTGTCTGGCAATGTGGCACAACCAGACAAAGCAACGAAAAGCCCAATAATAAGTGTTCTAAAAATATTCACCGGTATTACCTTATCCTTTAATTTGTAAAATTAGCTAAATGAAAACCCACTTCATTCATCTGTTCAATAAGTTGATGACAACCCTAAAATAACTTTAGAGGATTGAGGATCACTGTTATCTATATCTAATGCCCCCTGTTTAATACCATTAATCAGGTGAGTGCATTTTGTTCTTAATTCTAAATTATCTAACTGGGCTAACTCTGAAATAAATAACTTTGTTTGCACATCCATTTCTGAAGCTAAGTATTGTTTAAATTTCTCACTTTCGAGCTCACCGAAATTCTCCTTTACGGCACTCACTGCTTTACGTTCGATACGCTGAACGGGGCCGTAAAATTTAGCATGGCGACTAAACCACTTTTCTTTTTCCTTTAAGTATCGATAGTTCTGGTCCGGCACTTCATTGGCACAATATTGGCCAACTTCGGTAACAACCGACACCGCACTCCTATAAATTCCCAGTGCATTAATCGCATCCGAATCGATCACATCATCAGCGATTGCCTGCTGTGCCAACAACCACAACACCCCAACTTTCAAATACGCCTTCATTTTCACAGCACTCTAGGTTAAACAACCATTGAATTTTTTTCACTGGGAAAAAGCGCATCTCGCTTTTATCCCCCCCATTTTCTACTATCATCTGGCTCTCTATTGGAACCATGCTGATTGAAAATTTTTTTATTCGTTCTGTAGATTCATAGACTATCGCTTCAGCTCGATAAAAGACAGACATATACAGATGCAACAATAAAAATCAATGATTTAAGCTAATGTGTTAACGACATCATCTAGCTTTTTGCTCTAAAACATATCCGCAAATTTCAGCATATTTTTGTAAGCCGCTTGTATTTTTCTATTCCCGCAATTACCCCTGATGCTGTTATGAAGCCTGTCTGCATCATAATAATAACGACTAAAAGCTTTTGTAAAATCCTGCCCTACTCCAGCACCTTTGTTTCTATTTTCCAACGTTTGGCCAACAACCCCTAAAACACCACTTTGAAAAGCAGCAGCACCATGGAGGCTATAATGACGAGCGTACTTCCGCTCTACTCGAACAATAACAGTATCCCCCACCTTCTTCCTGCTAATTTCTTTACTAAACCGGTTGCGCTTTACTTCATAGACGTCGTAATCAAACGCCACCGGATCGGTGATATTAGCCCGGCAATTATCAGAATAGCTTTCGACAAAGGTTTGGTAATATTCCCTGAAATACGCCACGTACCTTTCCAAAGTTTTAAAATCCCCAGCCGCCAAAAATTTGGTGACATGAGCAAAGCTCTTTACTGGCCCATGCGGATCAAAATATTTATAACGATCTGAATCCATGTTCCAACCAAAGCTACCGATTTTACTTGCGATAATGAAGCAGTCATTCTTTTTATCGCACTTTCTGTCTTCCGGAATAGGGTTTACCGTGAATTTTATCGTCTTTGTCGCCGGGCATTTAGCTGCATATTTGTTAGCAAAACTCTCCGCATTTCGCTGATAGTCAGTGATAGTTGGCGGCTTATGAAATCGCCTTTCCGAGTTATTTGCGAATTGCGGCTCAAGCAGAATAATCGGGTTTTTTCTACACACACCTTTAAATTTCACCCCCACTACACTAAATAAATCACGGAAACTAATCTCAATAGTATTCGCTTCATCAAAGCCCGTTGTCAGTGCGCCATCTTGCAGTCTCCAGCCATTTTTCACCAACAGGGTGCCTTTATATTCATGTGCCGCATTCTGGTTGCCTCTGGTTTTGAAAACCACAGACTGATATTCCAGACGTATTGCCTCGACCTGTTCGCACTGCTCAAGCAAGGTAATGCGCATGGCCTTCAACACTTTTTTAACCTCTGCCGGTAAATCTCTGCCTTCCCCAGATTCATAGAAAATGATTGGATCAAAACGATTAGTATCATAAGCCGTGATCGTTATTCCCATTAACTTCTCACAACGTCCTCTAAAAATACCGCTTACATGACGACGACTGCCCGCTGACATTATAAAGTCGACCGATTTAGGATTACGCCCATCTCGCTTTCGCATCACTACCGGCAAGCCATCAACATTCTTAATCGTCGCTTCTTGCGAAGTCCAAGCTTTGCGGGCAGACCCACTTTTGGCTTGTTGTTTTTTTTGTCCAGAGGAGGTGATTGAATCAAGCGGGTTCTTGAAGCCCCGCGGTAGTCCGACACAACTTATCTGAAGTAGTACAACAAAATAGACTATCGTAATTTTGGCTAAGCGATTAATTCTTAAAACGTCCATATCCCTTTACTCCTCCCTAACCATCACTTAGAAAAACATTATGTAATCATTGAACAATAAAGAACCTTTACCCTTTTTACTATTTCAGACAACTTTTAAATTAATATACCATGAGAGTACTGCACCCCATGCATTCGCTTAATGTAAACCATATTGTGGTGTACGGGCTTGGAACGAGCCCAATTTGATTGCTTTTGCAGAGAGTAATAAAGAAGAAGATGGTGGCTATGGGTGGACTTGAACCACCGACCCCAGCATTATGAATGAGAAGCCCTAGCGCTGCAGTGAGACAAATATCTCAAAGGAGATTGATAATTAAAGGGTTTTAGGATTTTCTATACGGAAGCGTATGTTTAATATAGTTACAATCTACTACATGATGCATACAACTTGTCACAATACTGACACATCTAGCAATCTAGTTACTATGCATAGCCACCGACGTCTATTCGCTCAAGGTGCTGAATAACAGCATCAGCCTTCCGGCTATGAACCAACTTACCCCTAGGGGTTCACTGTATCATATGCTGATGCTAACTTTTCTGGCTCCGCTGGAAGGTTATTTAAGTTAACCGTCAAACTGTCACCCGGCTGTTCATCACAGTCCTTATGGCTGAAGCATATATCATACAGACACATTGCCAGTGCATCTCGTACAAGCTCCATTGTTTTTTCTTTTGAATAACCTTCCGCCATCAATCTTTTGTAGGTAAGACCGATCTTACCTGTATTTTCATCATCGTTGACAGCACCTAATATGATTTCATTTAATTCAGAAACAACATGATCGCCAAACTCTTCTTCTATCATATCCATTTTAATATCTCCTGTTATCACTGACCATATCCAGTGTAAGAAATACCACAAATACAATATACTCACATCAACAAAACCAAAATCCTAACAGTGACTTTGCTCTTAATAACTAAATCTATGCAAGTGGTAAATTTTTTTCGGTCATTAAGCGGACAGAAATCCTCTAATTAAGACATTCTATGTATATCATGTGTTTTCGCTTTTCCTAATATTTCTTCAAAATTCTCCACATGCTGTAGAGCTTTAATACGGGTAGAACCTAAAGTCAGATCCATCGTAAGAAAAAATCGTATTTTCGCTAACGTAGAAAAACCTACTAGCTCATTTAAAATTTTCTGAAAACGAGGGACAACCTTACCATTAGCAAACTGCCAGACAGGAAAGTAATATACGTTATTTTCAGAAAAACCAATCAGCTTATTTTGCCTGAGAAGCACTTGAACTTCATTCCTAGTAATACCTAATAAATCAGCTGCCTCAGCAAGACTAATGATGCCGCCATGTTTTTCAAGTAACTTATTAAAACGGTGACATCCTTCACTCTTAATTTCTTCGATATCAACCATAACTATTCCCATTATTAATTTTCACCAGCTTAGAATATAGATACTTCTGAAAACCAACAAATATACGACATATAACTCAATAACCATCAATCAGATACACTACTGACCATATTCACATCTTAGTTATTAGCTCCACTATTCATAAAACACATGTAATACATCCGCTAACTCATTAGCTACTATACCTGCCAGCTAATACCGAATGTCTGCTTGCGTCTGTGACTTCAACCGGTCGACGCGGCATTTATATTTTTCCATTTTCAATGCTTGAAGTCGCATTTTGCGACCACAAGATGTCTTCCCTCAGTATCGAGCAGCCTGTTACATCTAGTAAGTTATAAGCAGCCGTTCATTTTTTCTTGCCTAGAGGCAGCTTGTCAGCGTAAGCAGACCCTCAATTAACTCAGGCGTTGACGGAAAATGGCCAAAATCTGTCATTCAATAACGCCGTGGTCACCGTTAAATTGAGAGCGGAACGAGTAATTTATCCGTGTGCAGTAACTTTGTTATGCATGACTAGTCAGCCGTGTCTGCGTGTCCTTGACTCGGACGAAGGAATGTCGAGATTCCCCCCCTTTTTAAGGTGTGCTACATTGTACATCACAATATTCTTGTGCTACTTTGTAGCTCGCAACAGGAGTTCCAAACATGCCTACCAAACCCACCACCACAATACGTATCGACCCAGATGTCAAAAAGCAGGCTAATAAGGTGTTCGACGACATTGGCATAAGTATGTCCGCCGCAATTAATACCTTTCTTAAAGCGGTGGTTCGCGAAGGCACCATGCCATTTAATATAAAGACCGAGCGGCCCAAACCACACTCAAACTCCGGAAATGCAAAACTTAATCATGCATTCATAGTCAAGAAGGATGAGTTCTATACCCAGTATGAAGACGTGGAAAAGGAAATGTTGAACCACCGAAAATTACTAAAGGGCAAGTCCATACTTTGTAACTGTGACGACCCTTTTGAGTCGGCTTTTTTTCATTTTTTTGCGGTTAACTTCAATAATTTAGAGTTAGCAAGCCTGACATCCACCTGCTATGCCGAGTCCTCTTTAGCAGGGAAAGAATATCCACTAGAAGGTGGAACTGGTGCCTATAAAGCGGTAGTGACTGAAGCACCTGATGAAACTATTGTGAGACCTGATGGCTCGCTGGATTTAGAGTTTTTGCTTTCTATGCCAGGAAACTATCTTGCACATCTCACTGGTGATGGAGATTTCCGAACAGACGAATGCAAAGCTTTGCTAAGAGAAGCTGACATAGTGGCCACCAATCCCCCTTTTAGCCTCTTCAGGGAGTACATCAACCTGCTGGAAAGCCACAAAAAGGATTTTATTATCCTTGGGAACATGAACGCTACAACTACCAAGGAGATATTCCCCCTCTTTCGTGACAATAAAGTTTGGTATGGGGAGTCCATCCGCTCAGGAGATCGCAAATTTTTTGTTCCTGATAGCTACCCACTAAACGCCGCAGGCTGCGGTATAGATAATAATGGGCGACAATTCATTCGAGTCAAAGGGGTACGCTGGTTTACTAATCTGAAGACTAGTAGATCGCATACCTCTATAGAGCTGAATCTTCTTTATAACAAAGATGAGTATCCATTTTACGAAAACTACGATGCTATCGAGGTTGGACGAACCAAAAATATTCCCATGGACTACGAAGGTATAATGGGGGTGCCTATTACGTTCCTCGACAAGTACAGTCCAGATCAGTTTGAAATTATTATGCTTGCAAACGGTAACGCACGTACCAACGTATCTTCCAAGATCCTTTCAGAAGTTAACTATCGAATACACCCTGAAGACAAAGGCGGGGTCGGTATGATTAACGGACGACGAGCATATGCTCGAATCTTGATCCGCAGGAAATCCCTATGAGCAGTCTGATGCGCGTACCCTGTTCATATCAAGGCGGCAAGCAGCGCATAGCTGCACAGGTCGTCGATCATCTACTCAAAGCGGCTCCCAGCACTAATTCTCGATTCTATGACCTATGCTGCGGCTCTGGCGCAGTGTCCATTGAGCTCGTTAACAGAGGTGTCGATCCATCACGTATTTGGATGCTTGACATCAGCACTTGGGGAGCTTTTTGGTCAGCTATCGGAGCAGGCACATTCAATATGGACGTTTTTGATGGCTTTTTGTCTGACTTGCCAAGCGATAAACGTGACTACAAGGCTCATATGTTAGCCTTATCAGCAATCCCGGTGAGAGAAGAAGAGATAGAGCTTTACCCCTTGCTTCAGGCTAATTCCTTTGGAGGAAAACAAATTTGGCGCAACGGAGAATCCTGGGCTAACGCTTGTTTTCGCGACTACTGGGAACCCACGGCTACTAGCGTGCGCCGTAGCCCTGCTAACCCAATGCAGCCAAGCCCAACTGAACTACGTCGACGAATAGATGCTCTTGTAAATGGCATGAAAGGGATAAATGCCATCAACATGGATATAAAAACAATCCTAAACACCTCTATTCCTAGTGATGCAGTGGTGTATGTTGATCCTCCCTATAAAAACACGACGAAGTATGGATTCAGTTTTGATCTTGCATATTTCATAAGCCAATTCCGTAAAATTAACCAAACCTCTTTGTTTATTTCAGAAGGTGCTCCGTTGAATGACAACTCTTTAATGCTCACATTTGGGGGAGCAAAAGGTGGTATTAGTGGAGCTAGAAAAGGAAAACACCAAGAGTGGCTCACTCGCTTCTAAAGCAATCCTAGTCGTTTTGCATTTTTCGTGGAGCCATTCCGAGCCAAAATACTTGACGCCTCCACGAAATTTTTGAGCTCAGACTCTGGATATACAGATATAGAGTAGTAGTCATCTTCCACCTTACTAAAGGTGACTACTTTCTCTACCAAGTAATGTTCCTCACCTTTGGATCTAAAAGCATCAGTGATCTTCTCCTCAGAAGAACTAACTCCCTTGATCTGGAGTCGCCACGTTCCGTTTGCACTATCACCTTCAGGAAAAAGTATAGTGTTCTGAGTATAATCAACCCCTTCGAAGTTAAGAGTGATATCTTTACGGTCGCTTGTATCAGTAGGGTTTATACCAAAAAACTCAACCCCACCACGCATGAAGCCGGGTTCGCCAATATCAAAAGAGGTCCCTATCGGTTCGCCTCGTTCAACCAGAGATTTCATAGACAAATCTAGGATATTCCTTGAACCACCAGTTAATTTTCTGGTTTCAAACCAAATAGTATCGCTCTCGTCATTTTTTAACTCAGATATTTTCCCCGTCGAGACTTCAGAGGGCGCTGCCGCTGTTTCTTTCCTTGGCATACCGCCACGAGGCAACGCTGCGGGAACACCATTGCCAAATAGACGCTCTCGATTTTCACCTTTTGCAACAGCTTTCGCTAGGCGTACTTGCTTGCTGACCTCCTTATCTATGTATCCGTTTTGAAGGAGTTTATTTACATCGTCGCTTGTAGTTATAGGCATGAACGAGTCATTAAGTGAGGCCAAACTATTGAAGTAATCCTCCTGCACTCTCAGCATTTCAATATCTTCAGAATTCGACATATCCAACGAAATGTGGGCTGAGCTCTCGAAGTTTGTCCATAGACCGCCGGCAGTCAAATTATGTGAGCCAACGACTATAATCCCTTTTTTCTCACCTAAAAATTGATAAATCTTTGTATGAAATGTCTGGCCTTTTTCTGAATGCACTACATTTAATGAGTCCGTACATAGTAGTAAAGCGGTAAGAGCCTCATATGAAGTCACACCAAGATCAACACCTACATAAGCATTTACCACTCCGCCCCGTTTTCTGAAGTTTTCAAGTGAATCCTTAATTCTAAGGACGCCACTGCTCTTTGCAAAGGCGACAACGATATTTAAAGTGTGATAGTTCGGTGAATCGAGCAGTTCTATCAGCTGGTTACCTAACTGCCCGTTAAAAGGTTGGTTCATCAATTTCATTAAGCACTCCTTTAAAGATTGATATCGCCTAAAATGGAAGCAACTTCTACTTCAGCCCCGTCGCTTACTTGTGGGGTGTTGCACGATTTTTTCTTTATGCATAGCTATATAGAGGGCATAAAAGCCACCTAAAATGATTGTTCTTTTTGTTTTATTGAGACTATGTTGATTCAAATCCATTATTATCATGTTGCTACACATCAATCTTCCATAATTATTAAGGTGTGTTAGATGGCACTTTTGCCCTGAATGAGATATCACTCATATATTCATTAAGTTACCAAAACTGATGCTACTGCTGTGGAGGCGTTTTTCTAATTCTTCTATTTCCTTAAAATCTAGCATCACTTAAAGACTTCCTTATTTTTCTTATAAATACCACAAAATTACAGCGATTTATCTAATCATTCGATATGAACTCAAACAAGTCGGACACCTGACACTCAAATAACACGCATAATTTATCGATCGCATCTAGTTCCACCCTGGTCGCCGTCTCCTTGTATAGCAAATCTACTGTGTTTCTGTGCAAGCCAGTGGCGCGCGCCACGTCACTGATCTTCATCTTTTGCTCTCCCATTAACCGGGATAAATGGCATTTGATCATTTTAAAGCCTCACTTATCTCTTTTTTCATTCTAAATGAAAAAAATATCTTGTGGAGATTAAATTTATCTTCAAAATGACATTTGTAACGACATTATTTCATCTAGGAGGATATTTTTATGTCTACAAAGCAAAATCATGTTTCACAACACACTGCTACTAATGCGGTAGATGTCAAAAACGTTATTTCAGCTAATGAATGGCCTTATAAGGTCTTGTCGATAAACAAGCCAAATTCAATGCCTATTCAAATCAAAACCATCGATGAGAAGCAGGTCAGCATCATCACCAATATATTAATGAATACCTTCTCCATTCCACGATACGAAACTGGCCTAGTGGGTCTACTCTGCGCAGATTCAAGTCAATCCAGAAATAATACTGATGAAGTCCGTTTATGGGTTCGCAGCGAACTCCTTTCTCAAGATACCTCAAATAAAAAACAGGCCATCGATGAATTAGAGAGCCGACTCCGATTCATCCTCACTAGTTTTTCATGCCTTAGAGGTGATTTCTGATTTTTAAAACGCTCATTTGTGACTTTTTTCCCCTCACAGACCACCGAATCTGTTGTTCAACTCGGTTTATTAATCACGATGAGAAAAAACTCATCAGGAAATCAAAGAGGGTGCCCATGTCATTTCTAAATTTAAAAGAAGCAGCTGGATTACTTCACATGTCTCCAGAGGTGTTGAGACGAAAAGTAAGCTCAGGTGAAGTTCCTGGGGCTAAACCAGGAAAGTGTTGGGTGTTCCTTGAAGATGACCTCGTTAGATATATGCGTTCGCAATACCAAGTACAAAACAATTTTTACATTAACCAAAACAACGAAGGAAGAAGTTTATGTCAAACCTCTACAAACGCGGCAGTAAATATTGGATCAACATCACCAGCAAGAGTGGCGAAAGAATACGAGAAAGCACTGGGACTAGCATAAAAAAAAGAGCCCAAGAATATTTGGCGGTTCGTTTAGAAGAAGTGTGGCGGCAGTGCAAACTAAATGATGAACCAAGGCATACTTGGCCAGAAGCAGTGGTCTCATATATGGATGAAAAGGGTGATTCATTAAAATCAGACCTTATATTTCTTGATGAATATTTAAGAGAAAAATATCTCGATGAAATAGATGATAAGTTAATTCAAGAAATAATCGCTATTCGTAAAAACTCTACTTTTCAGCGTAAACCTGATGGTCAGCATTATAAAATAACTCATGAAACATTAAAAAAGACGATGGCAGCTCTTCGTGCTGTTCTTAGATTTGCACGTGATAATAATAAATGGATAAAAGACTTTCCCAGCTGGATATTAACACAACCTAAGAAAGAGAAAGGTAAACACAACTCATGGTTAGATAAGAAGAGTGCGAAAAGGCTTTTAAATGAGCTCCCACCTCATACTGAATCTATGTGCCGTTTTGCCCTTGCTACTGGTTTACGCCACTCTAACGTGACTACGCTTCAATGGGATGAAATCGATCTAAAAACAAGGAGATGCACTATACCCGCTCATAAAATGAAAAATGATGAAGATCACTCTATATCTTTAAATCAAGATGCTATAAATGTGTTAACCAAAGAATTGGGGAAGCACCCAACATCAGTTTTTACCTATACAGGAAATCCCATTGCAAGTGCAAATACCAAAGCATGGAAAAAAGCATTAGATAGAGCTGGTATAGTACCGTATTTCCCTGAAAAACATGGCGAAACAAAAGCAGCTTGTCTCCGTTACCCAACTATGAAACTTAATCAATATAAATTTAAAGCATTTCGCTGGCATGATCTAAGGCACACTTGGGCTAGTTGGCATGTTCAATCAGGAACCCCCCTAGCGGTATTACAGAAACTTGGTGCCTGGAAATCTCATTCCATGGTTTTAAGATATGCACACCTGAGTGACAATTATATAGATCCCTTTGCCTCCAATATCAGCATCGAAGACGAGGAGGAGGACGAAGAATAGTTCTGTCACAATTCTTACACACTCCTAACCTTTTTGTTAAAAGGCTTACTACATATTGATGTTAAGCCGTTGATTTTATTGTGTATAAATATTTCTATTAATAACTTAATTGGTTAGAGAAACAAACTCATAAGGGGATGGTCTACCCTTTTGAGACTTTTATCTCAAACCAAAATTTTTTTCAGAACAGAAATAGATTCATAGCAATTGACAAAATTATTGGCACAATTTTGTCACAGAATGAAATACAAAAAAATTCTTTTGAATATTAAATCGGTAAGCTATTAATTTGAAAAAGGAAAATGGTGGCTATGGGTGGACTTGAACCACCGACCCCAGCATTATGAATGCTGTGCTCTAACCAACTGAGCTACATAGCCATATACGAGTACTTCTGAGCCCCTTTTCAGGGAGCCGCGCATTTTGGGGTTTTGACGCCCGGTTGTCAAGCCAAGCGACTGAGATATTATTGTCGGCCTAAGTCGACTAAACGTTAAAGCGAAAATGCATTACATCGCCGTCCTGAACAACGTAATCTTTTCCTTCTAAACGCCACTTTCCAGCGTCTTTTGCACCGTTTTCACCCTTAAATTCGATAAAATCGTCATAAGCGGTGACTTCAGCACGAATAAAGCCTTTTTCAAAATCAGTGTGAATAACCGCGGCGGCTTGTGGCGCAACCGCACCCACTCGCACGGTCCAGGCACGGACTTCTTTCACCCCGGCGGTGAAGTAGGTTTGCAGGCCGAGTAAGTTGTAGCCAGCGCGGATAACGCGGTCCAAACCGGGTTCTTTCAGCCCTAGCTCGTCGAGGAAGTCTTTGGCTTCGTCTGCATCGAGTTCCGCAATCTCGGCTTCGATTGCGGCGCAGACGGGTACCACTGGCGCATTTTCAGCTTCAGCCATTTTCATCACGGCATCTAGATGAGGATTGTTTTCAAAACCCTCTTCATCAACATTAGCGATGTAAACGGTGCGCTTGGTGGTAATAAGGTGTAAATCACGTAGCAACAAAAGTTGGTCTTCATCAAGACCTAAGGTGCGCACGGGTTTGGCTTCATCTAGATGAGCTTTGACTTTATCCAACACAGCTAGCAATGCCTTGGCATCTTTGTCACCAGACTTTGCCACTTTTTGTGCTTTGGTGGCGGCTTTTTCCACGCTTTCCAGATCTGATAATGCCAGTTCTGTGTTAATCACTTCGATATCAGCCAGTGGATCAATACGGCCTTCAACATGGACGACATCATCGTTATCAAAACAGCGCACCACGTGCGCGATAGCATCCGTTTCTCGAATATTAGCGAGGAATTTATTGCCCAAGCCTTCACCTTTAGAGGCGCCGGCGACTAAGCCTGCAATATCAACAAATTCCATGGTCGTTGGCATCACGCGTTCAGGACTGACAATCGCCGCTAAAGCGTCAAGACGCGGATCCGGCATCGGCACTACACCAACGTTCGGTTCAATGGTGCAAAAAGGGTAGTTCTCAGCCTGGATACCAGCCTTGGTTAAGGCATTAAAGAGTGTTGATTTACCAACGTTGGGTAACCCAACAATGCCGCATTTAAAACCCATGAACTACTCTCCAATTAAGAATGTAAGGCGTGCATCGCCTTTTCAAGCTCGCCTTCAGCGAGTGTAGGCATCACCCTGTCAGCGTCATCAATCGCATAGCCAATTGACTGGCGGTGACTCACCGATGGCTTACTCAAGACATAGTCTGAAACGTCTTTACTGTTGCCCGGATGACCAATGCCAATCCGCAAGCGTAAGAAATCTTTACTGCCCATGGCACTGATAATGTCACGCAGACCATTATGCCCAGCATGACCACCACCACGTTTTAGTTTCACCGCGCCCGGCTCAAAATCCAGCTCATCATGAACCACTAAAATATCTTCGACGGGGATTTTGTAATACTTGGCCAAAGAAGAAACCGATTGACCACTGCGATTCATGTAGGTGTTGGGTTTTAAAAGCCAAACAGGATTGCCATGCAAAATAGCTTTACCCACCATGCCATGAAACTTCGAATCATTTTTTAACGCGCAACCAGACTGGCGTGCGAGTTCGTCCAAAAACCAAAAACCGACATTATGCCGCGTAGCCTCATATTCAGAACCGGGGTTACCCAGTCCAACTATTAGCGCAATACGCGACATGAATGCCGGTTTCCTTTAGTCAGCTTAAGTGCTTAGCCTTCAGTCGGCTCATCACCTTCAGCGGCTGGAGCATCATCACCTTCTGCTGCGGCGACGTCATCATCTTCTTCCTTGGCAACGCGTGCTTTGTGAACATTCACAACAGACAGATCATGCTCTGGACCGTGAGCAAGTTGTACTAGCTCAACACCTTCAGGCAAGGTCAGATCAGATAAGTGCAAGGCATGACCCAGTGCTAAGTCAGTGACATCCACTTCAATGAATTCAGGCAGGTCTTTACCCAAACAAGATACTTCAACGTCTGACATTGTGTGTGAACACACGCCGCCTTCGTCTTTAACACCTGTCGCTTCACCAACAAAGTGAAGAGGTACGTGCATATGTAATTTCTCAGTAGCACTAACGCGCTGGAAATCAGCATGTAGTAGTAATGGGCGTGCTGGATGACGTTGTAAGTCACGCAACACAGCTTGCTCAGCTTTGCCGTCTACATTGATGGTCAGAATATGAGAATAAAAGGCTTCATTCTCTAGCGCATGGGCTAATTTATTCTGTTCAACAGTTAGTGCAACCGGATCCTTGCCACCACCGTAGATAATGGCTGGAATTTTGCCCGTGTGACGTAGGCGGCGGCTCGCTCCTTTCCCTGCGTCAGTACGAACTTCTGCATTTATTTCAAAAGTAACGCTCATTGTGTAATACCTCTAAAGTTAAAAAAACGCATCATCAGATGCGCCCGCTTCTCCGCGACCAGAGAAGGCCCTTTGCTAACTGAACAATGTTCAGCTGCGTTGTCTGCTCCTAATCCATATACATGGAGCTGACAGATTCTTCATTGTTAATGCGGCGCATCGTTTCCGCCAGCATTACCGCGATACTTAATTGTCTAATACGTGGACTCGCTTGTGCGCGTTCACTCAAAGGCAGCGTATCAGTCACCACCAACTCATCAAGATGAGAGGCTTCAATATTATCAATCGCCGGGCCAGATAATACCGGATGCGTACAGTAGGCCACTACTTTGGCAGCACCATGATCTTTCAGTGCGTCCGCTGCAGCACATAACGTGCCGGCGGTATCGACCATGTCGTCAACCAGCACGCAGCTTCGGCCTTCAACATCACCAATAATATTCATTACTTTCGCTACATTGGCTTGCGGGCGACGTTTATCAATAATCGCCAGATCCGCATCACCGAGCCGCTTTGCAATCGCTCTTGCGCGAACCACACCGCCTACATCCGGCGAGACAACCATCAAATCGTTGCCATTGTGTTTCCACACATCGCCGAGCAAAATCGGTGAGGCGTAAACATTGTCGACCGGGATATCAAAAAAGCCCTGAATCTGGTCGGCATGTAAATCAAATGTTAATACACGGTCAGCGCCGGCAGCGGTCAGCATATTAGCGACCAGCTTAGCGGTAATCGACACACGTGCTGAGCGCGGGCGACGATCTTGCCGTGCGTAACCAAAATAAGGAATCACCGCGGTAATACGACGTGTCGATGAACGACGCAACGCATCAATCATCACCAGCAGTTCCATTAAGTTATCGTTGGTCGGCGCACAAGTCGGTTGCACCACAAAGGCATCGCGACCACGCACGTCTTCCATTATTTCAACTGCCACTTCGCCGTCGCTAAAACGGCCGACGCTGCATTTACCCAAAGGCAAATCGAGATGATTAGCCACCGCCTTAGCCAGGCTAGAATGGGCATTACCTGCAAACACAACCATTGTGCTGTCTGGCACTTGATACCTCGACTCTTCCGCGTTAGCGGCAAACTTCAAATATGGCTGGGGCGCGAGGATTCGAACCTCGGAATGTCAGGATCAAAACCTGATGCCTTAACCACTTGGCCACGCCCCAATTACGCTTCTGGCGAATCACTCATTATAGAGTGGCGAAGTATTGCAGCCTTTTGCCACGAACCCTTTCAGGTTCTTTGGCCGCTGAGCCAATACTTCTTCCGCTTGCGCTCGACTGTCAAAAGCGGCAAATACACATGCGCCGGTGCCGGTCATCTTCGCGGGCGAATATTGCCCTAACCATTCCAGTGCTTGCGCAACCGGCGGGAAGTGTTGAACGACAACCGCCTCACAGACATTACTTGCCTGCCCCGACAGAAGGTTGCGTATTGTGATAGGAGTACAGTCACGTGTCAATTGCGAATCGGCAAAGATTTCACCTGTATTGACCTCACAGGCCGGAATTAACACTAAAAACCACGGTTCGGGCAGTTCAACGGCCGAAAATTGCTCTCCGACCCCTTCTGCCCAGGCTGCTTTGCCATGCACGAAGATAGGCACATCAGCGCCTAACGTCAGCCCAATCTCAGCTAATTGTTCAATGGAAAGGCCTGTTTGCCAGAGTTTGTTAAGTGCCACTAATGTCGTGGCGGCATCGGAGCTGCCACCGCCAAGGCCGCCACCCATAGGTAAATTTTTTTCCAGGGTAATATCCGCGCCTGACTGGCAGTTTGTGGTTTGTTGCAACGCTAAGGCTGCACGAGTAATTAAATTATCGCCATCAGCAACCCCTTCGATGGAACCCTGCAAGCGAATCTCTCCATCATCGCGGGCTCTAATTTCCAGCACATCACCAAAATCGACAAACTGAAATACCGTTTGCAATAAATGCATACCGTCATCACGGCGACCGGTGATGTGTAAAAATAAATTCAGTTTAGCTGGCGCAGACCAACGAGTGACTTTCATCGAATGTAACCGGGACGCCGTTTTTTGGGCGCAGAGGTCTGCGTTAACGATGCCTGTCCAACCGTATCCCAGTTGTGAATCACCATCCTCACATCGAGCTCGGGATTATTTAGAAAAACTTTGCTCGGCAGTATGAATCCATTATTGTTTTGCTGGTAACCGCGGTAACGTACTCGCCAGCCTGCTTGTTCAAGCTGCTGTAAACGCCCCTGATTATCCAGCTTATTTGTGGAGGGCAAATCAGGCGCCGCTAATCCTACTGCCCAGTAACGCAAGCCATTAACAGGGATATCAAAGCCAGTCTGGTTAGCCAATAATGCGTCAGCATCATCAGACTCAATACGCTGTCCGTCGATCGTCAGCACCACCGATGCAGGCGTGCCATCCAACGTCAATGCGCCGGAACCAAAAGGCCCAAACATCTGAATATTGAAGACTGTATCAATTTGCTGCCACTTAATACTGACGTGCCAAGCCTCTTCATCTTTAGTGATCGACATGCGGCCATCCAGCGTCCAGGCTTCAAGCCCGCTTAGCTGTTGTTGATGACGCGCCCACGCCAGTTGCGTGTCGCTAACAGGAGGGAGTTCAGTTTCGTTGAGTGGTAATAATTCACAGCCGCTGAGTGCCAATACACTCAGCGGCAAAAGCCATTTTTTCATAACGGTCTATTAGTTATTTTTGGTGAGGCGTTCCATCACCTCAAGCAAACGTTCATCTTCAGGTGATTTCTCAAGGCTGGTGTTCCACACCTTACGCGCCCGAGCTTGCTCACCCAGCACCCATAAAACTTCACCCAGGTGTGCGCCTATCTCGGCGTCTGGGTTTAAATCATAGGCCCGGGTCAAATGTTTTAATGCGACTTCGTAATTGCCAAGACGGAATTGCACCCAGCCCATGCTATCGATAACAGCCGGATCATCAGGCAACAAAGCCAACGCACGGCTGACATATTTCAATGCTTCTTCGTAATTACCAATCCTGTCAGCCAGTGTGTAACCCAGTGCATTCAAGGCATGCGCGTGCTCGGGTTGTTGTTTAAGAATGGCTTTCAGATCAGCTAACAAGATATCAAGTTTATCTACCCGCTCAGCCATTAAAGCGCGCGCGTAAAGCAAATCGATATTATTAGGCAAAGTCTTTAAGGCTTTATTAAATACCGTCATTGCATCTTCAAAACGCTTGGCATCACGCAGAATATCGGCTTCGGTGAGAATAACCCGTACTGATTGCGCTTCACCATGCACCGTGCTGCCGTGCAGGCTTTCAATCGCCGCATCAACATCACCTTGTTTTGCAATAAGTACCGCAATCCGCATCCGCGAATCAAAGGCATACTCGCCATGTTGCACGGCGGTATAGCGTTTAATCGCTTTAAGGAAGTCTTTACGTTGTTCAGCAATTTGGCCCAAGTAGTACGATGCTTCAAGGCTGCGACGGCCTTTGCCCGCAAACTGTTCCAGGTAACGTTCAGCACTTTCTAAATCGTTGGCCTGCAAAGCCAAGATACCCAGCGCAAAAATAATGTCTTCATTATCGGGGCTCAACTTAGCTAACTTTTCAAATTGGGCGCGCGCCTTGTTTAGTTCCTTAGCATCCACCAGTAAACGGGCATAGCTCATGCCTAACACAGTGTTGTTTGGATCCGCATCCAGCGCCTGTTCTAAGTAAGCGATGGCTTCATCAACCTTGCCTTGTAAATGCAGTACCCGCGCCAGTTGGTTTTGTGCCGCACCCCAACCAGGCTTCAGTTCGTTCGCTTTACGAACCGCTTTTTCAGCCAAGGTAAACTTACCGGCTTGCTCGGCCAAGGTGCTGAGCATGTAATGAGCAGCCGGTTTACCATCGTGTCGTGCAACTAGCCGTTGCATCACTTCCAGCACTGCATTGCGATCAGTTTCACGTGATAATTGACGACCCAGACCAATAAAGGTCTTTTCATCATCCGTACTTTGCTTGATGACAAAATCAAACTCATTCAATGCTTCATCGTATTTTTTATTGCGCATCAACAATGATGCCAAGGTGTGATGTGCTTTGACTAATTTTGGCGAGACTTCCACCCACATGTGAGCCGCTTCTAAACCCAATTCAAAGCGACGGGCAAAACTGGCCACCCTGACAGCGCGTTCTATCACACGCGGATCACGCGTCTGCTTTGCGGCGCGTAAGTATTGTTCAGCGGCTAAATTGAAATCCCCCCGATAACCGGCAAACTCACCAGTCAATAAGGTGAACAGCAAATCTCTGTCGAGCACCACATCAGGCAAATTTTGTTTTGGTTTGGCCGCTGATTTCAAGCTCGGTTCAGCCCGGCCTTGTCCCGCCTCAGCAAGCTGGGTTTGAGAATCGGCCGTCGTTGCGCGTTTTTTATCCGCACCGGCGTTGCCGGCACTGGCACAAGCAGTTAAGGCCGAAACGGCTAAAATAGTGAGAATTTGCTGAAATACGCGTGTCATAATGCAATACCTGTACTATAAGTTGGGTGTTTCCATCTGCTCCTATTACTACATCGTCGAGATTAAGTAATACTTAAAAGCAGCCCATCGTTCTTTTTTTAGTATAATAACTTTTTTGAGATTATGTTAAATAATATAGCGCTATCGCTAAAACCCTGCAAAGCAGGAAAAAATATTAATAAATACAACTAATTATGAGCCTGCTTGCATTCGGAATTAACCATCAAACCGCACCGGTCGCCATCCGTGAAAGGGTCGCGTTCGGCCCGGATGCGTTGCATAGTGCCCTGCAAGATCTCACTCAGCGGCATAATGTAGCTGAGGCGGCCATACTTTCTACCTGCAACCGTACCGAAGTTTATTGTGGAATTGATGACATTCACCATGATGTAGTCCTCAAATGGCTACAAGAGTTCCATAAGCTCGATAATGGTGCCTTGGCGCCTTATGCTTACCAACATCCTGACCAGCTGGCAGTGAAGCACATGTTGCGTGTCGCCAGCGGTCTTGATTCGATGGTCTTAGGCGAGCCACAAATCCTTGGTCAGATGAAAGATGCTTACCAAGTGGCGACAGAAGCAGGCACCTTGGGCAAAACACTGTCAAAGCTATTCCAGCACACCTTCCAGGTGGCGAAACAAGTTCGCACAGACACCGCCATTGGTCACAGTGCCGTATCGGTGGCCTTTGCGGCCGTCGCGCTCGCCAAACAGATTTTTGGCGATTTAAGTGAGCTCACTACAATGCTGATTGGCGCTGGTGAAACAATTGAACTAGCCGCGCGCCACCTGAATGAAAGTGGTATTGGTCGCACCATCATTGCTAACCGCACCATTGAGCGAGCGCAAAATTTAGCCAGCCAATTTGATGGTTACGCGATTTCTTTATCTGACATTCCTAAGCACTTAGCCGAAGCTGATATTATTATTACCTCAACGGCCAGCCCGTTACCGATCTTGGGCAAGGGCAGTGTTGAAAGCGCATTAAAACAACGTAAACATCGACCGATGTTCATGGTTGATATTGCCGTGCCGCGTGACATTGAACCCGAAGTTGATGAGCTTGATGACGTGTATTTATACAGCGTCGATGATCTCAATGAAATCATTCAAGAAAATTTAAAATCGCGTCAAGATGCCGCCGAACAAGCCGAAGAAATTATTGAAACCCAGGTCACACACTTCATGGGTTGGATGCAATCACTGGATGCGATTCCGAGTATTCGCACTTTCCGTGACAAAGCCGAGCAAATGCGTGATGCCACATTAGAGCGCGCGATGCAGCAACTGGCTCGCGGTGAAAATCCTGATGTGGTGATGCAAGAGATGGCGCGTTTGTTAACCAACAAACTGATTCACTTGCCCTCAGCCAACATGCGCCAAGCCAGTTTTGAAGGTCGTACTGATTTAATCAGCGCTGTACGCGAACTCTATGAGCTCGACAAAGAATCCTAGCTAGCTTTCTCTGCTCGTCCACTTTGTTGGGCACCTCTTTTTTTTATCCCTATTTGATTTACCAGTGAAGAATTTATGAAAGACTCGATCCGACGCAAACTCGAAACCTTAAGCGAACGCCTTGAAGAAATTGGCCATCTACTTTCTGATCCCGGCACGATTAGCGACACCAACCGTTTTACGGAATTGTCCAAAGAATATGCTGAACTTAGCCCCGTGGTAGCTTGTTTTAAACAGTTTTTAAGCGCCAGTGACGATATTGAAGCGGCTAAAGAAATGCTCGAAGAAGACGATGCTGAAATGCAGGAGATGGCCGCTGAAGAATTAAAAGAGGCCAAATCACGTTGCGAAACGCTTGAGCAAGAACTGCAAATTTTATTACTCCCTACCGATCCGCATGATGGCAGTAATATCTTTATTGAAATTCGCGCTGGCACCGGTGGCGATGAAGCAGCTTTATTTGCCGGTGATTTATTCCGCATGTATGCCCGTTATGCAGAGCGCCAAGGCTGGCAAGTTGAAATTGTTAACGAACATGACGGTGAGCATGGCGGTTACAAAGAAGTGGTCGCGCGCATTATTGGTAAAGACGTCTATTCAAAATTAAAATTTGAGTCCGGTGGTCACCGCGTGCAACGTGTGCCAGAAACAGAATCACAAGGCCGGGTGCATACCTCAGCCTGCACCGTCGCAATCATGGCAGAGTTGGAGTCGATTGAAGAAATCAAAATTAACTCGGCCGATTTAAAAGTCGATACTTTCCGTGCCTCCGGCGCCGGTGGTCAGCACGTGAATAAAACTGACTCAGCGATTCGAATTACCCATTTGCCTACTGGCACCGTGGTTGAGTGTCAGGACCAACGTTCACAACATAAAAATCGTGCCCAGGCGATGTCACTATTACAATCACGGATGCTTAATGCCCAACAATCAGCGCAGCACAATGAGCAAGCAGAGCAGCGCCGTAACTTAATCGGTAGTGGTGATCGTTCTGAACGTATCCGCACTTATAATTTTCCGCAAGGCCGCTTAACCGAACATCGTATTAATCTGACGTTATACAAACTACAAGAAATTCTCGATGGTGATCTAGGTCAGATTGTTGAGCCTCTGCGCCACGAACATCAAACTGATCAACTTGCGGCCATGGGTGATTAACCTACTATGGCGAGTATTGGCGAGTTATTAACAAACGCACAACAACAACTTGTTAATAGTGAATCGGCGCAACTCGATGCAGAGGTATTACTGGCCTTCGCCATCAACAAAAGTCGTGCTTATCTGCGCGGCTTTGCTGAGCAACAACCCAGTGCAGAACAACGCCAACATTTTTCATTATTAATTGCTCGCCGCGTTGCCGGTGAACCCGTTGCGCATTTAATTGGTGAAAGAGAGTTTTGGTCATTGTCATTCAAGGTCAGCGCCGATACATTAATACCCCGTCCTGAAACCGAGCTTTTAGTCGAGCAAGCACTAACCATTATCCCTGACAACGCTGATAGTAATTATCGACTTGCCGATCTTGGCACCGGCAGTGGTGCCATCGCCATTGCGATTGCCAGTGAACGTCCGCAAGCCAGCATCACTGCCTGCGACTTATCAACCGCCGCACTGGCCATTGCGGTAGAAAATGCAGAGCACCATAACTGCAATATCGAATTTCGTCATAGCAACTGGTGCAGTGCTTTTGCCGCTGATGAAAAGTTTGATCTAATCATCAGCAACCCGCCCTACATCCCGGCCTCAGATCCGCACATGCAAAGCACCGATCTTCAGCATGAACCTGTTTTTGCACTGGCATCTGGTGAGGACGGTTTAGACGCCATTCGACTGATAGCAGAACAAGCGCAAAAACATCTGAATACCAGCGGTTGGCTACTGATTGAGCACGGCTATGATCAAGCTGAATCAGTGCGAAATTTGTTAGCCAGTAACGGTTACCGCCACATAGAGACAGTACAAGATATCGAACACCGCGACCGCCTCTGCCGCGCAAAATGTCCACAAGCAAAAAGCTGAAATAAGCCCGGGCTTGCAGAATATTGTCAGACTCCTAAGATAGGGGTATGGCGACTGATTCACACGACAGTATCAAGCACCGTGATATTCGCTTCCACACCATTCACGGTGAGGAAGATGCACCCGCCCATTCAGCCATGCTACTGCTCGCCGATGCGCCCGGTATCATTCACTTACACCCACTTTCCGAGATTGGCTTACACATCAGTTATGATTTGCAGCGGGTGACTTTGGCAATGATTGAATCGGCCTTAATTGAAGTTGGGTTCCATCTTGATAACAGCTTAATGTGTAAACTGCGCCGTGCGCTCTACCACTACACCGAAGACACCCAGTGCATCAATATGGGTTATCACCCTGATAGCAAAACCACCCGTGATATTTATATTTGCCGTTATGAAAAATTACCGCATGGCTGCCGAGATGAACGGCCCACTCATTGGCGTAAGTATTTATAAAATAATAACAGTTCTCAATAAGGTAATTTTGCACTTATCACAACATCCCGTTACCGTATCACTATGAATGATGATGAATTACTCCGCTACAGTCGCCAGATTATGCTGCCGCAGATTGGGATTGAAGGACAACAGCGCTTAAGTGATGCCAGAGTACTGATTATTGGTATGGGCGGGCTTGGCTCTCCCGTAGCGCTGTACTTAGCCGCCGCTGGGGTAGGCCATTTAACCCTGGTTGATTTTGATGATGTCGATATCACTAATTTACAAAGACAAATTGCACACAGCACTAATGACATTGGTAAGGCTAAAACGGATTCTGCTAAACACACACTCGCTGATATCAATCCACTCATCACTATCGAGACCATCAACCAGAAACTCGACGATGCAGACTTATCCGCCGCGACAAAAAAAGCTGATTTGGTACTCGATTGCAGTGATAACTTCACCACCCGTTTCGCCATTAACCGCGCCTGCCTATCGACACGCACACCGTTAGTGTCCGCGGCTGCGGTACGTTTCGAAGGCCAGTTAGCGGTGTTTCGCTGCGACATCGATGAGGCACCCTGTTACCAATGTCTTTATCAGGATAATGGTGAGCCCGAAATGACTTGCGCTGAAAATGGTATTTTGGCACCGGTGGTGGGGGTTATTGGCTGCTTACAAGCCCTCGAGGCAATGAAACTGTTGATGAAAGTGGGCGAACCACTGGCTGGAAAGTTAATGCTGTTAGACGCATTGAGTATGGAATGGCGCACTTTAAAGTTGCGCAAAGACCCAAATTGCCCAGCCTGCCGCCACCAATAACACTTTATATCTGTTGGATTTGAACTACACTTATCGCCGTAGGCACGTCATGAGGGGCCGCGCTTATTTCATGCGGATTGATTGCCAATGAGGGGAAAGACAAAATGCTAATACGTCAACGACGCGTGCAAGGCATGGAACAATAATGCCATTTAGCCTACCAAAACTGAATACATTTCGAGCTCGGCTGATTTTTTATATCGCCCTGTTAACGATATTTTTGGCTACAACGCTTGTAATCTCGTTGCAATATACCCGCAGTATTATGCTTGAAGGAGCGCTCAACCAGATCAGCAGCACCACAGCACTGCTCGATAGACAGTTGCTGATTGAGAATAACGAACTCCAACGCTATACCAATATTATCCGCGACGAACTGCGCATTCAAAAAATTATGCGTGAAACCAATACCGGCAAAATAGGCAAAAAACTAAATAATCTATTCAATGACCAATTTGGCTGGTTACCAGTCGATAGCTACCTGCTTGTCGATTCAAAAGGTGCGTTTTTAAGTGGCCGAGGCCCCGATAAACTTCTATCAATTATTGATTACGAAAAGCCGTCAAAAGCACAAACCCATTATTTGAAAACACCTCGCGGAGTAGAGCTAATTGCTCATTCTCCAGTGTATTTTAAACAACAATTACTTGGCCACATTCTTCTTTCGCGTATTTATAACATCAGTAAACTGCGCATGTTTGAAGAACAAACAAAAGGTCACCTGTTTGTGGTAAAAGACAACACTATTATTCTCAGCACCATGTCCTCTGCGATGAAAAAGCAAATTCCAACTGGCGCTGATTCATTAGTCATCAATCAAAACAACTATGCATTGCAACCCATCATGCTCAATCGTGACGCTCATCAAGGAGTGCTTTTTTACTATGCTGTTTCTGATACCGACTTCTTAAACACGATCCAGAATTACACCCAGTTAACATCCTTTATTCTACTGTTTGGCGTTAGTGGCGTTTTACTTTTAGGCGTTTTCTTCTTAAAAGATTTTGATAAGCCGTTAATAAGCTTGCTTGCTGCCACCCGTGAAGTTGCTGAAGGTCATTTACCCATTATCACCAAACGAATACCCCGCAACGAAGTAGACCAACTTAGCAATCAATTTTCAGACATGGTGACTAGCCTGCGTGAAAAGCAAAACGTCATCGATGAGTCGCAACATAAACTCGAAAGACTGACCATTACTAATGTCTTAACCGGTTTATACAATCGACGCTATTTGCAGGAGATATTCCCCAAACTATTAGCCCAAGCTGCTCGAGACAAATCACCTATCTCAGCGATCATGATCGACCTTGATTATTTTAAACGGATTAATGATAAACACGGGCATTTAGCAGGCGATTTAGTCTTAGTCGAATTTTCTGCTTTAATGCGTAGCCATTCACGTGCCAATGATTATTTATTTCGTTTGGGCGGAGAAGAATTTTTGATTTTAACCTTAAGTGAAAATGCCGCTGGCACATTGGCCTTAGCTGAGAAAATTCGCAAAGCAGCCGAAAGTACACCGGTAACTTTTGAAGGAGAAAGTATTCCTTACACACTCAGTTGCGGCATCAGTATTATTTACCCGACAGAACATGAGCCTAACGCATTAAATACTTTATTATCATTTTCAGATAAGTCTTTGTATGTAGCAAAACAGGCTGGCCGTAATAGAACGCATCTATACAATAACGATGCCTCCTATCGCGATACCAAATCAGTTCATTACTAACGGCTGAGTTTTTCTTTAAGGATTTGATTGACCTTGCCTGGGTTGGCTTTTCCTTGCATCGCTTTCATTACCTGGCCAACAAAGAAGCCCAGCATTTTATCTTTACCGGCTTTGTATTGTTCAACCTGCGAGGGGTTGTTAGCCAAAATCTCATCAATAATGCCTTCAATGGCACCACTGTCTGAAACTTGTTTCAGCCCTTGTTTTTCAATAATGCTATCGGCATCACCTTCACCGTTCCAGATTGCTTCAAAAACTTGCTTGGCAATTTTTCCTGAAATAGTGTCGTCACCAATACGCTTAACCATGCCGCCAAGTTGTTCTGCCGAGACAGGACTTTCAACTAGGCTCAAAGACGCTTTGTTTAAGGCACCGAGTAAGTCACCCATTACCCAGTTAGCGCATAACTTGGCTTCACCACCGGCCGCTTTAACTGCTGATTCATAGTAATCTGCTAACGGACGACTCGCAGTCAATACATCGGCATCGTAATCTGACAACGCATATTCACTAATAAAACGCTGTAATTTTGCTTCTGGTAATTCGGGTAACACCGCACGCATGGCTTCTATCATTTCGTCATCAATGATTAATGGTAATAGGTCCGGATCAGGGAAATATCGGTAATCATTGGCTTCTTCTTTACTGCGCATGGCACGAGTTGAATTATTATCGGCGTCATACAAACGGGTTTCTTGCTTAACTTTGCCACCGTCTTCAATTAATTCAATCTGGCGCTGCACTTCAATGTTAATCGCCTTTTCAATATAGCGAAACGAGTTAAGGTTTTTAACTTCAGCACGAGTACCGTATTCTTCCTGGCCTTTGGGTCGCACCGAGACATTGGCATCACAGCGGAAAGAACCTTCCTGCATGTTGCCGTCACAGATATCAATATAAGTTACTATCGAGTGAATTTTTTTCATGTAGGCAACCGCTTCTTTAGCGCTGCGCATGTCTGGCTCGGAAACAATTTCAAGTAACGGTGTGCCCGCACGATTTAGATCAACACCGGTCATGCCTTGCACCACACCATGAATCGATTTACCCGCATCTTCTTCTAAATGCGCGCGGGTAATACCAATTGTTCTTACTGTGCCATCTTCTAAACGAATTTCTAATTCACCTTTACCCACCACCGGTAATTCAAATTGACTAATTTGATAGCCTTTGGGTAAATCCGGGTAAAAATAATTCTTACGTGCAAACACTGAGTGGCGAGTAATTTCACAACCCGTGGCTAAGCCAAATTTAATCGCCATGTTGACTGCTTCATGATTTAACACTGGCAGTACACCTGGCAGCCCTAAATCAACCGCACAGGCTTGCGAGTTTGGCTGCGCACCGTAAGCGGTGGCAGCTGCCGAGAATATTTTACTTTTGGTCGCAAGTTGAGAATGAATTTCCAACCCGATAACAACTTCCCATTCCATATCGACTTCCTATTTAAACGCAGCAGGGATTTGCGAATGCCAATCCGTCACTTGTTGATAACGATGGGCAACATTCAGCAACCGCGATTCTTCAAAATGATTAGCAATAATTTGCAGACCAGCGGGTAAACCGCCTACCTGCCCGGCAGGAACCGACATGCCGGGTAATCCCGCTAAATTAGCCGCAATGGTATAAATGTCTGATAAATACATGGTGATTGGATCATCGCTGAGTTCACCAATACCAAATGCTGCCTTCGGTGACGTCGGGCCCATGATGACATCGACTTTTTCAAACGCACGATGAAAATCATCGCTAATCAATCGGCGCAGACGTTGTGCTTGCAGGTAATAGGCGTCGTAGTAACCTTCAGACAACGCATAAGTACCGATCATAATCCGGCGTTTCACTTCCTCACCAAAACCTTCACCACGGGAACGAGTGTAGAGATCTTCAAGATCAACCGGATCTTCACAGCGATAACCAAAACGCACACCATCAAAACGTGACAGGTTGGAAGAACACTCCGCTGGCGCCACCACATAATAAGTCGGCACTGCTAAATGGGTGTTCGGCAAACTAATTGACTGCACACTGGCGCCAAGTTTTTCGTACTCAGCAATCGCGGTTTCAACCGCTTTACCCATTTCCGCATCCAGACCTTCACCAAAATATTCTTCCGGCAGACCAATTTTCAGACCTTCAATCGAGTCGTTTAGATTCGCGGTGTAATCTGGCACAGGGCGATCAACACTAGTGGAATCACGCGGATCAAAGCCGGCCATCACATTCAGCATCATGGCCGCATCTTCAGCCGTTTGGGTCATTGGCCCGCCTTGATCCAGCGATGAAGCGAAAGCAATCATGCCGTAGCGCGAGACTCGGCCGTAAGTTGGTTTAAGGCCAGTAATGCCACAAAGTGCGGCTGGCTGACGAATTGAACCACCGGTATCGGTGCCGGTTGAGGCGGGTGCGATGCGCGCGGCCACCACCGCAGCCGAACCGCCCGAAGAGCCCCCCGGTACCTTGTCGGTGTCCCAAGGATTGCGCACTGGACCGTAAAAACTGGTCTCATTCGAAGAGCCCATGGCAAATTCGTCCATATTTGTCTTGCCGAGGCAGACGACGCCCTCGGCATTAAACTGCTCAACCGTGGTGGCATTGTAAGGCGAAATGAAGTTATCCAGCATTTTTGAGCCACAGGTTGTCTTCACGCCTTCGGTACAAAAAATGTCTTTTTGGGCGATTGGGACGCCGGTTAACGGGCTGGCATTACCAGCTTTCAACAGCTCATCAGCTGCCGCCGCCTGGGCCAACGCGCTGTCTTCTGCCACCGTAATATAGGCATTCAACGCTGGGTTGTGAGCCTTAATGCGATCGAGATAAGCAGTGGTTAGTTCGGTGCTTGAAAACTCGCCGGCATGCAGCCCGGCTGAGAGTTCGCTAAGTGTTTTATTATGCATAGAAAATACTTGTTTTATAGGCTAAAAGTTAAATTACTCAATAACTTGCGGGACCAGATAAAGGCCGTCATCAACGCTCGGCGCGACGCCTTGATAGGTCTCTCGGCGGTCGGCTTCAGTGACCGCATCAGGGCGTAAACGCTGCGACATATCCAAGGGATGGGCCAGCGGTGCAACACCGTCGGTATTAACCTCATTCATCTGTGCAACCAGATCCAGAATATTACTTAAATCTTTGGCGTAAGCCGGCACGTCTTCATCACGAATGGCCAACCGCGCCAGCTTCGCAATTCGATCTACATCATCACGTGTCAGTGACATAATTTCTCCCATCTGCAAATACCGCTAACTCAAATCAGCCGTTGTCTTCAATCAATCAGGATGCGAAACTTATCACAGTTAGCGTCTTGCCGAAAACCCTTGGCATTGTTAGAGTAACGCATTCTCTAGCTAGCGCTATATAAAGCATAAATAAGGAACAAAATTAAGCATGTTCAACTCTTTGCGTGGACTTTTTTCTACTGATATCTCTATCGACCTGGGTACTGCCAACACCCTGATTTATGCTCGTGGCCAGGGTATCGTACTCAATGAACCTTCTGTCGTGGCAATTCGTCAGGATCGCGGCACCAACGGCGCCAAAAGCATCGCCGCTGTCGGTAAAGATGCCAAAATGATGCTCGGCCGCACGCCCGGTAATATCGAAGCCAAGCGACCATTGAAAGATGGTGTGATCGCTGACTTTGGGGTGACTGAAAAAATGCTCCAGCATTTCATTCACACCGTGCATGAAACTAAATTTTTCCGCCCCAGCCCACGCGTGATCGTTTCCGTGCCTTTCGGTTCCACCGAAGTTGAGCGCCGTGCGATTCGTGAATCAGCACTCGGCGCTGGTGCTCGTGAAGTGCATTTAATTTTCGAACCAATGGCCGCCGCCATTGGCGCCGGGATGCCGGTTGCTGAAGCCCAAGGCTCGATGGTTGTTGATATCGGTGGTGGTACCACCGAGGTGGCGATCATTTCTTTAAACGGCATTGTTTACTCTGCTTCTGTTCGCATTGGTGGCGACCGTTTTGACGACGCCATTATCAGTTACATACGTCGTAACTACGGTAGTTTAATTGGTGCACAAACTGCTGAAAGAATTAAAATCGAAATTGGTACTGCCTTCCCGGCCAATGAAGTGAAAGAGCTGGAAATCAAAGGCCGTAACTTAGCCGAAGGTGTGCCGCGCAGTTTCACCCTTAACAGCAATGAAATTCTTGAAGCGTTACAAGAACCACTTTCCGGTATTGTTAGCGCGGTAAAAACAGCATTAGAACAAACACCACCTGAACTAGGTGCCGACGTCGCTGATCGTGGCATGGTGCTCACTGGTGGTGGTGCATTGTTACGCGATCTGGATAAATTATTATCAGAAGAAACGGGCTTACCCGTCATTGTTGCCGAGGATCCGCTAACTTGTGTTGCACTAGGCGGTGGTCGCGTATTGGAAATGATTGATGAAGAAGGCATTGATGCCTTCGACATGGAGTAAGCAGCTATTACGCTGAGGTCCAGACATTAAAACGCTTTTTACAGAAGGCCCGTCGCTCACCAGCCGGTTGATAATTTTCCTGATCGTATCAACCGTTTTAATGACACTGGACCATCGTTACCACAACATTGATGCCATCCGTTCAACACTGAGTTTTGTGCTGGAGCCAATCCGTCAAACCATTGATCTACCTTTTTTACTGGCCAACGATATCGGTACTAACTTTGCTTCTCGTTTATCATTACTTGATGAGAATCAGGAACTGCGCACACAAAACTTATTACTCAAAACTCGTCTGCAAAAATACTCCGCACTCGAATCAGAAAATATTCGTTTACGAGAATTATTAGACTCTTCCTTTAAAGTCGGCGACAAAGTATTAATCGCAGAATTACTCCGCGTTGCCCTCGAACCTTTTACTCGCCGAATTGTAATTAATAAAGGCAGTAACGATGATTTATATCCGGGACAACCATTGCTCGATGCTAACGGTGTCATCGGTCAAATTCTACATGTCAGTCCTTTTTCCAGTACGGCCATGTTGATCACCGATCCTAGCCATGCCGTTCCCGTGCAGTTAAACAGCACTGGTTTGCGCGCTATTGCAGTGGGTACAGGTCAACAAGGGCAACTCAAACTACTCCACGTGCCCAGTAATATAAAACTCAAATCTGGTGATTTATTAGTGACGTCAGGTTTAGGCGGTCGTTTTCCTGCGGGTTACCCGGTGGCAAAAGTAACGCAAGTCAGTGTCGAACCGGGTAACCCTTACCTTCAGGTCATTGCCGCGCCAACTGCCTCATTGCAACAATCCCGCGAGGTGCTCGTGGTCTGGCCCGCAGCAGGCCCCGCGGCACAAACACTAGATTCAAAGCCCACCGCTGAAACCGAAACAACGGTGACCAACTAATGGCTCACCAAGCACCACGCGGTAATGTTGTTATTGTGGTCAGCTTTGTTCTGGCTATTTTGCTCAGCATGATCCCGCTGCCTGACTGGGCCAATGTTGCGCGCCCGTTTTGGGTCGCACTGATACTTATTTACTGGTGCATGGCGATGCCACAACGGGTTGGTATCGCAACGGGTTGGTTTGTCGGCTTGATGCTCGATGTAACCGTCGGCGGTCTTATGGGACTGTACGCTTTTGCCTTCGCTGTGGTGGCTTTTTTAACCATCAAGCTTTATCAACGTATTCGCGTATATCCCCTGGCTCAACAATCGCTGGCGATCATGGTGCTTATTGCCATGATCCAATTACTCAGTTTATGGATTCACGGTATTACTGGCACCCCACCTTATAGCTGGACTTATTGGTTACCCACCCTCACCAGTACATTGGTCTGGCCTTGGTTGTTTATGTTCATGCGTGGCGTGCGCCGCTATTACCGGGTGCAATAAGCATGGCACGTAAACTTAAAATAAAAGACCACGCCGCTGAAACACGGTTATTTGCTAACCGTGCCATCGTCGCCATGGTACTGGTGATTATTTTAATGTTGGTCATCGTTGCAAGATTATTTTACTTGCAAGTCGTTAACCATGAACATTTTTCAACCGCTTCTCGAAACAATCGCATCAAGATTGTGCCGGTGCCACCAACGCGTGGACTCATCTATGATCGTAATGGTGTTCTGTTAGCAGAAAATATTCCTTCCTTTAGTCTTGAATTAGTCGCTGAACAAATCAATGACATGGACGATACGCTGAATCGATTAAAATCATTGATCAGCATTAGCGAAAGCGACTTAACTATTTTCAAGCGTTTGCTAAAACAAAAACGCACCCGCCGTTTTGAAAGTTTGCCGCTACGCTTTCGCCTAAGTGAAGAAGAAGTCGCTCGCTTTGCCGTTAACCGACATTTATTCCCCGGTGTCGATATTCAAGCGCGCCTAATTCGCTCTTACCCATTTGGTGATTTAGGTGTTCACGTCTTAGGGTATGTGGGCCGTATCAACATTAAAGAATTAAAACGTATTGATCCTGCTAATTACAGTGCCACCACTCATATTGGCAAGCTTGGTATCGAACGCGCGTATGAAGAACTGCTACATGGTGAAGTGGGCTACCGACAAGAAGAAGTCAATGTCCAAGGCCGAACCTTGCGCGTACTCAACAAACAACCGCCTGTCGCCGGCAATAATATTTTTCTCAACATCGATATCAAATTACAGCAAGTAGTGACCGATGCACTCGGAGAGTTTCGCGGTTCTGCGGTGGCGATAGATCCGCGTAATGGTGAAATCTTGGCGATGGTGAGCAAACCCGGCTACGATCCAAACTTATTCGTGACCGGTATCGATTCTAAAAGTTACGCGGAGCTACGTGACTCAAAAGACAAACCCTTATTCAATCGCACTTTACTTGGCCAATACCCTCCCGGTTCAACCGTAAAACCCTTTATGGGGTTGGCTGGCCTTGAAGCCGGTAAAATTACTGAAGATGTTTTTTGCCCGGGCTGGTACACATTAAAAGGTGATGACCATCGCTACCGCGACTGGAAGAAAGTCGGTCACGGTGTCACCGATCTTGATAAAGCCATTACAGAATCCTGTGATGTGTATTTTTACGAACTAGCTCATCGTTTGCGCATCGATAGCATCCATGACTTCATGAGTAAATTTGGTTTTGGCCAACGCACTGGCATCGATGTTATTGGCGAGCTCGCCGGACTAATGCCATCACGCGAATGGAAGCGCCGCGAACGTCGTCTGCCTTGGTACCCTGGCGAAACACTCATTACAGGTATTGGGCAGGGCTTCACACTCACCACGCCAATACAGTTAGCCTCCGCCACCGCAACGTTGGCGATGCAAGGCAAACGTATAAAACCGTCGTTATTACATGCCACCCAGTCTGCGGGTGAACAAGCCATGCAATACCATCAAACTGAACTACTTGAGCCCATCCAACTCAAACATACAAGGCACTGGGCTGAGGTCACTCAGGCCATGCGGAATGTTGTGCATGGCTCGCACGGCACGGCACGTGGCAGCGCCCGTGGTGCAAAATATAAATACGCCGGCAAAACAGGCACAGCACAAGTCTTTGGTATTGCCCAAGATGCTGAATATGAAGAAGATAAAGTTGCCGCCAAACTACGAGATCATTCTCTGTTTATTTCATTTGCCCCGATTGATAAACCGCGCATCGCCGTTGCGGTGGTGGCTGAAAATGCTGGCAGTGGTAGTCGTTATGCCGCGCCTATCGCGCGTAAAATCATGGATGCCTATTTGTTGAAGGACAAGCCATGATTATTCAACCTTACACCAGCGCCCATCAACGAAAATTCAGTATCGCTAATAGCCTGCATATTGATACAACCTTGTTCATCGGTTTATTGTTGTTGGCCAGCCTTGGTTTAATGATTTTATTCAGCGCCAGCAATCAGAACCCTGATATTATTATTCGCCAGTTAACACGCCTGGCTGTGGCTTTCACCGTCATGATTGTTGTCGCTCAAATATCACCTGGGCAGCTGCGCTTCTGGGCTCCCTGGTTATTTGCTATTGGCATTGCGTTACTGGTGGCCACGCTAGTCTTTGGTGAAGGTAAAGGCGCTGACCGTTGGTTAAATCTCGGCTTTGTTCGTTTCCAACCCTCAGAACTGGTGAAAATATCCTTACCGATGATGCTAGCCTGGTACCTCGCTGATCGCGCTTTGCCACCTAAACCTTCACGCGTGATTGTCTGTGGTGTGCTGATTGTTGTGCCCACCCTGTTAATTGCCAAACAACCTGATCTGGGCACTTCTTTGTTAATCGCCAGTTCAGGTATCTTCGTTATGCTGTTGTCAGGAATTCGCTGGCGATTTGTGTTTGGCGCAATTACCGTCGCGGTGGCAGCAGCGCCCTTATTATGGATAAACATGCACGCCTATCAGCAGCGCCGGGTACTGACGTTCCTTAATCCTGAAACCGATAAACTCGGAGCAGGTTGGCATATCGTGCAATCAAAAATTGCGCTCGGTTCTGGCGGCACTTATGGCAAAGGCTGGCTTAACGGTACCCAGTCTCATCTGGAATTTTTGCCGGAACGTTCGACTGATTTTATTTTCGCGGTTTACGGCGAAGAATTTGGCTTGATGGGGATCTTGCTGTTACTCAGCATGTACTTATTTATCATTGCCCGCGGGCTTTACATTGCCAGCCGTGCGCAAGACACGTTTGCTAGATTACTGGGCGGTAGTATTGCTATCACCTTCTTTTTTAACGTTTTCGTCAACGTCGGCATGGTCACTGGCCTGCTGCCTGTGGTCGGCTTACCGCTGCCCATTGTCAGCTACGGTGGCACGTCAATGGTGACGCTGATGGTTGCTTTCGGTATCCTGATGTCTATTCATACGCATCGGAAGCTTTTATCTCAATAATGGAACACAAAAGAGTACGCACTATGAAAACAAATAAACCATTATCACTCCTCATTGCCGGTATGCTGAGTATTAGCATGACTGCAACAGCAACAGCGGCAGAATTAAACCAGCGCAAGGAAGTTAAAAACTTCATTGCCGACATGCATAAACGCCATGGCTTTGAAACCGCCAAGCTGGATAACCTGTTTGCGAAAACCAACACTCAGGAATCGATCATTAAAGCGATCACCCGCCCGGCAGAGAAAAAAGACTGGCATCAATACCGGCCTATTTTCCTTGGTCAGTCACGTATTGATGGCGGGGTAAAGTTCTGGGAGAAACACGCCAAAACTTTGCAGCGGGCAACTGAAAAATACGGCGTTGACTCTGCAGTTATCGTTGGCATCATCGGCGTTGAAACCCGTTATGGTCGTCATGCTGGTAACTACAAAGTGATTGATGCCTTATCAACCCTAGCATTCGACTACCCGCCTCGCAGCAAGTTTTTCCGCAAGGAGTTAGAGCATTACTTACTGATGACGCGTGAAGAAAAAGTCGATCCACTAGCATTACGTGGTTCTTACGCCGGCGCAATGGGCCAACCGCAATTTATTTCCAGCAGTTACCGCAGCTATGCAATCGATTTTAATAACGATGGCAAACGCGATATCTGGGAGAGCACCGAAGATGCGATTGGCAGTGTCGCCAATTACCTATCTCGCCACGGCTGGCAGCGCGGTCGCCCTATTACGCAAAAATTAAACACCAGTGATGTTTCTCAATCTGGGATATTAAAAGAAAAAGCACTCAAGCCTAGTCATACCGTCGCTTCACTAAAACAAAAAGGTTTCGGTAACATCACCCAAGACGTGAACGATGCAGAAAAAGCGGCCGTGATTAATTTAATTAACAAAGACAATACTGAATCCTGGTTAGGACTAAAGAACTTTTACGTCATCACCCGTTATAACCACAGTGCCTTATACGCGATGGCCGTGTTTCAGCTCAGCGAAGAGATCAAAGCTGCACGCCAACTGGCATTAAAAGGAAAATAATGCAGGTTAAAATGTCACGCTCTAAATTTATCCCGGTCATTTTACTGACCGCAATGCTCAGCGGTTGCGGTGGCAACGTCGTCACCTTTGACGATCAACAAGACAGCGCACCCGGTGTGCAGCCCGACCTATCGTCAGTGCCTGACGCGGTGCCAAAAGTCGAACCACGCAGTCGCTATGGCAACCCCGCTTCCTATGAAGTGCGCGGTAAACGCTACTTTGTCCGTGACAGCGCAGACGGCTATGTACAACAAGGTATCGCTTCCTGGTACGGCACTAAATTTCATGGTCGACGCACATCCAGTGGCGAACCTTACGACATGTTTGCCATGACCGCCGCACACAAAAGCTTGCCCTTGCCTACTTATGTTGAAGTCACTAACTTACGCAATGGCCGAAAAGTGGTGCTCAAAGTGAATGATCGTGGCCCATTCCACCAAAACCGCATTATCGATTTATCCTTTGCTGCCGCCAAACGCCTTGGCATCACCGCTAAAGGAACCGGACTGGTCGAAGTTCGAGCTATTAATCCCAATGCCACTGCTGCACCAGTGCCTGTCGTGCAAGCCGCCGCCCCCGTCACCAGTCAACCAGTAGTTAAAGCCACAGCACAACCATCGGCGCCGCCGATTGCTTCGACAGACCTTAACACTCAGGTGAGCATGTTTCTGCAAGTGGGTGCCTTCATCAGCCGTGGCAATGCTGAACGACTGCAAAGTAAACTGCGTAATGCGGCCATTACAGATTCTGCTATTAGCCAAACAAGCAGCGCTGGCAATACCGTCTATCGAGTTCGAATCGGCCCCATTGCCAATGTCGACGATGCCGACAAACTGAGTGTCAAACTCAGTAGTTTAGGTTTACCGGATGCCCGCGTGGTCATTGATTAAAGCACTCTCAGACTGTGAACTGGCGATTCGCTTCGCTCTGCTATTGTCGCTACAATGCCGTTAACAATAATGATGTTCGCTGAGCATCGACTATCCTTTATTCACTTTATAAAATGAGACTTATGCAACCCATACTCAGATTCGGTTTAGCCATAATTTGTTTACTCTGCTTCACGCACGTGAATGCCGCTACTAATGCCGTGCCAGCTGCGCCTGCACTGGCTGCCAATGGCCACATTCTGCTCGACTTTCACAGTGGTCAGATAATTTCTGAAAAAAATAGCGAACAACGTCTCGAGCCAGCCAGTCTGACTAAGATGATGACCACTTACGTCGTGGCCAACGAATTAAAGTCTGGCAATATTTCGCTCGACAGCGAAGTCCTGATCAGCAAAAAAGCCTGGCGGATGCCCGGTTCACGGATGTTTGTTGAAGTCGGTAAAAAAGTCAGCCTGGAAAAACTATTAAAAGGCATTATCGTTCAATCAGGTAACGATGCCACCGTGGCCGTGGCAGAATTTGTTGCCGGCAGTGAAGGTGCTTTTGCTTCATTGATGAACAACTATGCGCAACAACTTGGTATGGAAGGCACTCATTTCGTTAACAGCAGTGGTTTGCCTCATGACGATCACTACACCACCGCCGCCGACATGGCAAAATTAGCTCGTGCATTGATTAACGACTTTCCTGAACATTACAAATGGTACTCAATTCGTAAATACACCTATAACAACATTACTCAATACAACCGCAATAAATTACTCTGGCGCGATGACACCGTTGATGGGATTAAAACTGGCCACACTGATGCTGCCGGTTACTGTTTAGTCGCCTCAGCTGTACGTGATGACATGCGTTTGATTTCAGTCGTGCTGGGCACCAAAAGCGAAAATGCACGGGTGCAAGAATCACAAAAACTACTCAGCTATGGTTTTCGTTTTTTCCGCACTCACCGTTTATATGAAGGTGGCAAAGACTTAACCAACGCGAATATCTGGTATGGTGAGCAAGAAACAATAGGTTTAGGTCTAACTGAAGATCTTTACGTGACGATTCCCCGTAGCCAATACAAACAACTGAAACCGAGCATTAGCTTCGAATCAATTATCGAAGCACCAATCCTTAAACACGCCACACTCGGCAGCGTTGATGTCATGCTTAATGACAAAGTGATTACTAGCCGTCCTTTAGTGGCTTTACAAGAAGTGCCTGAAGGCAGCTGGTGGAAACGTTTACTCGATTGGATTGGTTTGTTCTTCACTGGCTTATTTAATTAAGCAGCCTTAAATAGATAAGGAACCGACCGACTTCAATGGCTATCGTTTACCTCAACGGCGAATTTCTTGATGCTGACAAAGCATGTGTCTCGGTATTAGACCGCGGCTTTATCTTCGGTGATGGTGTATATGAAGTTATTCCGGCCTATGGCGGCCGCCTGTTTCGTTTAGAAGAACATCTACGTCGCTTGCAAAATAGTCTTAATGGTATCGGTTTACAAAACCCGTTAAGCATAACGCAATGGACTGAGCTGCTTACTGAAGTATTAGAACGCAATGCTTGTGACGGTGATTGTTCGGTTTATTTCCAAGTCACTCGTGGCGCCGCGACACGTGATCATATTTTTCCCGAGAAAATCGTGCCGACGGTTTATATCATGGCTAATCCGATGCCGACTATCGACATAGAACAACAAGCCAAAGGTGTCTCAGCAATTCTGACAGAAGATATACGCTGGCGTTTTTGTAATATCAAAGCTATCGCCTTGTTACCGAATATTTTGTTGCGCCAGCAAGCCCGTGAAGCTGGTGCTTACGAAGCACTACTGCATCGAGATGGTATCGTCACGGAAGGCGCCGCGAGTAATTTGTTTATTGTCCTTGATAATAAAATTATGACGCCTAAATCTAGCGAAGCCATTTTACCCGGCATCACCCGCGATTTAATTCTTGAGATCGGCCAAGCGGATGGGCTTGATTGCCACGAAGCAGATATTAGCGTGGCGCAACTACAAAGCGCTGATGAAATATGGATCACTAGTTCAACTAAAGAAATTCTACCTATTGTTGAACTCGATAATGAACCTGTTGGCAAAGGTAAAGCGGGGCCTCAATGGCGCAAGATGTTAAAGCGTTATCAAGACTATAAACAAAAGTTACGTGAAGGCACGGCTAACTAATGTCCAATACAAAACAAAGCTATTACCTGAATTAATGTGATGTTAAAAACCACCCTCTTACACTAGATTACACCGGTTATCCTTGTTAACTTTCTCTATTAAGAAAACACTTCCTAATTTATTAAGGTTGCTCCAAAGCGGCCGATAAAAGTAGTATTACTGTCAACGGCTAAGCTCTTGTTTAACCGAGCACTTCCGTTACGCTTATTATTTAAAATCACAGTCACTATTAATCAGGATTTAATATGCAGAAACTAAGTGGTTGCTCTCGCATTCGAACTGGTATTTCTATTTTTCTCGCCGCATTAATGCTTAATGGTTGCGACTTTCCTTCGAACAACTCTGACAATATTGCGAATGATTTACCAACGATCAATATCGGCCGATTAATTTGCGGCGGCCACTTACCCCTAGCCGTGGTTGAAAAAAAATATCAGAATCAACTCAAATCTTTTAAATTGCACACTGTGCAGAATCACGACTGGAATGATGTAATTACCGACATGAAGTCTGGTAAGTTAGCGGGCACCTTCGTTCTATCACCACTAGCCATGAACCTAATTCGTGAAGGGCTGCCGGCCAAAATTGTGTTGATGGCTGATCGCAATGGCAATGGTTTTATCTTGTCTAAAAAAATCCCATCGATAGATGCATTAAAAACACGTAAGAGCATTATTGCAGTGCCGCATATTTTCTCGCAACATCACGTGTTACTCCACACTGTGCTAAAACAGCATAATGTTCCTAAAGATAATGTCAAAGTACTGGGTATGCCACCAAGAGACATGGTTAACTCTTTACGTAATGGTGAAATTGACGGTTTTATGGTGGGCGAGCCTGAGGGCAATCGTTCAATTAGCTTAGACGTTGGCTGGATGGCCGCTATTTCACCAACTATTTGGAAAGATCACATGGACCATGTCTTTCTTGCCTCGGATAAATTCATCAATGAGCAACCTGAAAAATTACAAGAGCTGATTAATCAACTGGTTCGTGGTGCAGAGTTTATTGAAAACAACCCGCATGAAGCCGCGATAATGGGTGAGGACTATACCGGCGCCCAGGCCGAGGTATTCGAAAAAGTCCTCACCACCCCACCAGACTGGATTACCTATACCAACATGGTCGCGAATAAAAAAGACATGACGTCCATGGCCGAAAAATTAGTCGACATGAAATTATGGCCCGAAGTACCCAGTGATATTGTAGATGGCTACTTTGATATGCGTTTTGCAACAAAAGCTGAGCAAACGATGCGGAGTCATTAAACTGACTATTCGTTCTCGATTTTCACTTACCCAAATATGGACTGCATTGCTGCTGTTCAGTGTTATCGTGCCTGTTTCCAGCGTTATGATTTGGTATGACATCAATAGTTACAAAAGTCAGTTAGATAATGCGTTAACGATTGAACGCCAGGCAAATGAACTGATAAGCAGCCAAATTGAATCTGAAATACGCCGATTCAAAACATTACTAAAAAATAAAAGTGACCCTCTTTCTCTGCTGGTTGATAAAGCAGATAAGCCGGGAACCCTAAACCAAATAAACACATTACTAAAACCAATCGTCGAACGTGAAATCGCCATTCATGAAGTGATGATTTTATCGACGCAAGCCAAAGTAGTTACCGATATTGATCCCGGTATGCGAATATTTGGAGAACAACTTTTATCAACCGCCGAATTAGAAGCTGTCGCTAAACGAGCTGGGTTTGATGCAAAAACTGAAATTCCAGAAGTCGTTATTCCTTCACTTGGCCGAACCTACATAGGTACGCCTAGAATACATGACAACAAATTTGCTTTTAGCATCGCGGTTCCCATTGGAACGCCAACCCAAGCAGTACTAGTAGCCATCGTTGATGTTGGTAAGTTATGGCTGGCTGACTCAGAGCATGGATTAGGGGTAGGAAAAACTCGTGATTATTTATTAGACCGTCGTGGGACATTAATCACTGACATAGAGGATAGTGAATTCAAGCCAGGCGATCTAATGACCCATTTAGGCATTGCTCGTTCTGCGTTAATTAATGCTCAGTGGCCAAAAGATAACACCTACATTGGTGTTAACCAACAACCCGTTTTTGGCACGTTAACCACTGTTCCTTCTTTAGGTTGGGCGTTGGTATCAGAAGTGTACGTTGCAACCATCGTCGCGCCAATTCAAGCATCGCTACTAAAAATCTCATTAGTCACTTTTGTTGGTATGGTGATTTTTATTATCTTTGTGCTGGCTTTAGTTAAGCGCACCTTAAACCCTATTCAAGATGCTTGTGATGCCATTGCACAAGTTGCTAAAGGCGACTACGACATTTCGTTAACCCCCGTTGGTATTCATGAACTCGATGCAATGATGACGGGTATTATTCGCATGACAAACTCGCGCCAACAAGCTGAAATTGACTTACAGGAAAGCGAACAAGATCTTATTATTACCCTAAACAGTATCGGCGATGCCGTCATTACGACCGATGCTGCGGGCAATGTCACCCGCATGAATCCCGTCGCGCAACAACTTACTGGCTGGACAATAGATGTGGCTCAGGGCAAGCCAGTTAAATCTATCTTTTCAATTTTTAATGCATCCACTCGTGAACCTATCCCTAACCCGGTTGATAAAGTACTGGCTTCAGGAGAGATCGTTTACCTCAGCGAACACACCACGCTCATTTCAAGAAGTGGCCACGAATATCAAATAGCAGATTCAGCCGCACCTATTCGAAATGAGGAAGATGAAATACTGGGTATGGTGCTGGTGTTTAACGATGTGACCGAACAATATAACTTACGAGAAAAAGCCACTTTAGCGCAATTAGAATTACAAGATAAAGAAAAAGAACAACGCGATATGCTCGACTTCATGGTCAATGCCATGATCAGCATTGATGACACCGGCACAATATTAAGTTTTAACCGAGCAGCTGAATCATTATTTAATTACAGTGCAACAGAGATACTCGGGGAAAATATCAGTCGCTTAATGCCCGAGCCTTTTAAAAATCAACATGATGATTATTTGCATCATTACAAACAAACCGATGAGGCACACATCATAGGTCTGGGGCGTGATTTAGAAGGACAAAAGAAAGATGGCAGCCACTTTCCGATGCGCTTGCTAGTTGCCAGTTTACCCAAAGGCTCTGATGGAAAATCACGTTTTATCGGTTCTTGTATTGATCTTAGCCAAGTTAAAGAACAAGAAGAGCAATTACGCCGCAGCCAAAAAATTGAGGCCCTGGGGAAACTGACTGGAGGCATCGCGCATGATTTTAATAATATACTTGGCGTTATTCTCGGCTACTCTGATTTACTTAAAGACAAGCTATCCGATCAACCAAATCTGGCTGACTTTGCTGAACAAATTCATCATGCAGGCGAACGTGGCGCCAAGCTAACTAAAAGACTACTTTCCTTTTCACGTCAGGGCGCAATAAAAACCAGCAAGCAAGATATTAATAAACTGCTTTTAACACAGCAAGACATGCTACAAAAAACACTGACGGTACGGATTAAACTTGTATTAGATCTAACTGATAATGTGTGGCCAGTTTGCTGTGATAGTAGCGAATTGGAAGATGCTGTTCTCAACATGTGCATTAATGCCATGCACGCCATGAATAAGAAAGAGTCTGGCGCACTACTGACAATTCGTACCTATAATCGAGTCATTAATAACGTTGACGTACAGATGATGGGAATTAAACCAGGAGACTACGTTCAACTAAGCTTGACTGACACGGGTGATGGTATGGACGAAACCACCAAAGAGAAAGTATTTGATCCTTTCTTTTCGACTAAAGGGGAGAGTGGCACTGGGCTTGGACTCTCGCAAGTTTTCGGATTTGTTCAACGGGCAGGTGGCACAATCAAAGTCTACTCCGAAGAAGATCATGGCAGTCAGTTTGCACTTTACTTCCCACGCCATTTCGAAGATGCATCCGCTAAAAACAATTCATCTGACTGCGACGATATGGTTTTAAGTGGCAGCGAGAACATTCTTGTTGTCGATGACGAAAAAGCGCTGCGTAATTTGTGTAATGAGCTGTTAACGAACCAAGGCTACACCGTAATAATGGCTGAAAGTGGTCAGCAAGCATTAAAAATCCTTGAGAAGCAATCGATAGATTTAATCTTATCTGATGTGATTATGCCTGAGATGGATGGCTACCAATTGGCCACCATCGTACAGCAACAATATCCAACTGTGAAAATTCAGCTTGCTAGCGGTTTTACGGATGAGCGCCACATCAACATGGCGGATGATAGTCTGCATAAAAATCTACTACACAAACCCTATAATTCGAAAGAGCTATTTAAATCAATTCGCAACCTACTCGATAATTAAAGTCATAAAAAAAGCCGCACTCAATGGCGCGGCTTTTTTCGGATTATTGATCAGTTGCTAGACATTCATCGCGCCTGATGAAATCAATATGACAAAACCAATAATGTAGAGTGGCAAGCCGATTAACATTTTCAAGAAAGGACTCTTTGCAACATCCCAATGCATGATCACGAATATTAATTGAACAAATGGTATAAAGATTGAACCCAATCCCCACCAGATAGATGTTTGGAAAGCTTTCACTATCAATATGATGCCAAAGATCAACATCACTATTGCACCAACACCAAGAAGAATAAACCCAAGTATTTCCATCGTTCTTAACCTCTTTTATTTTAATTTATAATATTGAGATACATCCGATATCAACCACTAAATAGATCTAATGTTGTTTCCATACCCGATTGATACTACCTCTAGATGACGTATCAGCTCAAGATAAAAAACCGTCCAATATAAACTCAATATTAGTACTCTCGAATATGATCTCTTTACCTATATTTCTGCCAGCACATTTGCCTATCTGCTTCATACAGACACCATATTGAATTCTGCCACCTTTGCCACCATCTAATTGGGTGTAATGCCAACAGTCAGGTAAAATAGCGCCATGAGTAACCAAGATGAAACATTGTTTGAATTCCCCTGTGAGTTTCCACTCAAGGTCATGGGGCACAATAATGATGACTTTATAGCCACCGTTCACCGCATCGCTGGCATTCACATCGAATCCTTTGATAACGGTTGCCTGGCTATGCGTGAAAGCGGCGGTGGCAAATTTCTGTCCATCACCATTACTTTTGAAGCGCAAAACAAAGATCACGTCGACAACTTCTACCGCGAGCTGCACGCTCACGAACATGTGCTAATGCTGCTTTAATATGCTGATTCGTGATCTCGGCAGCATGGATTACCCTACTGTTTATCAGGCAATGATCGACTTCACGGCGGCTCGCACGCCTGAGTGTGTCGACGAGCTATGGTGCGTCCAACATCCTCCGGTCTTCACTCAGGGGCGAAATGGTAAGCCAGAACATTTACATGATGCTGGCAATATCCCCGTTGTTGAAGTCGACCGCGGTGGCCAAATTACCTACCACGGGCCCGGTCAGCTAGTGATTTACGTCTTAATTGACTTAAATCGGCTCGGTATCGGCGTCAGGCAATTGGTCACCTCACTCGAGCAATGCATTATCAAACTACTCGCTGAATACAAAATCGACTCCGTCGCCAGACAGGACGCCCCCGGCGTGTACGTTAACGGCGCTAAAGTTGCTGCACTAGGCCTGCGCATTAGCCGTGGCCGCAGTTATCATGGTCTGAGCCTTAATGTAGACATGGATTTAAGCCCATTTAAGCAAATAAATCCTTGTGGATACAAAGGCTTAGAGGTTACGCAACTGATTGAATTAGGTATTAACCAGCCGCTAGCCATCATCTGCGAGCGCTTAACTGACCTACTTGCTCAAGATCTAGGTTACAATACGCGCCAACATGCACCCCTAGGTGCACTGCCTTAACATTCAACGACCTAACGATATGACCGATTCCAGCAACACAAATCCTCCAGCTCGCAAACCTCGCAACCCTTTAAAGGGCGAGTCAAAGATTGCGCGTATTCCGATAAAAGTGATCCCTACCGTCACGCCACTGCGAAAACCCAAGTGGATTCGCGGCCGTTCACACAGTGCCCCGGAAGTGAAGCGACTGAAAGGTTTGTTACGCGAGCAGAAACTGCACACAGTGTGTGAAGAAGCGGCTTGCCCTAACTTAGGCGAATGCTTCGCTCACGGCACCGCCACCTTTATGATCATGGGTGACATCTGTACTCGTCGTTGTCCGTTCTGTGATGTCGCACATGGGCGGCCAAAAGCCTTAGACACAGAAGAACCCGCCAACCTTGGCAACACCGTCGCCACACTGGGGCTCAAATATGTCGTCGTCACCTCTGTCGACCGTGACGACTTGCGTGATGGCGGAGCCGCGCACTTTGTGGCTTGTATAGAAGCCATTCGTGAACAGGCACCCGACACCAAAATTGAAATATTAGTCCCCGACTTCCGTGGCCGCATGGATGTTGCACTGGCCTTGCTTGAACAAGGCCCTCCCGACGTGTTTAACCACAACCTCGAAACCGTGCCACGCATGTACAAACAATGCCGCCCTGGTTCAGACTACAACTGGTCGTTGGAATTACTGCAACGCTTCAAAAAAGCCTACCCCGACGTCCCCACTAAATCAGGCTTGATGCTCGGCTTGGGTGAAGAGATAGACGAAATTAAACAAGTCATGCGCGATCTGCGGGCCCACGACGTCAACATGTTGACCCTTGGCCAATACCTGCAACCAAGCAAGTTTCATTTACCGGTCATCCGTTATGTCACCCCGGAAGAGTTCGATGAACTGGCTAAATATGGTCACGAACTCGGTTTTGATAATGTCGCCAGCGGGCCAATGGTACGTTCGTCCTACCATGCAGACTTACAGGCCAGTGGCGAAAAAATAGGCTAAGCCCCTATTTTTGACCGCGTTTTAAACTCAGCTAGCAAGATCTGTTATGCTCGAGTGACAATAACTAGCAGTCACACTGCACTAAGGAGCAACCCATGCCAGACCAAAAAACCTCTCCCTCAGTCGTTCAATGCTTGATTGGTTCAGGTGTTGAAATTAGTGGCGATTTGAAGTTTAGTGGCGGTTTGCATGTTGAAGGTCGAGTCTTGGGTCACATCATTGGCGATAAAGCTCACCACAGTAAACTCACCTTATGTGATGCTGGCTATATTGAAGGTGACGTAACAACCTTTGAAGCTGAAATAAATGGCACCGTCAAAGGTGACGTGCATGCCACGGGCAAAGTCACCCTTCACCCGCAATCAAAAGTCGATGGCAACATTTACTACGAAACCATTGAAATCCTTCGCGGTGCCTGCATTAACGGCAAACTCATTGCCACCGAAAGCGATCATCATAAGAAACAAGGCTTGGTCGGTAAACTTGGGCTCAATAAAAAATCGGCGTGACCCGCACTAAGCCGAAAAAAATTATTGCACTGATTGACCTCGACGCCTTCTTTGCCCAAATAGAACAATTCGAAAATCCTGAGTACCGCAACAAACCCATCATTATTGGCGGTCGCCCTGGTGGGCGTGGTGTGGTGGCCACCGCTTCCTATGAAGCTCGCAAGTTTGGTATTCACTCTGCTATGCCCAGTACCCGCGCCCATCAACTTTGCCCTGATGGCATTTTTGTCCATGGCAACATGGAAAAGTACCGTGACTATTCACAGCGAATTTTTGATGCCTTGCATGATGTTTCACCCGAAGTAGAACAAGCCTCTATCGACGAATTCTACGTTGACCTCAGTGGCCTTGAACAATTAATCGGCAATGCCAAAACACTAGGCCAACGTTGCAAACAAATTATTAAACAGAAAACCGGCCTCACCTGCTCAGTGGGTATTGGCCCAAACCGTTTAATTGCCAAGCTTGCCTCTGAGTATCGTAAGCCTGACGGATTAACCGTTGTTGCCCCGAGTAAGGTAAATGAATTTCTCGATCCGATGCCCATTAAAAATCTGCGTGGCGTCGGGCCCAAAACACTCAAGCACATTGAAAAACTACACGTCAAAAGCATCGGTGAATTACGCACTCGCTACAGCCTCGAACAACTCCAGAAGCAAGTCGGCAATGGATTGGGTAAAAATCTCTACTACCAATCTCGCGGCCAATATCCAGAACGATCATCCGATCACGTCACTCAACATTCTATTTCCAAAGAAACCACGTTTGAGACTGATATCAGCGACCCCGACAAACTCAAACAAATCATCAACAAACTCGCCTTTACTCTTGCCCGCTCGCTACGAAAACAACAACAACACACCTCTACTGTGGCCATTAAAGTGCGACTAGCTGATTTCACAACTTATACCCGACAAGCGACACTCTCACAACCGACAGACAGTGATCGTGATATTGCAAAAACCAGCTGGGTGTTATTTGAGAAGCATCAGTTCAGCAATAAGCCACTGCGTTTAATCGGTGTTGGCGTTAATATTGATCATGAAGAAATGAATACCGATACAACGCAGCTTAATTTATTTACTGAACAAGCCCCTTCAGAGGATCAGCCAACGCCACAACCCAAAGACAAAAAAGTCACTACATCAATCGATTCAATATTGGATAAATTTGGTGAACAAGCGATTCGTCGAGGTAGCTGATTAGCTGCGTAATCAATAGGGTATTTTTTTACGTCTATACTAAATATTACGATCGGAGGTCTTAATGCTATTGACGTTTCACAGCACCTTTAAAAAAGTACTGATTGCAATCGGCATGTTTCTCATTACCGTTTCAATTCTCGCTTATCTTGGACTCCAGAATATAGAACAACAAGTCAGAAAAGATATCGGGAAATCATTAGAAACCATTCTGCAGACAACACAAGAATCTCACTCAACATGGATAGAAGAACATAAATCACATTTGCAGGTCATAGCCAAAAACCCACAACTTATTGCGCTTGTTAAGAAACAGCTCAAGACACCTCGAACACCTCAATTATTACTCAATAGTTTGGCCTTAAAAGAACTCCGCTTATTTTTTGATACTCAACGGGGTAGATTACAAGACATCGGTTTTTTTATAATCTCTCCGGACTATATCAATATCGGGTCAATGCGTGACCAAAACATTGGCTTAACCAACCTAATTCAACAGCAACGGCCAAGCTTACTCAGCAAAGCCTTTAATGGTGAGACAGTCTTCATTCCCCCGCTTCGCTCGGATATTTCATTACAAAATAAATCACTCAAAAATTCACCTACAATGTTCTTTGTTACACCAATCATTGAACAAAACAAAGCCTCAGCATTATTAGCAATACGTATTGCGCCTAATCAGGACTTTACCCGCCTAACTCAAATAGGTCGAATTGGTGAATCAGGTGAAACCTATGCCTTTGACAGAACTGGCTTGATGATTTCTAACAGCCGGTTTAATCATCAGTTAGATAAAATTGGCATAATTTCAAAGAATGATGAAACGATTTTGAATATTCGCGTTAGCGACCCGGGTGGAAACCTACTTAGAGGTCATAAGCCTGACAACCCGTCATCACACCAACCACTTACCTTTATGGCAAATAGCGCGATTTCAGGACACACGGCACTTAATATTCAAGGCTATCGCGACTATCGCGGTGTAACTGTACTCGGAGCATGGCACTGGAATGATAGCTTAGGTTACGGCCTAGCAACTGAAATAGATGAGCGAGAAGCGCTAAAAAGTTATCAAATAACTAAAAATATTATTATTAACCTTATACTCATCACACTCTTTCTGGCATCTTCACTAACGCTCATTATTTATTGGCTCGAACAAAGAGCAAGCTTAATGCTTAAGAAGTCTCATGATGATCTAGAAATAAAAGTTAACCAGAGAACTAACGAACTCAGTATTACCAATGCAGAACTCAAAAAATCAATCGAAGACTTAAACGTCCTGAAAGGGATTATCCCAATTTGTAGCTACTGTAAGAATATACGCAATGATACGGGTAGCTGGCAACTTCTCGAGAAATATATACAAGATAATTCCAGCGCACTATTCAGCCATGGGATTTGCCCTGACTGCCTTAAAAAAGAACTCGCTAATATAAAGAAAGAAGAATAAAAATAGCAATATATCCCGAAATTGCTTATGGTTTAGACCATGAACCTAATAACGATAATAGTCTGACCACTTTCATCGTTCTATTAAGAAAAAATATTGCTCTCAAGGTATTTTCAATGCCCTCAATTTATGATCTTAAGCCCAAATTCCAAGGACTATTGCGACCTATTGTTAAAGGTCTTGCAAAAGCAGGTGTTACTGCCAACCAAGTAACTGTGTTTGCCATGATAGTTTCTATTGCGGCAGGTGTATTAGTATTTCTTTTTCCAACCAGTCCTTGGCCGCTATTTTTGATCCCAATAGTACTTTTTGTGCGCATGGCACTGAATGCGATTGATGGCATGCTCGCCCGTGAACATGACATGTCTACACCATTAGGCGCGATCCTCAATGAACTCGGAGACGTTATCTCAGACACGGCCTTGTATTTACCATTGCTGTTTGTGCCCGGGTTAGCGCCTTTTCTGATTGTTTCAATTGTTATTCTGTCTATCATCAGCGAAATGACCGGCGTGGTTGCAATACAAATTGGTGCCCAACGTCGATACGATGGTCCGATGGGAAAAAGTGATCGTGCGTTTATGTTTGGACTATTGGCGCTACTGCTTGCATTCGGTGTTTCTCCTGAAGGCTGGTCAAACTGGTATCTTTCAGCAATGATACTTTTGCTCAGTATCACCACGATTAATCGTGCCAGAAATGCGCTAAAGGAAATTCAACAATGACGTTTAACATAGAACCGACTGTACTTTGGTTTTTAGCCAGTATTTACGGGATTCTCTGTTTTGCCTCCCTACTGACCGCCTTTCTTAAGTGGCGTAACCCAGATAAGCAATATGGTGAATTAATCCAACGGGTAAAGTCCTGGTGGGTGATGATCATCATTTTCTCACTCGCTATGGTCTCTAGCCCGGTCATCTCACTAGTCTTTTTTGGGTTAATTAGCTTTCTCGCATTAAAAGAATTTTTTTCAATTATTCCCACGCGACGAGCAGACCGACGAGTCTTATTCTGGGCGTATTTATCAATCCCATTCCAGTATTATTGGGTGTCACAAGAATGGTACGGGATGTTTATTATTTTTATCCCCGTCTATTTATTTCTATTCTTACCTTTACGGATGGTGATTATCGGCGAAACGAAAGACTTTCTGCGTTCAGCCGGTACGTTACATTGGGGTGTCATGACTCTAGTGTTTAGTATTAGTCATGTTGCTTATTTATTAGTATTACCTGGCAAGGAAGGTTTTAGCGCCGGTGGAGTTGGCTTAGTGCTCTTCCTTGTTTTCCTCACTCAGTTTAACGACGTCAGTCAGTATGTATGGGGAAAAATGCTCGGCAAACATAAGATAATACCTAAAGTAAGTCCAAATAAAACCGTAGAGGGGTTTCTTGGCGGGGTATTCACCTCAACTGTACTTGCATTGCTTCTGTCTCAATACCTCACACCACTAAGTTTACTTGAGGGTGCAGTGGCCGGTTTAATGATTAGTGTTGCCGGTTTCATTGGTGATGTCACTATATCGGCTCTCAAACGTGATATCGGCGTTAAAGATAGCGGCAGTATGTTACCGGGTCACGGCGGTATTCTTGACCGCATTGATAGCCTTACTTATACCGCACCGTTATTCTTTCACTATGTTTATTACCTCTATTACTAGCGTGTACACCAGTGAATAAATTACTCCGGTTTATATTTTATCGTGGATTTGTCAGGTTCGTGGTTCTGTTTGTGCTCGGATTAAATGTAAGGCGCCGTGAAAAATTGCCGTTAAAAGGCCCGGCAATTTTTATCGCTAATCACAATAGTCATCTCGACACCATGGTACTGATGACACTGCTACCTAAACAGCTTTTACCCATCGCTCATCCTGTTGCAGCCGCAGATTACTTTCTTCGTAACCCATTACTTGCCTGGTTCGCTTTGAAAATCATCGGCATCATTCCAATGAAACGAAACCGTGAAAGAAAACAAGAAAACCCTTTACAGCCATGTATTGATGCATTAAATAATGACCAGATTCTTATCTTCTTTCCGGAAGGTAGCCGCGGCGAACCTGAAAACTTATCAAATTTTAAAGGCGGCATCGCGCGCATTGCCGAACAACTGCCTAACGTTCCCGTCATTCCGATACTATTACACGGTCTGGGTAAATCATTACCTAAAGGAGAAGCATTACTCGTTCCTTTCTTTTGTGACGTTTTTATCGGTGAACCAATTATTTGGACCGGGAATCGTAAAAGTTATATGGAAAAAATCCACACTGAAATGGAAGCTTTATCTAAAGAAGGTGGTTTTAGTGCATGGGAATAAAGCTGGCAGCCTTTTACACTTTATTATTTTATAAACATACCAAACTAAAACAACAAAGTCACTCAAGGATACCTTTACTCAATAAAAATTGACGGGCGAGTCCTTCAATCGCTAGATGCTTTTTAGTACTACTCTGTTTAGCACTCACATCCCAGATTTCGTTACCTTTAACCAGTAACTCCGCCATTTCTCTTTCGCTAAGTACTCCTTCTAACTTTCTTAATGCCGTTCTTACTTGTGGGAATTTAGTACTTAAAAAACGATGTCCGATTGGACCAGCCCGATGTATAGGAAAAAAGCCTTTATCATCTTCAATCACAACAAATACTGAATTAACTTCAAATAATTCATGATCGGTGCCATGTCCAACGATAACTAATGGGGTTTCAGCTCTCTTACTATTTAACAACTCATCATAGACTTTTGTATGTTTAATATAACGGGTATGAGAAAACCCCAGCTGGTCATCTTTATAAAACTGCTTTAAACCTATATAACCATCACTGCGGTAGAAAAAGTCAGTGCCTCCACCTAATTCAAATTTATTAGACAAAGAAGCAAATTCGCTCATTTTAACTTTGCCATTCTTCAATAATCCAAGCTCAAGCGCATCTTGCTTCAACATGACCAACTTAAAAGGGCTATTAAAACCAAACAACGGGTAATATTCCATATTCGTGTCAGCGTTACGTAATACTTCGTTTAGCTTTTCGACCGTATGTTGTCGCTCAATAAGTGCTTTATCATTTTGCAATGAATTGCTCATCTCAATCGGATCAACACCAAGATAGGCAAATAATTGAGATCCAGAATATTCTGCGTACATGTCAATGCGTTCACTTTTCAACTCGCCCTGTAACCGAAGGCCATTACCCGCTTCATATTGGCGTGTGACTTTTATTTTATTATTGGGATCTTTTGCAAATTCTTGCTCAATAACTAACGCCATCATCGCTAAATGAATGTTTGATTCGGTGTAATCTTTACCGGCAATAATGATCTCATTTTCCCAACGAGCTAGCTCCCAACCTTTTCTGCTTCTATCTGCACTTATTTCTTTCCACAGCCATTGATGTACTGCATGGTTCTTACTATCGGGCTTAACGATTGCCTCATGATCTTCATCAATTCCGCTGCTATCGATAATAGGTCGCGTACAAATAGAAGTGGCAGACTTCTTTTCTACAATCATAACGCCTTTGGTTGCTTTCTTTTCATAAGCACAAGCAATCTCAGTGTCGAAACGGTTTGCAGACCAGGTCTTATTCATGAGTGACAAGAAACTATTTTGCTGCAACGTCGCCATATCATTAAACGTTGGGGTGTCAGTGAATTTATCAACAAATTGCGCCGCATTTGAACCCGATGACGGTGCGGCGATAGATAAGATAAGAGGAATAGATTCAACATATTCTTCAGGCGGCGCAATAATCATCGATGTGCGAATGACTAAATTCCCCATTGAATGACCAACGAACACTACTTCGTTGTATTTACTCGCGCCCTCTCCCCTTTTTGTATAAATACCATTTGCACGTAAAGTAGTATTAAGTTTACCTGCAAGCTGATAGATATTCGGTGCCTGACCGGCTAGTGGGGTATAGTAAGAAACAATAAATAGATCATAGCTATTAAAACGTTCATCGTTTGCGATAATTTCAGGCCAGAAAATATTTTCCTGAGAATTATTCCAGGTATCTTCAGCAGTGCCAATAACACCATGCACAAACACCATTACCTTTTTACTATCTGCTTCTATCTTATAGAACTGACTTTGTCCGGTAGGCTCATTGTTAATAAATAGCATCGCCGATTGATAAGCACCATATACAGCGAAGGCAGCCGTCACCACAATTGAAAAAACAAATGCTCTAGTTAATTTTTTCTTCACGTTATAACCTTTCAGGCACCGAAATACTTTCCATTAAATAACACAGACAATCTTGTCGAATGACTTTTTCATTCAAGGTTAACATAGATGGTAATATTGTTTGTTTGGTGCAAAGTTTTCCGTCTTGCACATCAAAATATTCGCTAGCGCGGTCTTCACCATTGGCATCCATTGCATGTAATAAAACATCACTGCCGTTTTTGACTTTGGCAATAACAGTTCCTATTGGCAATTCACTAAAGTTCATATGATCAAGATCTTTGCTAAAACAAAGATCTACATCTTCATCATCTGAATCAAAACTGAAGCTAACTGAATGTGGCACCTTAACAATTGCTAATGTTTGTACAATATCAATATCCTGCTTATTAACCGGTCTATCAGTTAAACCCGCCATGTTTAACACCGCGTCAAGATATTCCGCAGCATGCTCAACACCGTGAGCCTGTCCCGGTTGCCCGCATTCAATCGTGGTGGAAGGACAAAGCGTGGCAAAGGCTTTTGATTGCACGCCTTCGGGTTTAGTAAAATAAACTACCGTACGCGAATAGTTCATCGCTAATCTCAGAAACTGATTGTCGAGTCGATTAATGCACGCGTAATGTGGATTCAAACCGGTATTATTATGCACGTCAATGCTCGCAAAAATATTTCGTTCACGCATAATCTCAACAATGCGGCTTGTCATTTCATGTTCTGCACCCGTGCCTTCACTCCAGACGCGGTTATAATCAGCTTGACCATCTAAGCGACGCATACCGATTCTTGCGGCGCTGACATTACCAATAAAAATTGATAATGCGCGCGGTAATTGCTTTGCAACATAACGTTTAAGTAGCGCTTGAACTGCTTGCATGCCAACAGGTTCATTGCCGTGCAATAAAACAGAAATAAATAATGGTTCAGGTCGCCGACCGCGCAAATGAATCAGCGTGGGGCCTTCTAATAAGTTATGTAAATCAGCGACATCACAATCCAGTAAACCATCAGGAATGGATTCTCTAACCTGTAGCAATTTCTTCGAATCAGAACTCATTGACTATAGCCACTCATGAACAGGCTTACCGCTCTGTTGCCATTTTAAGTAATCGCAACTCATCGCCTGTAAATCGCCGTTGAGTTGCTCGGCGCGTTGTCGTTGCCAGGCACTACCGGTTCGGCCAGTGCTAACGCGCTGTTCAATAATACCAAGATAATATTCAATATCAGCGTCATTAATCTTTAATTGCTGTAAGCCTTTTTTCGCCACGGGTAACAACTCATCCAGAATTAATCGTTGTGCCGTCATGCTTTTACCTAGCCAGTGAATATGGCTTTGCAGCCCTAACTTCGCGGCACGATAGAAATCATCTTTCACCGTGGCGAATTCCATTTCTTTTTCAATTGGGATATCTCGTTTAGCCACCGCTTCAACAAGCCCGAAAAACATTGCCGCATTAGCGACTGTATCAACCACGGTTGGCCCTGCCGGCACTACTCGATGCTCAATCCTGATGTGCGGTTCACCTTTTTGGTTAAAACCAATTAATGGTCGGTTCCAGCGCCACACTGTACCGTTGTGCATTTGCACATGCGCCATCAAATTTGAGCTAGCGGTGAGATCGGTATCGTGGTGACTTTTCTTTATAATTGGAAGTAGCACAGGGAAATGCTGTAAGTTTTCGGTAAAACACTCCATTAGGGATTCCCGAGCATAACCACTACCAAAGCTAACGCGCTTTAATGGCCCACGCGAAGCATCACCCAAGCCGCCAAGCTCTACTGACTGCTCGAATAAAGGGATACGCGTTTCTTCCCACACCGACTGACCAAATAAAAATGGTGAGTTAGTTGAAAGCGCTAACATAGGCGCTGAAATAGCCAATGAGGCATTGTAGTAACGCAGCGCTTCTGTCTGCGGTACCTGAATGTGAATCTGAAAAGAGGTCGCGGCGGCTTCTAACATAACGTTGTAATGGGTATTACGACAATGTTCACGACCATTAATGTCGAGCTGAATCGGTCGTCCCTGACGCAAACGCATCACTTGTTCATTCAGTGCTGCGTAACGGCGCATCTTTGACATGTTTTCTAAACATAAATCTGTGTCTGCCAGAGTTGGCAACACACCGATCATCATTAATTGACTGTCTAGCTCACTAGCTGTTTCGGCACAACGATGACAAGTATTTTGTAACTCAGACATCATGCGACTTAAAATATCACCTTCAAGCGCTTCCGGAGTACCATTTAATTCAACGTTAAATTGTGCAAGCTCAGGCACCACTAAAGGGTTATTAAGGCGCTCTAGAAATTGCTCATTGATCGCTTGGGCCTGTATTTGCTTATCAACTAACCAGACTTCTAGTTCGAATCCGCCAACAGGTTTATGTTCTGAAAATTTCTGCTCATCAAACCATTGTTGTAATAATGCAGTTTCTTCTACAAGCTGCTTTTGAAATTGAGAAAAATCACCGCTGGTGAATGTCTGTTTATCAATTTCCTCTCCCATCCCAAATTACTCCTGCAACTGTGTGTCAAGTTGAATCAAACGTTCTGGAGTGCCCACATCAGACCATTGTCCAGTGAAGTGCTCACCAGTCACCTGGCCTTTCACCATCGCCTCGCGCAATATCGGCGCCAAAGGGAATACTGCTTGCTGACAATTGGCAAACAAGGCGGGGTGATAAACACCAAGCCCGCTGAATGTTAAGCAGTGGCCATCACTCTCATCAGCCACAGAGACTGTATCGCCTTGCAACATAAAATCACCTTGTGGATGCTGCGATGGATTATCAACTAAGACTAAATGCGCCAGACCATTAGGTGAGCGTAGCAACTGGCGTATGGGGTAATTGGTCCAGACATCCGCATTGATAACGATAAAGGCTTCCTCACCAAGCAACGGCAAAGCCTTATGAATACCACCTCCGGTTTCCAGTGCCTGAGCACCCTCGTGTGAATAAGCAATGCGCAAACCATAGCGACCGCCATCACCAAGCTGGCGTTCAATCTGTTCGCCTAACCATGACAAGTTAATCACGACTTCGCGGATACCCGCTTGTTGCAGTGCCAATAAATGATATTCAATGAGTGAACGACCACCTACTTGCAACAACGGTTTTGGTGTCGTGTCAGTGAGGGGACGCATCCGTTCGCCGCGCCCTGCGGCAAGAATTAAAGCTTTCATTACTCAGTAAGATAAAAGAAATACACTGAAAGATACAGGTCAAATTGTCAGGTTTATTGCTTAGTCAGGCAAAAAAACAACTATTAATAACCAAAATAACGCTTACTAAATAGATTCTTCGTAATTCCTTAGCCACTATGCCGGTGACTAGCCTTCTCGTAACGAAAAATTTAAAAAAGCATATAAATCATACCTATAGCAAAGATTTATGTGCTAATTATTTATTTCAGGCTATTTATAATCCTACCTAAAACTATCAAAAACAGGCTAAACGATAGAAACAGAATTCGATGACAGAATGATGGGAAACGGTGCCAATATAAGGAAATTACTCTAATTTTCAATTGATTTAGTGTATTTTTAATACTCACAAAAAAAATAAGCGTTAAAGAAATGTTGAAGGATCGTCAGATGCTCTCAGATGAGCAAATTTCTGAAAAAGAAATGGATGTAAACGTACTAATAATCGAAGATGAAAATATGATGTCAGGTCTTATCTCTGACATTTTATCTCCTTTTTACAGCATCAGTGTGGCCAAAACCGTTAGAGAAGCCTTAAAAGCGTCCTTTGACGAACGACCAAATCTCATTTTATGTGATATTAAGTTGCCGGATGGCAGCGGTCTGGAAATTATTAAAAAATTAAAACAAGATGAAATGACTGCGCATATTCCCATTCTGGTCATATCGTGTCTCGGTACAGAAGAAGATATTATCAAGGGCTTGAAGATCGGCGCCGATGACTATATCTCCAAGCCTTTTTCGAATAAGGAAGTCTTATACCGGATTAAGACTCAGCTCAAAAACCGTCATCGAACTATCAACTGGTGTAATCAACAAAATTCTGCAACCCAAAATGCTTTTAGTCGCGGGTTAGCAACCAAGGAACAGCAATTTGTTGAACGCCTGCGTCAAATATCTGAAACACTGATTAAAAAAGGTGAGCTGTCCATCGACACTCTCGCGCGTGAAATGGCGCAAAGTAAACGTCAACTACAGCGCAAAGTGAAAGAGCACCTCGACTGTTCTTGTAGCGCTTACATGTTTGATATCAGAATGGACTATGCGACCGTGCTCAGTCAAAAAGGTTATAAATCTAAAGAAATCACCTCAATGGTCGGTTATAAAGACGTTAGTCACTTCAGTCGAATTTTCAAAAAATACCAGGAAGAGAATGAAAGTGGCTACGATGCCTGATGAACTTAGCACCTCACCATGCGGGCAGTTTTTAACCATTGACTTAGCCGAAGACTGGGATGAAAAAACACTACGGTTTATTGCAATTCAGGCAACTAAAGTTCTACAGAACCACGATTCATTTCTATTATTAATTAATGCCGGCTCATGGTTTAATCAAAATTTGAACACGATGTATATGCTTTCAATTGCTGACAGTCTATCCGCTTTTTCAGACAGTCAATGGCGAATTGCTATTACCATACCGGAGCTAAACGAAGACAATACTGCATTAGAGTCCATGCTTGGTTTAAAAGAAATTTCCCTAAAACACTTTACTAATAAAACCAACGCTGAAGCATGGTTGCTACAATAACTTTATACTCTGGCAGCATCTGCCAGATTTAATGTTTTCAGCAATAACAGAAAGTCTTCTAACTCCTGATATTGTTCACAAACCGTCAACACATAATTTAACGTGCGGGGAATATCCTCAACATAAGCGGGTTTACCGTCCCGATGCAACAAACGAGCAAAAATCCCAATCGCTTTAAGATGACGCTGAACACCCATAAAATCAAACCAGCGAATGAACTGTGCTTCACTGATATGCTCACAATCAATAATCCCGGACTGGGTTGCCAATTCGTAATAACTCATGACCCATTCTTCTATCTGCGCTTGAGGCCAAGTGATATAGCAATCACGTAACAAAGACACTAAGTCATAGGTCACTGGACCAATCACTGCATCTTGAAAGTCAAGTATGCCCGGGTTTTGTGTTGCACTGTTCATAAGGTTGCGAGAATGATAATCGCGATGTACACAAACTTTAGGTTGCTCTAATGCATTATCTATTAGAAATCGAAAACTACTTTCCAAAATAGCAACTTGAGCATCATCCAGTTTTTTCTGGCAATGTTGTTCTAAGTACCAGTCACTAAATAAGTGTAACTCTCGGCTCAGTAATGCCTCATCATAAGGTGGTAGTTCGCAGCTAGTAATATCGATGCAAGCTTGCATCGTCGCAAGACTGCCTAGCGCATCACCGTAAAGACGCTCGACGTTATCCTCATTTAGTACTTGCAAGTAAGTTTCATGGCCTAAATCACTGAGTAACAAAAAACCGCGCTCGATATCTTCGGCTAACACGTCAGGGGCATGAATACCGGTTGCCATCAGTAAATTAGCGACATGCACAAACGGGCGGCAGTCTTCTTGTGGTGGCGGTGCATCCATCACAATGCGGCTACCCTGATTAGTGTCTACTCGATAATAATGCCGAAAACTAGCGTCAGCGGAGGCGGTTTTTAATTCGCAAACTTGGCCAGTTTGTTCATTAACCCATTGTTGTAACTGCTCACCACGCGGCAAGGAAGAAGAGCTGGTCATAATAAAATATATTTAGTTGCTTGAATTGTGGTCCATTATCGGCCGTTCACTGAGCAGACACAATGGCGCATTGTGCTCATCCTCATCAGGTTGGCCGAACCAGTGGCGTTTGAGATGAATTAAGTAACTGCGCATATCATCAGCAATTAAATAAAAGCAGGGTAACACCACCAAAATAAGAATCGTCGCAAACAACAAACCAAAGCCTAAGCTCACCGCCATTGGCGACAGAAAGGCAGTTTGCCCTGTTGCAAAAAAGATCAGTGGTGAAATACCTAAAAAGGTAGTGATGGTGGTTAATAGAATTGGCCGAATTCTAACCCGACCCGCTTCAATCATCGCATCGGTTCTGGCCCAACCTTGCGCGCGCAATTTTTTCGCAAAATCAATCAAGATCAGCGAGTCATTAATCACTATTCCGGATAATGCCAGAAAGCCTACCATCGATAAAAACTGCAAATTATAATTAAACACAATGTGGCCAATAATCACGCCAATAATGCCAAACGGTATCGCAAACATCACCACAATCGGATCCAACAAAGAACGGAACAGGGCCACTAAAATAAAATAGATAAGTGCCAATGCAATAACCCCGGCACGCAACATGTCACCAATCGATTCTGCCGCTTCTTTTTTCTCTCCGAGGAAAACTAAATCATAGCCTTGTCGTCGCTCAGGCAGGTCACCAAATTTGGCGCGTATCAAATCGGCTGCCACTATCGCAGTTATTTCTGCGGTGTCGACTTCAGCGGTCACCGTAGCAAGACGACGACCATCACGACGTTTCACCACATTCAACCCACGGTCAACGGTAATATCTGCGACCTCGCCCATATAAACTGACTGGCCTGTCGGCAAAGTAATGCGTAGTTTTTCTAACTGCGACGAAGTATGCCGCCAGTCATCCGGGTAAATCACTCGAACTGGGATACGTTTTTCGTTCCAGGTGACATAAGTCACTTCTAAACCGAGGAAACCACTGCGCACGGCATTCGCCAAGTCACGTTGCGATAAGCCCATTTGCCGGCCACGCTCATTAATGCTGTATTGATATTCGAGCTTACCGCTTTCCAAATCTTGACTGACATCATAAATGCCGGGGATGGTGCGTAAATAGTCACGAATTGCCAACGACTCAGTTTGTAATGTGCGCACATCTTTACCACGCACACCGACTTCAATATCTGCACCGGCAGGCCCGCCTTGAGGTCGTAAAATTGATAGCCGCTGCACACCAGAAACGCTCGCCAGGCGAGTACGCACAGCATTAATAATTTCATCGGCGGTGCGCTCACGCGAACCTTCCCAGGCAAACTTTAAGTTCACTGCGGGGGTGACCCATTTTTCAATAAAGCCCTGTGGCTTTTGTTTATTCAGATCAACCACCAGTTGAATATAATGTGAGCCAAAACGGAAACGATTAAAATCAATGATCGTTACCCCCACATTGGTCAACATGGTGTTTAACTCACCGTCTTCCATGACCGAAGCAATTGCTTCTTCCGCTTCTTCTGCAAGCCTTTTTGAATCTTCTAAGCTGTAAGTACTGGGTGCTTCAATGTTGACAAAAAACTGGCCAATCGAGACATTACCAAACAGCTGAAATGGTAATCGAGTCGCCGAAAAAGTCACCACCACCAACAATAAACCAACGGTTGCGACCGACACGACATAGCGATTAAACAGCGCCCAGCGGAGTAATTTAATATAACGCTCAAGCATTTCGTTCCAGTTAACCCAACGCGAGTGGTTACTCTTTTCAACTCGCAACATTTCTGCCGCGTGAGACGGTAACACCCCGAACGCCTCGATTAACGAACCTAGCAGCGCAAAACTCACCACTGCCGGGATTACGGCAATGAAAGTGCCTAATGTGCCGCCAATCGCAAACATCGGTAAAAAGGCGGCGATAGTCGTTGAGGTTGAAGCCATGACCGGCCAAAACACTTCACTGGCACCAAGTTTGGCGGCATGCATCGGAGGCATGCCATCTTCCATGTGCCGATAAATATTTTCAGTGACAATAATGGCGTCGTCGACAATCATGCCCAGTGCAATCAAAAAGGCAAATAACGACACCATGTTAATGGTGTAGTTGAAATAATTAATTAGAATAATCGCAAATAAAAACGAGATCGGGATGCCCATGGCGGTAATTAAGGCAACACGGAAATTCAAAAATAAATACAGTGACAACAAGACTAAAATCAAACCGACAAAACCGGAAGATTTAACTGTGTTCAACCGCGTCTTGACATACACCGATAAATCACTAAACAAACCGACCTGCAAACTACTCGGTAACTCTTGTTGCAGTTGATCAGTTAAGTCTCGAACCAGTTCTGAGACAGTAATTGTCGAGGCATCCGCAATTTTAGTGACCGTGAGGTTGACCGACGGGGCGCCATTAAAACGGCCCAGTGTTTTTGATTCTTCGAGGCGCAATTGTACTTTAGCGATATCGCCTAATAATAATTTTCCACCTTTGGCATTACTGCGCAGCACAATATTAGCAATGTTTTCTGGATCCGGTTTGGCGCCTTTACCGCGTAGCAAAATATCACCTTCAACGGATTTAATTGAACCGCCGGGAGTATCTTCCAGGTTATTACGCAACGCATTAATCACATTGTTCAACGGTACTTCACGCGCAGCCAGTTGCTCCGGATCGACTATCGCCCAAAACTCCCAATCACGATCGCCGGCAACACCAACACTGGCAACACCGGGAATTTGTAATAAGCGCCGCTTTACTGCATCCGCCTGTGCATACAACTCACCACGGGCAACCTCGCCATAAAGCGCAACACTAATCACCGGGAAGCGCGCCTGTAAACGCACCACTTCAGGATCTTCAGCTAACTCAGGTAAATCCACTACCCGGTTAACACGCTCGCGAGCATCATTAAGAAATTCATCAACATCTGCATCTGCTTTTAGCTCAATGTAAATGTTGGAAATACCTTCCTGACTGGTCGAGGTCATGATGTCGATATCAGCCACACCATCAAATTCTTCTTCCAGCGGCAAGGTCACCTGCCGTTCCACTTCTTCTGGCGTTGCGCCTTCAAATTCAGTGGTAATACGGACTTTATCCAACGTCACCACCGGAAACATTTCCTGCGGCATGTTGTACCAGGACATGATGCCAATGATGATGATGATCACCAACATCATGTTGGTGAGTAAAGGGTTGTTGATGCTATAGCGAATCAGAAACATTAATGATCTCGCTACTGTGGCTGGCGCACGTCTACCGCCTGACCATCCGTCAGCGCAGCAACGTCACGAATAACAATTTGATCACCGGCACGGGCACCACTGAGAATCACCATTTTATTCAGGTAACGAATGCCTGCTTTTATCTTGCGTCGTTGTAAAATGCCATTCTCAATAATGAAGACATAATTCAGTCCGTCTTCTTGCAACACACTGGTTACCGGCACCACCACCACAGAAGACTGCACCTGCAAGGGCAAACGCATGTTGGCTAACTTACCGGCCAGCAAACCATTACCGTCAACCCGAATACGTAATGCATGGGTAAAGGTGGACGGATCAGGATCACTTCGCAGCGCAATAATTTTACCTTGCCGCGGCTCAGCGCCGACCAAAATATCCACTTGCTGCCCCAGCGTTAACACCGCGGCAGTTGGCCCGGAGACTTCGGCATAAACATCGATATTCAATAAATCGACCAGTTCGAGTGCCACAGATTGAGGTGTGACGTAATCACCAGGCTCAATTGCTACAGTATTAACTGTGCCAGCAAAAGGTGCTTTCAGTGTCGCGCGACGTAAATTCCGTTTCGTCCGATCCAATGCCGCACGGCTTGTGCGAAGCCGGGATTTAGCTGTGTCCGCGCTATAAAGAAGTTGTGCTTCCGAAGATTGCAGCTGCAACAACCGTTGCCGAGCCTGATCCAAGGCCGAGGCCGAGACCAATGATTTTGCATCAAGATCAATTAAGCGACTGACTTCACGTTGCTGAATCTGCATGTCTTTACCGGCAATTTCCAGCATCCGCTTATCACGTGCGGCGGCGGCGATTTCCATCGCTAAGCGTGATTCCGCTTCAATCAGCGCATCACGTAAATCACCGTCCTGCAGTTTTAAAAGCGTTTGTCCTTGCTCAACCTTTTGGCCTGGCTCGATTAAGCGCTCCGCTAACTGGCCGCTGAGTTCAAAACGCAGTGCCGCCCGCTTAGCCGGCTGCAGTCGTCCTGTGACTTGGATTTGTGGATGCAGGTCTTGAAGCGTCAATAAGAGTGAGTCGACCTGAACGGCCGCCACTGATTGTTGCTTAGGTTGCTTATCCTGCGCAGTAAAAACCAGCAAAACCAACAGCAAAACGCTGACAGCAACAACAATGGTCCCCCAAATGAGTTGATGGGTAATGGAATTCGATGACTTTTCTGTCACAATAGCGGCTGTCCTTATAATTTGTGTTGATGCCACACTTATTCTATGCGATTTTAACGCAGCCCCTGTATAATAGGTGTGGGGCCCTCACTATAAAAGAATATAAGCAAGTTGTGAAATATAAGTCTAAAACATTAGCCAGTTACATTGGCACCGGAATTCTGTTGTGCAGCCTACCGAGCCTGCTTCACGCCGCTGATACCAGTGGTTGGGACTGTGTCCGTGCAGCCAATGGCGATTGGGACTGCTCGGGCAGCAACGAACCTGCCAAGGCAAAACCTATACCCGCACCGCGTGGCCCCATTACACCGCCACAGTTACCGAAAGAAACACCCACTACAGAACCTGAACCAGTCAGAGAAAGCGAGCCAGCAATTGCTGCGCCACCGCCATCACCTGATTTGCCAACGCCTAAGCCTGCCGCAAAACCAGCGCCGGACACTGAAACACTTCCAGGACTGGAAACGGATGCCGCGAAACCGGTCACGCCTACCCCAGTCGCCAAACCAACGCCTGCTCCAAAACCAGCACCTGTGGTTAAAGCACGCCCTGAACCACGACGTGAGTCAGATGTTGTCAGTTTGACACCACCCGCTAAAAAACGTTTTAGCGGCGGTGAAATTGTTGAAGGTTATGAGCTTTGTGGCCAATCACCCCGCCCGCCCAGAATCGCTGTTCCTGCTGGTGGACGAACAAATGCTGAAGTCAAACTCAGCGCTGACGAAGCCAATCTGAATAAAACCGGTGTCTCGAGTTTTAGTGGCAATGTGAAGATTAATCGTGCCGATCAACGCCTGAAAGCCGACAAGCTCGACTACAACCGCGACACTGAAATAATGGACGCCAGCGGTAATGTTGAGCTACAAGACAACAATATACTGATCGTTGGTGACAAAGCCCGTATTGACCTTGGCGCCGATAAAACTCGCGTTAATGATGCTGAGTTCAACCTCTATACCCGCCACGGTCGCGGCACCGCCAGAAAGCTACGCCGTAATGGCAACACTAATGTCACCAAATTGGATGACACGGTTTACACCACCTGTAATGCAGGCAATGATGATTGGTATTTAAATGCCGACTACATCAAGTTAGATCAAGAATCGGGCGTTGGTACAGCACGTAATGTGAGTGTTAACTTTAAGGGCATTCCATTTTTCTACAGCCCATTCTTAACGTTCCCCATTGACGACCGTCGCAAATCTGGCTTTTTAACCCCAACGATTGGTAGCTCAGATGAGTCCGGCACTGAAATTTCCGCACCTTATTACTGGAACATCGCGCCGAATCGCGATGCGACCATTACCCCGCGTATCTTAAGTAAACGCGGTGTACAACTTGGTGGTGAATATCGCTATTTAAATGGCCTGAATAATGGCGTCTTAAATGCTGAACTGCTACCTGATGACGACGTGTTTAATGATGATCGTTATTTGTTTTCGTATAAGAGCACTAGTCGACCTTCATCGCGCTGGAACATTACCACCGATCTGAATTACGTCTCCGATGACGAATACTTTGAAGACTTAGGCACCGATATTTCGCTGACTAGCCAAATCAATTTAGAACAACGCATTGATGCCCGCTATTCCGGTGATTTTTGGAGTTTCACGGGTCGAGTACAAGGTTTCGACACGCTTAATGATACCGATGGTCCATACAAACGTCTGCCACAGTTATTGTTAAGCGGCAGTCTACCAAACCAGCACTTTGGACTCACTTATGGTCTGCGCGCCGAAGCGGTGTACTTCGATCGCAGCAATAGCGCCACTGGTTCTCGACTCGATGTCGAACCCAGTGTTAGCCTGCCTTGGCAAAATAGTTATGCCTTTGCCACGCCACGGGTAGCACTACGCCACACCCGTTATTCATTGAGTAATGTGGATAGCCGCATTGATGACAGTCCAACCCGGACACTACCGATTTTCACGCTCGACACCGGCTTACTGTTTGAGCGTGACACCAGCTTTGGTGGCAGCCAACTAACACAAACACTGGAACCAAGACTGTTTTACGTCAACATTCCTGAGCGCAATCAAGACAACCTCATCGTCAATGAACAAGGTGAAGATGTGGTGTTTGATAGTGGCGCGTTTGATTTAAGCTTTGCTCAACTATTCCGTGCTAACCGCTTCACTGGTGCCGACCGTGTTGGCGATGCTAATCAGCTCACCAGCGCCATCACCACACGTTTTGTTGATAATGCTTCTGGACTGGAGCGCGCGAGCTTTAGTCTTGGCCAAATTACATATTTTGATGATCGTGAAGTATCACTACCTGGGCAGGTTGATGATGACGATGATAATTCTGACCTGATTGCTGAAGTCAGTGCCCGCATCACTCGAAACCTCTCGACACGTGCCGACATCATCTGGGATCCGAGCGATAGTGAAACCCAGGAAGGTGCGTTCTCATTACGCTACCAGTCGGATGACAAACGTATCGTCAACTTGTCTTACCGCTTCCAGGATCAAGTCATTGAACAAACTGACCTCGCCGCTAGCTGGCCACTGTCTAACCAGTGGAACGCCGTCGGCCGCTGGAATTACGCCCTCGACCGTGACCGCACTATTGACGCCTTTGCCGGTGTTGAATACGAAAGCTGCTGCTACATTTTCCGCGTCGTGGCACGCCAGTTTATTAACGACTTAGATCAAGATAACGAAAACTTTGCCCTGCTATTCCAACTAGAATTAAAGGGTTTAACCAGCTTTGGTGACAAGGTCACAACCTTCCTCGAAGATGGTATCCTAGGCTACGGTCGAGACCCATTTGGCGACGACGACTTTTAGCACGAGACACAATCGATATGCGTAGTATTTTCTTAACCTTCTTTCTGCTTGGCTCTCTTTCAGCCAATGCGGCCGTTCAATCTATTGACCGGATTATTGCCATCATCAATGATGATGTGATCATTAGCAGCGAACTTGAGTTGCGCCTGAAAACCATCAAAGGCCAACTTTCTCAACGTGGTACCAAAGTGCCACCGGAAGCCGTGCTGCGCAAACAAGTACTCGAGCGTTTAATTCTGCAGCGCTTACAATTACAAGCTGCTAGCCGCGCAGGTGTTCGCGTAGACGAACGCACACTTAATGCTTCAGTAAAACGTATTGCCAACCAGAATAACTTGTCACTCGGGCAGTTCCGTTCAGCACTCGAAGACGATGGTTTTGATTTTTCAGTGTTCCGCGAAGATATTCGCCGCGAAATGATTATTAGCCGTTTCATGCAACGCACCGTTCGCCAACGCGTTAATATCACTGAACAGGAAATTGATAATTTCTTATCAACCAACAAAACCCAAAATGCTGACAACAATGAGTTTCGCATTAGTCATATTTTAATTGCTTTGCCTGAATCTGCTGATGCAGAAAAAATCAATATCGCGCAAAACAAAGCGCAAAGCCTGGTCGTCAAATTACGCAATGGTGAAGACTTTAGTGCTTTAGCTGCATCAAACTCTGATGGTAAACAAGCCTTCGAAGGTGGTGACTTAGGCTGGCGTCGTATTGCTCAAATTCCATCCATCTTCAGCGAAGCCGTTAAAGAAATGAAAAAAAATGATGTTAGCCAACCGATTCGAAGCGCCAGTGGTTTTCACATTATTAAAGTTGCCGACATACGTGGCGATAGCCAACGTCACCTGGTTAACCAGACCTTGTCACGCCACATCCTAATTCGGACTAACGAATTAACCTCCGATATCGATGCACAAACACGCTTGTCGCAACTTCAGTTGCGTATGCAAAACGGTGAAGAATTTTCCAGCTTAGCCCGTGCTCACTCAGATGATCGCGGTTCTGCTGCCAAAGGTGGCGAACTCGGTTGGACCAGCCCTGGTGCGTTAGTACCGCAGTTTGAAGCGGCAATGGGCGAACTTGAAAAAGGCCAAATTAGCGAACCCTTTAAGAGCTCTTTTGGCTGGCACATTGTGCAGGTACTTGATCGCCGTGAGTTTGATGACACCGACACCTTCCTTCGTGGCAAAGCACGTGAATTTCTTGGTAAGCGCAAAGCCGATGAAGCTGGCGAAACCATGCTGCGTCGCCTACGTGATGAAGCCTTCGTTGAATATCGTCTCGACGATATCTAAGCAGCTTTGATCCCTCCTATTCCGCGACTCGCCATTACTTCTGGCGAGCCCGCAGGCATCGGTCCTGACCTGTGCTTACAACTTGCCCACGACATCAATGCAGAATGCGTTTTAATCGGTGATCGCCACTTACTCAAGGCGCGTGCGAATCAACTTGGACTTGAGGTTGAGCTCACTGATTACGATCCTAAGCTTGCGCCTGAGGCTGGCAAAGTCTCGCTGCTACACGTGCCAATGCAAGCCGTTTGCAAATCAGGCCAACTCGATAGTCGTAATGCTAAATACGTATTGGCACTACTTGAATATGGCACCAATGGTTGTTTACAAAATGAATTTGCCGCACTCATCACCGCACCGGTTCATAAAGCCATTATTAATGAGGCCGGCATTGCCTTCACAGGCCACACCGAATACTTAGCCCAATTATGCGGTAGCCAGCAACCTGTCATGTTACTGGCAACCGAAGGCTTACGCGTCGCCCTCGCCACCACACATTTACCCTTAACCCAGGTCAGTGAAAACATTAGTCGTGAATCACTCAGCCGAGTACTCAACGTCTTACATACCGATTTACAACAACGTTTTGGCATTGAGTCCCCTCATATTTTAGTCTGTGGTTTAAACCCACATGCGGGTGAAGACGGCCACCTCGGACAAGAAGAAATTAACACCATCGAACCCGCACTAAGTGCTTTACGTGAACAAGGCTTAAACCTGACCGGTCCTTTACCCGCAGACACAGCATTTACCCCTCCAAAATTAGCACAAGCAGATGCCGTGCTGGCGATGTATCACGACCAGGGCTTACCAGTACTCAAACACCTTGGCTTCGGCCGAGCCGTTAACGTCACGCTGGGATTACCCATCATTCGTACCTCCGTTGACCATGGCACCGCACTTGAACTGGCTGGTACTGGTAAGGCTGATAACGGTAGTCTTCACACCGCCATTGGTATGGCCTTATCTATGGTGAACGCAGATGGCTGACAAGCACCGCGCGCGTAAACGGTTTGGCCAAAACTTTCTGACTGATGACAACATTATTGCCCAGATAGCCCATGTAATCCGTGCCGAGCGTGATGATAAATTGGTAGAAATTGGCCCCGGAAAAGCTGCGCTTACCCGTGCATTACTACCGGATGTTGATTCGCTCGATGTGATTGAAATCGACCGTGATTTAATCGCCGGTCTTGAAAAACTCGCCCTTGAATATCCCGCACTACACGTGCACTGCGCTGACGTACTAAAGTTTGATATGCGTTCACTACTTTCGGAAAATGAGCGTCATCAAAAACTACGCGTCATCGGCAACCTGCCATACAACATCTCAACGCCGATTATGTTTCATTTATTAGCTAACAGCGACATCATTCAAGACATGCATTTCATGTTACAAAAAGAAGTCGTTGAACGCATGGCTGCCGCACCCGGTTGCAGTGATTATGGCCGCTTAACAATTATGGTGCAGTACCAGTGCCAGGTTGAGAACTTATTTTTAGTCCCGCCCTATGCCTTTAACCCACAGCCAAAGGTCGACTCAGCAATTGTCAGACTCACTCCTCATGCAGAACTACCCGTTAAAGCGAACGATGAAGTTGTGTTTAAAAAGCTGGTAACGAAAGCCTTTACCCAACGCCGCAAAACATTGCGTAACGCCATTAAAGATTTTGTCGATGCCGAAAAAATTCAATCGCTCGATATTGATCCAACTCGTCGACCTGAAACATTAAGTGTCAGCGAGTACGTTGCATTGTCGAACCTTGTTAATTAACAACCCATTACTGCCGCGGCCAATAATCTGCCCAGTGTCACTTGAGTCAAGACTCTTAGCCTGATTAAAAACAATAAGCTCTCCCTATTCAGCTGGTTTATTTCACAAACAAGCACCTACTGATAAAAAGTCACACAAATACTATGGCCTCTATCAGCACTTAATGCTAAAGGAAGCCCATTATTCGACGATAAAATACCACTAGGCATTCTTCCAAACAGTGGGTAACGTCATGGCATCTACCGACCTTTCAAAACGGAAATTCTTAACACGAGTCGCGCAAACCGCCGCTCTGGGTATAACCGCCGTTAATGCTCCGTACATTTATAGCAAAAAAACGACTACAGTTCGGGTATTAGGTACCCATGTCACTCTGCAAGAAGCATTGCGTAAACAAGCAATGCAAGATCTTGGTATTCATTTAGAGTTTGATCCCAGAGGTAGTGCGGCAGTATTGCAAAAAGCGGCCGCAAACCCGCAATCCTTCGATCTCTATGAGCAATGGTCAGACAGCATCAATATATTGTGGCAAGCAGGCGCCATTCAACCAATTGATATCGAGCGCTTAACCTACTGGAATGAAATTAATTCACTAACAAAAACGGGGAAGGTGCACCCAAAGGCACGTATTGGCAAAGGCGATGCACCCAACAAACTGCTTTATGTTCAGCCAGATAATAGCCTCGGTGAAACAGCAAGCAAAAAAATCAGCTTTATGCCCTATGTCCATAATGTTGACTCGTTTGGGTATAACACCAACATTATTGACAAAGGTGTGCCCTATGAAACAGAGAGCTGGGGCTGGTTATTAGACAAAAAAAATAAAGGCAAAGTCGCACTGGTCAACGCACCGACGATCGGTATCTTCGATGCTGCACTCGCTGCAGAAGGTGCTGGCCTAATGAAGTTTAGTAATATCGGCAACATGACTGTAGCAGAAATCGATCAATTATTTTCAATCATCACTGAAAAAAAACAACAAGGACACTTTGCCGGATTTTGGGCGTCTGTCCCCCAGTCAGTCGATTATATGGTTTCAGGACGCGTATCAATACAAAGCATGTTCTCGCCTGGCGTATCGTCATCAAAAGGTCAAGGCGTTCCCGTTACCTATGCATCACCTAAAGAGGGCTACCGCGCATGGCACGGCGTTATGTGCTTATCTGCTAACACTAAGGGGCATGTAAAAGACGCCGCCTATGAATACATGAATTGGTGGCTCTCTGGTTACCCAGGTGCCTTCATCGCACGGCAGGGTTACTACATTTCTAACCCTCAACGTTCACGTCCCTTAATGACCGCCGAAGAATGGGACTATTGGTATTCGGGAAAGCCAACCACACAAGCACTAAAAGGCACAGATGGTAATGTTTCCATTACTGCTGGTGAAATGCGAGATGGAGGAAGTTATATAAAGCGCTTCTCGAACATCGCCGTGTGGAACACTGTCATGGATAACTATGATTACAGCCTAGACAAATGGTATGAGTTCCTAAATTCTTGATAGCACCAATAACAATTATACATAACGCGGCTAATAATCTTTCCATTGGCGTTAAGATTGGTATTGGTTTTTCACTAGTGCTAGCAATAATCATTACACTATCTGTTTTTATTATTAACAAACTCAACACTCTCAACGAATCGGTTACTAAAACCACTCAACTGACAAAAAACTCAACTGCCATACTTGATATCAACAAAGATATAGCAGACTTACAGCGCACAGCATTAGTTTATAGTAACTCTGGCAGCGAATCTGTTATTGCGAAAATGAGATCGACATATCAATCAATTTCAAGCAACCTCACCGCCGTTAAAAAAAACACGACTAGTGCAGAAAGCTCAAAGCTGATTACAAATATGATACACGTTGTTGGTCGTTATGGTGAGAATATTGAATCACTAAAAGATCGCTATCAATTTCGTCGAAATCTTCTTGATAATGAATTACCGACTATTCGTAAAAGTGGCACGCAATATATAAAGTCAATGATTAACATCATGCGTGATAGAAATAATCCAAAAACTATTGCTAACACTCAACTGCTGCTGCAGTATTGGCTTGAGGCAAATCTAGATACATTGGATTTTATTAAAAATAGAAAATATAGCTTTAAGAAAAACGTTTACAACAAAATAACTTTAATAACAAAGACCAACCAAATAATACGCAACGAACTTAGTGAGAGTGAAAAGCGCGATAACAACACCTTTACTACACTAATTTCAAGATTCAAGAACACCTTTGATCAATCAGTACAAGCCAATCGTATCTACTTATCACTTGTCAATGTCGTCATGGCTGGCGAAGCTCTCGAGTTCACTACGCTTTCAGACAAGCTCAGAACAAATACGCTTAGCCGACTTAACAATATATCTCAGGAAAGTAGACACGAAGTGCAACGCAGCATTAATATTATTACCTTAACCTTATTAATAACAACGCCGCTACTGATACTAATTGCACTGTTTTTTAACTTCAATGTCTCACACATGATTAAATTGATTGCTGATACATTTAATCATTTACTACGAGATGACTTTACCCAAGCCATTCCTGGGTTGAATAGAAAAGATGAATTAGGCCAGTTGGCTAACGCTGCAAATACATTTAAAGAAGTCAGCGAAAATTTTAAGGAAGCGAAGGTTAAGGCCGAAGAAGCAACGCGGCAAAAATCAGAGTTTCTCGCCAACATGAGTCATGAAATAAGAACACCTATGAATGGCATCATTGGTACCACTGGCCTATTACTCGACACCAACCTTACCCCTAAACAGAAACAGTTTGCCGAGACAACAATGCGCTCAGCAGATGCTTTATTGACTATTATCAACGATATTCTTGATTTTTCTAAAATTGAAGCAGGTAAACTAGAACTTGAAAACATCCCCTTCAATCTGCAATTACTCTGTGAAGATATCGCAGAATTAATGGCCGTAAAGTGTAGAGAAAAAAACATTGAAATGTTAATGCAGTTTAAACCTAGCACGCCAATTAATGTCATTGGCGATCCCGGCAGAATTCGGCAAATCATACTAAATTTATTAAGTAACGCAGTGAAATTTACTGAACATGGCTATATCTTAATGGTAATTGAACTAGAGAATGAGTCCCATACCGGTGCTACCATCCGAGTTTCAGTCCAAGATACAGGGATTGGCATTGCTCAAAGTACGCAAAATAAAGTATTTAACCAATTTGACCAAGCCGATGGGTCAACTACCCGTAAATTTGGCGGGACAGGTCTTGGTTTATCCATTTCACGACAACTTAGCACAATTATGGGCGGTGAAATAAGTCTAAAAAGTGAAATAAATGTAGGTTCAACATTCTCATTCACCATGAACCTTACACGTGTCAACAATGCAATAAACAACACCCCAGACGTTGACTATTCAATCCTAAAAGATCTCAACGCATTAGTTGTTGATGACATGGCTATCGCCCGAGAGATTATTATTGAGCAATTGTCTCCAACAGGCATGAAGCTGGCAACCGCAACGTCAGGTGCAGAGGCATTAGCAAAGGCTGTCGCCGCCGCTAAAGAGAACGCACCTTTTGACATTATTGTTACCGATTTCCAAATGCCTGAAGTAAATGGTAAGACGCTCGCAAAAGAAATCACCCACAATGTGCTGATACCTAAAACAGTGATTATATTCATTACCTCATCACCGAGAAATGGGGATAGTGCCGATTTGGCAAATTTAGACGTTAAAGGCTACCTGTCAAAACCCACCTATCCTTTAGAACTTGCAAAAATAATCAGCATTGCTTGGCAGGCAAAACTGTCTCACAACGACATACCATTGATCACCCGCCATTCGATGAAAGAAAATACAGAGAATACAAGTCACACGGTGGAATTCACTAACGCGCATATCCTTGTAGCCGAAGATAATCCCATTAACTTAATGATAACAGCCGAAATACTTGAAAGTTATGGCTGCATAATTACGCCTGCTGGCAATGGGTTGGAAGCGCTCGATATGCTCGGCGCACATGATTACGATCTTATTTTAATGGATTGTCAAATGCCCGAAATGGATGGCTTTGAAGCCACCAAAAATATTCGCCAACATGAGCATGCAAAAAATGGTGCCCGCATACCTATTATCGCTTTCACTGCTAATGCCATGCAAGGCGATAAAGAAAAGTGCTTACGTGCCGGTATGGATGACTATATTTCAAAGCCTGTTAGCCAGAGTGGCTTACAATCGATCTTGCTAAAATGGATACCCAGTAAAGCACATCAAATAGCCGACACCAATTCTCTATTACCTCCTATTGACCCTTCACGGCTAACCGTAAAAAATGCCGGTGAAGAAGTTTTAGATAAAATGATCTTTAATAATCTGAGAGCACTCTTTAAAGATAAATTCCCTTTAGCGGTTGAAACACACACCTTAACGCTCATTGAGAATGTGAATAAAGCCAATGATGCTTTTGACCGTAACGATGCTGAGGCACTTGCCGCAGTCATGCATTCATTAAAGTCAGCCAGTCGTCAATTTGGTGCCGTTCAACAAGGTGATTTATCAGAAAAAATTGAAAAATTAGCAGTCGAAAACAAATTACCCAAAGCAAAGTTTATGCTTGATGAACTTATTATCATGCACAAAGAAGTAATCGATGCCATGGCTACTGAGTTAACGAGCCCTCAAAACACAAGCAATGCGAAGGCCTAAATAACAAGCCTTCGCACAGGATTATGATACATTTTTAGGGCAATCATCCTCCATTTCCAGTCTTCACTTAGAAAGCCGCATTTTCAGCTTCTTGGAAAGCACGATTAGCATTGCGACCAGAAAGTTGCTCGAAGTTTTTCAGGTATGAAAAAGCTGACTGATCCAGTTTGTTGATAGCATCCTGCATCTCAACACCCTCATCAACGCGCTGGCTCATATGATTATCTAGCATAGTCAGGTAATCAAACGTGGATTTAGAAAATCCCTCTAATGCTGCTGGTTTACCATGACCCGGTACAAAAGTGGCATTTTTATATTTTTTCAAATAAGCAAATGTCTCTAACCATTGTTTAATATTGCCTCCCGGCACAATCGCTAATATTCGCCCTGAATATAGAATATCACCAGCATAAACAACATTATCACGCGGAATATAAACAATGAGTGGTGATGGCGTATGCGCTGCTTTATGGAAATCTATATTGAGTGTTACCCCGCCACCAAGATCGATGCTGGTATTTTTCTCGATTAGGTAATCTGGTAATACGGGTTCGGCAATATCACCCTCTTTAAATTTCATTGTATTTTCAATCATCGCCATGTAGTTACTGGCATTTTCTTCCATACGTTGAATTTCTTTGGGGTGCGCTAAAATTTGTGCACCCAGTTTCTTAAACACCGCGTTACCAAAGAACCGGTCTGGCTGTGAATTAGTATTGATGGCATATTTGATTGGTTTATCAGTAATGTCACGAATATGTGCCACCATCGCTTCGGCCATTTTCGGGTAATAGCCCGTTTCCAACATGGCCACGGCGTCATCGCCAATCACAAAACCCATGTTCATACGATAGCCTTTGTTCTTCACATTGGGGCCTTCATGTGGACCTATCCAGGCATAAACATGTTTGGAAACCTGCTGTGGCACAGGCAAAATACTGCTGTCAGCTGCTAGTGCAGTGCTGGTGGCAGGTAATAACAATAATGCTGCGAGTACAAATGAATAAGTGCTAGAAATAAACATAACGTCCCCTCCTGTTGTGGTTAACTAAAGTGTTATCCAACATGTCTACTCAGGCAACTAACGATATTCTGAAGAGTTAGTCAGGTATTCGACGGCAGAGTAAAATGGCCGTTAAAGGGAGGGGGAGGTTCATCTTGGCTTTTGGTGTGGATTGGTACTTGAACAACACTTCTTATAAAAACTGTTTTATCCGTGCATAGTATTCACGAAAATTTGAAATGGTATTGTGCTGGGCGCCTTTAACCACATACTGTTCAGGTAGAATATTAGCAAAGGCAGCAATTAGATTAAGTGAATGTTGTCGTGGTATAGTCGCATCAAATTCTGACATCACAACTAAAGTGCGTGTGCTGAGATTTTTAACCCATTCCACCGATTTATATTTATCTCTTAATATCAAGTTAACCGGCATCATCCAGAAACGTTGTTGTGCAACATCTTCTATGCTGTCATAAGGAGTCACCAGCACTAACTTTTCTACTTTCCGAGAAGCTGCAAGATAAGAGGCCACCCCACTGCCCAAACTTTTACCGATGACCGACATCGAATCATATTGCTCAGCAATTTGGTCATAGAACTTAAGCGCATCCGCTAACAGCGCTTTTTCTGAAGGCTGACCATCACTGCTGCCGTAACCGCGGTAATTTAATAAGTAAACCGAATAATCAGAAAAAACTGTTTTAAATGTCTCAATATTGCGATCTATCTGCTCAGCGTTGCCACCAAAGTACATCAGCGCCTGCTTTTTTCCGGGATTAATAACCCAGCCTCTTAACACTTTTGTTTCTTGTTGCACCGAAAAAGCAGTGGCATTCACTAACTTCGGTTCACTCGTTGGGTAATATAAAAATTGATCCTGATAAACATATAGCAGACTTGCTGCAAGGCAATATGCACCCATCAGTATGGTAATTAATGTTCGAAATAATATTCTCATCGGCTAAAAAACCTGAACAACTTTCCCAACTAGATTCTCAATCGGCACGAAACCCCAGTAACGACTGTCGTTGCTGCTATCTCGGTTATCACCAAGTACATAGAGCATGCCTTCGGGCACCTTTACTTCGTCTAAGGCTTGTGAATTAAAGTGCTCATTATTACTGTCTTTAACATACGTTTCCGACACCGCGTCGCCATTACGATATAGCACGCCTTCTTTAATAAAAAGGCTATCACCACCGCGACCAATAACCCGTTTAATATATTTAGTATCTGGCTCCGGCGGGTAAGTAAAAACGATAATATCACCATACTCAGGTAATTTATTAGCGTAGGCAAATGTATAACTGAATAATTTGTTACCTGGTTTTAGTGTCGTCATCATTGATTTGCTCACCGTGGTAAAGAAACTAAAACCAAGTAAGCGCGCACGCGGATCAGTGGTAGCCGTATTTGAAGGGTTTACAAAGTACACCGCTATCAGCGCCGTAATGACCAATGAGGTGACGAAAAGTAATCGTTTAGTAATCATTATTTTCTCGTTGTTCCAATGATTTCTTCAAAGCGATTATATTTATAAACTGTGTCGAGTATTGAATCGCCATCGGTATCCACTTCAGCAGACACTATACGGTTGGCACGAAAGTATTGTTTCTTTACCAGCACACTGGTGGTTGGGTTTAAAATTTCTACCGTATCAAGAATGCCATTGACATAGGAACGTTTAACATCAACACGGCCATCGAATTCCCAATCAGATTCACTACTTTTAAGCTGACCATTTTCGTATTTGTATTGGGTTTCAAATAAGCCGTTAAAGTCATCATCAGATCTTATACTTCTTAAAGTGCCATCGCGATAGTAATTATAATTTTCATCCATCGCACCATCGCCATTACGGTCATACTCAGACAAAGCAAGTCGACCGCCGATAAAAGTGTTACGCTCATCAATAATGCCATCTTCGTTGTAATCATTGCCTTCACTCAAGGTGGGGGGAATGTTCGCCACCCAAGTGAGTATTCCTCCCAGCGCAATGCCCACTACCGCAGAACTTAGGCTAAAACTGATTTTGGAATGATTGGAAGCTGGTTCAGTAGCGGGAACGGCAATTGGTTGTGCCGACTCCCACTGCTCAATCACTTCACGAGCTTGTTCATAGTCGGCCTCATCAACTGAGACTTTTACAATACCACTAGCGGGCAGCTCACCGACCCCACCTTGCAAATAATCGCCATTCACCTGACCTTGTATGCCCACTTGTTCAAGCATGTTAAGAATCATGTGAGCTTCAATACTATCGACAGCTTCGTACGCATACTTCATGACAAGCTTCCCTGTTTCAAACTGCGGTGAAAAGAATGAGCCCTACTATAACGACAGGACCTTCGTCCGACAACTCGGACGAAGGATAAATTAGATCAGGATAGGAGAGTCTTACAGAGCGCCAAGGATGGTGTTAGCGATACGCTCAACATGTTCTAGTTTCATGGCCGGATAAATGGGTAAAGACAGCGCTTCACCACAGGCTTTATCGGTCACAGGCAAATCACCTTCTTTATAGCCGAGGTCTTTATAGACTTCTTGCAGGTGCAGGCCTTTCGGGTAGCACAATGAACTGGGGATGCCTGCTGCGCTTAACTCTTCACGAATGCGATCACGCTCTGGTAAGCGCATGGTGTAAAGGTTGAATGCATGGCCGCCATTTTCAGGTAATGAAGGCACGACTACGGCTGAGTCGGCCAGCAATTCAGCATAAAGCGTGGCACGCTCACGTCGCTTAGCCACATCACTATCAATTTTGCGTAGTTTAATCCGTAACAACGCCGCCTGAATTTCATCTAAGCGACTATTATAACCAACGGTGTCATGCATGAATGGACCGGTGGCGCCGTGGTTGCGGAGTTTTTTAACTTCCTCTACGACATCTGCACTATCTGTGGTAATAATGCCGCCATCGCCATAGCAACCCAATACTTTGGTTGGGTAAAAACTAAAACAACCGGTGGTGCCGATACTGCCAACACGTTTGCCGTTTAGTTCAGCGCCGTAGGCTTGTGCCGCGTCTTCAATAACGGCAATACTTTTTTCTGCCGCTATCGCATTTAGCTCATCCATACGCGCTGGATGACCAAAGATATGGACTGGAATAATGGCTTTGGTTTTAGCGGTGATTTTTTCACGCACACTATTTGGATCAATGGTGAAGCAATCAGGCAAAATATCGGCAAACACAGGTGTTGCACCGGCAAGATTAATCACCTCAGAGGTAGCGTAAAAAGTATAAGGGGTGGTGATCACTTCATCGCCGGGGCCGATACCGAGGGCACGCAAAGACAACAGCAAGGCATCGGTGCCGTTGGCACAACTGATAGCAAACTTGCTGCCCACGTGTGCCGCCAACTCTTCTTCAAATGCTTGTACATTGGGGCCAAGAATATAACGGCCGGTTTTACCGGTTTCAGTAATGGCTGCAAACCATTCTTTTTCAAGCGAGGCATACTCGCCAGATAAATCGAGGAACGGGATTGGATCGTTTACGCCTGACATGCCATAACCTTTTCTTTAATAGTGTGAGCAACCCGCACGGCTTCCAGCGCAACACGCCCGGTAACCAGTGGCGAACCGCCATTGTTAATAGTGTCAATGAAAGCCGCCAGTTGCGCGTTTAAAGGCAGGCGCGGCTCAACATCTAATTTATCGCTGACAATTGAGGACCATTGCTCATCATCAACCGGATCAACCGCTGTAGCGACGGTCATCTCTTGTTTGGTGTAATCCAGCGCATAATAATGGGCTTGTTCAAAAACCCTAATCCGGCGTTGCTGCTTAGTTGACACGCGGCTAGCAGTGACATTGGCAACCGCACCACTTTCAAACTCTAAGCGTACATTGGCGATATCAATATGGTCAGTGATAACGGGCGTGCCGGTGGCGGCGATACTAGTGATAGGCGAATTGACCAACGACATGACGATATCAATATCGTGAATCATGAGATCTGTGATGACATCCACATCGGTCGCGCGCGCGACAAATGGACCAATTCGGGTCACTTCAAGAAAGCGCGGTTTCTTAACCCGCTCGGCTAACGCCATGACGCCACCGTTAAAACGCTCAAGGTGTCCAACTTGAAAGACCACGCCAGATTTCTCAGCCAACTCAACCAATTTCAGTGATTCTTCGTAGCTGGGCGCCAATGGTTTTTCCATCAGCATATGAATACCGGCATCAAGAAACGGTTTGGCCGTTTCTAAATGCAGTGACGTTGGCACCACAATGCTCACCGCATCAATGTGCTTAATCAGCTCTTCAGAAGTAGCATAGGCTTTACAGCCATATTCGGCCGCCACTTTTTCTGCTGCCGCCAAATTGGCATCGACTACGCCAACCAGTTCAACACTGTCCATATTCGCGTAAATTTTCGCGTGAATGTTACCGAGATAGCCGACGCCAACAACGCCAACTCGAGTAGGAGAAGCCATGAAATTCGCTCTAGATTATGTTCGTATTCGTATTGATTCACTGTTGTGAACATTGAGCGGGGTATTCTAGCATTTACTGGGCTTTTCTGCGAAAAGCCATCGCTACTGGAACCTGAAAGGACTTACCAGCGATTATTGATACCGAAATAGAGTAATGGTTCTTGTCTCAACTCATTGGGCTCAGCTGCTTCAATGCCTAGCGAAAAGCCAAAATGACGGTATTGCTGTTTCACTGCCACACCAAACTGACCTTGTTCAAAGCCGCTGGGATTACTCGCGGAATCGTTGAAATCATCAACATTGAGGCTACGCACAGGGGTTAAGGTGTAATACCAAACTACCCCAAGATTACTTTCATCACTGCTTAAATTTAAGGTTGCGCGTCGAGGACTCAACGCAGAATCACTGGCGACTGCTTGCCAACGTGAACAATCGCTCCAGCTGCCCACCGCTTGGTTACAATCACTCTCAGTATTCAGAGTAATGCCCCATCCGGTTTGTTCTTCAGCATTGACCGTGGCGGTGACCAACACACCAAGACACACGACCACAGTGACAAAAAACAGTAGGTCTGGCTTTGACTTGCGCTTTTGCATGTTGTGTCTCCAAATCCGCTTGCTCAGCGGGACATCTGTATAGTCGGAACCGAAGTATTCAGATTTGCGGCTTTCCTTTCCGCGATGCTCGTCACAACATGAGCGATGCTCCCTGCATTATACCTCTCTGGTTGCGAACTGCCTATAGTGACAGTATCGTCAACAAACGCATCTTCTGCAGAGAAATATCGCTGATAATGTCCAAACTGTGAAAGCCCGCACATTCGTTGTGTGACTGGGCTGACAATTTGCCTCAGCTTGACCCTGTGGTATGGTCAGGAATCGGTCAATAGGTGATCGCGGCTCTTAACAATTAACATCAACAAACGAAGCCAAATGTCTATCACCTGACGAACACCATCAATCACCACACTCAACGTTAGAACGGGGAGCGCTACCAAATGATCATTCTTGCTGGAGATATTGGCGGTACTAAAACCTTGCTGCAAATTGCCGAATTTGATGACAACCGAAACAAAACGGTGATCACTGAAAAACGTTATGTCAGTGCCGACTATGATGATCTTAGCGACATGGTCAGCGAGTTCCTAAAAGATGTGATTGAAGAATTTGGCACCACCACTATTCAAGGTGCCTGCTTCGGCATTGCCGGCCCGGTCACGGGTCGCAAAGGCTGGGTGACTAATCTCACCTGGGAGCTCGATGCCGATCACATGCAAGACATTCTCGGTATCGCCAAAATACGCCTTATAAATGACTTCGCTGCCGTCGGCTATGGTCTCGAAGCCATGGGCAACGATGACTTATGTCAGCTGCAAGCCGGTGAGCTTGAAAAACAAGGCCCCTGTGTCCTGATTGGGGCAGGCACCGGTCTCGGCCAAGGCATTTTAGTCTGGCAAGATGACCACTACGAAGTCATGCCATCGGAAGGCGGGCATTGTGATTTCGCACCCGTTGATGCCGAACAAGTTGAACTACTTAACTATCTAATGGACAAATTCCCTGATCACGTTTCTTACGAACGGGTTTGTTGTGGCCGCGGGATTGTGAATATTTATGAGTTTCTGCGTGATAGAACCCCCGCCGCCGAAACCGATGCCATGAAAAAAGCCATGTCCGAGGGCGATCCTGCCGCGGCAGTCTCGATGGCCGGGGTTGCGCAAACCGACGAATTAGCCACTCAGGCGATGCATATTTTCGCTAAAATATATGGCCAGCAAGCCGGTAATCTGGCACTGACCTGCATGGCCAGCGGCGGCGTTTATATTGCTGGTGGCATCGCTGGCAAAGTCATCAAAAAACTTGAAGATGGCACCCTTATCGAGGCCTTTAACCAAAAAGGCCGAATGCACAAGCTAACCGACGTTATGCCGGTAAATGTGGTGTTGAATGCAGAAGTCGGCTTAATGGGCGCCGCTTTAGCTGCCAGTCGGCTATAATGCTGGCTAGCGCAATAAAAATGAATTGGAGCAGTAATGGACGAACCGAGTCACAAAATCGCCATCGAAGTTGAAACAGATTATATCGCTGAGCAGTCTTTGCCTGATCAAAACCGTTATGTCTTTACTTACACTATCACCATTCGCAATGAAGGCGATGTGCCCGCTCGACTCATGACTCGTCACTGGATTATCAATGATGCCAATGGCAAGACAGAAGAAGTTAAAGGCGATGGCGTGATTGGTGAACAACCTCACATGAAGCCCGGCGAAGGCTTTCGCTACACCAGCGGTACGGTACTGGAAACGCCGGTTGGCGACATGGGCGGCAGTTACCAAATGCTCACCGATGATGGCATCGAATTTGATGCTGAAATCCCCGCCTTTAGTTTATCGGTACCCAACACACTGCACTAATGGCTACCTACGCCATTGGCGACATTCAGGGCTGCTATCAAGAGCTACAGCAACTACTGACACATATCGGATTTGATCCCACTCAGGACTCACTCTGGTTTGTTGGTGACTTAGTGAACCGCGGACCGGATTCGGCGGAAGTACTGCGGTTTGTTAAAAATCTGGGGCCCCGTGCTATCACCGTGCTCGGCAATCATGACCTGCACACTCTCGCCGTTGCCAATGGCCATACCCGCTACGCCAAGAACGATAAAATAGACGACGTGCTTAACGCACCCGATCGTGATGAGTTACTAAACTGGCTTCGTCACCAACCACTGCTGCACCACGATGAAAGTCTTGGCTTTACAATGATTCATGCCGGGTTACCGCCGCAATGGGATCTTGCTCAAGCGAAACAATGTGCCGCTGAAATTGAAGCGGTATTGCAAAGCCCGCAACATACCGAATATCTCGAACAAATGTATGGCAACGATCCCAATCAATGGAATGAAAAATTAACAGATTGGGAACGACTGCGCTTTATCACCAACTGTTTTTCGCGACTGCGTTATTGTGATGCGGATGGCTCACTGGCGCTTAAAGAAAAACTAAAACCCGGCAGTCAGGCCAAAGGGCTCATGCCATGGTTTGAGCACCCGGAACGTTTAACTGCTGAGTGTGATATTGTCTTTGGCCACTGGTCAACGCTTGGGCTAATTGCCAGCAATGGCGTCTATGCTATCGACACCGGTTGCTTGTGGGGCGGCGCCATGACTGCACTGAGACTTGAAGATAAACAAACCTTTTCAATTCAGTGCCAAGCTCAGCGATCCCCCACATAACGCAACACTCACTATTCACCGACAACGATTACCTGATCACGTTGATATAGAGGAATCCAGTTCTTTTCTTTAATGATAAGCTCGACGGTTTTAAAGCTTTTTTTAGTTTGCTCATCATAACGATAACGCACTGCAATGAGTTGTTCGCCATACTGATGAACTAGCTTGCGTGTGCCCTTTTGACCTGGTCTAAAAATTGCCTTAACTGACATGCTGACTCTCCTGTCTATGAATACGTAATGACATAGACGGACAAGCACAGCATTTCTGACTAGAAAAATACTAACTAACTCACTTCCGTGTGATTTTTCAGTAAAATCTGCTACTTAAGTAGCCTATTGGCCAAATAATCCTTTCAATTTATCACCCACCTTATCTTCAATCGCTTTTTCGGCACTTTCTTTCAACTTTGCTTTGGCTTCTTCAGCAGACTGACCAAGATATTGCTCTACCCCAAGGTTGGCAACTGCAGGCCCCACTTTTTTAATCAGTACATTAGCCACTTTCTCAGCCACTTCAGCTGGCGTTGCGCCACCCGATTTTTTACCAATATCGGTTAATTCTATGCGTGGCAAATTAGCCGACAAGTCTTTATCACCTAATGCCGCGATACGTGCGTCAACTTCACCCTCTTCAATGATGAGTTTGCGAATAATTAATTTTACTTGCTCGCCTTCACTGCCTGAAGTTTTTGCAGAGCCGCCTGACATCTTTTTCACATTACTTTTAAGCACATCGACATTAGACGTACCTTTATCATTTATTTCATAAAATATCTGCGGCGCCTTAATCAATATTTGATCAATGGTCACTACTTTTTCAGTCACTGTCTTCGGATCAACTTTGACACTAATCTGGCCTAAGGTGAAAATCTGTGGCCGGGTAAAACCAGACGGGCTGGCTATCTGAATACCCTCAATAGTGCCCTCACCTGACGCCAACGTTAACTTTACTCCACCAACTTCAACTTTTGTTTGTGTCGCCTGTGAGCCATATTTTTCTATCGCTGCTTCAACCAATCCATCTAGCGAAGAGAACAAATAGATGCCCGCTGCCGCGACAATAACTAACACTGCGACAACACTAATCGAGAGTACTTTTACTGTTTTCATCGTTGTATCACCTCTTTGTTAAAATTCTTAGTCCATTATTTAGTGCCATCATCCAATTACTTCGTTTCATCAAGTGCCGAATCGATGCTGCTCAGCAGTTCATTTATAACGAACGGTTTAGTCAAATAACCAAAGGCACCTGTACTTTTCAGCTTCTCAATTTGACGTGCCGTTGCATCAGCACTGATGACAATCACAGGTATATGTTTTGTAGCAGGGTTCGATTTTAATCGTATCAATACTTGATCGCCACCAAGATCAGGTAAATGCAAGTCGAGTAAAATCAAATCAGGATGGTGCTGGTTAGCTAATTCAAGTCCTAATTTTCCTTGCATCGCTACTAGCAATTCAATGCCTTGCTGTTGTTGTAGTGCAACCTCAACCAAACGAAAGTTAATCATATTATCTTCAATATAGAGTATTGTAGTATCAGATGTCTGCAGATCATTAATCACAACATTTCTGTTATGTAAGACATCAGAATCGTAACAAGCTTCTTTGTCATGTTCGCTAATTGGTAGCTCTATCCAAAAAGTGCTTCCTTCACCAAGTTCGCTAGTCACCCCTATTGTTCCACCCATCGTCTCAATTAAAGTCTTACTTAATGCAAGCCCAACACCACTCCCTTCTGTTGACGTAGAATCAGCACTGAGCCGTTCAAAAACCTCAAATACTCGAACATGATTTTTCTTAGCAATACCAGGACCGGTATCGCGAATGTTAATACGAATAAGTTCCTTACTCACTTCTGTACAAGTTAATTCTACTGCACCACCATCATGATTATACTTAACCGCATTAGACATAAGATTAAGGAAAATTTGCTTAAGTCGCTGTAAATCGGCTAGCACATAAGCATAGCAATCTTCAGGAATAACGGACTTCAAGGTAATATTACGATCAGCCGCCATCGGTTGAATCATTCTCCAAGCATCATCCAGTAAACTACTCACCCGCACTGGCTCTAAGGATAAGTTATGATGGCCCGCTTCTATTCGGGCAATATCGAGTACTTCATTAATCAAGTGCGTTAAATGCTGACCTGCCTTTAGAATATAACCAACATTTTCATCTTCAACCTTACCAAGCTTCTTCATTTCTAATAGCTGAGAGAAACCAACAATCGCATTCAATGGTGTACGTAACTCATGACTCATACGCGAAAGGAAATCACTTTTCGCCCGATTAGCTTCTTCTGCGTCTTGCTTCGCAGATAATAATTCATTTCTGGATGTAACCAATGCATCGCACATATTATTAAGAGATAAACCTAACTCAGAAAATTCATCATTACTTCTGATATTAGATTGCACACTGAAATTGCCTTTACCGATCTCAATTGACATCGACTTCAGTTTTGTAATTGAGTTGGTAATTGATTTATATAGCGTCAAACCTAAAAGAATAGCGGTTAGCACACACAAGATGATAAGTAGTGCAATCTTACTCTGTATCGACGTTGTTTGATTCCTAGCAAGTGTTGTTTTGCTGGTTTCCCAGTCAAAATTTTGCAACATAACTTTTTTGCTTAACTGGTTTACCTTAATCGTTGATAGGGACAGCGCCAAGACTAGTTCTTTATATTTGCTTATATCAAATCTCATTTTTTCTTCAATCGCACTGTCATAACTGTCCAATAAGCGTTCACCAATCACAAAGGATTCATTTGTTGCTTTTTTCATTCTCGCTATATTAACGTTAGTAGCCGGGTTTTTTGTCAGTTGTGTAAGCGTGGCAATTCTCTTTTGAAGAGAATTATGCCGACTATAAAATTTATCTCTGTCAACGGGATCGTTTAGAGATAAAAATAACATCAAGTGCCCTTCAGCTCTTTTAATAAAACTTCCTGCTTCAGTCGCCGTGGCAATTGGTTTCTGTCTATTTAGAAATAGGGTGTTGGCATCAGCCAACTTAACGCCAAGCTTTCTTATTGAGGAACTGCTTTTGTGGAATTTTTTCACTTTATCACGATGCTGGGCAATATCAAATTTACCGTTCTTTGCAACATCTACTGTATGAATACCTATAAGTTCTTTACCAAAAGATAATGCACTGATTAGTTCCAGCTCCATTTGTACAACAAGTTCTTTATCAGGCTCAGAAATAGATTGCTGTTTGATACTTTGGATAACATCGCTTAATCGCCTACATTCACGAACAAAGTCATCCTCGCTAAAAGTGGTATTCAGTAAAAGACGTCGAATAACTTTAGCTTCCAGCTTCTTAATTATCTCACTAACATCAGTTGCCGCTAGCGCTAGCGCTCTAAAATACTCATCTTGACCTTCATATGTATCAGCGACATTTTGACTGGCCTTAATACCAAAATAACCCGTTAAACCAGTTAGGAAAACGAGGAGTGTAAGAATCATGATAAGTTTATGCTTAACTTTCATTTCATAGCAAACCGAGTGTCATTATTTACTAAAAAGGCTTATTTTATTTCTCAATGAGAATTTAACAAGCCGACTATCTTGCTTCATTTGAAATTTATCGATTTAATCAGTTTTTTCTTTAGTTTCTCTATACCTATAAGCTCTTGTCATAAGACCCTCATTCAATTACACACACCGCCAGGCTTTCATCCCTCCAGCTACTACATGTACATCAGCAAAGCCCTTGCTAGCGAGTAACGTCGCGGCTTTGTGAGAACGCTGATCGGTGTGGCAAATAATCAACAAAGGTTTTTCTTGTTGCGATTCTATTTCAACATATCGATCTTTTAACTCGTTGACTGGAATATTAATCGCTTGTTCAATATGCCCCAGCTCGCCATTGAATTCTGCTTCACTGCGAACGTCTAATAAAAGAGTGTCTGAATAATCCACTAAGATTTCTTTTAATTCAGCGATCGTTTTAGTAGGGCCACGGCGAAGTTTTGCGACAATTCGGGGAATGTAAGCCACCACAGCAAGAATCGCAGTAGCGATAATACCTAGCTGAATAATCTGATTAGTATCAGTATCACCCGAAGCCGCCTGGCGCGCGGCATAACCTAAATAAGTGTAAGCAAACGCCCCCGGCAACATGCAAAGATACGATGCGATGACATAATGCGTTAACTTAATGCGTGTTAAGCCCAATGCATAATTAAGAATATTAAACGGGAATAATGGCACTAAACGAACAAAAGCAATAAAACGCCAACCTTCTGCTTCAACGCCCTGAATAAGTTGTTTAGTTCGGCCTCCGGCTTTGTTCTCAACCCAGCTTGCTGCTAGATAACGGGCAATTAAAAAAGCAATCGTCGCGCCAATTGTCGCCCCAGTTAAGTTATACAACGTGCCCCACAGCGGGCCAAACAATGCCCCGCCGGCCAGCGTCAATACTGAACCGGGTAGAAACAATACCGTACCGATGGCATAGATAGCCATGAACACTAACGGCCCGGCAACACCGGCATCTGCTACCCATTGTTCTAATGCGGCGGCATTAAACTGTTCGCGATAAAGTACCGCAACGCCAATTGCTGCAACTAATACAATTAATACCGCTACCTTTACTAACGTTGCTCTCAAGACTGTTCATCCTTCTTTTCTTCAGCATGCCAATCACGGCGGTTAATCGCATAACCGGATATCTTGCCGATAAATGGAATCGCTAAAAGACCTGGCAACCATGCCGCCCAGCGCATTTCACGAAAGCCGCGAATACCAATCGTCATTGCCGTGTGGCCAGCACGAGGCTGATTGCGATAGGTACCAAAAAGACGATCCCACCACGGCAAACAAAAACCAAAGTTACTATTAGTTTCATCATCTTCGATTGAATGGTGGACACGGTGCATGTCCGGCGTGACGAGGAACCAGCGTAAGACTCGATCAATCGCCAAAGGTAACCGAATATTACTGTGATTAAACATCGCCGAGACATTTAAAATCACTTCAAAAATCACCACCGCCACCACTGGTGGGCCGAGTACCACAATCACTGCAAACTTAATCAGCAATGATAAAATAATTTCCAGTGGGTGAAAGCGTGAGCCAGTGGTGACATCAAAATCAAGATCCGCATGGTGAACACGATGTAATCGCCACAAAGAAGGCACGGCGTGCACCAACACATGCTGCAGGTAAATAATAAAGTCCATCACCACCACAGAAACTACAATAGCGACGACTGGCGGCAATTCAAACACATTCAAAATTCCCCAGCCATGTTCTACAACATAAATAGCCATGCCAACGGCAACAATGGGGAAAATCAAAAACACCACAAAAGTATTTAAAAACACTAAACCGAGGTTATTTACCCAGCGAACCACCTTAGATACCGTTAAGGCGCGCCGCGGTGCAAGTACTTCCCACAGCCACATTATTGCCAGCACAGCGACAAATGCGCTCATGCGAATGATTTTCTCATTCTCCATAATGAATGTTTCAACTGCCATACAATAACCTTGGGTTTAGTGCCTGAATCAAGTAGATAAAGTAGGTGAAGAGTATAGCCTACACGCTACTAGCTCATCTGTTAAATTTTGATTTCCACTTGCCTTAAGTTGGCCATGATCTGCCTCTATGTAGTCTCAATCACTCCTCTCACTTGCCAGACTCAAACAACATACTCACAGCCTACGTCCTCATCAATTGTGAGAAAAATATGCTAACCCGATTCATATATTTGTTTGCCCTAGTTATTGCTACAGGATCTGCACTTGCGTCTGAGCTCAACGCAACAACAAAACAAGCACCACAGATCGAGGTTTGCTTTGTGCTCGACACCACCGGTTCCATGAGTAACTTAATCGCTGGGGCTAAAAAGAAAATTTGGTATATCGCTAATGAGATTGCTCGCGCACAACCGACACCCGATTTAAAATTTTGCTTAATTGGCTTCCGTGATCGAGGTGATGACTATGTCACTCGCCACTTTGACCTCACCGACGATATCGACAGCATCTACGATAAACTCAAACAGTTTTCTGCTGACGGTGGCGGCGATACCCCTGAATCAGTTAATCAAGCCTTATATGAATCTATCGCCAATACCTCGTGGAGCAGTAATCCTGCAGTAATGAAAACAGTTTTTTTGGTGGGTGACGCACCACCACACATGGATTACCCGAATGATATTAAATATCCACAAATCACAAAAATGGCACTAAGCAGTGATGTTGTCATTAACACCATACAATGTGGTAACCACAAACAAACAACGCCTATCTGGAAAGATATCGCCAGCAGTGCCTATGGACGCTTCAGTCGCATCGCCCAAGGTGGCAACGTTCAAGTTATTCATACCCCAATGGATCAGGACATGGTCGCATTGAATATAAAAATCGGCCAAACACTGGTGCCTTACGGTAATAAACAACGTCGCCAACAAACACGCTTAAAACAATCTAGCTCAGAAGCAGGGCTTGAATCAGTCGCCTCAGACCGACTCAGCTACAACAATCGCACAGGCAAAGTTATTCAGGGCGGCGGTGATCTAATTGAAGATATTGATAACGGCAAAGCAACGCTTGCTGACATTAAAGATGCCGACTTGCCAGCTTCACTACAGGCTAAAACCTTAGCTGAAAAACAAACCTATCTAACGCAGCAAAAACAAGATCGTGAAGAACTACAACTTATTGTCAGTAAGCTAATTGAAGAAAGGGATAACTATATTGCTACCAAAAAGAAAAAACGTGGCAACAAAGATGCCTTTGATGAAGAAGTTGTCACCATGATCCATGAACAAGCCAAACGGATAGGGATTCACTATGAGTAATCTGGTGTTTAAAAAAGAAAAGCCCCGTCTTCTGACGGGGCTTTGAGTCTTACAAAATCTTAACTATTTCAATTAACTTTGTGATTTTCGTCTAGTAACACCGAATAAACCGATTAGCGCTGAGCCAAACAACCAAGCTGCAGCAGGAACAGGCACCGTAGAAAGTGTAAATGTTGCTGGCCCATGACCATTACCGCTTGACGCTATACCACTACCGCCTGCCAAAATCGTATCGAACCGACCACCTGCACAAGTCGCGCCCGTGAAATCAAAACAAAAATTATTCGCACCACCAATTAGTATTAAACCACCAATCACATTGGTTTCCGCAAAACTAACAGGAGCCTGAAGACTGTTTCCCGTCAAAAAATCGATGCCGAACAAAGTGAAATACTCAATATCAGACAATAAGAGTCCTGCGCCCGCAGACGTATCCGTGCCATCAAAAAAACCTAATGCATTAACCTCATTAAACGCCGTACCGTCTGCCAGACCAAACCGGTCACAATCCGTTTCACAAATGCCTGAAAAATCAAACATGACACTGGCTGATGCCGTTCCGGCACTGAGTGAGCAAAGAGCAACAAACAATAAAAGATATTTCTTCATATCACCTCCCTATGATTTTATATTTTTAGCCTGAAAACTGATAATTTCAGACAATTACCTTAAACCTAGCAGGTAATAGCCAATCCGCAAGCTAACGCTAATTATTTAGGGACTTTTTCAGCATCGTTGCCATGTTTTGCCACCGAATTTTTGATTGCACTTCATCAGGTAAATCGCTGATCCAGTGAAGATGGTATTGCAGTAGCTGTTCGAAGTGATCCCAACCATCGTCAGGTAAGTCCCAGCTTTGAGTGCGAGTAACACGCCATACCGGATCGGTGCCGATGATAAAACGGTCTGGGTAACGGAGAATGAGATCACGCCATGATTTTTCCAAATGCCCATTCTCTCCGGTCAGTCCATCATAACGCCAAGGGTCACGGGCAGACAGGTCAACCCATACTCTGGGGCATGTTTCCAGGATAGTATTGATATGTGATGCAGACAGATTGCCGCCAGCATGAGCGAGTTGAATATTGATGGCAGAATGTTGTTGGCATATCTCGACAAAGAATTTTTCACTGCCTGCATCTACATGAATCAGTGTAGGCACATTATATTGTTTCGCCAAGGCCATCAGCTGCTGAAATATTTTATTGTCTGGATTAGGTGGCAAACCAGCAAAAAAATGGATTTCCCCGATCCCGGCATAGAGGTCTTTCCTGAGCCCCGCCTCTGCTAAGCTAATGACACCGTCATCTAGATACCAATCTTTTTTCCCCAGCTCATGAATATAAGGGCTAAAGAAAGGTACCAGCCAATCGCCTGCGTGTTTTTTCAGTTCCAGCGCCAGATGTGACGGCGTGCTTGACACAATCGCCAAACCCACTCCGGCCTTTTTCAGTTTTATCACTACTTCTTCAGGTGAGATTATTTCGGCATGATCCCAGTTGTAATGAATGTGTCCGTCAGCAATGCGTGTGTCGGCCTGTGCAATATTGGTGACCGGTAACAATACAAAGGCGATGATTAAAACAGTAAAATATAATCTCATGACTACCTCGGAAAAAGCAGGACAGCAATAACTTAAAACCAGCATTATTATATAGGCAACCTATAATAGGCATCAAAGGATTCAGAGTCTGCCCCCCTGATTAGTTGATTATAATTTAATTATAAAAAACAAGGTAAATAGCACATAAACAGTTATTAACTAGAATTATTTTTCAACAATATAAATAAAGCACTATACTGAATAGCGCTTTCTATTAAGTGTCGTGTAAAAGAGATATCAATGAAAAATTTTCTATCGCTGTTCATTATTATGTGGATTGTGCCGTTACTTGCTATGGCTGAGCTTAGCGAAATACCGCTCAGCGAAGATAATTGTAATTTAACCAATCCGCCTAAAGAGTCGGGTGAATGGGCGCTGCACGGTTTTCCGATGAAGATATACCCACGCCGAAGCACGATGGGGAAAAACTATCATGGCTGCCAGACCCTTTGGATAGAAAACGATAATAAAGTCATTATGATGCTGGTGTATTACTTTAAAGATGGGAAATTACAGCTATCCAAAGAAAGGGCGAAAGATGATCCATCTAAAAACATTATTTGCCAATATATCGATAATAAACTAATAACCAAAAATCAAGATTGTCGTGATGTTGAACAGCGTATTAGCAGAGGACTGGGGCCACCCAAAGCAAGCAAACCCGCAGGTTGTTTGCAAAAATCAAAACAAGCTTATCTCAAAGGCCAACTGCCTTCGTTAGAATGCGGCATTGATTAAAGCCAATAGGGGATAAGGGTCAGAGTAAAAATTCTTTTTCGTTTTTAGGTCTAGGCCCCGGTTTTTGACTCATGACACGTCGTCCAGACAAAAGTTGAATCTGTTGTTTAAACTTATCATTACCTAATGCCATCCCCTTATTTGATGCTTGTCGTATTTGCTCAAGCACAGAAGAATCTAACGCGCTCGAGAACAAAGTACGATACGCATCTGCTCGCGCCTGCGGCGTTGCTCCTAATGAGTTATAAACAAAATGAGGCTGCCAAAGCTCCATCTTCTTTGCCAACCCATTCGCTTTAAAGCTCGACCATTTATAATCACCTGGCGCCACGACCATGCCGGCGCGAACAGGATTAAGCTCAATATATCGCTGGCAAATAAGTACGTAGTCTTCAGCATCCACCACGCAAGACTTAAAACGTCCTTCCCACAGCGTTCCCGTTCTTTTGTAAGTGTGATTGAAATAACGAACGTATTGCCGCCCTAGCGTCTGCATCAGCTTTGAGATGCCATCACGCGTTTCAGGCGTCATCAATAAATGAACATGATTGGTCATAAACACCCAAGCATGAATCGCGACATGATATTGTCGTGAAAATTTTTCTAGCCAATAAGCATACGCAGCGAAATCATCTTCACTCGCAAAGCAGGCCTGTCGATTATTGCCGCGTTGTATTACATGCTGCGTAATACCGGGCAAACATATTCTTGGTAACCTCGCCATCAATCATCCTTGATAATGGTGTGTGTCTGTTAATTATACCACTTGGGTTAAGTAAAACAGTGATGAGTTTTTACTCTGACCCCTATCTCACCTATCTCAAGTAATTGCACGTGTACCAGCCAGACACAAAAAAAGCCCTGTCGCGAGACAGGGCTTTGGGAATCATATCTATATTAGTAAGTATTGAGAACTGGCCCTAGTTTTTCCGTCTTTCAGACCCCTATCTCATTTTCTGATTAATCTCTTTAATTATTTCTTCATAGTCCGTTGAAGTTCCTATTGCCATAAACCGTTTAAGCTCGACCATAGCATCATCTTTTTTGTCTGACTCCCATAAACAATGAAAAAGTCCTAATGATGCATCTTCCCAAGATGGCGCTAAATCTACTGCTTCTTTGAACTCACTTATTGCACTATCAATATCCTGAAGATCCCAGTATGTACTACCGAGTGCAGCATGAATTTTAGGTGAGCTTGAATTCATAACAACTATCTCTTCTAGTATCTTCTTAGCACCTTTTACATCACCATTTTCTGATAAATTAACTGCTTTCGCTAGTTTTTCATTTATAGACATTCTTATCACCAAGTTAACGTCAGAAGTTATCTAAATCATCAAGGTCAATATTTTGAGGTTTCAACTTGTTCTTTGCTCGTTGTTTTGATTTCTCAATACTATCAATTATTTGATTGCTCTTACCTTGTCTGACTTTACGTTGAGCCTCTTCAATTTCATCAAGCTGTGTTAATGCATCATTTGTTGAGTTACCTCTTTCACCTTTCTGTCTTGCTGTATCATCTTCACACGACTCTGAATCATCACAAGCAACATCATCTGAAGCATCTTCATTTAAAGCATTATATATAGCAATTGGCAGAAATAAACCTGGCGCACCGAATGCTAATGTGTTTTGTGTAAAATTATTAAGCCCTCCAAAAGCGCGGCTTGTCGCAGACTTCGAAACATTGGTTAACTGAACAGCGCCACGACGTGAAAGTGCTGAAAGTAACCCTCTAAAACAGAAACCAGTTGCTACGCCAGCAACTCTTCCAGTAGGATCAATAAATCCCGTCGGATTCCCCCCAACATACCCAAACGTATTCAACCCACCATCCAACCCAATCGGATCAGAAGTAATGTAACGTCCTACCCGCGGATCATAATACCGATTCCAATTATAATGCAGCTGCGTCTCCTGATCATAATACTGCCCCGGAAACCGTAACCTAACAACCGTCTCGTTCCCATCCCCATCCGGATCATTATCGGCTTGCGTATTGCCAAACCCATCACTCTCCCACGCCCACACCACAACGCCATTCGCATCGGTACCACTTCTTGGTGTGGCTAAATGGTCGGTGTGTAAATAAGTAACGGTCTCGATTGCGGTGCTGTTATCGGTATCAATTTGTGCCACTGGCGCACCGTTAAGCGCAACATAGTCTTTAATCGCCCGACCATCACTGAAGGTTTCACTGATGAGCTGGCCACTTAAATCATAATGAAACACGGTGGTGCCACTGGGGGTGACTTTGCGGGTGCGCTGACCCAGTGCGTTGTAGGTGTAGGTAGCCACTAAGCTACCGCCTTCAAAGACTTTGAATAAACGATTAGCGTTGTTGTATTCAAAGGTGCGGTTGTTACCGTTAATCGGTGAGGTGTCTTCAATCGTGTTACCGACTTCGTCACGGTTTAGGTTGTCACTGCCAACGCTATCGAGTTGATTGCTGTTGGGGGTGTAAGTGTAATTTAAGTTATTAGTGCCTTGTGTGCGACCGGTGCGGTTACCGTTGGGATCGTAATTAAATTCAATCACATCAGTGTTGGGCACGGTATCGTTAATGAGTCTGTCTAACGGATCATAACCAAAGTCGTGTTGGCCTTGGGCATTGGTGATGTCGAGCACGTTGCCATTGGCGTCGTAGTTATAGCGGCGGGTAGCCAGGGTTTGACCACTGATCACTGCTGAGCTGGTGGCACTGGTGCTTAAGGCCACTTTTTGTAAACCGTGTTGTTGGCTAAATTGGCTTAAGTTGGCCGCCTTGGGTAAGGCTTTAATCGCATTGCTATTGCGCACCCGTTGGTAGCGATAGTTGTTGTCTTGGTTTTGTTGCCAAATGTCGTAGTAGCCGTTGCCTTCATAAACAAGGGTGTTGGGCGTTACGGCATCTAGCGCATTTTTGTTTTTAAGTTGTTGCCATTGGTTGCCGGTGGCCTGGCTGTAGAGCCAGTAGTTGTATGCGGTTGTGTCGTTGTCGTCACTGGGGCGAATTAACACCGCGCTAAAGGCTTCACTGCTGGGTTCGCTATCACTCGGGGTGAAAGCAACCCGTTGCAGGTTTGACACGGTTAAGCCGGCAGTAGCGGTTTGAATACTGTAAAAATAAGATCGTGCCACTTCTGAGGTTTTGGTTGAGCCCACATTACGGGTTTGCACGTAAATGTAGTTGTTACCAACAGAAGCCGGATCAGTGGTGACAAAACTATAAGTGGAAGTTGGGCCGTAGTCACCATAAACGGTGGCGTTACCAGTTTCCGGGCCACGGTGACCAAAGCGGTATTCGTATTCGCCAACGTTGCCGCCTGAGGCTTGTGCCGTGAAGTTAATCGTTGCACCGGCTTGTTGTGGGCTGAGTAAGTCACGGGTGACAGTTAGCGCATTGGCGGGTTCAATAGACGTTTGGATATTAATGCTAATGGTCTTAGCCACCTCCTGATTTTTCGTAGAACCCACATTACGGGCTTTAACGTAAATGTAATGCCAGCCTAGTGATCCTTCTTCTGTTGTGGGTAAGCTATAGGTTGTGCTGGGGCCATAGGTGCCAGTAATAAGCGTGTTATTACTGTTTGGACCGCGGTAATCAAAGCGGTATTCATATTCGCCAACGTTGCCACCTGAGGCTAATGCATCAAGGTTAAGAGTGATGCCAGACTTTTGGGGGCTTGGGTGGCTCCGTGTCACAGTTAGGGCATTAGCAGATTCAATAGAGGTTTGTATATTAAAACTGATAGTTTTAGCCACTTCCTGATTACTGGTTGAACCCACATTACGGGCTTTAACGTAAATGTAATGCCAGCCCAAGGAAGTTGCTTCCGTTGTAGGTAAGCTGTAAGTAGTTGCTGAGCCGTATTCACCGACAACCGTTACGTTATTGCTGTGCGGACCACGGTAATCAAAACGATATTCGTATTCACCAACATTACCGCCTGAGGCAAGCGCATTAAGATTAATGGTGGCGCCAGCCTTTTGTGGGCTAGGAAGATCAGTGGTCACCGTTAACGCACTCGCTTTTACTTGCGCCAATAGTTCAATGCTGGTTGTCACACTCGCTTCACTGTCAGCAGTTGAACCTGCATTACGTGTATCAACCGTAACGGTGTAAACACCTTTATTGCTAGGTGTCGATACCCAGTCATAGACACTGTTGGTACTGTATTCTTGAACGACTTGTGGTGTATTACCGGTGCTTTGACCTTGTAAGGTATAACGGTATTCAAATGCACTCGCTGCACCAGTTGCCGTTGCATTAAGCTGTAATGGTAAACCAGCAATCGCGCCAGTGGCAGGGTTTGCTATTAAAGTCACTGATTCAGCTGGGCCAACCCCAACTTCTAAGCCAATTGATTGGCTGCGCGTTTGTGCCGAGCCAGCTAAACGAACTTCAACAGAGATATTACTTAGCCCCAGCGATGCAGCACTACTTGCCCACAGCCAGTTATTATTGAGTGAGAACGCTTGCACAACTTGTTGACTGCCTGAGGTTTCAGGGCCGGTTAAACTATATTGGTATTCGTAAACAGCTTCTTCACTCACAGTCGTGGTAAAAGTAATACTGCTACCGGTTGGCACCGGACTTGGAATGGAAGATGCCAGGCTGATAGTGGCTGACTCACTAATGCCAGCGGTGTTAACCACACTGCCTTGCTCTTGCAGGCGGCCTTGTAGATCGTAACTACGGTTTTCAACTAAGCCGTTGCCGTAGGTTTTGCTGGTGAGTAAGTTATCACTGCGGTAAGTCACATCACTGACGATACTTTGCGCGGTACCATTCACATCTGTGCTGACACTGGTCACTCGGCGTATGTCGTCACGCAGCATGTTCACTACACGGCCACCGGGGTAAATTACTTGCGACAGATTGTCACCGGCGTCATAACTGTATTGGGTTAAGTAGCTAATGCCGAGCTCAATGTGTTGCATTGAAACCGTGTTACCAAACGCATCATAACTATAATGACTCACGCCACTTTCATCGACCATGTTACATAAACGGCCAATACTAAAGGTGCAGGTCTCGCCCGCAACCGGTGCGTCATAGGTAAAGTTCACATCTTCTTGGGTGCCGGGATAATCAATATCGGTAACGCGGCCTAATTCATCGTATTGGTAGTTAACAGTAATGTTACGTGCATCAGTGAGGCTAAGTTGGTTACCCGCAGCGTCAAAGGTATAACTGCGTGTACCACGGTCAGGACTTTGTTCACTGAGCATGTTACCTAAGTCATCGTAATCGTAAGTGGTTTGCGCGTCGTTCGGTGAGGTAACACTGATAATGCGATCGTTAACGTCGTAGTCGTAAGCGGTGGTGCCGGATAAGGCATCAAGGCTACTGCTTAAACGGTTTAAAGCATCGTAGTCATGCAGGGTGCTTTGGTTACCGTTAGGATCGGTTTGACTAGTGAGATTACCGACGGTGTCGTAAACCAGTTGGCTAATACTGCCAGCGGCGTTAATGCTACTGATGCGATCTCGGGCATCATAGGTGGTGTCGACTAAACGTGCGAGAGTGCCATCTGGATCGGTGGTCACGGACTGGCTGCGGTTGCCTTTGATGTCGTATTGGTAAGTAATTTGGTTGTTTAAGTTGTCGGTAATTTTTGTCAGATAATGCGCGGCATCGTAGTCGTAGCTTAGGGTAATGCCATCAGCCGTAACGGTTTGGATTAATTGCCCAACTTCATCGTAGGTGTAACTGCTAGTGCGCGCTGCGCCTTGCGTTGGCGTCAAGGTCATTGCGGTCACGCGTTGACGTGGGTCATAAGTGTAGGTGGTGACGTTGCCATTGGCATCGGTCATCTGTTCAATGTTGCCGTGGGCGTCGTATTGGTTGTAGTTAACGGTGTGGCCTAAGGCGTTGCTAACAGTGCTTAACTGACCGCGGTTATTACCTTGTTCGGCGGTGTTGGGGTAGTAAGTGAGCGTTGTAATATCTTGTACATCAGTGCGCGGGCCATTGATCTCGCGCACGCGGCCATCGGCGGTGTAGGCGATGTTAATGCTGCGTTCTAAGACGGCGGTGCCATCTTTTGTAAAGCCGTTACGTTTAATAGTTGTTGGTAATAAGGGGTTAGTGGCATCACCGTAGGTGATATCAGTGATCGCATTTTGGCCACTGGACACACTAGGGCGAGTGGTTTTTAACGGGATGCGGTTATTAACATCCCAGTTGGTGCTAATGGTGCGTTCTTGTAGTGAACCAGCCGCTTCAGTGCGAGATAAAACAAGACCACGGGCATCGTTGATGTAGTTGGTGACGTTGCCAACAAAGTCAGTACGGCTGTTAACAAAGCCATTTTCGTCATAGGTTTTAGCCGCATCACTGCTGCCACAGGTGGTGCAAGGTTCGCCATTGATGTTAGCCAGTTTTAATAAGCCATTTTGTAAAGTGAACTGGTAGTCACGGCTAACGCCGTTGCCGTCAACAACGGTGGCGGTGTTGTTAGTGCCATAAGTGACGGTGACGTTTTCTTGGCCATTGGCGTGTTCACTGGTAATGGCACGGCCTTGGCTATCATAAGTCCAGCTGGCAAAGCGATCGCCTTTTTCGTCAATGATGCCGGTGAGGGCATTTTTAAAACTGGTGTTCTCGTAGAGGTATTGACGAGTGGTGGTGCCGGGTTGGTCGACACTGATTAAGTTATCGTTTGCATCGTAGGCGTAGGTGTACACGCCACCGTTTGGATCAGTCAGGGTGCTGAGTTTACCGCTGTCATCGTAGTTAAAGTTAAGCACGCGGCCAAAAGCATTCGTTACACTAATCAATTGTTCGGCGTCGTTGTAGGCCATGGTTTGGGTGAGGCCGTTGCGGGTGGTGATACTGGTTAGGCGACCGCGTTCGTTGTAGGACTCGACGGTTTCGCTGGTGAGGGTGTAGTCCCAACCGGTGGTGGTTTTGGTTAAGCGGTCGGGGCTGAGGCTTTGGCTGTCGTAGCCAGTACCGTTGTAAAAATAGAAGTCGCCGCGGCCGTCGGGGCGGCGGACAACGATAGTCGTCTCAGCAGTACCGCTAATATTTTGCATGTAAGACCCACTCCAATGACTGCCAAGTGCGCTTTCAGCACTATTGTAAGTAACTGTGTCTTTAATGCTGTTGTAGTAACGGGAGAAGAATAAGCTATTCGGGCCAGAGCCTGAATAATCAGATTCAGACTGAAATTTATTACCCGTCGCGACATTAATAGGGTTGCCGACAAATGCACCGCGTTCTTGTTTCTTTTGCTTTTTCTCTCCCGGTTTTTTTTCACAAATAGGCAGTCCTTTGTTCGAGAGTTTTCCTGGCTTAGTTGGCTTAAGAGGACCTACACAAGCCTCATTTTCAATTGATGTTCCGCCTATAAACCCACGCCCAAACCCCTCAGGGCAAGTAACTGTTCTAATACGGATTGCAATGTTATTACGATTAAGAATTGTGTCGCAAGTTGGACAATGCTTGTATTCCAGATCAATTGATGGAGGGGAGGTAGAGTAAATTGCCTGTCTCTGCTCTACTCCATAACGAAAATCTATGTCTAGGCTATAACCATCTCTAACATCATATAGTGGCACATCAGAATCGATAAATTCTACATTAACTTTAGCGCCTCTAATTACAATGAGATGACTAAAGTTTTTTTCTTCGTACGCTTTCGCTGCAGCGTCTATAGATGGAAAGCTCATTGATCCTAGACTCGCTGTAGAGTACCTAAAATCATCAACAACCGGAGGTGCACACTTATGGGTGACGCCACAAGTTTTAACTGCCCATGACAGAGGCTGCACCATCAACAACGCCAACAGCAATAAACCTTTCACGCTTTTAAAACGACTAAAGCTCAATACCTGATTAAGTATTAATGTCAATGATTGAGATAATATTGATGGCTTGACCATGAAAAACTCCATGCGCTACTCACACAATCGGGCAGCTGGTTTATTTTTTATTAAGCAGTGATGAGGTTGTTTCGAGGAGAAGGTGTGTGCTTCGCACCTTCCTTGTGCGTTCATCATTACTGTCCGTGTAAATCTATGTTTATAAATAGGGTAATTATTTTTTATAAACTAACGAATACAGAATGGATATTCAAGCGCTGTGTGGGTTTATTTTTATTTTTTTAAAAAGCTTATATGGATTTATAGAAAAGCTTATAGAAAAGATTTATAGAAATGAAAAAATGTGGAGGTCGGGCGGTTATTGTTTTTCTAAGATTATAAAACTACAGGCTTGTGCGTGCTTTTCATCGATAGGGTGTTCTTCTCTCGAAATTTCTTGCCAACCCATTTGTTCATATTCAGGGAACCAGGCATCGGCTTTAAATTTGCCATGGACTCGGGTCAAATAAAAACGATCAGCACGGGTTAGCATTTGTTCATAAAAAGACGCGCCACCAATAATCATGACTTCTTCTACTTGTGTGCCTGTTTCGTCCACTGCTGAGGCTAAGGCTGCGTCAATGTCGTGCACAACCTCGATGCCTTCAGCGCTGTAATTTTTATCGCGGGTGATGACGATGTTTTTGCGTTGCGGTAATGGCTTGCCACCGAAGGATTCAAAAGTTTTACGCCCCATGACAATGGGTTTGCCTAAGGTATGAAGGCGGAACCACTTCATGTCGGCGGGGAGCTTCCACGGTAGGCTATTATTAATGCCAATTGCGCGGTCGTCTGCCATGGCGGCGATTAGGGAAATTATCATGGTGATAAAAAAACCGTTAGTTGATTAAGCTCGCCATGCGGCGGCGATATTGGCTAACCAGTGGGTTTTCAGCACCGAGCATGTCAAACATGTTAAACAGGCCTTTTTTACCCGCGCCGTCGTTATATTCTGGATCGCTTTTCATAATGATGAAGAGTTGTTCTAGTGCGGCGTCGTGGTTGCCAGTCGCTACATAGAAGGCACTGAGTTTTTCACGCGCAGCAAAGTCGTCTTGGTTGGCTTCAATTTGCGCTAACAGTTCGTCGGCTTCGTCACTGCCGGCGGCTTGTGAAGATATTTCCAATTGCATTAGCAAGCCTTTTACTTCCTGATCTTCCTTAGCTTCATCAGATAGGCTTTGTAATAAGGCGAGTGCAACATCGGCTTGATCGTTGTCTAGTAACGCCCGCGCATACATGACTTGCACACGGGTGTTTGCAGGGTCCATCTGCGAGGCTTGTGCCATGAGTTGAATCGCGGCGTCAACATTGCCTTGTTTGTATTCTTCAATCGCCGCGGCCATCATTTGGTCTGACTCGCGCGGAATGTATTTTTCTAATAACTCACGAATAAAGTGTTCAGGCTGGGCGCCACTAAATTCTTCAACCACTTCACCCTGAAAAAACAACTTCACGGTTGGCAATGAACGCACTCCGTATTTTTGTGCCACGGCTTGTTCTTGATCGGCGTTGACTTTGGCCAACACAAACTGTCCGGCCATGTCTTCAGCCAGTTTATGTAAAACAGGTATTAATGATTTACAGGGTTCACACCACTCTGCCCAGAAGTCGACCAGGATGGGGATCTTGTGTGAGTTCTCAATGACGACACTGTCAAAGTTCGCTTCGTCAATATCAAAAATATAGGCTTGGCTCATAATTTAAATAACCAATGGAGAGTTTAAAGGGCTAAATAGCGATGGGGGCTTTAATGCCCGCATCGCATTCGTAATTGACTAATTCAAAATCTTCAAAATTGAAACTAAAGATATCTTTCACATCTGGATTTATCTTCATAGTCGGCAATGGGTGTGTCGCGCGTGCCAACTGCGTGTCCACTTGTTCGAGATGATTAGAATATAAATGTGCATCGCCCAGTGTGTGAATAAAATCACCGGGTTCTAAATCACAAACCTGCGCGATCATCATAGTCAGCAATGCATAGCTGGCAATATTGAACGGCACGCCCAGAAAAATATCGGCACTGCGTTGATAGAGCTGACAAGACAACTTGCCATCGGCAACATAAAACTGAAAAAACGCATGACACGGTGCGAGGGCCATTCGACCTTGAGTGACATTGTCTTGCGGGCTAATAGTCTCATCGGGCAAGTCGGCCACGTTCCAGGCAGAGACAATTAAACGCCGGCTATTGGGGGTGGCTTTAATTTGCTCAACCACGTCATGAATCTGGTCAATCACTTTACCTTCATTGGTGGTCCATGAACGCCATTGGTGGCCATACACTGGCCCCAGGTCGCCATCAAGCGCCCACTCATTCCAGATGCTGACACCATTTTCGGTTAGGTATTCAGTGCGGGTATCACCCTTTAAAAACCACAGCAATTCGTGAATGATGGATTTGAAATGTAATTTCTTAGTGGTGACTGCCGGAAAGCCGTCACTTAAATCAAAGCGCATTTGGTAGCCAAATACAGATAAGGTACCCGTACCGGTGCGGTCGCCTTTTTGAGTGCCATTGCTTTTAACATGGCGCATGAGATCAAGATATTGCTGCATACCGTCTGTTCTCTATTGAGTAGTTTAAGACTGAGCGACCGGCACAGGTTTATAAAAGCGGTAACCAAGGTAAATCATCACTAAGCCACCAACCACCATTGGCAGAGTCAGAATCTGGCCCATTGTTAACCAGTCAAATAATACATAACCAAGTTGTTCATCTGGCACGCGAACAAATTCAATGACAAATCTAAATATTCCATAAAACACCATAAACAGACCCGAGGTGGCCATCATCGGTCTTGGCTTGCGGCTGTACAACCACAAGATCGCAAACAGCACAAAACCTTCAAGTAGTGCTTCATAAAGCATCGAGGGATGACGCGGTAATGGGCCACCGGATGGAAACACCATCGCCCAAGGCGCATCAGACACTTTGCCCCACAGCTCACCATTAATAAAATTACCAATCCGGCCGCTGGCTAAACCAAGTGGGGTTAACGGTGCGAGAAAATCACTGACTTCAAAATAACGTTTGCCGCTTTTACGGGCGAATAATCCACAGGCGAGGATAATGCCAATTAAGGCACCATGGAATGACATGCCGCCTTTCCACACTTCCCAAAACTGTGCCGACTGGCCTTCGGGTAGCGAGGTATTATAGAAAAGCATATAACCGAGCCGGCCACCGACAATCACCCCGACCGCAATGTAAAATAGTAAATCCGCGACTTGATCAGTGGTCCAGCCAGAATTAGGTTGTTTAGCGCGATGATGGCCGAGCGCCCAGCCCACAGCAAAGCCCACCAGGTAGGTGATGCCGTACCAATGTACACTGATGGGGCCGATCGAAAACGCGACTTTATCAATATCGTGAAACTGTAACATAGCAGCTTATCTTAGCATGACCGTGCTAACGTTTCTGCACCCGCAAGATAGTACATTTAAGGTAGCGGGTTTCTTGAATGGCCGGGTGTACCGGATGATCAGGGGATTGATAGCGCTGTTCAAGAATTTGCAGTTGCCGGCCGGTTTTTTCTGCGGCCCGGTTCAATAAACGCAGGAATACATCATCATATAAATGGTGTGAACAAGATGAGCTCACCAATATGCCGTCGTCAGCCAACAATCGCATCGCCAGCTCATTAATGCGCTGGTAGGCCTGTTGGCCATTTTTCAGGTCTTTTTTGCGCTTAATGAAGGCCGGCGGATCAACATTCACCACATCAAAGGTCTTACCTTGGTCACGCAATTGTTTCATCGCCTCAAAGGCATCGCCCTGCATGACTTCAACTTTCTCGGCAACATTGTTGTCAGCGGCATTGCCACTGATTAATTGTGCGGCGCTGGCGGAGGCGTCAACACAAATCACCGATTTTGCTCCGGCAACGGCAGCACCAACACCCCAGCCGCCAAGATAAGCAAACACGTCTAGCACCGAGGCATCTTTAACATAATCACGAAAACGTAACCGATTCGCCGCCTGATCATAGAACCAACCGGTTTTCTGCCCCGTAAATAGTGGCACAGTGTAGCGCACGCCAGCTTCTTCTATGGTCACTTTTTCTGGCACCTGGCCCAAGGCGTCATCTATATAAGAAGATAAGCCTTCCTGAGCGCGGGCGCTGCTATCATTTCGCCACAACACGCTGACTGGATTGAGCACTTTTTGCAGCGCTACCAGTATTTCTGCTTTTGCTAATTCCATGCCCGCAGTAGTGATCTGCACCACGCAGGTATCTGCATAACGATCAATCACCAGCCCCGGTAATCGATCTGCCTCGGCGAATACAAAGCGGTAGTAGGGTTGGGCGTAAAGACGCGTACGCAAGGCCAATGCAGACTCAAAACGCTGCACAAAATAATCTTCGTCTAAAACTTGGTTAGGTCGAGTGCTGATGACTCGCGCGCAAATTAGCGACTGGGGGTTAGCATAAGCGGTACCGAGAACACGGCCACTTTGGCTGTGCAATTCAACTAATTCACCCGCATTAAGGCTCTTAATCGGCGTCGCCTTGGTGTCTATCTCATTACTATAGACCCATAAATGGCCGACTCTGAGGCGCTTATCTTCATTTTTTTTCAGCTGAAGAACTGTCATTGATTGATTCATAGCGGGATTGTAACAGTGATTTTTGATCTAGTTCCTACACTGTTCAGAATCTTTAACTATACTATTAATGTTCTTATTAACGGCCGAGAAAAAACCTAATAAATACAAAAGGTTAAGCTAATTATTAAATAAGCACATACCAACGTTTATAACAATTTCATGGAGGAAATATGCCAATTCAATTTGATCTCGTCTCCATCATTACCTTCAGCGCCATTCTGGTTATGTTTTATTGTTTCTGGCTCACCTTTAAACTTAAGGCCAGTATCCCCGGCGGTGTAGTTGGCAAAAAATGGGGCATTCTAACTGGCCTGGTCACGTTATTTACCATTGGCTATTTAGCGACGCCTTTCTTTCAACAATTGGCCATCGAAACACAGCAACTATTAGTCTCAGTTATTTTCTTATTTGGTGCTATCTATGTGGTGATTACTGTTCGCCTCATTCACACCGTTATCACCGAGCTCACGGAATAAACGTCTAGAACAAGGAATCTGTTCATGCCCAACGACACCATCTTTCATAAAACAACCAAAGGCCAACAAGCGATAGACACTCGCAACATCAAACTTGCCATGACCATGCGTCGGGCATTAATCATTGTTGATGGTAAAGCCAGCGTTGATGACTTACAGCAAAAAGCCCCGATGTACGACAATCTTGAAGACATGCTCAACACGCTGGTTAATCAAGGACTGATCATTGCGAACACCGAAGCCGTTAATGAGAGTATTTTCGAGCCAGAAGCAACCAAGCCAACGCCGACAGTAGAAGTGATTATTCTCGAGAGCCCGGTCGCACCTCAAACACAGCCTGATTCAGTGGCCGCTACCAAAGCTCGCCTCACGCGTTTATTAAAAGATGAATTCAGCTTTCATAAAAAAGCCAGCGTGCAAAAGGCGGTGAAGAAGTTGATTGCCGATCTTGAAGATGCCAATGACAATATTGAAGCGCTATCGAAAGCCTGGAATAAGTGCATTAAAATCACCAAACTCACGATCGATGTGAAAATGGCAGAGCTACTAAAAAGCAGTGGTGAACGACTTTTTTCTCAACTAACACTCTGATGCTGGGACATAGCAGTAAAAAAACCCTGCTTGCGCTAGCTAACGAAACCAGCCCTTACCTTTTGCAGCACGCCGATAACCCGGTTGAGTGGTATCCGTGGATACACGCAAGCCTTGCAACGGGCGCAATGATAAAGTTCTCACCGCGTGGAATGGTTTAATGATCCGCGGCATGGCCACTGCCGGCTCTGTTTTACAAAATGCTCAATTTATTAATGCTGCTACTAAGGGGTTAGATTTTATTCAAAACAGCTTATGGCAAAACGGGCGCTTATTGGCGACTTATAAAGACGGCAAAGCCCACCTAATGGCTTATCTCGATGATTACGTGTTTCTGATAGATAGTATTTTAGTCTTGTTACAAGCACGCTTGCGGATGTGGTGCTTGAACACTTTGAAGATAGCGAACATGACGGCTTAACACCGCACTAATTCGATCAGTTTATTATTTTCATCTGTACGTAAAATAAACTCACCATACACCCCTTCTGTGGTCACAAAAGGTCGCAATGCTGACGCTGGGAACTGCATACTGCTGCCATCACTCATATTCACATGCACATTTTTCACTTCACCTCGGTAGTACGCCAGGTATTGTTCCTGACTGATCTGTAGTGAAAAATGGTATTCGGATTCAGGCACTTAACATCTCGCTACTTTATCGCCACGCCTTTATAAAGGTAACCAATAAATTTAGGTGCTTTATTCATATAGAAATTCTCAATGTTCAAACTTGAAAACCCGCAAGCCTCAATTAGTGCCCGCATGTCACGGTTTACATGACAACCATCGCCAACAACATTCTGAATAGGATTCAGCCGATGTTGCCATTTTTGAACATTCGGTTCATCACTCAAACCATGTTCAAGAAAAATGAACTGCCCGCCATGTTTCAGTACTCGTTTGACTTCAGATAAGGCTTTCTCAATTTGTTTAATACTGCACAGCGTCCAGGTACTCACCACCGTATCAAAGCGGTTATCGGCCATTGGCAGCGCTTCACTACTGAGAACATTCCTATCAACGTCAATCGATGATTTGGCGATTTGCTGTTTAGCGTAGCGGTTCATGCCGGGGTTGGGATCAACGGTTGTGATGTGTTGCACCGTTGGCGGGTAATGGGGCAAATTTAGCCCGGTGCCAAACCCAATTTCAAGCACTTCACCTTTTGCCTCAGACAACACTTGTTTTCGTAATTGACTAAACGCATCGCCGGACATGGTGAGGTCCATGCCCCAGGGAAATAACACTTCGGTGTAAAACCCCATGCCCGTTCACTTTTTCCACTGGAAAATAATATTGTTGTGATCTTTTCCGCGCAGCAATCGCCAGGGCTGCCAGCCAAACAGCCAGTCCTTAATTAAAAACCCAACCACTAGCACTAACGAGACACTTAAACCCCAACCAAACTGATTCATTTCAATAATATATTGGAAACCAGATAAGGCTAAAACCAAACCGATTAACACCCCCACTGTGCCCACAGTTGACTCGAGGCACATACAAGCAAGCTTCGATTCTTCAGTGGTTTTCGCTAGGCGCTTAGCTGAACGCTTATTCAACAAAATCCAGCTATCGCGAATTAAACTTTGGCATAACAATAAGACTGACAGCCACAAACATAGCTGTGCAGAAGAAATAAACGGGTATAGTGGTGCAAACCAGCCGACGACAAAAATGACCAACAAAACAATCAGCAACAGCTCAATCCACTCTGCAACCGTTAAACTTTTCATCGTTTACTGACCAAACACTTTCTTCAGCAAATCTGTCGTGTGGCGCGCCGGATTTTTTCGAATATCAGCTTCTTCTTTTGCCATATAATAGAAAATACCGTCCAGGCCTTTATTTAGGACATGTTGAGTTAAATCAGCACGCACATCCGGCACAAACGGCAATGACTTATAATCATCAACCGCCTCTTCATAGGCTTTTAGCGCACCGACCTGTGAAATAGTCTTGGTCACGATTGGACGCATTTGCTCGGTTAAAAATGGCGACATTTTACCTCTAAAATACTGCGTGGCCGCATCATTGGGGCCGTCATAAATACGCTTCACATCCGAAAAAGTCATGTCCTTAATTGCCTGAATGAATAATTGTTTTGCTTTTGGCGTTGCCGCTTCAGCCGCGCGGTTGAGTTTTAGCTCTAACTCATCCATTTGCCCGCCGAGACCGACCTTATCTAGCCACGACTTCATAGTTTTCAGGTTTTTGGGTAACGGAATATGAATACTGGCATCAGTATTAAAACCATTTTCCTGACCCAATTGTTTCACTACACGACCACTGCCAATCTCCAATGCGTCTTTAAATGCACCGCCAATCTCGCCCAACGTGGGTTCGGTAATTTTTCCTTCACTGGCATATTCGTTGAGTAAATCCAGACCTTTATCCCACCAATTCCCTTCAGCCTGCGCGCTGGTGGTGAAAAAACATAAAAAAGTAAATCCTAAACACAATGACCATGCATTATTTCTGGTTTTGTTACGTTTTTCATTTTTCACCTGACCATTGTCCGTGTTAATAAAAAAAATGGGGTCGAGAGAAACTACATTTCATTAGAAAATAGTTCTCTGACCCCATTTTATAGTGTTTCAGTTTTTAAACTGAAACAAAGCCACTAAAAATTACGCAGCTTTTTTAGCTTTTTTCTTACGGCGTTTCTTTTTCTTAGGTTTATTCAGAACTTTATCGGCTTTCTCAATAACCTTCAGGTAAGTAGATGCCTGCTTAAGACTAGTTTTCAAACCGGCCAGCTCAGCAGCATTAGCGGCTTTCTCGGCTTTGCTTTTAGCCGCTAATTTACCAATTGCAGCGATTTCCTTAACTGTTGAAGCAAGCAATTTCTTGGTTGCAGCATCAGGAGACTTTTTGAGTTTCTTGGCGGTGGCTTTTTTGCGTTTTGCTAAAGTTGCGCGTTTTTTGCTTAAACGCTTACCTTCTGCGCTCATTTTTTTCGCATCTTTAGCACGTGAAGCAACCGCTTTATCACTTGCTGCACATGCATCGGCGAGTGCGGCCATTGCACCACTAATTGCTTTTTCTACTGCTGAACTTTTAGCCACTGATTTTGCTTTTGGCATTTTTCATCTCCTGATTATTAACAACTTTTTAAACGAATTAAATTAATTCTTACTAAAGTAAACAATTCAGGATACATGTATAACCGAATAATGCATTTTTAACAAGCAGTTAAGTTTTTTATTTTGTTAAAATTACTTAATCAATTTTTATTATTTTCGTTTATAAACAATCAAATCAAAAAAACTTACCCGGCAAAAACAAAAAAACCGGACTGATGAGCCCGGTTTTTAGTACTGCAAAATGCTTTAGCTATGCGTTTTCAGCAGTGAACTGTCCAAAGCGCTGTTCGAGATAAGAAATTATCTCTGAAGACTCATACATCCAGCGTGTTTCGCCTTTTTCTTCTACCCGAAGACATGGCACCTTAATTGCGCCACCCTCATTTAATAACTCAGCACGATGACTTTGATCTTTTTGCGCATCGCGGTAAACAACGGGAAGATTCAATCGGCGGATAGCACGACGCGTTTTCACGCAAAATGGGCAGGCGTAAAATTGATACAGAGACATGCCCTGCACTTCTTTAGAGATCGCTTGCTGCGCATCATCAGTGCGTTTCATTTTTGATGGGCGGGTAATAAAATCGACAAAAATAATTAATCGACCAAGACCTTCACGTACCATTTTCAACAACATAACTCTGTTCCTGCCAGATCATAAATTTAGCCCGTATTCTACCATAGCCCTATATACAGATAGGAGATCTTATTTTTTCTTTATAATCCAATATATTAGGTGAACTGTCGATCAGTTGTTTTTTAATATTTCCAGTAATAACTTACTTTGCTTGTCGGTTAGTGACTTATAACCTCGCGGGTACGGCCAGCCATATCCCCAGCGGAATGAGGTCGGTAAATACGGTGTGCCACCAACTCGAACACCGGCTAGCATCAATTGCGCAATTTCTGCTTCACCGACTTCTTCAACACAAACTTTAAGTGCTTCGTCCGCCGCTAAGCGCTGCTCATAAGAGCCCCCCATCCAGTAGGATTTATCGTGAATAACGCAACAACGCTGCCAAAGTGCCTGTTGCTGCAATGTCCCATCGGGAAAACCACTGCAGCCGTCACTGATGAAAGGCGTTATGGTTTCTTCTGCATGGCTGCAACCGGTAAAAAATAGTGGTGCCACTAACAGCTGAAAAAGCAGCAGAAATGTTTTTTTATAGCGTTTTATCATTATCGAATTCCTTTACACAACAGAAATACTCCATGTCTTAATCTGGCCATTCTGATAGGGATGCTAAAAGCTTTTATATGCTCGCACTTTACAATATGCAGGTTGCACTTGGAATCGTGCAACCTGCACTTAATATCACAACCGCCAACTTACTAAATGAATACTTTCAGCTGAAAGAAAGGTTCTATGGTTGGCACATAACGTGCAGATACTTATGTACAGAATAATCGATTCTACGTGAGGCGCCCATGAAAACGCTATGTTTGATTTGTATAAGCTTGCTCAGCGCTCTGCCTGTCAGCGCTGATACCAAGCCTACTGCTGAGGAACTAGAAGCCTGGTTTAACGATGACAGCGAGTTAAAAGCAGAGGAAGTGAATGAGGGAGCACTTCATTTTTTAGCTCGCAGCGCAGACAACATCATGCATTCTGAGAACACGCTGATTATTTCGCCCCAAAGCATTGATGAAGGCTGGGTGCTCTTGAAACAGTGTTATCACCATCTCGATACTATTTCTCAGGCACAGGTAGTTTATCAATACAAATCTATGCGAAATTTAAAGATTCTCGACACACAAGGAATAGGCAAAGCGTGGGTTGAGCAGCAATCCATTCAACTTATTAATGTTCAAGCCAATGCGTCACTCTGCACTGAAGCTGAAATCAGGGTGTTTTACCAAAACGAGGATCATTCTTTCAGTCTGGTTAATGGCCCCTTTCAAAGACGTTTCCTTGACGGCTACTACCCATTGCGGGTCAGTCTGAAGATACATTACCCAAAACAGTTACTTTCATTCGCTCGTGTCTCCCCTAAACAGACTAAGGAGTTTTCGATTACCGATACGCCATATGGCCTTTATGTTGATACTATTTTTGAAGGAAAACTTAATACTGAAATCTGGTTTAAGGCAATACCTAAAAACTAAAGTGAATATTTTATGGTTTTATCGAACATCTTATCGATCAGCGTATTCACTTCACTATTAGAGATAGTGTTATCAAAGAAAGCCAAAATATGTGTGTCTTTACGTGGGTGAACCTTAATCCACTGCTGCCTGCCCTTCTCGCCCATATCATCGATAGGAAAACCTTTATCATCGTCTTTAGAAAAAACGAGAAGGTTTATCGCCTGCTGCTGAGCATTGGTCAACCGAACATGTTGCACGTGGTTAGTACCCACTAAGCAGTTTTTAGCAATTGCAACGCGGTAGTCATGGGGTGGCATTTGAATACCCCTTCTCCCCAACCAGGCTGTATTATCTGCAATCGAGTGGCCTTCAATTTCATGGTGCAAATGCAAGTAAGCTTGCTCTATCAAATTAACTGTTGCTGCTTTATAACCCGGCGCTAAGACTAAAATAGCGAGAAGCACATTTGCGGCAACTGACAATGCTAGACCCGTTTGCCAGTATTTAATGCTAAACCGAGCTTCTTCTGCTTTGATCTGATCAGAAAGGTTTTGTTTTAAGTTTTTTTCCAGGCCTACCGGAGCCGGTGAAGACATGAATAACGTATTGAGTTTGCTATCGCTGACAGGCATTTTATTATCATCACTCATTATGGGATGGACCTTGCTTCAAAGAAACAACCGTTGCTTTTTTAACATTCGGAGTTGTGGTATTTAATGCATCATCTAGTGCAGCGCGAGCACGTGATATTCGACTCATTACCGTGCCCATCGGAATTTCCAAAATATCGCTTATTTCCTGATATGTAAACCCATGCAAAGTGTGTAATAACAGAATATCACGGTGCGAAGTCGACAACGTTTTCATCGCCTTGACTAAATCAAGTAACTCACCTTGATCTTTGTATTCGTCAATCGCAATCATATCTGTAGGGCTATCTTGGGTGAACTCAATATTCCGTCCACGCTGCTCATATTCTTTATAAACGGTACGGCGTAAAATAGTTAATAACCACGAAAAAACTTTATTCTTGTCTTTCAGTGATTTTCTGGCATTCCAGGCACGATAATACGTCTCTTGCACACAATCTTCAGCCACGTCACTACGGCTTGTCATCCATAATGCATGGCGATACAAGCCAAGGTGGTATTCTTGTACCCACTTCTCAAATTGCTCTCTGTCTCGTTTCAATACCTGAGGCATTAACTTTTTCTCCACCCGGCAAAGGGCAAATTTGATTCATTAACTACACAGTGGCGATGCCAATGGGTTTTATTCCCTAGACAGAGTCTAATTCTTTCTGTCTATGTAACACATATGCTTAGCAATACTTTACAGAAAAAAATTTCTACTAAATATCAAAGGGTTAACCAGTCTTTATTCCTTGGTTATATTTAATTCTTACTTCACAAATTGAGTTAAACCAAGCTATTCAGCTCTCTTTTACGATTAATCTGTATGGCATTTGGCACGAACATTAACGTTAATGGACTAATACTTATTAGTACTACTAAGCCATTAATACACCGCAACAACTTCGTAATGACTATCTGCACCCGCAATATTTAGGCTAATTTCATCGCCAACAAAATGTCCTAGCAGCATTTTCCCCAGCGGCGCCGAAGCGGTAATGAGTGTGATGGGCTGATCATCAAACGTGAGTTTTAAGCCGCCTGCAGCCGGGCCTAAAAACAAACACTGATGCGTATTTTGACTATCTTCAAGAATGATCAGCGCGCCAATAGCAATCGGCGACTCGTCAGTAAAATGCTGCGCGGATAACTTTTTAAACGCCGCTAAATCGTCTTTGCATTCAGACACACGCTGAGATTGACCATGGGCTAGATAAGCCGCCTCAATTCCCTGCGTGTCATACTTATTTTCAGCTTTACTCTCATCATCTGTGGCCGCGTTGTGGGCACGTTCAGTGGCGTTAACAGCAACTTGATGAACCTCTTCCAATGCAGCAATAATCGTCTCAAGCAGCAAGTCTTTACGCATTTTACTCAGCGATATATGAGCAACAGTAGTCAGTCACTTGATGAATTTTTAAGCCAAACTTAGCGTTGGCGGGTACATAAAAAGATTCACCACCTTTCACTGCACGCCAGTCACCTTCATCGGGTAATAATACCTCTAGCTCACCAGCAAGTATCTCCATTAATTCTTTTGCATCAGTATTAAATTCATAATCACCTGGCATCATGATACCCAACGTTTTTTTAGTGCCGTCTTCAAAAACAACCGTACGGCTGGTGACTTTACCTTCAAAATAGACATTGGCCTGTTTAACTATCGTGACATTATTAAATTCGCTCATTAAATACCCTCATCTCTAGCGGTGCAAAAACGACGTGTATTATAACGAATTTATTGGCTAGCCGCCCTTCAAGAATAATAAAATAGCTAAAAAGCAGCCACCAATATGGTGGCTTTTAGACTAACTTACTAATTGCTATTTAATGTTGCGGCTACTCAAGAAGTTTCTCATTTTACGAATAATAAAGGGGTGTTCTTCTTCAAGTGCGAAATGCCCAGTATTAAGAATATTATAATCAATATCATTCACATCTCTTTTATAGCCTTCTGCGCCTGAGACTGGGAAAAAAGCATCATTCTTTCCCCATACAACTAAAACAGGCGGTTGTTTGTCACGCAAATACTTCTGCCATAATGGATAAAGCTTTACGTTGTTTTGATAATCATAAAATAAGTCTAGTTGTACGCGGTGCTGGCCTTTTCGCGAAATTTTAGCGTAATCGAGATTCCAATTATCAGGCAGAATAGCATCAGGGTTTCGAGTACCATGTGTGTATTGCCATTTCATCGCATCGTGCGAAAAAACATTCTCTATAATTACTTTTTCAAGCGCGACTGTTTTAGTTTCCCAATAATCAAGTACTGGCCCCCAACCCGCAGGGCTAATACCTTCTTTGTAAGCATTACCATTCATGGTAATAATTGATTGCACCCGCTCTGGATGTGCCGTTGCAATACGAAAACCAATCGGCGCACCGTAATCTTGAATCATCAATGAATATTTTTTTAAGCCACGCTGCTCTAAAAAACGATTCATTACTCTAGCGATATTGTCAAAGGTGTAAGTAAATTTCTCGGAAGAGGGATAACTACTATCACCAAAACCAGGGTAGTCGGGTGCAATCAGGTAATAATCGTCACCGAGACCACTCAAGACTTCACGATACATATGAGATGAAGAAGGAAAACCGTGCAATAAGACAATAACGGGCTTTGCCGGATCCCCCGATTCACGGAAAAATATGTCTAGTTCCTCTACTTTTTCAACACCATACTTCACCATATTGTCGACCTCCTCGGCATAGTTATTCGTACTCAGTGACATTGCAACGATCATAAGAATCACTGACTTTATGCTGTTCTGTTTCATCTGCCCTTCTCCATTTAATATACTCCCTAAAAATATCTAACCTGTGTAACTGATTATTAAGGGTTAGATATTACGATCTATTTGACTAACCTGTCAAGCATCATTATATTGGTTAGTATGGATATAGACTTCACCTTTATCGGTAATAACCTTGCCGTCGATTTGACCAATACTGAGATCATCAGTCATGGCGAGTTGATTGATTTATTACAAGATAAAGCAGCGCTACTGCGTTGGCTAAAAACTAGTGGTTTACGTGTTGAGAGCAAAGCCATAACTCCTCTTGTGTTAGCCAATGTGCTTGAGCTTCGCAATGCACTAAAAAGAGTTTATTTAGCTAACGTAAATAAAATTTCAGCAACAAAAAAAGATTTGGCTACCATCAACAAATATCTGGCCCATCATTCAACCACGCAAGTATTATGTTGTAAGGAAGGAAAGTACACGCTGCAACCAGCGCATAAGCATTTGTCGCCAGATAGGTTGTTAGGCCACATTGCTGATGAGGGTGTTCGACTTCTTACTTCAGCACAAGCCCAGCAACTGAAATGTTGCCAAAACCCTGAGTGTGTCTTAATTTTTGTTGATACTTCGCGTAGTAGAAAACGCCGTTGGTGTAGCATGGATGGATGTGGCAATCGAGCTAAAGTGGCGACCCATTATCGCCGGACTAAATCTTAATTCGTCTTTGCTTAAAGAAGTCTGTATTCGATCTTTAATTCTAAAAAAATTATATTGCGCTATTCTTATTTCGCTTATTATAAAACCAAACAACAGACATACTTATCACCGCACCTAAAAAAGCCAGAAAGGCATCCTTTTCTGCGTCCCAGATATCGCCTTGTGTTCCTAAATATGCATCGCCCAGCTCAGGGCTCACCACAGCAGCAACAATGGCTTCAAGCATTTCATAAAAGCCACTGAATGCCAGCACACCAATCACTGGCATAATGTATGACCAGCTTACTCGTACACCTGCAGAACGAATAAATATTTCACGAAAAGGATAAGCACACAAAAGACCATATGATAAATGCACCACACGATCATAGTGATTGCGCGACAGATCAAATGTTGTCTGTAACCAAAAACCAACAGGCATCTCTGAATAAGTATAATGAGCGCCAATCAAATGTAGTCCGATAAATAGCCCGAATAACATATAAGATATATTAGAGAAGCTGAATCGCTTATAGGTGATCACTAGCAAGGCACAGTAAATAAACACCAAGATATTTTCAAGTAACCAGTCACGACGATTAAAGGGCTGAATAGCCGTCATAACCCAAAGTATTAACAAACATACAATAAGAACCTGTAAAGGGGTATTTCTTCGGAAGTCTCGAATCATGTCTTTGCTTCTATTTCTAATGTGTCATGCTGCGTGCATTTTCAACCTGGACACTACGATTAATCACAATGAATATATACAACGAAATGATGGCTGCAAAATAACACCACACTGAGACAAAGGCCCAGACAAAGAACGCTATTGTTACTGCCCCTGATAAAAATATTAAACCGCCTAAGGCACGGTGATACATGCCAGAGGAAAGTACTAATGGCACAAGAATTATTCCAGCATAAACTAAAGTCACTATTCGCTGAGAGACATAGGCGTCAGATACTAATTGTAAATCATAATAAATTGAGTGATTAACAATCGACAGTCCTAGCCACGATGACTTATGCAACAAAGGCAGATACATCGCTGCGCCGAACAGTATCCCAATGACTACCATGACTAAAAAGAGCCGCTTTCGCCAGAAAGAAGATTCAGTTAGATACGAAGAATAAGCTACCCAACCAAGCCATATCACATGTGAAAACAGCAGGAATCCCAATGCAAAACCGCGCGCAATGCCTTCCTCTCCCTGCTGTAATGCCAGCCAAACGCCACCTTCGAGCAATTGCTGCATTCCGAAGAAAAGTGGAAATATTGCCAAGCCCCAATAGCAAGTATCAATCTGATTCGATCTCTTCAAGCAATATACGCCGGCAGGAATTAATACAGCCGCTGCAGTAAAGCTCGCTGTCGCTGAAAAACACATAGCTTATCCTGTCACTAACTCATCAATAAGGATAGTCTAGAAATAGAATCTGACACCGTTATTTCTTAATATCAATAAATGACTTATTACAACGTGACGGCAAAAACTCTTTGCTGAAACCAAAGTAGTGATGGATAGGCAGCTATCCAGATCCAGAAAAAACGGTTTAAGCCAAACAAGCAAGCATTAGAAAAATGAAAACTTGCGGCAATGGCTAACGCGATAATTGAACTCAGTGATGAAACAAGCGAAAAAGGAAAAAGTAATTCAAATAATATCACTGACCATGACATTGCCAACATCATTCGTGGTGACTTTGCCCATTGTCTTAATGATTCGCTAACCGGATAAGCTGAAAACTGGAAAACATCTCTTAGCGCCTGCCCCGTTCGCCAGTCATGATTAACAACTTTTACCCAGCCAGCAATAAAGTAAGACAAGGTTAGCTGTATGGCTAAATAACCAAAAGCGACTTCTTGCCAACGTAATGAGGGCGCAAAGTGTACTGCGCAGAGACAAACTAAAACTAATAAACTCATACGATCAGCGCCCCCATTATAGGGTCCCTGATAACGGTGTAGCATCGCCAGCCCTAATACTAACAGCAGCACAAGCACCCATGCCGAGTGAAAGCCAACCATCAACAACACTGATAAAAATAATCTCGGAAGATGAAGGCGCATTTCATTCGCGTATGAACGGACATGTTCAATACTTTGCTGTGCAAACGCGAAGCCTAACAGGATTTCCGTTAACCGGACCGCTTCATCAAAGCTCATGCACGACTCCGCAACGGCTCAATGCGAGATTGAAAACTCACTTGTTGCGGGTGTGCACTATCACGTTTGACCAATACTAAACGGAACTGCAAATAAGTGGCATCACCTATCGAGTGCTGGGAATTTTCAGTTAATAATCCTTTGCGAATTCGTTTTAATATTTCGTCTTCGCTATGCGGCGTTGGTTGCTGACACAGCCGCTCGGCACAACTGGTTAAAAACAACGACTCATTCCAGCTTGGGTTCCAGAGCATTCGCCGTAACATCTGCGCCAGAGAAAGCGTCGCAGGTCTTGGCCTAAATTCCTGCCATTGGCTCGGCGTTTCACTTTCCGATGATAATACGGTGAACTGAATTCTCGGTGAGGGTCCAATGGTATCGAAGAAGCGCCAGGAAGGAAGTAACGCTGGAATCAAAAGTTTGAGCGTCCCTATCATATGTCGAGTCATCCTCTTATCATGCAAACCATAGACTGTGACCAGTGCTGGCCTTGAAACGCCCCATAATAGTGCGCCTCGCACAGCTTTGGTTCAAATTCAGCCTCAAAATATGCATTAATTTGGTTATTTTGACCAATAACCGGCCTTTCCGCGCCGTAATTCCTTAATATATAGGTATAAAAATATTTTCCATATTAATGGCGCGCTAATTGCACAATTAATGCGATAATTTACTTATATCATAGTCATCACAACGTTGAGGAAAGAAAAATGAGTGGAAATGTAACTCGCGACCAAGCGATTTATCAAATCACCAACCGCGAGCCAATGGCGGTTGATACACCAGAATCACTAGACAGTATCTGGGCATGTGATGTTTTCAATTTGGGCACTATGGAAGAGTCACTTTCTAAAAGTGCTTTCAAGGCCATCAAGAAAACTGTGCAAACTGGCGCTGCACTAGATGCTGCGACTGCAGACGTTGTTGCTGCCGCGATGAAAAACTGGGCCATTGCCAAAGGCGTTAAGTTTTTCTCTCATATTTTCTATCCAATGACTAACATCACTGCTGAAAAGCACGATGGTTTCATTATTAGTAGTGCCGACGGTTCAGCGATTACTGAATTTAATGGCAGCTTACTGATTAAGGGCGAGCCAGACGGTTCTTCATTCCCTAACGGTAGCCTGCGCATGACCAATGCGGCACGCGGTTACACCGCATGGGATCCAACCAGCCCTGCTTACGTCATGCAAACAGACAATGGCGCAACGTTGATGATTCCAAGCATCTTCATGTCATGGACTGGCGAAGCACTGGATAAGAAAATTCCACTACTGCGCTCAAACGACGCCATGAATGCTGCGGCGCAAAAAGTACTGGGCTTAATGGGCGAAACAGAAATTGCGCCATTGAACTCAAGCTGTGGTGCTGAGCAAGAATACTTCCTGGTTGATAGCAACTTTGCTAACAGCCGCCCTGACTTATTATTAGCTGGTCGTACTTTATTCGGTGCCCCATCTGCTAAAGGCCAGGAATTTGATGATCACTACTTTGGTGCTATTCCCGCCCGTGTACAAGTGTTCATGCAAGATTTTGAAGACCAACTTTACCGTTTAGGTATTCCTGCTAAGACTCATCACAACGAAGTAGCACCGGGTCAGTTCGAAATTGCGCCTTACTTCGAAGCGGCCAACGTTGCCGCCGATCATCAACAACTGATGATGACCTTGATGAAAAGCACAGCCAAGAAACACGGCTTCCTTTGCTTGCTGCATGAAAAGCCTTTTGCTGGCATTAACGGCTCAGGTAAACACGTTAACTGGTCTGTCGGTAACTCAACCCAAGGTAACTTACTTGACCCGGGTAGCACACCCCATGACAACCTGAACTTCTTATTGTTCTGTGGCGCGGTTATTCGTGGCGTACACATGTACGGTCCTTTATTACGCGCTGTCATCGCTTCAGCTGGTAACGACCATCGCTTAGGTGCTAACGAAGCACCACCAGCAATTCTGTCTGTTTACCTCGGTGACCAACTTGAGAAAGTCTTCAAGGACATCAAAGATGGCAAGCTAAAAACCTCTGATACAGGTGGTATGACTGATTTAGGTCTTTCACAGATACTTGATTTTGAACGTGACCCGGGCGACCGTAACCGTACTTCTCCATTCGCCTTCACTGGTAACCGCTTTGAGTTCCGCGCAGTGGGTTCAGCACAATCTGTTTCTGGTCCATTAGTGGCCATGAACACCATGCTGGCTGATTCACTAAGCTGGATTGCTGGTAAGCTGGAAGCCGCGCTGAAGAAAGATAAAGATCAGGTAAAAGCCGTTCTAGCTGTGCTGAAAGAACTGATGGACCTGCACAGTAATGCTGTATTCGGTGGTGACGGTTACTCTTCTGACTGGCATGAAATGGCTGTTAAAGAACGTGGCCTGAAAAACATTCCTACCACTGCTGATGCACTGCCTGCTTTACGCGAAGACTACATCAAGAAACTGTTCGAAGACACCGGCGTTCTTAGTGGCGTTGAGCTGGAAAGTCGCTTTGAAGTCTATGCAGAGCAATACGTACTGTCTATTGAAGTAGAAGCAAAGCTAGTCATTGATATGGCTAAAACCACTATCTACCCTGCGGCGATGCATTACCTCTCAGACCTTGCTGTGGTTAACGTCAGCATGGCAGACATGAGCATTGAGATGGATAATTCAGTTGCTCAGAAAGTAGCGGCTGAAGCCAATGCAATGATGGCGGCGGTTAGCAAGCTTAGCGATGCAATGGCGAAAGATGGCTTTAAGTCAGAAGAAGAACACATGCAGTTCTGTGCTAATGATATTCGTGGATTGATGGAAGAAGTTCGTTCACACGCCGATGCACTGGAATGTGAAGTGTCTGATGAACTTTGGCCTTTACCGAAATATCACGAAATGTTGTTCATCAAATAATATTCAATAGAATATTTGCAACAACAACAAAGGCCGCTAGCGATAGCGGCCTTTTTTTATGCTTCTTTATATTTATTCTGCTTCGTTAAGAATACCGTCAAAAAATTCGACAACGCCTGTTTCCAACGAGTACTCAGCACCGACGACTAATAGCTCACCTTTATCGATCAACTGCTCAAGAATTGCTGAACCATGTCTAAGATGATTTGCTGAGGCGCGGATATTCGCACGAACAGCGTAGTTAACCAGGGCATCCGGTTCGTATTTAAGTTCTGTTTCAAGCAACGCTTCAACTGAAGGTCGGACTCGATCAACAATTGCGCGTTGATTGTGTGACTTGCCACCAGTCGGATCCAGAAGCTCTTCCAGGGTCGCTAAAATAGCCCCACAATGAGAATGGCCCAAGACGATAACCAGCGGCGTACCGTAACGTGAGGCGGCAAACTCAACGCTACCCACTTGTGACGGTGCAACAATATTGCCGGCGACACGAATCACGAACAAATCACCCAGCCCCTGATCAAAGACCATTTCTGCTGGCACCCGTGAATCGGAGCATCCCAGAATAATTGCCGAAGGTTTTTGCTCATTGACTAACTCTGCACGCTGCAACGAATTCATGGTGGTTTGGGTATTACTGGTGCCCGCCACAAAACGTTTATTGCCTTCGCGAAGGCGGTTTAAGACTTCTAATCCGGAGCTCATTTTCGACGTCCTATAATATATTTATTTCTAACTAATTTGATGAAGGCTTGCAGGCAACCAGATTAATCATGGTTTCTTCACGCTCGCCTTCAACTTCTTTTCTTTTCAACCCAAAGTAACTCAGCAAACCAAGGTCTGGCAGACTCCACCATAAAAAAGGCCGCGAGATAGACTCTGGTTTAACCGTAAACCCAGCCTGTTTAATCAACTCGATATATTCCAGATCGGTTTTTTGCACATCCATTGGATGGCGAAATAAAAATCGAATGGTAAATGAATGAATATAGCGGCGACAAGACTCAGCAAACAACAATACGCCACCGGGTTTTAAGACTCGATAAAATTCCGCCATCGCTCGTTCATGTTCAATAAGATGATGAAAAGACTGATGGCAAAACACCATATCAACCGAGGCATCCGGCAAGTCAATATAGGCCGCATCTGAGTGCTGAATTTCAACCACGCATTTACATTTGCTTATATTCTCACTGGCACGATGTTGCGCCTGCGGATCCACATCTACACCAATCAGTTTCTGCGGATTAAAATATTCTTCCAACATCCACAAGGAATGACCGTGACCAAAACCAATATCAAGAATGGTAGGATAACTTTGCTGCTTATTAGGGATTAACGGAACGAGATCATTTAACGCCCTTCTTAGGACACTCCGTACCCATGTGTAAGTGCCTAAAAACCAGATACCAAAGAGCGACTCCTTAACCCAAGGACGCCGTGGTGCATTGTCAATATTCATCACTATTACAGTCGTAAATTACGTGGCGCTATAATACCCCAGCCAGCTTACTGACGTAATAGCGTATTTTTATCGGTGTGCTCAAAGATCTTGCCGTAAATATCGACAGTCGTGGTTTCAAAGTATGAAAGCGACTCGCCACCAACCGTTATTTTGTGCTCAAAACGGGTGGTTTTGGCATTATCCCTCATAAACGGTGATTGGATAATTTGCCAATTCAGATCATCAATACTCGCAGACACTTGCAAAACCGTGCTGCCATCATCCATCTGTTGATTATCGTGCGCCCCACCAGCCAGCACACTCACCGCTCGTGGAATCATCAGCGAGTGCATAATAACGCCCTGCGTTACATCCCACATCCAATAGCCGGTTTCATCGTGGAAAACTTTATCCGTCGATTTCCGGCTAACAATCTGCCGATAATGCAATGCGACTAACACTTGTGATTCAGCATTGGTGACATCCCCAATTGCCTCAAAAGTGATGGTTTCGTAATACGCATTTTTCTCCGCCCCATCAGGCTCCGGAGCAATATCAAGACCTTTAGCGCCAGACCATTTACCAATAAGGCCCGTTAATGGACCATAGTCAATGTCATCACTCATTTACTTAAACTCCTTAAGATCCGATCGAGTACTCACTCAATAGCATAATACCTGCAGGCGAACCATAAACATTGATCTAAAACATGAATTCCACATTCTTAGCGAATTTAAAAGCACGCCAATTATTACGATATACACTAAACAATTTTATAGATAACTTCATTTAACACATTGCCTGACATATTCTCTTTAATGCCTTCACCGATTATTTGACCACCCAAAGACTCAGCAACCTTAACACTTGGTATATTTTCTTTATCGACAGGATAGATTAAGTAATTCAATACGACATTCTCTTGCGTCCACTTAACAAAATTACTGATTGCTTCCCTGCCATAATGTTTATGGTGGGCGCTTTTCTTAAGCCACACGCCCAGTTCAGGCTCCTTTGGCTTTCCTCTGCTGTGAAGTCCACATACACCGAGAAACTCACCACTTTCTAAATCGGATATTTTAAGCACTAAATCAGTTTTATTGTTCATGCCTTCAATACTCATTTCTATGAAGGAAACAATCTGACTAATATCACTAGGTGGGGAGGGAAGCATATATTTTGTGATCTCGCTGGTGAATTCGCGAAAAATTTCGTCGCTGGAATCTAAAGATATTGGGTTAAGCAAAACTCTCTTACCCACTATCTCAATTGAAAGGAAATCTAAATTACTTTCTAACATCACCGGCCTAGCTCTTTATTTCTAACGACTGAACTCTGCGGAGCCCCCAAGCAGACAAGAGAATCCGACGGGATGGTTTGCTATGCCTTTTCATTAGATCTGATATGCGCAAAGTTGGTTACTTTATCAGGTGCTTCAATACTTATTCTGCACATTTGCCAGCTACATATCGAATTACATCGAGATCAGAGCATGCCGTACACCCGGTAGCATATGTTTCTTGTTTTGTGGCTGGGCAAGGTGCTTTGACGCAACGAATGTCCGTATTCTTTGTGGCGCAGACGGGACGATACTCCCGTGTACAAATCTGCGGCCTTGGATCTGTACATTCGACAGAGTCAACTGAAGCCTGATTAGTTGCAGGCTCAATTGTGCTCGATGGCAGCTTCTTTGGAGGCAAGGCACACGAACTCAGCGATATGCTGCAAAGAACTAGCGTGAATACTCCAAGTATTCTCATCACTACGTTATCTCCTTGTGGTTACCTAGCGGTTAAGCTGAGCGGTTAGTTATGTTGTTTTCACGCTGCATACACGACCTTAAACCATTGGAGAACTATTGGCATTGTTTCAGAAGGAACCTTGCCTAAAGTTTTACACTCATGACTAAAAAATGGCCAATGTACTTTTCGCCAGCATTTCAAACTAAGGTCACCTTCTCCTTCCTCAATAGCAAAGTCTTCCTCAACTTTGTTAAATGGGAGAACTTCAATTCGAGTTATTTTAATGACGCATACTGGATTATTATCCCAGTTAGTAATCACATCAAGCTCGCCAACTTGAGGGTAAGCCTCATCACCAACTGTAAAACACCATTCTAATGATGCTGTTGCCTTCTTTTTTCCCTGCGCTGTAAGTTCTGCGCAAGTGTTTGCGCATTCTTCCGTGTCCCCGAAATGAAAAGTACTAATAGTCTTAGCATTATCCCTTTCAGCAGGCGTAAGTGTGGATATATAGGCGTTTAAATACTGTTCAGAAGATGTATTCATTTACAGCAATGCCTTAAGCAACATAACGTTTTGCTCTGCCGCTTTGAATTGTCCGCTGGAGCTATTTGTTATGCCCCAGCCCTATTTTATAATAACTAAAGATTTCCCAAGCTTTAAACTATTGTTTATTTATTTCTTTCAGTTTATGACCAACAGCAACAATAGCCTCTATTGCAGGCTTTAATTCCAAACCCAATTCAGTCAAACTGTATTCAACTGAGGGGGGTGATGTTGGCATTACTGCACGATTTATCACCCCATCTGCTTCCATTTTTTTTAGACGGGTCGTTAATACTTTTGCTGAAACACCCTGAATATCATCTTTTAATTCGCTAAAACGCCTGGGCCCCTGGCTTAAATACCAGATAATGGCAGGGGCCCATCTTCCACCTATAACACCCAGGCATCGATGTAACGGGCATTCTTCTGGTGGAAGAGTTACCTTGTTTTTTCTTCTTGGAAGCATCGTTCATCTCTCTTTTGTAGTTACTTAATGGTAACTACAGATTTCAGTAACTTTATCATAGCAAGTATACAAAAGTAACTGCGTCTGCGTAGAATGTCCTAAGTTACTTAACTTAGCGAAGGAGATTAAAAAATGAAACTATATTACAAGCCCGGTGCTTGCTCACTTGCATCGCACATCATATTGAAAGAAATCGGTAATAATTTTGAGATAGAAGTCGTCGATACTGACAAGCAAGTGACTGAATCAGGTGCAGATTTCACCAAAATAAATCCAAAGGGGTATGTTCCCGTACTTGCTCTTGATGATGGTGAGTTTATATCGGAAGGTGCTGCTGTCCTTCAGTATCTTGCGGATCAAAACCCTGACGCAAGCCTTGCACCTAAATCTGGAACACTGGAGCGTGCGCGCTTACAAGAGCACCTGAATTTTACTTCGTCAGAACTGCATAAGGCTTTTGGTCCTTTTTTCACTCCGAATGTTTCCGATGAGGAAAAGCAACGTGCTAAGGAGAATGTCGGAAGAAAGATGGATCATTTTGAAACGATCCTGAGCGATGGGAGAAAATATCTTCTCGGGAACAATTTTTCAGTTGCTGACGCTTATTTATTTGTTATCTCAGGTTGGGCAATACCGACAGGTATTGGTCTGGAAAAATGGCCGAGGATTACAGATTATTCTACACGTATTGCTGATCGGGTCGGGGTTCAGGACGCGATGCGTGCTGAAGGGCTGCTGAACTAATTTGATGTTAATAGAAGGTAAAGTATGGATACGGAATTTGTAGCTATTACGAACGTTATATCAAACTATTTCGATGGATTATATAATAGTGATACATCTATGCTCGCGGATGTATTTCATCCGCGAGCACATTATGTCTGCGCCACAGACGGTGCCCTACTTCATCTTAATATGGGCGAATACTTTCCAATTATTAATAAGCGGCTATCACCGGCCATCCGTGGAGAAAAACGAAATGATCGCATATTGTCGGTGGAGTTTGCTGGTCCAGTAACGGCGCATGCACGTGTGGAATGTTCTATCGGAGGAAAATTTTTTACGGATTTCCTGACACTAATTTTCTTAGACGGAAAATGGCAGATTATTTCAAAAATTTTTCACTACGACATTGTTAAATAAACAAAAAAATCATTATTGTAAATCAAGTTCTAAGGAGTTAAAAATGCCCTACGTAAATATAAAGATCACGCGGGAAGGAGCAACGCCAGAGCAAAAGGCTGAACTTATAAAGGGAACGACCGATCTACTCGTTCGCGTGCTTAATAAAACACCCGCAACGACATTTGTGGTGATTGATGAAGTAGACTTGGAAGACTGGGGAATAGGTGGCGTCCCTGTTATGGATTATCGGAAGAGTCAAAAATAAAAGGCATAACGGTTGAGTTGTGGGGTACGAGGCTGTTTTTTACCGAGAGTCCCACACGAACGATTTGTTAGAGTGCATTTATCTACTAGGTTCATAAGATTCATATTGAGGTAAATCACCTTCTATATCTTCCCAGTTTGCTTTTGATGTTGAAAAAATATGAGCTATTGGTCTTTCAGAAATATCTGTTTCAATTGCGCCAAGACGAACACGTATTTTGTTTGGGCTTGATTCATTTTTGCTAATGATTGGTGAGCCACAATGTTTACAGAAATATTTGGTTTGGCCTGGAGGTGATTCATAACCTGTTAGTTCATTTTCACCTGAAACGATTTTGAACCCGCCTGTATCTACATTTCCATTAGTTGCAAATGCACTACCTTGCGCCTTTCGACATTGTGAGCAATGGCAGTATATGATGTTTTGTATTTCGCTTGTTATTTCAAAACGAACTTTGCCACAAAGGCAGCCACCACTATACATGCTTGTATTTATCCTTTTGCACTCTAACGTTTTAGCTAATGGGCGGCGCAGATCTTAGCGCCGTCCCAGCGAGTATAACGAGCGAATTGAGCGACTTGTTATATGACTTAACTCTTATTTTCATTTTCTCTCTCAAGTATATCTTGGCATTCTTTAACACATTCATTGCAAATAAATAACTTACGCGCTCTCACCATGCCCTTCACTGAGTTTTTACTCTTACCACAAAATGAACAATAAGGAATATCAACCTCATCAGATGTTTCGTGCTCTTCGCTTACCATAGAACGTAGTCTATTTTCATAGTCATATAATTCTTTAAACTCAGCAAAGTCTTTTTCGTTTGGCATAATATTTATTTAGTCATATAACATTGTATTAGGCCGCCGCGGTCTATTATCTAATCCATTTCAGCTTATTATTCTTAAATAAGCTCCCTATTCAACGACTTGAGTCACTTTTAGTATCTACCAATCTTCACAAAGGCCGCCTCTCAGTAAAATACCACAACTAAGCAGTGTGGTGCTGCGGTGGTCGTGCATTTATGTATTTATAACAAGAATAATTTCGATTTTCGAATAGAAAACAGGAAAGCTTATAAAAAGAAAGGACGTACTTGAAATACCCCACCGGCTATAGGCAGCCGGTGGGTTAATAGCGATTTAGAACTTGTAACCAAAAGCCTCATTAAACTTTGCATTTATTTCGTCTTTGGTGAATTTGTGATTCTGGGTGCCGTGTTCAGCAATTTTGAGTGCGCCCATGAGTCCAGCGAGGCGACCACTGGTTTCCCAGTCCATGTCGTTCATCATGCCGTACATTAGACCGCCGCGGAAAGCGTCGCCACAACCTGTTGGGTCACTGAGTGTTACTGCTTCAGCAGGTGGAATTTCAATGCGTTTATCTTTGGTGTAAATGTGTGAACCTTTAGCACCGAGTGTTACTACTAATGCTTTAACGCGCTCTGCAATTTCGTGCGGCGAGTAACCGGTGCGTTCTTGTAGCAACTGCATTTCGTAGTCGTTAACGGTAATGTAGGTTGCTTGTTCGATGAAGGTTTTTAAGTCATCGCCATCAAACATTGGCATGCCCTGACCGGGATCGAATATCCAGGGAATATCTGCTTCCGCAAATTGTTCGGCGTGTTGAATCATGCCGTCTCGTCCGTCTGGCGACACGATACCTAGGCTAACGCCTTCTGCATCGCTGACTTTTAGTTCGTGAGAAAAGCCCATGGCACCGGGATGGAATGCAGTGATTTGGTTGTCGTCCATGTCAGTGGTAATGAAAGCTTGGCCAGTGTACGTGTGGTCAAGGACTTTAACGTGCTTGCGGGAGACGCCGCAGTTGTCCATCCAGTCACTATAAGGTGCGAAGTCATTACCTACTGTCGCCATCGGCAACGCATCGCCGCCTAAGAGATTCAGGTTGTAGGCAATATTACCGGCACAACCGCCAAACTCACGGCGCATGTCAGGCACGAGGAACGAAACGTTAAGAATGTGTACTTTGTCTGGCAGGATGTGATTAGCGAACTTATCTTGAAACACCATAATGGTGTCGTAGGCGTATGAACCACAGATCAGTGCAGACATAGTGTGTCCTTTATTATTTTTAGAAAGTACAAGTACTTGGAAGGCTTATGAGGCCTTCCAGGTTAGGTTTAGTTCGCGCGCGGCTTTAACGTCATCAAGGCGCTTTACCGGTAGAGTATGCGGGGCAAGCTTGAGCATTTCAACTGACTTAGTTGCTTCGGCTTTAATTTGGATCATTGCCTCAAGGAAGCCATCGATTTCTTCTTTGGTTTCAGTTTCTGTTGGCTCAATGAGTAAGCACTCAGGAATCAATAGAGGGAAATAGGTTGTCGGCGCATGAAAGCCGTAATCTAATAAGCGTTTAGCAAAATCCATTGCTGTTGCATCGAGTTCTTTCGCTTCTTTTTTCAACGTGACAATAAATTCATGCGTGGCACGACGATTTTTGAACGCTAGCTCAAAGCCAGCATCACGTAAACGTACCATCATGTAGTTAGCATTCAATGTCGCAAATTCTGCAACGCGATGCATGCCTTCGCGGCCCAGTAAGCGCGCGTAAATGTAAGCACGCATTAGCACACCAGCGTTACCCATGAAGGCAGATAAACGACCTATCGATTGCGGGTATTGATTTTCATCAACCCAAACGTATTCATTATCTTGTTTTTCAACCATTGGCACTGGCAAGAAAGGTTTTAAGCGCTCGTTAACGCCTACTGGGCCGGCACCCGGACCACCACCACCGTGAGGTGTGGAGAATGTTTTGTGCAAGTTCATGTGAATGACGTCAAAGCCCATGTCACCCGGCGCAACTTTACCCAGAATCGCATTCAAGTTGGCACCGTCGTAATACAACAAACCGCCAGCGTTATGCACAAGCTCTGAAATTTCTTTAATCTCACGTTCAAACACACCCAAGGTTGAAGGGTTAGTGAGCATCAAGCCCGCTGTTTGCGGACCAATAACGGCTTTAAGTGCTTCAATATCCACGTCGCCATCTTCATTGGTTGGGATCTCACGGACTTTGTAACCGCACATGACCGCCGAGGCAGGATTAGTACCGTGCGCAGCATCCGGCACCAGAATTTCGCAGCGTTGATCATCTTTGTTGGCATCGTGGTAGGCGCGAATCATCGCGATACCAGCAAACTCACCTTGCGCACCGGCTGCCGGGCTGAGTGATACAGCGTCCATGCCAGTCACGTCTTTAAGCATTTCTTGCAGTTCATACATGCAAGACATGAAACCCTGACCATGACTGTTTGGCCCTAATGGGTGGCGACCCAAAAAGCCTGGCAACATGGCTAGCGTGTTACAGGCACGCGGATTGTATTTCATGGTGCAGGAACCGAGTGGGTAAAACTGCGTATCAATAGAGAAATTTAGCTGTGACAACTTAGTGTAGTGACGCACTGCCTGCATTTCTGAGACTTCGGGCAAGGTTGGTACGTCTTCGCGTAAAAACTTTGCTGGAATCGCACTAATGTCGGCACTTGCTAACGGTGCTTGTGCTGGGTCGCGTCTACCGGCGCGTGATTGTTCAAAAATCAACATACTTAATTTCTCTATATTATTACTACTGTGTAAAACGGTGATACTTTCTAGCTTTATAAAAGGCTGAGGGTTCTTGCGCAAAGAATCCCTTTGGGCTTCGTTTTGCGGACCTCACACTTCCAGTGTCGAGGCCTAAGCCAATGCCGCAATAGCCGCATCATAATCAGGCTCTTGCGCAATTTCAGGTACCATTTCGGTGTAAATAACTTTGTTGTCGCCATCAAGCACGACGATAGCGCGTGAGGTAATACCCGCTAGCGGGCCATCTTGAATCAGCACGCCATAATCTTTAGCAAAGCCTTTTGAACGCATCATCGATAAAGTGACGACATTGCTAAGACCTTCCGCACCACAAAAACGTGACATAGCAAAAGGCAAGTCAGCTGAAATCATTAAACACACCACATCGTCTTTGCTATCGGCATATTCATTAAAGTGCTTGGTTGATGTCGCGCAAACTGGCGTGTCTAAACTTGGCACAATGTTCAATAGCTTCTTCTTATTACCATAGTCAGCTAAAGTACGATCGCTTAAGTCACTATCAACTAAATGAAAGTCGGGGGCACTGCTGCCCACAGCGGGTAAGTCACCATTAGTGTTAATTTCGTTGCCTTTTAATGTAATTTTAGCCATTGTATTTTCTCCAATATTTTTATTTTCGTTTTAAGTCCATTAAATTTTGCTTAGCGCATTTTCGGTTGCACAGGGCAACGCGAAGCACCTTGCAAGGCAAACACACGTTCTAGCTTGGTCGCATATGCTTCAATATCAGCGTCTGATTTTGTTTCGGTGGCACAGACTAAAATCGCTTCACCTAACTCGGGGTAATATTTGTTCAATGCGTAACCGCCAAGAATATTACTGGCGGCCAATGAGCGGAGTACTGTTTCTGTTGGTAGTTCTAGTTGCAGTACAATCTCGTGAAAGTTTGGTCCGGCAAAACATTTTTGTACACCATCAATTTGGCACAAACGTTCAGCCAATGCTTGTGTATTAGCATGCGATTGGGCCGCGACACGCTTTAAACCTTCGGCACCAACTATCGCCATATGAATCGTTGATGCGGTAACAACTAAGCCCTGGTTAGTACAAATATTGGAGGTCGCTTTAGAACGGCGGATATGTTGCTCACGTGCTTGTAAAGTTAAGCTGTAGCCCACTTTGCCATCAAGGTCGACAGTTTGCCCCACAACACGGCCCGGCATTTGTCTGACATAGGCTTGCTTACAACACATGATGCCGTAGTTTGGACCGCCTGATGAAAGCGGCACACCCAGTGACTGACCTTCACCACAAACGATATCAGCACCGTCTTTGCCCCATTGGCCTGGCGATTTTAATAACGCTAGCGCTAACGGATTAACCACGGCAATGACTAAGGCACCGTGTTCATGCGCCCAATCAGTTAAAACATCAACGTCTTCCAGACCACCGAAGAAGTTAGGGTAAGGAATCACTAACGCCGCAATATCACCCGGTTCTTCAGGCAAGCTGTTCACATCAATCACACCCGTACTGGCATCGTACTCAAGCGTTTCAAGTGTGATGTTTTGGTTATGAACAATGTTATGCGCCGTTTCGCGGTAATGCGGGTGCACAGTATTAGGCATTAGAATACGTTTGGCTTTTGATTTGCGGTTTGCACGCACAGCCATGAGTACGGCTTCAGCCAGTGATGATGCGCCATCGTAAAGTGACCCATTGGAAACATCCATGCCGGTCAAACTCGCCATCATCGTTTGGAATTCGTACAGCAACTGCAAAGTCCCTTGGCTGGCTTCTGCCTGATACGGGGTATAAGCACTGTAGAATTCACCACGCGTGGTAATTTCCCACACAGCAGCCGGAATATGGTGTTCGTAAGCACCCGCCCCAATGAAACACGATGAAGCACCGTCTTGATTAGCGCGCTCATGTAAGATGCGCGCAACTTCAAACTCCGGTAACCCAGCAGGCACAGATTTCAGGCTGGTTGTTGGGCTGCCATCGGCAGCAAGGTCCTGACGTAAGTTTTTCGGGATTTCATCAAACAGGGCTTCAATACTGTCGACGTTAATCGCCTTAAGCATTGCTTGAATATCATCGTCGGTGTGCGGGATAAATGGCATAACAAATTACTTCTTTAGTGGTCATCAGCAGCAAGGCCACTGTATGTTTCAGGGTCGAATAAATCATTAGCTTCAGCAGCATTGCTGATGGTCATTTTAAATAACCAACCACCATCATAGGGTGAGCTATTAACAGTTTCAGGGGCATCAACTAAGTCTTCATTCACTTCAGTGACTTCACCGCTCATCGGGCAAAACACGTCTGATGCAGCTTTCACAGACTCAACTACCGCACACTCTGTGCCGGCTTCTAAGGTTGTGCCAACGTCGGGTAATTCAATAAAGACTAAATCACCGAGTAAATCTTGTGCGTGTTCAGTGATACCAACCGTGGCGGTATCGCCATCAATTAATACCCACTCGTGTGATTTTGCGTATTTCAGGTTTTCAGGTACTTCACTCATTCTTTTTCTCCTCCGTCTTATTTGACTGCTTTGCCATTTCTTACGAAAGGCAATTTAACTATTTGTGCATCCAGTTGTTTACCACGAATTTCAACTTTACACTCTTCACCGGCAGAGACCGGCACACGCGCAAAAGCAATGGATTTTTCTAATGTTGGCGAAAACCCACCACTGGTGATTTCACCTGTTTCGTGGCCATTAACAATCACTTTTTGATGGCCGCGTAGCACGCCTTTATCTTGCAAAATTAAACCAACAAATTTATTTTCGACGCCTTTAGCACGACTTTTTTCTAATGCCGAACGGCCAACAAAATCACGGCCTTCCGGGTCCCATGCCACGGTCCAGGTCAAACCTGCTTCCAGTGGTGAGATGGTTTCATCCATGTCAGTACCATAAAGGTTCATGCCGGCTTCTAAGCGCAAACTGTCTCGTGCACCCAGACCAATTGGTTTAACACCTACGCCGTATAAGGCACGCCATAGATCATTCACCTTGCTACCCGGCAGGATAATTTCAAAACCATCTTCGCCAGTGTAACCGGTACGAGAAACGAAAGTGTCTTCAACCTTCACGGCGGTGAAAGGAGCCAATGCTTCTGCAGCGCTACGTAATGGCTCGTCAAACACTTCACAAGCACGGGCACGAGCGTTAGGCCCTTGCACCGCGATCATCGCCATTTTCGGCGGCTCAATAATGGCTACATCAAAATCAGGTGCATACTTGTTCACCCACGCCAGATCTTTATCATGGGTTGAGGCATTAAAGACAATACGGAACCAGTCTTCAGTCATGTAATAAATGATCAAATCATCAATCACACCACCTTCTTCGTTCAGCATGCAGGTGTATAGTGCCTTGCCCGGGGTTTTTAAGCGGTCAACATTGTTCGCAAAGACTTTACGAAACATCTCGCGCACGCGGCTGCCGGTGAAATCCACCACGCTCATGTGCGAGACATCAAACATGCCCGCGTCCTGGCGCACTTGATGGTGCTCTTCTATTTGCGAACCATAGCGCAGGGGCATATCCCAGCCACCAAAATCGACCATTTTCGCACCCATGACTACGTGCTTGTCATACAACGGTGTTTGATTACTCATACAATATTTCCATTACAACTTTTAAGAAAAATTTGTCGCCCAAAACCAAAAAAAGGGTGGCGAATGGCCATTATTAAATAGCCATTCGCCACCCCTCTGTCCAAAACCTGAGAGCATAGCCCCTTCGGTGGATCACTGACGTGATCGCTCTCCAGAAGCAACAATCTGTTGAGGTCCTTTTGCCTGAGCGTTTCCGGGCGGATGTTGCGCCTTCGGCGCCCGGTTTGATCATTGAAAACATCAACCGAGACTCTCCCGCAGCAGTATTCGTTGCAGAACGAACTATACCGATCTGCGACATCGTTGTCACCCACATAAATCAAAGGGTTAGCCATTTTTTAGGCTAAATTTCGCCTATTTATTGCGTGCTTCACTGCGCATCATAAGCCATAAGGCAGGCAGGGTGCCCAACACCAACATCAATGCAGCAGGCGCCGCTAGTTCCAGTGTTTCTTCACTGGCTTCGATCCAGATGCGGATTGGTAAAGTGTCAAAACCAGTCGGCCGCAATATCAGTGTCGCTGGCAACTCTTTCAAGGCATCAATAAACACCAGTACCCAGGCACTGATCATACCGCCACTAATCATGGGTAACACAACACGACGCAAATTCTCTAAAGGCCCTGCTCCAAGAATACGACCCGCTTGTTCTATAGATGGCGTCAATTGCTGCAAAGAGGCTTCTTGTGATTGCACTGCAAGCGGTAAGAATCGCACCACTAAAGCCATTAATAATGCAGCCATACCGCCGTATAAGGGTGACAGAACAAATAAAATAAAACTCAACACACCCAGTGCAATCACCGGCCCCGGCAGCACAAAACCGATGCTGGATAACTGAATGTAGGTATTACTTAATAGCGAGCGTTTGCGAGTATGGAAAAAAGCCACCGGAAAAGCGCACACCATCGCCAATGTCGCGGCGGCACCGGCCACCAATATTGAATTTGAAACGTAACCCCAGAAAGTGGCATCAATGTAATCTTGTAGCCATGCTTCAATGCTCCAACTCACCATCCAGAACACCGGTAAGGCAAACGCGAACAAGGTAATGGTGCCTAACCACAACCAAATAAGCATTTGTTCAAATTTAGAAGCACGGTGTATTTTCACATGCCGTTGTTGCGTGCCACTCGAATAGTAACGTTGTTTACGTCTGGAAAAGCGTTCGAGTATTAAAAAGCTCATGCTAAGAACTACCAGCACCATACTTAACCCAGCAGCGCCCTGATAATCAAAACGACTATCCATTTGCAAATAAATACTTAAGGTAAAGGTCTGATAACGAAGCATGCTGACAGCACCAAAATCAGACAGCACATGCAGAACGACTAAGGCCATACTTGCCGCGATTGCTGGCCGTAACATCGGTAAGTTAACGTGCCAAAAAACAGATAAGGCCGATGCCCCTTGTATGCGCGCCGCTTCCTCTAAACTTAAATTGCTTAGACCCAGTGCGCTACGCACCAATAAAAATACATAAGAAAATCCGGCGATAGATAAAATAAACGTAACGCCACCGACGTTATATAAATCGGGTATCGCAACCATATCACCAAACACAGATAACCAAGCCTGGCCTAGCCAGCCATCTTCTTCAAGCAATGTTGTGTAGATATGCGCAAACACATAAGTAGGAATAGTTAAGGGTAAGACCATTAACCAAATCGCTAAACCGCGACCAACAAAGTTACGCCTTACGATCAACCAAGCAGAAGAAACCCCTAAAATAAAGCAACCAATCGCCACCATCACCGCCAGCGATAATGTGTTCCACATTAAGTCAGGGAGTCTTTTGCTCCACAGTGCTTGCCAACCATCAAACGATAACTGGGCGCTGCTATAGAGCACAAACATCAGTGGCACGGCGGCGATTAAAACAATTAAACCTGATATCAACCCAAGCACGCCGACACGGCGACGCACGGACTGCCAGCTCCTCACCAGCGAGGAGCTTTCAGGTACAACAGATTGGCTTACAACAGACATAAAACGTTAGGGCATACCCACTGCATCTAACAAGTCGAGTGTTTCATTTCGGTATTTACCCAAATCTTGCATTGGCACTTTGGCAACCCGATAACTACCGGCTGCAGGAACCTCTGCTGAAGCAGCCACACCCGTGAGTGTTGGATATTCACTGTTAGCACCAGCAAATTGCTTTTGACCTGTTTTTGAAATTAAGAACTTAATCAGTTTTTCGGCATTGGCTTTTTGCTTTGTGTATTTACTCACCGCAACACCAGCTACATTCCAGGCCACACCAATATCATCTTTGCTTTGGTCAGGCAGTAAAATTTTAATCGGTGCATTAGGGTTTTTAGCGAGATGGCGATAGATATAGTAATGGTTAACTAAACCAATATCTTTCTTACCCGAAGCCACGGCTTTAACAATTTTTGAATGTTTAGAAAATAGTTTATTCCCCGCATTTGCTTTCATGCCGGTTAACCAGTTACGAACTTTATCCTTACTGGAGCCCAGCATGTAAACGGTAACACCGGCAACAAAGCTGCCATTACCACTGTGGGTAATAGCAATACGATCTTTTAATTTGGGGTTGGCTAAATCAAATACTGATTTTACAAAATCAACATCACGCGCCTTAGTATTAACAACCAACACACGTGCACGAGCCGATAATCCTACCCAGGAGTTATCAGAGGCACGCAACTGCTCGGGAATAACGCCAATCATTTTATCGTCAATTGGCTGGAACAAGCCTAACTTGCTGCCAATTTGTAAATTGCCGGCATCGTTACTGATAAATAAATCGGCAACGGTGCGGTCACCTTCTACCCGTAGCTTGTTTAACAGCGCGGTTGATTTAGCAGTGTGTAGCACCACCTTAATACCGGTTTGCTCGGTGAACTGTTTGATCACCGGTTTAATAAATTTATCTTTGCGACCTGAGTACACCACCAGCTCATCAGCGTGGACAGCGTTCAGACCAAGCGTTGCCAATAAAATGCCAACGAAAAACTTAGCCATGCTCATACTTCACCTCTAACATTAATCAAAAAACTGAATGCTAATGATAATGATTATCATTTATAAATCAAGTCCTGCTTGGCGGTATCTATATATAAGGTGTCAATGGGGGACACCTTGTATAGGGGTCAATAAACCAGTTTCGGCAACCCAGTTAGCACTTACTTTTGACAAGAGCCTTTCTTTATAGCAAAAAAACTTCAAATAAATAATATTAACCAGACAATAACCTGTTGATCAACTTACAACGGCTTTCCCTGAGCCAGCCGTGACAAATCCCCTTCCAAGCCCATTGCTTGACGCATAATCTGGTTTTTAATCGGTGTCGTTCGGTTAATCAGGCTTAAACCGGTATTACGCAACCAGCGAACGGTCGGTTTTTCATCACCAAACAAGCTTTTGAAGCCACTCATGGCTGACAACATGGTGGCGTTGTCACCTTTGCGCCAACGCTCGTAGCGGCGCAAAACTTTATGCGCACCAATGTCACGCTTTGCACTACGTGCTTCAAGTAATACTTCAGCCAACGTGGCCGCATCGGCCAAGCCTAAATTCACACCCTGCCCCGCCAATGGGTGCACGGTATGCGCGGCATCACCAACCAACGCAATACGCGGTTGGGTATATTGTTTTGCGTGTTGATGTTTCAGAGGAAAAGTAGCGCGCGAATCACAGGCCAACATTCGGCCTAAGGTATCGCCATAGGTTTGCTGCAACGCATCAAGAAAATCAGCTTCCTCCATCGCAAGCAATTCATCAGCGTGCTCAGGTGAAGTCGTCCAGACGATAGAACTGCTGCCATCGGCTAATGGTAAAAAAGCCAATGGGCCATCAGGCATAAATCGTTGCCAGGCCGTTTCTTGATTTGATTGCGAAGTACCAACATGGGCAACCACCGCGCTTTGCCCATAAGAGGCACCGTCGACTTCAATGTTAGCTAAGGTTCGCACCCCTGACTGAGCACCATCCGCACCGATTAATAAAAAAGCGGTAATAGTTTGATGGTTATCAAGGCTAACGCTAACCTTGTCGGCAGCAACACTCATGCTTTCAATACAGGCAGGGCTAATCAGAGTAACCGCATCCATCGCGTCGATTTTTTCTAACAAGCTACGTTGTATCACTCTGTTTTCGATGATGTGTCCCAGATAGGCTTCGCCCACTTCAGCACTATCAAAATGAATCACGCCATCACTGCTAGCGTCCCAGACATGCATGTCACGATAAGCAGACACACCGAGTTCTTTTATCCGTGGCCAAACATCTAAGCTAGCAAAAATTTGCTCCGAGGCACGAGTGATCGCAAATACCCTTGTATCGACAGTGTTTTCTGGCCAATCACTATCCGCTACATTGGCTTCCACCATCGCCACACGTAGGCCTTTTTCCGCCACGGCACAGGCAAGCGTGGCGCCTACTAGTCCGGCACCAATAATAATAAGATCGTAATCGGTGTTGAGTTTATTCATATTATTTCAACTGCAAGCCGCGGGCTAAACGCGGTAACTTGCCACTCAGCCCCATCGCCTGACGAGTAATTAAACGTTTCAGTGGCGGTAAAATATCAGTGGCCACCAAGCCAATATTACGCGCCAATGCTAGCGGCGTAACTGAATTAGAAAACAACCTGACCATTGAATCGGTAAAGCCAATCACTCGCCACTGATCACGTTTTCGCCAGTCCGCATAAGCCTGTAAATTTTCCAGCGCACCAATGTCACGGTTACCCGTTTGAGTTTCAACCAACACTTGCGCCAATACCGCCACATCGCGCAAACCTAAATTAAAACCTTGTCCTGCGATCGGATGCACGGTGTGCGCGGCATTACCAATCAAGGCTAAGCGTTCACGCACATGCTCTTTGGCACGGCGTAGTGTTAAAGGAAAAGTAAAGCGCTCACCTGTGCGAGTAAAACGGCCAAGGTGATGTCCAAAACGCGACTGTAGTGCATCAAGAAAGTCCTCATCACTGAGCGCCTGAATAGCTTCAACTTGACTATCCTTCAAGGTCCAAACGATAGATACCCGATGTTCATTGTCACCATCAGGCATTGGCAACACCGCCAATGGACCCGTGTCTGTAAAGCGTTCATAGGCAATATTACAGTGCGGGCGTTCAGTGCTAACGTTAGCAATGATCGCTGTTTGTGCATATTCAAACTGCATGCTAGCGATACTTGCCTGCTCGCGCACGGCAGATTGCACACCGTCTGCGCCGACGATTAATTGTGTCTGCAACGTTAGCTGTTCGTCGTTATATTCAATAGCAACTTCTGCCTGGTCGCTATCAGTTTGCATTGATACCAAACTAGCAGGGCAGAGCACATCAATATTATCGAAGCTGGCAAGCTTTTCAGCCAGTGCGGCGCCAAGTAAACGCGTATCGACAACGTAGCCCAGCGCATCTAAGTTTTGATCCACACAATCCAGGCGGGTTTTACCCAGATGGCCGCGATCAGAAACATGGATTTTTTTTATTGCCGCAATACCGCGTTGTTCAATGTCATCCCAAATACCAATGCCATCAAAAATACGTCGTGAACCATAAGCCAGTGCGACCGTGCGATCGTTATAACTCGGTTGCCGGCTATCACTCAATGGTACAGCTTCAATCACAGCCACCGAAAGATCCTGACCACCAAGCGCACAAGCAAGGCTAGCACCAACCAAACCACCACCAATAATAACGATGTCGTATTCTGTTTTCATTGTCATTAACTTGCCATCAAGGCTTCGATATCATCCGGTGTTTTTTCCAGAGCACCCGTCAGTACGTCATAACCGTCTTTGGTGACCAGCACATCGTCCTCAATACGAATACCAATGCCCCACCATTTTTTCGCTACGCCTTTACTTCCCTCAGGAATATACAGACCCGGTTCAACGGTTAAGACCATGCCTTTTTCTAACTCACGCCAGGCATCGCCGACTTTATAATCACCAACATCATGCACGTCCATACCAATCCAATGACCGGTACGATGCATATAAAAACGTTTGTAAGCGCCTTTCTTTATTAATGCCGAAACGCTGCCTTTAAGTATCCCAAGTTCAACCAAACCTTTTGTAATTGCTTTCACCGCCGCGGCGTGAGGTTGATCCCAATGATTACCCGGCTTAACTTGCTCGATGGCCGCCAATTGCGCCTCTAAAACCACTTCATATAAGGCGCGTTGGACTTTTGAGAAAGTGCCGTTCACTGGGTAGCTACGGGTAATATCGGCGGCGTAATAATCATATTCCGCGCCGGCATCGATAAGCACTAAGTCGCCATCGTTAAGCGCATCGCGGTTATCAATGTAATGAAGTACGCAGGCATTTTTACCACCGCCAACAATCGAACTGTACGCCGGTGCAGGACTACCCTGACGGGTAAATTCATATTGCACTTCCGCTTCTAAAGCGTATTCCATCATGCCTGGTTTGACTGCCCGCATGCCTCGACGATGCGCGGCCACCGACATCTTTGCTGCTTTGCGCATGCTGGCAATTTCACCCGCACTCTTATACAAACGCATTTCATGTAAATGATGATCAAGGCCAACAAATTCACCCGGTGCATGTACCCCAGTACGGGCTTTTTCACGCAGTGTGTTCACCCAGTTAATCACCGAGCGATCAAACTCAGGATTACAGCCCATGGTATAGAACACGCGTTCTTTATTTTCCATTAACCCTGGCAGAATGTCATCGATGTCGCTAATCGGGAATGAGTCATCAGCGCCATAAATATCACAGGCACCTTCTTGCCCCGCGCGAGCACCGTTCCACATTTCCATGGTCGGATCATTCTCGCGGCAAAACAGCACATACTCACCGTGCTTGCGACCGGGAATAAATACCGCCACCGCTTCTGGTTCAGGAAAACCGGTTAAGTAATAAAAATCACTGTCCGGGCGATAACGATATTCAGCATCGCGATTACGAATGTGCACCTGGGCGGTGGGGATGATAGCGATATCATCCTTTTCCATGATTCGCATTAATGCTTTTCGACGGCGTTGAAAATCTTTTACGTTCATAGTGTTTTTCTTCGTACGTTAGTGAGTCGTGCCACGTGTGGCGTTAGCGAGCGGCTCTAATGCATCTTGTACTTGCAGAACACCGACTCGCAGATAGTCTACCAGCTCTTTATAAGCAGCCTCATCTTGCTTGTCACTCTCGACCGGTATCTCCATCATGGCGATGTCGGTCATGTCTTGCACCACTTCACGGGCATTTTCTGAAAGTTGCTGAAAATCGCTAATACCGCCAATCCCTAAACCTAAATAAAACCCCTGACACCAGTGGGTCAGCGCTTCAACACGCTTAGCCAGTGGCTGTTTGTCAGTCGGTAGCATCAATTCAAAAGAAAAGTCAGCTGATTTAATCTGTAGCGTTGACACCGCAGCCAGTGTACGCAGTAATTCACGCAATTTTTCGTTTTCAGACACTTCAGGTGCCGATTCACCCAGTACCTCGTCGAGCCAGATTTTCTCGGCATCACCTCTGGCGCATAACAAACCGCAAAATAGGCCATGGCACTCGGCCGTATCCGGCACGATGCCCACTTTCACCAACATACTTTCTAGTTCCGCGTAATTTGGTAATTCACTTACCTCAGCCATTCTCTTAACCTGTTCTAATGATTCAATAACCCCTATTATGCGCCAAACAAGGCAGCGCATAAACGCTTGTCGTCATTGACCCTGCGCGATCTGGCCTTTATAGTGGCGTTATGCCAGAAGACAAGCAAGACACAGAAGAACTGGAATTAAAGCAACTTGAGTCGCGCATTGAGGAACTCATCGAGACCTGTGCCGAACTCAAGAACGAAAACCAGTCACTACGCCAGAATCAAAGTAGCCTTGTTAACGAACGCGCCCGTCTGATTGAAAAGACCGAAATGGCGCGCACCCGTGTTGAGGCCATGATCACCCGACTTAAATCGATGGAAGCTAACCATGAATGATGACCCTTTATCAGTCACAATCAACATCATGGACAAGGAATTTCGTATTGCTTGCCCTGAAGATGAGCACGAATTACTGCTAGCTTCCGCGCACCTGCTCGACACAAAAATGAAAGAAGCCCGTGATGGAGGCGTGGTAGGACAAGACCGCATCGCCGTCATGGCTGCACTCAATCTGGCTCATGAGCTATTGACCCAAAGTCGCTCAAGCACCGACTCACGCAAATCAATGTCAAGCCGCATTCAATCTTTACAAACCAAAATTGAAACCGCGCTAACGCGTAACAAACAGCTTGAATTGTAAAATCTGTTGTAGGCCGTTGTCTAAGTCACCACATTTGTAACAATCAGCGTTATACTGTCATTGGTATCCTCTGCGGTGTTCGACAACTGAACCCGGTATTTTCTTGAGCCTATTTTTTAACTCCGGGGAGATATCGTGCGTGGCCAGTGTGCATGTCCGCTGCTTGCGGAAAGCCTAATGGATGCGCCATTTTCCCCACTTGAACCTCTGGTTCAAGGACAACGGTTAGGAACGGCACAGGCGGAGGATACCTCTTATTTCGTCATCAAATTTAGACGCGCGGCAAACATTACGCCAGTCACTGCGTGAAAAACGTCTTGCTCTCAATGAACTTGAGCGCAAACAAGCAGATGCAGCATTACTAAAACACCTCGTTCATAGTGCGTACTTTCAAAACAGCCAGCATATCGCCCTATATTTACCAAATGATGGTGAATGTGACATCACCGGCATGCTCGACATTGCCTGGCAGCGTAAGAAATCCTGTTATTTACCCTGCCTGACCAACGGGAAGAAACTGCTGTTTGCACCAGTGTCAGCCGGTATTGAAATGGCAAAAAATCGTTACGGTATTTTAGAACCGCAAGTGGCCAAACAAGAGCTATTGCAACCGAAACAACTCAATTTAGTACTCGCCCCCCTGATTGGTTTTGATTCAAGCGGCAATCGTTTAGGCATGGGGGGTGGCTACTACGACCGAAGTTTTGCCTTTTTGAAACAACACAAGAAATGGCAACGACCGCATTTTGTCGGTATTGGTTATGATTTCCAGCAAGTCGAACAATTAGGATCTGAAGAGTGGGATGTTCCGTTAGAGAGCGTTATCAGCAATAAATCGCTGATACACTGCAAAAAATAAGGCCCCGCACAGTGTCGGGGCCTTAAGATCAGTGCTTTTTATTATTTTTCTACTTTATTGCTGCGACAAGCTCACTATTTCAGGTGAACCGTCCTGATTGCCCAAATCCATCGCATAACTGGTTGCAACAACACCTAGCCCGATAAAGACGGCCAATACCAACAGCAAATCAGGTTTTCTTCTCTTCATTGCTAACTCCCTCCTTACGTAGCCATCTATGTGGCCTGACATCCTTGAAAGTATTTTCCATTTTTATTATTAGAATGCCCCAAATAAAGTCGGGCCAGTATTTATATGTAATTTACACAATCATTGCAAGTGTATTAAAACAGCCTAATATTAGACATTTTTAATACTTTAGTATTGATTATGTTCTGTGCTTGCTTCAATAACTCAACATCAAGTGGGGAATATTATTATCAAGAGCAGAATGTAAGGAGTATTTTTTGATAAGAAAGAAACATTGTTAACTAAGTGATATTTTTAACCATCACTAACAATGAAAACTACTTTCTGAGAATTAAAAGATTAATAATGACCATAGCTGACCTTAATTCTTAAAAAACATAGTGCGGTACAAATAAAACGGTTCTTGTGACAAATATTACTTAACAACACGCCAACAGAAAATAAAACTCACATAAAAGTACTAAACAACACCTAACGTTACCAAAAATTTGCCACTCATCACTCACAATCAGTGTTGAATGACACAAACACATAAAATTTCTTTAAATTGGCGTTTGAAATGCTTAATTGTATTGGCATGACAATAAAGACATATCACAAGTCGATATTTCTTCAATTTATGATGATTCAAACGCATCACTTACGCATTAAAGTAAATTTTGCGCGCATTCTTACTTCACAACACGGTTTTATCGACATAATTTGAAAAATATTTAACAAATTTTAGAAATATCGACACAATCTTAGTAATAATTAACAGATTCTTTTTCTCATAAGAACATATTTCACTATATATACAGAACTAAGAAGAGTTTTTTAATAAGCCGTTGTGACAATAAAAATTATTGCTTATATCGCTAAAACCCTTACGCAATGGGACTTTCAGCGCATCATTAACAAACAGTTTGTTATGTTTTCTATGCTCATTGATGGTTTACTAAATTATTTAACATAAACATGTGTGCAGTTTTATTAATTCACCTTTAATCATGATAAATCGACGTAATAAAAGTCACTAAAAAAAACTAGCAATCTTATATAACTTAGTTATACTCACTTTGTGTACACATCTATACATTACCGTGGAGGAATGTTAAATGGCGACTAAAAAACGAGCCAGCAAGAAGAAAACTGCTAAAAAGAAAGTTACGAAGAAACGCGTAGCTAAGAAAAAAGTAACTAAGAAAAAGGCTAAGAAGAAAGTAGCCAAAAAGAAAACGAAGAAAAAAGTAGCTAAGAAGAAGACAAAGAAAAAAACCAAAAAGAAAGCTAAGAAAAAAGTAGCTAAGAAGAAGACTAAGAAAAAAGCTAAAAAGAAAGCCAAGAAAAAGGCTAAAAAGAAAGTAGCCAAAAAGAAAACGAAGAAAAAAGCTAAGAAAAAAGCTAAGAAAAAAGCCAAGAAAAAGGCTAAAAAGAAAGTAGCTAAAAAGAAGACAAAGAAAAAAGCGAGTAAGAAAAAGGCTAAGAAGAAAGCCGGTCGTCCTCGCAAGAAGAAAAAGTAAGTAAATCATAGAGATATGATTAAAAAGGCCCGCTAATGCGGGCCTTTTTTTATACCTGTTCGACTACCTACAACTGATAATTAGCTATTCGAGTCTAAAAATAGTTTATACGCAGGGTTATCATCCTCACGCCAATAACGATAACCAACCTTATCCAAAAAAACTTGAAAGCGATCATGATCTTCTGGTGGTACTTGCATCCCAACCAAAATACGTCCGTAAGCTGCACCATGATTTCTGTAATGAAACAAACTGATATTCCAACCATGATCCATATTATTCAAAAAGCGTAGCAAAGCACCGGGTCGTTCGGGAAACTCAAAACGATAAAGCGTTTCATTACTGGCACCCTGTGCACGACCACCAACCATATAGCGTATATGGATTTTGGCCATTTCATTGTTGGTCATATCAACAACAGGATAACCTTTTGAGGTTAGGCTCTCGATCAACTCAAGTCTTTCAGTATCGCCATCTGCTAATTGCACACCGACAAAAACATGTGCCACATTGTCATCAGAATAACGGTAATTAAACTCAGTGATCCCTCGCTCTGCGACAATTTCACAAAAATCTCTAAAACTACCTGGACGTTCATCAACGGTTACGGCTAATAATGCTTCGCGCTGTTCACCAATTTCTGCACGCTCTGCAATGTGTCTTAAACGATCAAAATTCATGTTGGCGCCGCTATTAACGGCAATTAAACATTCACCTTCAACGTTATTACGCTTCACGTATTTTTTAAGACCGGCAACCGCTAGCGCCCCTGCAGGTTCAGTAATAGCACGGGTATCATCAAAGATATCCATGATAGCTGCGCAGATCTCATCTGTACTAACGAGTATTACTTCATCAACATAATCTTTTACAACAGAGAAAGGTTCTTTACCTATCTGTTTCACTGCAACGCCATCAGCAAAAATACCAACTTGTTCTAACACGACTCGCTTCTTAGCTTTTAACGCATCATGTAAACACGCCGCATCGATTGGCTCTACGCCAATAATTCGTATCTCAGGCCGAGCATGTTTAATCCATGCCGTCATTCCCGCCAGTAAGCCACCGCCACCAACCGGCACAAACACCACATCAATTTTCTCAGGGTATTGTTCTAAGATCTCAACAGCCACCGTTGCCTGACCCGCGATAACATGTTCGTTATCATAAGGTGGGATAAATACCGCATCATTTTCTTCAACCAACTGCATAGCATGAGCGAAGGCATCATCATAAGTATTGCCAATCAAGACCACCGTAGCACCTAAGTGACGTACCGCAGTGACTTTGATGTTAGGGGTCGTTTTAGGCATCACAATCGTGGCACTGATGCCACGACGCTGAGCAGCAAGCGCCACACCTTGCGCATGATTACCGGCTGATGCTGTAATCACACCTGACTTGGCTTGTTGCTCAGACAATTGCGCAATGCAGTTGTATGCACCGCGACACTTAAATGAAAAAACTGGCTGCAGATCTTCCCGTTTAAGCAACACTGTATTGGCTAAACTACGGGATAATTTGGGAGCTGGATCGAGAGGTGTCTTAATCGCGACATCATAAACCACTTGTGCTTTTTCGATGCGCTTTACATATTCTTTTATCATAAACAGAAGATACATTATCGCGCCAGCGCTGGCGAGTTTTGCGAAAATCCGCTATTGTCACACTCCTAATTAAAAGGTGAAGATTATGACTCAAGATGAAATGAAAAAAGCCGCTGCCGCAGCAGCAATCGAATACGTCGAACCAGGCATGATCGTTGGTATCGGCACAGGTTCTACTGCGAATCATTTCATCGATTTATTAGCGGATATCAAAGGTAAGATTGATGGCACGGTTGCCAGTTCTGAAGCCTCAGCTGACCGACTACGTGGTCACGGTATTCCGGTTATGGATCTCAATGAAGCAGGTGAACTCGCCTTATATGTTGATGGTGCTGATGAGTCCAACCGCCATTTGCACCTGATTAAAGGGGGTGGTGGTGCACTCACTCGCGAAAAGATCGTCACTGCCGCCAGTGCCAAATTCGTTTGTATCGCTGATGAAAGCAAACTTGTTGATATGATGGGTGCTTTTCCATTACCCGTAGAAGTCATTCCAATGGCTCGTAGCTATGTCGCTCGTGAAATCCTGAAGCGTACTGGTGGCACACCCGTGTTGCGCGAAGGCTTTACCACTGACAACGGTAATATCATCCTTGATATTAAAGATCTTGAGATTATGGAACCGGTTAAACTTGAGAATGAGTTAAACAGTATTGTCGGTGTTGTCACTAATGGTTTATTTGCTGCGCGTCCTGCAGATGTGTTGATTCTCGGCACACCTGAAGGTGCAAAAACGATTCTTCCTTAGCGCTCTACCTTCCTTTTACTGCTTCAGTTACTGAAGCTGCTATCATCTTTAGTATAAATGCACCGCTTAGTCCCGGTGCATTTTCATTTCTCTAGCCAATTTAGCTATTTCAAAATCCAGACAATAAAAAACGGGGTGCAAAAGCACCCCGTTCTCTTAGACTATAAGATTATTAACTAATCTTAGAAGTCTTTACGGATACCAACTGTGAATGCATCACGGTCTTCTTGACCTGATTGACGCATACCTGAAGCACCAGGTGCATCGTCGTCGCCATCAGTTTCGGTGTAACCAGCAAAGATACGAGTCTTCTTGCTGAATTTGTGAATCACACCAATTGCGAAGTAGTTGTGATCGTAATCATCAACTGCACCGCCAGAACCGCCACTAGGAACGTCTACATCAGTGTTACCGTATGAAACAGTAAAGATGTTGTTACCAGCTTTGTACTGAGCGTTCAACCAAAGGATGTCTGAATCACAGCCATTACAACCTGCAAAGCGTGAACGACCACCTACGTTGTTACCACCAGCAGAAGCTTGACCGTCATCAATAACTTCGTATTGACCAGCAAGAGTCCAAGGACCTGATTTCCAACGTAAACCAACTTTAGACAATGTTTCGTCGTCGCCGTTACCATCGTTAGAACCAACGTTGTTACGGTTATGAGCAACTAATGCATGCCAAGGGCCGTTCTTGTATTGAAGTGCGATAGAGTAATCGTTATCACCATCATCTGTGCTATCGATACCGTTACCAGAACCGTTGTTCGCACCAGAATTTGTTTCATCAGGTGAAATAGCGAATTGTACTAAGAAACCGTTAACTTTTGGTGATGTGTAGTAAATAGAGTTACGCATGAAGCCATTGTGGCCACCGATGCCAGTACCGCCACTCATACCACCAGCACGACGTGCTTGTAAGTGAGTTGCTGTCCATGGATCCCATTTAACGCCACCAGCAGTTTTGTATGGTGCGTGATGTGAACCCGCTGAGATTGCACCCCATGAGCTCTTGATACCTACGAATTGGTCACGTGAACCAAATGCACCAGCACTAGCTGCGCCACTGCTGCCTTGACCATTACTTGGGTCAAAGCTCCACTCAAGTTTACCGAATGCAGTTAAACCGCCACCCAGTTTTTCGCTGAACTTAACACCTAAACGTGAACGGTTACCGTCATCGTCTACAGCTTGTTGGCTGTCTTGGCCTGTGCCGTCAACGTCTTCAACGTTGTATTCAGCTTGAACAATACCGTACAGTTTAGCGTCAGCTGAAGCAGCTGCTGGAGCCAAAACTGCTGCGGCAACTGCCATTGCAAGTAGTTTTTTACTCATTAGTTATTCTCCTAACTCTTTATGATTATAAGTCAATTAACACAGCCAGATTACTGCAGTTTTGACATTTACGCAACACTTTTTGTACTAATTCGCCACACTGTAATCACTGTGTTGCTTTTACACAACAAAGAGCACATCCCGCAAGATAATTGCTCGCCAAAAACCCGTATAAAACCCTATAAAACACTGATAATTATAGTAAAAACCACTTAGATATCCAAACAGATAATTTTTCTTCTTACCTGCTTGATTCTCAACATAATCCACTGTTTCGTGCTTACAGTGCTTTCTGGCACCAAAAATCATAGCACTCCTTAAAAGTGTCAGGATTTTCGCTCTCAAATATTTCCCAGTTAGACAGACTATTCTTATTCGTGTCTTCCGGGAATCTTTGTCCGTACTTAACAAGTACACGCTTATCATTAAAAATGAACGCTAAAAAGTTTAACTGGCAGCGTTCTAACATAATGCGAACCAATGGCACGGTAAAACAGTTATCCTGCGCGCTGAACAATAAATATCGGCATTCGCTTGTCGTGTAAAAATCATCAAACTTGGTGGCGGCAATAAGTTCTTTATTATTTTGATGCTCAAAGATATCTCTACGTGCGCGTTGGACACCCTCTATACTTTCTGGATAGGCCCCCTCTTTTACAAACTGGCGCAATTTATCAATAAATTGCCTCGCCATCGCACTATATAGACCAAGACTAATCGTACCCCCCGGTAACAATGCCGCCACTAAATATTCCAGTGCTTTGCCGGGGTCCTGAAAGTGATGTAATACACCAAAGCAATCTATGTGGTGAAACGTTCCCGAATAATTTTTCAGGCCGAGTATGTCTGCCTGAGCATACTTAATATTATTCACGCCCAACTTTTCGGACATACGGCTCGCATACGCCAGGCTAGATAGACTTATATCAACGGCTAATACGTCACTATTATCAAACTGCTGTGCGACTAAAATAGAATTTTTTCCAGTACCACACCCCGCCACTAATACATTTAATTTTTCTTCCGCACTAATATTAGATTTAGCAAAAGGAAATTCTCTATTAAAATATTTAATGTAAGTACCCGAGGTAGTATTCTGATTTAAGTTAAACCAACGAGGGTAAGGTGCCTCTTCGTTAATTAACTGCACTTCTAAAGATGCTGCATCGATCTCTGTTATTGGTGTCAGATTTTTCTTCAGTTCCAATTCCTGTTGCACTTCCACAATTTGCGTTGTGATGATTTCCTGTAATAGCTTGGGCAACTTATCTTTCCATGCCACCAGCTCTGCCGCAAAAGATAATTGATATAATGGTATATAAGAAGCAATAACTAATAATGAAGACACATAATCACTCAATTTTACGTTAGCTTGCTTAAGCTCATTTTCCAGCGTTTGAATAGCTTTCTCTAGTTGCTGATTTTCTTTTTCCGTTACATAGTAAACATATTCATTATTAAAGCACTGGCTAGATAGAGAAGTTAATAGTCTTTGTTGTTGATCCAAAAAACTAAAATTTTCAGTATTCACCGCTTGTAGGTAATTGCTTCTTAGTACGAGTAAGAGTTTCTCTATTGAGTAATCTGTAATAATGGTTTTAGTTAACAATGAAACGGCTAGCGGTTCTGTTAGTAGTTCAATGCCACCCGTTTCAATTAATTTATTAAGGAATTTTTTATCTTCACTACTATCTAAAATGCGATTCAATGACTGCATTCTAGAATCATTTTTGAGGTAATTGACCGTAGGAGTTACTAGAAACTGATGGTCAATCCCAGTTGTATTAAAGCAATCTATCACTAATTTTACGTGCTCAACATCTAGTTTAAATGTTTTCAATCTAAACAATGCACTACAAAATTTCTGTTTGAAAATCAGCGTTTGAGAGCTTAGTTCAACAGCCTGCTTATATTCTACCAACGATTCTTCGATATTCCCCTGAACCCAATGAAGATTGCCCAAATTACTGTGTGCCTCTGAAAAAGATGAATCGACAAGCAATGCTTGCTTTAAAAGTTTCTCGGCCTTTTTAAACTCTTCACATACTCTAAACATATTGGCCAAATTATTCATGGCGGAGATGTTTTTAGGATGGCACTCCAGTTCCTGCTGAAAAGCTTGAATGGCTTTATCAGTATCGCCGACCTCATTTAAAACTAGCCCAAGATTATTATTAGCATCTAACAAAAGTGGGTTTAGTGATAGCGCGTTTGAATAAGCGTTCACTGCAGCCGTCGGTTGTTTTAATTCTTGTAACAAAAGCCCGTAATTATAAAAAACTGTATCTTCGTTAGCGCCTAGTTCAATCGCTTTTTGTATCGAATCTTTTGCAGAATCTAAATCGCCTATTAACCAATATGTCATGCCTAAAAAATAACGCACCTGATGATCAGATGGTTCAATATCAGCTAAATCAGCATATATATTCTTTGCCGAAACCATATCGCCTTGCTGACGCAATAGTCGCGCCTGTTCAAGTAACTCTTCTCTTGAGGTATTAATATTCAAGCTCCCCACTTAATGAATAATAATTCTAAAATACCAAATCTTACTATCAGCTACATACACGTGTTCTACAAAATAATTTACCAAAGCATAAATACTTATAATTTTCATACTATCGCTCACTCATAATACCAATAACTACGAACGACATAAGCCACATTTCATATAGGCATTAAAAAAGCCGACACAAGTGTCGGCTTTTTTATAGTGGCTGGGGAACAAGGATTCGAACCTTGATTGACGGTGTCAGAGACCGCTGTCCTGCCGTTAGACGATTCCCCAATAATCAGGAACAGCTGGCCTTTTCGCAAAGGCCTTAACGACGAATTCCAGCTATTAACGTTTCGAGTATTGAGGACGCTTACGGGCTTTATGCAGGCCGACTTTCTTACGTTCAACTTTACGTGAGTCACGTGTGACGAAACCAGCTTTACGCAAATCACCGCGTAATGACTCATCAAATTTCATTAGTGCACGAGTAATACCGTGACGAATCGCACCGGCTTGACCAGTGTTACCACCGCCATCGACGTTTACCTTAATATCAAACTTACCGAGTGTTTCTGTAAGCTCAAGAGGCTGACGCACTACCATGCGTGATGTTTCACGGCCAAAGTAGCTTTCAATTGAACGGTTGTTAATGATGATATCGCCGTTACCCGGTTTCATGTAAACGCGAGCGGTAGAAGTTTTACGACGACCAGTGCTGTAATAAATATCAGACATAAATTCGGTTCCGAAGCTTAAAGTTCAAGCGGAATAGGTTGTTGTGCAGTGTGCTTGTGGTCAGTACCAGCGTAAACTTTCAGCTTACGGTACATTTCACGACCTAAAGAATTCTTAGGCAGCATACCTTTCACAGCTTTTTCAATAATACGCTCAGGCGCTTTTTGAAGCAGCTTATCAAAAGTGATGGATTTCAGACCACCAATATAACCGGTGTGATGGTTGTATACTTTATCAGTCGATTTACGACCTGTGACGTGTACCTTCTCGGCATTAATCACAACGATATAGTCACCCGTATCAACATGCGGTGTATAGATAGCTTTATGCTTACCACGCAGACGGCGCGCGATCTCAGTTGCCAGGTGACCTAAAGTCTTGCCTTCGGCATCAATTATGAACCAATCGCGCTTTACTTCAGCAGGTTTTGCGCTGAATGTTTTTGTACCAATCATGCTAAATTAAGCTCCACGTGAAAGCAGTGTCTTGCAAAGAGGCGGAATATTACTTGAGTCTGGGTAGAGATTCAAGGGGTAAACGGTAACAATTTGGGTCTGTTGCGCTTAAATGTGCTTTTGGGTGGAAACATTAGGAAAAGCGGTGGTATTTGTCACTCGTATCGCTTTTAAAGTCCATATTATGCTTATTTTGAGCTGCCGAATGGACTTGCTGTCTCTTTGGCTTCTTTGGAGACGGATATTCACCGCTCAAAGACACCCATCAAACAACAATTTAGACTCGTTCAGAGTCGCGGAACGTGCCTGCTGTTTCCTTAGCTTCTTTAGTGACTGATGTTCACCACTCAGAGAACCCCTTTGGGTTTCATTCTGCTCTCTCACAGAACCTTATCAGATTCATTGTGAGTACCCAACATGTCCCATGTCAGGGCAACCTCACCCATCTTCGAAGGGTTGAGGCAAAAAAAAGGCGCTGCATAAGGTGCAGCGCCTAATAAAACCACCATATGGGAGGTGGAGGAGGATCATCGCCTAATGAGTGCTAACTGCTTGCACTCCAGCTAAAACATGTAATAAGTATAGGCACGGCCACTATATAAGTCAATACTAATTTAGTATTTTCTTATATAGATTTGGTCTAAACATATAACTATATGGATTTATTAAATTTATTAGAAATGAAAAAGGCGCGAACCCTTTCAGGATCGCGCCTTAGCCACCTAAAGCTCTATCATTCGTGGAGGAATTTTTAGAGTGTTCTGTCTCAATTAAGAGTACGTTTCGGTGTATTTAAGCATCGGTGATAAGCCGTTTTTTGTCAATGATTAGTTTTTATTTAAGGATTACAATAAGATAAAGCAATTTTATTACCCAAAACATCAACTATTCTCAGCAATCTGCTGGTTTCATTCAGTTACTCAAATAAAATGTAAGCCACTGAATTTTAACACTATTTTAATTATTCTGGCAACTGGTGAAAATTTAACCAAATTTAAATTTTCAAGCGCTCAACGATCTCTCCATTTTGTAAGTGCTTAACCATGATTTCGTCTATATCCTCTTGATCCATATAGCTATACCAAGTTCCTTCCGGGTAAACGACCATCACTGGGCCTTCACTACAGCGATCTAAACAACCGGCGGTATTGATGCGAACTCCGTCTTTACCTGCTAAACCCAATACTTTACTTTGTTTCTTTGCGTAATCACGTAAGTTTTGAGCATCAAAATTTTGACAGCATTCAAGACCACCATCACGCTGGTTGGTACAGAAAAAAACATGGTAACGGTAGTAAGACATAGGCACTCACAGTAATTTAAACAAACAGCACGATAGCATAGTCATGCTTCACCAGCATTGAATATTCTATTAATGCTAACAAAATTATCAGCGGCGTTGATAACTGGCGAGTATAATAAAACATAACTTTACTAAGACCGAGCTATCACTCCCTTGCCTTTGAATTCATCAACATTAACCCAAGACTTACTCAAGATTACCGATACTTGCGTGCAATGTGGTCTGTGCTCACCACACTGCCCTACTTATCGTTTATCAGAAGATGAAAATGAATCGCCACGTGGTCGTTTAATGCTGGGCAAAGCTGTTCTAAAGGGTGATTTAACATTAACACCTCGCATTCAAAACCATATTGATAGTTGTTTGCAATGCCGCAGTTGTGAACGCGTCTGCCCTTCAGGTGTTAAGTTTGGCGAATACATGAATGGTTTACGTCAAACACTGGCACAAACCAACCAAAAGTCGCTGCCTGCCACGACAACCGCTTATGTTGAGCTGCTGTCTTCTCATCACAAGACTAAACAACTGAACAAATGGTTATGGTTAGCACAACGCACGGGCTTACGTTATCTCGGTGAAAAATTCCTTTTAGGAAAGCATAAACGCTTATTACAAAGCTTACCGACTATTCAGCGCAGCAAAACATTAAAAACGCATTACCCACCAGTCGGAAAAGAGACACAGCGTGTGATGTTGTTCAGTGGCTGCACTGATGACTTGTTCGGCCAACAAATCATCGACACGGCAATAAAAGTGCTCAACTTGCTAGGTGTGCATGTGGAAGTTCCCAACCAGCAACGCTGCTGTGGTGGTTTATCACTACATAGCGGTGATTACTCACAAGCAGAAATATTAAACACGCAAAACACAGCGGCCTTTGCTAGCAATGAATCCTTACCGATTATCACACTCGTCAGTGGCTGTGCTTCAAGCTTAATCGATATCAATAAGCAATTTGCAAACCGGGTCATTGATATCAGCCATTTCCTCACTCAACTCGACTGGCCTGAGACAGTTAATCTCGCTCCTTTACCGCAAACGATAGCCGTGCACAGTCCTTGCAGCTTACGAAACAGTTTGCGCCAGCATGAATCGGTGCATAAATTATTAAGCCGAATTCCCGAGCTCAACTTACAACGCTTACCAGACAGCTTAAGTTGCTGCGGTGCCGCTGGCACTTACATGCTTGACCACCCGCAACAATCAGCCGAGTTACGGCAACAAACATTAGCGACGTTAAATGATGAAGTACGGCTACTACTGACCTCAAACATCGGTTGCTCAATGCACTTGCAGGCAGGCTTAAAACAAGCTGGGCGGCCAGTAAAGCTAATGCACCCCATTGAGCTAATTGCCCAACAGCTTAGTCTGATTAACTAGACTCTTAACCGCCAATACTCGATACTAAACACTATGATGACACGAAAATTCAGCCCTTTTGACCACATTGCTCTGAACATGGATCAGGCTCTGCGCACTGTCTTTGGTCGCCCGCAAAGCACCGAACGCGACTACCCTGCGAAAGACTGCGATAAGCCGGAACTCAGTGATACACAAGCCAGTGCAGTCGCTAGCTTAATGCGCATCAACCATGTTGGTGAAGTCTGTGCACAAGCGCTATATCAAGGCCAGGCATTAACCGCTCGCACCACTGAAGTGCGCGAAAGCATGCGCCGCTCAGCGGAAGAAGAAAATGATCATCTATTGTGGTGTGAAAAACGCATCGACGAACTAGGTAGCCACAAAAGTTATTTAAATCCTTTGTGGTATGCCGGTGCTTTTAGCATTGGCGCTACTGCAGGATTGATTGGTGACAAATGGTCTTTAGGTTTTGTTGCAGAAACTGAACACCAGGTAGTTAAACATCTTGATGAACATTTAAAACGCTTGCCCGAAAACGATACTGCCAGTCACGCCATTCTTAGTCAGATGAAAGACGATGAAAGCCATCACGAAACAGTGGCGATAAACGCAGGTGCTGCAAAACTACCTTTGCCCATCAAAAAGCTCATGACGTTGGCGTCTAAAGTGATGACGACAACGGCTTCAAAAATCTAGTCTTCTAATCAAGCCTTAATTTAGCAACAACTTGATATTGGTGGGTGATAAATCATCTGCACCGTATTACCATCGGGATCGTGACAATAAAAACTACGTGCACCATCACGGTGAGTGCGCGGTTCTGCCTGTATCGTGACTTCGTTTGATTTTAGAAAGGCATGCCAGGCATCCACATCATCAAGTTCACGCAAAATATATCCAATATGATCCAGATGTTGTCCGTTAGCCGCTAATGGTTCTTTGGCTCGGTGCAAGGCAACATTGTCATTGCCTGAACATAAATACACATTGTCTTCATCAGGTCGCCACTCCACTGCCATGCCTAATAACTCAACATAGAAATATTGGCACTCATCATAACGCTCGACGAATAAAGCAACGTGACGCATACCGGCTGTGGCAGGAGGACGATTCATGATAACTCCTCAATTTCATAGTCATGTGTAATTTCAGCCACAGCACCTAACATAATCGATGCTGAGCAATATTTTTCAGCTGAAAGCTCAATCGCACGTTTCACACGATCTTCTTTTAGCTTGTTACCACTGACTCGAAAATGTGCGTGAATCTTGGTGAATACTTTGGGTTCTTCCGTTGCACGTTCAGCTTCAATTTCAACCACGCAATCACTCACATCCTGACGCGCCTTACGTAAAATCATCATCACATCAAAAACAGTACAACCACCCATGCCTAACAGCAGCATTTCCATCGGGCGAACACCTAAATCACGGCCCCCATGATCCGCTGGCCCATCCATAACAACCGCGTGGCCACTGCCCGATTCACCAATAAAGGTTGCATCTTGAACCCATTTCACCCGTGCTTTCATGTTCACTCCAACAACTAACTAAAACTGATTACTAAAGAGGTTTTTCAAGCCACGAAGGTTAGCATAATTCGTCAAACACGACAGTTGGACCCGTGTTTATGGCGCTAAATCAAGACAAGGTCTCATTCTAAAACTTGATCGTTCGACAGCCGCCATAAAATTGCCTACACTGGTGATATAACTCAACTTATAACGGATATCCATTCTCCCTTTAATGCCGATACCTAGCGAAAACCCAGCCATCGTTCGTTTTCTCGAACACTGTCATCACCGCCGTTATCCAGCGAAGAGCGTCATTATTTATGCTGGTGATGTGCCTGACGTACTTTATTACATTATTGAGGGTTCAGTCAGTGTCTTAATTGAGGATGAGAATGGCCGTGAGATTGTGCTCGCTTATCTAAACCCCGGTGACTTCTTTGGTGAAATGGGACTGTTCGTTCCAGAAAATAAACGCAGCGCTTGGGTGCGTGCACGCACAGAATGTGAACTGGGCGAAATTAGTTATTCGAAGTTCCGTCAACTTTCAACCGACAATCCCGATATCCTGTTTGAGCTTGCCTCACAAATGGCGATTCGTTTACAAAACACCAGTCGTAAAGTCGGTCATCTAGCGTTTATGGATGTCACCGGACGCGTGGCGCGCACCTTACTCGATTTATGCAAACAACCCGATGCCATGACCCATCCTGATGGTATGCAAATTCGCATCACCCGCCAGGAGATTGGTCGCATTGTTGGTTGTTCACGAGAAATGGTCGGACGAGTGTTAAAGAATTTGGAAGAACAAACACTGATCAGTGTTAAAGGTAAAACAATCGTTGTGTTTGGCACTCGCTAAACTCAATTCACACTTCAAGATTATTTTATTGTTTTCTCGTTAAGCAAATAATTCTGCTAACTTTTCACCCGGCTCCTTTGCACGCATAAAGGCTTCCCCCACCAGAAAAGTATTAACGCCATGTTGGCGCATCAGCAACACATCTTGTGGGTTGTGAATGCCACTTTCTGTTACCACGATCTTGTCATCGGGAATTTGCTCTAACAACCCTATCGTGGTGCCAAGCGATGTCTCAAAATTTCGCAGGTTACGATTGTTAATACCAATAAGTGGCACATCAAGTTTCAGTGCACGATGCAGTTCTGCTTTATCATGCGCTTCCACCAACACATCCATACCGAGTTCTACCGCCAATTCACATAGATTTTGCATCTGTGCATCTTCTAGTACGGCGACAATTAACAAAATACAATCTGCACCCATGACTCGCGCTTCAATCACTTGATAAGGATCAACAATAAAATCTTTTCGTATAACCGGCAGATTACAAGCACCACGGGCTTGCTGAAGATATTCGTCTGAACCTTGAAAAAAATCAATGTCAGTCAGTACTGATAAGCACGCAGCTCCGCCCTTTTCGTAGCTGACTGCAATTTCAGCCGGGTTAAAGTTCTCACGCAATACGCCTTTGCTCGGCGAGGCTTTTTTCACTTCCGCAATCACTGCTGGATGAAAATTATCTAGCTTGGCACGTATGGAACCAACGAAACTACGCAACACAGGGGCGGCATCTAAGCGCGCACGTAATTCAGCTTCAGAGATCTTTTCTTTACACGCTGCAATTTCTTCAAGCTTGCGAGCAATGATTTTCTTTAAAATGTCAGGAGTATCTTTCATTGTTTTAATACTTAAAATAGATTAATAAAGTTATCTTTTTAAAAAACAAATCTTATGAACTAAAAGAGTTTGATAACGCAACCAGTTCATCCATTTTGGTTTGAGCACCACCATTGGCAATCACTGCAAGTGCTTTCTCTACACCTGCCGCTAACGAACCAGCTAAGCCCGCCGCATAAATCGCCGCACCAGAATTAAGTGCCACAATGTCACGTGCTGATCCAGCGGTATTGGCAAACACGTCTTTAATGACTTTCAAACTATCTACCGCGCCATCTACCGCCAGAGTTTTAATATCACTCACGGCCATACCAAACTGCTCTGGATTAATTATATAAGTACTGATCTCGCCATCTTTTAATTCCGCCACCTGGGTGGGTGCACTGACACTGATTTCATCCATGCCACTGCCGTGTACCACCAACACATGATTGCTCCCAAGATGTTTACAAACTTGTGCCATTGGTTCAACTAAATCAGCACTGAATACACCAAGCACTTGGTTCGGCGCACCGGCAGGGTTAGTGAGCGGGCCCAGTACATTAAAAATCGTACGCACGGCCATTTCTTTTCGCGGCCCAATCGCATGTTTCATCGCACTATGATGATTCGGTGCAAACATAAAGCCCACACCAAGTTGATTAATACATTCAGCAACTTGCTCAGGCGTAATGGCTAAATTAACACCTGCAGCTTCGAGTAAGTCAGCACTGCCTGATTTACTCGATACCGAACGGTTACCGTGCTTAGCGACTGTGCCACCCGCCGCCGCCACAACAAAACTACTGGCCGTGGAAATATTAAAGGTATTGGCGCCATCACCACCGGTGCCGACAATGTCTACCACATGATCGCCGTTTACTTTTACTGGCGATGCCAGCTCACGCATCACTGTCGCCGCCGCGGTAATTTCATCAACCGTTTCACCTTTCATGCGCAAGCCAACCAGGAAACCACCTATTTGTGCGGGCGTGGCTTCGCCGGTCATGATTAAGCGCATGACGGCGGTCATGTTTTCACGGTTTAGATCTTGTCGTTCAAGTACGGTACGTATTGCGGTTTGCATATCCATTTTCATATCCTATAGATAAACCTTTTATTTTTTATTTTGGTCTAAGTAGTTACGCAACATATCATGGCCACATTCAGTCAAGATCGATTCAGGGTGGAACTGTACGCCTTCAATGGATAATTCTTTATGCCGTACGCCCATAATTTCGTCCAGACTACCGTCGGCATTTTCTGTCCAAGCCGTTACTTCAAAACAATCAGGCAAACTGTCTTTTTCAATCACTAATGAGTGGTAGCGTGTGGCTTCGACATTTTCGGGCAAGTGCGTAAAGACACCTTTGTCTTCATGCTTCACCGTCGAGGTTTTACCGTGCATGATTTCTTTGGCATGCACAATGTGACCACCAAAGGCCTGGGCAATACTTTGATGTCCCAGACAGACACCTAAAATAGGTAACTTGCCGGCAAAGTGTTTAATTGCATCAATCGACACACCGGCTTGATCCGGCGTGCACGGACCGGGCGAAATCACCAAGTACTCTGGATTAAGCGCCTCAATGCCAGCGATATCAATTTCATCGTTACGTACAACTTTAACCTCAACACCCAGCTCACCGAAGTATTGCACCAAGTTGTAGGTAAAGGAGTCGTAATTATCAATCATTAATAACATAATTATTTTAACCCCTTAACGGCCATCGCCACGGCGCGGAAAATGGCGCGTGCCTTGTTCATGGTTTCGTCCCACTCATTTTGTGGCACAGAATCCGCCACAATACCGGCGCCGGCTTGAATGTGCAGCACTTCATCTTTAATCACCGCGGTACGAATCGCAATCGCGGTATCCATATTACCGCTCCATGAAATGTAACCCACCGCACCGGCATAAACGCCTCGTTTTACTGGTTCTAATTCGTTAATGATTTGCATCGCGCGAATTTTCGGTGCACCGCTAACAGTGCCGGCAGGGAATGTTGCGCGCAGTGCATCAATCGATGACATGCCTTGTTTTAAACGTCCGGTTACATTTGAAACAATATGCATCACGTGTGAGTAACGCTCGATAAGCATTTTCTCAGTCAGCTCTACTGTACCGACATCGGCAACACGACCCACATCATTGCGACCTAAATCGATTAACATTAAATGTTCGGCGAGTTCTTTCGGATCGGCTAACAAATCGTCTTCTAGCTCACGATCATGCTGTTCATTTTTACCACGTGGGCGGGTACCAGCGATCGGTCTTACTGTGACTTCACCATCTTCAACACGCGTAAGAATTTCTGGCGATGAACCGACAATGTGAAAATCGCCTAAATCAAGAAAATACATATAAGGTGATGGATTCAAACTGCGCAGTGCACGGTAAAGATCCAGCGGCGCGGCCTGGTAAGGAATAGACAAGCGTTGCGAGATCACGGTCTGCATCACATCGCCTTCAAGAATATATTCTTTAATGCGATCAACAGCGGCTTTGAAGTTATTTTCACTAAAACCAGAAACAAAATCGGTTTCTTTAACGTCAATTGATTCAGATGACGTTTGTGTATATTCGGGCGTTCGTTGATGCAGGCGGGCAATCAGCTCATCTAGTCTTGCTTGCGCAACATCGTATGCATTTTCTATCTCGGGGTTAACATGAATCACCACGAATAACTTACCAGAAAGATTATCGAACACCACTACTTCGTCTGACACCATGAGTAAGATGTCAGGATTATCTAATGGATCAGGTTTTGCTTTCGCGGCGGCTAACTTAGGTTCGATGTAGCCAATGGTGTCGTAACCAAAGTAACCGACCAGTCCACCTGTGAAGCGTGGCAAGCCGTCTACTTCAGGCATGCGGTAGCGGGCCTGAAATTCTTCGATGAACGTCAGCGGATCATCAACATCGTGTTGCTCAATCACTTCACCGTCTTTTTCAATATCAATATGTCGATCGCGAACCCGTAACAAAGTTCGGCAAGGCAAACCGATAATCGAATAACGGCCCCATTTCTCGCCACCCTGCACGGACTCAAACAGGTACGAATACGGGCCAGAGGCCAGTTTTAAGTAAGCACTTAAGGGAGTGTCGAGATCCGCGAGGACCTCACGCATAACCGGGATGCGGTTATAGGATTGCGCAGCGAGTGCGTCGAATTGTTCGGGTGTCATTGTCATTTCCTTCAAACGGTTTGGGCATAAGGGTATTGCTGAAACTGGTTATTGACCAGCGCCACCATCGTTCTCTTATGTTTTCCATTTGTAGCATCATGCGTGTCTATGACAATGTGTCGTTTGTTGTTAGTTTGCGTTATCGAGCAGTGATTGTAGCTCATTCATCGAATCAATCAAACCATCCGGGTTCGCATCAGCGATATTGTCACCGTGATTGTAGCCGTAAGTCAGGCAAGTAATCTGAAAATTAGCTGCACGAGCCGCCTTCACATCACTGACGGAGTCACCGAGCATCATCGATTCTTCCGGTTTCACACCAAAGAACTCCGCGGCATGTAGCAGCGGCAATGGATCGGGTTTTTTCTTGGCTAACGTATCGCCACTGATAACAATCGCAAAGTCATCATATAAACCGAGTTCTTTTAATAGTGGCACCGTAAATGCTTCAGCCTTGTTAGTAACACAGCCTAGTTTATAACCAGCCGCTTTCAGGTAGTCTAATCCTTCTCTGACACCTGGGTATAAGCTACTGCGCTTGCAGGTATTGTCAGCATACAAGTCGAGGAAAATTGGGTAGGCTTTTTCAAATAAGACAGGATCTGGCTCACCTTCGAGTTTACCGATCAACGCTCGAATAGTGAGCTTCTCAACACCATTACCAACCCATTCACGCACTTTGGCTTCACCGTGAACAGGCAAGCCCAGTTGCTTCATCATTTCGTCAACACAATAGGCCAGATCAGGCACGCTATCGACCATGGTGCCGTCAACATCAATTAATACCATTTTGGGTTTTGTTAAAGCCATGACTGCCTACCTATACTGAATCTCTAATTTTCTAATCGGGTTAAACATGAAGGCCGCGTACTTGCGCACACGGCCTTCATTTTCTACGTTTACTTTCTTATGAACCTGCTTTGGCTAACTCAGCACGCATCGCACCGACAACTGTGTCGTAGCGGTTTGCGTCGTTGTCGCCGCGGGCACCGAAAATAGCAGAACCGGCAACGAACATATCGGCGCCAGCTTCTTTAATTTCGCGGATGTTATCCACTTTCACGCCACCGTCAATTTCTAAACGGATATCGCGTCCTGAAGCTTCAATCAGCGCACGTGCTTCGCGTAGCTTATTCAGTGTTTCAGGAATAAAGCTTTGACCACCAAAACCCGGGTTAACAGACATTAATAAGATAAGGTCTACTTTATCCATGACGTGTTTCAGTGCGTCTAAAGATGTCGCTGGGTTGAATACTAAGCCGGCTTTACAACCTTCGTTTTTAATCAACTGTAAGCTGCGGTCGATGTGCTCAGATGCTTCCGGGTGAAAAGTGATGTAGCTGGCACCAGCCTGAGCAAAATCAGGAATAATACGGTCAACAGGTTTCACCATCAAATGCACATCAATCTCGGCGGTAACGCCGTGCTTACGCAGCGCATCACAGACCAACGGACCAATGGTCAGGTTTGGTACGTAGTGATTATCCATCACATCAAAATGTACAACATCGGCGCCTGAGGCCAATACTTTGTCTACTTCTTCGCCCAAACAAGCAAAATCTGCTGAAAGAATCGACGGTGCAATTAAATCTACGGCCATGGTGACAACCCCTTAAAATGTTCAAATACCCTACAAAAAATATCGGCTGGTCCGATATGATAAAAAGTCAGCCGCGCACTCTACCGCAAAGCGCAGACTTTTTCAGCTTTTTTGCGGTCATATTTAATGGCAATATAGGCCATTCGTAAAGTTGTCAGCGACCATAAATGCCTAGGGGCACACTAGCAATGAATTACAATAAAACCATCATTATCATGATCTTAGCTGTTTTTAGCCTACCCTCATTTGGCTCTGATATGGCCAAAGAAAAGCGCTGGGCAGACCAAATAGTCGACTCGATAATTGTTGGTGAACCGGTCTGGTTGAAGGCGAACAAGGATAAATTTCTGGGTATTTATACCGAAAATGAGGCTGAAAATTCTCGTGGGGCAGCGATTATTTTGCACGGCCTTGGGGTCCATCCCAACTGGCCAGACGTAGTTTTACCAATACGCTCTGAACTTCCTGCACATGGTTGGGCAACCTTATCGCTGCAAATGCCCGTGCTCGGCAACGATGCCGAATTCAGCGAATACCAACCGCTATTTAAAGAAGTGCCAGGCCGTATTAATGCCGGCATCGCCTATTTAAAACAGCAGGGCTACTCAAACGTTGTGCTTATCGGTCATAGTCTCGGTGCTAAAATGGCCGTGAGTTATACCGCCAAGCCAAGTAATAACATCGCTGCCTTAGTCACTATCGGCCTATCAGCCAGCGACAATTCCAGCACTGGCGCATTAACAATGATCGAGAATACCAAACAGCCGGTACTCGATTTATACGGCAGCCAAGATTTAGACGCCGTAATTAGCACTGCGAAAGCGCGTAAAGCGGCAGCCAGAAAAGGCAAAAACAACCAATATCGACAAACGAAAATAGATGGCGCAAATCATTTTTTCGTTGGTGCTGAAGAAGACTTAGTACGAAGTGTTAAGAGCTGGTTATCAAAATACAGTGGCAAGACAGTAAAGCCAGGCGCTACAATCCCACAACAATAATAGTTCCTATCGAGATTTTGAGATGAGCATTGCAATCATTTTACATGTGCTGTCAGCCGTTATTTGGGTTGGTGGTATGTTCTTCGCCTACATGGCATTACGACCTGTCGCCGCCAGTTTATTAGAACCACCAGTCCGTTTACCGGTTTGGTGTGCTGTCTTTGGTAAGTTCTTTCCCTGGGTCTGGCTATCAGTGGTGACATTACTCGGCAGTGGTTACTGGATGGCTGACCAACTTTACCAAACGAACGATTACCCACTTTATATTCAGCTCATGCAAGGCTTAGGCATTTTGATGGTGCTGCTATTCATGCACGTATTTTTTGCGCCTTACCGACGCATGAAGCAGTTCATTGACGCCGGCGACTTACCTGCCGCTGGTGCCAAATTAGCGCAAATTCGGATGATTATAGGCATTAACCTAATACTCGGCTTAGTGGTCATCGCCGTTGCCAGTGGCGGTCGTTACGGCCTGTTTTAAGCCTTAACGCATACCCCGAGATTCTTTTACCATGTCGTAACAAGCCTTAATTTCCTGGGTTTTTTCCTTGGCGACTTGCATCATTTCTTCTGGTAAACCCTTGGCAATCAGCTTGTCTGGGTGATGTTGGCTCATTAAGCGACGATAAGCCTTTTTCACTTCTGCGTCTGTTGCGGTCTTCGCCACATCAAGCACAGCGTAGGCCTCTTCTATAGATAGACCGCTGCTGGCCGTCGTGACCTGTCCGCCACCGGATCGCCCTTGGGCTTTAACCATTGCCTCGAGGTGGGCAAATTCATGGGCAGAGAAACCTAAGCTCTGGCAGATGTATTCCAGCAATTGCCGCTCAGCTGGGTGAATCACCTCATCCGCGTAGGCGGCGTGCAACTGGATTTCCAGGAACATTCTTAACAAGGTATCGCGACGATGACATTCTCGACGCAACTGGGACAGCACATCATCAAGTGGGAAATCCGCTTGCTTGCCCTGGTTGAACAGTGACTTGGCAGCCGCTTTCATTTGCTCGTTTAAGCCCATTTGCTGCATCACGGCATTGGCAGTATTAATTTCTTCACGACTGACATTGCCGTCCGCCTTGGCGATGTGCCCCATCACTGAGAAGGTCGCGGTAAAAAAAGCACCCTGAATACGTTGCTGATCACCCGGCCCAAAGCCCGCCTGATCGCGACCCATGCCCTTCATGCCCTGGTCAAATTGATGCCCAAGTGCAGCGCCCAACATCGCACCTAATGGCCCTCCAGCTAAAAACCCGAAAGAACCTCCGATTATTTTTCCCCACCAACTCATTGATATCCAACCTCTTTACTAAAGAATTAAATCCATTTGAAAATCGCTGTATATTCAAGCATGATTTTAGGCGTATAGTCAGCTAGCTGACAGACTTTTTTGCCGTCTTACTGTCTGGCACTGACCAAAGTTACATTTTGACCTCACAAAAGGACTGCTTATGCCATTTACTGCCAAGGATCTTATCAGCGCCGTCAGTGATGTAGTATCACTTCCTGACATTGCCATTCGTGTTAACGACATGGTTGAAGACCCTTTATGTTCTCTGGCTGACATTACCACCCTAATTTCACAAGATCCTGGCTTAACGGCCCGGCTACTGCGCATTGCTAATAGTCCCTTTTACGGTTTCCCATCACGCATTGATAGCGTATCACGAGCTATCACCATTATCGGCATGGAAGATCTGCGAAGTTTAATTCTAGCCACTAGTGCGATTGAAGTCTTTTCAGACTTTCCCAATGAATTGGTCTCAATGGAAACCTTCTGGCGCCATAGCCTACGCTGCGCGGTGATTGCCCGTGCGCTAGCCAGACACCTGCACAAACCGAACCCAGAGCGCTATTTTACCGCCGGCTTATTGCATGATATTGGCTACTTAATTATCTATCGCGAACTCCCCGAAATGGCGAGCCGCACACTGAGCCTAAGCAACCAGAATCGCGAAATTGTCTACATCATTGAACAAGAAGTCATGGGCTTTGATCATACCGACGTCGGCTGTGAGCTATTGCAGCACTGGAACATGCCTGAACATCTGGTCGAGGCTGTTCGACACCATCACACCCCAAACTTGGCTAAAGACCATCCACACGATGCCTGTATTGTGCATATCGCTAATTATCTGGCCAACACTATGCTCGCCCGCGTCGGCGGCGATTTACTTGAAACTGAAGCACTAGACGTGACGACCCTGCAAACACTCGGCCTAACACCTAACACTCTGCAAGCCATCATTCGCGAAGCCGATTTACAGTTTAATGACACATTGGAAATTATTGTTTACGACGAAGTCGCGTAACACTGACTCATATAAAAAAAACCGCTGCAGTGCAGCGGCTTTTTTACGTCTCGGCTACTAAATAAAGTAGCCTAAATAAAACCTAGTCGTCAGACTGCACCACAACACGACCATTTAATGCTTGAGTTGGACGTGCGTTTGGGCCACCGAAGAATGAACGGAATTCAGTAACCTGATCAGCAGAGAAGGTCATTTCTTCATCCATGACATACCACAACAAACCTTCTGAACAAGGAGGCGTTGTTAATGAACCGTCATAGCTAAAGTATTCTTCTGCTTCAACTTCACCATCTTCGCGAATTTCTTCTGGCAATGCTTCGCTTGGGTTAATTTCAATTTCTGTTTCCACTTCGCCTTCTTCACGAGGTGCATTATCCAAGACTAATTGAAACAATTCGTTAGCTTCACCAAATTCAACCAATGAACCCACCACCGCAATCTGACCTGCGCTACTCATGTGCACAAAATGCGCTTCTGCGGCGAAAGGCGCACCATTAAGTGTGTGCTCACTTGGGGTGTGGAAATGGAATTGCAGTAACTGGTAACGCGTACCATCAATGCGAATGCTACTACCGTTACCCACTTCAACCTCGAGGGTTGTGCCGGTATTAAGCACATTCAATTCTTGATCGCGGTAATCAAACTTAATTTCATCACCTTCTTCCTCAATGTTGAGGCTTAAATCAATCGGTGATTGTTGCTGGCCAGTGCCACAAATTGGGTAAGCTAATTCACCGGCTTCATTAACCAGTGAGCCCCAAAATTCTGGACCGATGTCGCCGCTATAACCAAACGGAACGCGTTCTTCACCAGCTTGAACACTGGTTGTACCTAACGCAAGCAGGCAGACAACAAGGCTCGACTTCGCCATAGAGCTAAAAGTTCTTTTCATTCTTCTTCTCCTTAAGAAGTGATACTTCATCCATTTTATAAACGAGGATTTAGTAGAGGGTGGGATATAAAAGTGCTGCATCTGCCGGCGACGTGAAGACGGCGCACATCCTGTGCCAGTCACAACCGAACAAATACAGCGCGGTTATTATAGAAACTCAAAGGACAAGAAAGAAGGGGTAAATAAATATAATTAACTGATTATTATCAGTTTTTTATAGATAAAATGATGCAATTTATTGCACAATACAATGCCGTTACTGCATTTTTCAGCCATATTTAGGGTTTTATAAAGTTTTTACACATAAACTTCTGATTATAATAGGATTTAAAAATTGCATTTTACCTCACGGCTACTCTGCAGTTCGCAATGAAAATTCTATAAGCAATAACAGTGAAGACTAAACACAGGCCGTGCTCCGTGTTGATATCAAACCATAGCTGACCATTTCCATAGAATACTTAATGAATATTTACTGGCTGAGGTCGAAACTTAGGGTTAAGATAAATTTAAGATTTCACAATAGCAGAAGATAACTTAACTAATGAAGCAATTAACTTTACTACTACTTTGTATTTTCGCGTCCACGACTGCGATGGCGGCTGATTGCGAAAAAGCCGCTGCAACACTCGACGCGCAACACAAACAAGTCACTGAAAAGCATACGCCTAATACACAGCCATACATTAAAGCCTTATATGCTGCTGAAGATCAGGCTTTTACGAGTATTAAACAATGTAAAGCCAATGCCCATTTTCTCGCCGCCATGGCTGACCTGCAATTATCGTTAGGTCAAGGGCCGCTAGCGGTGCTCTATGCACAAAAATCTCTCGCTATTAATGACAATAACTGGAAAGCCCATCACGTCTTAGGCACCACGTTAACTAATAAAGAAGAGTACATTGATGGGCTACGTCACCTGGAAAGAGCCAGCTCATTAAACCCTGACAACTACGCCTTGCTGATAAACTTATGCAGTAGCTATGAACAGAATTTTAAACACAATGAAGCCATCGTCGCCTGCGGTATCGTGATTGAAAAAGGCCCGTATGAATTACATGGCCCAGCTTATTACATTCGTGCTCGTGCTTATACCGCTCGTAATGAACACACGCTAGCAGAAAGAGATGACAGACTAGCGATTGAATTTGGTTTTAATAAAAAACAAATTAAGACACCGCAAAAAGAAACACTAACACCTCGCGGTCGTTAATCTTGACGCTTAAAAAAGCGTAATCGATTCGCATTACTCACCACCGTTACTGACGACATCGCCATTGCTGCCCCCGCGAACACTGGACTTAACAGTAATCCAGTTAGCGGGTAAAGCACACCCGCCGCAATCGGTATCCCCAAACTGTTATAAACAAAGGCGCCGAATAAGTTCTGCCGAATATTGCGCACGGTTGCCCGTGAGATAGCGATCGCATCAACAATCGTGGTTAAGTTACCGCGAATCAGTGTGACATCTGCACTTTCCATCGCTATGTCAGTCCCCGTGCCAATCGCAAACCCAACATCGGCCTGTGCCAACGCAGGGGCATCATTAATGCCATCACCGACCATACCAACAATTTCTCCGGCTTGCTGCAACGCCAACACATGATCAGCTTTATCTTTAGGCTGTACTTCAGCAATGACTTTATCAACACCAATTTGTGCTGCGACTTTTTCAGCCGTGATCCGATTATCGCCAGTAATCATCACCACCTTTAAGTTTTGCTCGTGGAGTAGTTTTATTGCTTCAACAGAATCCTGTTTAAGTGGATCGCTGACAGCAATAATACCGACAACGGTGCTCCCCTTGGCTAAGTACATTGGGGTTTGTGCAGTGGCCGCAAGTTGTTTGGCTTGCTCAACATAATCACTGATATCTATTTTTTCCGATGTCATCAATCGTTCATTGCCAAGCAAGAAATCATCACACCCCAGCGTAGCACGTACACCACCACCGACTACCGCTTTAAAGTCTGTGCATTCTAATAGCATTAGTTGTTTGTCTTTTGCACGTGCAACAATCGCATCGGCCAAGGGGTGTTCAGATAGTTTTTCGATACTAGCTGCCCATTGCAATAACTGTTCTTCTTCATCTTTAGTCGCGGTAATTATTGACGTGACTTGTGGTTTACCTTCCGTCACGGTACCAGTTTTGTCCAATATGATAGTGGTTAAACGACCCGCTTGTTGTAGTGCATCGCCATTACGAATCAAAATACCAAACTCTGCGGCCTTACCAACCCCAACCATAATTGATATCGGTGTCGCCAGCCCAAGTGCACACGGGCAAGCAATAATTAGCACTGTCATGGTGCTTACTAGCATGTAACTAATTTTCGGTTCGGGTCCAACAAAGAACCAAACCAGACAAGTAATTATCGCCAGCACGATTACCACCGGCACAAAAATACTCGCGACTTTATCCACTAAACGACCTATCTCTGGTTTAGTGTTTTGCGCGGTACGCACCATCTCAACAATCTGCGACAGCACCATTTCACTACCGATGTGAGTGGTTTGCATGAGGAAACTACCCGTGCCATTTAAACTGCCGCCAACGACTTTATCACCCGTCTGTTTTGCAACAGGCATGGGTTCGCCCGTTAACATTGATTCATCGATACGCGAATTACCGTCAATGATGACACCATCAACGGGTATCTTCTCACCAGGACGGACACGCAAGGTATCACTAAGGCCAACCTGTTCAATCGTAATATCTTCTTCAACACCATTGCGAATCACGCGGGCTGTTTTAGGTTGCAAACCAATTAGCCGGCGCAGTGCTTGTGAGGTTCTGCCACGGGCGCGAACTTCCAATGCTGAGCCAAAATTAATCAGCGCAATAATAATCGCCGCTGCTTCAAAATAAACATGCTGCGCAGAAACCGGCACTAACGTTGGCCAAATCACAATCAACATGGAATACAACCAGGCACTGCCCGTGCCTAGCGCTATTAGCGTGTCCATATTGGCACTGCGATTAAGAAGCGATTTCCAGGCACCGGTAAAGAAGTTACCACCCGAGAAGATTAAAACGGCTAACGTCACCACGCCAACGCTCAACCAGAACAGTTGGTATTCAACAACTGCAGGCATGGCAGAGAAAAGACCTGATAAGAAAAGTGGCACACCAACTAAGCCGGCAAATAAACTTTTTAGTAATAGTCGGCGATGTTGCTGAGATTCTTCTCGTTGTTTTTCTTCAAGGTCTTCAGGACCTTTTAATTCACTGGCTTCGTAGCCAGCCTCTTTTACCGCTTTACTCAGCGCTAAGACGGGAGCCGTACCAATCACTTCTGCAGTGTGTTCTGCAAAATTCACATTCGCAGACGTTACACCAGCAACTGAATTCAGGGCTTTCTCAACACTGGCAACACAACCCGCGCAGCTCATACTGCCAATCGATAAATGGGTTTTGGTTTCAGCCATGCCAAAGCTCCTTGTTATGTTTGTCCTTTATACTGGCTCGGTGGGATAGCCGGCATCTGTAATCGTTTGCACCAACACATCAGTATCAACACTGCCTGTCACAGTTGCTGTGCTAGCCTCAAGACTCACATCAGCAGTTTCTACGCCGGCGACATCATTAATAGCCTGCTCAACAGACGCAACACAACCTGCGCACTTCATATTGGCAACATGTAGCGTTATTTGTGTATTGGTCATGATCTCACCTCTTCGTGACGTTCGAGCTTATCCTGCAAGCGGCTAAGCATTTCACGCGTGTCCTGCAGCTCTTTCATTAGCTCGTCTTTCGAAACAACTGGGCGTAATTCGCGCAAACGTTCCTGTTTAGCTTCATCAAGATTATTTAGCACTACGGCAATAAATAAGTTCACAACGACAAAAGTGCCCATCACCACAAAACTGACAAAATAGATCCAGGCCCACTCGCTTAACTCCATGGCTTTATACATGACATCAGTCCAGTCTTCGAGCGTCACGACACGGAACAGTGTTAGCAAAGAAATACCTAGATTGTTCCAGTGTGTCGGATCATGTTCATGGAATAGGTGAAAGCCTGTTACCGCATAAATATAAAAGATAATACTCATCAAAATCAGTACGTGTCCCATACTCGGAATTGAACGTACCAAGGTACTAACGATAAGACGCAATTCTGGAATCGTTGAGACTAAACGCACAACCCGTAACAAACGTGCTAGTCGAGCGATAGTCGCAAATTGCCCTGTGGTCGGGATTAAGGATAAGACAATCACGGTGAAATCAAACAGATTCCAGCCATCACGGAAATACCGGTTCAGCTGAGGCGCCACCGCATACATCTTTAACAACGCTTCAACAATAAAAACACCGAGTACGAGATTATTGCCAAGCTCCAGCCAATCACCGTACTTAGCATTAATCTCTGCATTGGTTTCAATACCTAGTAAAGCACCATTAAATAGAATCAGCGCAATAATAAAATATTCAAATCCCAGGCTAGCAACTAGCCGAGCAACACGATCCTGCATACTAACCTCTACTTCAATGCATCTCGAACGCGTTCAAGTTTTTCACGAACCTGTGCCGCTAACTCGCCCACTTCAGGACGATCAACTAAGGTTAGTACCGCCGCTGGGTCCATAAATGAAACCGTAATGGAGGCATCTTCTTCCTCACGCACCAATACATTACACGGCAACAACAAACCAATATCAGGCTCCGCATCAATCGCTTGGTTAGCCAGCACAGGGTTACAAGCGCCTAAAATAGTATAGGGACGCTTGTCGACATCAAGCTTCTTTTTCAACACGGCTTTGACATTGATTTCGGTTAATACACCAAAACCTTCTTTTGATAATTCATCGGTGACGCGTGTGATCGCATCGTCAAAGCTGCCTGACACGGATACTGAAAAACCGTACATAATTTTCTCCAGGAATATCTGAAACATCCGGGTCATATGCCCGGAAGGTGAATTTAGGGTATTAGTCTATCCTGATATTGGGGCGATTCAACCGATTTCAATCATCCTTTGAGCCACTGCCACGAAAAAGCATCACCATCACGGCAATTATTACACCCCAAATGACCACACCATATATCCAGTGTCCCAAACCAAATGTCATCCAACCCATATCATTCATGATAAATCTCCTTAATATAGTGTGCCTGACAGTATTAAGACACCATCAGGCACGGTTTTATAACCTTGCTATATAGCTGGCTGCGTCGCGTCTTGTTCAGTTAAAACAGCCTGACGTTTAATACCGAAGCTCTTCCAGACAATAAATACCGCCGGTATCACCACCAAGGTGAGCAATGTGGCACTGACCATGCCGCCAACCATCGGTGCAGCAATACGGCTCATCACTTCCGAACCGGTACCCGTGCCTAGCATGATGGGAAGCAGACCAATAATAATGGCTGAAACCGTCATCATGATTGGACGAACACGCAGCAAGGCACCTTCAATGACCGATTCTTGTAACTCAGCGATTGTTAGGCCACGTCCCTGAGCGTTGGCCGCCTTGAGTTTTTGTTTGTAAGCGATATTAAGATAGACCAGCATTAACACGCCTATCTCGACCGCGACCCCGGACAGTGCGATAAATCCAACCCCCACTGCAACGGAAAGGTTGTAGTCCAATAAATACAAAAGCCAGACTCCACCCACTAGTGCTACGGGTAACGTGCCCATGATGATCATTACTTCAATGAAGTTTCTGAAATTCAGATACAACAGTAAAATAATAATGACCAATGTTAGTGGGCCCACCACAGATAATTTTTTGTACGCACGTTCAAGATATTCATATTGACCTGACCATGCCAAAGAATAACCAGCCGGTAATTCAACACCCTCTTCAACGGCCTTCTTTGCGTCCTGCACATACGAAGCAATATCAACACCGTCAATCGATACATAGATCCAGCCGTTTAAACGCGCATTCTCACTTTTGATCATGGCAGGACCATTCTCAATATTGATATCAGCAACTTGTGATAGCGGTACGTGCGCCCCCATTGGTGTTACCAAAGGCAAGTTACGAATTTTCTCTAGTGAGTTACGTACTCCTTGTGGATAACGAACATTGACAGGGTAACGCTCTAAACCTTCAACTGATTGGGTAACATTTAAGCCACCCACTGCAGTGCTAATCACATCTTGAATATCCATGACGTTCAGGCCAAGGCGCGCACTAGCAATTCGGTCAATGTCAACGCTCACATAGCGTCCGCCGGCAACGCGTTCTGCATACACAGAGGTTGTACCAGGCACTTGATTAACGACTTGTTCAATGCGTTTACCAATATCCTGAATCACATTGAGATCAGGACCAGCGACCTTAATACCAATTGGCGTCTTAATACCGGTTGATAACATATCGATACGAATCTTAATCGGCGGATCCCAGGTGTTCGCCATACTTGGTACTTTAACAATGCTATTCAGCTCTCGTTTTAAACTTGCCAGCGTCATACCTTCACGCCATTGATCGCGTGGTTTTAAGCGCACCGTAGTTTCGATCATCGTCAGTGGCGCAGGGTCAGTAGCCGTGTCAGCACGACCTACTTTGCCAAACACCGACTCCACTTCAGGCACAGTCTTAATCAATTTGTCAGTCTGCTGTAATATCTCACCGGCTTTACCAATCGAGATCGCAGGGAAAGAAGAAGGCATATAAAGCAAATCACCTTCATCCAACACAGGCATAAACTCACCACCCAATTTATTCACTGGGTACAATCCGACGATGATAATGACTAATGCCAAACCAAGTACCGCCTTGGGGCTATGTAATACGAAGTTAATCACTGGTTTGTATATCGCAATTAATAACCGGTTAACTGGATTTTTATGTTCCGGAGTAATATGCCCACGAATCAATAAACCCATTAACACCGGTACTAATGTAATAGATAATGCAGCAGCAGCAGCCATTGCATAAGTTTTGGTATAGGCCAATGGCGCGAACATACGGCCTTCTTGAGCCTCAAGCGTAAATACCGGTAAGAAGCTCAAAGTAATAATTAACAATGAGAAAAATAGTGGCGGCCCAACTTCAGCGGCAGCTTGACGCATAATTTGCCATCGATTTTTATCTGTTAGCTGCTCTTTTTCTAAATGCTTGTGCACATTTTCTATCATCACAATGGCCGCATCCACCATCGCACCGATGGCAATCGCGATACCACCTAATGACATAATATTGGCATTAATACCTTGTGACTGCATCACCACGAAAGCGGCTAAAATACCAATAGGCAAACTAATGACGACGACTAGCGCTGAGCGTAAATGAAATAAAAATATTGCACACACCAATGCCACAACTAGAAATTCTTCAAGTAGTTTAAAACCGAGATTATTCACAGCCCGTTCGATTAATGATGAACGATCATAGGTGTGAACAATTTCAACGCCTTTGGGTAATCCACTTTGTAGTTGCTTGAGTTTGTCTTTGACACCTTGAATAGTGGTTAATGCATTTTCGCCAAAACGCATAATAATAATACCGCCAACTACTTCGCCTTCGCCATTAAGCTCAGCGATACCACGACGCATTTGTGGCCCAAGACGAATATCAGCAACGTCTTTTAACAGAATCGGCGTACCCTCAGTATTCATGCCGAGTGGTACACCTTTAAGGTCTTCAATGCCTTTAATATAGCCTGTGGCACGCACCATATACTCAGCTTCACCCATTTCAATTACCGAACCACCCACTTCCTGATTAGAACGCTTAATCGCGCTTTTTACTTTCGATAAAGGAATTTGATACGCACGTAATCGATTAGGATTTAGAACAATCTGGTATTGCCGCACCATGCCACCAACAGTTGCCACTTCAGACACACCCGGTACTGTTTGCAACTCATATTTCAAAAACCAGTCTTGCAAACTACGCAGTTGTGCTAAATCATTTTCACCACTACGATCAACTAAAGCATATTCAAAGATCCAACCTACACCCGTGGCATCCGGCCCCAATGCAGGACGTGCTTGTCTTGGTAAGCGTGACTCAACTTGGCTCAAGTACTCTAAAACACGCGATCTTGCCCAATAGGGATCCGTACCATCTTCAAAGATGATGTAAACATAAGAATCACCAAAGAAAGAATAACCACGTACTGTCACCGCACCGGGAACAGATAGCATCGCCGTTGTTAACGGATAGGTAACTTGATCTTCAACCACCTGAGGGGCTTGCCCCGGGTAAGTGGTTTTAATAATTACCTGCACATCAGATAAGTCAGGGATAGCATCAAGCGGCGTGTTCTTCACTGCATAAGCGCCCCAACCAATTAATATAGCGGTCAATAATAAAACTAAAAAACGATTAGTGATCGACCAGTCAATGATTTTTGCAATCATGTTATATACTCCTACTGGCCAGGTGTTTTGATGTCACTAATGACATACACACCGTCCTGTTCGCGTAATTCAAACTCAACGGCGGCACCCTCTTTTAGCATTTCAGTTGAAACTCCCTCAGCCAAAGTGAAATCCATGGTCATACTGGGCCATCCCAAAGCAGAAATAGGTTCGTGACTGAGATTTATTTTGCCACTACCGCTCATCACATCGCGAACAACACCTTTACCCATCACCATTTTGTTATCCATGCTGTCATCTTTCATATCCATTGCCTTAGCTGGCTCTGGTTCAGTCATGCGATTTAAACTAGCTTTAATACTGGCTTCTGAATCAAGTAAAAACTGTGAAGAGGTAACCACTTGTTCATTACCTTCTAACCCTTTGAGGATTTGTATTGAATCTCCAGATTCAATGCCTACCACTACTTCTCTTGGTGCAAACCGACCATCACCTAAACTTAAAATCACCCGATCAGACTCACCGGTTCGAATTAATGCCTCGATTGGGATACTTAAACTTTCTTTTTCTGCACCACCAAAAATAGTAATGTTGGCAAACATGTTTGGTTTTAACGCCTCATCAGGATTATCAAACCTTAAGCGTGCCTTTAACGTTCGAGTCATGGGGTCTAGACTAGGATAGACATATTCAACTTTGCCTTTCCACACTCGACCAGGTAAATAGGGCAAACGTATCTCTGCTTGCTTACCGACTTTCACCCAATTTGCCTGACGCTCAAATATTTCGACCTGTACCCAGATGCTGGATAAGTCAGCGAGTGTCATGACTTCCATACGCGGCTTAACAAACATACCTTCACGCGCATTAAGCTTAGAAACGATGCCATCTTGAGAGGCATAAATATTAACTTGCTGCTGTGTCTTACGATTTTTCTTTAAGCGGTTAATCTGCCCCTTGGTAATACCCAATGAACGCAGCTTGTCATAAGAAGCAGATATCAAACGTTTGTTCTGACTACGTAAAGCTTGTAAATATTCATCTTGCGCATTAACTAATGTCGGTGAATATAATTTAAATAATAAGTCACCTTTTTTAACGCGTTCACCTTCAGATTTTGATACCAGTTTTTCTATCCAACCATCAGTGCGTAAATGCACATGACTGATCATGTTTTCATCAAAATCCACATAACCAACCGTATCAACACGTTTCCATAATTGTCCTGTTGTGACTGGCGCAGTGCGAACTCCCAAGTTTTGTACTATCGCTGCAGAAATTCTTATTGAAGTGCCCGCACCTTCATCGTAAACAGGCACTAAGTCCATACCCATAGGTGATTTACCTGGACCATCTTGTTTGAAATTAGGATCCATTGGTGCAACCCAATAAAGAATTTTCTTCTCACCACTCGGAGTACTGTCTGCCTCTTGTTCTAGCTCTACTAAGGTCATACCACAGAGAGGACAATTACCTGGCTCATCTTGAACAATAGTCGGGTGCATTGGGCAAACATATTTAGGATCAGCATGCTTGCCCGCGTGTTCCAGAGCGGTTTCTTTTTTGCTACTGGCCATATTTTCATCAGTCATCGCCTTGTCGCTGCTATCACAGGCGACTAACCCAATACTGAGCAATGAAATAAGACTTACTGTTAATATTTTGTTTTTCATTATTTTTCTCCCACCAGATAAAGCAAGTTGGCTTGCGCCTTGGCGTAATCAATTTCTAATCGTAGTGATTTTAATTTGGTATTAAGTTCGGTAATTTTTGCGCGCATCAGTGTTGGAAAATCACTGGTATCATTTTGATAAGCACTCAGTGAGGCGACGCTGTTCTCACTAGCCTGATCAATCAGCTTTTCCTGATAACGTCTTAATCGTTCACCTAGACGTAGCCATTTCGAATAATTTAGTTCTAGCTTAGTTTCCATATCGCGCAACTTGTCATCAAAATTATATTTTGCGGCACTTTCTAATCGCTGCGCGGCGGCTAGGCGGCGGTCTTGGCGCTTATCTGTAAATAGCGGCACATCTAAACTAACCCCTGCCGCTAAGAAATCTGCACGCTTAGTTCCATCTGGGTTATCGCCACTACGAACACCGTAGTCAAGATTGAAAGTCCATGCCGGCTTGTAAGCTTCTCGTGCAATAGACACTGAATGTTGACTGGTTCTAATATTGGCGTCTTGCATACGTAACGCCGGGTGAAGTGCCAGTCCGTTTCTGATTTGCAAAAGTGGCGGTAACTCTTCAAGTGCCGGTAAATCTTTTGTTAATTCACGCAGCGCTTCAGAACCAATCCAGCGATAAAGATTACTGCGTGCTTGTTCTTGCTGCTGTTGGATATGCGTTAACCTGTCTTCAAGCAATCCTGATTCAAGCTCTGCGCGAATCACATCTTGTTGATTTCGACGACCTGCCGCAAATTGTGATTCAGTGATATCGACCAGTTGCTTAAATAAATCAATATTATCCAACACCACTTTTTCAGCGTTGATCCAATAGTAAGTTTCTAGCCAAGAAGTACGCACTTCGCGTTGTAACTTGTTGGTAAAGTCATCGGTTTTTAAACGCTCTGCACTGGCACGCGCCTGAGTACGCTTACTTCGCAAAGCCAATGTGTCACCGCGCGGTACCGTTTGTGAAAAACCAAAGCGCAATTGAGTAATACCTTCTTGCTTTCGATCAAAGGTATCGGTTGGGAAATTAAATAAGGTGAAGCGTGCTTTAGGGTCGGGCAATTGACCATCAGCCACAGAGGCCTCATCAAGCGCTTCGGCTTTAGCATTAAGCCCGCTTAACATCGCATCCCCTTGCACGGCGATGGCTTCGGCTTCGGCTAGTGATAGCTCGGGTCCAAAACTGGCTGCTGAACTGATGGCAGGCAACAGCGTTAATGACACTACCAATGCGGTAGTTGTTATGCGCACACGGCGCAGAAATAAATTATAAATTTTCATGGTCTAACCCCAAAATGATCTTCAAACCGTGCACTATCTTTTAAACAGACACGAAAATTCAAACACCGCTCAGCGAGCAGCTATGGCGTTAAACTCTAGGGGGGCGGAATTCTGAAAGAGGGGTAATACTAGTGGCTTGATCAGCTGCTGAGGTAAATAAGTGACTCAACGTAGGTTGGCTTGAATCAGATTGAATGGGGAACAGCATCGCAGTGAAGTGCAAGCAAGTCGCGCAACTCGACTCACACTGGGTACAGCATTCGCAACTATCACTTTGTTGGGTTGGGCTTTGCTCAACGCTAGCTAAAGTCGACGTTTCTGATGCAGTAGAGTCGCTCATTGATGAAGCCATTTCGCAATGAGATTGTTCAGCGTCGGCAATCTGGTTCAATTCCGCCATCGCATATTGCAGCGGCGCGAATAAAATCGACAGCATTAACCAGAAGTGTGCAAAACGTTTCAACATGACTTGTATTCTAGCATCTCGCTTTAAAATTGACAGCTGCAGCCAAATTACCACAACTATTAGCTAAGACTCATCGCCATAGGCTTAGTTCAATATCGAGTAATGGCAACTTATACCTTATATATGATCTCTCTTACTCATCCATGGACTGCTGAAGTAAACCAGCGGCTTCGTTGAGCACAAATTCTTTAAAGGCATCGGCAAGTGGCGATAAGCGCTTACCCTGACGATAAACAATGTACCAATGCCGCAATATCGGGAAAGCCTCAACATCTAAAACAACTAGGCGTTTTGTCTCTAACTCCATTTCTAAGGTATGTAATGACACGATGCCTAAGCCTAGCCCGGCCTGAACAGCTTGTTTAATCGCTTCATTTGAGCTCATTTCCATTCCCGTGGCCAAATCGGCTCCTTGCTCAGCAAAGAAACGCTCCATGGCAATTCGCGTACCTGAGCCAGGCTCACGCATAATGAAAGACTCTTCCTGCAGGCGTTCCATACTGATGCTTTTTTCTGCAGCCAAAGGATGTTCAGGTGGCGCAATCACAACTAATGGGTTTTCCAAAAAAGCTTGAGACTGCACCTCTATTCGCTCGGGTGGCAGACCCATTATCACCATATCTGTGTCATTGGACTCCAGGTGCGAAACCAACCCTTCTCGGTTAGTGACATCCAAATTGAGTGTCACTGCTGCATACTTTTCCTTAAATGCCGCGTAAAGCTTGGGGGCAAAATAGTTGGCTGTACTGGCCACGGCAATAATTAAGCGGCCTTTACGGAATCCTTTGAGGTCTTCAAGCACCTGCTCAGTCTCATAAAGCTGACCATCTATCACTCGACTAGTCTGGTACATCTCATGACCAGCCTGAGTCAGGAAGATCTTCTTGCCTACCTGTTCAAACAATGCCAAGCCTAAATTCGACTCTAACTGCTTGATTTGCATAGAAACAGCCGGTTGCGATAAATGTAACTCTTCCGCCGCTCGGGTATAATTCTTCAACCGACCCACCGCTTCAAAGACACGTAACTGCCGCAACGTTACATTCATAATTTATTACCCCATAAAACCATAAGCTTAACCTTATGGTGTCAATCAGAAATACTGAGTGTTAATTATGACTGAAGATCTCTATATTGACCAACCTTGATTGCAGGGCAGGTGAATTTCCCTCATTAAATTGTCTTAAATTTAATGACCCAGGGCCGCTAAAAGCGTCACCTTTCCAACAACATTAAAGAACATATTTTATTCATCAGGAGGCCTATCATGGCAAAGACCTATAATGCGGGTGTAAAAGAATACCGCGAAACGTATTGGATGCCGGACTACACACCGAAAGACACCGATATTCTAGCTTGTTTCAAAATCACTCCACAAGACGGTGTGCCACGTGAAGAAGTTGCAGCTGCTGTTGCCGCTGAATCTTCAACCGGTACATGGACCACAGTATGGACTGACTTGTTAACCGACCTTGATTACTACAAAGGCCGTTGTTACGCGATTGAAGACGTTCCTGGTGATGACACTTGTTTCTACGGTTTCGTTGCTTACCCAATCGATTTATTCGAAGAAGGTTCTGTTGTAAACATCCTGACTTCATTAGTGGGTAACGTATTCGGCTTTAAAGCACTTCGTGCACTTCGTTTAGAAGATATCCGTTTCCCAGTTGCTTACGTAATGACTTGTAATGGTCCACCACAAGGTATCACTACAGAACGTGACATCTTAAACAAATACGGTCGTCCTCTGTTGGGTTGTACTATTAAGCCTAAACTTGGCCTGTCTGCTAAAAACTACGGTCGTGCTTGTTACGAAGGTTTACGCGGCGGTTTGGACTTCACCAAAGATGACGAAAACGTTAACTCACAACCATTCATGCGTTGGAGAGCTCGTTTTGACTTCGTACAAGAAGCCATCGAGAAAGCAGAAGCTGAAACTGGCGAGCGTAAGGGTCACTACTTAAACGTTACTGCTCCTACATTCGACGAAATGATGAAACGTGCTGAATACGCGAAAGAAATCGGCACACCAATCATCATGCATGATTACCTAACAGGTGGCTTAACAGCTAACACTGGTCTTGCACAATGGTGTCAAGATAACGGTATGTTGCTACACATTCACCGTGCTATGCATGCTGTTCTTGACCGCAACCCGCACCACGGTATTCACTTCCGCGTACTTGCTAAAGTATTACGTTTGTCAGGTGGTGATCACCTTCATTCAGGTACTGTTGTTGGTAAACTGGAAGGCGACCGTGACGCAACATTAGGTTGGATTGACCTGATGCGTGATTCATTCATTAAAGAAGACCGTTCACGCGGTATCTTCTTCGACCAAGATTGGGGCTCAATGCCTGGTGTTATCCCAGTTGCTTCTGGCGGTATCCACGTATGGCACATGCCAGCTCTAGTTAACATCTTCGGCGATGACTCTTGTCTTCAGTTCGGTGGTGGTACATTAGGTCACCCTTGGGGTAATGCTGCAGGTGCTGCTGCTAACCGTGTTGCTGTTGAAGCATGTGTTGAAGCACGTAACATGGGTCGTGAGCTTGAGAAAGAAGGTAAGGACATTCTTACTACTGCTGCTAAGCATAGCCCAGAGCTTAAGATTGCAATGGAAACTTGGAAAGAGATCAAGTTCGAATTTGATACTGTTGATAAAATCGACGTCGCTCACAAATAAGCGATTATTGGTTAAACAACTGCAGCAAGGTGCTGACCTTAACCCTCAGTGCCTTGCCGCATAATCAAACCCAGTAATTAGGGTCGAATTTAAAATTTTTGGAGAAATCACATGAGTGATGTACAAGATTACGCGTCAAGTCTAGAAGACGCAGCGGGAAGCCGTAAATACGAAACTTTTTCTTACCTACCAGCTTTGAGCAAAGAGTCTACTCGCGCTCAAATTCAATACATCGTTGATAAAGGTTGGAACCCTGGTATTGAGCACACAGAACCATCAAATACTCGTAGTAACTACTGGTACATGTGGAAGCTACCTATGTTCGGTGAAACTGACGTTGATGCTATTCTAGCTGAACTTGAAGCTTGTCATAAAGCCCACCCAGAGAACCACGTTCGTCTGTTAGGCTTTGATAACTTTGCACAGTCTGCTGGCACTTCAATGGTTGTCTACCGCGGCGTTTCTGTTTAAGCGCATTTAGGTAAACCATTAAAGTAGACTAAAAAGCCTCTGTCGAGATTTTCGGTCAGAGGCTTTTTTTCTTTACTCGTTTAATAATTCAAGCTTGGAGTTAGTGATGTCAAAGAAACCAAATACCTATGTCGGTACCGACAATGAAATTTACGGTGGCATGACTCCTATTGGAAAAATGATCCGTGATGCTTGGGTTTTTGGTTTAATCGAAGAAACACAAACTTGTGAAGGCTGGAATGCGCAAGGCATAGACGCGCTACTTGAAAAAGTAAATAAAGAGTGGGATAAATACGGTTGTTTAGTTAGCCACTTACCACCAGAACTGCGAGAGCGGCATGAACGCATTCACGGTGAAGCCATTAAAAATGCAAAGGGTACAGGTTGGTCAGGTGAAACTGAAACCGATGATGAAGCCTAATAAATAGAATTAAGTTTTCAAAGTTTTTATCTATTGTGTAACGTCGTTGCCATAAAAATTACAAGATAGATAAAAGTTTTTACTATTGTTAAAACATAAGTCAGAAAATACAAAGAGAGAGTAGCCATGTCTGTTACTGAAAACGTTGTTGATAAAGAACAGTATAAAATTAAAGATGAGCCTTATTACGAGCCAGTGGGTTCTGAAATAGAATTATACCAGTCAGCCTATGACGTGCGTATGCCAATGATGATTAAAGGCCCAACCGGTTGTGGTAAGTCTCGCTTTGTTGAGCACATGGCATGGAAATTAGGTAAGCCTTTAATTACTGTTGCCTGTAATGAAGACATGACTGCATCAGATTTAGTCGGTCGCTTTCTACTCGATGCCGATGGCACAAAATGGCAAGATGGTCCTTTAACCACTGCCGCTCGTATGGGTGCCATCTGTTACCTGGATGAAATCGTCGAAGCACGTCAAGATACAACGGTTGTTATTCACCCATTAACCGATCACCGTCGCCAATTGCCTTTAGATAAAAAAGGTGAACTGATTGAAGCACACCCTGATTTCCAATTGGTTATTTCTTATAACCCGGGTTACCAGAGCTTAATGAAAGACCTTAAGCAATCTACCAAACAACGTTTTGGTGGTATGGATTTTGATTACCCAGTCGAAGCGACAGAAATCGAGATTGTTTCGAAAGAATCTGGTGTTGATAAAGATATCGCAGAAAAGCTGGTTCACATTGCACAACGTGCCCGTAACCTGAAAGGACACGGTCTCGATGAAGGTATTTCTACTCGTTTGCTGGTTTATTCAGGTCAGCTTATTGCCAAGGGTGTATCGCCAATGGATGCATGCAGTATGACAATGGTAACGCCGTTAACAGACGATCCTGATATGCGTGATACCTTGAACGCAGCAGTAGAAACATTTTTTGGCTAAAACAAGTTCGGTCTGAGTGGTTAGAGGATTAATTAAATTCTTTAACCGTCAATTGTTCTGATAACGATAGATACTTAATATGTCGATAAAGCTAGAAGATTACCAAGAGGTTTTGGAAGACGTCGCCCCTGAAGTGGTCAGTGTTCTTGAGAGTACTTTTCAAGAAGCCTCACGAGTCATGTCTCCCGCTGGTTTACAAGAATACATGGATGGCGCCAAGAGCTTATGTAACCTTGGTCGTGGTTCGGACGTTGTTATTTCCTTTCTTCAGGAAATGCCTTTAGTTTGTAAAGAATGCGGTGAAGACGTTCTGAGTGATTGCTTGACCGCTGCTTTAAAACTGTCTTCAATGACTTCGGCTGAAGTGGTAACACTTTTATTTTCTAGTATGCCAACGGCTGCTCGAAATCTTGGTGATGCGGAATTATTTCGCGGTTACCTCACCTTAATTCATCAGTTAGCATCAACGGCCTCTCGTGGTGTGCGTCCAATGCTTAATCATATCGATGAGTTATTGGGTAAGTTAACCTTAAGTGGCTTACGTCGCTGGGCAAACTTTGGTGCTAAAGCCTATC